>ERZ773008.8-NODE-8-length-229674-cov-30.534337_pt1 | contig 229674 bp, 253 predicted proteins | sample MGYA00580664_ERZ773008 | MGnify/ENA primary metagenome ERZ773008 (study PRJEB29015, sample SAMEA2738016) | human oral metagenome | biome: human oral; feature: human-associated habitat; material: dental | place: China | collected 2048 ...
TCGCAGCTTCTAAAGTTCCAGCTTTCAAAGCAGGTAAAGCTCTTAAAGACGCTGTCAACTAAAAAAAATTAAAAGAAGCCTTCTTGTGAGGTTTCTTTTTATGCTCTTTTATGATACAATGAAAGAAAAACATAGAAAGGCATAAAAACCAATGATACTCGCATGGCTCATTTATCTCTCTGGCATCACAGGATTTTCCCTCTTTCAAATTTATATCGCCATCAAACTCTTCAAATGGACCAAATCCATCATTGGTTTAACGGGTCTTCTTATTCTAGGACTTCTCTGTCTCTTCTATTTCAGCAAAGGAAGCCTCCTCTTTCATGACCCATCGACTTGGTTCCATACCTCACCTCTTCAACACATCTGGTCTCAAATCTCAGCCCTTTGGACCGATATTCTACCGTGGCTTATTGAACAAGTCAAAGAGGGCTGGAAGTATATTACACACTAAAGGAAAAACAAATTATATGATCAAAGTTTATTCAAAACACAACTGTCCACAATGTAAAATGCTCAAAAAGCAATTAGACGCTAACAACATTGAATACCAAGAAATCAATATTGACGAACAACCTGAATTCCGCGATTACTTAAAAGAACGTGGCTGGCAAGCAGCCCCTGTCGTTGAATCAGAAATCGCAGACTTCGCGGGCTTCAACCCAAAAGAAATTCGCGAACTCATCAAAGCCTATAAACAATAAGGATGACCTCCTTATTTTTTTTTGGCCCAAAATCACGCTAAACCGAGACACGCCAAGGTTTTTGTGTTATAATAAGACTAAGAAATACACAGAAAGGGTCGAGCTTTGAATAAAAAACTCTTAAAGCGAATCTATTTAGTCAGCGCAACAGGACTCGTTCTTGTAAGCGTCAGTACAACCGGATATTTCGCACACAACCTCTACCATCAATTCAACCATACAAAAAAATGGAAACGGATGTCGAAGACACCTTTTGCCGAATTAACACCAGAATTGCTCTCGGCTGACGATGACGTAAAAGACCTGATTCAACAATACAACCAAGAAGAAAGCGAACTATGGGATAAAACAAATCACACCTTTAAAACTCCCTCTAAAAAAGCCAGTGTCACCCACCTAAAAAAGCTCTATCAAAAGCTTCCGAAAAGCTATCAAGCAACCCTCACGCATTATCCTGAAATCATTGCTCTTTATGACATCTCTCAAACGCTTCAATCCTTTGAAAAAGAGGGTATTCCTGAGAAAAAATCCTTAAAAGACATTCAAGATTACCTGCGTTCAAGTTTTGATACCCTCTACCCTTACTTGATTGAAGATCATCATAAAACAGCCGAAAATCTGTATGCAGACTTGCAAAAATTAGCAGCCGACTCCAACCAATATGCTCTCGTCTTAGATACTATCAATAAAGACTATCACATTGATCAAAAACGGTTGAAGACAGATATGCTGAATGAACACGTTCAATATCTCAACGACACGATTGCTAAACTCCACTATAAATGGGCCTATGTTGAAAAAACAATCAAGCCCCTCATCCAACGAAGCAATGCTGCCATCAAATCAAACGAAACCGCTGCTGAAAAATACGCTAAATATTTGAAAGATCAAGAAGCGAAAGCCGATTTCGAACAATTCGAAAGCACCTACGTGTCCGAACAAAATCGGTTGAAAGCCCTCATCATCGACTTACCAGACTTCACCAATAAATCCTTTAACGACTTCTCTAATTGGGCCTCTCAAAACGACATGACCATTAAAGTCATTGAAAAAGATGATCCATCAAAGCCTTACGAGACCATTCTGGAACAAACACCCGCAAAGGGCAAATACGAAAAAATCGTAAAAGGATCCACCGTAACGGTCACTTTAAATAAAAAGAAAGTCGTTCAACCAACCCTTCCGTCGTCCTCTTCAGTAGAATACGATGAACCAACATCCTCAACGTCTTCTAATCAAGAAACACGGACGTCATCCTCTGACACCGAAACCAGCACGCGCATTCGACCGACAGCGCCGACCATTACACGACCAAACGTCCCCAATTAACAGGAAGCAGGTGAACTTTTGACAACACAATCAACAAACGTCTACCTAAAAAAAGGACTGAAATACTTGGGCCGTACTTTAAAATATGCAGCCCTCGGCCTTTTTGGAATCGGGCTCATCGCAACCCCCATCGTGACCTACAAAGTCAAAACCATTATCGATGACACTCCGGTCATTACAGAGAAAATGCTCCGAAGCGAAGCCACGTCCAATATGTATGACAAACAAGGCAACTTGATTTGGTCACAAACCGACATTCGTCGAAACTACATCAAATACGACCAATTACCAAAACTCTACACCGATTTACTTTTAAATACTGAAGACGACACCTTTTTCCAAGATCGAGGCATTTCTCCAAAAGGAACCATCAATGCTGTCGTGTCTATGGGCAAACGCGGTGGTTCCTCCATCGAGCAACAACTCATCAAAAATGTCGCCTTCTCGAGTGAATTAAAAGACCGAACGGTGACACGTAAAATTAAAGAGTTCTGGTTAGCCCTTCAGCTTGATACCAATTGGGATAAGAAACAGATCCTCGAATGGTACATCAACAAAATCAACATGGGCGAAGGTTCATACGGCGCTAACACAGTCGCCATCACCTATTACGGTCAATCTTTAGAAAAAATGACCGAACGAACACCCGAAAACATCGCCCGTCTCGCCTACATTGCAGGACTCGGCCAAGCACCGTCTGGCTATAACGCCTACGATCATCCTGACGCGGCCAATAAACGTAAAAATGTGGTGCTTCATACAGCTTACGCTAAAAACCTTCTAACTAAAAAAGAATACGAAGCCGCTAAGAAAGTGGACATCACACAAGGTCTAAAAGAGCGATACTGGCGCAATAAAGAAGTGCTCTCTCGCGTTTCCGAGCATAATGCCTACGTGACCTCTACCTTGGCTCAACTAAAAGAACTCGGCTACGACCTTGAGAAAACACCGATTCAGATTTACACCAATATGGATTCTAAAGAGGACGCCAAACTCCAAGCCATCGTCTCCGATCCAAAATACTACCGCAATGACGGTCAGCAGGTGGCTGTAACCATCACCAATCCACAAAACGGAGCCGTCATTGCTCAAGCGGGTTCTCGTAATCAAAAAACAGAAGATCCGTATAGTTACAATCGTGCGACCCAACGAACACGTTCCAGTGGTTCGACCATCAAGCCTTTTATCGATTATGCACCGGGGATTGAATATCTACAACTCGGATCGAACTACCAATTAGACTCAAGCCCCTATCTCTATCCCGGCACCAATATCATGGCTCAAAACTATGGCGGTTACAGCTATGGAATCGTCGATATGAAAAAAGCCCTGCGACTGTCTCTCAATACACCCGCTATCCGTATGCTCGACACCGTCACAGGTTCCAACATCACCAAAGCTTTCTTAAAAAACATCAATATGGACGTCAAGGAATCTTACGGTGGCGCGGACGCATTAGGGCTTAACTTATCAACTGCGGACTTCGCAGCAGGCTTCGGTGCTATTGCCAACGGCGGTACCTATCGTTCTCCCAATTATATTCATAAATTGGAATTCTCTGATGGCTCCGTTAAAGAAATCAAACCGAGCGAACATCAGGCCATGAAAGCATCAACCGCTTATGTCTTAGCCAAAATCCTTGAAGGGGTTCCTCAAGATGACGGTTCTGCTGCTTCTGCTAAAATTCCCGAATACAAAGGGTATCTGGTTAAAACAGGAACCGTAGCCTACGATGAAAGTGACGGCATCCCCCGTCCCGACATGTCGGCTAGTGACTCTTGGATGAGCGGCGCTACGAAAAATACAGCTGTCAGCGTTTGGACGGGTTACGACTCACCCAATGAACCAGACCATTGGATCGACGCTAATCAAACCACTCGCTCCGATATCTTCGTCACCATTATGAAAGCCTTTAACGACGAAAAAGACACGTCTGACTTCGCAAAACCAGAAACCGTCCAACAAATTGGTTCGGGTCTCAGCGCTGATTACATCCCACTCGATAAAACGTCCATCAAAACCATTCAATTCCCAGAACTCAATTATACAGACAACAATCTGGCCAACTTCAATATCACTTCTAAAACACAAGTCGTTGGTGACGCTGGCACCAACACGGTTCCATCTGACTACAAAGAAGGTTCTTGGAATAAAAACTTCAAAGATGACAAATTGAAACACTTCGAAATCTGGAAAACCAACAAAGCCTTTCCAACTATCAACGATTATCTTAACGATAAGATTTGGAATAATTAAAACCTAGCACTTGCTAGGTTTTTTTTTCTATCCCTCAAAATGCACTACCGTTTATCTCAAAATTATGCTATAATAAAAGTAATTTTAACAGCAAAAACAGAAAGGTTCATACTATGACAGAATTACACGTTGGCGGATTTAATTTACGAAACCGCTATAAATCTCTCTCTAAAGCCATTGAGAACGCACGCCAAGGAGATACCATTCTCCTACATACGTCTGTCCTAATCGACACCATCGATATTAATAAAAACATCATCATTGATGGAAACAACAACACCCTCATCATCACAAGCAATCATGCGGGTCTCAATTATACAACAAGACAAACCGTGCTCAAAAACATGAAGATTGAACAGAGCGCCTATAGCAATGCCATTGTTAACGAAACCGCTAATGCGCATGTCCAACTTGAAAATGTAGAATTCGTCTATTCATCAAAAATAGACCCTCGTGATATTTATCCGTCTATCTTTACGTCAGAAACAGCGACGGTTCAACTCTCAAATGTAATTGCCGAACACTTAGACTTTCAGGCAGACACCATCACCACCAAAAATTCAACCATCGGTTCTATCTTTAGCTGTCAAACCATTATGAGTGCCAATCAAATCACAGTTGAAAACAGTATGCTCAACAACACCTATTTAAAGGCCGAAAATACAATCCTTAATAAATTAGATACTTACGGTGAGCTTTACTTTGAATGTGACAGTTTAGACATCACCCTGCCCAACCTCTTGTTCTATACAGGTACACCAAAAGCCTTTAAGAAACAATTTAAAGATGAATCCTTTGTGAAAGATACGCTGGTCTTCATCAATATCTTCAACTGTAACAATGCCCATATCAAACACCCTCGAATTTCTTACAAAGAACCGCCTTACAAAGCGAGACCTTTCACGTTGACCAGTACCAATTTAACCTTAGAACATGCCCGGTCTAGCTTAAACTTACAAGATTCTATCGCAAAAGACTCTACGATTACCATTCTGTCCGGTCAATCAAATGATTGGTTGTCCGATAACTCAAAACTCATCTACACCAAAACAACCGGTCAAGGTCAATCATCTAGCTACCAACAATTGCAAGAAATGATCGGCTTAGACTCTGTCAAAGAACAAATTAGAAACTTCATGGCCGTTGCTTCCATGCAAGCAGAGCGCACAAGTCGTGGATTTAAGGCGGAATCGTCAGGCAACATCAATATGATCTTTGCGGGCGCACCCGGTACCGGTAAAACCAGTGTCGCCAAAATCATCGGCCAAATGCTCTATGATGAAAACATTCTACCAACCAATAAATTTAAAGTAACCACTCGGAAAGATTTCGTATCAAAATACGTGGGAGCCACCGCTGAACAAACCCATGACGTCTTCATGTCAGCCCTCGGCGGCGTTCTCTTCATCGATGAAGCCTATAGCCTTCTGCCAAACAGTGAAAACGACCACTCCCAAGAAGCCATTGACCAACTCGTTATGGACATTACCGAGCATCCTGGCGAAATCCTAGTCATTCTAGCGGGTTATACGAAAGACATGAAAGAACTCATTGAAAAAGGAAACCAAGGGTTAGCCTCTCGTTTCCCAAATTGGATTGAATTTCCAAGTTATACTTGTGATAATCTCCTTGATATGTTACTCTTACGTATCAATAAAGAAAATGTTTCACTCGATCAAGAAACGTGGGACTATCTCGAATCACGCTTTATCAACCTCTTTAACAAAACCAATCACAATGGCGCACTCGATGGTAATGGACGTTACATCGAAAACTTCCTAACCGAACTCCTCGCTATTCGCGACGTTCGCTTAGCTGAACTGAAAGCTCAAGGATATACGCTCGATAATGACGACCTCTTAACCCTCACCAAAGAAGATATCGATACCGTCATCAACAAACGACTCGTCTAAAGCCGCTAAAACGCCCTCTGTACAATTTTAAATACAAAACCATCTATTTATATTAGAAAGGATAAAAGCCTCACACAGCGGCTCATAGGTGCCTTAAATGACACATACGGAATCACCATCATTATCTGAGCTTTTACAACATACATCAAAAGCTCACATCGAAATAGCCAACTTCCAACAAGAATTCAAAGAAAAATTCGAACCTTACATTCCACGCGCGATTGAGAGTCATGCCTCTCTTGCGATTTTGAACTCTTACGAACTCTTTATCGAACCCCTCCATATTGAAGTTCGGAAGATCACGCACAATGTCTACAACATTAGTCTTCAACTTCATCACGAAATCAACACGAAAATCTACGTCCAACCCATCGCTGTCTTACAATACCAGCACGAACCACACAGTGATCGCTTCAAATACATCAAACAAAATCATAATCTCAGCGATCCATCGGTTCTGATCAGTCAACAATTTCCGTCCAGACAAGACTTTGAGCGTCATCTTGATGACCTCATTCGCAAATTCAAATAAGACCAAACGGTCTTATTTTTTTTCGTATAAAAAAGAAAACTCGCCTATAGCGAGTTTACAGAAAGGTACTTCAATATCTACTATTAGAATACCAAAAACGAATCCGTTTGTCAACTAATTTTTTTTCAAACGACTCACAGCTTGCTCTACATAGAAAATAATATCCACAATATCTTCTCGCGTCAAAGCAAACCATTCTAAATTCGTTTGTTTATGATGATACTTGCGATGCAAATGCGCTTCTAATTGTTCTGCCCGTTCACAACCAATCGTATACACCACATGAACCCCTGTTGGCGAAGCCGTTTGAAACTGCCCTATTCTTTTCTCAAGATTCGTGGTATAACCTATTTTCGTATACTGCGGAATATCCTTATGCTGAATTAAATACAATTGTTTCATGTCTTTATTATACTACAAATCCATCTTTTTCTCCAAAATATGATATAATAGACCTATCAAAAATAGATTGGAATTCATGATATGACCAAATATTTCGTCACTGTTTCTCAACCAGGGCCCCGTAAAATGTATTATATCGACAATACAACAAATAAGCGTCTCAAATTCGATTTCGGTGAAGGCAATGATGAACTCCGCACTCGTTTTCAGCAGTTAGCCCAAAACCTATACGACAAAGACCATCTCGTCATCACCGCACCCGAACGCCTCGTAACCGAACACTTTATCGTTATCGATGCGACCAAAATGCATGTCAAACGAAACTACTCTACTATTCTCTAGGAAGCAAGCACCATCATGACCTACGAAAAAAGAAACAAATTAAAATCCGCTATCCAAATAGATTTAGAAGACCGTTATCTGCTCCTTGACCAAACCAGCGGACAGGATATTTATGATCAAATTGAACGAACCCTGTTAAGCTACGTCAGCCAAAAACAATACGCCCATGTCTTAAAGACCAAACTAACGACTTTTAAAGTCACATCTGTCATTGACGATGGCGGACACTTCTACTTCACTTGTCAAATCAAACTGTCAGACCCTTATAACAGCTTTACTTTCACAATGACCCATACGATTTCTATGATTTACGTCGTAAACGCGGGTTCTGTCTTACACATTAAACATACATCTATTCAAGATTGATTACGAGCCATGCTCGTAATCGTTTTTTGTTTCACTACTTCTCATTAAAAGGACTCCATCATGTTTGAATTACAAATCGCACTCTTTCTCATTGCTATGTTTTTAACAATGTTTGTCGCAAGGTATCTTTTCATGTCCATTACCCATCCATCACCACACCCTATTATACCTCGACTCCTCGGAACTATAGCCTGTATTCTAACAGCAGTTGGATTAATCTATTACAGTGCATCCCTAAACCCATTAGAAACCATCACCAAAACAAACAACTATAACCTCGCAGACATTACCCTCATCAAGAAAAACGTAGGCGAATCCACACAAGTCGATATTTCGCGTTATAATTTGCTTGTAGCTTCCGGTGAACATCAAGAAATCACCAAGATGCAAGCTAACTTGAAAAACTCGGAAATCATCGTCAATAAAACCAACAAACGTTATTCGATTTCAGAAATTCGCGAGCGAGCCGATATTAAAGAACCAACCTTCGTTGTTGAACGAACCCTCGTAAAAGACAAAAAAACCAAAAAAGAAACAGAAATCAATGCCTCTTGCTACTTGTTGGTACCTCAAGAATCATCTGAAAAAATCATTCAGAAAGGTCAAAATGGGAATTAAAATGGAACTTTCACAATTATCGCTCCAATCACCCACCTTAAAAGAAGACTTAAAAGAAATTCTCCATGCGTCTCAATTGACAATTGAAACAAACGGAGTAAACTTCCTAAAATTAACAAATTATCACATTCGTTTTGTTCACAAAAACGAACCCTATCATTATGTTGTTTCAAGCGATGAACAGCTACATGACTACACTAAAACGACCATCCATTGTTTAGAAATTTTGTCAAAATTACAAGGTGCCCTCGCAAATAGTCCCTACCGGCTAAAACTAGATCACGAAAACTATATGGCCCACGGTAAACTATATTTCTTTGACCAAAATATCTTACAACAAGATTGGCGTTATATCGCAACCCATGATAACAAAACGTTAACCATTCAAATCATCAAACGCGAAAACACCTACTACACTGTCATCGCTTATCAAGAAACCAATCAACAATCAGCAACACATCACCAATACAATTTGTCAATTACAAATGAAATAAACATCAAAACCACTACTCTAGACAAGCTCTACCCACAAATCACAAACTACACCAACGAGCTAACTCAAGACTTAGAAGAAATCAAAAGAAGAGGAACCTATGACTAAAATCATTCTCGCCTTCCCTTGTATGGGAAAAACCCATTACGCCAAAAATCATCCTACAAAAGCACTTGACCTTGAAAGTTCCGATTATTTCTATGACCGCACGGGTTACGAACATCTGTCTTCAGAAGAATTTAAAGGAATTCCCGATCGCAAACCAAAAGAAAACGGGCTACAAAATTACATCAAAGCCATCGACCAAGCCACTCGCTCGAATCACTATGACTACATCTTCACGGCCCAAAACCCCGAAGTTGTTCGTGGCATTTTAACAAAAGGTCATTCTGTTATCATTGTAAAACCTTACAATACGGAAGAAACCAAGAGGATCTTGACAGAACGCGCTCGCGCACGTGGTAACAATGATACCTGGATCAAAAATGTTTTAAAATTCTTCACAATTGATCCTGAACATCTTTACTCTGAAGAAGAATTAGAAAAGATTTCCGTACTGAAAGTATCTGGAAAAGCTTACTTGACCGACATCATTCAACAAGAATTAATTTAAGTTTCACGTGAAACAACAATCAACTGACCACGAGCTTCTCTCGTGGTCGTTTTTTTCTTTATAAATCCTCGCTTCACATAAGGACCCAATCATGACTACAACCATAAACGATTTAATACAACAATACCCCAATCTCGTTTATTCCGAGTATCCCAAGCCAATCTTTCGTTATTATGACTCCGACAATAATCTTGTCTTTAGTATTCCAAATAATCACCCAAATATTACTCCTCAAATTCAAACAGCTATTGCGGTATATGATAATGTGAAAAACAAATACAATAACTTTCACTTTAATCATTACCTCATCGAACACAATAATGAAGAACACTTTATCACCATCACCGTAAATAAGAACGCCACTATCACAATTAATCTTAAAATAGAACAATTCTATGAAGGCTTTTCACAAAACCGTAACGATATCAACTTCCAAATTGAAGGCTATAACGACTACTTAGCCGATTTCGATCCAGCTCAACTGATTCGTATGACCTATCATACCACCGTAACCTTTTCCAATCCAAATAGCGCTTACAATATGATTCAAAAGCTCACCAACCAAATTCAACAGGATAAACTTTATAAACTACTATCGGAGACCTAATATGACCCTTTACGAAATCTACTATCACGACCAATGGCGAACAAACACTTCTTACGGCCGACAAGCCATTTTCACATCCCTCGAAGAAGTTGAAGACTATCTTCTCAAAAACCAGGATGAATGGTACGATGCCGCCCTTGATGCGCCCATTACAGACCTCATCGAACAAGTTCTCCAACAACACTTTCACCATGTCACCATCAAAACCATCACCGTTCGCGATGACGGAACCGTTGACTTTGAATAAAACCAAACACCACCCCATGACCAAATTAAAAGAACATATCGAAACCATTTTCGCGGTAGCGGATTGTCTCATCATCATCTTCATGCTACTTGCCATTGTTTACATTAGCATCCTCATCATTCAACAAACCTTCATGTTCTATCCATTTCACTAAAACAGAAAGAAAAACCATGTTCACCCATTTAACCAATCACCAAATTCAAAAACTCATTCAAACCTTCATTGATATTACCAATATAAACCCCAATGATCCGCAAACAAGCATCATGCTGACACATCTTGAACAAAACCTTCACAACTACATACTCAATCACGACCCCGCGGTTCGTCTCGAAGAAATCGACATCATCATCAACTACATCGAAGACAACTGCAATGCATACCTAATTAAAATTCCAAACACGGATCGTGAAGAAGCTATCCAAAATGGAAAAGACCCAGACACGCTATCAACCTTATACGGCTCACTTTATTTCACCTTAGAAAACCTCGTCAAAACCTTCTTCACAGATTAACAGAAAGGAAAGGAAAGAAAATTTTATGTCTCTCCTCATCACGCAACTTGACGAAAATCTCACTGTCCATGATTTATTAAATCAAAAAAATCAGCATCCAAGCCTCATTGCAGACCCGGATGCCTTCACAAACTTTCTCGCTGAACACGGATATGCACTCGATTTAACCTCAAAAGAAGCCCAAAAAGAAATCGCCTTCGTACAATTCTTAATCAAACGCTATGGCCCTAAAAATCTGTTTTGCGAAAAATATGATTGGTCTCCCTGTCAAATCCTCACACAAACCGACAAACAATACATTCAACAACAAACCCTCAAGAACAAATCATCCTTCAAATCAGAATTGTCTGAATGGACAACTCAAACGCTTCTCGATTGGCAACCCGATTACGATATCCTCAATGATTTTTATAACGAAAACGACGTTGATGAAGAAGATGATTTCTACATCGACCTTATTGAAGATTATGTCGATATCAGCTACAACTTAAAACAATTATTAGAATTATTCGGTATCTCACCAACAACCAAGAAAGCAAAATCGTCAACCCAACGACGTTTATTTCACACCATAGCAAAACCATCACGAACCATTCGATCACACCGACGTTACCATTAACTTAGAAAGGAAAACCATGCGTACCCTACTACTACTCCGTGGAGCTCCCGGCTCCGGCAAATCTACATGGATTCAAGAAAACAATCTAGAGCAATACACTTTAGAAGCAGATTCATTCCGTCAACTCATTGCAAACCCCGTTCTCACTGAAGCAGGAGATCAACGTATCACAATTGATAGTGACCGCCTTGCGTGGAAGTTACTGTTATATGCTCTTGAACTCCGCATGCGTCGCGGTGATTTTACAATTATTGACGCGACCCATAGTTCACGTTCCATGTTCCGTGCCTATAAAGAACTCATTGAAAAATACCGTTATTCTGTATTTTATAAAAACTTCGACTGTTCCCTTGAAGAACTACTTCATCGAAATGAAACGCGTCCAGAACATAAACGGATCCCGACCGACCACGTTCATCGTCGCCATGCCCTCATCGCAACCAATGACATTCCACCATCCGTCAAAGAAATCCACGACATCTCCGAAATCGACAATTATTACACTATGAATGTTGATCAATACAAGGATATTAAAGTAATCGGTGACGTTCAAGGTTGCTACACCGTCTTAATGGACGCCTTATCAGACTTCAATCCCGAAACACTTTACATTTTCGTGGGTGATCTTCTGGATCGTGGCATCGAAAACGATCAGGTCTTAAACTGGGCCCTAGAGCACGCTAAAGACCCGAACGTCATCTTCATCCGCGGCAATCATGACATCTATCTTGAAAATTGGGCCTTTGACTACATCGAACAAGATGGCAAACCCATCAAAACACCCCATACTTTCAAATACAAAACGCTTCCGCAACTGCTCGGTCAAAAAGATTACGACCACTACAAAGTAACCATCGAAACCTTGCTCGATACACGCTACTACGCCGTTAACGGTGTTCGAACCGATATCGTCGCCTTCCACGACGGTAAAAACCTGATCACTGAACCCCACAAAAGCTTCCGTGACGGACACCTCCACTTAATCGATCCAATTGGCCGTCGCTACGACACAAACTTTTCAACCTATACCGTTGACGAAGAACCCCTCAAAAAGAAAACACGTGAACTCATGCGTCGATTCCGCGATGCCGTCGCCCTTGAATTCCACGGTCAGAAATACTTCATCTGTCACGCTGGAATTTCCGCTCTTCCAAAAATGGCGACCATCCCAAGTTACCAACTCATCCAAGGCGTTGGCAACTATCAAACTCAAATTGACAGTGCCTGGGAAGAATCTTACCAAAACGGAAAAACGCAAGGGTTCATCCAAGTGCACGGTCACCGCAACACGGATTCAACTCAACATTCCATTTGTTTAGAAGACAACGTTGAATATGGCGGTAACTTATGCGTACTCCACATCACAGAAAACGGACACGAACTCAAGAAATACAAAAACACGGTCTTCCGTATTCCTGAAAAGGAAACCGACTCAAAAATGGCTCTAAAACCATGGATACCTGACACGAAAAATGCAACAACCAATAGCATGATCCGTAATAAATACATCCGTGTCAAACCACTCGTGAAAAATCTGTACAGTCTCAACTTTACAGAAAAAGCCTTCCGTAAAAGCATTTGGTCAACCGAAACCGTCACCGCTCGCGGACTCTTCGTTGATCAAACAAGCGGCGACATCAAAATTCGCAGCTACAACAAATTCTTCAACGCAGGCGAACAAACAGAAACTCAAATTTCAACACTCAAACGAAGCCTTGCCTTTCCAATTGTCGCTCATAAGAAATACAATGGCTTCTTAGGCATTGCCTCCGTCATTGACAATGAACTGGTTCTTGCGTCTAAGTCTATGATTGACGGGCCTTTCGTGAACTACTTCCATGAAATTTTCGAAACATTAACCACGTCAGAAAAAGAGCAACTAAAAGAATTGGCTATCAAGTACAACTGTTCCTTTACTTTTGAAGTGGAACATTTAGAAGACCGTCACATCATTGATTTTAAAGAAAATCAACTGACGATCTTAGACGCCCTTCCAAATCAATATGAACTAAACGGCGTTCATATCGACACAGCTTTTTCAAACAAGGTGCTCGACCAACTGACGATCACGTCACCCTTCTTCAAACGAAAAGAACGGGTTGCAAGCTTTGACGACATTCCAAGTCTCATGCGCTATGTTCATGAACATCGTTATGATCGGGACTCTGAAGGACTCGTCATCACCGACCAAAACGGCTTCATGTTTAAAATCAAATATGACTATTACAAAAAAGTCAAAGCCCTTCACGGTCTTAAAGAAGAAGCAGCTAAACAAATCCGCCTCAGTAACAATATCCCACTCAGCCGTGCACGAAATGTTTTGCAAGTAAACTTCTTGAATTGGTTAAAACACCAAGACTCAGAACGCATCTTAACGGGCCACATCATCGATCTCTTCCATGACTTCGAAAAAGAAAACGGCCCACAACTCATCAAGAATTAGAAAGGAAACCCATGGCCAATATCTCATCCGTCAGCGGAACCCTCACTCTCAAAGCGCCCTCTATCGAAGATCTCGCAAAACTAATCATTCTTCAAAACGAAACAACAGCTAACTGGCATTATAACACCCTTATCACCAGTTTAAAAATCCCTAAACCAGAAAAATTAAACGAATTCATTGAACAACTGAAAAAAGAACCAAGCTGTGACACCAATACACCCGAAATTACAGTTCAATTTGAAGCGGCGGGTCGTTGGTCTTACAACCAACAATCAAACGAATTCTTCAAAGACATCTTTGAAGAAACTCTTACCAACAGCTATCTCAATAAATTCGCAAATGATTTAAAACCACAAACGCTTGAGGCCAACCTCGAATATGTTGAAAACGAATCAGGCGTGGGCTTCATTTGTAAACGGAGCGTTTTCAGCTTTTGGGAAAATCAACAATGGGGCTTCGAAGAACTCTACGCTGAAAACTATGACTACACCGTTGAAAACATCTTAGACTTTGGAATAGCAGAAGAAGGTCACGTATTATCTCTCAACTATTTCAAAGAACATTTTGATGAAATGGTTGAAACGCTCACTGAAAATGAATTGACAGACGCCAATCCTAACAAATTAAAAGAACACAAAGAAGAAATCATTCAAGCCATCAAAAATGAATCACATCGAGACGCCGTCTTTTTAGATTACGGCGATGACACTCTCTTAGAAATGTTCGACTGCTATGATGCTCTTAAACCTTATATTCCAAAAATTTGGACCAACAACTAGAAAGGACACCTCATGGGACAACGTTTAGTCATCACCAACATGATTGACGGCAAACGCGTCAACAATATCTACTATCACTGGAGTGCGTACACAGATAGCACTATCGCAGAAATCAAAGATCTTGCAGCGGCTCTCTCAGAACACTTCAAACCAAGTAAAGACCCACACAAACGTAAAAAAGAGTTCAATAAAGCTTGTTTATATGCTGTATCAGGTGTCTCATCATATGATAAAGAATCACTAGATTTCGTTCATCAACATCTCGACCCAGATTATCAAAATAGTCATCCTGATCGAAATCTAGGCTTAATTGCCTTTACTGAAAACGAGATGAATAGAGGTGACGATCTCGCTGAAGGCCCAACAACCATTTACTGAGCTTTTCACGAAGATGGAAGCATTGATTTCGACAAAAGCACCTTCGATTTAATAGGCCTGGTTTTTAGAGACACGCCGGAAGACTACGAAGAATATTACGACACAAAAGTTGAAGACTTACCTCATGCGTCTATCGACTTAGATAACTTACCCGTAAACTCTTGCGGAAATCTATACAGTGACATCCCAGACATCTGGTACGACACAGGCAAAGAACTCGTTCTCCAAAAAATTCAATAAAATGGCACGGTCCTCGACCGCGCCGTTTTTCTTTTTAGATTTCACGAAAAAGAAAGGAGTGACCCCGTGATTTATAATCTAATCATATTCGTATTCAGCTTATTCGCCTTTTATTTTTATCACACAAAAGATAAAAAATATACAACCATTTATAAAAACATGATCATTCTAGCCATTATCTGCTTCATTCTCAATATGATCTTACCACCTAAACTACCATTTATCGTTTTTATTTGTGGAACCATTCTCTTACAAATCTATCATGAAACATTATAGAAAGGAAATTCAATATGTACAATCAACTACTCACCATCATATTAAGCAACAACCAAACCTATAAAGAACTAAATGACAAAATTTATAAAATCAAAGCATCTGATACAGAATCTGCCGCAGAATTAGTAACAGCCCAACAAACATACAATCAACACTTACACGACTACGCCACAGCCATCTCCGAATTTCTGTGGGAGCACAAACAAGAATTGCGGCCCTATGACTTGACAGCTCTTAATCTTATCCCCTACAATGTCTGGCGCAAAATGAAGGAAAAATCCAGCATTATCGTTGAAACCATCGAAAAATTATACCACAAAGAATAAAAGAATAAGGAAAACCCTATGACAGATTCTCGCATCGCCGCCTTTTTCGACATCGACGGCACCATCTTCCGCAATTCCCTGTTGATTTCTCACTTTAATAAGCTCATCCAATACGAAGTCTTCCCCCATGACTTAAAAGACAAAATCCAACCTTTTTATCGGGCGTGGAGCGACCGTGAGCTCGATTACGATGACTACATGGCTCACGTGGCAGAAACCTATACAGAGCACTTGCGCGAAAAATCAGTCGAAGACATTGACTTTGTCGCTAAACAAACCATTGAACTAGAGCATAAAAAACTCTATTGCTTCACCAAAGAACGCCTCAAATGGCATCGTGAACAAGGCCACTTGATTATCTTTATTTCAGGCTCCCCGCATTTTTTGGTATCGCGTCTAGCCAAGACCCTCAATTGCGACCTCTGGTTCGCAAGCACCTATTTGTCTGAAAACAACAAATACACCGGAGAGGTCATTCCCATGTGGGACTCGACTTCTAAACAAAAAGTGCTCACAGAATTACAAAAAACCTATCACATTGACATGAGCCAATCTTACGCTTATGGCGACACAACCGGAGACGTCACGCTCCTCACCAGTGTCGGCCATCCCACAGCCTTCAACCCCAATCAAAAACTAATCCATTCCCTAAAAGATCACAACGTAGCCATCGTCATCGAACGTAAAGACGTTATCTACCAAGGACTCACAACGAAAGTTTCACGTGAAACATAACAAACAAGAAAGGAAGAAAGAAAAATTCATGTCAAAAGAACAAAACATTGCGCGTATCTTCAAACAACTCGTCTACATTCTTGAAGAAAACGGCTTCACCCTCTACTACGACAAGCGCTTTCCAAACTTACAACCACAATTAGACGACGAGCACGACTATCTCTATCATCACTTCTTAGACGACCCTCACCATCCACTTGTCTACTTGTCCTTTAAAAATAACGAGTTCGATTGTCAAATAGACTACCGTGATACCTTCACGCATACGCTCCATTATTCCAAATACAAAGGAACCGCTCCGCGAAATCCTTATACGTCGCCTATAGAGACCTATATAAATCCCTATCAAGTCTATACGGAAAAATCCGCAAAAGAACTCGCAACAGCCATCTTTAAAGAACTAATGGACCGTCCAACACATCCATTAACCTCAAATGACGTGCTCTTAACCAAATACCGCACCTTCACCGCCTTAACCAAATAGAAAGGTCACCATGATTAAAAAATATCTTATCTCAATTAGTTTCATGACGGTGTTCATTGCTATTCCATTGCTAGCTATTAGCATCTTCTTAGGCGCATCCTTTACGATAGCAACTATTTCATACGTCATCATTATCTCCTTTCTTTTAAGTTTCATCTTAATGACAACCCACTATCTTAATACAATGCATCTAAAACAATAATAAAAGGTTGAATTTTTAATTGGAATGTGTTAGACTATTATAGTATTGAAAAGCGCTACCGCTTTTCGCTTTTATCTATGTTTATTCATATGACTCTCTTTACAGTTTTGACCGGGTCGATAGAAAAAGACGTTTCTATTGTGAAGAATGCGTTCTAGAATGAAACCGCTGAACGCCTAAACTGTAAATCGTCAGACTTACGTCTTTAAATCTGACTTTTGGTCTCGTAGTGTAGCGGTTACCACATCGCCCTGTCACGGCGAAGATCACGGGTTCGAATCCCGTCGGGACCGTCAAGCGAGCAATCGCTTGAATCGCATTGTTAGAATGCAACTCTCTCTCTTATTTCCTCTACGTCGCGTTCGCTCCTATTGCGCGACGATAGCTGAATGTCTGTCCGGTCACCTCCGAAAAACAAACAATCAACCACCCGCCAGCAATATGAGTCAAAAACAACAAAATTGTATTAAACGTATCGAATCTGTACTCCAAATTAAATTCAACGGGAAAACACTAACGGACGTATCCACATTCATCGGTCAATTCTTACCTGCGTCTCAAAACAAACGTTACTCCGACAATGAACTAGAACAAATATTTTACGACGGCTTAGACTTCACCGACCTCATGCAATAACTTCAAGAAAGGACGAATCCATGCGCCACATCCAAGTCCATTCAGCCGAAAGCGTCTGTCAAGTGCTTTGGCACAATCGTCCTTTCGGTAATAAACCCTATGTCCTCATTTCCATCACAGACGCTAAAAACTTAGAAGATATGCCTGTGCGTTTTCACGCAACAGGCAATTTAAAAGCGGTGCTCCACTTGCCTTTTATTGACATTCCTCCAAACAAAATCGATCCCACAAAAAGCATCCGTACCCAATTTGAGTTAGACAACTTTGCCTTTGATGATGATCGGATTGACCGATTGCTTGAATTTGTCCATAATGAATGCCTTCCAGAGCGCAACATTATCGTTCACTGTGAAGCTGGCCTCTCACGTTCTCAAGCCATCGCCGCCTTTTTAGAAGTCTATCTGGACGCTGACACGAGAACTCTTGAGTTTCGTCTTCACGACCACAATACCGAATTTTTCACGAGCATCTGGCACTATATTCTTAAAAACGACCTGCGTTTACATCCAGACGCTACCATTTTCGCTCAAGTCCAAGCGCCTATCCATCAGAAATTTATCAGTGACGACCTCTTCAGCGACAACATCCCTATGCCCGACTATATTGACCACCCCATTATTCATAAGGGCAAACGGATCGTCGGCCCCAAATACCCGTCTGAACAAATGCTTTGCCTGACCGATCGTATTCGATTACAAGAACACGGCTATCGCATCGACTAATTCAACCATTTCGAATCTCGAAATGGTTTTCTTTTTATAGGACTCTGAAACGCTCCTACGAGCCCCAGAATCCATTTTAAACGAGTCTTCGATAAATACGCCGTCCAAACCATAAACCATCAAAATAAACCTTCTACGAGCTTCTCAGACATATCATTAGAGACTAACTATTTTTCCATCTAAAAAAAGAACCTCAATCGAGGTTCTTTTTTTAGTATAACATGGTCAAGACCACTAACAAGATAAAGATGAGACTACCCATGATCCCTACAAAACGAACCACCCGTTTGACTTCTGGTCGATAATTTTCGAGACGCGTCCCAATCATCCGCATTTCCGCAAGAGGCAACTTAAATGAAGCCACCACCAAACTCAATGCGAGAAGCACGGTCAATCCTGCCAACAATCGATACACGACAGGTGTAAACGACCACAATCTTAGATGAAGAGCTGTCGTACCATGCATGGTGATAAATTGACTGAGTGTATCGCTCGAATACACAAGCAATCCTGCAAAGACAACACTGATTAGAATCACGGCGATATACAAAGCGTAAATCTTCTTGGTCATCTTCTGAAGCGGTGTCTTCACACCCATCTGTTTAAATAAAAATGAGAACATCTATCTACCTGCCTTCCTACTGCGCTTCATAGCGTAACTGATAACTACGCTCAACCATATCCGCTACCGTCGTGACAACGATAATCATAGCCGAACCCAGCATGGTCAACACTTGACTGTCCACTTGCAAGAGACGCAAGACCAGTAATGGTGCAAGAGCCAAAGCCACGAGAATCAAACCAGACACCAGACCCATCTTACGGAGCAACTGTCCAACAAAAGTGCTTGTTTCCGTCAAGGGCACACCATCGATGAACTGTCCACCACGTCCCAGTTGTTGCATAATATCGGTTGGCTTCACTTGGACCGTATTATAGAGCATAGAAGACCCTAAAATAAGTACCGCATAAACCACCATAGAACGATAAGAGGTCAAATTCGTCCAAATCAAAACTTCTTTAGACGCCAAGGCTGAAATCCACTGTCCAAAAAAGGCAGGGACTTGCAACAGAATACTTGCAAACAAAATAGGAAGCATCCCTGACGGATTTAATCGTAATGGCAAGTCATGCGCTTCCACTTTAGCAGTTCGCTGACTAAGCAAGGGCAATTTGACCACTAACGTATGTAGCACCGCAACTAAGATAGCCGACACTAAAAAGACAAGTGCCAAAATCGTCTTCGTTGTACCATTCAAAGATACAACATCAGAGATCGAACGCGACACACTGGCTAAGATACCTGCCGCAATCACCACGCTTTGACCGTTTCCAAGGCCATGTCGGGTCAAGACATCGGACAAGTAAGACAGGAAAAAGGTTCCCGCTAAAAGAACAAGTCCCAATGCGAGGACACGAACAGGTGTCAGCGGCCCGATAATACTAGTCGTTGTATCTGCTGTATAACGAATCTTCGATACTGACTGTAACATGGTCGCAATTTGGAAACCCCCAAAGACGAGCGCCATGGCCCGTGTCAGTTGCAATTGTTTCTTCCGACCCACCTTATCTTGCTCCTTCCAAGAAGAGAAAGGCGGCATCAACTGCAAGAACTGCATCAAAATCGATGCACTAATAAAGGGCGTCACTCCAAGTGCAAAATAGGTGAATAAGTTTGAATTAGAGCCGAGACCCAAAAGACTCCACGAATTATTTTGATTGAACCGTGCAATCAACCGTCCATCAAAACCAAATAGAGGCGTATACGTTCCTAACCGAAACACAAAGACCAATAACAAAGTTACCAGCAATGGTTTCAACACTGATTTCATTTTCATCATCACTTTTCTTTCTTTTTTAATCCTTCCTCAATCATTGACACAACCAATGACGTTAAACTAACCGTAGCATAATCAGGTGCCGTCTGATTTAACTCTTCTTGCAAGAGCAAGAGCCGACGTTTCAGATCACGAGGGATCCGAATCGTCAGCGATGCATCATGGAGAACCTTTTTCATCAACGTCCCCCTTTTTTATGCTTCCGTTTTGCCTTTTCCATTTTTCGACGAGACTTGCGATTAGGCGCCTCTTGCAAGGTCTTCACATCAGCCACACTTGATAAGAACACTTGTTCGAGTTCCTTCATATCATCCATCAAAGCGTTTCGTTCTACTTGCTCTTTCAGATAATCAATTGACTCGCTGTACTGTTTTTGCTTCTCTGCGCTCATGGCTTCAAAGTGTCTCAAAACAGCTTCTGTCGTGAATCTCTGATTTTGAATCAAATCGGTCAACTCAGACAAGGCCGTTTGCTTAAAGGTTGGCACGACTTCATCTCGCAACAATTGCGTATAACGATAGAAGATATCTTCACCGCTATATCCTAACATCGACACGCGCGTGCGATAGATATTCATATTTTCCAGCATTTGACGATAAGCCACATCAAAAGCATAGAGCACGGCTGATTTCAAGAACTCATGACGGTCATGTTCCGTTGCCCATGACGTATCACTATCGAATTGCGCCTTCAAAGCATCGATATCGCCCCATGATTTCGCTAAACGCCATGACCGAGCCATCGTACCCGCCAGTGCTTGATAGCGTGCTTGGTTAAGTTCATCGCTGACGCTCAAGAAAGCTTGCGCGAACCGAGCGGTTTGCGTTCGTGAACTAGAGTCAAGAGCTGACGCTTCCAATTGCATCTTGTAAATTTGATTTTGAAGCGGTTTTTGCAGACCACTCAAAAGAACGCCTTCCTCTTTCACAGCAAAATTCAACAATTTCGTACGCGTTTCCGTTAAGAACTGACGCATAAAATCATCTTCAAGAGAAATAAAGAACTGACTCACACCAGGATCTCCTTGACGACCGCTTCGACCACGCAACTGATTGTCAATACGAGGCGAACGGTTGTGGTCACAACCAATCACGACAAGACCACCTGACGCTTTCGCGAGTTCATCGAGTTTGATATCGACCCCGCGACCCGCCATATTGGTCGCAACCGTAATGGCATCATGCTCCCCACCGTGAGAGATAATCAAGGCCTCAGCTTCTGGGTTTAAGGCGTTGAGTACATTATGAGACAAACCATACTCACTCAACACATGACTAACCGCCTCACTATCCTCAATCGAAATCGTACCGATCAGGACAGGCTGATTGTTTTCGTGATACTGCTTCACAACCTTTGCAACCCCTTGCCATTTTGCTTCTTTCGTCGCAAACAAAAGATCTGCTTTATCATCTCGAATCACAGGCCGATAAGTTGGAACGCTCGTGATTTCGAGGCCGTACACTTGATAGAACTCATCTTCTTCTGGACGAGCCGTACCCGTCAGACCTGCCAAATGCTGAACTTTTTTAAACAATTCTTGATACGTAATCTGACGGTGCGTATTGGTTTCTTGACGAGCCTCTAAGCCATGCTTGACTTCAAGTGCTTCATGGAGACCTTCTGACAAACGACGACCTTCCAAAATCCGACCCGTTGATGCGTCCACCAATTCAATTTGATCTTCTCGCACTACATAATCGCGATTTTCTTCTTGCAAGAATCGTGCTTGTAAAGCATTATGCAGCAAATGGTGTTCTCGCACATAGTCTTTCTTAAACAAATCATCAATGCCGAATGCTTCTTGTGCTTTCACAACACCCGTTTCTGTCAACTGAACACTACGGAATTTTTCATCCACAGCTACATCTGTCACATCTAAAGATTTCACAATCGCATCTGCCTTTTTACGCAACTCTTTCGTTACGAGATCAGACTCACTACTAGACCCTGACAGAATGAGCGGTGTCCGTGCATCGTCAATCAAAACTAAGTCCGCTTCATCCACAATGACCGCATCGCGTTCTTTTTGGAGAATCAATTCTTTTGACAAGGCCAATTGGTCATGCAAATAATCAAAACCGAAGGTCTGGTGCGTCACATAACAAATCGGTTGCTCATAGGCTACACGCTTCTGATCAAAGTCATCCGTCGTCAAGACACTTCCAACTTCTAAAGCGAATTGCAAAGCCAAACGTCTCGCAAAGGAACGGTCACGATAAGCCAAATAATCATTGGTCGTCACCACAATCGCTTTACGACCCAAAAGAGCAAACACAACCGCACTCATCGCAGCAACCAAGGTTTTCCCTTCACCCGTCTTTTGCTCCACAATACGACCTTTAATCAAAGAATAAGCCGCATATAATTGAACCATACGTGGAACCAGACCATAGACACGTTCCGCAATCCCCGCTACACCAGCAAGCGTTCGTAGAATGACATCATTGGTCATTTCCTCATAAGCATACTTTTTATAAGCAAAACTTTGCTGAACTTCATCCCCGACCTCTCGCCCAAAATCATTTTGACCACTCGTCGCATAAGAAACAACCTCAGACCAATCGACTAAAGACCCCGGTGCATCTAAACGATCCCACGCCTTTTCAAATTGTTTGAAACTTAAATAATTGGTTTCTTTTACTAACAGAGACACTGCCGCCCCTCCTTTTATTCTTAATGTCCTTATTATACCACAAAACGTATTACATTGCAAGACAAAACCACTAAAAAAGAAACGGCGGCGAGTCCGTTTCTAATTTTTTTATTTGTGCGCTTTACGATAAACCGCAAAACCACCAAGACCGAGACCAATCAAAGCAAGACCAGCGAGAGTCACAGCTTTGTAATCAAGACCCATGACACCCGTCTTAGGTGTAGATTTCGTCTTAGGCGTTTCCTTCGGAGTCTCTTTTGGAGTTTCCTTCGGAGTTGGCACTTCAGGCGTTGTGAATGTCACTGTTTGACCTTCATCATTGATGTCTTCGTGCGTTGCAACCACGTCACCGTTCAAGGTTACTTTTTCAAAAGCAACTACGGAACGTCCTGCAAGAGCAGAAGCATCAAATGTAAAGGTTACATCGACAGAACCATTCGCTTCAGTTGGTGTGAATTTCGCAGTAGCTGTTACAGCAGGTTCGAATTCCTTACCTGTTGCTTTGTCCATGAGACGTCCCGTTACTTCGTATTCTTTACCAACTTCAAGATTCTTGTACGTCACAGTATCCACAAGCGTTACTTCCTTATCAGGAGCCGCAGTATGATCACCTGTAGCCTTGTTAATCAAGGTTGTACCGATTTCAGGTTTACGGTTCTTAAAGATGACTGTTTGGTCTTCATCGTTGATGTCTTCGTGAACCGCTACGTCTTTACCATCTTGAGAAACTTTCTCAAAGGCTACAACTTTCTTACCAGCCAATTGTGATGCGTCAAATGTGAAGGTCACATCCACCGTACCATTTGGCTCAGTTGGTTTAAAGGTTGTAGAACCCGTTACAGCTGGCTCCAACTCTTTACCAGTTTCTTTGTCCATCAAGCGACCAGACACAGTGTATTCTTTACCAACAATTAAGTTCGTATATTTCACTTTGTCCACAAGAGTTACTTGTTTAGCGGGTTCAACTTCTTTCGCACCGTTATTGTCCGTAAGAGTTGTTCCAATCTTAGGTTCTGGTGTTTTCACGACAACTGTTTGACCTTCATCGTTGATATCTTCGTGAGATACAACGTCCTTGCCATTTTGTGTTACTTTTTCAAAAGCAACCACACGTTTACCAGCAAGACGAGAAGCATCAAATGTAAAGGTTACATCAACCGTACCATTCGCTTCTTTTGGAGTGAACTTAGTAGAACCCGTAACCGCAGGGTCAAGTTCTTTACCAGTCTCTTTATCCATGAGGCGACCTGTTACTTCGTACTCTTTACCAACTTCAAGGTTCTTATATTGAACCTTATCCACAAGTGTTACTTGTGTTGGTTCAACCTCTTTCGCACCCTTGTCATCTGTCAAAGTAGTACCAAGACCTGGATTTGGATTTTTCACCTTAACCGTTTGGTCTTCATCATTGATATCTTCGTGAGTTACCACAACTTTACCATCTTGAGAAACCTTTTCGAAGGCTACGACACGTTTACCTGCGAGGCGTGAAGCGTCAAATGTGAACTTGATGTCTACAGAACCGTTTGGTTCTTTAGCAACAAACTTCGTAGAACCTGTGACCGCAGGGTCAAGCTCTTTACCAGTTTCTTTGTCCATCAAGTGACCTTGGACTTCATACTCTTTACCGACAATCAAGTTCGTATACTTGACCGTATCAATCAGTGTTACCTGTTTAGGCTCAACTTCTTTAGCACCTTGCTCATCTTTAAGAGTTGTCTTAGCAGTTGGGTTCGGTGTCTTAAAGGTTACAGTTTGACCGTCATCGTTGATATCCTCATGGGCTACAACGTCTTTACCTTCTTGAGAAACTTTCTCAAAGGCTACAACTTTCTTGCCAGCTAATTGAGACGCATCAAACGTGAAGGCGAGTTCCACAGTTCCGTCTTTCTCAGTTGGTGTGAACTTAGTAGACGCTGTAACAGCAGGCTCAAGTTCTTTACCCGTAGCCTTATCCATGAGACGTCCATTGAGCGTGTACTCTTTACCAACTGTTAAGTTAGTATATTTCACAACGTCAACGAGCGTCACTTGTTTAGGTTCAACTTCTTTAGCACCCTTATCATCTGTTAAAGTAGTTCCCAAACCTGGATTTGGAAATTTTACTTTAACGGTTTGGTCTTCATCATTGATATCTTCGTGGGTTACCACTACTTTACCATCTTGAGAGACTTTTTCAAAAGCGACAATCCGTTTACCAGCAAGACGTGACGCATCAAATGTAAACTTAATGTCTACAGAACCATTTGGTTCTTTTGCGACAAACTTAGTAGAACCGGTCACCGCTGGTTCGAGTTCCTTACCAGTTTCTTTATCCATCAGACGTCCAGAAACTTCGTACTCTTTACCGACAATTAAGTTCGTATACTTCACAGTATCGATCAAGGTGATTTGCTTCGGTTCAACTTCTTTAGCATTTTGATCGTCTTTAAGAGTTGTCTTAGCCGTTGGTTTAGGAGGGTTCTTAACGGTTACGGTTTGACCTTCATCGTTAATATCCTCATGGGCTACCACGTCCTTACCATCTTGAGAAACTTTCTCAAAGGCTACAATCTTCTTACCACCAAGTTTAGAAGCATCAAGTGTGAACTTGAGTTCAACAGTACCATTCGGACTTGTTGGTGTAAACTTAGTTGTAGCTGTTACCGCAGGTTCAAGCTCTTTATTCGTAGCTTTATCCATCAAGCGTCCGTTTACAGTGTATTCTTTACCAACTGTTAAGTTCGTATACTTTACAACGTCAACGAGCGTCACTTGAGCGGGTTCAACTTCTTTAGCTTTCTTATCGTCCGTCAAAGTAGTTCCAAGACCTGGTTTTTGCGGAGGATTTTTAACGGTTACGGTTTGACCTTCATCGTTAATGTCCTCGTGGGCTACAACGTCTTTACCATCAAGGCTAACCTTTTCAAAAGCAACGACTTTCTTACCAGCCAACTTAGAAGCATCAAATGTGAATGTCAAATCCACAGTGCCATCTGCCGTTGTTGGTGTGAATGTCTTCGTAGCAGTTACCGCAGGATCAAGTGCTTTATTCGTAGCCTTGTCCATCAAACGACCATTGATTGTGTATTCTTTACCGACTTTAAGGCCAGTATACTTCACAGTATCAACGAGCGTTACTTGTTTCGGCTCAACTTCTTTGGCACCCTTATCACCCGTCAAAGTAGTACCAAGACCCGGTGTTGGTTCAACTTCAGGCTTAATCGGTTCATCCGTTGAATAACGATCTGGAACCAAATAGGTATTGTCGCGCCAGTTTCGTGCTTCCAACTCGTTCTTATTCAAATTCAAGATATACAAGGCTGGATTCAACTGGTGACCAGCTGGCGCCTTAATTTCTTTCAAATAATAGAACGCTGGACGAATACCTTCGATACGACCAAAACCTTTATCCCCTGTTACAACAGAGTAAGCAGGTTTCGCACCTTCACGAAGAACATCTTGACCATTTGCACCGGCAACAACATCTGACGAGTTATAAAGTGCATATTCTGCACCTTTCACACTGTACTTACCATTACTTTTCGCAATGTCAAGTGCACCCATTGTTGAACGTTTATACAATTCGAGCGCTACCGTATTTGGTTGTTGAGACTGTTGTGGTTTCGTTGGCTTATCTTTTGGTGTAAAGCTTGCATGTGAGAACAATTGTTGGTTACCACCTGTTTCGAGGATATAACCATCATTATTATAAACAGCAGGCGCTTCACCATTTCCATCCATTTGTTGATAGAAGCTTGCTAGTTGCAAGGCAATACCATAATAAGAATATTGCTTACCATCAATTGTTGGACCGCCACCAAGCGTCAACGTCTTATTCCAATAATCAATCATCAGTTGTGATGACGCATTAAAATTCATTTCAATATCAACTTGTTTATTACTTGCATACGTCCAATAGAAGTTTTGTATCAAGAACAACCGTTGACCGCCGTCTAGCGTATGAATCGCATCGCGGAACTTACGCATCTTGTCACCAAGACCTGCCTGAGTGGCATTCGCAGTTGCAATTGTCTTGTCAATATCGCTATTTGAGCCATTAAACAAGAACCAATCCACAAAAGCTGCTGCGATTAAACGTTTCCCATCTACATGATAAGAACCCCCTGGTTTACGCAATGTAGCACCTTGACTCAATGGAATCGCATTCGTTACTTGAGCTCCACTGTCAATCAAAACATGTGGCTCCACACAGTACACGATTTCGCCATTTACCTTAATCGGTTGCATGTAATCCTGATAACCTTGTCCACCCGGACCTTGGTCACCATTGATGGAATAATTCATCAAATAATTCGGATCGGTACTGATTGTGACAGTTCCTTCACGAACACCCGCATGAACTACACCACTAGATGCAACTAACGCAGCGGTCGCACCTGCTACAGACGCTAAACCTGTTGCCATCTTCCGGACTGATGGACTTTTCATAAAATCTTTAAACACTAGTGTTATGTCCTTCTTTCTATATTGATAGAGAACAACCCTGTCCGAAAAGTGTTAGCGTGAATCTCCTTTCTCGCCGTGATATTCGCAGATTCACCCCAACCTTTTCAAGATTAAGTTATTCTGCACCCTCTATACTACCAAAATTACTTTTACCTGTCAAGATATTGCCTTAAAAAAAGACAGCTTAATGCTGTCTTGTTTCCCATAATAACTTAAAAGTCGCATAGAACCGTGCCGGCGTATGAACATCCTCGCAGGTCGATAAAACCAACAACTTCGAATCTTTTGCAGGCCCATCTGACAAGGTATACCGACTCGACTTCTTAATATGCTCCAACAGACCTGCAAACTCGTCCCCACTCACAGGCAACTCATAAATCGAATCAGACGTGTCCGTATCAGCAGCACTCCAATGCTCATAGGTTTCCACTCGACCATCAGAATAGTACACATAAGCGTACTTGTAATATTCCGCTACGGTTGCGTTATCATACCAATGATATAAATGCGTAAAATACACATCCCCGTACCAACCAAAAGAATTATGCCCAAAGAATAACAATTCTTGATTCGGTGAGGTCGTATCCACGATAGCCGGAGCAAACAGAGAGCCCAATTCTTGATACTGACCATACAGATTATGATTCAAATAGTAATATTCACCTACTGTACGTTCCTGTAAAATCGGATAGGACATAGACGTGCCCGGCACATAGAGCCAAGCAATCACATCTGGATTGACCGATTTTAAATAATCCCAATCCACTGTAAAGTCACGCTCAGGAATAAACCCTTTCTGAGCTTCTTGCGCGACTTCTTTATTGGTGTCTCCTTCGACGGTCGCTGCGGGACTTTCTTTTTTTACTTCCGTCGCCTTCTTTGCGACTTGTTTAATCTTTATACCCGTATCCGTATCTTCTTTATAAGTCTTATAAGTATAGCCCAATACACCAAGACCCCCTACGCAACACAAAACAAAAAATGCAATCACTAATTTTTTCATATTATTTCTTTCTAAATTCAATTTCTACTATTATATCATAAAACGAAAAAAGAAGCTCCTTCGAGCTTCTAATTGTTATAAATATAAGTCACAGCTCCCCACGAACCATCGCTCGGATTAAACCATCCACGATGATCCCCTAGCGACTGATCGCCCGCATAATTGGCTTCGACAACCTTCACATAACCCGTCGCAGGATCCACATGCGTCACATAGGCGACGTGACCATATCCGCCATCATCCCAAGACGCAATCGCGCCGACTTCGGGATTGCTACCGGTGCGGAAACCATCACGCGCAGCAGAACGCGCCCAATCCGCACCGTTACCCCACTGCGTACCAGCCCACGGTGCGACAGCCTTGACACCCCACGTGCATTGACCGTACGGATACGTGTTATCCGTGCCCTCATAATTCACGTGCTGAACCGCACTCGCCTCAGCCACTTCCGTCTGCGCTTGCGCTTGAGGCTCGACAACCGGTTCACTCGTAAGAGTTTCAACCACCAGTTCCGCTTTCGGCTCTTCGATCGAAGCCACGGTTTCGACTTGCGATTCAGTGATAGGTGCAAGGTCTTCTGATACCTGTTTTTCAACCGATTCCTCCTGCACATCTGTCTTAGGCTCAACCGGAGCAACTTCTTCAGCTTGAACCGTCGGCGTTTCTTCCTTAATAGGTTCTGCGACAGCTCGTTCTGACGCAATCGCTTGCGAATCTTCTTGCACTCTTGCCTGTTCCGAAATCGTATCCGACATACTTGCAGAATCTCTAACCGTAGACTCATCAACAGGCTTTTCAACTCTTTCTTGAGACGTTTCTTCTGTCACATTTTCTGAAAGAGACGCAACCGTTTCTTCAACAGAATCACTTGCAGGCAAAACAGCGTGTTCTGCAACACGTTTCACCAAAGCATCCTGCAAGACGGGTGCACCTTGATACGTTATTGCTTCTGCTGTTACAACAGGCTCTTCTGTTGACGCGACAGATATCTTCTCCGAACTCGGTTGAGTAACAGCATCCACAGACGCTGTAGTAGTCTTCGATGGAGCAGGTGTCGTCTTCGCTCGCGCAGACTCTGCCGCTACACTCGGCACTTGCTGAAATTCTTGCGCTACATTGGCTACTTTTAAAACTCCCAATGTTGATGCCGATAAAACGATACCCGTAATCACTGATTTTTTATTCAAAATAATTCTTCCTTTTCTAATCATTTTTATCTTCAATTAAGAACAATTCATTATACCAGAAATAAACCACCTCTATTTTTCAATTCCATGACAATTCGATAACAAAAAAAAGCAATTCATCTGAATTGCTTACATGGAACTCGCTTGATTGCTCATCATAGCTAAAATATCTTCAGCGTTCATCGTATCCGCGGTTGTCTTCGTTTCTTTTGCTTTCACTTTAGGCTTCTCTTCACTAGCCTTCATCAAGGCTTGTGGATCGAGCACGGGTTCTTCTGGAGCCGGTTTCTCAACCGAAACTTCTTTTACACTTTCTTTTTTAACGTCTACGGTTGGAGCGATCGGTTCATTTAAAACAACCCTATAACCACTATTCTCTAGCAACTGCATCATGGCCGCCTCATAAATGTCCATAGTCCCAAAACGCTGAATCAACATCTTAATGGCCATTTCCAACGACTTTGATTTGACATGTTGATTAGCCCACCATTCCGCAACTTGTGGATCCTTAGACGTAAATCGGGGTGCATATACTGTCATGTTTCTTCTTCCTTTTCATTAAAACTGCATCTATTATACAATAATTCCATGCAGGTTTCAAGTAAAAACTGCGTTTTTTAGTTGTTTTGTCTTACAAACTATGTTATAATAGAGCCATCTTCAAGATAGAAAGGAAAAATAAAATACAAAACTTTAAAAAGGATTTAGAAGATGACTAATATCACTTTAGTTTCAGAATCTAAACTATATCTAAAAGACAATACTCCTTTATATGATTATTTTGATGGTTATTCTAGGTTATTTAACTTCTTGGTTCGTAGATGTATTCATCATTTACGACACCAATTAAAAGGAGAATCTGAGTCTCGATATCGAACCAATTTGATGCGGGAGTTCAATATTACAAACCGCATGGCTAAAGCCGTTATACGAACAGCTAAGAAACAACTCAAATTGTTAACAGCATCAGCTCGATATCAATACAACAATTTGTATAAACGCAGACGTTCTTTATTTAAAAAGATAACAAAATTAAAAGCGAATCTGTCATCAAGTTCGGCTTCCTTAAAACAAAAAAAGTTAGCTAAACTGCGTTTGTTTTGGACTCAAATGAAACTCAATAAAACAAATCAACGGATTTCAAATGGTTCGAAACCCCATTTAACCTTTGGTACAAAGTATTTATTAAAGACAAACAAGCAAAAGTTTTTAGCTAAACGAGATAATCAAGTAATTTATATTGGCGATAAATATGAAACCTGTGGAAATCAACAGTTTCAAATTTGTTTTAATTCTAAATATAATCGATTTGAGTACAAGCTAAGACTAGATAACCAATGGGTATCGGGTTCTGATAAATACATTTATGGTTCGTTTGTCTTGAAAAACAAAGAAGCAAAAGTACATATCTTAAAAATCTTATCTGAAAAAAAATCCAACCCTCTAACCTATCGAATCATTAAACGAGATGACCATTTATATTTACAAATCATGTACCGCAAAGAAACCACCAATACTACAAGAAGTAACTATGGTGTTCTCGGCATTGATTTCAACAAAGGATTTATCTCTGTTTCGGAGATTGACTCTGCTGGCAAACTAACCTCATTAACTAGATATCATTATCTACACCATGGAAAAGCAACTAAAACGAAAACTTCTATGTTAGATTTAGTTTCGAAATTAGTTTCTCAAGCTATTCATGTTGGAAAAGACATTGTTATTGAAGATTTAGTTAGTTTAGATTCAAACAAAAAACAAGACAAAACAAAATCAAAGAACTACAATCGTATGATTAACAGTTTAAAATTTGGTTTATTCAAACGTTGCTTACTCAGCAAAGCAGCAAAAGAAGGCGTAGCCGTACATACGGTAAACCCTTATAACACAAGCAAAATAGCGAAGGCGAGTTATACAGATAGAATGAAATTAAATGTGCATGATGCAGCCTCTTATGTTATCGCAAGAAGATTTTATCAATACGACTAAATAAGGAATCCTTAATACAATCTGAAGACTAGATACGGAAAGATTGTGAAATTAAGGAATACAATTTAGTGTTTGAAAGAATCTTTATTGCTTTGAAATAAAGAAGATTTTCAAACTATTTAAATGGCTTACCGTACAGCTAGTTTAATTGAAATATTAAATGAAAGGAATAGAATAACTAGTTTTAGTTATTTCTTACGGACACTCATGGCTCACGAAAAAGAAATTAAACACATGATTGCTCAACTTCAAAAGAAACTAGATACTTACAATCAAGATCCAATAGAAAAACATTTTCTCTTCCTTGGGCTTGACGAAAACAACCCCGATCCTGACCAAGCAAATGGAACCCTCCATCTCTGTGGAGACATCGCCCTACTCTTTCATCAATTACTTGAATTCAGGACGTCTCTCCCTTATGACCTACGCGTCCACTTTATGAAGCACCTCTTAATTGAAGACGCGGCCATCCTAAAAGATGCCCAGAAAGAAATTAAAGCAAATAAATAAAAGGAAGTAACATAAAAATGAAAAAAACAACAAAAATCGCAACTTTACTCTTAACAGGTCTCGCTGTTACAACTCTAGCAGCCTGCCACTCCAATACAAAAACAACGAAAAAGATTGACACAACCGTCAAATCTCCTGAAATCAAACCCGCAAGACCAAAAGAACTACAAGACGCACCAGCAACAACTCTCACAACAGTGAATGGTGAAACCCTCACGCTCGACCAACTTAAGGGTCAAAAAGTTTACATGGAAGTCATCAACACAACCATGCCAAACTACACCGACCAATTAGAACAACTCGAATCTCTGGCAAACGACACGGCTCTCAACTTTAAAGTCATTGCACTAGCCCTTCCAAATCAATTCGGCGAACAATCACAAGAAGCCATTGCTGACTGGTTTAACCAACAACCACACCACAACTTCACGCTCTATTATGGAAGCGAAGACATCGCAAACGCCTACCATCTGACAAGCACACCTGCTGCTATCTACATCGATGCCGATGGAAAACTCAATCTCGTTGCACCAACAAAAACAACCCGTGCTTCTAACACCGAAATCATTAGCTACATGAACTCCCAAGTAAAATAAGCAATAGATGACGAACGTCCACGACGTTCGTCGTTTTTTACTATATATTTCCCTAGAAAGGACTTCCACATGACTTATTTAAAACCGCACGAGGTACAACACCCAGACCCTCGTCTGGATGAACTCATCAAAAGCATCCAGTACCTCATCCAAACACAACAATTGCAAATCACCAAAGCTGGTTTCGATGCACTTATGACCCAACTATTAACTGAAAGAGGTCTTTCATGAGCAATCTAGCCACTCGTATGCGACCCCAAAAACTAGAAGATATTATCGGGCAAGATCATTTAACCGCGCCTGACAAAATCCTCGGTCGAATGGTCGCGGCCAAACAACTCTCTTCGATTATTCTATACGGACCACCGGGCACAGGCAAAACGTCTATGGCGAGTGCTCTTTCAGGTAGCCTTGCAATTCCCTTTGAATATTTCAACGCATCGATTGATGATAAGAAAAAACTACAAACCATTGCTAAGAAAGCAGAAAAAGAAGGCCAACTCATCCTTCTTTTAGACGAAATTCATCGCTTAGACAAACCTAAACAGGATTTTCTATTACCCTACACGGAATCAGGTCAAATCATTCTTGTCGGAGCTACAACCGAAAACCCCTATATCTCTATCAACCCAGCCATTCGCAGTCGAGCAACCTTGCTTGAAATCAAGGCCGTTCAAGCACCAGACATCGTCAATCTTCTCAAAAGAGCCATGGAAACCGACCCAGTCTTACAAGAATATGAAATTACAGTCTCTGACGAAACTCTTCAGTTTCTTGCGACCAACGTAAATGGCGACGTCAGAAAAGCCCTAAACAGCTTTGAACTAGCCGTTTTATCAACACCCGCACCAGATAAGAAAGTCGCCCTTACGACCCCCATCTTTGAAGAAATCCTCCAACGAAAAGCTCTTCCTGGCGATAAAGACGGCGATGAGCACTACAATCTCTTGTCCGCCCTTCAAAAATCCATTCGTGGGAGCGACGTTAACGCGGCACTCCACTATCTGGGGCGACTCATTCTATCAGGTGACTTGATCGCCATCTGTCGCAGGCTTTCTATCATTGCCTTTGAAGATATCGGGCTTGCCAACCCTACAGCTGTGATTTTAACCAATCAAGCCATTCAAGTTTCACGTGAAACAGGTTTTCCTGAAGCTCGTATTCCCTTAGCCAATGCGGTTGTGGAACTCGCCCTTAGCCCTAAATCAAACAATGCCTACATGGCCATCGATAAGGCCCTCGCGGACATCAACAATCCGCAAATCGATCTAAGCATTCCCATGCACCTGAGAGATGCCCACTATAAAGGAGCTACCCAACTAGGCGTAAAAGGCTATCTCTACCCACATGACTATGACACCCACTATGTGCCACAGCAATATTTACCAGACAGTCTGAAAACGGTTCAGTATTTATCGGATCAGAATCTCTCGACCGAACACGAAAAAGAACTCGTTTCACGAGCTCTTTTGATTAGCAAACTAAACGGAGGACTTTCATGAGTTACACATTAACTTTTCCCGGTCAACCAAAAGAATTCGATGAAAATGCCAACAAACATCAAGTTTTAGCAACTATCTCTTTTACGCCGACGCGTGAATCTGAACAACGAATTATCATCACAAAAACATGACAAAAACAGAATACAAAGACTTCGTCCTCTTTTGGATCGACGTCCATCAACCAAAAAACCTCAAAGAATATATTTCTTGTCTGAAGAACTGTCCGTCAAAAGAAAGAATCGATGCGACAAAAATCCCCTTTTAAGACTGAACCCATAAACACATAGAAAAAAATCAAACTATGACACCAACTTAATCAAATCAACAACCCAGGAGAACCTTCCCAGTATGAGAACCTTAAAAGCACCATTGCTTTATATTATCGCCAACGTCCGCTACCAAATAGACGGAAAAACCCGCTTCTTTAACGACACCGTCTGTGCTAGTTGCAAAGAATCCATTTTACAAAAACAATACGAAAACGTTAAAGACAACATTGACGCCTATGTTGACCTTTGGGAAAGACGCTGTAACGCAGATATTGTCGAAAGCGTTGAGTTCCATAAAGCTCACGAAACAGGCGAAATCCTAGACAGAATCGAGTTTTAATATGTTATCCTTTACCGCTATCATCCAAGACCTCGAAAAAAAAGAAAGAAAAACTCGCACAAGAATTACTAGACAACATCAATGATGATACAGCCGAGAATTATTTCACCATCATCTTAACCGTCAATACAATCAATACTTTTTCCTATCATATCGGCCCCGAAGACGACAATTACCCAAACGCCTTCGGTTTTGCCGTCAACCTTGTCGGTTTTGATCGAAACAATCATTCCGAAATCAATCTCGACGAAACCCAAAAAGTAATCAACAAAGCCATCGCCCGAATCCAATCCCACATCAATCGCGGTCAAATCTATAACTACTAAAAAAAGCAACCAGTCGGTTGCTTTTTTTATAAAGAAAACTCATCCGAGCGTTCCAATCGTTCTAACTCATCCAAATGCTGTTCTTGCGATGCTTCAATCTCACGCAATCGTTCCTGCAAGGTTGGCTTCCGCATTACACCTGCATCAGACGGAACAGAAACCCGTTCTAAATCAACGCCAGGATGTTCTTCTTGCAGTGCTTCTTTAAAAGCGTCTACATCGACCATCTTCACCTGCGACATGCCCGCGAGTGGATGCGGCAACTCATCTGCTAAGGCGATGAATTCATTTACTTTTTTGGCAACGATTTCTTCTTCATCAAGCTCTTCTTCTTCAAGCAAACGATCGACTTGTAAAGACACCGCTTCTTGTTGTAAGACATCCTCTTCAGGTGGCACATAATCACCCCCACCTTCTTCCACAACAGGATTCATCTTCTCTTGAAGAGCCGCCATGCGCGCCCGTTCTTTTTCTAAATCAAAGGGTTTCTCAAAACCAGCCTGCCTTGCCGCATACCTTTGATCTTGCGTATAATCTTTCACAATCAGCAAGTCATCTTCTAACCCACTCCCAAATTCACGCCCAACGGGCTCTAGATCGCGCCAATGTTCTCGTGACGGAGATACTCGCCGATTCATCGTTTTCGTATAATCTACCATGCTACCACCTAATTCATTTTTTCTCTTATTATATCACAATCAAAAGTCTTCGTAAAGAACTTCTTCAAACGCTTCTGCGAGAGCCCATTGCAAACGAGTCTTCCTGCGATTTCCCGACTGTTGCGACAACTTGACATAGGTCCGTACGTCTCCGTATAAGACCACGTATTTCTTAGCACGTGTAATGGCCGTGTAGAGGGCGCTACGTCTAGCCCAATAATCAATCCCGCTACGAAGCGCGTACAAGACCAAAGGAAACTCCCCACCTTGCGACTTATGCGTTGTAATCGCGTAGGCCAACTCCAAAGGAAAATAAGGACGACCCCCTGTATCATTGCGTGGACGAATTTTTTCAATATCATAATCACGCCAAGCACCACTGCTCGAAACAAGCACAGCAATACGGATCAATCCACCGTGAACAATCTCTGTCACATAACCAATTTCACCATTGGTTAAGCCATTTTCTAAATTTACCGTCACCATAACTCGATCACCTTCATGCAACTGATAACCGCTGGCGTAAACCGATCGCGACGACAATTCCCCTTTTTCTAACCAATAATTTTGAATCCGTTCGTTTAAAGACTTAACAGAAGCTAATCCGGCTCGAACAGGCGATAAAATCTGAATGTCTTCTGGCTCGAAATACCCATTTGAGATGGCTTCATCATAATCCTTTACGATTTTTTCATCAATCCAATTAGACGGTACGTGTTGAAAAGCGGTCTCGCTCGTTGTTCCAATTTGAAAAGGAAACGTGCCACTATTCGTGAGTCGAGCCAACTCTGAAATCATCGAGCCCTTTCCTTGCCGATGAATCTGTGTCAATCGCAAAACGGGCACGGCTTCATTTTGCATCAAGTCGAACAAGACTTGACCGTGTCCGACCGGTTCTAACTGATCCACATCCCCGACACAAATCAAGCGTTTACTCGTCGGAACCGTCTTAAAGACATGATAGGCCAGACCCACATCCACCATCGAAAACTCATCCACAATCGTTAAATCGGCATCATAAGACTCCCCGTCTTCCTCTTCATAATCAAAAACGGTTTCGCCTGTCGCAAAAACAGGAATACCGAGCGCCTTATGAATGGTCTGAGCAGATAACCCAACCGCTTCTGTCATTCGAGAAGCCGCACGACCCGTTGGGGCCATCAATTGAACAGAAACCTCTTCTAAAATTTTCAAGACCCGAATAATCCCACGAATGGTCGTTGTCTTCCCCGTACCGGGACCCCCAGTTAAAATCAAAAATCGATGTTGTACCGCAAAGAAAATAGCCTCTTTTTGAGAATCATCGTATTGAATGCCAAACGCTTCTTCAGCCTGTCGAATCGCATCTAAAATAACACCCTCATCTAAATCCACTTCATTATCCAGTAAGCGACTCACCACATTATCGGCTACGACTTGCTCATAAATGGACTCCTGCCGAAACTGGACACTGTCTTCATGAAAAACGAGACCCGTCATCCGACGCATCACACTTTCCACTCGGTCTGCTGTCAAGACATCAGGATCATGCCCAACAACCATGTTCACAATCAATCGATAATCATCGACAATGGTTGACCCGTCACTCAAAAGCGTATTCATATCATAATAGACCAAGGCCTGTATTCGTTTAAAACTATCGAGTTTAAACCCAAGGGCATGAGCCACCTGATCCGCTTTCTTAAAATCAAAACCTTTTGAATAAACAGATTTCAATAAACGAATAAAATTATAAGGGTTTTTCTGGAAGTACACATATGCTTTTTCGTGACCGTCCATGGCTACAGAAATCGCATCAACGAGTTTCTTGTCACCGAATAAACGATAAACTAAGTCCTTTACTTCTTGATCAGATAATACTTGTTTCATGGAGAGAACCTTTCTGGAAGATAAGTCTATTATATCATAAATCCACAAGACATGCACGATTCCCGTGCAGTTTTAGCTATAAAATCTCAACTTCCACAAATTCGTCTCCAAGAGCCGAATCGTTTTTTACTATATTACTCTAGGAGATACCCATGTTAGAAAACTATATTCGAGAAACCCTCACGAAACTTCACAGAAGCCTTGACACAACTTCTTTTGAAGAATTACTAGAAAAAACAAAAACCATCCTCACAGAAAATCACAATCATATTACTTGCGGTGATAATATTTTCGCAAAACTCCTAGCGCTCAGCTACAACCATCCAAATGAACCCCTCGCCCTTTTCTTTAATCTCAATCCTGAACAATATCACTTTGTCACCATGGCACCGTCCGTGCACGACCTCTTGGACTTTCTCAATCAACATCCTCAGTTCAACAACCCCAATTACACGGTCGTGCGCGTGACCCCAAAAGACATCTTCGTCGAAGAAAACTTATATTAGAAAGTAAGACATATATGAAGCCAACCCTTAACATATTTCTCACCATCGCAAAACCACTTCTGCTCCAACATCATTTTCGCATCATCAACGAAGACACCGTCTTCGTAGCCAAACATGATGCGACCAATACAACCATTCAAATCAGTACATCATCCACAAAACCAGAGTACGTCAACATCATCTTCACAGGCCAATTCAATTACTACGCTTGTGTGCATAAAACAGACAATCACGATACCTTTAAACGTATTCTTCATCAATTCTCTTAAAAAGAAAGGCATCCTATGCAGACCTTTATTATTCTCCTTTTATTTATCGTTTCCTTCATCTTTACTTTGGCCTTTCTCGTGCACGTTTGTTGGCTCAGCGGTGCGACCACGCGCACTCTTCGTCAAATCAAAAAAGAAATGGACCACGAACTAGCAGCTCTCCCAACCATGCTTCAAGACGCCACAGAACGTTCCCAAGACCTCTTAGTCGGTGGGTTAACTCATATGACAGAACAATTAGACCACACCTATCACAGCGTCTATAGCCGCGAAAACGAGGACCTCATCAACGCCATCGATCGCTACACCGATACCACCACAAAAATCTTACGCGACGAACTAAACCTTCACCGCCGGCAAAAAGCAAAACGTCCGACCCATCATCGGACCTATCATAAACTACGCTAGGAGAGACTATGACCAATCGAATCATTGAACTACGCAATCGGACAGGTCTCTCCCAACAGGTCACAGCCCAAGCCATAGGGTTGTCCCCTCATAGTTATCGCGCCCTCGAAAACACTTTTCCAGAGGTCAACGTCAACGTCAAAACCCTTGCTAAAATTGCAGATTACTTCGGCGTATCTATGGATTACCTCTACGAAAGAGAAACCGAACCCTCAGCGCTAGTTGACCTGTCCAAAAACTGGCACGAGCAATTTCTCGCTCGTCTCGATCTAAGCAACAAGGACAAACGCACCGAGCCCATCGACTTATCAAAACTTTACAACCCCTATCCCTACAATCTCATCAAAGACATCTTCGGTCTCTACGAGATCCAAAACACAGCCATCGTTAGCGAGCAATTCTTTGCAAAATTAGAAGCAACCCTCCTTACGTTTTCGGAACGAGACCGTGCCCTTATCCATGACCGTTATATCTGCCATCAAAGCTATCATCAATTGCATAAAAGCTTTAACATTTCACGTGCACGTGTTCAACAAATCATCAAAGCTAGTCTCGAAGAATTGCATAAACGCCTCAGTCACTACATCTTCGATCCCGAAGAGAGAATCCAAGGCCTCATGAACCAAATCAACCAATACGAGACGCAACTGAAAAATCTTAAGCAGACCTACGCCCAACAATTGCTCAGTCCCATCACCGAGGAATACCGCCAACTCGGTCAAACCCTCGATAAACTACCTCTTGGAAACCGCGCCCATAACGCCCTGACAGCAGCAAATTGTAAAACACTCATGGACATACTGCTGCTCATTGACTCCAACGAAATCCATCACATCCGCAATCTGGGCGTCACCACCAAACGAGAAATCTACCAAATCTTGTTCGATCAAAACATCATCCAACAAACCGTCGATCTTCACAGACCTACGATCAGTAAACATGTCCGCAACGCCGTCATGGAAAAAGTAAAACACCTCAAAAATTTCTCGGTGCTCATCACAAAGACAGAAACTCTCGTTAGTTCAACTGAGCAAATCGAAGCCGAAGTTAAAAACAGAAAACTTGAAACCCTACCCTACACCAATCCATCCATTCCTCATCGAGCACTTCAATTATTAACAGAAGATGCCATTCTCATCCATTATCACTTTTAAAGAAGAAAGGTTATACCTATGACCCTAAACATCACTCAAGAAATCACACAGGCTATCGACCAAGGCCATATTACCCCCTCTGACTTAGCAAGCCACCTCAAAATCACAGAAGAAAAATTGATGGAGTCTCTTGCAACCAATCACTTCTCAGCCAATCAACGAGCCAGCATGCACGTCTATCTCAAAATGCATCGCAGTAAAAATGCCCCAACAGAAAACAAATACGATATCAATCAAGAAAGCATCAAAATCGTTCGCACCGATACCAAATACAAGGCCTACAAGAATCGCTTTAATGACTACTTAGACGGACTACTGTCTTATGACAGACTCAGCCTCAAAGACATCATCACCATCACCTATCTAGTGCCCAACACACGACCATCATTTTGGCTAGCCAGCTCGATCGACTTAAACGCCATCATGCAAGAGCTCGATCAAAATCCGCAAATCTACATCGACGGCTTCAAAACAGCCTATAACGGTTACTTAACCCTTTATCCCAATCACGCACCTCGCAGAGTACCCCTAACGACTCTAAACCGAAAAGAAACGCTCAAATCCTTACATGATCGTTTAGGGATCATCAATGTAGATTTAATCAATCAATTCACAACCATCACCCCATCGTCCATCAATCTAGGCAACCGACTCATCAACACATCCGATCAAAAAATCAGCATCAACGCCCACTTGGCCCATGCTCTCCATACCTTTTGTCATCCAGAAACACCTTTTGCCTTTCCGTTTCTAGACTGGCTCAAGATGCCTCTTGACCGACAATGGATCAATTTGGCTGTCTTTCCTACAACAAGAGGAATCAACAGTGCCACTTATAAAGATGCACAAACCACCACCATTAAGACATTCTTTAAAGAACTCCTCACCTATCAAATTCCTCTCAAAAATGCATTGAGTAAAATCGTAACCGACCACGAAAAAGAAATCGTCAATCTCTTTCTGACGCAAGCCATCAAGCAAGCCCTTCGTGAAAAAGTACCGCTACCAAATCTACTCGGTACCACCTTCACGACCCTTCTTCCAGCTGACTATCAACAAGCACCTGTCAAAGAAGAAAAACCAAAAACAATCACGGCTGCACAACGGGTAGAACAAGTTCTTTATCCGACAAAAGAACCCGTAAAAACATTCAACTACCCAACAAAAGAATCAACTACTGAGACAAAACCGGTCAAACCAACAGAACAAGAACCCCAAACCCAGCCTGTCTTCATTTCAAAAGATATCAAACCAGCCATTCACACCAACCCATCTTTTGTAAAACCAACAACGAATACGAAGTCAGGCAAAGACCGTCTAGCTTCCATTTCGACCTACCTTGAAGAAGCACTTGACCGACATGAAGATATCCGTATTTCTTATAATAAGGAAACCAAACATACCATTATCCAAATCGCCATCCCTGATTAACTGAAAAGAAAGGAATCCAACATGTCCTACAATCAATACGACATCGTCTTGGTGAAAGGAACCACTTTAGATAGTGGTTCTTTTAATCACCAACCCTGGTCCGCCATCATCAACGGACAAGAACAACTGACCGAGCACTTCTTATGGATCAACCCCGAAAACCCCTCACTCCGACAAATCGAAAAAGACCAGCCCATTGTCTTCGTCGTACCCATCCATAAAATCGAAAACGGTCTCTACTGGTCAGACGCTCATCAAGAGACACAACCGTACCTGACCTTTACCGACAAGGACATCTTGCGAAAAGCCCCACTCAATCAATTCTTAAAAAAACCTACACCTATTCCTCAAGAAACCAGCAAAGAGCCGTCGCCTGCAACGAAAAACTCAAACGAACCCATCAATTACGTTGGTTCGGATGAGGTAGGTAATGGTAGTTACTTCGGCGGAATCGTCACAGCCGCCGTATACATCAAAGATCAAGCAGACGTGGATTTTCTTTTAAACTTAGGCGTCAGAGATTCAAAGAAACTCTCTGACAAAAAGATTAAAGAAATGGCTCCACAGATTAAAGATTACTTGACTTATAGTATCAGTGAAGTTGTCCCCGAACAATACAACCAAGCCATCGCGAGCAAACTCCACATTAAAGAAATCATGGCCATCCTCCACAACGATGCCCTCTCAAAATTGGACGTGACACCAGACTTTGTCATGATCGACCAATTTGCTCCGTTAAAGACTTATCGTTCTTATTTGTCAAATAAGACCATCGCTTACGATGACATTCTACAAGTCGAAACCAAAGCCGACGGGAAATATCTTGCGGTTGCCGCTGCATCCATCATTGCGCGTGACGCTTTCCTGACACAGATTGAGACTATGAGCGACTATCTAAAAATGCCTCTCAAACAAGGCGTGACCGCCAAAACCAAAGAACAAATTGCGCAACTCCTTAAAATGAAAATTGACTTAACCTACTACGGCAAACTCGATTTCAAGACAACAGAGGAAGTTCGTGCGTCTTTGGCAAAATCCGCCCCTCAAAAATGACGCGCAAAGCGCTTATGGGTGACATATCCACATTATAAACTTTAACACTATCAAAATGAATCGAAAACAAATAGAATCCATCCATTTCTATTCCAAATAATCATCGACAAATCAGACAAAAAAGAAATAGATTTCGAGAAAAAGAAATAGAATTTTAACAAAAAGAGATAGCTTTTTAGACAAAAGAAATAGAATATATCTTAAAATGAATATATTTTTAATATTATTTATTATTAAAATATATAAATAAACCTTGATATATCAACGTTTAGTAGGTCATAAGCGTTCCGCATGTATCCACTATACCATCTTTTTAACGAAAAACTTCATTGCAATTTCTTAAACATAACAAATATTATATTTTATTTTTATAAAAATATAATTTATATTATATTTAAGATAGCTTCTTTTAAAAACTTTATAAAAAAAGAGATAGAATAAAAATATGAATATTTATAAAAAGATTCATTTTTGAAAGCCCAAGCCCTGCTTAACTTTCACATAAAAATCTACACATATATCTATGAAAAATTCTATCACTTTCTCTCCAAAAACAATTATTCCTATATTTCAAAAAAGAATAGTCCAAAACTAGCCTATAATAAACATACCGCTAATTCATATAATATTTTAACGAACCGCTTAAAAACTATGAAGCACATCTAAAACCCAAACCAAACGTTTTCGCTTGACAAGCGCGACAACTTGGCGTATAATGAAATTATCTCAACAGAAAGGACATTTCAACATGTCAAAAAAGGAAAAGAATAAAAAAGATCAACGCATCCCCATCATCGTATCGGAAGAACTCAAAGAAAAATTAACAATTGAAGCAGACAAACAAGGCATCCCTTTGAGTGTTCTTGGCCGCACACTTTTCATTCAATGGTATAAAGAACAAACCAAAGAAAAATAAGGAGGACACTTATGTCTTCGATTCATTTAAATACCGATTTTCTTAATAAATGTGCGTCTGAATACGACAACGAATTAAACCCTTATATCTTTGACTCCATCGATTTTTTACGATCAGAATATCAAGACCCTATTTCGATCTCTTCTGAAGACGACCTCGTTCAAATCTTCACGACACTTGCCAACCGGTTACGTCGCATTCACATTTTAAGCGAAGCCCTTCGCGTCAATAAAGAACCCGATTACACACGAGGCCGTAATTTTCGATTTGACCTAGACGAAATTGCCCTAATTATTCATGCTTTCATCCCCATCGTTCAACTGTCTATGACAGAAAGAACAAAAAAATTTCAACTAGCAATTTATCAACCCATCGGACCCTATGAAGGCACTTATCAATTCGACACAAGTCTCATTGAAAAACTCATCCACATCTTCAACCCCAACACAACAAAGCAGCAATTAGACACTTGCTTACGTCTCATCACAATGAAAGCAAGACGTACACATGAAAGCAAAAACATTCATTTAATCCCTGTCGGAAATGGACTCTACAACCGTCAAACGCACGAATTAGAAGACTTCACGCCCAACTTTGTAACAACGACCAAGATTGCGACCAACTACAATCCTGATGCCCGTCTCGTCACGATCCACAATGACGAAGACGGAACAGACTGGAACGTAGAAGATTGGTTAAAAGATCTCGCAGGAAGATTATCGAATCGCTTCGATCCTGATATTCATACCCTATTCTGGCAAATTATTGCAGGAGCTATTAACCCGAACCAAATTAACGCTAAAGCCATCTTCTTCTATTCTGCTGTCGGAAACAACGGAAAAGGAACCTATGGTCAACTCCTCAAAAACCTTGTTGGCCCCGATAATTATTCATCACTTCCAATCCAAGCATTCAAACACGAATATATGAAAGAACAACTCTTAAATAAAACCCTCAACATTGCCGATGAAAATCCAGTTGATATTTATTTAGACAGTGTTCAAGACTTCAAAGCAGTCATTACAGGTGACGATATCCTTATTAACCGTAAGTTCGAAAAACCCATTGCCGTACAAATTAAAGCCATCAACATTCAAATGTTAAACGGTCTTCCAAAAACAAGAGATAAGTCAGACTCCTTCTATCGACGACTCATCATCGTTCCATTCACCTATTCTTTTACCAATAACGGTGAACGAGCGTACATTAAGCACGATTACATCTATCGTGCAGAAGTCTTAGAATACGTCTTAAAAAAAGCACTAGAAATGCCCGTTTTCTCAGAATTCGTAACACCGGTCGCGTCTATCGAAGCTCTTGATGAATACAAAGAAGACAACAACTCAGCCATTGAATTTTGGAATGAATTTGAAAAACAATTCGCATGGACCCTCCTTCCACCAAGATTTTTATACCAACTATACGTAACCTGGTATGAACATGAACATGGCGGTGATAAACGTAGTTGCTTCTCAAAAAAGACTTTTCTCTACCACCTAGAAAATTACCTCGCCAACAATCCAAACTGGAACTTTAAAGCCACGCGCAAAACCTGTCCAAGTCCTTTATACGTAGGATCTCATATGAACTCTGATGAACCCCTTATCAGCCAATATAATCTAACCGAATATATGGATAACTCTTATAGGGGGACTGACGAAAAACTGCGCCGTGCCTTTAAAAGACCTATTACATCCCGAGGCATTATTAAACTCTAAAAGGAACTCATTATGCAAGAACCCAACCGTCAAGTCTTCTTCCGTAAAAAGGGATTATTTCATAAACAAAAATACATCACCCTTGACCTCGATGAATACACTCTTCGATATCGAGACGACACTTACTTCTTCGGCAGTCTTTATCGAGAACTCGACCGTATCATCTTCCATCAATCGTCTCTACAGATTGAATTCGTAAAAGACAACAGTCACAAGACCGAAATTAGAAACGGTCAAGAAATCCACTATGCCAATCGCATCTATCGACTCGACTGTCTGACTCTCTGTGGCGATCCATGGGAGCACTATAAGGCCATCGAAGCCCACCTCCTTGAATTCGCAACACCACACACCCTTATTCTCTACGAACCAATCTAAATGACCACAAGCCCCGCTCGTGGTCGTTTTTTTTATCATATATTCCTGAAAGGACAATTCTATGAATACTCCTGCTTTTCTAAAAAACTTACTTGCAACAATTGATAAACCCATTCATCAGGCCTACAACGTAACCGAAAATCAGTACAAACTGTATACACCAGAAACTTTAACCTACACCAATTATCAACTGGAAAAACTATTATAATAAAAGGAATCATCCATGCTCAACATTATTCTACACCAATCTTCATTTGACTGGGATAAACTAGCCTATCTCGCATTGTTCGGCGTACTACCCTTCTTTCTTGGCTCACTTGGTATTTACTTCGGCTGCCTTTTAGATGAACATCAAAAACGGAAACAAAATAAAAAAATCGAAACAAATAGTTTATTTTTTCTCGCTTTATCAACCATACTAGGTATTTCAGGTTTTTATCTGTGGTTTTCCATCAACGAACAACAAAAAATCCTACAACCCCTTACCGAACACAAAACATCTATAAATCAGTATTACGACTTCAAAAAAGACGGCAAAACCATTACGGCCATCAAAAAAGAAAAAACCAACAACCTCTTCGTATCAAAACTCACCGTCACCATCATCGACGAAGACAAACAATCATACCAAATCCAATACGAAAACGAATACGGCCGTATCTCAAAAACAGACGTCAAATAGCCAGAAAGGAAACCCCATGCCTCTATACGCCCACATTAAAACTGATCACGTCGATAGTTGGTTCCGTCTACTGACCGTAGATCAACTAGAAGACCCCGACCAAGCCCTCGAAACAGAGACCTATCTCGATGACATAGCCGATATGCATCGTACCGCCCTCACCCAACGACTCTATAACACGCCTGAATTACTCAGCAGTATGTTGACCAAAGACGAACATCCTCAAACCACTCTCAAGAAAAAAGGTGTTCTCTACGTCAATCGTGTCGGGGGTTACTATCCAGATCCCACAGACGACGAAATCGTTGAAATCAAAAAATTCCCACAACGTCCTCTTGAAAAAGACACGGGCTTCACCGGCTGGTTAGACGCTAACGGCAACTTTTACGAATCCATTTACGGCACTCATAATCAAATTGCCTTTAATCATGACATTACCACTGATGAAAACGCCATTTACTTGGCCTGTACAACGTCACCCATCCTCAATCAAAAAACAGACACTATCACACTCGGTATCGGGCAACCCACCAAGCAACAAAAAGAATGGCTCATCGCCTACATGAACCAACTGTCACAGCAACAACAAACAATCGCCAAAAAGTGGCTCTAACTAGAAAGGATTTTCTATGCAAAATATTATTCTACACGAATCCCTAACCGGAGATTGGGTCTTATTTTTAGGAATAGCTATCATGTTCAGCTTAATAACCATTGGTAGCTTACTAGTTACAATTTCTATCGTCCGTAACTTTCTCAACCGCTACGCTCCACTCGGAGCTCTAATTGGATCCCTTCTCACCACACTGTTTCTTGGTACAATTGTATCTGGCTCTATCTATTTCGCAACCAGGCAATACAAAACAGAATATAACATCACACATACGCCAATCAATCACTATTACGATTTCACAAAAGAAGGCCAACTCATTACAGCTACTCGTAAATCATCCGCTCCTAACAACTTAAAAACCAAATTAAACGCCAAAATCATTTCAGAAGATAAGACATCTTATCAAGTTGAATACCAAAATCAATATGACTCTATTCCAAAATCCTATCTAAAATAAAAAGGAATCCTCATGTATCACATCCTTTTCAAACAATCTTATATTGGCCTAGCCTATTTTTCAAGTATTCTTTTAAGTCTCTTATTCGGCTACATCACCTATCAACTCATCGTAGAAAGCCCAACCATCCTCAAAGAATCAAATCGTAAGTATCGAAGTTTCTTCATTCTATTTTGTATCATAACCGCTTTTACGTCACTAACCGTGACTAACATCAAATCCTTTCTCGATACAAACCAAACCGAAATAAATTTAAAAGAAAACATCACAACATACTATCAACCCATCAAAGATGAAGTCCTCCTCCATCTCAAACGGAAGAAATCAGCACCGACTTATCTGACTGAACAAGTAACCGTCAAAATCATTTCTGAAAACAACACATCGTATCAAGTGCAATACAAAGATACTTTTGACCGTATCCCCAAGAAATAAGAGGAAAAACACTCATGACAAACACCTACCAGCTTGCCATCTACAGCTACATTGACGGCCCCCTTTTACTCGAAACCAACCTAACCCTTGAAGAAGTTCTTACACGAAGTCTCACCGCCATTCAAGAACACGATCCATACCTCATTGAATCTATGGCGAAGACCCTCAAACTACCCACTGGTCCAACAACTCATCTCCTTGTCTTCAATGCCTTACTTGACAAAATGCAACAGCCCAATTATAGCTTTCGCAGCCCTCATGTAAAACTGTACTTCAAAGAAAATCCATCTACAAATGACTGGCATCTTCACATTGTCAGTTTCCATCATCGAGACCGTGAGAATGAACTGACCATCTTCACTAAAAAACTCAATTAAAGGAAAACTTCATGTCTATCATTCAAGAATTATCGCAAAAACTTAGAAGTCAATCAATAAACCCCAAGATAAATTAATACCTACGGGGTTCTTTCGTATATTGATTCTTGACGTATTCGAACGCTGTTTCTCTTGAAACAACACCTACTGTTGACATAAAAAAACTAGGGTTCCAAAGATGGCCTTTATAGAGTTTTTCTTTGTCATCTGGATGAAGTTTGAACCACTCACGAGCAGCAGCACCTTTAAAACTCTTCACGATACTCGAAGGTGCAAATTTCGGTGGAAATGAAACGACTAAATGAACATAGTCGGGCATAATTTCGACCCATTCAATAACTGAACCATTCTTCTCTGCAAAACTTTCCAAAAGCTGTTTCAACTCATTTTGTTTTTCCTCAGTATCAAAAATAAATTTACGATACTTAGTAACAAATACTAAATCGAAATGGAAATCATAAACGCAAGTTCTAGTTTCGATCATATTTGAACTCCTTTGATTACTTATTTTGAGAGTTATCTCTTGACATTAGTGTAACATATATGATATAATATTGTCAAGAATAAAAAAGGAGTAACATTATGCGAGCAAAAACGCCTAGTTTTGTGGTTTCAGTTAAAATCAAGTTATCTGCGTCTATTGAGAACCATTTAGAGAAAAGTTTTAACGTTGCAAACAGTGCTTATAATGAAGCACTAAGCTTTGGACTCAAGCATTTTAAAGCTCTCAAACAAAACTCCGATTATCAAGAACTCTTAGAAAAAAGACAACAAACACTTTCTGAAATAGCTGGTTTGAAAAAAGTCAAACAAAAAACCATAGAATTAAACCAACAAGTTAAACTCTATAATAAGGCTCTTTTCGAACTACAAAAAGCCTATAGTTTGACAGAATTCGGTTTGTCTGCTCATTTATGTAAACAGAGACGAAAAGAAAATTCTTCTTACCGACATCTAAGTTCTGGAGAACTTCAAGTCATTGCGTTCCAAGCCTATAAAACTCTTGAAAAAGTTCTTTTCTATAAAATTAAACCTCATAAAATACGTTTTCGAAGCAAATATGACTTGAGTGCTAATTATCGAAATCGTGTGAATACAGAAGCCACTCGATTAGTAAAATCTGATAAGAAAGGAATGGCTTATCGACTCTATATCCACAAGAAGTCAACCTTTGTAGATATCCCCGTAAAAGCTTTTAATACCTATCAACAACTAAGTATCTTGCGTAGTGAGAAAATCAAATATGTCCAAATTGTTCGTAAAACTATTCGAGGAAAAAAGGTTTATTATATACAAATTGTTTGCCAAGGATTTCCACCATCAAAAGTAACTAAAGGTGAAAATGTAGTTGGAATCGACCCTGGAATTTCAACCGTTGCTTATGCATCGAATTCTGAGGTCACACTCATAGATCTAGTTCCAAAGAATATCAATCAAAAAGAAAAACTTTTGAAAAGACTCGACCAAAGAATTGAACATAGTCGTCGAGTTAATAATCCTGAATGTTATAAGGGAAATGGAACCATTAAGAAAAAGGCTCGATTCAAACATTCATCAAAGCGACAAGTTCGCTTACGCAATCAACGACTTAAAGCCTATCGTTCTTTATTTGAAGAGCGTCAGAAACTACAAGGACAATTAGTAAATCAAATCGTATCTCAAGCTCGTCTTATCAAAATAGAAGACCTATCTGTAAAAGGACTTCAAAAACGCAGTCGTGACATCCGTATCAATTCAACTAGGGATTGACTTTGAAGTGATTTCACCGAAAGATACGAAACCCAGTCAATATAACCATATCACTCAAACATTTGAGAAAAAATCACTATCCACTCGTATGTATGACCTGTCGAAAAAATACACAGGCGTACAACGCGACCTGTATTCAGCCTTTCTCATTGGACATATTGAAAACAATCACTACAACCAAGAACAATTAGAACAAGATTTCCCTATATTCTATAAATTAATGAAGGACTTTCTTCAGCAAACCCCAAAAACTAAGCGTTTAGCTTGGTATCTTAAATAAAAAATAGTCAAGGAAAAGACATTAAAACCCGTGAGACTGACGCTCCTTCGTCAATGCACAAGACAAATTTTTTTCTTTCTACTTTGTATAAAAAGATTTTGATACGGATGATGCATGTTTCAATATGCGTCTTCCTTCTTGTGAAACTTCCAATGCTCAGACACATACCGAGATCAAGTTCTTACTTGAAGCAGGTCATTGTCTTTCGACAGTCGCCTTTAGTTCATTTTTGAATTAAAGACGTGAACTGAGCACGTTTACCATGAGGTAAACGGGAATCCCATGATTGAAGTCATGGGAAAACGTCAAGAACTCGTGCTCGATCAATATACCGGCTCGGCTAATATCGGCATCGCTTGCCTTGAAATAGGACGAAATGCCCTGCTTCTTGAAAAAGATCCCGATATCTATGAATTGGCACGTAAAAACTTGTTAGTACACTCCAAAATTGCCTGATGGCGACAGTTTCGCCATCACTTTTTACTAGGCATGTCAGCACAACATGTAACGGTTGTATACCCGACTCCTGTATTACAACCAATTGCGACTATAAGATCTAGGCAGTAATGCTTAGGTCTTTTTTTACCGAAGACAAGCCTTGCTCGTCTTCGTTTTTTACTATATATTAACGATTAGCAAGCAAGAAAGGACCTCTATGCCTAAACACAAATCCATTAAAGCCCTCCTCAAAAAGCTCACAGAATACTCTATCTACAGTGCCGAACAACTGATTTCAACCGAACATCATCTAGAACGCGAAATTCTGTCCAAACTCAAACAACACTCAACCAAGCAAGATCTCTACCTCGAAATCTTGAACGTCTCAAAAGAATTGAATATTCTCGCAACAGCTTCCGTCCTGCAAGATACACATACCAAGCTCGCGACCTCCATCAAAGTCGAAAGTCTTCAGCGTCAACTAAAAAGTCTCGCAAATCAACTCTAATACGCGTCAATTTCCTCAACATATGGTATAATAGAATTATCACATACAAGGAATAAGTATCATGACGCGTCTAAAAACAATGATAAAGAGCGCCCTCGTTCTCGCCCTCTTCACCCCTTCCCTCGTCCTCGCACAAGTCTTCCCGAACAGCCAACCCTTGCCAACATCACCGCAAGTCACCCTCAGTGATGAAAACACTATCGGAGAATTTGAAGTGCAACATCCTCGAACCGTCAATATGACACAGGCGGACTTTAACGCGCCCGGTAACTCAGCAGCGGTTCTCGTGCGTGCGCGTGTCGGACTCCACTACTCCTTCGGCTCCGGCATGTTCATCTCACCCAATGTTTTCGTGACCGCCGCTCACGTCTTCAATAATGATGACGGCACGCCTCTGCCCGCTGATGCGTACGCCTACACGCAAGGTTCTAACAGTGCCTATCAAACAGGCACCTTCGAACCCAATGGTATCAGTTACGCCTTTACAGGTGCCAACATGCACTATTACAACAAAGCCGCCTACAAACCGTCTACCCCAACAGACCTCGTAGCGGTCGTTGTTAAAACACCCATGCAGTTGACCTATCCAGGCGCTGAATTCAATGAACTAGCCAGCACAACAGCCAACCTCTCACAAGTGCGAACACTGGGCTATCCGGCAAATGCCGACGGAACCAATCTCGTATTAGGAGCTCTCTACCAATCCATCGGAAACATTACAGCTCCACCGAGTCTCGCCGATATCGGCATGGGAATGAGTGATGGCGATTCCATTGAAGGAGTTTCAGGCGGAGGCGTCTTAAATAACTCCAATCAAGTCGTCGGCATCCATACAAACGCCTTCCTCTTTGATACGGGCAACAAGCCCGGCTTCATTAAATTCAGTCCCGAACAACGTCAATGGCTCAACAACTTAGTCGAAGCCAACAAAGTAACTGGTTGGAAAGAATACAATGGCGACCATTATTACTTCGATCAAAAGGGACACCTCCTTAAAAATCAAACCAAGACGCTAGACGGTGAAAAATATAGCTTCGACGCAACAGGAAAAGCAACCGCCCTCAACCAAACACGAACCGTACCTGCACCCAGCAGCACAACCCCAGCAAGCTCGACCTCAACGTCAAGCTCCAGCAGCACTAGTTCGACGTCTGCGCCTTCTACCACAGAAAAAACAAAGACAGACACCACAACATCTTCTAGTCAATACCCTAGTAAGTTTGTCAAACCGCGCGTCAAAACAGACCAGCAAGCGGTAACCGCCACCAAATCAAAAACCAGCAAAACAACGAAAAATTACATGATTCCCATTGTGAGTGTCTTAGTTGCTTGTTTCACCTTGGGTTTTGGCGGTTCCATCTATCTATCTAGAAAATAAAGAAAGGCTCTCATGAACCCCATTTTTAAAGATTACTATGATAAGCTAAATAAAACCAATCAAAAACATTTCGAAAAAGTTCTCAGCTTCTATCCTGAATTAAAACCACGGTACTATCCAAAAGTCTTGCAAAAAATCGACCAACTCAAATGCGCCGACTCCACCAAAGAAGTCCTACACGCGCATAACGATCATATTTACGAAGCCTTCTTCACCAAGATGGACTTCCTAAAAGAAGCCAAAGGCTTTACAATCGGGGACGTCGTCTATCAAGATGACTCCAAAAACAAGATCAAAATCCTCGAATTCTTCGAAAAAGACAGTTATATCCACGTCGTAACCAACCAAGACCCTATGTTCGAAGGATACCCCTTTATCGAAATGCTCTCAAAAGAACCACGACCTGAAACACCAGCTGTTTTCAAAAATCGTAAACAAGAATCCTTTATCAACAGTCTGACCATTTCTGAAATCACCTCATCTATCCGTTCCTTCTTACGCGAATACAGCCGTGATACCTATGACTTTAATCCCTTCTACCAGCGTGACCTTGTTTGGACAATGGAACAAAAGCAAGCCTTCATCAAAGCCCTTCTCTTAGAAGAAACAGACGTCCGACCAACTTTCTTAGACAATATGTATCAAGCTTCTATCAAAAAGCGTGAATACGAAATCCTCGATGGCAAACAACGTCTCAGTGCCATCTTATCCTATGTTCATAACGAATTCTCTGTCGAAGACTACTTCTATAAAGATCTAAGCAAAGCCGACGTTTATGCCTTCATGCGAACACCCATGGTTTACAAACTCATCAAATACTATGGGCCAAACGGTCAAGAAGAACTGTCCGACCAACACAAAATCGAACTCTTCTTACAAGCCAACGAATACGGTCAACGTGTCTCAGACGAGCATCTAAGAAAAATCAAAGAAACATACCTCAAATAGAAAGCACCTATGGACTCAATCACAAAAACAAAAGAACGTCTCATTGAAGACGTCATGCAGGGTTTAGCTCAAAAGCAAGCCATCTTTAACAATTATCAGCGAAGACCTCGTATCCCGAGCACCAATTCCATTCAGACGGTCACACGTTTTATTGGAAAACGGCTTCAACTCGACGAAGATACACTCATCTTCAAAGGCGAAAATCGCTACGAGCCTGAAAACTGGTCTCTTGACACACAATATAAGAAAATCATCGATTATTGTGTTCAGAAAAATATTGTTTACTAATCAATCGGGCCCTCGGCCCGATTCGTTTTAGTCGATACGAATTCAATGAAAGGAGTTATTATGGAACTGATTCTTGTTAAAACTATTCTATCCGGCATAGTCCTCGCCTTATTAGTTTATCTCATCAAAACCTGCAAAATACAAATTAAACTACTAAACAACATCTACCAAATCTTTTTCATTAAAGAAATGTTTTATGTCTTCTACGGCTTCCTTTTCGCAAAAGTCTTTCTAATCTTTTTACGCTTTTTCGCGACTCTTATCCTCATGATCACAATTTCAACCGAAAGTTCAAGCATCCTTTCTGTTCCCACTTATCAGATCTTGACTAGTCTCACCACGATCAAGCCAAAAACACATGTCACACAAACCAGCGACTACAAAGAAATCTATCAACAAACGTCAACCGTGAATTTCAAAATCACCAGTCCACGACCAAATGCATTAGGTCATCCCTTTTTCACCAACACACTCCTTGAAACAAAGGGCAACAAAGTAAATATTCAGGAAATAGAACGTTATCTTAAAACTCAATCCACATGGAACCAACAAACCCTCTTTGCCCAACTAATCGCAACCGCCAACGGTCAAACCCTTCAAGAAAACAGCATCCTTCAAGAGCCAATCTATCATTATGCGTCAGACGACCTAAAGAAGCGACCGTCTAACCAATTGCGGTACTCAATTAAATCCGTCGAAGTCGCAAACGGAACCTACACGCAAACGATTGACTCTATTACAAAAACAACCAATGTCAAACTGGTTCGTTTAACCTTCACCGTTAGTCTGGCAGCTGGCGTCGAACAGCAAGAAGAACTGAAAACTATTCTTAATTAGAAAGGACGCACCATGCCTTTTCCTAAAAAAATCATCATTCCCTTTATCATTCATCTACTGAGTCACTTGGTACGATCGCTACAGATTTTCGTGGTCAGCTTTCTCGTTATTCTTGGCGTCAGTACCACTATGGCTCATGCCGAAGCCATTCCTGAGAAAGCCCCGGCAAATGGCGTCTACGACCCCCATCATTACCTCGATGACGCAACGATCAAGCAAATCGAATCGCTCAATGAAGAATATGCCAAGACCAAACTTCGACCTCAAATTGGCGTCGCAATCATCGATCACCTAGATAGTGGTCTAGAAGAAACGGCCAATAAGACCGCTCGCAACTGGAAAATCGGCTATCAAGACACCAAGATGGGTGTTCTTACCCTTATCGCCATCAAAGACCGAAAAATCCGCACCGAAGTTTCAAGCCCACTCGGCGTCTATCTCACAGATCAAAAAGCTTATGAATTAAACGAAACCATCAAAAGCGACTTCCGTAACGGAGCCTACAGCAAAGGCGTCTTGAAATACCTGGTCGAACTGAATACCCAATTACAACCCGTCCTAACAAAATCCGAAAAAGAACTAAAAGATGAAGCGCCTAAAGAAAACCCAGCTATCCTCATTTTAATTTTCGGAGCGATAGGTGTTTTAACAACCATCCTCATCGCTATAGCCGAAACTATGGGATTCAAACTCGACCCCTATGGCACAATTGGTCATAGTTCTTCCTCATCATCTGGCAATCACAATAACTATTACAGCGGTACATCTAGCCATTCCTCAAGTAGTTCCTCTGATAGTTGGAGCGGAGGCGGCTTCGATGGCGGTGGTTCATCGGGCGGCTGGTAACGCAAACAACAAAAAAAAGAAAGGAGCTCACTTATGTGTCTCACCGATCAAAAAACACTGGACATCTGGCCACAGAAAACCTTCAAAGAATCACTCAAGATTTACGATGAGTGGAATCATGAACAAAACAGCTTACTCCAAACAGAAGCTATCTATCGCAATCAGGTATCCCACCTCGTTGAAGTCCTCAATAACAAATTCCATACCACTCATCCTGAACAAACCATCCACTTCCACTACCACGATGAGCGTCATCTCTTTCATTACCGTCTGACCATCAAATTCGATGAAAAGAATCGAAAAACCATCCAATTCGCCATCTATGACGCTAAAAATCAACCAAGGCCCCTCTTCACGGTCAACCATCGCGTTAACCTCCACCATGAAGGCATCACAGCTCTCATCGACCTCAAACACACCTTTGTAGAGCTTGACAGCTGGACCATCATTGGCTTCATCGACACCTTCATCCGCTCAACGAAAACCTATTTAGAAACGGACTAATTATGCGACTAGATCTATCAGCTACCTCTCAAAAGAAAATCGGCTATATACCCTATGCCATTTGCATTGAATTCACAGACAATGAACAAAACCATCACAAATTAAGCATGGATCTTCGTGGCACTACCGACTGCAATTCATCATCACTAAACACCATAACAAAAGGCCAACTCATTCCATGGCTGCATATTCAAAACAAGCGAGCATCCGGCCTTAGTGAATTATCCGAAAACGAATTCGAACCCTATATTCAACTATTCAATAAACACCTAAAAACAGCAACAAAGATAAAAATTATTATCCACGCAGTCGATGATGAGTTTGAAGTGGACTCTTATGATGACATTCTCACTGACATGTCCGGTTCATATGAATACATTGACGAAGAAAACAACCATCAAGAAATCCCATTTACATTCGAATACAAAATTGTTTAGAAGGGAATATACTTATGGCGACATCATAGTTTACTTACGCAGGCTCCTTTGATGATATCACAACGGGCTACCTCCTCATTCCCGAATACGCTCAAAAATGAGCAGGAACCGACAAACTCACTATTATTGAAAATGGTGAATTTGCTGATTTTGCTATCAAAGAAGCACCAAACCCAACTACAAACTATCTCGACGGTTACATCCTCATTGGAATCTTTGAACAATTATACAAAGGCGAAAACGTACCTATTTCGCTCAACGATTGCTTCCACGAAAAATGGAATCCATCAGATTATAACCAATTATTAAATCAACTATTCTCAAACGGATTGTCTACAGAAGCCTATCACAAAAAAACACCATACAGTCTCAAAATCACAGACAATCCAAACCTCACCTACGAAACCTGTCCCCACTATTCTCCATGTGGACAATTCTATGACGATGAACAAAAACTCAATCATCAAAAATATTGGAACGATTACTTTAAAGAAAACAATTAAGAATGGACTAAAATGACCTACGCAGATAACATCTTCAAAGAAAACATCCAAAACATCCTCGAAAACGGTGTCTTCTCCGAGCAAGCACGACCCAAATACCAAGACGGCACTACTGCTCATTCCAAATACGTGACAGGTGCCTTCGCCGTCTATGATTTAGCAAAAGGCCAATTCCCGATCACGACCCTCCGCAAAATCCCCATCAAATCCGCGATCGGCGAACTCCTTTGGATCTACCAAGACCAATCCAACGATCTGGCTCTCTTGCGTGACAAATATAAAGTAAACTATTGGGATGCATGGGATGTCGGTGATGGCACGATTGGCAATCGATACGGCGAAGTCGTCCGTCGGCATCACATCATCGACAAACTCCTCAAACAACTCACTGACAATCCATGGAACCGTCGCAACGTGATTTCACTGTGGGACTACGCCGCCTTTGACGAAACAGATGGACTCTTGCCTTGTGCGTACAACATCATGTTCGACGTGAGAAAAATCGATAGCGACATCTACTTAGACGCCACTCTCACCCAGCGCTCCAACGACATGTTAGTCGCTCATCACATCAACGCCATGCAATACGTAGCACTCCAACTCATGATTGCCAAACACTTCGGCTGGAAAATCGGTAAATTCTTCTACTTCATCAATAACTTGCACATCTATGACAATCAATTCAAGCAAGCCCACGAACTCCTAAAGCGAGAATCGAAAAATTGTCAACCCCAATTGATCTTAGACGTTCCTGACGGTACGAACTTTTATGATATTCGTGTCGAAGATTTCAAACTCATCGATTACGATTACGTGGAACCCCAACTAAGATTCGATCTAGCCATTTAAAAAAGCAACCACAAAAGTAGTTGCTTTTAAAAAACATTTTTGAGTCGAACACTAAAGACCAGCTTATGCTGCGTCAAGTTAATCATAACGACCTGTACCTCTGACGGAATGACCGAGCCATTCTCATAGAAACATTCAACCCCATACTTGAAATGATCGTCTTTATGAGAATTGATTACATAATCCGCCAATCGTTCAAAATCATCCAAGGAGTATTGCACGAAGCCATACCGTTTTAGAGCTGAACCGTAAACAGTCGGATAAACCAACTTCAAACCATTCCTCGCACGATCCACTTGTTCCTTCAACTGTTTGACACGCGCTTGATTAGAATCAACCGTCCCCCTTACAGGAGGTGCGTAACCGACGTCATACTTGGCACCCATGTTGAGATGGGCCGTTCCCATAAAGAGCAAATGATCGACATCCCCGTCGCTCAAGCAATAACGAAAAGGAATCAAGTGCGTTGCATGCCAGAGATTATAGGTCGTTCCTTGTACGACCACCTTGTTATTCCATGTCTGCTTGCGACCGGGAATAAAGACCTTCTGACGCATCTTGGCATCCCGCGTCACAATCTTCCGTTTAATCAAGTCTTTATTGCGCTGCAAGATGGACTTGGTAATAAAAACGAAAGCACCCACGACTCGTTTGCCTTTCTGTCCAGACTCTAAATCACTAACCACAATATCAGCGATCCGAGGTACACCGTGTTCATGCGTATCCATCAACAACTGATGGAAGATTTTTCTGTGGCCGACCCGATGCACGTATAAGTCATTCTTGTTCTTGGCACGTACCCGCCAACGAGAACGACTGAACCATTGATAGGCAAAAATGCCGAGAAGACTGAGCACTCCAACTAGTAAAAAGACACGCATCAGCCCACCACCTCGTAATCATAAAGCCCTGTCAAGAAATCACTAAAGGTATACGTAATCACTTGCGGGTGCGTCGAATTGAACTGACCCGACATATCCGTCCGCTCCATGACGAGACAAGACAAAGTAATATCCGTCACGAGACCTTCAGCGACGCGTAAAAATTGCGGGGTGCCTTGATTGGAGCGCTGTCGTGTTACGCGAATGACGCTCCCCTCTAACAAATGGAGTTCTTTTACAATACTCGACGTATAGCGAGCATTGGCTAATAAAGTTCTTTCGTTCATGTTATCCTAGCATCTTTCTAAATCTTGATGCCGCTATTATACCACAAATACTTCAATATTTCAAATAGAAAAAGGAGATGCCCTATGTCAAACGCAAACAACCATCTGAAACATCAATTAGAAGACATTCACAACGCCATCTATTCCCAACAAGAATTAAAAAACCATCTGAATCAATACATCATCACAAAAACATCCCTAACCCTCAACTACGGCAATCACCCAGATAGCGCAAAAGGTCTCGTTTTCAACTTCAACTACATCAACAACAATACTTTCAGTTTCAAAAATATAGATTTTCCAGAAACAACCAAACACCTACCCTTCTACATTAACGCTATTAAAGAAGATATGTTCTTACAAACAGTCCTCAACGCAACAAACAACTGGATATCTAACTATTACCAACTGAACCAAATCCATTCCGGTCAAACCGCTATGAAAGACCTCATCGATTTTATCGTAACCGATAAACTCAAATACAACATTGCTTCTATCCTAATCGATTTAACCAAGCATCACAAAATCGCCCGCGTCGAATACCACAAAGAACAATACTTCTTCATCGATGACCACAACCAACTAATCGGACAAATCCATCTAATACTTACAACCATGTTTGAACGGGAAAACCACAAACAAGAAGAAGACAAACCCTTGATCAAAGAACAAGTCCAAAAATTCATCGATGCCGTCTACGCAACCGACCCAAAAGCCATCGACAACTATCTTAACGACTGGTCTTTTCACCCAAATTGTGCTATAATGTATTGAAACTACTCTTAGAAAGGACGTCTACATATATAAATATGTAGCAACACACTCATGTCAAAAATTCGTGGATTTGAATTGCTCTCAAACGAAACCAACACCCAACTCTTGCCTAAACGCGAAACCGCACACGCCGCAGGCTACGACCTCAAAGCTCGTCATAATGTCGTGATTGAACCCGGGCAAATTGCTCTTGTAGAAACCGGTGTCAAGGCCTATATGCAACCTGATGAAGTGCTCTACCTCTATGATCGCTCATCTAACCCCCGCAAAAAAGGCATCGTGCTCATCAACTCTGTGGGAGTCATCGACCATGACTACTACAACAATGAAAGCAACGAGGGACACATTATGGCCCAATTCAAAAACATTTCAGATAAGCCCGTTCGTATCGAACAAAACGACCGTATCGTACAAGCTGTCTTTGCCAAGTACCTCATCACCGACGATGACGAAGCATCTGGTACACGCACAGGCGGTTTCGGCTCAACAGACCAGTAGAGAAAAGCAAACATTCGTTTGCTTTTTTGCTACAATTCACTAGAAAGGACGTATCCTATGAAAACAAAAAACATTCTCCGCTTCCTCATCAGCGGACTCATCCTTCTCGTACCGCTTTTCTTTCTCTACATCACACCTAATCAAAAAACCACAAGCGAAACCCATCCCGACTACTACCAAGTCGTCGGCGCGTCCACGCTCGATCCCACAACCTTTAACGATCACTCCAACTATGCCTACAGCGACAAAGATGATCTCGGTCGGACCGGTCAAGCAAGAGCCACCATTACTTACGAAGACGTGCTCAAATCAAAAGGTGTTCGTGGACAATTCAAAGAAGGCGACAACCCCAGCGGCTGGCCCAAAAAAACCCTCAAAAACAAAGAAGTACCTATCCATACAAGCACAGGCACGACCCGTGGTTGGTTCTACAACCGTAGCCACCTCATTGCCGACCAACTAGGCGGCCCTGCAACCAGCTACAACGCCATTACAGGCACCCGCACCCAAAACGTTGGCAATACCAAACACACAGGCGGTATGCAGTACATCGAACGCAAATGTGCCCACTACTTAGAAAAGCATCCCTCTGTCAAACTCTACTACCAAGTAACCCCCAAGTACCAAGATAGTGAACTCATTCCGCGAACTGTCGAAGTCGAAGCTCTTACCAGTGATGGCGTCATCAACGAAAAAGTCATCACCTATAATGAAATGACCGGCTACACCATTGACTACAAAACAGGAGCCTTTAAATGAAACAACAACTGATCTTCATCGATAATCCATCCAAAGACTCAATTGCAAAACACATTCTCAAGTATCCGCGTATCAAACAAAGAGCTCGTCGAAAATCCATTCTAAATAAAATCATTCAATTCTTCGATGAAACCGACGAACCCTTCAACGAAATCGAAATTGAAGACGACAAAAACAAGCTCACCATCACTCTCGTTAACCATAAAGACAACCCTAAACTCACCATCGAAAAGGAGGAAAATCTATGACAGACAATACCCAAGACGCCTTCATGGAGCGCCTCAAAACCATTCTCAAATCCTGTCTCCATCACGAAGAAATTGTCAAAATTTACCAAGCCAAAACAACCAATTCCATCTACGCCCTCTTAAAAGACGGCCACAACTACAAAACCGTCCGACTCAGCGACCACGATAGTCACCAACGAAATACAGTTGACAGTCTCGATGCGGATGCGTCAGACAATGCCTTAAAAGCTTCGTTTTTAGAAACACTCTACAGAACCGACAACTGGCATTATTTAACACCACAATCTTACCGCTACTTGCGTCTCATCCACTTGCTCATCCCTAATAACTACGCAACCTTTCGATCCCGCAATAAAAATGGCGTCGTCTTCCATATTGTCGATCGTCACGAAATCGAAATCATGGAAAACAACCCTCGCTACTTCCTAAACAAGGTCGCTGTAAACCAACTCAGAAGACTTACAAATGCTTCGATTATCACAACAACAGGCAAATACAACAATGAATTAGCCATCACCCAGTCAGGCTACGCCATCTTAGACGAAAAAGCCAATGATCCCCACTTCCAAAAAGAATGGGCCAGGTTCCAAAAACGACTCAATCTCAATGATATTTCAGATAATTCTTGGCTCATCTCCCACAAAGATTACAAAAAATGATACAATAGAACTATCAAATTAGAAAGGCAATTCCTATGCAAATTATTAAACGTAACGGTTCTCGCGTCGATTTCGACCCAACAAAAATCTATCAAGCTGTCCTTAAAGCAGCCAGCTCCGTCTTTCCCATCACAGACGACCTTCGCGAACAACTCGCAACCCTCACTAAAAAGGTCGTCCTCGATCTAGAAGACCTCAACCTACCTGAAATCACGATCAGCATGGTGCAATCCCAAGTTGAACAGCGTCTCTTGTCTGCGGGCTACACGCAAATTGCAGAACATTATATTTCCTATCGTCTTCAAAGAGACCTAGACCGCTATGGTTATGGCGACCACTTGGCTGTCCATCTCCACTTTGAACGCCTCAAATAGCATTTAAGGAAATCCCATGGAAAAAATCATTGACAAAGAACTCAAGCATCTCTTTCCCATCTTCATGCCCGAGCACGAAGAAGCGGTGCAATCAGCCATTCAGCAAATCAAAAAAGAACCCCTAACCTATATCATTCCCTTGAACGGTCTAAATGCAAAACAACGAGCCGAAACCGCCGTTCGTCAAATTGAATTAGACGAAGGCCATCAAAGCTATATCTTACAACCTCATTTGGCCTTAAAATATGATGATTATGAAACAAAAATCATCAACCCCGTCAAAGAAATCATCCGAACATCTAAAACCAAACCCCTCTTCATTATCGAGGCCGATTACACCAACCATCTGGTCATTATGCCCATGGTCATTGTTCTCGCAGAAGAACTCGTTCAATTAGATAGTCAAGTTATCGTTCCCGTCACACAAGACGAACTAAACCTCATGGCCGATTACGTAAGCGCCCTCTTCAAAAGAATGGAGCCAAAAGAATGAAAGCAAAAACAATGATCGCAGCCATCCATAACGGTCTTCTCAAGCAAGACCTAAAAGGCTACAAGCCAAAGATCACAAATCATGATCTCACCAAAAAAGCTCAACAAGCCTATCGAGACCTCGCAAAGAAATAAGGAGCCAACCATGGAAAGACTCGATTTTACCATTTCCGATCAAATCGTCCTCTCATTTGAAATTGACCACGAACAGAAAACCGCTCGTCTTCTTCCATCCACTGACCCCCTTGCGACTCACGTCATTCTCACCTCCGAAGAAAAAACTTACCAAGGCATTGAGCGACGTCTCAATGAAATGCAGCAAACAAAAAAGACGCTAAAGGCCCAGCTAAAAGATATTCAAGCAAAAGGCTTCCACGCGCCCATGCAACACAACTTGCGCGTCAACAATAGTTCTTCTTCTATTAAAGCTACGATTGATGCACCCGTCATCACCCTTCCGTCTGACTTTGGCAATACCACCATCAACGGACTCCAACACAAGGACAATCTCCAAATTGATGGCGTCCCCCACTTCGTCAAACTCGATAGTCTATCGCCCGCCGTTAACGGCACCTGGAAGAGTGACTTCAACGCCCAATACAGCTCTGTCTCAGAAGCGCTTACGTCTATTCTGGCTAAAAACATCAAAAACGGCGATGCTTTAAACAATGTGCTTTACGAATGGCGTGAATTTGAACTGAATGGCCAAAAAGTAACCGGAACTATTTCTAAGAACTTCTTGCAAGCGCACGAGGAAGAGCACGTGCTCGCAGTTGACCGAAAGATCGACCCCCACACCCATCTGTCCGTCAAGGACTATGAAGAAAACATGTACGATGCCCCAACCGATACACGAATTCAAAATCTGACCAAGGCCTTCTCAGACATCAAGGCTGATCCAGCGGACATCCATCAGTTTCTCATTCAACAAGCAGCTTTTGATATGCTAGTCGGCAACCAAGACCGACTTAACAACCCGTCTAACTTTGTCTTTGCCTACAACGTCAAAAAGCAAACCTCCCGTATGGTCAACCTCGATTACGGTCGAACTCTGCCCTTAATTTGGACAGAAACGACCGAAAACAACTATTCGGTTGAAGAATTCTTACAAGAAGACCTCATCGATTTCGCGGACAGTTTGAATAGTGCGGACAACTCCATTTTAAGTGGTCTCTCTAAAAAAGAAGCTCTCTCTTTCTTAAACGAACATGGCTTCAAGCAATTTGAACTCGACATGTCGGGTGTATCGAAAGATTTAGACGACTTAGAAGCTCGCATTAAGGCATCAAGCGCTCCTTATAAAAAATTCGCGACCTGTAAGATCGCCGCCTTTAAAGAAATGCTTCAAAGTGATTTTTCTAAGAACTTCTATAAAGAAGTCACGCCTGAGAAGACACCTGTACGATCCTTTGACGTTCTTCTTGGCCGTCTTCCCGCCCAAGAAAGCACCGACAGCAGCAACTATCTGTCACCAGCCAGTCAGCAAGAAGACAATAACAACATCCGCCCCCTCGTTATTCTGTCAGAAAAAAATGACATGTACATTGCCGCACAGGCTCGCAGCACAGAATGTCAAAGTGCCGTACCAAGGCATGCCTTACAAGAATCTCTACAAGCTGGTTTCATCGAAGATACATCGCTCACGACCAATCTAGAACAACTCTTCTACATTGAAAAAGAAGCGGTTGATTTCATGACCCCATTAGGGCGCATTACAAAAACCGACCAAGAAGCCTTCTTAAAAGCGTTCTTGAAAGAAAATCAATTACAACAAAACAAACAAGCGTCAACGAAAACCAAACAGAAAAACTTAGAAATGGAATTCTAATGGCCCATAAAAAACGTCAAAATGTCTTCTTGCGCGTGCGTCTCTTATCAGGCAAAGAAGTCGTCTATCAAGTGCCTAATGACTTACGATACGCTACTCTGCAATGCTATTATAAAGGCGAACTCAAACACTTACTCCAAAACGCCCTCATCAACGTCCCGACAACACCCTACACAAAAGACGGCAAAGTGACTCTCCACGTCGGCCAAGTCGTAAGTATCTTCGTCCAACGCCGCAGTCAAAAACGACGCACTCGTGGTCAATTCTTGACAGAAGAGACTTGGAAGAGGCCTCTCGACTGGGAACAGATTAAGTTTCTCCTCCACGACCACTCCTTTCTCAACAAATGCCGAGTCTTCATTGATCTCTATCGTTGGAAATGGCGTGCACGCATGGATCCAAACGATAACAATTAAACCCCTCTAAAACGCTCTCTATGGCGTTTAAATAATCGACCCTAAATTACCCCGCCTGCTCTCTTAAACGCGCACTATGGACGCGCTATACCCCTTAAAATAGAAAGGAGCTATTATGGCTCAAAACGACATTCAAAAAATCAAATCTTTCGAAGAAACTATCGATAACGCAATCGAAATCCTAACCCAACTAAAAACAAAAAAAGATCAAAACCCCGCCTTCGTATTGAACACGGTACACGATCAAAAAGACGACCCAAGTAAAATTGACCTAGAAGGAACGTCCTTCGGAACCGCTCCCGAAATTCTGACAGCCTTAGATGGCTTCTTCGAAAATCATATCGATTTACTGATCGTTCTCATGGTTCGATTTGAAAACGAAATTACATCCTACAGGAAGAAGAACTCTTAATGGAGTTCTTCTTTTTTTCCGAACAATAAGCCTTGAATTCGATTAAAATTAACGAAAACGTTCGGAAATTACTAGAATTATGAAACAAACCAAAAATAATCCTTTTTTTATCGTTTTCGAAGGAATCCGTTCAACAGTCAATAAATCAGTAATGTCAACGCTAAACAATAAAATTCCCTTTTCAACCAATCAAACGAAGGGGTGCGACAAGGATAAAAAAAGAAATTGGTACGTCCTTGACAGGCAAGGATTGTTCGTGTTTCATACGTGCAAAAAACCTTTAATCCTTAATTTTAGAATCAATTTCTTATCTCTACGCAATATAAAACATAACACATATTATATTTTATATTACTCCTTATGACAATATTAAATAAAATAAGGAATTAAGGAAATAAAAAAAAATAAAACCACTAATACCAATACTTTGTGTCAAATATTTGTTTCCTTTAACAGTTCCTTTTTTGTCAAAAAGATTACCTTTTAACAACAATAATCAATCTAAAAATTCAAAAATACCGCTATATCAACACGTTCCCCGTCTATATGTTTCCCTTCCTGTAATAAAACAAAAAAAAGGAAATCATCTTGACTTCACAATCGGTCTATGCCACTACAAGAAAAACTCTAAATAGAATTATTCTTCTTTTCCGAACGATAAATCTTAATTTTGATGAAAATTGAACGAAACGTTCGGTTTTTATGAAACCGAAAAATTATCTACTTTTTTTATGACGCAAAAATAAAATAAATAAAAACAACACAACCCATTGTCACAACAACAAATATTTCTCATTTATAATTTTTTAACACATCAAAAGTAAAATGAAAAAATTATCAAAGCGACATCTGAAAATACGCGATATAACAAGTTTGTTCGGATTTTAACTATAAAAAATTTATTTAATTACTTCATTTTCGACGCAAATTCTTTTATATGTTTTATATTTATCATACAATATGTTATATTTTATATTTATTACATATACAAGTTTAATAAATATAAGTAAAATAAGTAAACGAATATACAAAACCCAACCACATCAACGATTTTGCGTCTTAAAATGATTACTTTTTTGATTACTTTTTCAAAAACGCCCGATTACTTTTCCGACTGTCACTTATACCGAGAACCACTCAAAACCCTATTACATCAATACTTTTCAAAATATCTATTCCAATTATATATTGTTTCTTCGTTATTCTTAAAAAAAAGAATAATCATCATATCCTTGACACGACCTTGTCACTATGTTACAATAATTATAAGCAAAAAAAGCCATTCAGTCTCATCGACTGAATGGCTTAGAGCTGACACGCAAACCGCAAACGCATGTCTATTAAATTTCAATTTATATATAGTATAACACAATGCAACATGCGTGTCAATTCTTTTTGCTCACATTCACTATAAAAAAAACAAAAGGACATTCATACCATGTTGACAATTCAACCAAAAGATACAAAACATATGACAATCACAGATCCTCGTGCAATCAGAGCTCTTAATTTCATTCAACAAAAAAGCCCTGTGACGTTGCATACAATTGACGATATGCATCAAGAAGTAAAGAATATCGTTACAGAATATTATTCTGAAGTTTATGCTCAAGCCCTTATTGAAAACAAGGGCAACGAACCAAAAAATGTCAAAATCGCAATCGGCGAATACGCTATTCTTTTAAACCACGTCTTACCTTTAGCTATCATCACACCTCAATCAAAATCAAAAACGCCAGCCGTTCTCACAGAACCTATAGTCTATATGTATGATTTTGATGAAAATTCCCCCACATACGGACTTTATATTCAAAACTATCAATTACTCATCAAAACGATTTACTACTCTTGTCCTCTAGAAACACCACATACTCAACAACAAATTTATCGAATCATGACACACTCGATCCCCTGTGTCCACGAAACATCTGATGTCAATCGTATTCCTGTCAAAAACGGCATCTACAACAAAGAAACCAAAGAATTAGAACCTTTTTCACCAAATTATTATTATCTAGCAAAAATTCAAACAGACTACAATCCACAAGCTGTCAGCCCAACCATCACCATGCCAGACGGATTAGATTGGTCCTTTGACTCATGGTTAGACGAACTTGTCGATTATAATCCTATTCGATTGGAACAAATGTGGCAAATCATCACGGCGGCTTTAAACCCTGGTCGCTTTTACAACAAATGTGTCATCTTCTATTCTCAAGATGGCAATAACGGAAAAGGCACTCTCGGCCAAGTTCTAAAAAACATTATCGGCGAAAGTCTTTATTCAAGTGTCAACATCAAAAACTTTGGCGTCCGCTTTAGAACCCAACAATTACTTGGTAAAATTCTCAACATCGCCGATGAAAACCCTGTAGGAGCCTATATCGACGCAACCGATGAATTCAAAGCAGCCATCACAGGCGACGACATTCAAATCGAAGCAAAAGGGAAAGACGCCTATCCCATGCAAGTTCGCATCTTAAACATTCAAATGCTAAATGGACCTTTACTAACAAAAGATAAATCCAATTCGATTTACCGTCGATTACTGATTATCCCATTCACTCACACCTTCACAGGTATTGAAAGACCCTATATTAAACGTGACTACATGGATCGAACAGAAGTAAAAGAATATATTCTGAAAAAAGCCCTTGAAGCACCCGTCGTCACCGAATTCATTACAACAACAGACAATGAGACAGCCCTACATCATACTAAGATTGAAAATAATACCGTTTATGAATTCCTCGATGAAATGCTGCCGTGTTTCAAATGGGACGTTCTCCCAACAAAATTCCTCTACGAACTCTATAAAGCATGGATGACAAAATATAACCAATACGGTAAGGCTGTTAAAAAATCAACCTTTATCGAATACGCCATCAATTTCTTCAAACAAACAAATGAATGGGATATTCGAACAAGTCAACAAGATCTCATTAAAGTTAACGGTCGTATGGACGCGGACGAGCCACTCATCACAGAATACAACTTGACTGATTACTTCGACCCCGATTATAAAGGTACTGGTCGTAAACTCAAACGTGCTTTCCCGCGTCCGAAAGCTACACGCGGTTTCGTTAAAATCAAATAAAAAAAAGAAGCACTTCACAGTGCTTCTTTTACGTCATCTTCAAAGTACGTCTCAATCACCACCACATCATGCTGTTGGCGAGAACCGGTCACGCGCCACAAGAGCTGTCGGTAATCATTATACTCACCGCTCGTTGGGAGAACAGGGTCTAGTACCAAGATCGCATGAAAACGCGACTGTAGTCCATCGACCCCCACACCCATAACCTGCTGTGTCGCAACCATTACCGCTTGTCCTTGGTCATCCCGACGCTCGCCACTCCAAAAAGCAATCTGTGGGTTGCGTTCCTTAATAATCTCCGCAATCTGCACCGATTTCGTCACAATTAAGAGACCTCCCGGTGCTTCAGCAATTAACTTATCCACATACAACAAAGTAGGTGTATCCGCGTTCACAGCAGAAAGCTTAGGAAAATCTGTCTCCACTCCTGTCTGACGAAGATAGCGCATAAAGGATGCCCGTCCAAAACTCTGTCGGGCCATCACGGATTGACCATTGACACGAACCAAATTATATTTCTTAAAGTCACGAATCAACTTAGGATTAGCTTCGTCTAAGACCACTCGATGAAAGCGCAAATCATGACCGTTGTTCTCTACCGCGTTTTCAATGGCTTCAATTTCTTCATAGCTCATGAAATTGGCCAGTTGGGCGATATAGCTGTCATAATCTCGAAAGTCATGCCACTTGAGTCCGCTGGCTGTCCAAGGGTCTGCCACCATGACGCCCCAGTAAGACTGCCACTCCCACTTCTTAGAAGGATAGGCTTGACCGAACACGGTCTGTTCCAAACCAAAGAAATTCGTTCCCTTGCGCCTGATCGGTGTTGCAGATAGACCAATCGTAAACAAGCGCTTGACCTTCTTATAAGCGTCTAAATTCGCGTCGGAACACATATCTTGCCATTCATCGATAATGAAAAGATCAACGGAGAAACGCTCTCCTTTTTTTAATCGATTCTTTAAAGTCTTGTCCGTAATACAGATGACTTCTTTAAAATCATAGGTCGCAAGAGCTTCTTTCCAACCCGACAAAATCGACAACTTCTTATTCACAATCAAAATCGACTGAGCCTGTCTCGCCTTTGCAATTTCAAGCGAACAAAGGGTCTTACCGCGACCCCCCGCTGCTTCTAAAAAAATTCCTGGCGCATTGGTCAAGCTCCGTGCAACGGCTTGTTCTTGCCATTTTCTTAGTTTAATCATCATTACCTTCTTCTTGCATGATATCTTCGATCGGACGTTGAACCATAATACCTTTAAAGTCAACCCATGCCCGATAAGCCATGTCAATTACAAAAGCTTTAGACGAAACCTCAACCCCAACAAAGTCTACCCGATCTACGATATAATCATGAATCGCATCGAGATCCATTAACGAAAGTCGGGCTAATTCCGTAATCGGTTGATCCTGCAAGAGCCCTCGTAGAATGGCATAACCCATATACAAGTCAAACGAACCAACTAACAAGTCCTTCATTAAATATTCTTGTCGCAAAAACCGTAGATAAGTCAACCAATTACGAAGCGTAACCGGCACCGTACGAATATCAAAAGGTCTCATATACGAAAAATCGACCAAATCCATATTCATGGCCACATACTTGTCGGTCCCCGGAAACAAGGTCTTCTTAAACTTCACAAGAACTCCGTCTACGACCTCATAGCGACGCTGGTCATGATAACTGAACATAGGCGCTAATCGTTGAAAGTCCTTCAAGGTCACACCGCTACCTGAAAAGACAACCGTATCGTCTACATCATCACAAAAAACAAATCGAATGTCGAGCATAGACGCTAGACTAAAGACCGTTAAATCTACTTGTGACACAGCCAATTCAGCGAGACTCATAAAGAAATAATAAGGATGCCCATCCGGTTCATGTCGTTTACGATAATCCATTAACAATTCCGCATTCAACACTTCTTCAGCTGTTGAACCGATGCCTAACTGCTGTCTTAAAATCTCAAAAACTTGAGGCGGTACCAATAAATTCCCATTCAAATGGAAAAAGTCTTCATCCACATCCACCGTCGATAAAGTACGCACCATCGTTAAGGGCATATTCTCCACATTCGATTGCCCGTAAGCATAATTTTTCAGTGTACCATATTTAATATTCGTCTTGGCAGCCAATTCCTTCAAATCCGAATTTCGTAAAAAATGCATTAACGCATCGGGCGTCATGACTTGCATTTGATCCATTTCAATCACCTTCTTTCTCTTGATACTTCTATTCTACCACCTATTATTCTTAATGTCAAGAAAAACTTTTTCTTAAATTAAAGAATGCATTTACAGATCAATAAATATATGCTATACTAAAGAAAAAACAGGCGGTAATTCTCATGACAAAAATGACTAAAACTAAACAAAAGTGGCTATCTCATCTTACACATAAACAACCCCAAACAAATCAAACAACCATGATGACCAAAATAAATCAATCATGACATCTCAAAAACAAATCGCTTCTAAAAATCGAGACATAACCATCCATCATAATATTACGATTAAACAACCTTATCAACTTGGATTCCAATTCACCGTGGGTGTTATGATGGCAATCATTCTTCCAGCTATTATCCTTTTACTACTTCGTGGTTGGTTCTCAACTCAACAAGACCATACTATCCCCTATCAAACACCCTATCATGAATCAATTCAACAATCGAATACAACTGAATAATGAATATTTTCATCGATGATAACGAGCCCCGCTCGTTATCGTTTTTACCTATAAATTTTCAATAACAAGAAAGGCAAACCCTATGCTAAATAAATTAAAAGAAATCAAAATCGCCCTCATGAAACAACGCCACGATATCAAGGAACGTCTAAACAATCCAAGCGTAACCCCAAAGCAAACAGACACGAAGTTAAAACATGAGTTAACATTACAAATCAACGGGATTAACACCGTTTTGACGGGTATCAAGGCTTTATTACCAAGTCCAAACTAAAAGAATCACATACAAGTATGACCGCTATCATGGCCAAACAAATCAACCGAGAAATCGAAGCACTAAAAAACCCATTAACATTGACCTAATGGGTTTTTCTCTATAAATAGAAAGTAAGAACGCCCAAATGATTACCAAAAAACAACTCGAAACCTTCAACCAACACTTTAAAATCATCGAAACAACCAATGATGTTAGCACTCATCAAGCCTCTCTCGACCTCAATGATCTAGAAAACTATAAAGACCGCCCATGTGATTTCCTCCTAGAAACCGATTGGGTTCACCAATCATCAGACATCTTCGATTCCGATGGTTACAGCATTCAAGATAAAAAAGGTGAACAACTCAAGGAAATCTACGACCTCGATGACATCGTTGACTTCATCGAGAACGACATGCAAAATTATCTGACAGGAGATAACGAATGAGCTACTCGTACAAAACTCTACCCCAACTCATTGAATTACTCAATCAACACTTCCAGCAAATCGAACCCTATCAATTTGAATACCATATGCTGAACGACGACGTAATTCAATACCTCATCAAAGACAAAAAAACCGACCAAATCCTTGACCAATCAGAACGCAGCATTTACGCACCAGAACCTCGCTTTAAGAAACTCAATCAGACGTTAGACGATGAGCACTATGTTAACCAAGTCAAAGACCAACTCTTCAACTTCAGACGAGACGATATCGGACTTCCATCTAAAAAGGGAAACGACATCGTTCTCGGTCAAGAGGTCATGATTACCGATCCCTGCTACGATGAAGACACTTGGTGCAATGGCATACTCACAAACGTCCGCCCAGGCACTTGGCACACCAAGGCCAACTACTGCAACATCGAATTCTGGGGCGACCGTTGTGCGAACATCATCGCCTGGCATGAAACCGTTGACGAACCAACTAACTGGGAATTGACGGATATCGACGTTGGCGTAGACTCAGGCCAAGCCGGCATCATCGACCTCGCCCACTTCCGTCAAATAAAAGCGACCCACGAACAAAAAGAAAAATGGTATGATTCTATCCAAACCTACCAATATGGACGCAAACCCATCACTCCTGAAAATCAACTCTTACTTAAAAAACTACAAAAACTCTATCAAAATATAGAGGAATACTACCCTCAATTCGATACCGAAATAACTGACAAAGAAAAAGCAGAAAAATTTGCCAACTATTTGGAACGTCGTCGTGAACTCGATAACGCCCTACTCGGTACAACACTCGACCAGCAAAGTTTTATAGACCACATGCAACAAACCTGTACCGAAGAAATCTGGACTGATAATCATTCTGTTATTACATCTTCTGGTTTCGGTGACGGCTCTTACAACTGTCTCATCGCCAAAGACAAAGAAACCGATCAAATCATCGGCATCAAAATCGATTACTTCTACGATTCTGACGCAGCAGACGAATAACCCCATGCGATAAACGTCCAAGACGTTTATCGTTTTTTTCTGTATGAACATCGAAAAGAAAGGAAGAACGTAACCATGCCTCGCTATATTCTCCATGTCGGTCATCTGACAGACCCACGATTAACAAACAATCCAAACCTCCGTTATCATAACGAACCCCTCATTAAAACAGATGACAATGATGTGCATATCTTGATGGCGCCTAATCTAAAAGCGCGTAAGGTCTATTACGAAAATATCAAACGCTACACTAACGAACCCATTGTCGCGATTTTCTATCCACAAACCTTGTCAGACTTCCTTAAAACAGCTTCTGAAAATCCTCTTGAACAATTCCGTCGCTTGCAACCACCTGTCCAAACCATTGACTGCGATGCCATCCAATTAGCTGACGATTCCGTATCACTTTACGAGGCAATTATAAAAGATCGTGACCAAAACCCGAATCTAGAAAACCACGACAATCCCCGCCATAAAGAAACCATTCATGAACATACTGAAAAAGTAATCTCAGCATTAACAAAATTAAAGTGGTACCATCAAGAACCATCAAATGAACAAATGCATAAAAACGACACCCTGCTCTACACCGTCGCTTTTTATCATGATCTAGGCAAATACTGGACCAAAAGCTTTAACCAAGAAAAAGGTCACGCTCAATTCATCGGTCACGAAAACGTCTCTGCTTGCATCTTCTTGACGGATTTTTTACTGTATCCTCATAAACGCATCATTCTCGATACCTTCACCCTCACTGAAGAGGAGAATAAATTATCTTCACCCTTTAATTCGCCCACTCCCTTTAACTCGTATCGTGAACTCATCACTAAAGAAATCACCCAAGTTATTCTCAATCACATGTTCATCAAAACCGACGGTTACACACCCAAAAACATTCAAAAACGGGGCCTGTCAGAACATGAACAATGGGCTCTCGAAATCTTCAACCAAGCCGACACCCAAGGTCGCGAACTATAATTAGAAAGTAAGAAAGAAAAAGCCATGTACACATTACTCGCCCAAATCAACAAACATGAACAAGAAAAAGCTCAAATTGCAGAGCTTACCAAAACCATTCAAGATTACATCAACGACAAAGCTGTTTTAAATATTCTACTCAATGCCCTACGATTGAACTTTACCGGTAAAACATGCTATCAAACACATGAAATCACCATCCAACCACTATCATCTAGCAAATTTTCAAATCCCAACTATTTTTCATTCACCATCAAAACAGAAAACGAAGATATCCTTTTCCAAACCTTTTTCGAACGTGATAATCACACAGATCAAGAATTCACGGTCAAAATCGAAACCTATAACATGAACGCCCTGAAAAAACCAGTCATCGACTACCTTAACGACGTTATCGGTCTAACAGAGACAACCAATTAGAAAGTAAGTAAACCATGCCATCACTCGCACAAGAACTCAAACGCTACAAAGACTCCATTCCCTACCGTGAACAACTCGAATCACAATTCGAAAGCTACATCAACATTTCTACCGTTCACAACATGATCACAAGCCTTCCCATGTATAAACTATACATGGAACCAATTGAAATCAACGTATATCCTCTAAAAGCATCACTCAGTTACATCCATCCCAATAACTACAATCATCCCATTAAAATGGATCGTTTCCGTTTTTCAATCGACCACATGAATCCAAACGCAAACGTCACCCACACAGCCTTAACCTCTATTTTTGGTCTCAACCGCGCCGATAATGGATCTGATGGCGAAACCATCTTATTAGCATCCATCGAAAAATTCAATCCTGAGTATCTCACACAAGATCCCTTGGCCGTCCTCCAGCAACTGATCGGGTACGATCCCAAATCCCGCTACAAATTAACCCGTACAGCTCAAACACCAAGTCATTTTAAACGGAAACAATAACCATGCATCCTAAAATTTACCGTCCAATTAACCATAATCAAAAAGATAGCGTCATTGTTTACGTCGAGCCTATACCTGAAACAGACAACATTCTCTACCAATATGTCGGTACAGACTCCGCCTACGCGGCTTACTGGTCAAATAACTGGCGTAAAACACACGGTTATCCGCTAAAACGTAAACGTCTTAACCAATTTCAAATCTACGTGAAACCTGTTAAGGCTAGCGATATCTAATCATTAGAAAGAAACTCACATGGCATCTTACATCTATTTATCTGATATTCACAGTAACTTCGAAGCTCTCAAACACCTCGATCAGCTACCCGAAATGAACGACCCTTCGTGTGAGTTTCGTTTCGGTGGGGATTATATCGACGGTTTCAACTTAGAAAAAGACGCTGTAATTCATACCCTGCGCTACATCAAAAATCTCTGCGATCAAGGCAAAGCAAAAGCCATTCGAGGCAATCACGATCAATTTATCATTGACGCCGCTTATAAACCGTTTTCTATGAACTGGTGGGCCATGAACGGCCGCAAAGCGACTCTTGAAAACCTCAACATTCCCTTTCGTTCTGAAAGTGACCTACGTGAACAATTGCTACACTTCTATAAAGATGAAATCGATTGGCTAAATAGCTTGCCCTACTACCTAGAAGACCATCAAAATATCATCGTTCACGCGGGTTTTGATCTAGACCTCGCCCTCAAAAACCAAGACCCACACGAAATGCTCTGGGTTAGAAGTCCTTACATCAATACGCAAGCACTCTTTCAAACCATTTGTCTTCATCCCGACTTTCACGGCAAAACCCTTATCTCAGGACATACGCCAACGAGTCTCATCCACGCCACCGAAAATGAAAACCAATCTTGCCCGATCTTAACAGACCGTATCACCGACAAAAACGGCAACACAGTCACTCGATACTTCATCGACGGCGGGTCTAAATCCGGCTCGAAGAAAGGCACCATCAACTTGCTCAAACTCGATGAAACAAACAAGGAACTTTGGCGCGCCTATCTCGACGCTGATGGCGTTCACTATATTGATTAGAAAGAAAAACCCCATGACTAACATCAAAAACATCCCCGACAGCCACGACTTATCTGGTCGATACGGCACCTATCCACAAATGAAAGACCCAGCCTTTATAACCAGCATGGAAAAACTCGCAAAGGAAGTAGAAAAAAAATATGGACCTTTTGGACACAGCTATCCCACTAAAACTAAAAGAACGTCTTACTGCATTTAAAACCTACCAACCTCTCTTCGACTATCATGAACCACCATCTATCGAAACCATCCATCAACAAAACGAAGACATCAAACAACAACTGACAACCAAGTGGGCCGACCTCTTCACACCTGAACAACGGGCACTCATCCGAAAAGGTCTCTATCAAGACCTAAACGTCGCCCAATACGCAAACCCTACTTATAGCATCCACATGATGCGCGTGATTCATCATCATTTAGAATGTCATAAAAATCTCGAAGCCTACCAAAAATTCTCCAATCTAAAAGGAGTATTCAAATCAAAAGAAGCACTCATTTGAGTGCTTCTTTTGAGGCATAAATCCGATCACCAATTTCGTTCACGATTTCTTCTACATCATTTCGCATGGCATAAAACAAAGCGAGACGAGCCGCTGCTCGAACGTCCTGATGATGACTCTTCTCAAAAGTCCACAAACCACACGCTTTTAAAACAGGATCCGGCACATCAGTCCCGTAACCCATATTGGCTTGCTCCACAATATCGGGCAAGACACTCTTGATGGCCTCAACCGTTTGTACGACCGTATTGTCCCGACCCTTGTCACCATGCCGAACAATAAACTTCTCAACAATGGCAACATCAAATTCTAACTGAGAGCCCGTTTCCTGCCACCATGTTAGAAAATTCGTGACACCATACGGGACAACCCAGTACGAAATCAGTCGCGTGTTTTCAAGAAGGACAATGCCCGTGGTAGATGTTACTTGCTTATTACTAGATGGATCAATCGATAATATTTTCATGATTCTAGTATACCACAATCAGTCTGTTTTCTCAAATTATATCCACAACTCAATCGCAACCAGACAGTCATCGTTACAGGTCTCTAAAACGCCCTCTACGCCTTTTTAAGACTTCGTGGTAGATTTCTACTACGAACCTCGTAAACGAGCTTAGAGGTACTCTAAATCGACGCTCAGCACTATTCTCATAAAAGAAACTATAAAAAAAGAAAGAAGGACATGACCCTATGGAGAATCATCAAAGCCAAACCTATCAGAAACGCATGAACCAAACCGCCTCATCCAAATTCGACGTCCTCGCACCCCATCTCAAAAAAGACGTCATGGTGCTCGACTTCGGTTCAGGCTTCTCGCCCGACTTCATCGAACAAGTCAAAGCAACAGGAGCACTCTATACCGCTTACGATATCAGCCCCATCGTTCAACAAAAGCTGCAAAACCATCAGATTGATTTTCTGACAGAAGAAGACTTGCAAACAACAAAGAACTACTTCGATATCATCTATTTATCGAGCGTCTTTCACGAACTCATGAGCTATTTGTCACGCGTCGAACGCACCCGCGTCTTCACGCTAATCGACCAAGCATTGAAACCCGATGGACTCCTTCTGATTCGTGATTGGGGTCATGCATCGGCATCAAACAAAGAACAAGTCTTCACGGTTGCGTCAGACAGCGTCAACCAAGAAGTCGATACCTGGATCGACCAACTCGTCAAAAATGCTATCATCAAACAACCAGCCAGAGCCTACGACTCAAATGATATCCGCGTATCTCCTTATAGCTACATGGCTAAATCCAAAGACATCTATGAAATCATGCTACATGCAGTCTGGGGGCTTGACTCGTTAGAACGTGAAGCCAAAGAAACCTATGCCGTGCGACGAGATTTGATCGATAAATGGATTTGTCAGCCTCTTAACTATCGCATTCAAAAGGTCAAAAAAGAAACAGACCAGAGCTATTTACCTCATCTACAAAAATACTTTGACATTCAAAGTATTCCTTGGCCGACAAAAATCATTTACGAACTTCGCAAACGAACCGCTTAAACCTCTATCGAAGAGCACCCAAGGCCCTCTTCGTTTTTGATTTCGACCTCATTTTAAAGATCTTTAGACTATTACGATAGACGTCGGTTATGCATTACCTAGAAATAATGGTCTCTTCTATTCAACTCAACCGACGTCTGTCCTAGTAGTCTAACAGAAAGGAATCCTATGTACGCAGCACAACCTAAAAACTACGCCCTCTTCATCATGGGCGCAGGCGGAACAGGCTCATGGCTATGCGCCTTTTTGAACAAATTAGGACTCTACAACAACATCATCGTCATGGACGGCGATACCGTAGAACCCAAAAACACCCTCCGCCAAAACTTCAAACCAAAAGATATCAACCTAGACAAAGCCCAAGTTGTCGGAAACGACAACGAAATGAGCTACGTCCACGGCTACATCAAAGACACAGGCATCTTCCATCAAATCATGGAAGAATTCTCAGACGGAACCATCCCCATGCTGGTAGGCTGTCTCGACAACAATGCCAGCCGAAAGATTGCCCACGACTTCGTCCAAGAAGTCGATGACGTGGTCTGGATCGACGGAGGTAATGCCGAACGACACGGTCAAGCCTACGTCTGCATCAAAGAAAAGGGACAAATCGTGGGCGAATTCGACTCACCCATCACCATTGAACCCGCCTTCCAGAACTTCGAAGGAGATGAACGGCGCCCCGATCAAATCTCCTGTGCGGAACAATCAGAATCAGCACCCCAGAACGTCACAGCCAATGTGACCAGTGCAACTCTGCTCTTTAACATCATCAACATTTTTCTCTCAGGCGGACTCGTTCTGTCCAACAAGATTATCTTCGATACCCGAACCCTCAGCATCATGCCCTTCGTAGAGGAAGAATAAAATATGGAAGATACACCGCTCAACAACCGAGAAGCCGACCGTCGCGCCTTCTTCGAAGACCCCGCCTATCGACAAGCTTCTACCGTTTTCGAAGCCAACCCAGAAAGATACCATGACAATCCGTATAAAATGCAAACCGAAAGTTCTTTCTTGGCTCTTTATCTATCAAACGGACAAAGATCTGAAATCACGGACGCCCTCATCGAAAAAGAACTCAATAATCAGGAAATCAACTGGTTTACTATTTTCGACTACCTCGAAAAACAAGTTAAAACAAAAACATGGCTTACCGAAGAAAGCGCCCAACTCTACAATCGACTCATGCCCTATCAAACACGACTCAATAGTCGCTTACTTAACTACTAATCTTTTGACCGTTATGTCGTTAAACTGACAGAAATAAAAAAGACATATTTAAAGAAAGGGTGCAAGCACAAACCACTTGCACAAGGTAATGCATCATGGCATTGAATTTGACATCTGTCAAAAAGATCCATATCATCGGTCGTCCCGCGATCAACGTCCCAGAAAACGTAACAGCAGAAGCAACGCTCCAATCAATGGGCGCAAATCTGTCAGATTACGAAGCAAAAATCGAAGGAACAACTTTGGTCTTGTCAGCTCCAGCGGGTTCTAAAGGAGTGCTCGAAGCACGCGACGTAAACGGACGCCTCTTGCCAATCGGAGGCAAAAGCTTCCCAACCAACCACGACATCGAAACCCTGGCATCTCTCGAACCATTCAAGGACGATAACTTCTTCGAAACCCTCGAAGACCCTGCGAAGCTCCAAGAGTACCATGACTACTTGACAGCACACGCGCAAGACATCGTGGACGCAAAAATCCAAGAACAAAAAGACAAACAAAAGACGGACGCTGAAAAAGCCATCGACGACTTGGAAGAACTCTTGCCTCAAGCCAAAGTCTACGCGGCTAAAGTCGACAATCCAGCTCAACCATTCTTGCTGGACACGGTCACAAGCGCGATCGAACGTCTCACAGCCAACATTGCACTAGCAGAAGCTCAAGAAGTAGCTGCTGTCAAAGAAGCGCAAGAAAAAGAAGCGCACGAAGCCATCGTGGAAGGTGTTCGCGAAATGAACGCTCCCGAAGACTAATCAAACGTGGTGATTCATCGAATCACCTCGTTGTGCTCATGGCGAAACTGGCAGACGCGCAAGACTTAGACTCTTGTGTCCATATGGACGTCTCGGTTCAAATCCGAGTGAGCACATTTACTAAAATAATAAAGGAATAGACGATATCATGACCAATTTCTCTAACACGGCCTACCACGGTTCATCAAAAACCATCAAAATGGACAAAACCTTCGATTTCGGACCCTTCTTCGCAAAAACCTTCCAAGCGTCCGATCAACTCGTCACAACCGCAACCACCCAAGACGACACCATCCATCAAGGTCAACTCCGTACCAGCATCCAAGCAGGCAACGGTACCTTCGACATGGTCACCTCTTACTACGGCTTCTCTCTGAAAAACGAAACATCTGGATACGGCCTCGGGCCAACCTATCCGTCCCTCGCATCCGGCTGCTTCATCACCGAAAACCCGGCCCCTAAACTGCCACGAAAAGCCCTTGAAACGGTTATCGAATGGTACCGCCGCATCACCGAGAAAAACGGTGAAGAAGCCCAAGTTGTCTTCTACTGGAATCAATACAAAAAGAAATCCATCACCGATAAAGACGGTGTTGAACATATCCTCAAAGACATTCCTGGCGTTCACATCTGGCAAGAAGACCTCTTCAGCTACACGCCGCTCCAATACAACCACGGTACCTTGACAGAGGTCGCTCCAAGTGACACCTGGTACGAAATCTTCAACAACAACTTCGGTATGTACGTGGAGACCCACTCCCACAACAAGATGGACGCTTTCGCATCGGGTACCGATGAAGCCAATTCCGCTAATGACGGCTTCCAACTCGTCTTTGGAAAACTCGACACAGAACATCCTGTCATGTACTCGTGGATGACCATGAGCCGTGTCATGCGTCTCGGCATGAAAGAAGAGGAACTAGCCAAAATCATGGAAGTCAACCCATCCAGTCACTATGACCAAAGTCTCGAAAAAGTCCTCTACGACGTGAACGACCTCGTTTTCGATGACAGCCTCTTTGACGCATGGGACAAACAAATCCTCGTACGTCCTGTTTATAAAGCAGCCGCTACAAAGGCTTCCAGTTACGGTTACGTAGACTACACAGGGTACTGGCCCAACACGAAAGCAAGAAGCTCGTGGGCACCTAAGAAGACAAGGACGACGCAGTATGCTGAAATGCCGCAAGAGAAAAAAGAAGAATTCCTCTATGAAACCTTCATGGAGGGTCTCGAAAGCCATCCCCATCATAGTGCCCTCTTCGAACAAAATCCAGTGGTCACTTACCAACAACTCGTTCCACTCATGGTGGACGCTTTTATGAAAGGCTATCTCTTGCGAGATGATAAGCCACTGCTTCTATCTGAATACAACAAAGGGCGCATCGCACCAAGTGTTCGCGAAACAGCGGATGCCATCCTAGAAACATTCATCGAAGACAATACAGCAGAATAATTGACCATGAGTCAAGGTCAACAGACCTTGGCTCTTTTTATTAGATTTGAAAGGAACACTCATGTTTGACAAAATCATTGCGCGGGTCACCCTCGAAAAACCAATCGAAGCACCCGCAACCCCAAAACAAGAAGAACCACAACCGCGACCAACCATAGAAGGACCTAATCACATTGCTTGGCGCAACAACCGACAAGAATTCATCAACGCCCACTTTAACGGTCAAAACCCAACAGGCGACCGTCTGGCCATTCTAAACGCCAGCATCGGCCAAGAACCACCCTACGAAAGCTAAAAGGAGACCCTATGTCCATCTTTCACAATAACGTACGACGATACATCAAAAGCGTCCCATCCGTAAAACGCCCCGTCAACACCAATCTTGAACAACCCCTCATCATCAGCAACTTCACCAAGCAAATGACTACGGAAACTTACGATTTTCTCCAACTGTATTACCACGGCGGCGGTATTTACACAGCCGTCACCTACACCCACAATAAAGGAGCTTTCAAAATCACACACGGTTCCATCGTCCACCAATTACTCGACTATCCCGGTGGCATCAAGAAACTAAAAATTGTTGAGAACCCCATCACAAAAGAACCACTGGCCCTCAACCTCTACATCAAAACCATCGGCACCTTCGTCGTCAACGATGATGCCGACTTAAAAGCACAACTCACAGAAAAAGGCGTCTCTGCCGCTCAATTTGAAGACAAAACCTTTCAATTGATCGACGCCCGTCACGGAACCGAAGAACACGACGTCGGCCGCTGGTTCTCGCCAACTAGTCAATTTATCGAATTTCTGTTAGAACCAAATGGAGACTTCATCAAAACGCAATTGGAAGCCTTCAACAAATATCCTAACATTCCAAAAGATTCCGACCGTCTCGTCCACCAAATCCTCAACCGCTTCCTACCCAAACTCCAAAACAACCTCTTCTACGAAACCATCCAACCCTGCATCCAACAAAAATAGTAAGAAAGCAAATAAGAACCTCTATGTTTTACGAAAACCAACACATTCACAATGCGGACTCACCTCGGCAACAATTCACACCCGCATGGCTCAGCGGCAAAAGCCTACGAGCCCAAAACCAACACATCACGCAATTGACCGATATTGAAAACATCGACCACCTAGAAATCGAAGAAGATATCGCTCAAGGCTTCATCGCAATAGACCATCACAGCAATTATCTCACGTGGACTTACAAGGTCCCCCCAGGCGTCTACCCCATTTACGGTTTTTTAGAGGGGTCGATTGACGTCCCTCTGCCTGAGCTCTACATCACTGGACGCTATCGATTATCTCGGAATCGAACGGGCGCTTATTCCATCTCCGTCGTAAATATTTACGTTGGAAGCCATTATCTTCAATTCCTTCCTTTGTCCAACCTATATAGTTACAATCAACACCCCTACGATTTGAGAGGTGATCGTGATTACCCAACACCAGATTACAGCCATCACGAACAAATCTACTACACCTATTTCTGTGAGGGATCCGTCTTACGAGACGTTGTTAAAAACGCAACCAGCATCCCAGAAATCCTGAATAAAACGGCCAATTACCTCTTGCCCTTTATGATGAATCATGGAAATACAGACCTGACCTTGTATCAAAATACACTAATCGAAAATCGAACAACAGCTTATAATATTTCCAATCAAATCGCCATCTACAAAGATACATCTAGTGAACGTCAGAAAAAAGCGGACCAATTCGAATACTACTGGGTTTTTCTGAATTATCTTCTTTCAAGAGAAACCCCAGAAAATATCTATCAAAAACTTAAAGAATGTCGTTCAGCTAAAAATATCTTCACGGTATTCAATATCCAAAAACAAGACATCCATCAGCATCGCAACGCTTATATCAAAGAAAACCCACTCCTTTTACGTAATCCTTAATAGCAGAAAGGACACTTATGACCTTAACAGAAAAAGAATTGCTCCATGAAATTCAAACCGAAACCCTCTTGAATTTCATCGACTACAATCAACCAACAACGCCCTCCATGGTTCCTAGAAGTAGCGCCCAACAAAGCTACGATGAAAAACTCATCCCCTTCCTTATCGAAAAAACGCATTTGACCGACATCGTCAACACACCACTGACTTCTTTCGAGGGCACCTTCACCGTTCCATCGCCGTCTTACCATTGCGCTGAAATCTACGAAAACATGTTCCTCACTAAAGAAGTCTCCTTCGGTGAAGTCATTCTGCCCCACCAAGCCGAACTCCTAAACGGCAATTTCATCATGAATGTCGAACAATACCAAAATGAGAAACTAGAACGTCTCCTACCACAACTTCTTGAATCTTACCCCTTACGCTTCATTCAACAACTCAGTCAACATCCCTCTTATAAAAATTCACCCCTTGAAGAAGCTGTAGAGACTTATCTCCAAACCTACTACCTTCAACCCTTGTTAGAGAGCGTACCCGACGCTAAAGTCAGCTACCAAATCACAAACATCGTTGCATTCACCATCGATCTATCCGCTGTCGAAAACAAAAACATCCTCAAACAAGCGATTCCCCAAGGAAACTTTGTCGATTACAGCATTACCATTATTTAAAGGAGGTCTCATGTTACAAGAACTACAAAACTTTACCGAAACCCAACTGGCACCTACTGTAACGCACCATCAGCAAGCCATCACGATCGCGGAACTGCCCATGCTCTTCTCCCAAAAACTCATCTTACTAAAACTGGATGAAAGCTCACCATTGTGGGACGCCGCAGCCTTTCCAGACCAATATGAACCCGTGTCTTACGATCCGGAAACCAAAACGGTCACGCATTATCTCTTAAAATCGGGTGATGACGACGGCTCGACTTCTATCACGAGTTACTTGCTGGAATATTTACAGACCGGCCAAGTATCCCCTCGTGACGCAAGCGGTGGGTCCAACGTACACAACATTCCCATTCCCGCCTTCCCCATTGTCGAATACGCGGGCGAATTCGTTCCCTGTGTTCGTCTCAAAAACAATAAGAAAGCTCTCGTACTCGCAAACGGAACGCTGATCGAAGGCGTGACGCTAACAGAATAGACGAGGACGACCTATGTTTTACCAATCACAAACGATTCACTATGCCGACTCCCCGCGACAACTCAACACATTAGCATGGCTCACGAACAAAAGCCTCCGGACGCAAAATACGCATCTATCTAACACCGCAAAAGACCTACAAACAATCGATTTACAAGAGCACTACGACCAAATCGCACAAGGTTTCATCTATCTAGGCCAATATAAATATGATTCAGACAAGTACCTCCACTTCACCTATAAATTACCAGCGGGTATCTACACGCAATATGGTTTTAACGGGGGTTCTATCAATATTCCGTTACCCGAAATCATTATCTCTGGAAAATTAAAATTGCGCTACACAAACGACGGCATCAAAACCTCTACCATACGACTCAGAATTGGCTCACCCTATCTCCACTTCTTGCCTATCACCAATATGCACTTCTACGAAATGCATCAAGATTTACCATCTTGGATCATCAAAGAAGCAAATGGCCAAGAAATCCATTATTATAAACTATGCGACAATAACGTCCTCGACCAACAATTAGGCACCAATCCAACAGTAATCGACCTCATCAACAAAATAGATCTCATGATTCAACCCTTTCTATTTCTACATGGCAATAGCGATCTCGACCTTTGTGATCGAAGATACCCAGAAAATGAATTATCCGCATGGTCTATCATATGTGAGATTAACAATTCAAGTCATTACACCAACTTCCGTCTTTATTGGTGCTTCTTGAATCTAGCCTCTCAAACCCATACGCCTGAAGAAATCTATGAAAACATGCTCGCTGCCTCATCCGTATCCAATTTATTCCAACGATTGAATCTAACAGAAAAAGAAATTATTGATTTCCGTAATCAATATCAATCGGACAGCAATCCAAACAGACTCTATTAACCAGCCAGAAAGAACTTCGTCGAGTTCTTTTTTTTGTTTTTGGAATACGCGCCATGCGCTTATCACTCATTCACCTTAAACAATGAGTCAAACGATTCCAATTTGAATCAGACAATCAAAAGTAAGCTTCGTTGGTGTTGACGCCTATCGACCGACGCGACGAAGTCTTGTTGTCTGTTTATTCAGACAGGAAACAAAAGTGGTGCACATGCACCGTTTTAGAAAAAAGTGGTGCATCAAACGGTGCACTCTAAAACGCTTTTAAATCAAGGTTTATCTCATTTTTATCTTCTTCTCTGCACCACTTTAAAAAAAAGTGGTGCAGGTGATAAACCCTTGTATATCAACGGTTTTACTTAAAATGCACCATTTTTTATTATAAATTATAAAATAAAAAAATCAAAATATCAAAATATAACATATATTATATTCTAAAAGCGTCTTTCCTAAAGAGTTTTTAATTTTCGAAAAAAAGGCAAAAAGTGGTGCATTTCGATAATTTTTACGTCGAAAACGTTGATATGACGCACTTTTCACATGCACCACTTTCTGCACCATTTTTTATTTTTTTAGTTTCCAAAAGTGGTGCATGTAGTAACAGCTTCGCTGTCACTCTTAGAGCGTCAAACGTTTACCCGTTTTTAGACACTCTGTCTAAATGCACCACTTCTGCACCACTTTTGCTTGGATTTTTCTCATAATTAACTTAACGCTTTTTCTTGACAATTTTATAAAAACATTGTATAATGTTTTTATAAATCATTTATGTCACGAAAGGACTCATACTTATGACTCATCCTCTACGAAATCTCAAAGGCGACTATTCTTTCATCCGCTTACGTATTGAAACAGCTATGAAAGACGAACTTGAAATTCTGTCTCAACCAGACGGCCGTTCGGTTACCTATCTTATCAACGAAGCTATCGCTGAATACTTAGAGCATAACTCCGACTACCAACGTCATTAAGAGGTGTCTTATGGTAACAATCGTTCCCAATAAATATCTGTTGGAACGCGTCATGGCTTGGTACGATCGCGAACTCGATCCTGTCATCTTCGACTTTTTCGACTACATGCTGACAATGAAGATGGATCCCTTTGACGTAGAGAGCCTTGACGAACTACTAGAAGTCATCATCCATCTGAAAAATGAACTGATTCGCGTCCATATCACCAATGCCAATCTACGCGCTGGTCGTGTCACACAGACACTCAATGCATCCAAATTTCAATTCCGACAAAATGAAATTGCCCTTATTATTCATACCTACTTCCCCCTCGTCCGATTAAAATTAACCAGAGACGCAAAAGTCAGCCAATTAGCTCTCTTCCACTACTTCGGAAACTATGCAGGAACCTATCAATTCGAAACAGACCTCTTAGACGACATCATCTATATCCTACAACCCAATGTTTCTGTCTCCAACCTCAAATCGTATCGCCAAGCCATAGCCGCCCTTGCGCCCCACAAAACCGAAGACAAACAAAGAGACCTTGTGGTCGTCGGCAACGGCATCTACAACCGTCAAACCCAAACTCTAGAACCCTTTGATCCAAACTACATCACGACCACAAAGATTGCGACCAACTACAATCCAGATGCGCGTCTCGTCACCATCCATAACGATGAAGACGGCAGCGATTGGAATGTCGATGACTGGCTGAAAGACCTTGCCGGTCAAATCTGTCAGAACTTTGATCAAGACACTTATCAATTATTCTGGCAAATCATTGCCGCCACGATCAACCCTGACCAAGTCAATGCCAAGGCCATCTTCTTCTATTCCCCTGTCGGAAACAACGGGAAAGGGACCTACGGGCAATTACTTAAAAATTTAGTCGGTCTCGATAACTATTCATCTCTACCCATTCCTGCTTTTAAACATGAATTTTTGAAAGAAAAATTGCTCGGTAAAACGCTGAATATTGCGGATGAGAACCCTGTCGATATCTACGTCGATGACGTTCAAGATTTCAAGGCCATGATCACAGGCGATGATATTCTGATTAACCGAAAATACGACAAACCGCTCGCCGCACAAATCAAAGCCATTAACATTCAAATGCTCAATGGCTTGCCAAAAACGAGAGATAAGTCCGACTCTTTCTATCGACGGCTCATCATCGTTCCTTTTATTTATTCCTTCACGAATAACGGGGAGAAAGCCTATATTAAAAAAGACTATGTCCATCGCCCTGAAGTATTGGAATACGTCTTAAAAAAAGCTCTTGAAATGCCGTCTTTCTCAGACTTCGTAACACCCCAACGATCACTCGATGCTCTTGAAGAATATAAGGAAGACAATAACACAGCCGTTCAATTCTGGAATGAATTTAAACCACGCTTCCAATGGGATTTCTTACCACCAAATTTTCTGTACGATCTCTATACAGCTTGGCTCAAAGAAGAATACAATGGTGACCATCACGCAGGGTTTTCTAAAAAAGCATTTCTACATCATTTAGAAAATCATTTGAGACAAAATCCTCAATGGAACTTTAAGGCCACTCGGTCAACAAGTCCTAACCCTATATCAATCGGGAAAATGATGGACGCAGACGAACCCTTAATCACCGAATACAATTTAGATCGTTTCCAAGATCCAAATTATAAAGGGCAAGACCCACTTCTTAAACGAGCCTTTCCTCGCATCAGCCGGGGCCGAGGCATCATTCGAGTCACTCCTTGAAGCACGCTAAACCGTGCTTCGTTTTTTTATCTATATTTCGAGAAAGAAAGAAAAAAAAGAAAACCATGACCAACTACCAACATGAACTAGAAAAAAGCGCAGCCCTTCGCATTGAATATCTGTCACAAAAACCCTATCGTGATATTCAAAAAATCTTCTCAAAAGTTGACATTCAAGGATTAACCTGTAAATCATTTATTTTCAGCTACATCCTTAGCACCAATAATAAACCTTATAAAAAACCCTTCTATTACGGGCGTCCGCAATTTGAACAAACAAAAGTACTTCTTAAAGAACATCTGTTAGACGAAGACATCTGCCTCCAAAACATTCTAGATTACTTAAAAGCTGAACTAAAACATCTTCAATCAGACGATCTGCGTCAAGACGCCTTATATGCACTTGATATCATTGAATCGATCACACCGCAACTAGTATGGTACTAAAAAAGAAAGACAACTACATATGGACGATTACATCACTTACGACATCGCTCTCGAAACACTCCATCCTACACGTCTTCTTGAATTACTTAATAGCTTTCGGTTAGAACTTCTCATAAAATATAAAGAACTAACAGATATCTATTACGACTTTGAAAATGACGTACTTTTCCAATATAGCACGAATATTCATGGTCAGTCTCACAAAAAAGCCTTTCATTATATTAGTCTAAACGACCCAACTGAACAAACCACACCCATTCTAGCTGAAATCATTTATGACTTACTAGATGATTATGACGTGTTTAAAAAAGACGTGCTTTGCGCCCTCAACATCGAACATATTCAAACCGAAGGACCACAATATCTGTACGGTCTATATAACAACCACAATCAAGCTCTTCGTGATGCAAATCAACTATACCTAGATGGTTTCTACTCAAAAATCACCATCACACAGCCCAACCAGCCCATCTTCAAATATTGAAAGGACAGAATCTATGCCTTACCGTCTACCTCAAGATATCAAAGACTATATTGATAGACATCATCCAAACTGTTATCTTTTCGCGAAACCTGAACATTGGCGAAAACACTACAAAACACACATGAAAAAATATCGAAAACACGGCTTCTATTCAGCTACCACATGGGGTCTTACTTATGCCGTCAAACTCTATGTCGAAGCAGCTATCGCATTAGATACACCCGATCTTCGTGACTCTCAAAATGAGGAAATTCTGCCAAAACTTAAAAAATTCTTATCAGAAGATACCGAACCCTCACTAGAAATCAATCATTATCTATCAAATGAAATACTAGGCTCCCTCGATAATCTTCTCTCACCTAAACGATTAGCCGATCTAAAACAATTCATACACTTGGGTCTTACATGGTTTAAAAAACAGGCCTGTATTGATTTAACCTATCATACCTACCAAGACCTAACTCAAGAATTTTGGCTGGATTGGCTCTTAGAACGTACATCTATAAAAACAAACAAAGATGACCTTCTATGGAATGTTTGGTCACAAATTCATCATATGTTCTGGTGGTAAACCACTCATAAAAACGCACAACTACCCTGGTACTAACTATGACTACAAATAACATCATCGACTACTGTAACGAAAGAAGTCTCATCCGCGAACGGTACTTTACACCCGATACAGAAAATTCTTACCTTAACTCCAGACTCATTCAAACCTACCCCGATATCGCAACAATCAAGGATATCGGAAAACTCAACGAATCCTGTTTCGTCTACGCTATACTATGCCCTGACCGCCCATATACCAGTCATATCAACTATCAACGTGGACTAACAGCCTGTTTCAAAGCCTTAATAACAAAGCCTGAAAATCAAAAGAAATTAATCTTATTATACGACTACATCACTGAAGTCTATCAACTCACGATTAATCATTCTATGCCCACCTATATTCACAAAAATGTCACAACCGTCTACAATCTCATCAAAGATTATCGACAAACTCAAATCAAACAATTACTTTGGTATTAATCATGACAAATATCAATCATTCACAAATTGCAGCTATTCATAAAAGTTTATCCTTTCGTAAATATCTAGAAGAGCGTCACAATTTACGTCTCAAATATTTTCACGATCCGAGGTATCAAACCATTTATAAAAGTCGAGCTCTACGGAGCCTGTCTCATTTGGAGCATCAAAAATGCAGCAATTATCAATTCATCTATTCTTTAATCTATCCACACCTAACACTTGATGACATACCATCCCTTAGTAAAAAAGCCATCAAAAGTCTAATACAAGAACTAACACAACATCCTCAAAAATACCAACATATCAATTGGGATAACTTCTACACTTACCTAGAAGAATGCCTACAAATCATTCGGCATCCTTTTCTCTACAATGAAACCTACACAATCTATTCGTATTTCAAACCGATTCGTGAAAATCTCATACAAAATTACGCAAATCATCAACTAATCTGGTATTAAAAAAAACGTTCAACGCCAAGCGTTGAACACTTTTTTCTGTATAACTCTTAATAGAAAAAATAAACAATCATGTCAAATCAATTACCGTTCATCATTACAATACATTTATTTATGACTTCAATGATATGTATGTTTCTGGCATCACTACTTTATTTGCACATCCTACTTTACTAGAAAGAACTCCTGCTCTCATGGACAAACTTATCTACCACCTAACAGCACCAGCCTCAACACAACTATTCATCATCGTTACTCTCACCGTCCTAGCCTTGTTAGCCGCTACCGTTAGCGCCTATGCTAACATCAAAAATCAAATTCTCAAAAAAGTCCTCTTTTACTTCAGCGCTGTTTTCCTCGTGATCGGCATCGGTTACGGTCTTCATGCAAAAACCAATCAACAACACGTCATCGACCATTGGAAAAACCATAGTAAACTGGTCTATCACGATCATCAACTGATTTTCACGTCGAAAAATCCTTACTTGAAATCACAAAAACTAAAAGTTCTTGCGACCTACGATGACAAATACATCATCCGATACCAAAATGAATTATATGAGGTAAATCAACATGACATCTCAAACTGAACGAATCCCCTTTAAAATTCATCCTCAAAATATCATCAAGATACTCCTTGAACAATATTTCTGTGTCGAATTGTATCAATTTAATATAAAAGAATTTGAAAAAGAATACAAAACACTAAACTACCGCGTACCAAAACCCCTCATTTACGCGATCAATTCTTTTATTCAGAATCTAACAGAAGAACAAGTTGATAAGATCACCAAGCAAGTAACGTTTGCTACAGATATCACCGTCGATAAAACCTTTATCCGACAATTCTTTGACACCATGATCACCCATCCTGAATTTGAACGACACTGTCTGGAACACATCGAAGAAAATCTCGAACGAGAATCCATTTTCGACTACGCGGTCTTCGACAAAACGACTAAACAACTCTATCAAGTGCCCGGTCTTGGCGAACACAGCCAGACCATCAAAAACATCCTCCGTCGTCACCCAGAACTCGACACGCTGGACAAACAAAACGACTTCATTATGCAAGACCTCGTCTTACTCGGCAACTTCTACGGAGGCCCTAGTGCCTACACTGTCCATTGCCATCAACCGCCTAAGTATTCGCTAGATGGATATTACGAGCGACTCTACCGCTTTAATCCTGTCGCGACCATCCAAAAAATAGTAGCCGACATCAACGCAAAAGAGACGCTCCGTCCAGAAGACAAGATCTACAACTACGTCATTATCGACAACCATCATGAAGACTGGTCAGATAACGACTACGCCCTCTTCAAAAATTCAAGAGAAGAAGACTTTATCCGTGACCTCGTCACTTACAACTTGCTAGAAGCCATCCCTGATAACTTGATCGAAAAATATCACAATCTCCTTGAACTCTTCCCTAGTCGAGATGCTGACAATCACTATGAACTGAACTTCTTAGACATACGCCAATTTCCGATCATCTTCAATACCGATCAATCCTATCCAACCGCTAAGACTTTAGCACTAACGGATATCGTCTAAAATCAGCATTTATAAAGAACTTATGCTATAATAGTATCTATGAAAGACCCCAATATGAGTAATAGTCCACCGCTAAAAACCCTTATCCACACGCTATGGAAACCCAACTATGAACGGCAAGGTATTCAACCCGAATTCAAACCTTGCTATACAGCCTACATCGGCGTCGAGGATCAAAACGACTACAACAACATCCTCGCCACCCTCGTCGATAAAGCCAAACAAGACACGACCCACACCCTCGTCTTTGACAACGCCATCCCATTTGAACCCGACTTTGAGTTCATGGGCGCCATCAAAAACGAATTACAATACATGGACGTAACCCACTTCAAAGCAGATGATATCGTCATGTTCCCCGAACCCACCAATCAAGTCTTCCTACAAGCACTGCAAGACGTTGTCTTACACGCTCTTCAAAACGAGACTTTTTCAAATGATTCGGTTCGAAACAACTTTATCACCAAGCTTCTCCTCCACGTCTATCATCATGTACGACCGCTTAAACAAGCAGCCGTCGAAAACACCAACAAGTGTATTTACTACGGAAAAATCGAACGACATGATGCTTATTTCTTGCTCTTACTCTCTAAAATGGGCTGGGACGTGCTTTATCTCAATCCCTTAAAAGCACCTGATGAAGTAACCCTCATTCAAATGGAACTTCATCAAAATCATCAAATCCTCCCCCTTGAAACCTTAGCCAAACGAGCCAGTGAAGGCACAGTTTATCAACAGTTTAACTCCATGACCCTCGGCTTCGAGCAAGAAATGGAGCAAGAATTGTTCACGGACTCGGGACTCTTCCGTCCATGGCAGTTTAGAAAAGGCACGACCAAGAATCTCTTCTTCAATTCCACCTTGATTGACTTAGAAAACAACTGGAACGAAGAAGCCCGTATGCGTCAAGGCTTTGCGGTTCATCAAAAAACAGTCAGCGTTCCCAATTTCTTCTACGAAATTGAAGGCGAATATCATGACACTAATCAATACAAAGCCCTCGTCCAAAAAACCGTTAATGCCAAACAAGTCTATCTCTCAAAAGGACACATTCAAGATTTCTTAGACGTAACCATTGATGCCAATCAGCTTCTCCAGTTGACATTCTGTCAACTCAATGATGGCAGTTTCGATCCTGAACAAATCAAAACACTTCCTTTCTACAAATATAGTCCTTTTAACGATGATACCGAAAACTTCATCCTTAACAAAATCAACGAAACCTTAAAGGACCCACAGCTATACATTCAACCGCCCACAAACAAAACTGACCAATTAGAATTCGTAGGAGCTTGTTTGCAACTCAACAAGCAAATCTTACGCCTAATTGACTCCTTTGACTTTCCCTTTGCCATTCCCAAAATCATTATTTTCTTAGATAAAGAAGACTCGCTCAATCCTCAAGTGGCTTATATTCTAGGCTTCCTGCACAAAATTGGATTTGACATTCTTGTCTATTCTCCAGCCGGTATGTCTGATTTATCCAGTATACTTGCAAGGGAGCGGTTTAACCAACAACGATTAGAAACCATCAATTATGAGCGAACCTACGAGTCTCTGCAAGGGTTCACACACAAAGGTGGTTTCTTCTCAAAATTATTCGGCGTATAGCTAAAAAAAGAAAGGAACTAAATCCAATGGTTCAAAATGAAATTCAACCCATGACCGTTGATGAAAGCCTCATCAACAACAGTAACGAGATCCTAGCGGATCCTGAGGTCTATAAAAAACACCTGCGAGCCCTACCTGAAGTCCAGGCCATGACCGCTGAAATTGACATCACAGACGTCAACTCAGTTGCTACCTTCGGACAGAAATCCGCAGAAGAAATCTCCGCTATTTCTGACAAAATTTTCGCTGTCGTCAAGGTTCCAACCAACAAAGACGCTGCGGAGATGATGGTCAAACTCGCAAAGATCATGAATAAGTTCGACATCAAAGAACTAGAAAAAATACAAAGCGAGCCTCAAAAACAAGGTCTCATTCAAAAACTCAAACAGAAAATAACGGATGAGTTAGAAGCCCTGATCTCAAAATACGACAACCTCGGTCGCGAAGTCGATGGCGTAGCTCAGCTTCTCAAAAGCTACGAAAATCAGACCAAACAAGACAACGTGACTCTTACCGAGATGTGTATGGCCAACCACCGCTACTACGATCTCTTAGAAAAATACATCGTGGCCGCAGAACTGGGCATCGAAGAAATCGCCAAACAACGCGACATCGTTGCAGATCGCACAGACCTCTCAGACGACCAAAAGAACATGGCCCTCTCACAACTCGACATGATGAGCCAAATGTTAGGTCAAAGGCAATACGACCTCTTACAAGCCGAAACCGTTGCTCGCATGACCGTTCCTATGCTGCAAAACATGCAATTGACCAACGTTAACCTCATCCGTCAAATCAATAATGCCTTCGTCGTAGGGCTACCGACCTTCAAGCAGAACTTAGCTCAAGCTATTCTCCTCAAACGACAAGCCATTGTCGGAAACGCAACCGCTCAATTCCAAGAAGCCGTTGCCAAACAAGCTCTGCAAAATACACAATATGCGGCAGCTCAAGGTAAAGTCATTGCTGAGAACGCCATGAAAGGAACCTTCCAAATGGGAGATCTACGTACCATGTTTGAGACCATCAAGAATGGTAACAAGGCCGTACAAGACATCATGGAACGTCAAGCAGCTGAAAACAAAGAGAACGCTAAAGAATTGGAACGCATAAAAGCAGACATCCAAGCAGGCGCTCTCAATACCATGCCAACACCAAACTAGAAAGGAACAGTTATGACTGACTTAAAAGAAAACACTCAAGAATTTCTCAATGCTAGTCAAAAACTAGGTAAATCGCTCTTCTCAGAAGGGCAGAAACTCTTTGACAAACACGTCAAACCAAAAGTTGACGACGTAACGGATCAAATCAAACGCCGTCAAACTCTTGATAAACTCAACAAAGAAAAAACACCTGTTGAACAAGACAAATCCAAACGAAAATATCATCGAGGTAATTAGTGCATGAACTTTGATAACTTAGTCTCACCCGCTCCCGTACAGGGACCCCTCAATCTATCTAAAGGTGGCGTCTTAGACCTCACCAAAGTCGCACCCGCCCTCACGCGCGTCCTAGTCGGTTGTGGCTGGGACGTTGCTAAAAATGGGCCAACAGCCGATCTTGACGCATCCTCTATCTTAGTACCGAAAAACGCGCCCATTACAGCGAACAACATTAACCAACACATTGTTTACTACAATAACCTGGAGGTAAAAGGTGTTCATTCACTCGGCGACAACCGTACAGGCGCTGGCGACGGTGACGATGAACAAATCCTCGTAGACTTGAACCAAGTCAATCCAAGCATCGACAAGATTGTCTTTACTGTCACCATCTTCGACGCCCAAGCCAAACGCCAATCCTTCGGGATGATTGAAGAAGCTTATATTCGCATCGTCAATCAAGAAACCGATGAAGAAATCTGTCGCTACCAACTCAATCGTGATTACGCAACCGACACCGCTATCGAATTCGGTGCTCTTAAACGTACCGACCACGGTTGGGCCTTTGAAGCCATCGGTAAAGGCTTTATCGGCGATTTAAACACCATTCTCGCACAATACATGTAGAAAGGACACCCCAATGTCACTATTTGGAAATCTCTTCGGGGGTAACAACAATGCCCCATCAAACCCAGCGCCAAGTGCAACACCTACACCCGCTACAGCTGAACGAGAAGTCGTTCTTGACCTCTCTAAAAAGGGCCCACTTAACCTTGAAAAACGTGAATTCGTCAACTTGACAAAATCAGGCGTATCACTCAGTCACATTCGTGCCGCGGCTGGTTGGGATATGGCTTCTTTCGGCAGTATCGACCTCGACCTCTGCGCCTATCTCTTCTCAAACGGACACTTGGAACAAACCGTCTACTACGGAGCAAAACGTGGCCAAGGTATCTATCTTGACGGTGATAACTTGACAGGTGAAGGGGATGGCGACGACGAAAACATCCGCATCAACTTCGAACAATTGCCACGTCATATTGACCGTATCGTCATCGCAGTCGTGATCTATTCCATGGGCAAGGTCTTCAGTGGCGTGAAAAATGCATACGTTCGCCTCGTTGACGAAAGCCAAGGCCAACAAGAACTCGTCCGCTACAACTTGTCCGCTGACGGTGGTAAAAACACAGCCGTTGTCGCTGCTGAATTGCAAAAAGTCAATCATGAGTGGCGCTTCGTAGCCGTCGGCGACTACAGCAAAAACTCGATCAAATCTCTCGGAAAATCCCTTTAATTAGCAAGCAAGAAAGTAAATAGGTAACATCAAATGGCTATCAACTTTGACAACTTAAATCCATCTGCCCCACAACCAACCGAAGCTACACCTACAGCGGGTGTAACGCTCAATCTTGAAAAGAACATGGTTCTCGACCTCTCCAAAGCCGCACCCGACATCAGAAACGCCACTCTCGGCGCAGGCTGGGACGTAAGCCAAATGGGTTCTGACGCTGACCTTGACATCTTCTCCATCTTGTTAGATGAAAACGGTAAAATCAGCGCTGTCGGAGACGTCATCTTCTACAACAATCGTAGCCTAAACGGCCTTACCCTATCAGGCGACAACCGTACAGGCGCTGGTGAAGGCGATGACGAACAAATCTTCATTGATTTAGGTAGCGTGCCCGATCGCATCAAGCGTATCGTAACAGGTGTCAGCATTTTCGATGCTGTTGCTCGCCGCCAAACCTTTGGTATGATCGACAATGCTTATATCCGTCTGGTCAACAAGGACACTGATCAAGAATTGGCTCGCTTTAACTTGAACGGCGATTACTCAACCGACACAACGGTTATCTTCGCGGAACTGGTTCGCTCAGGAAACGATTGGGCCTTCCACACCATCGGTGAAGGAAAACAAGCAGACTTAAACACCATCATCGGACTCTACCAATAATCAACCCCAGACAGGTTGGACGTCCAACCTGTCTTTTTCTATAAAAAATAGTATAAGGAAATACATAGTGAAATATCAAGGACTAACCACAGAAGAAGTCAACCGCTCCTTTACGGAACACGGTAATAATGCGCTGTCTTCTAAAGAAACAGAAACCTTTTGGGACATCTTAAAAGGTGCGTTTGACGACCCATGGATAAAAGTTCTCTTATTTGGACTCATCCTTAAAGTCATCATTAACGTCGTCGGCACCATCAATCCAAAACTCGGTCACATAGACTGGTTTGAAGTCATCTCTCTGATTGTTGCCATTGCCCTTTCAACAGGGGTCGCCGCATTCTCAGAGTGGAAAAACGAAGAAGCCTTTAACTCGCTTCAAGAAGAAGCCTCTAAGATCACCGTCAAAGTTTACCGTAACGGACACTTGCAAGAACTGAGCATTGACGATATCGTCATCGGCGACCTCGTACAACTCCGCGCAGGTGACCAGATCCCAGCCGACGGTGTCATCCTAGACGGCAACCTCAAAGTCAACCAAGCATCCCTCAACGGTGAATCAGAAGACGCCCGTAAAATTGAACTAGGCAACCATCCAGAACCAACGAGTGACGACACCTTCAATGAATTCTTGCTTCTGCGCGGTTCTTACGTCACAGAAGGTGAAGCCATTATGCGTGTCACCACCATCGGTGATAACACCATGTTAGGCTCTATCAATACCGCTATTCAAGAAGACGGTAAAGAGTCTCCATCCAAAGAAAAACTAGCCAAACTCGCTAGTCAAATCGGTGTCATGGGCTCAACCGGTGCCGCAGCCTATCTCATCATCAATATCGTACTCGTCTTCGGCTTCAACAACACCATTGCGAAACCCGACAACTGGTTTTTCTTCTTCGTGCAACTAGTCATGTACGCGGTTACCATCATCATCATGGCCGTACCAGAAGGTCTCCCTATGATGCTTGCCATGGTTGCCAGCATGAACTCTCGTCGCTTGCTCGCTGAAAATATCCTGGTGCGCAAACCAGCGTCAACAGAAACCGCAGGATACATCAATATCCTCTTCTCCGATAAAACCGGTACCATCACAGAAGGTACACTGAAACTCGTTGACGTGCTCCTTGCAAATGGACTCACGTACACAACAGGTGATACCGCAGGTATTCCTTTCACAAATGCACCTGACCGTCTCAAAGCTGAACTCAAGGCCGGTCTCGGACTCAACAACGATGCGGTTATCTCTGACGGAGTTGCCATCGACTCCAACCAAACCGACCGCGCCCTCATGACCTTCCTCACATTCGAACAAATCACCCACTGGTTCATTCGCTACCACAACAAAGAAAGCATCCCTGATTTCATCTTCAAATTCCTCGAAGCAAACAACCTCACATACTCTATTATCGACGAACACTAAAAATAAGACGCATAAACATATTCCACCGAAGTAGGGCCAAGCCCTACTTCACTTTTTATTATGAACAGCACAAAACGGTTCCTTCATGCTAATCTTTGGGAAAAAATTACCGTTCGCTATTAGACTCTAAACAACGGTTTAGAGTCTTTTTTTTATCTCGAAAGGATCTACTATGTCACATATTACTGCTAAATATCTAAAAAAAATCCTCGCAACAAGCGCCAACACTTATGAACACACCATGCACGTCCTCCGTCACGGAATCCTCATCGACCCCATCATCAAAATCAACAAAGATACCGCAGACGCTCTCATTGAACTCTACGGTATCGACCTCAATAATGCCAACGCGACCTTCTACCAAACCTTTGAAGAACGGGAGCAATTATCTTGGGATAAAGTCCTTCTTGACCGACTCGTGCACTATGCCACCACATACGGTGGTCTCGCGCCTTTCCTTGGAGGCGTTTATATTCCAAATTCTCAAGAGCAACTCACGCAAGAGTTCGCTCAAACCATGACCAAAATTGAAGTGGTCTCTCCCGCAGAAATGAAAGAAGCCCTTCAAATTTTCGTCAATCAACCTCTTGCCCTTCCATCAGAAGATATTCAAGAACTCGCGCAACTTGTTCATGATTATGATCTTGAAACCAACACCGTTCAAAACAAGGAGTTACTCATTCAACTAGCACTCAATTATGACATTCTGCCAGAAAATCCACAATTGTTCTTACGCGTTCTTCTGGCAAAAGCACTCAACACCACAGAACTCATCAACAATCGACGCACCCGTAATCGACTGGACAACGCTCTAAGCGATAACTTCAAAGCCTATGCCATTCGAGAACTCGTCAAAAAGTATCTCAAAACTTACGGCGCACAAGCTCTTGCCGACCACTACCGTCCTTACAAAAAGCTCTGGCTCATTATCCGCAAAGCAGGTCTCCAAAAAGAAATCAACTACATCAAACGTCTATCTGACAAGGAGCGTGTTTCACATGAAACATTCACCATTTTCGAAAAAGCACAAAACCTAAGTGCACTAAACAACTATCAGCTCATCAAACTCTACAACTATGTGACAGAGCAAAGCATTCTGCCTGAAACCTACGTGCAACTCTACCGTATTCGGGATAGTCGCGTCTTCGTAACCGATAAAACACGTAAAAACAAAGACAATATCCAAACCATCCAAAATGAAATCGTAACCGAATTGCAAAACCGCTTCCGCAATAAAGACCTCAAGTTCTACCAACCCGATCCCATCATCAACATCAAACTACCAACCTCCGCTAAATCCTTCCTCGGAAACTATCCTCTGTACACCACTATCCAAACAGAAAACCAATACCAGGTTGGTATCTACTGGAATGTCAACTGCGACCTTGACTTACACGGTCACCACGTCAATGGCAATCACTGCGGCTTCTACACTGAAAACATCGAAGGCTGTACCCATACCGGCGACATGACCTGTCTCAACAGCAATGGTCTCGCCGCTGAAGCCATCAAATCGAAAAACGTTGCAGGTATCACCTACAGCGTCAACCGTTTCAACGCACCGACATCTACAACCTGTAGCATCTACCTCGCACGTGTCTTTGAAGGCAATCCCACAAAAGTCCTCGAAAACGGGCATCTCCTCTTCCACACAAAAATGCAGCTCATTCAAAAAGAAATGCAATTTGCAACCAGTATCGACCACGGGCTTATCTTAACCAACCTCGCTCTCGGCGGTCGCGTACCAAACCATCTTCAATCTGAAAAAATTGTCGAAGCCATCGCCCGTAAAGCAACAACCGCTCTCAACCTTAAAACTTTCGCCAAACTCGTCGGCGCAAGCTTCGTCGATACCCCAGAAGAAGCCACTCACAACTTCTCACAAGAAGCTATTTCTGTCAACACCTTCACCGACTTACTCATATAGAAAGATTCCTATGATCCAACTCAACCACCATCCCGTAGAATTCGTCACCTTCCCCAACAAGGAACATCGTTTAGACCTACCCACAGAACATCTTGCAGATCACAATACCGTCCTCTGGCAATTTGAATCTGACGCTTCAATTTTTGAATTGCTCTTGTTCGATCGCGCCATGACTCAACTCGATCAAAGCTATGACCTCACCATCAGCTACATGCCCTATTCCCGTATGGACCGCGTGCAAGAGAAGAACACTGCTTTTTCCTTAGAACTTCTTTGTGACCTCTTTAGCATCCAACTAGATGGTCTCAACAAACTCTTCGTTTTAGACCCACACTCACCCATCACACTTAAATTGCTTCATGAGTTTGGTGTCACGGCCCAAGAAGTCAACTATTCTCTGGCTAAAACCGTCATCGACTACACCCAAGTAGACCTCAACAATGCATGGGTTGTCTTTCCCGACAAGGGGGCCGCTGGGCGATACAAGGCTGAAGATTACCCCAATGTCATCATCTGTGACAAAACACGGGACTTTGCAACGGGCAAAATCACAGGTATGACCGCACACGTCCACACCATGACCACAGAACCCGACGAAAACGCACCCATCCTTATCATTGACGATTTGTGTTCGTACGGCGGCACCTTCATCCGTGCTGTTGACACGGTCAAGAAACTAGAACCAGTTCGTTCCAATAAAGCCTGGCTCATCGTCACTCACGCAGAAGAAGCTCTTGAAAAAGGTGCTGTTCTAGAAACCTTCGACAAAGTCTTCTGCACCGATTCCATTGCCACACCAGCAAACCATAAAATCATCAACGAAGACGCTTTCGACCCGACACATCAAGTCTACGTCAAACCTGTTGCGAATATCTTGAAAGAACTATGAAACCTACAACAGCAAAATCATCATCAAAAACCAATAGTATTAGTCTCAAAAAACTAACCGCAACTCTCCATCGTTTCACTCAACCGCTCATTTAGTAAAGGAATGTTATGCCAACACCCATCTATCTTTCAACTGACTTCTACAAACTCTCTCACCGCGAACAATACCCTGTAGGCACCAGTGTCGTCTACTCCACCCTCACACCGCGCTCCAACAAGTATGCGCCATGGAGTGACGAAATCGTCTTCTTCGGCCTCCAATACTTCATCAAAGAATACTTGATCAAACGCTTCAACCAAGACTTCTTTGAACAACCCATCAAAGACATCACTAAGCTCTACACCAATTTCGTCAAAAACACACTTGGAAAAGAACACGTTGACGTCAGCCACTTAGAAGCCCTACATGAACTCGGCTATCTACCTCTCAAAATCAAAGCGCTACCAGAAGGCACTCTTGCACCCATGCGTTGCCCGGTCATGACCATCGAAAATACGCATCCTGACTTCTTCTGGTTGACCAACTTCATCGAAACCATCTTATCGACCACCATCTGGCAACCCATCACGTCCGCTACTCTTGCCTATCAATACCGCCGCGTCCTAGACAATTATGCTCTTACAACAACGGGCGCAACAGATGGCGTGGACTTCCAAGGTCACGATTTCTCCATGCGAGGCATGTCGTCCGAACAATCAGCGTTAGCTTCGGGCATAGGCCACTTGACCTCTTTCAAAGGGTCAGATACCATCCCCGCTATCTTTGCAGCCCATGAATACTATCACGCGCCGCTTGATGCTTCTACAGCGTCCTCCATCTCAGCAACCGAACACTCTGTCATGTGTTCCTATGGTCAAACAGACGAATTTGAACTCTTCAAACACCTTTTGACCGATATCTATCCGACAGGACTCTTCTCTGTCGTTTCAGACACATGGGACTTCTGGAAAGTCGTAACAGAATATCTTCCCGCTTTAAAAGAAGACATCATCAACCGTGACGGCAAACTCGTCATCCGCCCTGACAGTGGTGATCCAGTAGACATTGTTACAGGCACTTGTACGAAGGGCACAACGCCTGAAGAAAAAGGACTCATTGAATGTCTCTGGGATACCTTTGGCGGAACGGTCAACGAACAAGGTTACAAGGTTCTAGATCCTCACATTGGCGCCATCTATGGCGATTCCATCAACCTAGAACGCGCGACAAAAATCGCAAAACGTCTTGAGGCAAAAGGCTTCGCAAGCACTAACATCGTCTTCGGTATCGGTTCCTTCTCTTACCAATATCACACCCGTGACACTTTCGGTTTTGCCGTTAAAGCAACTGCTGCAACAGTTAACGGTGAAGAACGCATGCTCTTTAAAGATCCTAAAACAGATGATGGCACCAAACGTTCCCAACGCGGTCGCATCGTAGTCTCACCGAAAACACCAAACTTTAACCACCTTCTTTGGAGAGACGGTTTGACAGAAAAAGAACAAGCACAACTGGAACAAGACGGCTGGAATGCTCTCCAAACAGTGTATGAAAACGGTCAACTCCTCGTTGACGATTCTCTTGAAACTATCCGCAAACGTCTTAGGGCAGAGCGCGCAGACTAATCCGCTCACTCGAAAGCCTACCCACGTAGGCTTTCGTTTTTTTATCTAAAAAGGAAAATCTATGCTTACAATCTATACAGGCCATCACTTAATCAACCAAAAAACTACGCATAACTTATTCGTCGGCGATTTAATGGACGACGATGCTGTTTACGACATCACTTGCGATTTCTTGGTCGAAAACAGTGTATTACAAGACCTATCCATCCGCACCAACAATCAAATCGTTATCGAAACAGCTATCACCACCTTATTTGAACAAGGAAAACATCACAACCTCCAAATTATCTTCATTGATAAAGACCGCACTCAAACCGTCATGACACTCGACGATCGCGGCAACTTGACCAATTATACACCAAACTTTCAGGTTATGATCAAAAATCTACTATTCCGTAGACTCAAACAGGCCCTGAAAAACAAATAGAAAGAATCGCTATGACCAACCACTACTCTATTTATCATCCTAAAAAAGACGCTTATCTCGCAAATTGTATTTCTTACAATCAACATGAACTCAAGCCTCTTCTTACAAAACAAACCCGCATCGTCTCTATTTCAAAAGACCTATATGAATTCATTCAAAAAGAATCAGAAACAGGCGCTAATTGGATTGACAGAACAAACTATCATCCAGAACCAATAAAACTATCCTTTGCTAATCTCACATTTGATCCTGAAAAACTAGCAAGACGCGATAAAACATGGAAAGAATTACAGGAAGAAATTCCTGAATTCAAAAATAGACCTAACGATGACGCTTTACGCTTCCAACCTTGGACGCCCATTTCAAAAGAAAAACACACCCATTTCGAATGGGATGATACTGATCGTCCCTGGTATTCAAAACCAAACGAAACCATCACCAATCATATCCTTGAAGAAGACGATCCAAATTTAGACTTCACCGGCATCTACCTCACGCACCTTAACGGAAATCACGACATTGATAGCTTAACCAATCATCATGAAATTCGTGGGCACGCCTCAAAAAATCAACTTTACATGAGCGGCGTATCCGATAATGCCACTCAAATTATTCACCATATTGAACGTTGCCTAAATGACTACCAATACGGCCATTCAAATACATACACCTACTTCCGTGAAGGCAAAGAGTTAGCCGAATACATTGAAGAATTTAAAGATCAACCCCTTGAATTTGTCATCCTCATGACGCCCATCGTCAATCACCACGACCCTAAAAACTGGGGCGGATGGCGTTGGCACAAGTGGGGTGAATATATCGGTCAATTCAAACCACAATGTGAATACCTCGACCACGAAGAAAACATCGATTTCGTCTTCGTTTGGAATCTTGTACCTGTACTTAAAACTCAAAAGAAAGAATAATTATGGAATTTTTACCCAGCATCTGGCTCGTACTTAAAGACGAAGAAATCGATAACAAACATGGCAAAACTTAAACAAAACTCATCAAACCACCGTTTACGAGATAAACAAAAACGGTCACGTCAAAGAAATCAAATTACCAAATAAATAAACAAGGAGTCCAATTATGACAACAATCCCCGCCTACAAATTCTCAGCAACTGACATGGAAGAGCATTTCGCAAACAAGCCCATTATCCAATTAAAAATGAGTCCTCTTCATCGCCCTACATATTTATTAGAAGACCTTGTTGACGTCCAATCTGACCATTGGCTTGTCATGATCCTCGACCGAAATTTTGAATCCTATAACCATCACATTTCCATAACAAAAATAGACGACGACTATATCCTCTATGACTTGCGTTACACAGAACTCATGAATCTAACTCCAAATCGTGACAAAGATAAATTAACAAAACATGTCTTCAAAAGTAGTCAAGAAGCTCAAGATTACATCGTCAAAATCATCAAAAAAGATCAACCAAAACATACATGGCGTTATTACTTTGACATTATTGAACCATTCAACCCAAAAGAGTCAAAGGAAAAGGACCAATAACCATGACAACTAATTACTCATCCATCGACGAAGCACGTGAAAAACACCGTAATCTTCGCAAACACGAATATGAGCTCATCCACGTTAACAACAAACCTGTCATCTTCTGCGGAACCTGTCTCCCCTATGAAGACTTAATTTGGCCGCACTTGTCTGACTTATTCGAAGAGCTATTCCAAACCTTTCCCGACATACAAACCATCAATCAACAGATTAACAGCGTAGACTTATCTTCAGAGGTGCGTGACCTCATCCTTAATCACCTCAAAAATGAATACAATATTGACTTTCAAAATCAATCTCACGAATATTAGAAAGGACCTCCAACATGGCTTGGCGATTACATGATCTTATCCATTTCCACTTAACCGCTATTCAAACGTCCAATCTACAAACCGACCCCTTAAAAATAGTCGATCAATTATTGGACGAAGACGAACGGATCGATTGCTGGATAACCTTCAGCCCACAATTTGAAGAAATTTATGACACCTTCAACCGTATCATTCAAAAAAATCTTCGACACATCACAACCGTCAAACAAGTCAGAGAATTCGTAGAAACCTGTTTCAACCAATATTACGAAAAATCCAATCTATCTCTAGACTTAGATGAAATGTTAGCTCAAGTTCATGACCCGCATTTAAACGATGACATGATCGTCATCATTGAATTTGAAGATTAAACCATTACCCAAACCACAGAAAGACGAAACATGAAAAATCCACTTATTACAGCTGAAAAAGAAAAATCTAATCGTTTACGAACAACACCTGACATTTCAGGATTAGCTATTAGTATTCTTGTTCTATTCACCGTCGTTTTGTTCATCCTCGCAATCGTCGGTATCCAATTCATCAATCAAGAATCAACCATGCCCGAACTAGTTTACTACATCGGATTTGGGTTAAGCGGAATCTTTGGACTGACCTTCTTCAAGATTGCTAAAAAACAAGCCTATCAATACCGTCTATGCAAATACATGACAACCAAACGCTACCGTAAAGCCTATGAACCTTACGTAAGCATCATTCAAACCAATGCCATTCTAACACCGATCACCGTAACCATGGCCGCTTTTATCATCATTCTACTTCAATTAGGCAAACATATGTTACCCGCGTACATCATGACATGGGCCTTCACCATGTTCTATATTGGAGCCGGTCATCTAAGTGGCGCGCAAATATTCAAACAAGAAACACTCGACCCTGAATGTCTTCCCCAAACACAAGAAACACTTGAAAAACGAAACTCCATCGTCGAACAGCTAAAGCTTGTATTTGAATACCAACAAATCAAACAACCCCCTTATGAAATCCTCCAAAACGACATGCGTGACGTTCTTCTATATGCCAACTACATGGTTGATTTCGTCCCCTATACTTTCTGGAAAAATCTGTACGTCAAACCCGAAACAAGCCCATCCTTCATCAAAAGTCAACTATGGGGCATTCTCTCAGATTATAAATACAATCCTGAAGAATGGCTTTATTTCGAAAAATACAAAAAACAAGCCGATCGCTTCAATGCGACCAACTTCGAAATCTTCTCTTTTGAAACTATCTTCTACGAAAACTCTTTATCAAATGATTAGAAAGGTTCACTTATGACAACCTATCCCGTACAATTATATTATGCAAGACGACCATTTGTTAACGATCCTGAAATTATCACACACAATGAATTAATGCATCTAGCTCGTAAACATTCATCGTATGAAATCGACTCCATCGAAAGCGCAATGATAAGCCTCAAAAGCAATCATGTTTATGCATCCATCGAAACCATCACCCTCGCTCTCACCAACGAAGACTTCATCGGAACCCTCAAACCAGACGGCACCATCTCAGGTTCCCTCAACGTCAAACCCTTCGACGCCGTCATTCCAGAAGACAGCTACATTCTCGAAAACTTCACGTCTTTTTCAGACACCGATCGAAAAAATATCGCAGTGTTCTTGAATAATATGAGAGAAAGTCTACCCGACAGAAAAAACGAAAAAACAACAGCTCAAACAGCCTATCATGATCTTCAAGCAAGAATCATTGAAGACTTCACGCGTACAAGCTTCCTCGTCGAAAGTAAAGGCGAAGCTCAAGAACAAATCGCCTATATGATTCACCCCAACGTCGTCAATCAAACAGCCTTCAATAAAATTCTCCACGAAACACTCGAAAATCTGTCCATAGCCGAATTCCTGTCAGACGACGATGAAATCTTCTACGAAATTGTAGAGCGATTCACTCATAACCTCCTCAATTAGAAAGGCCCACTATGCCCAAATACTATAAAGGTGGAGAAAACCAAGCCACCATAAACCACTTGCTCGCAGGCGAAACCGTTATCGTCACAGGCAAGGGCAACTCTATGAACAATCCACTTATTACCAGTATGAATCAGTACCGATGTGGTTCTTTATTGTGCTGATTTTTAACGTATTCTATTACCGTCTCTTTCGAAACGACTCCAACTGTTGACATGAAAAAGCTAGGATTCCAAAGATGGCCCTTGTAAAGTTTTTCCTTATCTTCTGGATGAAGCTTAAACCACTCACGAGCAGCTGCACCTTTGAAACTTTTTACAATACTTGAAGGTGCAAATTTAGGTGGAAATGAGATGACCAAATATACATGATCTGCCATAATTTCAACAGCTTCAATTGTAGCACCGTTTCTTTCAGTAAAAGACTCTAAAAGCATTTTCAACTCGTTTTGTTTCTGCTCCGTATCAAAAATCGGTTTTCGATATTTGGTCACGAAGACCAAATGAAAATGGAAATCATAAACACAGGTTCTAGTTTCAATCATAATTGAACTCCTTTAATCACTTATTTTAAGAGTTGTCTCTTGACTATATTGTAACATATATGATATAATATTGTCAAGAATAAGAAAGGGGTGACCTCAGGAGAGCAAAAACACCAAGTTTCGTAGTCTCAGTAAAACTCAAACTATCTGAATCAATTGAAAATCATTTAGAAAAAAGCTTTCGTATTGCAAACAGTGCTTACAACGAAGCTCTGAATTTTGGACTCAAACGTTTTGAGGCTCTTAAACGAAACCCCGATTATCAAGAACTATTAGAAGCACAACGTCTTGCTAAGGCTGAAATTAACAAGTTAAAAAAAGTTAAGAAAACGGCGAAAGATTTAGTTCAGCAAGTTAAATGCTATGACAAAGCTCTTTTTGAATTACGAAAAGCGTATAACTTAACCGAATTCGGCTTGTCTACTCATCTTAGCCAACAACGGCGAAAAACCAGTTCATCTTATCAACAATTCAACGCCGGTGAAATCCAAATAATTGCTGGTCAAGCCTATAAGACTTTAGAAAAAGTTCTCTTCTATCAAGTCAAACCGCACAAAGTGCGTTTTAGAAGTAAGTTCAATTTAAATATTAGTTTCCGTAATCGTGTCAACACGACAGGAACTCGACTCGAACGATCCGATAAAACAGGTATTGCTTATCGACTCTATATCCACAAAAAATCAACCTTTGTAGATATTCCCGCTAAAGCCTTTAATCATTATCAACAACTAAGCCTTTTACGGTGTGAGAAAATCAAATATGTCCAAATCGTTCGAAAAACCATTCGCGCAAAAAAGGTTTATTACCTACAAATTGTCTGTCAGGGATTCCCACCTGCAAAGGTAACCAAAGGTGAAAGCGTAGTTGGAATCGACCCTGGTATTTCTACAGTGGCCTTTGCATCACCAAACGAAGTTGCTTTGATTGATTTGGTACCAAAAAATATTAGTCCGAAAGAAAAACTCCTAAAACAACTCGACCAAAAAATTGAGCGTAGTCTCCGAATCAATAACCCTGAATGTTATAATATGAATAAAACCATTAAGAAAGGTGCTCAATTTAAACGCCCATCAAATCGACAAATTCGCTTACGCAATCGACGACTGAAAGCCTATCAATCTTTATCTGAAGAGCGAAAAAAACTTCAAGGACAACTAATCAATCGAATAGTATCTCAAGCATCTGTTATCAAGATGGAAGACTTAAATGTCAAAAGACTTCAAAAACGAAGTCGAGACATTCGTATCAATCCAAAAACGAATCGACCTTTTAGTAAAAAACGTTTTGGAAAAGCTATTTTTAGAGCGGCCCCAAGTAGTTTCAGAACAACTCTCGAAACACGTGCTCATCAACTAGGAATTGACTTTGAGGCGATTTCACCGAAAGAAACGAAACCCAGTCAATATAACCATATTACTCAAACATTTGAGAAAAAATCTCTTTCGACTCGCGTGTATGACTTATCTGATGAATACCCAGACGTACAACGTGACCTCTATTCCGCTTTTCTCATCGGACATATTGAAAAAGGATCCTACAATCAAGAACAACTTGAACAGGATTTCCCCGTATTCTATAAATTAATGAAGGACTTCCACCAACAAACTCCAAAAACTAAGCGTTTAGCTTGGTATCTAACCTAAACAATCATTGTCTAGGAAAAGACGTTAACACCCGTGGGACTGACGCTCCTTCGTTAACGCACAAGACAAAACTTCTTCGTTCGATTTAGTATAAAGAAATTTTGAAACGGATGATACATGTCTCGACATGCGTCTACCTTCTTATGAAACTTCCAATGCTCAGACACATACCGAGATTAGGTTTTTACTTTTAGCAGGTCATTACTTTTAGCAGTCGCCTTTGACTCATCTTTGAATCAAAAACGAGAACTGAACGCGTTTACCACATGGTAAACGGGAATCCTGGGGTTTCAACCCCGGGAAGACGTCAACGTAGAACCGGTTACGGAAGACACGGTCATTAAAAAACGGGACATCGTGCTTTGTAAAGTTCGTGGGAATATCTATCTCCATCTGGTTACGGCCATCTCAAATAAAAACTATAAAATTTCCAATAATCATGGCCATGATAATAGCTGGACCACAAAAATTTACGGTAAATTCGTCCGCAAAGCCACGACAGAAGACTTAACCTAAAACGATAAAGGAAACATCACCGATAAGAAAATTCTCGAAAATCTCTTACACGAAAAACACTAGTCATTCAGAAAGATCTCCATTTACATGAAATTCCTAATTTATCTCATCTACCACCCCTACATCATCTACTTCACGTTTAACCCACCAACAGAACGATACCCTGATCTTCACGAAGCCACATTACTTGCAATGATTACAACTATCCTTGAAGCCGGTCTTCTATGGTTCCTTACAATATGGTTTGACAACCAATACAAATTCTCAGCAAAAAATAAGTTCATGGAACGTATTTATGAAATAGGTGGAACCATCAGCTTTTTATCCGTTATGGCCTCGTTCTTATTACCATTATTCCACGGAGGCGTCGTTAACGCAAGTGATCAAACAACCAACAACTATCAACCAGAGCCAGCTTATACACTTTATAATCTCAACGCTAAATTTACAACCAAAACTTCAGAAGAAAAAATCATCTACAAAAACAGTCTCGATGCCTCTCTTCAATTTATCAACCCGCACAAAAAAGCAGCCGATGAAAAAGTCACCGTTAAAGACACCCTAACCGCCGATCAACTCAACACCCTCAAATGCGCAAGCAAACTCAAACTCCAAAAAGACAACACCCATGTTGACGCAGACGTAACCGTAACCCTCAAATTCTCAAAAAACCTCAAAAAAGAAGAAGACAATCAAACCTACCATATCGATAAAATCACTCTTCAAAACGAAACCACCACAACAACCTGGTTCAACCGCACCTTCAAGTCAACAGAGAAAATCGTCACGGTCTACGCCACGCCCATCGTTTCAAAAGAAGATAATAAGACTCAAAAAGAACTCGAAAAACTAATCAAATAAAGAGGAAACTATGTCCAACCGCTATAACATCACCCTTAAAAACACAAAAACAAGGGCCGCTCACTACCACCAACTCTTCGGTAACAACGACTACTTCCCTACTTTTGAAAAATACCTCGTCTCTATCGGAGCCGTCGTCGGTCAAGACTTCATCACGGACGTCACCATTCCAGACCTAACCGCTTTCATCCAAGCCATCGATGAAACCGTCTGGCACGACATCATCTCAAAAGAGCCCATCACAGAAAGTCAAATAGCCCATTCATTCCCCCACAAAAAGATGCACTCACCTTATCTGGATTTTACGTCACAGTTGATTATGTACAACCCAATAATCAAAACCCCCATCGTTGTCGCGCCCATCTACCAAATTGCCTCTATCGTTGCGAGCCAAGCTTACTTCTTCAGTTCTTACAACTTCATCAACTGGCTCAAACAACATAAAGCCCTTAAAACAGACAAAATCCAATTCGTCAAACATAACTACGTAGACAAAAAATCCCAGTCAGAAAACCCAAACGATATAGGCGAACCCATCATCATCGGAGAACTCAAACCACAATTCGAATTGACTATTTCATGGGGATAACCCTATCCCCTTTTTTTCTATTCTCGACCTAAAAATAAGGACAAACTATGCCCAATCAAATATTAACCGGTAACGAAAAAATCGACAAGTATCTCAGACAAAATATTAAAGCACATAGCAATGTAGAATTCGACCTGTTTCTCAACTATGTCATCCAAAATGGCTCCCAAAAAGACATCCAAATTGTCTTTGAAAACTATTTCGGAATAGACCACCTCACCCATCACAACGATGCCTCTATTCGTCGAATCACGGCTAAACAAGGCTACGGTCTAGATATCCTTATCAATGATAACGACCCCCACACTCGAGCAATGGTCGCGCAAAAAAATTATGGTCTAAATATTCTCATCAACGACCCATCATGGATCGTACGCCGAGCTGTTGCCAAACAAGGATACGGCTTAGAAACCTTAATCCATGACAAAGACGCACCCGTCCGACTAATAGCACGTAACCAACTACACTTAACCTAAATCTATAAAGGAACCCACCATGACGCAATTATTCATTAACATTATTTGTCATCCCTACTTACTTTACTTCCACTTATTCCCGCCCACAGAACCGTATCCAAGCCTATGGCTACCCCTCACCTTCACGGTCATCGTCTATATTCTTGAAATCTTCATCGTCGCTTCCCTTGGTGACTATTTAGACCGTCGCAAAACAACCGCTTCTGAAATCATCCTTACCTCCGTAGCAATGCTTGCATTCATCTTAGCCATTACAACACTCATTCACATAAGCAACGCTTTATTCATTCCAAAAGACAACCAGCCCATCTATCAATTGAATGCAACATTTAGCACCAAACTCGGGGCCCAAAAAACCATCTACAAGCACAATCTCAATCCCGATATTCAATTCTTCAAAACAAAAGACTGGCCACGTACGTCTGAAAAAAAGAAAGAGCAGAGCTATCAAACCTCTGCCACAGAAAAACTCTCTCAAACACAACTCGACCTCATCAAAAACGCAGATATCATCCGTCTCCAAAAAGACAAAGCTGAAGCGCAACAAGACGTCAAAATTAAGATCAAATATAACAAAAAACCAAATAAAGACCTGAACGCAAACCAAATCACCTATCATTTGGACAAAATCACGATCCGCGATCAAATCACTACAAGGACTTGGTACAAATCAACAGATCATAAAACCACTAAACTGATTACGGTTTACGTTTCAGACATGACAGACCTCAAAGACGTTCAAACTCAAAACCAATTAAAAGAACTACTTGAATAGGATTTACCATGCAACAACGACTCAAACAATTCGTCCTCATAACCCTCACATTTCTCGGCCTCTTCACCTTGACAGCCTGTTCTGAAAATGCTATTGTGGATAAACCAGAAAACTCAGCCGTTTACGACCAAGCCAAGGTTCTCTCAACCGAAACCATCCAAACGATTGACAAGCTCAACGAAGAATCCGACCATACAGACAAGAAACTCAAAATCAGCGTCTACATCGTAAACGATCTACATGGCGATGATCTAGAAGAAACCACACTCGCCATCGCACGTAAATGGAAAATCGGCGACAAGGACACCAACAATGGCGTCCTCCTCTTCTTAGCCATCAAGGATAAAGAATCACGGCTAGAAGTCTCAGACAACCTCACCACTCGCCTCACCGATAACCAAGCCAAAGCCATCTTGGAAAACATGAAGCCAAAACTGCGCAACAAAGACTATGACGGTGCCGTCTTAGACGCCGTCAAGAGTATCGTTGACGTCAACAATGGCAAAACCATTCAAACCAAAACCGATTGGGGCTTCTACCTCACCATAGCAGCCGTCATTGTCATCTTGATTATCATCACCATCGCCACCGGCGCCAATTCTGACAGCTCAAGCGGCTTCTGGTCATCAGGCTCCTCAAGCGGAGGCGGCTTCGATGGCGGTGGATTCTCCGGTGGCGGGGCCTCTAGCGGTTGGTAATTACAGAAAGGAAATAAAACATGAACAAAAAAACTTCACTCATCGGCATCATTCTCGGTGCTCTCATCATTGCAGCTCTCTTCATCGGAGGTTCGTACAACAGCCTCGTTGGTAGTCAGACCAAAGTCGAACAAGCCCAATCTAAAATCGACACCACTCTCCAACGACGCTACGACCTCATTCCAAACGTTGTCAACAGCGTCAAAGGTTATATGAAACACGAAAGCGACATCTTCGAACACATCGCAGACGCGCGTGCCAAAATCGGATCAAACACGACCAGTCAAGCCGAAAAAGAAAAAGCTCAAGGCGAACTCGACTCTGCGATTTCACGATTACTGCTCATCCAAGAAAACTATCCACAATTGAAAGCAGACACTCAAGTACAATCCTTGATCACAGAATTGGAAGGTACTGAAAACCGCATCTTCGTAGCTCGCAATGACTACAACCAAGCCGCAACCGATTACAACAACAAAGTGCGTCGCTTCCCGTCTAATATCATGGCCAAGCTCTTCGGCTTTGAACCAGCAAAACTCGTTGAAGCCGACCAAAAAGCAAAAACAACCGTACCATCTGTCAACCTCAACAACTAGGACTTTTCCTAGTTGTTTTCTTTTAAGCGGACCTCGTCCGCACCCTATCGTCTAGGGCCTACGGTCTAGGGCCTACGCCCTACGCCCGACAAGCATAAATCAAATAGACAGTGCGATCAAAAACAAAAGCAAAAACAATTAAAATCATACAGTCTAGAAAAACGCCCATGGCGCTTTTCGCTTTTTATCGAAAAATCTTATAAGGACTCATTATGGCAAAAACCTATACTGGAAACGAAGCCCTGGACAAATACCTCCGTCGAAGAATCAGCCCTCAGTACCAAATCAACGACCACGGACCCTATCACGATAAATATTTCTTAGAATACCTTCAAGAAGTCGGCTCTAACGAAGACATCCAATATGTCATGGAGCAATACTTCAGTGAAGACCGTCTCAAAAGAGTAATCAACCCAACAGTCATCCGGCAAATCATTAACCTAGGCTACTGCCTTGACCACTTCAATAAGCATCACCACACCGATATTCGCTTACTCGTTCTTAAACAAGGATACCGTCCAGAAAGCTTCTTACATGACCATTCGCACATCATCCAAAAAGAACTCATTAAACAAGGTTGCGGGTTAAATCTCTTCATGCACCACTCCTATTACCGTATCCGGCAAATCGTAGCACAGCAAAAACATCGATTAGATATCCTTGAAACAGACCCCGACAACGACGTCTTCCGTGAAGTTCTTAAACAAAGTGACCATCCAGAACACTTCAAAAATAACCCCCGCTACATTAGTCGAAAATACTTAGCCGAAAATGGCTATTTCCCCGAACACTTTAAGAAAGATAAAAGCGAAATCATTCGCGGCATCATTGCAAAACACGAACTCTACCTAAACGAATTCGTCCACGACCAATCTCCCTACGTACGTGCTTTTGTCGCCCTACAAGGCCATGAACTTGATCTCCTCATTCATGACCCCAGTTACCTTGTCCGCATTGAAGTCGCGCACAAAGGCTATCGTCCAGATATTCTCATTCATGACAACGAAAAACTCATTCGCATCGAGGCACAAAAGCATTTCAAAAAAGCACAAGCCATTGACACACTTTACTAGCCAGAAAGAAGACAAACCCATGCAAAAACTAATCACACATAAAAACAAACAATTCCTGCTCACCATTCAAGACCTAAGTTTAGACGATCACATCAAACCATTCATGAAAAAATACTTCGAACAAGAAGAATCCTTTTTCAACCGAAAACAATCAAAAACAGGAACACATCTGAGCCTATCTTACTAAAAAAAAGAACCATCACTAGAAAGGAACCCCATGGCTAAAATCTATACCGGCAACGAGGCCATCGACAAATACCTCCGCCGTAATATCAGCCCTAACTACAAAATCAACGATTACGGCGAATATTGGCAACATTATTTCCTCAGTTATCTTCTAAAAATCGGTTCAAAAGAAGATATTCAATATGTCATGGAAGAATACTTCGGCGAAGAACGCTTACTAAAATGCAAAGGCACCAATAACATCATCGCCGTCATCAGACTAGGCTATTGCTTAGACTACTTCAGTCGCAATGACAGTTATCTTATTCGCGCTGAAGTTGCAAAACAAGGATACAAGCCCAACCTCTTCGCTCACGACCAAAGCGTTGACGTACGTATCGAAGTCGCTAAAAAAGGACTCGCCTCAAATATTCTGATACATGATCGCTCAAGCGCCGTTCGACAAACCATCGCTGAAAAAGGCCTCCACCTCGATTATCTGGCAACCGATCCTGACCCATACGTACGCCTAAACGTTATTGACCAAGGCTATAAGCCTGAACTCTTTAAAGACGACCCAAGCTCCATGGTTCGACACTTCCTCGCTCAAAAAGGATTCTTCCTCGAACACTACGTCACCGACGAAATGCCCCAAATCCGTGAAATTGTAGCCAAAAACGGTATCGGACTCGATACCCTGATCCATGACAAAAACGACGGCATTCGATTGCGAGTTGCTGAACAAGGATACCGACCAGAAGTGCTCATCTATGATACCAATTCTTCCGTTCGTAACGAAGCAAAGAAACACTTTAAGAAAGCACAATCGACTGAACTATTTTACTAGCCAGAAAGGAGAAGTAATATGCCAAAAACCTATACGGGCAATGAAGACATCGATAAATATCTTCGCCGAAACATCAGCCCGAATTATCAAATTAGCGACGATACCGCATATCGTAACGAATACTTTTTAAAATACATTCGAGACGTCGGCTCAAAAGAAGATATTGAGTATGTTATGACCCAATACTTCAACGAAGAACGCCTTCAAAAAGTGAGAAACAAAACCATTATCGAAACCATCATCCATCTAGGCTACTGTCTCGATTTCTTCAGCAAACATCCCAACCCAGAAATTCGCCTAATCGTCCTTCAAAAAGGATATCGACCAGAAGCCTTCCTCCGAGATAATGATTATCGCATCGTCAGAGAACTGGCTAAAAAAGGCTGCGGATTAAATATTCTTATGCATATCCCTCACTACGTCATCAGAGACACCGTCGCAAAACACGGTCATCGACTCGACATCCTCGCAAACGATCCTGACGACGCCATACGCTTAACCGTCGTTAAACAAGGATATAAACCAGAACTCTTCAAAAACGATTCTTATTATCGTATTCGAGAATATTTAGCTCAAAACGGCTTCTTCCTCGAACACTTCAAAAAAGATTCCGATACCGAAGTTCGCGCTATGGTCGCAAAACAAGGAGTCTACCTTAACGAATTCATCCACGACGCATCTAACACCATACGTCTGAGCGTCGCAGAGCAAAGATACGGTCTAAACATCCTCATAAATGACCTCTATCGCCCTATTCGACTAGCAATCGCAAGACAAGGCTATAGACCTGACATTCTCATCCACGATGAAAAACCATCCATTCGCGCAGAAGCCCAAAGACATTTCAAAAAAGCACAATCCATTGACACACTCTATTAGAAAGGAGTAATATGCCTAAAATTTACACAGGCAACGAGGATATTGACAAATATCTGCGTCGGAATATTAGCCCCAACTATATTATCGATGACAATAAACAATATCGCAAGCAATGCTTCTTAAAATATCTTCAAGAAGTCGGTTCAAAAGAAGACATCAAATACGTCATGGAAGATTATTTCGGAGAAAAACGTCTTAAAAAAACCAAAAGTCTCCATGCTATTTACGCCATCATTGAATTAGGATACTGTCTAAATCATTTTAGTAAAATCCAAAACATAAGCATCCGCGCTAAAGTCACAAAACAAGGACATAACCTCAATCTGGCCATCCACGACCAAAACTTAAAAGTTCGACTTACAGTTGCCGGACAAGGACACGCCCCACACATTCTCATACACGACCACTCTATCGCTGTTCGACAAGTTGTTGCTAGAACAGGTCATGAACTTGACTTTCTCGCAAACGATCCTAATGAACACGTTCGATTTGAAGTTCTCCTGCAAAGCTATCAACCAGAACACTTTAAAAATGACCCATCCGTAAAAATTCGCTATTATCTAGCCAAAAAAGGACTCTTCCTCGAAGACTACGTATACGACCCACACCCACAAATTCGCGAAATCGTAGCTGAAAACGGTGTTGGTCTTGAACACCTCATCCATGATAAATACAATACCGTTCGTCTAAAAGTAGCAGAGCAAGGCTACAAACCCGAAATACTCATCCACGATGAAAATTCATGGATCCGCAAAGTAGCTCAAGAACAACTCAAAACAATACAATCCATTGACACATTGTACTAACTAAAAAGGAAAACAAACATGTCCGAACACAGCTATCAAACAGTCCTCGCGATCGAAGAATTTTGGCTACCGGCCCAACACTTCCAAATCGACGAAGACTCAACCGTCATCACCGTAAACGGCCAAAATTACGTCCGCATCAACGATACACCTGACCGATACAGTTTCGCGACCAATCGGGTCTACTACGATTCCGAATGGTACGACGACTTTTTACTCAAACTAAAACCTTGTGAAAAACTTCACAAGTAAAAAGGCACGTCCCATGACCCCGAAAAAACTCGTCATCAGCTTTGACATAAGCAGCCTCACCATTACCAGTCCACAACTAGCAAAATCCTTCTTCCACGCTTTCCGTGACGAAATCAACCAGCCCGTTCCCAATTTGGAAATCTTCCGAACAGTTTCTGCTGAAAAATTGCTAACTTGGCTTGAATTTCAATTCCTGAACAATCGCTATTGGACGGAAGACGAATCGTATTGGTTGCGTCAACTTCACCTCTACACGTGGAATAATCACTTGCTAGGTTTGTCTGACCCGCACTTTCGCATTATCACCAACGACATCACAGGCGTTACAACCGTCCGATCTAAATAGCGGACTACGTCCACACCCCTTTTAAACGGGACTTCGTCCCGAACCCCGCCTGCCACCCAACTGAAGAGTGCGACCCAATTTATTTCTGCGAAAAAAAAATAAAAGTGCTTGGAAAAAAAAGCTATCGGAATCGGACGATTTTACTTCTGTTTAGATGCTACTGAGAGCGCCATTCGCGCTCTCACTTATTTTTATAGAATAAACTGAAAGGAAAACGCTCTATGACTCACATTTTCACTGCAACAGAACTCGCAGGCCATACTCAAAAAGCTCTCGGGCAAGACGATCCCACTATTCTTCAAAACGTCGTTTACTTGGCCGAAAAACTCTATCAAAATTCAAAAGAAGACCTGAAAAATCTCTCTGATCAACCCTGGCCCGACCGTCTGACCGACGCGCACTTCAAAGTACACAACTACGGCGTCTACGACGAAAGCATCAAAGCCAACCTCGACAATCTCCCTCAAGACTTTCCACTCACAACCATCACATTCAGGCAAACAATCATCATCAATCAACTACTCAACAGCTTGTACGAGCAAGTTTATAAACGCCCTGTTTTTGATATCGTCGATTACGTGTTGAATCTCGATGAATGGACTAAGACTAATCAAACAAACACCAAAGATCTCATTACATCAACTATTGGAAAATCGACGACTATTGTCTAATATTCAATAAAAAAGTACAATCTGACGAATTACAAACATTCATCGAACGAATCCTTAACAAATTTTCATAGAACAAACCTAAAAAGGAAACACCCATGTCTCAAACACTCCTCCTCATTGAAACACACTATACAACCCGTTTTTCAAACACACAAGATTCAGAAGAACAAGTCATCGACAACGACACACCCTCATTTGCAGCTTATTGCGACCAATTACCAAAATTACTAGAACAATTCAACCGCGCAACAAACTTTCAAGAAGAAATTAAAAAGATCAAACCACAACTCGGAAAAAATAATTTCGCACAAATCATCTTCAAAGAAGCCCTAATCCAGTATCATATCACCCTTGTTCCTCCTAAATTCAACTAGAAAAAAACCGTTAATATGTTAACATTCGACCAACTTCAATCCGCAATCTTGACCAAGCCTGATAAAGACAACCTGTCAGACGGCTACCATACCTACAACGAACTCTACGACCACCGCCGTATCCTCTTCTCCATCATCTGTGCCGAACATTTCGACAAAGCCTGGAAATCGAAACTCCACGCAGACGGCACCATGTTCGAAGACATGTTCATCGTGGGCATTAACACGCCAGACGGACAATTCACTTACCATTACTTCCTCGACAACTGGGACGAATTCCCTGTCAAGGAGCTAGATCGTGCACCCGAATACGATGGTCATACACCAGCGGATATCATCCGTCTAAGAAGCCTTATAAAATAACCCCTCTAAAATGCTCTCTACGCTCGTTTACGTCACACCCTATGATTTAAACACAACACAATCTAAACGCGCGTGAGGGACGCGAGAGACACCTTAAAATTGATTTTAGACAGAAATCGTCCCCAGACAAAAAGGAAGACGCCAAAACCCATCTCTTGAAGAACGCCCTCGCGTTCTTCACTTTTTTGAGTAAAAATAAAGAAGGAATCTCACCATGAACATCACAACCATGAATCACCGTGTCCTTAAACTAAGAAAGAAATCCTCATGACTAAATTCAAAACAGCACTCATTCTTTTGATATCGATTTTATTTCTAACGGCTTGTTCATCCAATGATACCACTCATCTAGTCGAACCACAATCAAACACAAAGCAAACATCATCAAATGATTCATCAAATGATTCACTTGATGAAAAAATCAATCATAAACAAAAATATATCGTCATCAAGAAAACAAACAAAGGCCTCCTATCTAGAAACGACCCACAAGCTCTTATCGAAGAACAAAGCAATTTCATGGACTCCAAAGGCTACGAACTAAAACAACAAAACATCACGTTCGACCGTTACGGCGGTTTTGAAAACATCGTCCTCACATTCGAATACAAGGGACAATAACTCGCCCCCAAAAAAAAATACTTAAAAAAAAGAAAGAAAATTGGTAATTAACATGTCCCTTAAAAACATCACCCAACAAATCAATTACGAAAAAGTAAGACTCAGCAAAACAAACGAATTCAATGACTGTTTCAAAAACTTTAACATGAGCACCTTTATCGAGCCTAACTACAACAATCTCATTCTATGTACCACAAGCACAGGAAAACCAATTATTAAAGTGTCTGACAACGCAATCAATGACACTCAATACATTCTTAACAAAATAACAAAATTAGAACCACTGTTCGAATCAATCAAAAATTTCGTTAATCATATTTCCCACGGTACTATTTATTTAAAATACAATGAATTTACATTTATTTACAAAAACACAATTCTAGTTAATATTAAATATATAGACAAAAAAACACTAAAAATTGAATCAAATTTCAAAATTGAAAAAGGAGCTATTCATCTTCAATTAGGTAAAGGTAAATTGATAGTTAATGCCAATTTCAACGCAAACGAAGAGATTACATATCGTATTGAAGAACAAATCACACCAAAAGAACTCAATATGACCATTCTTGACGAAATGAAAGAAGAAACAATCAATATTTTCCAAAAAAATCTAAATATTAATATCGACGATTACCCTCAATCAAAGCACACGTTCTTTTAAGAAAACAAAAATATAATAATACATCCACCATTATCCCTTCATATCTTATATTTATTGATTATAGCAATATCCTGTACACCGATATCCGAAAACCTAAAAACACGTTAGATATTTCCCTACACCAATCTGAGAAGAACGCAAATGCGTTCTTCTTTTTTTTCTAGCTAACAGAATTTGTGAAAGTTTTCACAAACACATCCCGAAAACAATCGCAACCGACGCTCATCGATTGCGAGGACGTGTTGACGACACCTCTGCCAGACAGGCGCAGGGCGCTTCTCGTGTCTTTTTCAGACAGGTCTGAAGGTTGTTGTGACCAGCTTTAAACCAAAGTTTTCGAAAACATATTTACAGGCGACACCTCTGACTTTTAAAGAGGTGCCAAAAGGAGTGCCACCTAAAACTCAAGTCTAACGAGGCTTTCGCTTTATTTTTTAATAACATGGCACCACTTTGAAATAAAAAAGGTGCCACCGTCAAATCTAACCATACCAAAGGTTTTCAGTCAAATGGCACCTCTTTTTTTAATTTTAATAAAAATAATTAAAAAATTAAAATGGAAAAACAACTATAACATTTTATATATTATTTAATATCACATAATATAACATTTATTATATTTATATCCCGTATTATTAATAATAAGTTTATCTCAAAAAAGGGGTGCCAAAATGATTATTTTTTAACGCAAACCCTTGAAACACAAGCGTTTAACCCCGGCACCTCTAATTTTTAAAGGGGTGCCGCCTTTTCACTAAAAGATAAATAAACCCAGACACACTAAGGATTTAATTATGGCACCCTTTCTAGTGCCACTGGCACCACTCTATTATAAAAGAGGTGTCAACCCCAACCCCCTCCAACATTAAAAATTTTAGTTGACAAAATAAAACCAATGTTGTATAATATACTTACAAATAAAGAACAAAGGAATTATAACATGGTTCATCCACTTAGAAATCTCGACGGCGAATTCATCTTCGCCCGCGTCCGACTCGAAAAAGCAATGAAAGAAAAATTCGACGAACTAGCTAAAGCTGACGCTCGCACAACAACTTACTTCTACAACGAGGCTTTCGCAGAATATCTCGAAAAACACAGCGACTACAAAAGACACTGAGGTTGCCTATGGTTACTATTACACCAAACAAAGACTTTCTTCTGAATATGCAGGATCAATATGATCAAAAGGTTGAAAAAGACCTTTTTGACTTTTTCGATTTCATGCTATCAGACGAAATTCAACCGATCACGGTCACCTCTCAAAAAGAACTAACCAAACATATTGCAAAGATACGGACTAACTTATTGCACGTCCATAACACCAACCGTGCGCTACGTCGCGGTCAAGTGCCTAACGACGACGACCTTGATAAATATAAATTCACGCCGATTGAGATTGTCTGTCTGATCTTAACCTATCTACCTGTCGTCCGACTCAAATTAACAACAGACCTCAACACCAACGATCTAGCTGTCTTCCACTACTTCGGACCATATGCAGGCACCTATCAATTTGACACGTCCTACTTTAACAAATTAATATTTATCATATCTCCTAATATCTCAAACAATCTCTTCAAATCGTGTCATTCGATTTTATCTAACTTTGCAGAATATCACGTCGAACAAAGGCAAAAAGACCTCGTGGTCGTCGGCATCGGACTCTACAACCGTCAAACCCAAACCTTAGAACCCTTTGATCCGAAATACGTCACAACCACCAAGATCGCAACCAACTACAATCCTGACGCAAAGCTCGCCGTCCTCCAAAACCCAGACGGGTCAACATGGGATATTGAATCGTGGCTCAAAGACCTGTCAGGCAATCTGTCCAATAGCTATGACCCCGCCACTTACGAATTATTCTGGCAAATCATAGCCGCGACCGTCAATCCCGATCAAGTCAATGCCAAAGCCATCTTCTTCTACTCGGCTGTCGGAAATAACGGTAAAGGAACTTACGGACAGTTACTCAAAAACCTAGTCGGTAAGAATAACTATTCATCACTTCCCATTCCAGCTTTTAAACACGAATTCATGAAAGAAAAACTCATCGGGAAAACGCTTAACATCGCAGATGAAAATCCTGTTGACATTTACGTCGATGACGTGCAAGATTTTAAGGCTATGATTACGGGTGATGACATTATGATTAACCGAAAACATAAAGAGCCCCTCATCGTACAGGTCAAAGCTATCAACATCCAAATGCTCAACGGTCTGCCGAAAACGAGAGATAAATCAGACTCTTTCTATCGACGGTTGATTATTGTTCCCTTTACATATTCTTTCACGAATAACGGGGAAAAACCATACATTAAACACGATTATATGCACCGTCCTGAAGTTTTAGAATACGTCTTGAAAAAAGCTCTCGAAATGCCATCTTTTTCAGAATTTGTCGTACCGGATCGTTCTAAAATTGCTCTGGAACAATACAAGGAGGACAATAACTCTGTCGTAGAATTCTGGAATGAATTTGAAGACCAATTCGTCTGGAGTTTTCTTCCATTGAACTTTCTGTATCCGCTTTATGTCGCATGGTTCACAGAAGAACACGCAGGTGAAAAAAAACAATTGTTTCTCTAAAAAGACTTTTATAAATCACCTCCAAAACCATCTTGACAGTCATCCTAATTGGGACTTTAAAGCAACACGTCCAACCAGTCCGAATCCAATCCGTATCGGTAACCGTATGGACGCAGATGAACCGCTCATCACCCGATACAATCTCACAGAATTCATGGATCCAGCTTATAAGGGAACTGATCCCGCACTTAAACGAAACTTCACACGACTGGAACGGGGTCGTGGCATCATCCGCGTATAAGCTTCTAAAACGCTCTCTAAGGCGTTTTTCTTTTGTCCCTCACATTTCCCCTCGCGGACGGATTCTCGTCCACTGAGCGCCTGTTAGACGCCTCTATGAGCGTGCTACGCGCACCATATTCTAAAGAGCGGACTACGTCCGCGCCCCTCAACGATGGGGCTGCGCCCCGAACCCGACTGCTACACAACTGAAAAGTGCGTCTCAATTAATTAGTCTTATAAAAAAGATGAGCGATGATAAGAAAGAATTTCTTCTAGGAAAGACGTCAAGAAACCCCTCTAAAACGCTCTCTACACTCGTTTAAAGATTAACCTATGATTTATACTCCATTACCCCTAAAAGCTTATAGAGAGGATTCTGAGACGTCTGACAGATAATATAGACAAAAGTCGTTCTATTCATGCTCTCAACAACATCCGCCAACAATGCTTATGAAAGCTTTCACAAATAAAACATAACAATTATCGTTTCAAAAATCATCATTACAGTAAAAACCGAACAAAATTCATCAAACGTCATTATTAAAAACATAAACGTTCGGATTTTACGAAATTACCCTAATTTAACCAAAAATTTCCCAAAACAAAAGAGAAAATTTTAAAAACAGAGAACCAACATAAAACCAATTATATCAATACTTTTCGAAAGACAAACGAAATGAATACATTAAAAAGGGTAAAAAGGGAATTACAAATCTCCCGATTAGTGACGCCGCAAAAGGGCGACAGTGCTGAAATGTTCGTGAATAGCTTAAAGAATTTTCTCTTAAACCCTTTTTTTTCGATTTAACTTCTTATATATAAAATTAAATATATATAAAATGTTATATTCTTTTATTTCTACATATACGAATTAAAATAATAAGGGAAAAAGGGAATATAAAAGCAGAATCACTACAGCCACAACACCTGTCGGAATTTCGTGTTTTCTCTTTTTTGAAACGCAAAAAAATAATCAACTTTAAATTACAATCAAAAAAGCCCAACACGACAACGATCACACCCCCTTTCTGTCACTTTACCCTTTTTCTCTTAACAATACAAGAAAAAAAGGAAAACACCCTTCTTTTTCACTTTTTTGAAATTGACTTTTATCAGATAATCTGTTATAGTAAAAGTACGCAAAAAAAAGACGACATCTTGCCGGATGTCGTCTTAGGCGCAAACTATTATTAACTCTTCCATAAGAATACCATAAATCATAGTTTGTGTCAACCTTTTTGCGTACATTATTTTCAAGATTGGAGCAAACTATGTTTACGACTCAATTATTCAATACAAGCACTATGACAAAAACAAATATGTCTATTATCAACGCAAGTGATTTCATCGCCGCACGTACAAACGTTCAACTCAACACATTCGCAGAAATGCGGAACCATGTTCGTGATATCACAACTGAATACTACCAAGAATGCTTCACCCGAGCACTCATCGAAAACAATGGACGTGAACCCAAAAACGTCAGAGTCTCAATTGGTGAATACGCCCTCTTGCTACTCAACATTCTACCCCTTGCTATCATCACACCCGCGTCCAAATACGGAGAACCTGCCAACTTAAAAGAGCCTAACGTCTACATCTACGATTTCGACGAAAGCTCATCCACATACGGTCTCTACGTACCCGCTCATAAATTACTCATCGACATTATTTATAAGGCCGCACCCTACGAAGACGTCTACTTCCATCGACGAATCTACAAAACGATGCTTCAAACCATCCCAGAAGTCCGCGAAACCTTAGACGTCAACCGTATCTTTGTCAAAAACGGAATCTACAACAAAGAAACCAACCAATTAGAAGAATTCTCAAAAGACGAATACCGTCTAGCGAAAATCCAAACGAATTACAACCCGCAAGCTGTCAGCCCAACCATCACCATGCCTGATGGTCTTGACTGGACATTTGATAACTGGCTTGACGAACTCGTCGACCATGATCCCGATCGATTAACACAAATATGGCAAGTCATCACCGCGGCACTCAATCCTGGCCGTGTCTACAGCAAATGCGTCATCTTCTATTCACGTCAAGGAAACAACGGAAAAGGCACGCTCGGGCAAGTTCTTAAAAATATTATTGGCGAAGGGCTTTATTCGTCCATCAACATCAAAAACTTCGGCGTCCGTTTCAGAACACAACAACTTCTAGGGAAAATCCTCAACATCGCAGACGAAAACCCAGTCGGAGCCTATATCGACGCTACGGATGAATTCAAAGCAGCCATCACAGGCGACGACATCCAAATCGAAGCTAAAGGTAAAGATGCTTATCCCATGCAGGTACGTATGCTCAACATTCAGATGATGAACGGCACCTTACTTACAAAAGATAAGTCTGACTCCATCTATCGTCGATTACTGATCGTACCATTTACACATACCTTCACCGGTCATGAGCGCCCTTACATCAAACACGACTACATGAATCGAACGGACGTTAAAGAATACATTCTAAAACGTGCTCTTGAAGCTCCAATCGTAACCGAATTTATCATTACAAACGAAAACAACGACGCTCTCTATCAAACAAAACTTGAAAATAACAGCGTTATCGAATTCTTGGACGAGTTCCTACCACAATTCACATGGGATGTTCTCCCATCAAAATTCCTTTACGAGCTCTACAAGGCGTGGATGGCAACAGACAATCTGAACGGAAAACCCGTCAAGAAATCCATCTTCACCGAATACGCCAACGATTTCTTCGAACAATTACCTGATTGGAAAGTCCGCTTAACGCAAACAGATAAAATCGTAGTCGGCACTCGTATGGACGCGGACGAACCTCTCATCACTGAATACAACCTAACCCGTTATATAGACCCAACTTACAAGGGAAACGATCCAAAAGCGCAACGAGCCTTTCAGCGTCCAAAAATGGTCCGCGGCTTCGTCAAACAAAACTAAGCGGACTACGTCCGTACCTCTCACGAACGGGACTTCGTCCCGAACCCACTGCTACACAACTGAAGAGTGCATCCCAACTGATCTCTGCATCGAAACCTCTGGCGCTTTCACCTTATCATCTCTTCTGGACAGATATCTGTCCGTTCCGCTATGCAACCCTCACTATAACGGGCGCGCGCCCGTACCCATCAAGAGGGCATACGCCCTAAACCCCCTTACCATCAACCGAAAAAGTGCGTCCCAATTGATTGCTGCGGTTCACAAAATGAGCGTTTCCTCTTGACAGGCGTGACAAATCATGATATACTAATTTTGTCCTAAAAACCTCATTATAGTTAGTTCTCCAGTTAACATAGAATAATAGACAGGCATAAAAAAATGGAAGATGCTATTCGACATCTTCTGCGGCATGGGACACCGCTTCCTTTCTTAAATAAAAGTGGGCAATCGCTCACTTTTTTTGTATTTTTATCTTGACAAGCTTCTCGTAATGTGATATACTTATATTGTTCTCAAAAGAGAACGAATACCTCATGTAGTCGGGCAGTGAATACAGTGGTCAAGGGATGGATGATAGCGAAGAGAACCTCATGCGAGGTTCTTTTCTGTTGCCTCGGCATCGATCTCCCGACAGAAACCCCGTCCATAGGTCGCCACCTATGCACTCTTTACCATAGAACTTATAGGAGGTACACTCATGAGAATCACTGACTTAGCCGTCGGTCAATCTGCGAAAACGCAATACTTCACGCCGGGTCGTGACTGCGACATCACCCGCACAGGACTCACTACCTTTTTCGTGACAGGTGTCCGTAAAGTCCGCAGTATCGTACAAGGCCAAGGACTCATCGACCAAGCCTTCGCAGAGACTTTTACGCTGTCAGCCCAAGAAATAGAAGAACTACAAACCATCCATCCAAGTCCGAGCAATCAGATAAGTCCTACCGATTTGCCGTTCTAATGGAAACTGTCAAGATTTGCTATCAGAAAGGAAAATAGACTATGTATCAATACAGTGTCATTACCAATGACGGTCAAGCTACGATTGTAGCGGAAAACTTGCGCAAGGCGTGGGAATTAGCTACGGCCACCTACACTGACGTAAAAGAAATTCAATTCATTTTTAAGCATGCTCAATAACGAGGCCTCGTTGTTGAGTTTTTTTATCTGCATATCAAACAATAACTCGCAGACGCATTCGCTGTCCCACTTGAATGGCGATCATCTGCGATGATCGTTGTGATAGAGCTTTTGCGAATGGTCTCTTTGCTCGTAAGAAGTCTACTTGCACGATACGCCCCTTCCTTCCTTCCTTTGTAACTTACGTATCTCACATGAGTTCCTCTTTCTCTCTCTCTCTCTTGCAATACTTGCACGATACGCCTACGCGTATCCAATTTTATCTCTAGAATCTATCTAAAAAAAGGAGAAACACACTATGAAGATACTCATTCAGCCCAAGCAGCATTATCAAGCGAAAATGTCGCCGGATGAATTGCAAGCTCATCTCAACATGAAGCGCGCAGGGGCTTCTTGCACGAAAAATGGAAAACGTTATACACGACATGCAAAACACAAAGGAGGTCGTTATGAGTAATCAACTAAAAACCTATCAAGATTGGTACCAACCAAATCACGTCGTACGTGATGACATAAAATTCATGCATCAAAACACGTACAATCAATACAATAGGTTACCCGATAAAATCATCAACACAAATACCTACTTCTGGGATAACGGCTTCTCAAAACGCTACGGTCGATATTCAAAAATCACAGAAGCAGGGCCCCTCGAAACCCCTATCACAGAAAAACCAAAACTCAACCGTGCCCTTCGCATGACAGACTTCCTGTACGACGATGTGAACAAGAAAGACTTGCGTCTCATCCGCGATCGCTTCAAGAAAGGACCTATCAATCTCAAAGGCTACGTGTTCATCAAAAAAGACTACACGCATACACGCCATCGCTATACTTACGTCATCATCACATGGGTCTTGGACGATCACTACGTTATCGGCAATGTCCACGACTTCATCGATGCTCTCAAACAAAAACTCATCTAAAAATGAAAGGAACCATTCATCATGCGTACGATCAACACAACCCTATCAAACAAAGAACAAGAAATGCTCGAATGGCTTCTCCTCGTAGGAGGACTGAAGCTAAATGAACTACAAACCGAAAGACCTACTGATCTCGAACTCAATGAAAAACGAGTCACATTCAACGAACTTAGTGGTAAATTACTATAGAACTAACAAAAGGAGAAAACCTATGCTGAACACCATCTTCGTACTACTCTACGCGACATCCATCTTTACGATGACAGCCCTCGCCCTGTCAAGTGCCATTGTCAGAGACTACAAAAACGAAGCCTACGCCAAACAGCTGTCTAAATACACTCAAGTGAACACACTCATCAATCTTGGCCTCACCGTCATCCTCATCCTCATAAATTACTAAGGAGTACCACCATGAAATTCTATGCCATCAAACCAGATACCATCGTCACAAGTTGGGCCGAGTGCGAAGCCCTCGTCAAAGGCATCTCAGGCGCTACTTATAAGAGCTTCAAAACAGAATCGGACGCACGCGCGTGGTTGAAGAACGACACCGTCCCAACCAAAAAGAGCCACCTCAACCCCATTCCTTACGAAAACACTAAATACGGCATCGTGGGCAAAATCATCCCCGTAGACGATAGCCAAGATCCTTTAAGCATCCCGGCCGTCGCCTCTCCCCGCGTCTCCGTGGACGGGAGCTTCCATCCCGAAACTTCTGTATACGGCAGCGGTGTCGCTTTCTTCAACCAAGACGGCACGGTCACAGAAACTTACCGTATTGCTGGATCTAAACCTGAATACGCTTCGTCCCGCAATGTCGCGGGCGAAGTTGTGGCCTTCGCGCACGCTCTAAACGAAGCAACCAACAAAGGTCTCACCCAACTCACGATCATCTGTGACTATCAGGGACTCTTCCGCTGGACAGCGCCTGAATCAGTCACCATCTGCGACGAGAAATGTTGGGGCAACAAAGGCAAGACCCCTATCGCCCGCCTCCATGACCGTGCCCTGGCTTATGCTGCGGCACACGGATTGAAGACTCTTGATTTTATCTGGGTGCGAGGTCACAAAGGCTTTTCTTGTAATGAAATTGTAGACAAACTCGCAAAAGAAGCTTGCGGGGTGCTCTAAGACACGCCTGCGCGTGTCCACTCATGACTGCAAAAAAATAGAAAAGAGGTTCCACTATGGAAATCACTATCGCAATTAATCCGTCTACAGGCAAGTTCCATACACCTGAAGGCTTCACGTCAGACGCTGTCGCTACCCAATGGCGCATCGATTTAGCCAACTATCTCAAAGAACACTCCGTGACGATAGATCAACCCATCAAGGTCAACAAAGCAGAAATTGAGAAAAATTGGGAGCAAGGTCTCATCACCAACTATCAAGAAAACTACTACTTCCCGTCAACCTTATGCGATGAACCTGTCCTCACGCATCTCACGATCGTTGAAATCGACACGCTAGAGCCATGGATCATCACAGAATATGACGGTGCCGAAGTTGTTGAAACTCTCCCTGACTACCGTCAAGTCGATGAATTCAACTACCACGAAATCGTCTAACTCAATCAAACCGTTCTCTACACGAGAATGGTTTTTCTATTTGCCGTCGCAAATACACTTTTATATATGTATAAAAAGTGTTTAAAAAGGAGAAAAACTATGAACCCAACACCAGAATTTGAAGTCTTACGCGACGTATTAAAGACGACGTCAACCTATTACGAAGAGTTCCCCGGTTATGACTTCCATCAAATCGAATTCAAAAAAGGTTACAACTTCCTGCATACAGACGTCCTATTGACCTATCAAGGGGATATTCAAGAAATCCTGCAAACAAAAGACGCCCTCGGCGCACTATACAAACAACTAGGCGTTGTCCACATCCCCCTACCACACAAATTCTACATGGAAATCTACGTCGAAAAAGAGGTTCAGCCCTACAAAAATGGAAAATGGCTCGATAAGCAACATATTATCGACAAAGTCATCGTAGAAGCGACAGGCTATGACGCAAGCAAACAAGTTTTTGTCATGCGGGAGGTCGAACGCATCAGCCTCAACCTCACGACCAAGTCCCTGTACACCCAAAAGAAAAAGGAGGATAAATGGTTACCTGTCCGCGTCAATGAAGCCATGGGTCTTCGAACCCTCAACATCGCACCCCTACAAGGTTACGCACTAACCAATATCCGACCCATGAAGCGTCTCCATCCAGAGCTCAATCAAGAGCCACTCGTTCAATTCATGATGAAACTCGGCTACTACGCCGTATCCGACTACGTCAAAGAAGTCGAACAAGCGATGAACGATAATCCAGAATGGCTCTACGGCGACGCCCCTATCAACCACGTCAATTTGACCTGGACAGAGCTCATGCAAGCATCCTCTATGAAGGAAATCAAGAGCACTCGTTGGGCACGCATCCATGCCTTCGCCGTCAATAAAGGCAAGTTCAATGTCTTCCAGTTGACGGCTATTAAGAATCTCCGCCCACGGATTACGCTGGAATTCACACAGCGTATCTTCCAAATGCTGCGCAATAAAGAAATCCAGTATTCAACAGACCCTACGACCTTTCTTTCCATGATTTGTCACAAAGGCATCGGCATCGAAGAACATATGAGAGATACCCTCGCAGATATCCTCAAATTGTCCAAAGATATGAAAGTGCGTCTCGACTTCTCAAAGAAAGCAACGGCTCGTTCCATCCATCACAAGCACGATGAGTTGACCGCTGCCTTCAATAACAATAAATTGCGTCAGCGATACAAAGACAACGACCCTCTGACCATCCATCCTAAATTTGAAACCTTGGTCAAGGCTCTCGACAAGCATCCGGATATGGAATGTATCCGTTACGCCAATGAGCTTCTTGATGAGGGTAAAACCATGCACCACTGTGTCGGAACCTACATCCAGCAAGTCAATAACGGCTATTGCATTATCGCGAAAGGCCACATCAATCATCAGCGTGTCACGATTGAGTTCAATCAGCATTTTGACGGGTTCTACTATCCACATCAAGTGCAAATGAAGTTCAATCAAAAACCGTTAGATGAAACCTATCAAGTGGTCTTTGACTTTTTGGATACGCTCAATCCAGAACCTGTCGAGTATGACAAGTACATGTCTCGCTACCATGCTCGGGAGCGACAAGAGCGCGTTCATCTCATGACACTCGAACCCATACACTACGAAGAAGTCTTCTTTGCACCGCTAGTGTGTGCGCGTGACGAGCGTACACCCTTCTAACTCACGCATCTCGCGTGAGTTTTTCGTTTACGGTCAAACCTTCGTTTGACCATTCATGACTATAAAAAAATATTTAAGGAGAATTCTCATGACACACCTATATATAAAAGGAAGACTTTGTGATATAGTTCTCACGCACGAAGACAAAATAGAAGCCGCAAAAAGTTTATCTGTCAATATTCTTGAACAAATCATCTTCAAAAAACGAATAGAGGCCGCAAACAACTTACCGACTGAAATTCTTCAAGAAATAATCACTCAAAAGAAAAAGGAGAATAACAAATGATTACCTATCGTTACGAAAAGACCGTCCTCGGTTGGAACTGGCACGTCTGCGTAGACGGAGAAATACTCTTCTACCCACATGCTTCATCTAAGAATCTTCGCGGACTCATGGCCTTCGTCCATTTCTATGAAGCAGGTATCTGGTACTATCTCGACGATGATCGTAACAATTACAGTCTCGTCTATCATATCACAGAAGGTTCACGCGAAGCCGAAAATTATCTTCGTGAAAATTGCGAAGAGTGGGGCGTTAACGCAGGCTGCTAATTAGAAAGGAAAATCATCATGAACTTTAAAGAAACCATGGAATCTATCACCAACATCTTCGAGTTCGACCCAAACGCATTCGAATTCAAAGAACTCGAAAAATATCTCGAAGCTCTCATGACAAACAACACGAAGAAAGCTGGTGAATTGCGTATGTTCTTATACTATTTCACCAATGAAAGTGCTATCATGCGTCACTTTGTAGATCTCTACTTCAAAAGCCTTCCCATCCTCAAAAAAGGTGAAGACGTGATCTACATCATTGATAATTCAGGAGACATTCGCGCGTATGAAACAATTGAAAGTCTCGCAACTTATCTACACCGCTATCACATAATCGTGTCCGATCCAGAAGTCTTCATGCTACGCTTCCGCGTTATCAAACCGATCCCGCTCATCAAATAAGCACTCTTTTGAGTGCTTATTTTTTACTGGCTGGCTGACAGAAAATCCAATCAAACCATAACGAACCGACGCATTCACCGCTAGGCTTATATGGCGATAACATCCGTCATCGCTGTTAGGAGCGGTTTGCGAATGGTCGTATGTTCGTTAAAAGTGGACACCTAAGACTTGTCTTCACAAGTCCGCTCTTTTCTAAATACATTTCATTTTTAAGGAGAAATCATTATGGACAGAAAACAACTAGCTCAATTAGTAGCAGACAAGGTCAAAGCGCTTCCCGGTGCCGTTCCTTTCAAGAATCACACCTTTCCAATTGATATCGCAGCCACAAAGCGTATGTTTCCTTCTGCGTCCACTATCATCCCGAGCCCTGCGCTCATCACCGTTTTCGAAAAAGGAAACGACTATCACTCAGCTTGTCGCTTGCTTCAGACGCAAGAAATCGACTTGCCCGCACAAGACCGCGTCCCATTCGCCATCTACGAAATCAGTTCCTACATCATCCAAAAACATGTTCTTCAACTGACAAGCTTCAAAATAGACGATCGACCCGTCTTCGATGGCGTCCTCCTCAAAAGTATTGTCTGGGACTTACAAGATAACGTCGTCACAGAAATTCGTGCCAATAAAAAGAACCTTCCTATGCGCGTCCATCAACCCTGGGATCATCGTCAAGGCTCAAAATTCGTCAATTTAGAGCCGCAAGAACTCCGTGACGAACCTATCATCGCAGCCATGATCGAAGCACAATTCTACGCTGTTTCTGATTTCTTAACCGAATATGAAAGCGCTTACGAAAAGAATGGCGATGATTCTCTGCACATTTCCTTGTCTTGGACAGAGCTTCTAGCAGCCAAATCGATCAAGGAAATCAAAGAGACCAAGTGGAAGAAAATTCAGCAATTGACGGTCAATAAAGGCAAAATGAATATTTTCCAACTAAATGCTCTCAAGAATATGCGTCCTTATATCACTTGGGAGCAGACCGATCGTTTCATCCAAGCGCTGCGCGAAGGTGCACCCTATACAACAAACGCCGAAAAATGTATCGTATTATTGCTTGAACATCTGTCACCCGATACGCCCAATACACACCTCATCAACGATACAATCGACATGCTACATCAGATGAGAAAGCGTCTCGACATCAAGCATCCCTCCGCAGACGCCATCTACCGCTTGCACAATCACGTCACTACGGAGCACCAAGCCGCGATGGACCGTAAAACCTACAGAGGCGAGAAAAATATCCTGACCATCCATGAGAAATTCGCACCGCTCATGAAAGCCCTCGATGAAGACGCTCGCTTTACCGTCTTGACCAAGGCCCTTGCACTCCTTAAAGAAGGTAGGGATATGAACCACTGCGTCGCGTCTTACGTGAGTCGCGTCAATGGCGGTCAGTGCATCATCGCACAAGGACGTCTCAATGACGAACGGGTCACCATTGAATTTCGACAAGACCATGCTTCAGATTGCTTCTATCCAGAGCAAATCCAACTGAAGCACAACCAGCGTCCGTCTCAGAAAACCTACGATGACGTCCATACCTTCCTTGACAGTATCAACCCAGAAAAACTGGATTATAGCCAATTCGGTTGGGATTACCATGCCTAGCACTCATCCTCATTAGAGGGTGAGTTCTTTTTTTAGTACATCCGTCCATTCGCGCTCGACCTTCGGTTCGAAGACCTCGCGCGATCCCAATGGACCGTCCTTCCGAGCGATTCTTACGCCGAGAGCGACACTTCACCGTCCCCGCCAACTGAAAAAAAATCCCATCGGCCTCATTCTTCGGCGCGATGAGCTAACAGAAAACACTGCGGGGAGGTTCGGTCTTCATCGGAGCAGAATCTCTCTCCAAGAACATTCGTCAACGGTCTGCTTGGTAAAATACTGGACAGCTTCTCCCCGTGGTCTTCCCCCTCTTCACGCGCTCGCATTTTGACCTTGTTCTAAGTTGTCTCATTCTTCGACGAACTTAAAACTCCCAAGTTTCCAACGGAAACTTGTCCGTATGCTCGCGAGCGGTTCAGGACGGTCTCGTCCACGCGTCATCTGTCCAGCCATCGACCAATGAGACGCAGGCCATGCCTGCGAAAGACCGGTCGCAAGCTCCCTCTCGCTACGGTCTCTTGACCGTTGCTCACCCCAGACTATCTGTAACCAAGACCCTGCGTTCGCTCTCCGGTCACGTTCCTCTCACCGTCCCCGCCTTCTGTTCACATCTCATCGACCTCGTCCCTCGGCGCGATGAGCAAAGAGAGAAAACTGCGGGGAGGTTCGGTCACTTGTTCCTTGCGAGCTTCTCTTGCGACTTCTCGTAACAATGAACGCATCCGCCGTCCCTGAGCACATCGCAACAGCTACTCGCTGTCGCTGCTCGGGTCGGTTTTGCGGATGGTTCTTTATCAACCAATTCGTCAATCTATCAAACAAACTCGTCCATACGGACTCGTAGACCCGCAAAAACAGTGTTTTCGCTCTCGTTCGTCGCAGAAGCACGCTTCTGCACCTCACTCGGAAGTACCCACGTCCTCTTGCGCGTTTCTCTTCGCCAAACGCACGGCGTTCCCGTGCTCTTCAGACGCACACGTCTTCCTTGTATTGCGACACGGTTACGACCCGTGTCCCTTGCCCCCTAAGCGCCTCAGACGCATTCGCCGTCCTACTCGTATGGCGATCGTCTACGACTATCGCTGTCAGGAGCATTTGCGAATGGTCTTTTCCTTCTCTTAGGGCTCATCTTCGTCCAAACCCCTAACCCAGAACACGTCCCCCACAACCCTCCCAAGTCCACTGTTACGGGGAAGCGCACGTGGTCGCACAGACAGCCTCTCACCGTCCCCGCCAACTGAGCCAACCTCTCATCGACCTCCTCCCTCGGCGCGATGAGCAAACAGAAAACCTGCGGGGAGGTTCACGGGGGCTAACGCCAAACTCGCGACTCCTCGGAAGCCATTCCGCCAGTGGAATGTTCCCGACACGCTCGTCCCCCTCCTCTTTCAAGTACCCGCCCCGTACAACCTGTATCATTTACATAAATATCTATGCAAAAAGCTCACACAGGGGCCTTAACTGAATGTGCACTAAATACGTGCATGGGTCATGCACATTTATATGCCATCTACAATCGAATTCTGACGGTTGATAGAGACGGTCATGTTAGTGTCGTGTCAGATTGCCTCGCTTACGTGCATCGTGCATGAGGCGTGCAGGTATCATGCTGGACTGCATCTGTCACATGCATCTCGTGAAGACATCGTTGCAGTATCCTCGATACCGAGTTTTAGGGGGAGTCGTCACTCCCCCGCTTATTTCTATGTAAAATTAAAAATGTTAAGTCTCATCGTCTGATGTGCAAGAAAGGAAAACAATATCATGACTAAGAAAGCATTCAAAGACCTCACCGAAGCTGGTAAGAAAAAACGTCTCAACGCAATCCGTAAAGAACAAGCGGAAAAGAACTTGCGTCCAGAACTCTTGCAAGTCGTAACCTTCAAACATAGAGGGCAAGTGCTCCCGCCTAAAGTTACTGAAGTACCTGACGAAAACGGCAATTTGCTGGGTCACAACATCACCTTCCGTGTAAGACGTTGCGATTACAGCTACGTTCTCATCGACGGAGTCAAGACAATGGTTCCGTACAAAGAAATTCCTGAAGGTGCACAAACTTTGCCTTTCAAAGAAAGCAAAGTCTATGGCAACGCATACGCGTTCGCCAAAGCTGGCACAAACCTCAAGGACTTCTACGCGTCAGTAAAACCAGGCGTATACTACAATGCCTTGGTGCGCACAGACCGTGTACCTGTCAATGACAAGGGCGACGAGCAAGTTCAAGACGTATTCCTCTACAACATGTTCTTCGCTAAGGGTCTCAACAAGACGAATCCTTACGCACAAAAAGAAGACGCTCCTGTCGATGACATCGCAGAAGACGTTGTAAACGAAGCGCCAATGGATGATGCCAATCTAGCAAGTCTCGTCCTCACCGACGAAGACCTTCCGTTCTAATCTCTCCGACAATCTCGCCCTTGCGAGGTTGTCTTTTTTTTCTAAAAGCGACGACTCGCTTTTCGTTCTTGTCTATGTCTTTATTAGCTTAACGGAAAAGCACCCTCATCGGTAGAGTTCAGATTGGTCTCTGATTGACACTTCGACCTAGTGGCTATCGAATTAAATTCACAGACGCGAGGGAAGTCGCGGGTTCGAATCCCGTGTAAAGACATCGTATGGCGCTAACCCATGCCACTGGTTACCAACCCCAGTATAAAAAGGGTCTGGATTACCCAGCGGTCAGCAACTAGACCTCCCCGAAAGCCAAGGGGGATAAACCAAAAAAGCCGTAAACAAGTCGCGCTGCAAACGTAGAACGCAGTAAACGTCTGAAGACTGTATAACAAATCTACAGAGCACTCAGACAGGATCCTGTAGGGCGGGCACGATCCATAGACGCACACGCGCGCACTCGTGCGTCGAACAGGTCCACGACGATGAGACACATCGCACGTGATGAGACGGACTTAGTCCTGCGACCTGGTAGAATAAAATGCTCATAAAAACACATCGAACCGTTCGTCGTTAGCTGGGACGGTTCTTATCTAGATCTCCTTTCTCCGACACTGTCACCTGACCGTTGTCGGATTTTTATTTCCAAACATACTTGTACAAAACCTGGCATGGACGCTGAACGCCATGCCGTTTTTTTCTTCGTGTCCTCTTACAGGACGCTAGGACTATAATTGCCAGACGTGCACCCAAAAATCTTTTACTAAGACACGCACGTCTGGCCTGTCAACCATACTTCTGACGAGTAGCGCATCACTCGTCTGAGCTGGGTTGGCAGAAACTCCGACAGGAAACCTGAATATCTCCTTAAAACAAAACATTTTTTAGGTACTGAAGTTCCGAGGTCCAGCCTCGTGATCGTTTTCCTTTCAAAAGATCAGCTTTTTTCGCCTGTCGGAGCTTCTGCGAGCCAATGCTCAATCAGAACCTTCTATCATTTTCCTCTTCATCGATTCCTCGATGGAGAGGTTTTTTTTCGCTCTCGATACAGCCAAAACCTTAAAAATAGACATCGTGTCGAGTGCTGCTGCCATGAGTTCTCTGACAAATTCTTGCCAGAATCTCGTAACCGAATCAACGAGGTTGATTAGGACAGTTACTGACCCTATCTTCATAGGGTCACTCTTTTCTATGTAAATTGAAAATTTACAGGCTGCTGCATCGAGCCTACGCTCGATCAAGTTTTATTATGTAAAAAAAATAAGAAAGGTTCTACACAAGAAAGTAGAATTAAGGTAATTAACATGAACAACGTAACTCTTCTAGGCCGTTTGACTAAAGACGTAGTCGTAACTAAAACAGCAACTCAAAAATCCGTAGCTAACATCACAATCGCGGTGAATCGTGATTACAAGGACAGCAACGGCGAACGCGGCGTAGACTTCATCAACGTAACCGTATGGGGTGTAAACGCAGAAAATCTTGCAAAATTCACCGTCAAAGGTTCACAAATCGCGGTTGTGGGTCAATTGCGTTCTCGCAGCTACGACAAGGATGGACAAACACACTATGTGACTGAAGTTCAAGCAGATTCCTTCACATTGGTTGAAACGCAAGCGCAAACTGAAGCTCGCAAGGCTCAAGCTGCTGCTGCTGCCCAAGCATAAGCTCAAACGCATCCATAGAATTTCTCCTACTCAACCCTAGACAATTGTCTAGGGTTTTTTGCTAAGTAATCAGAAAGGACATCCTATGCAATATCCGCAACGATACGCACGTGTTCACGTGCACTATGCTAAAAAATGGAAGGAGTCAAACCTTGAAAAATAAAACAGCGCTTAATATATTAACTGGTGCAATTATCTTGTTTCTCGCGGGTCTGCTCCTCAGACAAGCCGTAGTGAGACCTCTCCCCGCTTCCATAATCGAAATCATACGCTTGGACGTGTATGCCTATCAGCCTTTTGAGCAAACGAAACCTGGCGATTATCACTGGGCCTTCACTGCGAAAAAAGATACACTGAAACAAAAAGCTAACCGCTTGTCCTTCGTCGACCCCAAAGGACACGAGCACGTCATCGATACCTCAAAGATGAAAAACTTTGAAGTGTCTGTCTCAAATCTCCTCGATAACGAAGACATCCTCAACGTCCGCAGTGTCCACACACTCGGATAAGACATCTTGCACATCACACGGTCAGAAAGGAACCCACATGGAAACTCTCTTCAGATACATCGCTGCCTCTATTCCAGAAATCACGCGGCGCATCACGGAAGCCACCCTCCAAGGTCAAGCCTTCCAAACGTCCACCCCACTCCCCTATCACGACAATCGCTTGGAATTCTACATCCCACTCGAAAAGAAAGTTGAAATCAAAATCACACTGACACGAACTCGTGCAGGACGTCGTATCCAGTACCATCCAGACACCATCCTCGCTCACTACCGTCGAGCATCCATCACGATCGGAGAACGGGGCGCTAATCGGAACTACCACGTCAACGTGCGCTACTTCAAAGGCGAAATCGTGCCTCTCAAATGTGACCTCAAAATGGTCACCGCTATCGACCACGAACACCATGCCTTTCCCATGTTCGAATGGAAGTCCGTACACGACGCACTCCAACAAGCCCTCGCAAGCGCACCCGTCGTCTACGATCCATTCCCTACAGCATTCTACTTCTAATGTTCGACGTCTCGAACAACACATTCTGCTATAATATTATAGGAGGTTACCCCAAATGAATCATTTAAAATTTGCATGGAGAAGATACAAACAGCATCCTCGTGCCATGATTGCGGACGCGTTGCTTGCAACTTGGCTCATGTTCGCACTCTTCTCCAAGGTGCACTTTATCGTGCTCATTGTCGCATTCCTGCCGATTCTCGCATTCGGCAAATATGTGTACGATCACGACATCAAAAAATAAGACGCACTTGAGCCCGTTTCACCATATAAGACTCATTTGAGTCTTATTTTTTTTTACTCTAAATCCATACCCCTACGCCTACGCGTAGGCACTTTTTGTTGCGAAATTCACAATCAAAAAGGAGAAATCACATGAAAAAATATCTAGGACGCATCGTCTTCATCGCACTCATCATCGAGACGGCGAAACTCATCGGCATCGTGCCTGTCGGTCCACTCGCTATGGCACAATGGCTCATCGCAAATATCGATTGGGCCGAAATGGCTTTTCCACTCATCCTTTTCTCGCTGGTATTCCTCGCCATGCTGGTTTCCAGTATCCTCGATACCATCAAAACCAAAAAACGTATTAAACGCATGCGGGAACAAGCTCGTCTACAAGAAATTCGTGAACAACAAGAGCGCGAATATAGAGAGCGCGTGGCCTATAACCAAATGATTAGCTCACGTAAATAAAAGGAGAATCTCATGAAAAAATACTTGCTCAAATTCCGTCAGACAGACGGCAAGATCTTCGATTACAGTCTCTTTGCTGAATCGCTCGGTGACGCTGACCGTCGGGGTCAACATCTCGAACAAACCTTCGACGCCATCCTCATCGACGTCGCTCCCGTATAAAAAGGAGAACACATTATGATTGATATCTTACAACTCAAACGCGTCATACGTGGCGTAGATTCCGACAACGACGCCGTTCGAGACCATCTCGCAAGTGCCATCGAACCTCAAATCATCGACGCTGCTCGTGCGGGGCTCGATCGCATCACAATCCCAATCGACGAACTCGAACGCGATGGTCACTCCGGTGAATACTGGATGGCGACTTATATCTTAGAACAATTAGGCTACATCGTGATCGTGCATTATGATAATGGCCTCGCGAAAAAAGTTACGATTAAATGGTAAAGGAGAATCAATTATGTTTACATTCCTCATTATGGTCTCAGGAACCGCGTCCGTCCTTTGGACGCTTCTCTGGACCATCACTCTTGTCGGCGAGACCGCAACCGATGCTATAACAGATATTAAAAAGCATATCGAACACGGTGGCATCCTCCTGCTCGCTCACGCTATTATCATCCTGTTCATCGTCAACCATCAAGTCATTCTCGCGCAAATCGTCTACGGAGCTATCGCAGTCGATTTGTTACGAGATGCCCTAAAAAAGAAAAAAGGAGCCAACGCATGATTACCACTACAGAATTAATCAATCATACCAGTAAAAGTCTAGACAAAATCCTCGTCGAAAGACATCTCGAGCAAATGCTCGAGCCACTCATCATTCAAGCTACTCAAAGACAAGAGTACGCTATCAACGTGCATATGGACATGTTCGATTACATGAACATCGTATCCCCTCAAGACGTCGCTATCCAAGTCCTACACGACCGTGGATATAAAACCTCTATCGATAACGAACACGACATCGTCCACATCTATTGGTAAAACAACCTATAATATTATAGAAAGCCATTCGTGGAAAGTTCTCTCGCGTCTCTACGCGAGCGTTCTTTTCTACGAAAACTACGACGTTGAGTCTAGCTCAACGAAGTACGCGTACCAACACCAATTGCCTCGTGCATTGGTCAACAGCTTCCATTGCCACGTGCAGTGGAAGCTATTTTTTTAAATCATCTACGGTCAAACCTCCGTTTGACCACTCATGACTATAAAATAAAAAAATGTTTAATAGGAGAAACCACATGGACATTCAAATCACCAACAAAATCACTGCGACTATCCCTACCGATGGCAATTTGCCATACGTCCAAGCAAATGGCGTCATCGTCGTGCTCGATACCATCATCGTAAACGACAAAGGGGTCATCTTCCGCAATGACTATACCGGTCTACAGCTCGAAGTGACAGACACTATCGAGCTCGTATCCACCAAAATGGATACCTGCATCATGGTCGTCGCACCTGACGTTGTCGCGACCATCCATCAACTCTTCATTCATAATTGCACACTCTAGGCATCCGCCTAGAGTTCTTTTTTTACGTGCTGCGCTTCCGTGCACATCCACACACATCGTGCACGACATCCATGCAGAAATAGCTATCAAGATGCACTTGATTAGTGCACGATACAGGTATGTGCGGTGTGACGAGGGCATTCCTCTGTCGAGGAATCCATGCCGTGACATGCAACATTCGTTGCAAGTACGCATGGACGAGTCCTTGAACGTGCATGTTTCATGCACGTTCTCTGCACTTATTCTTCGACTCATGCGACCGCATTCGTCCTCGAAACCGTGCAGGTGTACTCCGTACACGAGGACTCGCAAGCCCTCGGTATCGCACTCCATCAAGATGAATCTTGATGAGATAGCTCTTACGAGCTATTCGTGCGATACACTAACCCCGCTCCTCTGCGCCCTATCCTCACGCAGGGGCGCTCGGATCGTATCTCGCATGCGAGATATGGGCGCATGTCTGCGCGTAAACGCGCGAGAAGTCGCGGGGAGACCTCTTTCTATTCCACTCAAACGAGCATCGCCCCCGTTGGTGTACAAGTGATACTTATGACGGTTAAGGGAGACACTTAATGCGATAAGAAAAATGTGTACGTGCGACGGGGGCACGGACGCGAGCATGACACGCACGCGGAACTACATGAGTGCACGATCGTGAAGCTTTTACGATGTCTCGTAAAAACGTCACGAACACACCATTCGCGCATCAAAAACGGATCGTGCATCTTGATAGATGGTGCGGGGCGTGCTCGGATGAGTGCTCCATACACGCATCTCTCACGAAGTCTCGTGATCGATGCTCAAACGTGCTACACATGCGTCATCGTTGCATTCGCAGCCGATGACTACACCGTGCGTCCACAGAATACGTGCGCGTGCTCTCATGCAAAAAACTCGTTGGCGTGCGAATGCATGCATGCAAGAGCTCTCTGACGAAGTCTCGTCATCGAGGCTCGTGTGCGTGCAAAACCATCGATGCTCGTGACGAGTATTCGTCGCAAGTGCTCGTAAAAGAGGTAAGAGCATAAGACAACGTGTACACCACTCGAAAAATTCCACAAAAAAAAAACGATACATTCGTATCGCTTTTAACCTAGAAAAATTCATCATCTAGAATCACGAGAATAATCACAACAATCAAGATCGCAACGCCCGCCGTCGAAAACAAAACACCCTTGTGCTCCATCACGAGACGAACGGCCCAATCCCACATACTAAGATACCAAGACTTAATCTTCTCAATACCCCCGTGCGCAATCCAGTAAACCACCCAGGCCATGACACCTAAACCAACCACCAAACGACCAATGTGAAAGACCATCTTCAAGATATCCTTCAAGTCAACCGTCACTAACATGCGATGATACCGTCTCATCCATCAATCCCCCGTACATCTATCATAAAATTCGATCCACTAACACTTGCGAGGTCACTTGTCCATTCCATTCGTTGACGCCAACAGAACCAACAACAGTCACGAGGGACCCCCGCACACCATCCAAAATCTTCTCAATGTTAAGCTTGTCCCGATAATTCCAAATAATCACCGAAAAAGCCTTGGTCTGCAACTTCAAATGCTGCTTCTCAGAGCCCATCAAACGAAGATCTAACAGCGTCCCCATCTCAATCACATACTCAACAGGAACACGCGTGAAGCCCGTACCAAAAGGCTCTAACGACTGTAAATAATCGCAATACTCGGGTACGAATCCTGCATCCTCATCCGTCAATTCAATCATGTCTTTCACCAACTGAACACTGGATTGCTTCAAAGACTCAATCACTTGTCCTACTTCATAGGCCAAAGCTACACGAAAAGCGTGCAGGTATCGTGCATGTATCGCACAACCAATCGCACCTTCATGTCCACCCCAAGAAACAAACCACTCAGGATTCCGTTCCTCGATCGCGCGCATGGCTCGATTAAAAGGGAACCATTCAGGTGCGCGACCCGACCCGTGAAGAACCATTTCATCAAACAAAGCATCGTCAGAGACCAACAAGCCTTCGCCTGTCACTTCCGCTGAAAAGACAATGGTCGGCAAATCAAACACAGACGTCAACTGTCCCGACACCAAACCAGCATACCCGACACCCGCATCAATCACTGTAACGAGTGTATCAAACCCCCGCCAATTCGAAATAGCCGCCTGACTCAATTCTTTAGAGCGCTTCTTACGGTATTCGTTAATCATCCACAATTCACGCACAACCTTCCGTGCTTGTAAGACATCGTCTTGCATAAACACTTGAAAAGCATACTTGGACGTCACCATGACCCGACGAGACGCATTCAGCATGGGACTAATATAAAACCCAATCGTATCCGCATCTAAGCCATACTTCAACTTTCCTTGGTCTTGCAATTCTTGCAAGAGTGCCCACAAACCCTTAAAGGGACGCAAATATTCTTGAGGAGCATCGTTATCCACATGGAACTGCGACAAAAATCGAACCGTTTCCTTGACCAAAAATCTGTTCTCATCTAACATCTCCATCATGTCCGCTACCGCCGAAATCCCAGCAAAAGGATACAAAGCGCGCACCAATTGAATCTGACGGGAAGAACCGTATGTTTCAGCATAAGTTACCATCAACTTATAGGCCACTTCTCCACCAGAAATCGATTTAAACGGATAACTATCGTCATAATACGAATTTGGATCCACAATCACATCCGCTTCAGGCTCTTCTTCCACTCCTGGATGATGATCTGTCACAAGCACCGTCAAACCCAATTCTTTCGCCTTCTTCACACCATCATACGCCTTAATGCCGTTATCTGTTGTGATGAGCACGGCTGTATCAGGATAAAGAGCTAAAGCCTCAGCTAAGCTATCTTCTGACAAGCCATACCCTGTCTCCATCGTCGGATAATAAACGTGGACCGTCGTCCACCCCAAAGCATACAGCGCAGCATACACCATCATCCCAGACATCACACCATCCGCATCATAATCAGGAATAATGGTCACAACCTTATCGCGCGACGCGTGCAAGACATCAATCCATTCTTTTGACCGATGGAGTAAAGAGCCATCATACCAATCTGCTACACTCGAACACGTCAATCGCTGATAATCTGTAGGAGTCATCCCTGTAATACGATTGAATTCTTCAATAAGTCTATTTCCCATACCATTCTTGCTTTCTAAATGTACGCTCAAAGCGTACAGTAACGCAGCATAAACCAAACAATCAAATCATAGAGGCTGCGTTCGTATTAAACTATAGTAATATTATATCACAAATGAAAAAGAAATGCCTATTTTATCTGCATTTTTCATCGATTTTTTAGGCCAAAAATGATATAATAGATCGATGAATACTTTGGTAAAAATCGAATAGAATCGCCATTCTATTCACGTTATTTCATAGAAAATAAATAAACAAACGAAATCTGTTCAAGACAGATTAGTTTAAAATCGATTTTAACCACTAAAAAGAGTATTCGTCAATGAATACTCTTTTTTTTATTTAGAAAGGACACTCGCCCTTCATGGAATATTTCAAATTAGATAATTTCTGGGATATCGAATCATTTGAAAACCTCTACACCGTAGCCTACTACTATCCCGCCACCAAATCATTAGAATTAGACTTCATCGACGATGATAACTTTGGATTAGCCAACCCCATGATCCAATACACCATCGCCAAACAATTAGTAGAATTCTTCAACATTCACAATGAACTCGAACTCCCCAACATCCGCTTCTTCAACTTAAAAACAGTCGCGGGAGCCATCAATTACATCAAACGATACGGTGTCGCCACCAATGAAACTCTCATCAATCGATACCATCTTCCCTCTCAAGAAGCCCTCATTGAAAACAGCCACCTCTATCGTATTCTAAGGCCTCTCGGTCAATTCGCACGTTGGGACGAACACTGGTTCTACCCCGTCAAAGACACAGATCCCGACTATGACCCAACCAAACACGGTCGCTTTTTCGGTTACAACTCCACCAACTATGACGAAACCGTCACCTCAGCGGTCATCCACGAACTGCTATCCCACCTCAAATCCATCTTCGCCATCAGTGGTGAAAAATCGATTGAGGAAATGATCGCCTACCATGCGCAAAATAACTTTGCCGACATCGAATTAGGAATCACAGCAAGCTACATCCGTAACGCAATCAATGACCCCCTCTTTGAAAAACACAAAGACCGTATGCCTGACTTCCTCCAATACGAAGAAGAAACCAACGCATACGGTAAAACCTTCATGCGCAGAAACTATCAATCAGACAGAAATGCGACCAAACGAGCATGGCGTCTGACCAATCGCTTCATCGACGTTTCTCGCCTCAATGAGAAAATGTCGAAGATCGCCTTGAAACGCGTCATGTCCTATTTAGGACTCACCATCAAAGAAGCCGACACCTCAAATAACGTAACAGTTCAAAACCTCGAAGACCTTATCGACCGTATCATCTACAATGCCTCTGACGTTGTCAATCTGCGTTATGTCTTCGAACACAAGGCCTACAGCGTCCCATTCGATCTGCACGGAAAACTACTAGAACGTTATCCACAAACCATCTACAATCACAACGGTGACGAAATCACTCCAAAAGTAGCTCCTGACAATATTCGAATGAACCGCCTGACCTACGACTCAACCTCTGCAAAATTCGTAGAGTTCATCGTATCACCATACAAGGCCTTAACCGACAACGAAACCGTCAGCTTCCTCTACCCATCTAAATCAGCCATCAAACGGATTAAGCGTCTAACTGGAAAAACCGTTAAACAAGTAGACGTCTTAGAAGAAACCCACAAATGGTTCTGTAAACACGTCACCAACGATCCAACAACGGAAGCCTACCAATCATGGATGCAAGTCTATAACTTCTACGCCTCTATTCGTGGGAAAAACTTCAACACGGGCAAGCAATACCAAGAAGATTACCCCCACATGGCAACGGACCCACGAACCGTACCGAGCGATTACATCACGCAACTCATGGAGAAATATAACACCAATATTTTCTACTACCATCGTGATCTAACCAAATCCTCTTGTTACGCGACCATGTCCATCGGCGGTATCCACGGAGCTGAAATTCATCAACGACGCTACCGATATGATTGCGACATCGTAGAACTCCACAATCATAAGGTTCGACAAATTCAGGAAATGACCAAAAACGGTACCGTTCAAGAAGCTCTAAACGACCTACCACCTCGTGTGACACTGGCATCGGGTCAAGAAGTCAAAGTACGCGACTATATTAAGAATCCAAAGAAAACACCGACAGGTAACGAGAAAAATCCAGAACACCCTTACGGTGAATGGAAATTCAAAGAAAAGCCACAACTCTTCTCGCTCAAGAAACGCCAAAACTCCGATCTCAAAAAGTGGGAGTTAGCCGACAAATACAAATACGTATCAGCAGGCATGGCCAACCACGAGGACTTCGCGTCTTACTACCCGCTTCTACTCTCTATGCTCTCGGCCTTTGAAAATGTCGCGCGTGGCCTAGACGAAAATGGCGAATACATCGATATCTATTACGAACTCTACCAAACCCGTCTAAACGAAAAAGACCGAGCTGGCGACACCAGTCTTCCAGACGACGTTCGTGAACTAGCCAACACCATCCAGCTCCTCATGAAACTCCTCATCAATGCCGCATCAGGTGTGGGTGACGGGAACTTCGATACCAATCTTCGTGTCAACAACAAAGTCATCGCTATGCGCATTATCGGACAACTCTTTAGTTTCCGTATCGGTCAAGCCGAAACTCTCGCGGGTGCCAAAGTACCATCCACCAACACAGACGGTCTCTACACCACCAACATCAGCCCTGAACTAAACAATAAAGTCTTGTTTGAAACCGTGGCCGACATGCACGTGGATATCGCACCAGAAGTATTGACCAACTTCATTTCCAAAGACTCCAACAACCGTCTTGAAATTCACATTAGCAAGAAAACCGGTCAAGAAGAAATTGCAGCGGCCAACGGCGGTTCTCTCACCGCATGGAAAGGCCCTGCTCCTGTCAACAACCTCGCTCACCCAGCTATTGTAGACCGGATTCTGGCCGAATACTTGTGGAAGAAAGACGACGCGCCAAATCAACATTTTGACAGAGAATTTGCTCGGAAGCTCTACATTGAATTCGTCAATGACCATTTAGAATCTGACGAAAAACGGTTTGAATTGACTCGTTTCTATCAATGGATTTTAGCATCTAGCCCAAGCACCCAACGCTATCTCTATCAAAAAGAAACGCAAATCGTAAACGGGGAAGAAAAGACCATTCTCATCCCTATGCAACACTACAACCGCGGTTTCCTCGTCAAACTCGATTATCTCAACACCATGCGTGACTTGAAAAACCAACCGCGCATTAAAAAGTTAGAAACCCTCATTGCAGCAAAGGATAAATCAAAACCAAAAGTCTTGGACGCGCCAGAAGTTTTAGATGCAGTTCGTATTCACAAACTCAACGGTTACTTCGCACATAAAGACAATCACTATTCGAAAACAGTCAAAGTAAACGGTCTTGACCCAAATATGACCATCTTGATTGACAACGAAACACAAATCAACAAGTGTAAAGAAAACCAATACAATGAATACAATGCAGACTTTATCAACCACGTGATCGACCACGAAGCCTATCTCGACCTCGTTCAAGATACCTTTGAAGCTTCATGGTACAACGTCCAAGAACACTTAGGCGAGTTTGAACGCAAACCAAAAACCCGTTTAGCTCTCCTACAAGCACAAGCTTAGAAAGGCAGAATCATGGCTAAAACCAAAAAAATCGACGTCGTTCCTCACAAACAAGAATTGACAACTTACAAAAACAACATTGCCGTGCCTTATATCAAGTTAAAACGCAAGCAGACAGCCCTATTTTTAGGGTTTTCTGCTTTACTTTTAATTAGCGCAGGCATTCTCATCTGGATTTTACTCAGTCTCACAGGTATTCTCCATAACCCAGACGTCTGGAAATTCTTTAACACCTGACCCAGAAAATTTTTCGTACCCACTTTTTGGGTCAAAAATCCAATTTTGGGTACAAAAACAGCCTTTTTGGGTCACATTTGGGTCATTTTGGGTACAGTGGTTTTCAGTCATACCAGGCGTTTACGCTTGTTTTGTACCCAAATACCCATTTTTCTAAAAAAATAATACGTAAGGGAAAATATAGCCTAAACTATAACATTTGGTGTGTTTCTAAAGAATACTCTTTAGAAATATAATAAATATTATATTTTTAGAACATCCTATATAGGGAAACTTTTTTCAGTGGGTCAACTGGGTATTTGGGTCACAAAAAGAGACGCAAGCGGTCGAATTCCGCGTCGGATAAGGGTTTCCGTCATACCCAAAACTGGGTCACGTGACCCAAAAACGCTAAAATCGTACCCAAAACACCCTGATTTGTACCCAGTTTTAAAAAATGAAAGGATTTACTCATGACAAATCAACCAACAACCTTTGTATCAGACAAACAAGAAACCCCATCCTACGAACCCATTTCCTTAGCTTTTAATAAAAATATTATCCGACAACCTTCTGTCTACATGCCCCTTCATATCTTTGGAACCGGTTCAGACGGAAACTCTGTCTTTTTAAAAGATTTAAAAATTCTCATCGATTTGGGTCTTCGTAAAAATAAATACCTCGACTACGACCCACTTTTCTTCGACAAAGTAAAATATATCGTCATCACCCACCACCACGGCGACCATCTAGAACCCAGCACTCTATTCTACATTCTCGAAAACTATCCCCATATCAGCGTCATCGTCTCTCCCTTTTTATTAAACTACGTCTTATCGCCCCTGTATAAACCAACTAAGAAAAATGATGTCCCCACCTATCCCTATCAACCCAAATTCCAAAAACACCTCAATCGTTTCATCGAAGCTAAACCTCAATGGATCCATCTCGACAACGCTCAACTCGTCATGCTCTCACCTCGTACGATCAAACACGGAGACATCATCAATATCGCTCTTGAGCTCTACCATCGTGAGTCAAACCTACGAATGCTCTACTGTACCGACATTGATAACCTCAAGGGACCAACCGTCTTCAAAACGGCTCTCAATCAAATCGAACACGTAGACGGCCTCAATCAAGACACGGCTTATAACGTTATGCTCTTAGAAGCCAACTACACCGAAGAAAAGATTAGCGCATGGTTAGACGAAACAAAAGAAGCTCTTGAAAAGAATCCAAATTTAAGCCTCGAAGAAAAACAAAAACACTGGCAAAATGCGGTCGTCCGCGCCAACAACAACCGACGCCATATCTCCGAACAAGAGGCCATAGCCTATGTCGAAAAAACACTAGACGCGACAGGAGTCTTCGTACCTCTCCATCCATCTAGCATGTTTGGGACGTTATTTCAAAAATAACGCCTTTTAATTAGCATCTAATCATTCGATTAGACGCTTTTTTATTTGACTTCTGATTCGGTTTATGTTATAATAAATCTTGTCAGTAAGACAAAAAATAATTTTTATAGAAAGGCACAACACTATGCCAGAAAATAAACGTATTGCAAACACAGGTCTGATCCCTGGAGATGAATTCATGCTTGAAGGTCTATTGGTGTACGCTCAAACAAAACGTCCACGTCAGAACAACTTCAACCCTCTGAACTTTGAATTCCCAATTACTCTCCAACAAGATCCAGCACATAAAATTCAAGTGCATGTACCACAAAACTTAGATCCCGCAACACAAGCTCGTATCAAAGCAGGTGCAGAACGTTACATCCAAAACGCATTGAAGATTGACAAGAACGATCCAACAGGTAACACTGGTCGTATCTACTTGTCTAAGAATGCACGCTTTACAACAACGCCTAATTTCCAAGACTTCAATGACGTTGCTGCTAAATTAGACCCACGTTCACTTATTCCAACCCTGATTGATACCGACAACGGTTACGAAATCTATGAAGGCAATGACCCCGCAACAGATTCAAACCCTGTATCAAAAGTAATTATCAACATTTATGAATACAAACAAGGTGTCAACCAAGGTGTGACTGACGGTATTCAGTACATCTTATATCCAAAAGATATGGTGCCATTCGCAGGTGGCGGCGGTGTGAAGAACGCCATCGAAAAATACGGTGAACGTTTCCACGGAGAAACCAAAGCACAATCAACAGGGCAACCCGCACCTGCTGCTGTAAACAACTACGCAGCCCCTGCGGCAAACAACTATGCAGCGCCTGTACAACCACAACCAGCACCAACGGTTGATCCAGCGCCTGCCTTTAATCCAAATCAACCTGTATTTGGAAACCCAGCTCAACCAAACAATGCGTCGCCTTTCGGTGCATCACCATTTGCATCAGCACAAGACTCGCCATTTGGCCAAGCTTAAAACATTGAAAACCTCAGACCTGACTTTCATTGGAGGTCAGGTTTTTTTATTACGATAATCACAAGAAAAGGATAAACGATGGTATTCGATGGACAACGAAATAACGTATTTGGCGACGTACCCCAACAGCCACCTCATATCTTTGCAGCCAATCCTTTAATCGCACAAATCGCAACAGACAAAGCCTGGTCTATTTCTGATAAAAACAAAGTACCCGTCAACTTTCGAGAATTCATGCAAACGGGTCAAATCCGAAATGCCAAACTGACCGAAGCTCCCTTCGTCACGCTGACTGACATCGACCAAGACCCTAACTTTGACATGGTCAACCGTATGTATCGACTATCTGCTCTTGAGAATCGTGTTATGATGATTGATATCGAACCCAAAGAACAAGACGAAACCCTCCTCTGGTGGTCTCGCTTTCCAGCCCACTACACCGAAGTCTCAAAAAACGGAGGATTGCATCTACTCATTCAAGTACCGGAAGAGTTCATCACAGAAGAAAATGCCTACATCTTCGACACCTTGGTGCAATTGAAAGAAAACAAGGAAGGGACATCTGAATATCTCTTTAATCGGCACAACATCACTTTCACAAAGAAAATGCTGAATAAAACACAACCTGATTTCACCAAAGGAACCAACGACGCCTCTTGGTTAGAATGGCTGTTAAATCACTTGGTCGAAATCGATAAAGAAGCTCGTGAAAAACGCCTCATCATCGAAAAAGCGCCCGAATTTCAAGAAGAAAATCTGCATATGGACTACATCAAGCAACAACTAGAAGCACCCGAAACCAAGTCCATGCGAGGTCACATCTTCTATGACGTGATTATGAACGAATCCTTTATCAACAACCTAGCAGATAAAGAGAAAAAACCAGACGACTCCGCCAGAGAATACACCATTCTCTTACAAATCATGCGTCAACTCATCAAAACCGGAAACTCTCTCGTTCGTCAAGATAAATCCATGAACACCGATTATTATGAAAAAAGCGATCACGCTCAAGAAATGACGGCGAATGACTTCATCTATCTAGCTTATTGTTACGGAAAAGAACTCATTCCCTATCGCGACAAACACGACGAATATCGACAAGGTATGCCTTGGTTACTCTACCAAAGCCACAATGTCTATTATTATATCAAAACAATGGATCAACAGAAAGAGGAACCCGAATATGACTACTTCTATTCCATCCAAACACATTAACCGTATGTTTCCATACGAGTTCTATGCTGATTTCTTTCATGCCTTTCAAGAATATATTCCTGATCTTGAAACCTTTAAAGTGAAATTGGCTATTTCCGATCTCCCCAATGAGAAAGAACGATACCTCGACGAAATCAATGAACCGCATCGCAAAAAACTACTTGAACAGATGCGAAAAATTAACGACATCGACATTGAGTTTCCTGTCTATTTTCTCATGCCCTATGTGTCAAAAACAAGTGTCGAAACAAATAACCCCAATAACGCATGGCTCTTCGTGCAATATTTCTATAACGACCAACCACTATTCACATTTGACCAATCCGTTCATCTTTATCGAAACTTTCCAACCATTCACTTGTCAGACCCCAATCTACTCATCGGTATTTACGATTTCGACCAACCACCATCGAGAGCCGTCGCTCTCTTAAAGGCTCCAGAGACCATTCTTGAAAAATTACACGAAGAAGGACAGTTTTATGACTCGTAAAGAAAAAATACTCAGTGCCTGCGCTGCAATTCTTGCCTTTTTTGCATCCCAATATACCTTGGTTACCCTCTCACTCTTTGGCCCCCTCACGAACAAAATGGTGCAATTCTGGATAGCTGGCTTTCTGACGATAGCCGGTGCCACTCTTAGTTATTGGTATATCAACAAAGACAACAAACAAGCGACCAAACCAAAGCCCTATCGTTATCGAGACACATGGATCGCCATTAGTTGCTACTATCTCTTTATCACCACCATAACGGTTCTCACCACATTACTCCATATCACCCCACAAACGCAAAGCAATCAATCAGCCCTAAATGAGCTCTTTAAAACCAACCCCATCCTCTTAGGTCTCTACATTGCGATACTGGCGCCTATCATTGAAGAACTCGTCTTTCGATACATCATTCCCAAATACTTGAGCTTCAATACACAAAAAGACTGGCTCGGCTACACCATTGGCTTGATCATCTTTATTTTCCTACACAGCCCTCAAGGCATTTTAGGCTTTATTTCTTACTCGGCTCTTGCGCTTATGTTCACTTACATGCGTATTCGCTACAATGACATTCGTGCAAGTATCTTGACACATATCACATGGAATAGTATCATATTACTAATCATGTTTTTACAACACTAAGGAAAAAGCACTATGAAGAAAAAAATCACACAAATCGCCCTTGTCCTCTTACTTCTGTCCGGAGCAATTGCGGGTATTTACTATAAAGTTCACTACGAACCTATTCAAGAAATTGTCTCAAAAACAGACTCACCGTACGACCATGCAGAAATCGTACAACCAACGGTTAAATTGACAGGTAAATCACAAAATACACCGAATAAAGACACTCAACAACTCACCAGTAAAGAAATCGGCAACAAACCGGTTGTCTACCTCTTATTCAAGCCGGGGTGTGAGAATTGTCAAAAACTATTTCCGACAGAAGAAAAAGTTCTGGCTCAATTGCCTGAGACACTCAAAGCACGTGTTTATTATGTCAACACCTTATCCCCTCTCGGTCGAGAATTGAAAAAGAAATACGGAATTAAAACAAGTGCCGCCGCTATTCTGGAGACCAACGACCCAACAGATTCTAAAATTTACTCTCTAAAACACGGTGATGGCAACGCTGAAGAATCTCTTCAAGAAATCTTTAACCTCTTGCGCGATCGCGCAACGGAGCAGTAAGCCAAAACAGAAGTCCCAAAGACTTCTGTTTTATCTTTTTCGACGAACTTTCAACGAACGTGACCAACAGTCGTCACGTTCGTGTTTTTCTATACATTCACTTATTATGTTAAATTACTAAAGGAGCCCTCATGTCTAATAACACTTATACATCCATCCCTTTCACTGCTTTATCAACCGCTATTAAATATTCTATTTTATCGGATACCGTGCCGATCATCTTAGGCGCACCCGGTATCGGTAAATCGTCTATGTTGCGTGAACTAGAAGAGTCACTTGACTCTAAAACCTTTACGCTTCAAATCAACCAGATTGCAGACCGTACAGACCTCATCGGTCAACGGAGCATTGAAGAAACCATCATCGCAACAGACGGCACAACAACAAAACGACCAAAACTGGCCTTTTTCCCACACTACATCATTCAAGACGCCATTGATTATGCCCTTGAACATCCAGACAAGCTAGCTATTCTCTTCTTCGACGAAATCAACCGCACCTCTAGCGACGTGACGTCAGCCTGTCTATCCATTATTACAGAACGAACCATCGGTGGCCAAACCCTGCCAGCAAATGTCCGTATTGTCGCTGCCGGAAACGATGAGGGAAATGTCATAGCTCTTGACTCAGCCTCTCGTACACGTTTTCGCTTCCTAAAAGCGCACCCTGATGCCGACACCATTCTCGTGAAGATTGACAACCTCAATCCCTTCGTCAAAGAAGTCATCACCGAGCACCCTCAACTCATTGAACGCTACGGCTCACTCGAAACCATCGTTCAAACCAATCCAGGTGCGGGCCAATCAGACCCTGACGATACAGAAACCTTTGAGTTGGACTTTGATATGGACGAAGACGGCTTCTCACAAATGTGTGTGCCACGTACCATCGAATATTTATCTAAATATTTAAACACAGCCCATCTCGATCAATCCAAATCACCCATCTCTCGTGCAAGTTTCATTCAACACATGGATATGTACGATGAGAAATCATTGCTTCAGATTATCGTGGAAGGTTCAATCGGTACCAATGACTTCACCAATAAACTCATGGACAAATTGAACATCTTCTATCGCGACCTCTTGCAATCCACAACGGTATCGCAACAAACCATGACCAACTTGCCAACTTTCGATCGCACAGCTTTCAGTCACATCACACAAACACAACAGGTCGATCAAGAACCAACCGTCATTGCCAACATGACACCTGACACACGTGTCAATTTACTTGTATCGTTGCTCTTACAAAACAACGTAAACAGTGTTAACGATAACGCCCTCGTTGGACGTACCCTCAACAACTTACTCGCGCACAACGATCCAATCCCATTTGAAATCCAAAGCGCTCTCTATCAAATTGCGACAACCAACCCAGGCTTATTATCGAAAACATCCATCAATCAAATGACAACAACAGGGAGCCTCAGCAACATCGCTCAATCGCTCAAAGACGCTGTCAACTTTTAGGAGACGAACCCCATGAAACTAACCGTACAAGGACAACCGAGCAACCCACAGTTTTATTCATGGGGCTCGGTTCAACCTGACTTAAACCAACCTTTCGATCAACTCATTCAAAGAGCCTATATCGACCCTATGCTACACAATCGAAAAATTTTCGATAAAGGCGTCGAAATCACAGCCTCTCAAATTTCAAACGTCATCCAAGACCTCTGGTTCTCAAATGTCATCAACCCAGACTTAGACGAGGAGTTAAAAGAAATCTATAACGCGCTGACGCCCTTCAACTTTCAAGACACCAACTTAATCGATGACCTCTATGGTCTTCAAGCTCTCAATGTCAATCAATTACCTCACCCGTCAACCAATAAAAAACAAATGGTAACCTACACCATTGAAGATGACATCATTCCATCTGCGACCAACTTGAACAGCAAATGGGGGAATGGCGCGCTCAGCCTCTTCTTTGCAAGTCTCTATGGTTTTACAAAAACAAGAAACTACGGAAATGTCCTCTTTGTCGGCATCCACACAGACACGGAATGGCAAGTCTACAAAGAACGCGTATCCGCCATCGCCGCACAAACAAACAATTCAAGCACCATTATGAAAGCCAATCAATTCCAAAGCTTTCCCTTTGCCGGTGAAATTTCTCAATCCGTGCTCTTACAAGAAAACACTAATGACACCTCTTTTGAATACTGTTTATTACAAGCCCTCCATGATTTAGAAGGGGTCCACCACATTGCACCCTTTCCAACAAACATTAAGGCGCAAATCATGCCCGCCATGGTTGTCTTCTTCAACATGGAGCAATTAGCTCAAGCTACCCCTGTTGATATTTCAAACGACTTACAAGCCATTAAAACAGCCAGCATCTTAAACAATTCTCTCAAAATGGTACCGTCCAATCGCTTAAAAACCGCTCAATCAGTCGCGCCTAAACAAAATACCCACTCGAAGCAAAGCAAAAAGAAAAGCGATCTCGTTCGTCGGCAAAACCGTAAAATTGCAAATAAACCGCTAACTGCAAAGAAACAACTGGAACGTATTCTCAAAATCACCAAACAATTCATCACCAACCGTGAATCGCAAAACACCTACAAAACCGTCCGAAAAACCTATATGCGTCCAAACAGACGAAACCCGATGGACTACTCCCTCAAAGGGAACTCTGTCAAAATCAGTTACCGACCAGACATTCACATCTACTTCGATACATCGGGTTCCATTACAGAAGACAATTACAAAACATCAGCCTTAAACATCATCAAACTAGCCATTAAAATGGACGTTGATATTTATGTGACCTTCTTCTCTAATCTAATTACACAACCCGTTCGACTCCGCATCAAAGGACGAACACCTCAACAAATTTTCAATGAATTCATCCACCTTCCAAAAGTAGGTGGCGGTACCGACTTCAATCAATTTTGGAATCAAATCAATCTCATTGACAGTCATAACCAGAAATCAGGTAAATCTTACAGGCTCAATTTTGTCATTACGGACTTCTGTGATAATGTGCCTCGTGATCGTGTCTTTACCGCTGAAGAAGCAGCTGTTAAGAATACCTTCTATATTCCCATCATGCCAACGGCTAACGATTACAACAACTACAACGACATCGTTCGCTATGCACAGAAATTCGCGCAGGCCATGTACCAAAAAGGAATTGACATCTACTCAAAACTCATCATGTAATTCCCCCTTAAAACGCCCTCTACGCGATTTTAAGGTGAAATAATACAATCATACCCCGAAGCTAAAAAACTCGCTTAGAAAGGCTGATAATGACCTTAAAATTGATTACAGACAAGTCATCTATCCACGACTTCTCTAAAACACCCCCAAATGACCCCAATAACGATCCAAATAGAAACGGCATCCAATTCGATCCCTCTCAATTTATCTTTGGCGGGATCCACGGAACACCCCTCAACCCAACACCCACAGACCCATCGAGCGACATTCCTGAAGAACTGATCGATTTAACACAAAAAGCACGTAATGGAGAGCTTCAAAAAGCTCTCTTCCGTGATGAAGAAACACTAGCTCTCATCAAAGCACTCGCCCGTAAAAAGAAATCAAATGCGCTCTTACTTGGTGATGCAGGTGTCGGCAAAACACAACTCGTCGAAAACCTCGCTCTTATGATGGCCAATAAAGACCCCCTCGTCATCGACATGATTGGCGAATATGACATTTACGAATTACCCCTATCCAACCTCGTAGCTGGAAAAGGCATCGTCGGTCAATTAGAACAATCCGTCAAAGACATTATCGAGTTTCTCGAAAATCAGCAAGCCATTGTCTTCATCGATGAAATTCACATGCTCTTTGACAACAAAGATGCGCAAACCTATTCAAAAATCGCGCAACTCTTAAAACCTGCCTTAGCGCGGAACTTAAAAACAATCGGTGCAACCACAACTTCAGAGGGTACCAACATTTTAAAAGACCCTGCCATCAACCGTCGTTTTTCCAGCATCCACGTGCCCGAGCTAACCATTGAGCAAACCGCTCAAATCATCGATAATTTAATGGCGGACTATGAACAACACCATAATGTTATCGTGAACAACGTCAATCGCGCAGCCATTATCGACGCCATCATCACACAATCAGAACTCTACAAAAAACCAAATAACCATCGACCTGACACGGCCATTACCCTTATGGACACGGCCTTTGCCGAAACGCGAATGCGTTATAACCAATTACAAGTTCCACAGGGCCTCCAAGCACCACCCCATTACGTGACCGTCAATGACATCAAAAAATCGGCTCTCTCCCAATTTCAAATGGTTGAGGTCACCCCATCCGTCATTCAGACATTGAAAACGCAACTCGATGAAAACATTGTCGGTCAAGATCTCGTCAAAGAAACCCTCGTCGAAGCCCTCAAACGTCAAAGTTTAGGACTGGTTCGACAAAAACGACCAAATGTCTTCCTCTTTGCAGGACCAACCGGAACAGGTAAAACACAAATCGCACGAGAACTCGCAAAATCGCTCTTTGGAACCGACGAGTCCCTCATTTACATCAACATGAGCGAATACTCCAACCATGGAGACTTAAACGCCATTGTCGGTTCACCAGCAGGCTACATCGGCTCAGACGATAACTCAGAGTTGCCTCTGCAACCGCTCAACAACAACCCCTTCTCCATTGTCTTATTAGACGAATTTGAGAAAGCCCATCCTGAAGTACAACTCTTCTTCATGCAAGCTTTTGACAATGGGAAGATCAAACTCAAGCGTCGCAACGAAGAAATTGATACGTCCCGAGCCATCTTCATCCTAACCACCAATGCCGGAGCCTCAGACTTCAATAAAAAGACTATCGGTTTTGGCGCCCCTCAGAGTTTCTCGAAAGTCGAAACATCCACGATTCTGGAACAATCCTTCAAACCAGAATTGCTCAACCGAATGACCCATAAATTAGTCTTTGACCCCATCACCAAAGAAGACTTCACCAAAATCTTACTCGTCAAATACAACAAAATCATTGCAGAAGCCTCTGACTTGCATCCCGAGTATACGCTAACGCCAGCCTCTCTCGACGTCAATAACCCTGACGACTTAGCCTTACTCGCAGACCTAGCCGATCAAGCTTACAATCCAAATGAAAATGGCCGTCCAGCCGAACGAACCATCCAACAATACATCGAGAATAAAATCCTCGACCAATTCAATCAAACCCAAATCTCATTATTCTAGGCAAAGAAACAGCTTGTCTAGAATAGCTTTTTAACAAGAAAGGAATTCTCAGACATGCCTGTAATCATGACCCAAAATAACGACGGTTCGGTAACCGTAACAGGACAAACAAACGCTCAGAAAAAAATCACACCCAAATTCTTCAATTCAGCTCTGACAGGAAGCCCTCAATCCTTATCTCGAGGCTACTTCAATCAAACATCTCACACCCTCGCAGACAAACAAGCTGAAAATGATGACATTCCAGATTCAGAAGTCCATCAATTAGACCGAATTTTCAGACGGGTGGACCCCGTATTCACAACCAACGACTACATTGAAGCCGCTTGGACATTCGCAAAAACTACTCCAACTCAACTCATCCCTACGCTCTATCAAACCGCTGTCAGCACAGGTCTATCTTTCACCAATACCAAACTGCCAAGAGACACCTATCAATCCAATCTTCACTACCTGGACACCTGGGCTAAGGTCTATACAACATCTGACTTGACCGTTCTCGGCACCTTCGACATTATCGCTCTTGCCGAATACCACAGTCGCAACCAGACAGACAACAAACTCGTCAAACGGCTTGATTTCGTTGAACAATACAATCTCGTCTTGTTCACCGGAACAATGGACGACATTCGTGAATTCAAATATGTAGCGGCCGACACCGTCACCATTACCCAGACAGGTGAATTGCGACACCCCCTGCATGCCAAATACACAGACAAGCACACCGCTCTTCTAATCAGTCATTCAGACGTCACTCGCTTCATGTCTCTCATGTCGGCGGCTCACCCTGATAAGACAGCCTTTAATCAAGCAGTTGAAGATCTACCATCCGCGCAAAGCGTGTATAATAACTTAACCCATCACGCAACCATGGTCGTCAACGCCAAAATGGACGCCATCAAAGAGCATTTTGCCTTGCTGAAACAATTAGCGCCAAACACCAACCATCACGAACTCGCACGCGCTCTCCGTCAAACCATTCACCACCTCAACTACTTTGACACAAAGGATAAAACCTTCTTCACCGTCAAAGACATTGCAACCATTCAACAACATATCCAAGAATTTGAACCGTACCTTGGTCATGAAACCATCGAAAATTTGCTCAAACAAAACGTTCGAATTCTGCTCGCATCCAATATCTCAAAATTAGAGCACAGTAAAGACCAACTCTATCGTCCAACCACCAATACAAAAGAATGGCAAGATACAAAAGCAACATGGAGCCAAAACGCAGATTACTCCGCCCAACAAAAAGCCATCATCTTATCCGAAGAACCCTTGTTGATTGCTCAAGCGGGCGCGGGTTCAGGTAAAAGTCACACGGTTGTCGGACGCTTGCAATACTTGCAAGACCAAAACGAAGATTTAAACAACGTCCTCGTACTCTCCTTCACCAATACCGCAGCAGACAACATTAAAGAACGCTTCCCCGCTATTCAATCGGAGACCATTGCGCGTATGTTTGACAACATCAACCGAGAAACCTATCCGAATCAAGAGCTCGTTTCAATTGAAACCTTCTACAACACCCTTCGCTTGATTGATTTGGACGCACCTGTCTTCCAAAACATTCCTCAAAACAATGATCCAACCCGAGTTTACTCTCAAGAAGCCTTGGAACAAATCATTACGTCCCTTAAAAACATTGCGAGAGACTTCTCATCCTCTCAAATCAGCTTCAAAAAAGTAGACCACAACAGCCTCATTGCCAAACTCGTGACCTTGGTTTCTCAGCACAATACAGCGATTGAAGCCATCATGAACGCCATTGGTCAGACCACCTTGGAACTAGAACCCATCTTGATCCACCACCACTTAGCAAAAGCGTCCAACGCCTTGACCATCCCTAAAAAGTATCAGCATATCCATTACATTATTACGGATGAAAGTCAGGATATTTCGACCTTTGAGTACAACCTCTTATTAGAGTTCGTTTACCAGAACAAAGCGCAATTCTTCATCGTCGGTGACGGCTCACAAACCCTCTACGAGTTTCGTTCAAGTGACCCTCGTTATATGAACGCTTTAGAAGCATCTGGTGTCTTCGCCACCTATAAATTGACAACAAACTATCGTTCCAAACAAGCCATTTTGTCTTACGCGAATGAATTCCTTAAAGTGATTTCCGCTAATGAAATCGCTCAGATTCAATTGCAATCGAATGATAAAACCCCACTGACCTTACAAGATTATAAAGACAGTGTCATCTTGCGAAATATCGCGTCAAATTCTACAAAAGACTACACCGAAGTCCTAAAAGAAATCTTCACCATTGATGACGTCGAAGCTTACGTTTTAGATAAGGTGCGCAAGAACGAGCAACTAGCTATTGTCGGGTATACGCGTATGGAACTGGGAATTATCCAACAAGCTTTAACGGATTTGTTCAAGAAACACAACATGACTGTTTCCATTGAAACACTCATCCCAGACAAAAACACCATTGCAGCTATCTGGACAACCTGTCTGGCACGCGTCAATCATGACTTAAAAGAATTAGGCGTGACCAAGGATATCAACCAAGAAATTCGAACCATGCTCACAGACGCCATTGACCAAGCCTATCGCTCACGAACACCAAAACAAAGAGCCTTCTTCCAAAGCAAAATCAATGAAACACTGGATCAACTGTATGTATCTCCACACTGGAACTACATGCGCAACCAATACTTGAACCGCACCATCAAAATCGGCGGCTTGCTGTCTTACTTGTATAACCACTTTGTACGAGTGGAGAAACGAGAAATTGCAGCCAACAACTATCTCAAATCACAAAAAGGTGTCGATTTAAAAGACGCACAAATCGTCCTCTCTACCATTCACCGTGTCAAAGGATATGAATTTGACCATGTCATGGTACTTCATAATGCTCACAAAACGAAAAGTGCGAATGGATCATCGCTCCAAGAGCTCTTTAGAATGTACTTCGTAGCCTTATCTCGGGCCCGAAAATCCGAAATGATTATCAACGTCGGCCCAGACCAAAAATTTATCTCGAATGAAACAATGTTTGATTATCCAATGGAAACAGCCAATTACTTACTTACAAATGAATTGACAGCTCAAACAACTTCGAATCAACAGTAGAAAGGGACTCCTTCATGACACAAAATGAAATCACAACGGACATTGCGACCTTAACCCTCAATGCCCAACTCACACCGTCACCCGAGTTGCAAAAGCAACTCGACACGGTGAAACAACGGGCCAGTTACACCCAACAACTCTTGGCGGACTATCGGTCCGATCCAGACAAGTTCATGGAAACCAATGATGAGAAATCCATTCAAGAACTCATCAAAGAAATTGATGAAGTCTTAAAGATTAAGAAAACCGTTGAAGACGATCAAAAAACACTCAACACTTTTCTAAAAGAACAAACGGATAGTATCAAAACCCTCATCACCGATACCTTTTCACAGAACGGCTTTGATGAACTCGTCCAAGCAAAACAAGACATTCAAACCATCAAAACCGAATTGCAATACCGTCGCAAAGCAAAACGATGGGCTGAAGTAGAACCGGTCTTCCATGAAAATATTAAAAACTATCCCAACATCGCCCAATACACCCCAGAGTTGACCGATTTCGCTAAATTCAAAGTCAACCATGCCAAACTCATTTCAGGAGCCGTCAAACAGTCCCCTGCTATGTCTACCGTCTTAAAAACAGTTCGTGCCATCATTGCAGATATGGACGCAGGACTCTCCATGATTATCGCAAACCCATGGCAACTAGAAGACGCGAAAAAATGGGCCTTACTGGAAGAGTTCAAAACCGACCCAACCAGTACCTGTGTCACAACAAATGGTCCAATTTACCAACAACGACAAAAAGATAAAGAAGACCAACGTCGTCTGCAAAAAGAACTTATTGAACAACAACAAGAACAAGCGCGACAGCAAGCGGAACTTCAAAAACAACACTTAAAACAACTCGAAGAAGAACAACGACTCGCTAAAATTCAACAAGACGCCCTCGCCCAACAAGCTCTGAATGAACAAATACGCCAAACCCAAGAAGCACAAAATCGTGCAGCGGAACAAGCCCGTCTCCTTCAAGAACAACTCAATCAGTTCAAACAAACAGTCGTGCCACAAAACATTAGCGCCAAATACCCGCACTATATTGACGATCTCTTCCGTCGAAACGTCAATGTGCAACTGCAAAACAACGACACGGCTAAAGCAAATGAATTGTGGTACTTCTTACAATCTGTCGTAACCGACCCTCAATCCCCCGCAGCCTTATCAACCAACAAACAACCCCACGCAATTCTTGAAATTGCAAAATTCATCATCAACTTATAACAGAAAAAGAGGCGCTAAACAGCGTCTCTTTTTTTATAAGCGTAACCACAAAAACAAGACAACTCTCAATAAAAAGACCCATAGCTTGAGAAACATCCTTGTTCTTTAATTACAGTATACCATAAATCATTTATTTGTCAACAAATGGAGGTAATTTCCGTGACACTTCATCACCTATTCTTCACCACTGTTCAAACAGCCATTCAACAAACAAGTACACAACAGACTTTTCGGACCAAACAATGGAAAAAGACAGAAAAAAACTTCTATGAAGCATTTGAGAAAGATCGCTTTCCCGCGCTCTCGACTATCGAGACCCTGAAACATCTCTTTCCCGAACCGACCTATTTGAAAATTCTTGACGCCTATCATAAAGAAAATCAAAGTTTATCCATCACTACTCCTATCCCGAGACGCATCATAGACTTCTATTACGACCGCATCCAACAACGAATCGGTCTCGATAAATTCAGCATTGCACCCATTCGTAAATACCTTAAAAACGAACTAGAATTACACCCTTATGACGCCTTAGCTACCGCAAGACATATCGTCGAGACCCATCGCCAATACAAATTGCCCGACATCGAAAAAATTATCCTGACAGCCGACTTCTTCACCAACGACGAAATCGGAGAAATCGTCCACTACGCCAATCGTGAGGACAACTCAAAGCTCAACTACACTGCAAAAGAAGCTCAATTGGATGCCGTCATCATCTACGCCAAATCTAAAACGAAAAAGAAACTCAAAAATGAAACGCGTCAGACAGCCATACTTGCTACCAAATTAGAACACAGTCTCCATACAAAGCCATAAAAATCCGACGCGAAAAATTTTGTACCCACTTTTTGGGTCAAAAATCCAATTTTGGGTACAAAAACAGCCTTTTTGGGTCACATTTGGGTCATTTTGGGTACAGTGGTTTTCAGTCATACCAGGCGTTTACGCTTGTTTTGTACCCAAATACCCATTTTTCTAAAAAAATAATACGTAAGGGAAAATATAGCCTAAACTATAACATTTGGTGTGTTTCTAAAGAATACTCTTTAGAAATATAATAAATATTATATTTTTAGAACATCCTATATAGGGAAACTTTTTTCAGTGGGTCAACTGGGTATTTGGGTCACAAAAAGAGACGCAAGCGGTCGAATTCCGCGTCGGATAAGGGTTTCCGTCATACCCAAAACTGGGTCACGTGACCCAAAAACGCTAAAATCGTACCCAAAACACCCTGATTTGTACCCAGTTTTAAAAAATAATAAAAAAAAGATTGACAAATCGCTCAGTTTGTGATATCATAGCGGTATCAATAAAATCTTATGAAAGAAAGAAAGTAGGTTTCTTATGCACCCACTTCGCAAAAATGATAAAGACATTCAACGATTTCTCCTACGAATCGGTTCGTCTTTAAAAACAAATCTCCAAGCTCTCAGCATAATTGAATCCCGCAGCCTAAATTATCTCATTAACGAGGCGATTGCTGAATATGTTGAACGCTATCTCGAAAATCATTCAGATTGAGGTATGAATCATGAGCGTTACCATTATACCCAATATGAACATTATCCATACAAGAAGTTCAAGATACAACAAAGAACTAGACCCATATATCTTTGAGTTTTTTGATTACATGTTATCGGATAAAGCAGACCCGTTCCAAGTAGCCAATCATAACGAGCTCATCAACTACATTACGGATGTCATTACCAACCTGCAACGCATTCATATTCTATCCGAAGCTCTTCGCACTAATAAAGACCCCGATTATTCACGAGCCTTGCACCTAAAGCCCCGCGTAGACGAAATCACTATGCTCTTTCACATCTACTTTCCGACAGTCCGTTTGTCTCTCACAAAAGACGCATCAGAAAGTGATATTGCGGTCTATGAATATTTCGGACCACGCGCAGGAACCTATACTTTTGACCCCCTGCGCATTGAAAGTCTCTTGTATGACCTTCAAGCCAACAGCACCCTGTCAGCTATTAAGTCCTACCACAATGCCATTCTCTCAACAGCGCCTTATGCATCGGAGACGCATAACCCCAATATTGTTCCTGTCGGAAATGGCCTTTACAATAAAGAGACAGGACTCTTAGAAGATTTCACGCCAAGCTTTATCACTACTACGAAAATCGCAACCAACTATAATCCCAATGCTCAAAAGGTTATCATTCAAAATCCAGATCAGACGACTTGGGACGTTGAAACTTGGTTAAAAGACATCGCTGGCGAACTCTCCCACGATTTCGACCAAGATACCTATGATCTTTTCTGGCAGATTATCGCGGGAGCTATCAACCCCAGTCAGATTAACGCCAAGGCCATCTTCTTCTACTCTGCTGTCGGAAATAACGGTAAAGGAACTTACGGACAGTTACTCAAAAACCTTGTTGGGAAGAACAACTATTCATCCTTGCCTATTCCGGCCTTCAAGCACGAGTTCATGAAAGCCAAACTCATCGGAAAAACCATCAACATCGCAGACGAAAACCCCGTCGATATCTATGTCGATGACGTTCAGGATTTCAAGGCCATGATTACAGGCGATGATATTCTGATTAACCGAAAACACAAGGATCCAATTACGGCTCAAATCAAAGCCATTAACATTCAAATGCTCAATGGTCTCCCCAAAACAAGAGACAAATCAGACTCCTTCTATCGCCGTCTGATTATTGTCCCTTTTGCCTATTCCTTTACAGGCAATGGCGAGCGAGCCTATATCAAACATGATTATATCCATAGGCAAGACGTCTTAGAATATGTCTTAAAGAAAGCTCTTGAATTACCAGCCTTTGATGAATTCGTCACGCCACAACGATCACGAATTGCCTTAGAACAATACAAAGAAGACAACAACTCCGCCATTGAATTTTGGAATGAATTCAGCCATCAATTCGCTTGGTCAATTCTTCCTCCAAATTTTCTGTACGACTTATATCTAGCTTGGTTCAATCAAGAACATGGCGGCGAACGCGGTAGTTACTTCTCTAAAAAGACTTTCTTGTATCAACTGCAAAATCACTTGTCTTCAAACGATGATTGGGACTTTAAAGCAACCCATGCAACAAGTCCGAGCACCTTTAACACCAATGGCGCCATGGACGCCGATGAACCCCTCATCACAGAATACAACCTCACAAACTTCATGGACAAATCCTATTCGGGATCTGATCCAAAACTAAAACGAGCCTTCACCCGTCCAACACGTGTCAGGGGTATCGTTCGAACAGCAACTAACCAAACACCTTAGCTAGAAAGATAAGACCGTTCTCTGTATGAAATTAAAGAAAACAACCCAAGATACCATCGAAAGTTCAATCGAACTCTTATCCGGTCAAACCTTCGACCAAAACCAATTTGAACGGATTAAAACACTTTATTATCAAGACAAACCACAAGATCCATCTAAAGCAAGTCTCACTGAAGAAGAATTCGTCCGTGTACTTGTTGAGTACACTGATGAAATCATCCACGCTTACGAAATTCGCTTAGCTTGGACTTACGATCAACACGGAAATGTCGTTCACGGTGAAATGAATCTAGCGGACTTGTATCAGCCGCCTATGATCAATGACAGTATGCTCATCTTCTACGCCAACGTCGAACAGATCACCATCGACCATTCTGTTTTTGATTTCCTAAAAAATAAACCACTCCTTAACATCCAACCTCAAGAAGAATTCTTTGAAATCGACCTCATTCCCGCCCTCTTTTTAGGGGCTTATGAGACCATCGAACAAAATCTCGAAAAAGTGATCGCAACCGGTCATTTAGAATGGATGCTCCTTATGAACTAATCTACCTATGACTATTATCCAAGCGCTCCTACTAATCTGGTATATCCTCAACATCTTCTTTTGTATTTATTTTGAGTTTGGCGATCAATACGGTCGCCCTTATCTCAAAATTCTCACAACCGTACTCCTTTGTATTTTTATCGTAACTGTTTTTCTCTGTTTCACCTTTATCTATCAAACCCCAACTCTTAGAAAGTAAGTAAGTAAGTAAGTAGGTACATCATATGTTAGAACAAACGCTCGCCTTATTCAAACCGGACGTTGCAAAGCGTCATTTAACAAACGATTTGCTAAACGAAATCAAACAAGCAGGCTTTACTATCAAAGCGACTAAAGAATGCCAACCATCCAAACACTTGTTAGAAGCTCACTATAACAACATCAGCGCCCAACCCTTTTTTCCAGGTGTCTTGGCCTACATGTCTAGCGGACCTATTACGGCTCTCATTCTCGAAAAAGAAAACGCCATTCAAGACTGGCGCGAACTCATGGGTGCGACCAATCCCATTGATGCAAAAGAAAACACCATCCGTGGTCAATACGGACACAAAATTCAAACCAGCGCCACCATTGAAAATCTCGTACACGGTTCCGATTCCCCTGAAAATGCAAAGCGTGAAATTCAACTATGGTTTCCAAAAACAAACAAAGCTATTGACGAGTATCTCAATACTTGATATACTGAAACAGAATGCACTAGAAAGGTTTCTCCATGACAATTTCTAACACCATTGACTGGTTTTTATCTCAAGAACAATTAGACGCCAAACGTCTAACGGCCTATCTTTATTTCTTTCATGCATGGGCCTATGCCTTACTTGAAAATTATGAAGATAAACTTGAGTTCAAAACAACAGCGTCAGGCATTACCGAGCCTTATTTGAAAAAGACATACGGCCTCTCAGATATAACCTATCCCACAGAAACCCCGTCTGTCAAACATGAATGGCTTTACCAGTCAATACTACAAACCTACGGGGGTAAATCAACGGACGAGCTCTACCAAATCATTTTGAATGATCCACCGTACCAGCTTGCCAAAAAAAGAAAAAAATTCAAAACTCTGATATTAAATAATGAATTACAAAAACACTATCGGTTTTTGTATCAAAACTCTCGGTAGGTGACTTCTCACCTACCACCTTTTTGGGTGAATTCAGTAAGATAAAAAATAATAAACAATACAAAGGATACAACAAAATATTATGAAAAAACCAATCGTACTAGGCGCAGCCCTTGCTGCAACAGCCACTATCGCACACACAACACACACAGCGCACGCTGATCAAACAGTCGAAACCCCTGTTACAGAAGCGCCACAAGCACAAACTGTCGAAGCGCCTACAGCAACCACTACTGCTACTAACCAAGTAACGCAGACACAAGTTGACAAAGCTCAAAAAGCGGTTGATACAACCACTCAATCAGTGACTTCTCAAGAAACAACCGTAACACAAGCCAAAGATTCTGTTTCAACAGCCGAACAATCCGTCGCTCAAGCGTCTGAAAAAGTCGCTCAAATCGAGAAAGCCGCTGAAAATGCAACTCCTGAAGGTATTGCGAAAGCGACCGACGATATCAAGGCAAAAGAAACAACCGTTACAAACCTTGAAAAAGAACTGGACGCAAACAAAGCAAAAGTTCAAGACGCTAAAACAGCTGAAACAAAAGCAAAAGAAACAGTAGATGCCGCTCACGCTAAAGTCAATCAAGAAGAATCTAAATTGACAGACGTAAAAGCAAACGTTACCGCTGCCGAACAAAGCCTCGCTGAAACAAACCCAGCCGCTGCTCAAAAAGCGGTCGACAACGCTGACAAAGAAGTCAAACGTTTAGAAGCGAAAGAAAAAGCAGCTCAAACAGACTTAACTCGTGCAACCAAAGCCGATGAAACTCGTCAAACAGCTATCGACAAAGCTAAAGCGACACTCGACAAAGAACGCACCGATCGAAACATTCCAAGCTTAGAATCAGCACTCGATCAAGCAAAAGCGGTCATGAAAGAAAAAGAAACAGCCTTGACTCAATTGAAGAATCAAGACGCTACCGCTCAAACAGAATTGAAACAAGCCGAACAAGCCTTGGCTGACGCGAAAGCCACTTATGAAACAGCTCTTGCGAAATTCAAACAAGATCAAAAGTTGCGTCAAATCGTTATCCCTAAAGATTATGCGCAACATGACATTAATGACATCACATGGTTCCAAAACAACAAGGACCGCTTCTTAGATGCACAACCAAAAAATGATGCGTCAGATTACGACATGAAAGCCATCGGCTCAAACGCTGATAAAGTTGATTTGACCAACATGACAGCCGCTCAACGTCGCGAAATCGCGGAATTCGTTGTCCAAATGATGAACAATATTCAATCTCAATATTGGGCACATCGTGATCCGAGCAAAACACTGTCGACCATCAAATTGACCGATGAAGCGCAAGCTTTAGCTAAGAAAGTTACGGACGACTACAGCGCTTACTACGCTACAAACGGTGGCACACCAGACAAATTCAACTTCGCTAAAAACTGGGGCCACCAATACGACATCTTGAACAAATACAGCGTCGGTGAATCCCTCGGTGGACTCTTGCCAACATGGCATCAAGAAAATCGTGGCGGTTACACCATGATGACCTTGAAACAAGACATCGCAGACAACATCCGTAAAATGATGCTGGAAGATGGTCCATCAAGTAACGGCCACGCCAAACACTTGATCGATCCAAATGCCAAAGGCGCTGGAACCGGGGTAAGTGTCAGCACAGGTTCTATCAACATCATCAAGATTCCAAAACACATCTTGAACACAGCTCCTCTTGCGTCTACTTACAAGAACACCGACCAAGATGCCCAACAAGCCTTGAAAGACAACACAGGTGTCGAACGAGCAGAAAAAGCTATCACAACAGCTCAAGCCAAGAAAACTCAAACAGCCGCCGCTGTCAAAAATGGTGAAAAAGCTGTAACAGACGCTCAAAAAGCACAAGAAACAGCTCAAACAAAACTCAACGCAGCAAACAACGCTATCGTAAAAGCCCAAAAAGCTTACGACGATGCTGTCGCTGTTAAGAAACAAGGTCCAGAAGCTCAAGCCTTCTTGAAGGACGTTCAAAATGAATTAGCAACTGCAAAAATTACTTTGACGTCTGTTCAAACAACTCTTGCAAACCTTGAAAAAGTTCACACCGAGCGTCAAGCCATTGTCAAAGAAGCGAAAACAAAATTAGTTGCTCAAGAAGAAGTCTTGAAACAAACGCTTCAAAATGCAATTAAGGCTGAAAACGACTTGAAAGAAAAAGGTCAATTGACCAAAGAAGCAAGCGCTACTGTTGAACAAACAAAAGCGTCTATCGACACAGCCAAACAAGCCGTAACGGATGCAAAAGAATACTTAGAAATTCTGAAAAACGCTCCTGCAAAATTAGCTGAAGCGAAAACAGCGCTCGACGAAGCGAAAGCTGCCCTCAATGAAGCCAAAGCGACTCTCGAAGCAGAAATCGCTAAATTGGACGCATTGAAACGCGACAACGAAGCCGCTCTCAAAGATTTCCGTAAAGTCTTCGAAGCTTACCAAAAATTGCTTGACGCCAAACGTGTCGAAGAAAGTCTTCGTGAAGCACAAGCTCGTCTTGAAAATGAAGCAAATGCAACAACGCAAGCTGAATCTCAAACGACAACTCTTGTACACACTCGTACAATCAGTCAAAACCCAACAACAGAACAATCTGCATCTACCAGCCACAATGCTCCAAAAGCACGTGTCTTGCCAGAAACAGGTGAACAAACAAACCAAACAAGCCTTGTTGGTGCAGCACTGTTGACTCTCGTTTCAGCTTTTGGTCTTACAAAACTGAAACGTAAAGAAAAATAATGAATGAAAGACTGAGGAAACTCAGTCTTTATTTTCTTACAAAAATCCTCTAGAAAGCAAGAAACCTCTCGTATGACAAATTCAAAAGCCTACATCGGCATCCTCGATAACTTAGGCTTCAACTACATCGAAGTCTATCAAAATACACTCCCGTCTATCGCCTATCCTATCCTAAAAAATCAATACCAAACAATTCCCCAAATTCTCCATCTATTCCAACAGCATCAATCAACCAATAAACTGGAGCCGATGGCGGACCGTCAATTAAACCATCACATGCGCTATTCCATCAAAAACTTTGTTCTATCTCAAAAAGAACCACCCGCCTACGTTTACGTTTACAACACGCGCGTCAGCAAATGGTACTGCTTTGATACAGAAAACCGTGGTTTTACCTCTTTTTCAAAATTAGAACAACTAGTGCAATCAGTATAGGAGAACACGTATGACTCTTCCAGACTATCATGACGTTACCGTCCAAGAACTAATGGATATTCTCAAAGAATTCGATCCAAACGACACCATCCGCGTTGTTAATCTTGTGGAAAACGGAAAAGACCGCTACGATGAATTCATAAACGCAGGCTATACCCTCGTCTATCAACCCGTCTCCACACCCGAAATGCGATTACAAGCTTATGGCCTGACCATCAACGATTATCTCATCACCCTCCGTAGCAAAGAGATATAATAAATGAGCACATCGTTAAAAGCCTCTAAAACGCTCTCTACGAGCGTTTAACTCAAAGCCATATAATTACACTCGACACCAATAAAAATCGCGTGACGGGCTTGCTAGACACATTAAAAGAGAAGCTATCGCTTCTCTTTCTTTTTTTATTCCAAAATAAAGGAATCTTTTCGACGAACAGGGCCACCTGCATGGTGCTGATCCAAAATACCGTCTAAAGCAATATTGATCCGACGTGGTAAGCGTAAGTCATCATCAACATTTAAAGGAACGACATCTTCATCAAGGACATCGTAATACCGACGATTAAAAGCTCGTTTGACATCGTTATAATTCTCCGTTGGTTGTAACTGATATGGTTCCAACGAATCCATTGCTTCTTCAAAGAGCAATTTGAGATTTTCGTTATGTTCGGCCACGGTGAGCGTCAAACCCTTATATTGAAAAGAGCGATACGAATAAACATTATCCTTAATATTCGCATAAGCTGCTTTTTCGTGCGAATTCAAATAATCATAAACTTCGAAATCATCCCACTTGATATCTCCAATCGGAATTAGATTAGGCTCAATGACTTTTTGAGCATCACTCATCAAATCAGAACTTCGAATATATCCCTTATCGAGACATTGCTCAATTTTCGTTGACAACAATTGATCGTACATCATATTAGAATAATGATAGTGTCCAACCAAAAACGGTTTAACGAGACCTTTTCGATTTAAAGACCCATCTTTTTCGTAAATACTCATATAGAGCTCATACTGAAAATTCGGATGATTTTTAAAACGATTGTAGAGCATGGTCATTTGTTCCGTATGCTCTTTCAACAATTCTTGATATTCGGCCACCGTCATCGTATCGCTATCATAATCAATAGAGGCAGCACGAGCAATATCGGAGGTCATCAAACGATAACCTCCATTGCCCTCAAAGACATGCTCATCACGAGCACGTTTGCTTTGACCTGCATAGGCCCACATATGCTTTGAAGCTAGTTCACGCTTATCATAAATCAAGCTCATAATCGACCTCCTTGACAGGTGCTTCTGTAACGACTGAGTGCGAAACAATCGGCTCAGACGGCTTAACCGTTTCAGGTGTAAGTGTCAATTTCCGTTCATTATCTTGTTCCAAAGCGACCAATCGTTCTTGAATTTCTTCAAACGTATTTTGCTTTTGAACCAGTACATCTTGACGAGCCATGACAACCGATTTATTCTTAATCGCATTTGGTACAACAGCGCGGTCAATATCATGTTCATCACGGAAGAGACATTGTTCTTGAATACCACCCTTGACTAAGGCTTGAATACCACCGTCTTTGCCACCTACTTTACCACCAAATGACAATTTATTAAAGTAAGACGCTTCATCGTTAAAGGCTCGTTCAAGAGAACGAATAATACCATTTTGACCCTCTAAAGCGGAGCCCAACACGTCCAAGTGCGTTGGATTGTAATCGAGACCCAAACTTTGCAATTCAGCATCCACAGCCTTAATCCACTGCGATTTCGTCAACAAACGCTCGTTGCGAGGCGTACCTTCAGGAGCATTTGGATCGAGCCCTTGCAAGAACAAGCAAGAAATATTCCCGTTTCCACTGAATTGTGTGTTGATATCGTAAGCCTGTACGGCGTTGTGCTTGATTTGAAGCGTCATTTGCGTTGGTTTATAGAAAATTTCCATGGCTTCACGCAAAGCTTCATTACGGAAGGTTGCGGTTGCATCTTGCAACATAGTGCCCGGACGACCAGTATTATCAAATTTCGTAGCCGTCGCATATTGCACAGCCAAACGATCCTTATCTGTTGCATGAGTCGATACAGGGTCTGGATTTAAGACATCCATCAATTGACCTTTTTCCACATCTTCGAGCAATCGTGAAATCGCGTCTACGTTCTGTTCATGATAAGTATCCGCTGATACGTAGTTAATCTTTTCTGACAGATTCACGGTACCAAACACGACACCTGGCAAATCTACACCTTCATACTTGGCACATTCCAACAGATTTCCAGCCTTACCTTTTGCCTTCTTATTAACAATTTTCGCAAGACTGGTCATCACCATTTGACTATCCGTCAAATCCACATAATCCGTTGCAAAGTTCTCATCACTACGCAAAGATTTTTCGACATATTCATTCAACACATCGACTACTTCGTCACGACTCACAGACGGGTCATTCGCCATAATCGTTGCTTTCTTACGCAACTCTTCAGGATCATCCTTGCCATTTTCCTTAAAAGCATGACTGCTTGAGGCCATATCCATTCCATCATTGACAAAAACTGGATAATAATCTTTCCCATCAATTTCAACCTGACCGTCCCCATAGTTCAAAATATTATGACCATGAGACATAACAGTTTCCAGTTCTTTCAGTGCTTCTTCTGATCGTACAACAATGAAACCGTATGCGTCTCCATCAAAGTCCCCATCGTGCGATTTATCCATCACGGGGTTCATAGCAAAACCTTGTACGGAATCATCAATCACAACTTCAAAACTACGAACGGCACCCGTACGCCATGTTGGGTCGCGCCAGCCTAAAACTTTTTGACCTTCAACGATACCCATTTTCTCAGCCGTTTCTTTTGAAATCGCCACTTGATTGATTTTCAAACGAGGATCGGCACAAGCAACGAGTGTTGCAGAATTACCCATTTTCTTAGACGTAATCTTGTCTCGAATATGTGAATATTTCCCATTCGCACCAGGACCATCAATCTTAGGCGCTAACGTTGCTTGAATGCGATCATATTTCTTCTGAGCGTCCTGATACAAAATCGCTTGACGCTTCCGTACTTCATCAATTTCTTTTTGAGGTGCACCTTTTTGTCTCAATTCATTCAATTGATCCATGGTTTCCAAGTATTCAGCCGCGCGTTTATAGATTTCGATATAGTGGTCGGTCACATCATGCAAGACCGCTTCATCACGCATCATATTAACAGACCTGCGAAGAGCCCCTGACAGAATTGGAATACCATACTCACCGTTTTCATCTCGGGTCAAAGCTCGAACGGCATGACCCTTTACCTTTTCTTCATTGCTATCCTGCAATAACTGACGATCCAATTCCTTATTGATCAACGGGAACGGCAAATTCAAGATACCACCATTATTTGCGATTTCTTTCATGAAATCATCAGCGGACTTATCTTTCGAAACTCGGAAGTGCATCCGCTCTTCACCTTCTTGTGGGTGATAACCGATTTTCATATTTCCATCGCGGTCAATATCCACACCTTGAATCAAAGCGTATTCGCGCAAGTCAGCCCACGCCGTTACATTGTTACCATAGACCTCATTGATAATCCCTTTTGCACCCATAGCTTGTAAGTTCAACAGCAACAAGGTTGAAACAGAACGACCTTTTCCTTTAGCTTGGTCTGACTTGTCATAAACGTGCGATTTCTTATCAACAGTCATGTCCGTTACCATCATCGGCATAAAACCAATGGCGTTTGGTTTCACATCCCCATGAATCGGGTCGACCAAATCAATGGTCTGCCGATCACGCGCCATCTTCAAGACAGACATATTATTCCGTGACAGCGTCGCATACGGCCCCATGACGACATCCAACTCAGGATTGGCTTTAAAGAATTGAACTTCTTTCCAAATACCTTGAGCGCGTGCTTCTTCTTCGCTCATATTTCGGTCAATAACGAGATTGGCTACCCCTTTATTCGATCCAAAATCTGACTGCTTATCGCCCTTCATCTGCGGACGCATCGCGCCATTTTCATCTTCATAAACCGGCACTTGGTACTTCTCAGCATATTCTTTCGAGATGACCATCCCGTCATCGTAAGTCCAACCACCAAAGTTCATAAAGGCTACACCCACGGGATCCGTAACTTGAAAGGCTACCAGAGCTTGTTTCGTTGCCATCATTTGACGGTCGCTCGGCATATAATCAATATACTTAAAGGCTTCTTGCTTAGTCATAGCGACACGATCACGTTCTGTCTTACCGCTATAAGGATTATCCCAACCGTCTGACATTTGAACCGTACCATCTGATTGAACAACAGCCCCGTCTACGAGATAACGTTCAACTCCTTGGTTCTTACCAGAACCGAGCATGTAAGGATCAAAAATGTTATCCCACTTGGTATCCACGACCCGTAAGTTTTCACCAACGAGTTTCGCTTCATTGAAGCCCTCTTGTTGAACATAATCATCAAAGTTGGTACCCGAAACCGTACCATATTCATTTGGAAAACGAACACGATTTCGAAGGGTTCGAATATTGGCCTTCAACTCATCTTCTGAACGCAATTCTAAGAAACGATCCACATAATCAGGCTCTAACTTGAACCCTTGCAATTGATTACGATAGACCTTATTCAAAGAGGATGCCCCCATCGTATCAACAAAGTTATCATAACGATCATCACCACGTCCGCCTAAATATGGAGCTTGTTTTTGTTCCACCATATTGCGGTCAATTTCAGCCATAATGGCTTGTTCATACGAACGCAAACGCAATCGAGAACGACGCTCCTCATCCGTTTCTAAACCTGCTTCGATTTTAGCAATATCCCCTGGAGTGAAATAGGCTTCATAACCCGGTACAAAACCAAAGGATTGCGAACCACCAAATTTCGTATGAATAATTCCATATTCATCTTCATTAAAGACTTGACCAATTTGGTTGGACATGCGCTGCATGACACCTTTTTTGCCCCGTACAAAGATATCTGGTCGATCATAAGCATAATTGATAATCCCATTCGCGTCGATTTGAATTTCAACATTTTCGATATTATCCACACTCAAATGATCCAACACACGAAGCATAGCCTTGGTTTGATATTGCTTACGCTCAGGATCTTCTGCTAATACTTCATCGAGCGACCGTGCTGTTTCTGAATCAAATTTAATGATACGATCGCGCAGACGATCCACCATCATGTTATTACCAATTAGTTTTGATTGATCATAGCCACTTCGTTTAATGGCCGCTTCTACCGCAAACATCAATCGAGGACGATCCTCGTCCGCTCCTAATTCAGAAACAATTGACGGGTCAAAACCTTGCTCGTACGATCCAACACGTGTTTCCACAAATTGACGATACAGCAAGTCAAATACTTCATCGGAAGACTCAACACCATTCGCAACCGTCTTAATATAGGTTTCCAATTCTCTTGCAACATCTTCATTTGGAATAGACGTTAACTGAATTAAACCACTTTCAGGATGAGCCATATACTGTTCAATTGCGACTAAATCTTTAAATAAGGCGTCTTGTGATGCACTATATCGATTATCATACAAATGTTCTACTTGCATCATCGCGTCATCATGTAAAGCCCGAGCTTCTTTTTGTTGTTCAACCGTATAGCGACGATTCACCATGACTTCTCGAGCTCGTGCAACAATTTTAGCAGCTTCGCTCAATTCCTCAAATTGAATACTATCTGTATACGCTTGTCGAGCCAATTCGATCTGAGTCTGCAAGAAATCTACCGCTTCTTGCTGCGTAATAAAGGAGATAGATTTTGCAGAATTCCCACGAGGTGTACTATACAAGTTATAACGATACGGTACCTTCTCACCATTTACTTCCCGCGTCATCGTTGGATGGTCTAACACAATATCTACAAAGCGATAATTTGAATAAGACGCTCCATTCGCATTTGTACGAGAATTAAATTCAGCCGACGCATCCGATTGTTTTCGATGAGCATATTGTTTTTGATCAAAGCGAGACACATCTTTACCCGTCACGGCACGAATCAATCGCATAGAATCCTCAACAGAAGGATTGAACTGCATATCAAAGGCTTCACGATCACGATGATAGCTATCGGATTGCCAATAATAAGAACGTGTACTCGTATGCACACGACCTACATACTGAGGTTCGTGCTCATCATACAAACGCAAGGTCATGTCATTACCGACAGCCACATTCAACTGACCATCCATATAAGTATTATCGACATCACTAATAGAAACCGCATAACCCTCTACACGTAATTGCGTCAACATATCGACAATGTATTGAGCTCTATCCGAACGAATTTCGCGATCCTTAAAAATCTCCGCCATGACTTCCGCATCTTCTTTTGACAAAAGCGACGTCATCATTGATTTCAACCCAGGCAACTCATCGCCCATTTCAGTCTTCTTACCATACCAACCATACACTGTATAGATTTCATTCTCAGCCGGAATATCAGGACGAGCAATCTTCACCGAACCATTTGCCGATTGTTCTCTGGTTGGTCGATTGTATTCATTATCTAAATTAACCGTTGCACGAGGGGCATAATTACGATACTCACCATTACTCGCATACACATCCATATATTGAAGCATATCGTCTCGATTGACATAAAAAACGGAAATATCTTTATTTCCATCATTCAAGAATCGACCCAATTCTTCATTGATAGCCGTCACTGGAATAGTCGTTGTATTGATGACCTGCCCATCAACACCCGTAATTTCGGTTCCTTGTTTACGAAACTCAATTAAAGCATTAGACCATAATTGTTGAAGATGATCGGGCGCAAAAACAGCTTGTAAAGACTTATCACTTTTAATAGTTTCCCCATAAATCAACATTTGCTGCACAACGGCATCATAAGCCTCTCGACTAAATTCAGAACCCTTGAGTTCACGAACTTCATTTGCGAACCGTCGCAATCGTGTTGGATCAAGTGGCTCCAAACCCAACTCTTTTCGAGCTTCTTGCATGGTTCGAACCCACATGTATTCCCGTTCTAACTGACGAATAACATCTTGATTTGCCATTAAAATCTCGCTTTCTGGCTCGATCTAAAATCGAGCTCGTTTTATTCTATACGTTTCTATTATATCAAAAAAGAAACCGCTTTTGCAAGACCTATCCGCAAATACTTGACAAACCTCATAAACCTGCTATAATAAATCGATTAAAAAATTCACAGAAAGGACTAAATCAATTATGAAACAAACAACCATTCAAATGAACGGTAACGTATTCCCTGTACGGATCATCAACAGTTACCGTGACGAAAACAACCAAACGCGCTACCGTGGCGTCTACCAAACCCAAAAAGGCGCTTTAACGCGTATCTTTGAATTTTACGATGCTGCTATCGTAGCAAACGCATAAAAAGAACACTCAATTGAGTGTTCTTTTATTTTTTTATTCTTCACGACCTTTACGAAGACCGAAGTATCCAAGAATAGAACCGAATCCCGCAAGACCTACCAAAGCAGTAATCACACCATTACGTGCTTTACCTTGCTCGCTAGTCTTAGGCAATTCTTTCTTAGGCGTTTCCTTCTTAGGTTCTTCTTTTTTCGGAGTTTCTTTCGGTTTCGCGTAAACCGCTTCGATAACCTGTTCTTTATCAGCTACCTTACCAGACACCTTACGTTCTGTTGAACCCGTATCTTTGATACCAACAAAAGCATACTTGACCTTATCTTTTTCGATAAACTCAGGCGCTTCTCCATTGAAATCAGTGTCAACTTCAGCATTTTCTTTCGTCAATACCTTCTGTTCAGCCAGTTCCTTACCAGACTCATCCACAAATTTCAATGTTACAGGTTTCCCGATCTTGACAGCCACGAATGTCACTAACACATCACGGTCCGCAACTTTACCACTTGCAGGCGTACCTTCTTTTTGAACTTCTAGGCGATAACCATCGAGTTTAGGCGTTTCAACCTTGTACTCTTCATCTTGGTAGGCTTCTGTGACAGGTGTTTCTTTAACGAGCTCTTGGCCTTTGCTATCCACTACGCGGTAAAGAACCTTGCGTTTCTCCATTGAGCCTTGCGCAACAACACGGTCAACCTTCTTCGTAATCACTTCTTCCGTTGATTTCTCAGATTTAGGAACTTTTACACCCTCTGACTCATCATAGGTTGTCGTAACCTTAATCAGACCTTCAACACCTTCCGTGATGACTTTTTCTTCACCTTTCTTCAGTGTTGGATCTGGTTTATAAATAGTCACAAACGGTACTTTCTTCTCAGTTGTTTCCACCTTCGATTCCTTCGTACCAACTGCAATGACCTCATCAATCGGTTCCTTAATGACGTTTTCTTTCACACTACCCTTAGTAGACACAATGTCGCCGTCACGTGATAAGATTTCTTTGCCGTTTTTCACAACCTTCACATTAACCTTACCGCTTGCACCAGAAACCTTGTAATTCAACACGTACTTACCATCAGGAATTTTAGCGCCCGTATAGGTTGCCACATTGTCCTTGACCGTCAACTTCACGACACCCGATGGTGTTGTCAATTCAGCTTGATCGAACTTAGCGCCTTGAGGAGCTGTAATCGTAATACTTGCGTTCACATCTTCTTTTGTGCGCTCAACTTTTTCAGTTGCAGTTGCTTCAAATTGTTTGATGATTTTTTGAACATCAATCGGTGTTTCAAATTCACTGTAAATATTCGGATGACCCGCTTTTTTCATTTTCTGAACAGAATAATCCGTACCCGGACCATTACCACCCTGGTCATCCTTAAACGCAACCGTCATAAAAGTCTTGGCATTCGCTTTCGCCCATGCTGCAAAATCAGTATCAATCTCTTCTTCCGGCATCCAACTATCCGTAAATTGAAGAACAGAAATCGTATGCGTCGCTTTGTGATTTTCCATGTAAATATCTTGATAATTCTTATTATCGTCTTTATGATATTTAACACCTTGGCCTTCCATTTCAGCCAAGAAATCTTGCAAATTGATACCGGCTTTTGTCACAGGATACTTCTTAGCCTTTTGGATATAATCAAGCGCTTGTTGCTTGTTCATCGGCTGAGACATAATACCCAGATAAATCTTATTCTGCACATAAGCACCCGGCGCTTCTGGACGAGGACCTGCGTTATAACTGTTGGTATTATTATAACCATAGTGTGCAAAGGTAATTTGATCATTATCCTGCATGGTCTTAATCAATTCAGTCAATGCATCAAGTGAACGTGTAAAATTCGTTGTAATAGACGGTGATGAATCCACAATAGCCAGCAAATCAACCGGTTTACGTTCAACAATCTTAGACGTATTCACCGTTGCCTTAGACTCAAATTCAACCTTACCCGTATAAGAACCGGCAATGTCTTCGGTCGTTACAATTTCTTTTTCACCTTCAACACCTTTACGAACGATTTTCTTTTCACCAGCTTTAAGTGTCTTATCTTTCGTAGTCGTTGTTTTAAACGGAATCTTTTTAATTTCACGAGTCACGCCATTTTGTTCCGCCGCATATACTGCAACAGGTTGCGCAATTGTTCCAACAATAGGAGCAACCGCTAAAGTCAACATAGATACATTAACTAAATGCTTTCCAATCTTACGCATAACAAACTTTTCTTTAAACATATTGAATGTCCTTTTCTAAAATTATTTTGTCACACAATAGTATACCTTAAAATTAAATAAAATGCAAGTATAACCCCACAATAAAAGAGCACTCAATCGAGCACTCTTTTAACGGTCTTATGAGCGTTTACGAAGACCGAAGTATCCAAGAATAGAACCGAATCCCGCAAGACCCACTAAAGCAGCAACCACACCATTACGTGTTTTATACTGTTCACTTGTCTTAGGCAATTCTTTCTTAGGCTTCGGTGTTTCTTTTGGTTTCGCATACACTGCGTGAATCACTTGTTCCTTATCAGTCACTTCACCACCAAGTTTGCGCTCAGTAGCACCCGTTTCCTTAATACCAACAAAAGCATATTTCACCTTATCTTTTTCAATCACATCAGGTGCTTCACCATTATAAACTGTACCAACATCCAAACCATCTTTCGCTAAGAAATTCTGTTCAGAAATTTCAGTACCAGCTTCATCAACGAATTTCAAGACTACAGGTTTCCCGATCTTCACAGCCACGAATGTCACCAAAACATCACGGTCAGCGACCTTACCACTTGCAGGCGTACCTTCTTTTTGAAGTTCTAAACGATAACCATCGAGTTTAGGCGTTTCAACCTTATATTCTTCATCTTGGTAAGCTTCAGTGACAGGTGTTTCTTTAACGAGTTCTTGGCCCTTGCTATCCACTACTCGATAAAGAACCTTACGTTTCTCCATCGAACCTTGTGCAATCACTTTATCGACTTTCTCACGCACAACTTCTTCCGTTGATTTCTCAGATTTAGGAACTTTCACACCTTTTTGAGTTTCATAAGTCGTTGTGACTTTAATCAAGCCTTCAACACCTTCAGTGATAACTTTTTCTTCACCTTTTTTGAGTGTTGAATCCAATTTATAAATCGTTTCATATGGTACCTTCTTCTCAGTCGTTTCAGACTTCATCCCTTTCGTACCACGCGCAACCACTTTATCAACTTTTGCCACTTTAACCGTTTCAACCGGTTTTCCAGAACCTGGAACTCGAACACCTTTATCCGTATCATAAACGGTTGTTACAGTGATAATACCTTCAACGCCTTCTGTAACGACACGTTCTTTACCTTCTTCAAGAGTTGGATCTTCTGTATACTTGGTCTCAAACGGTACTTTCTTCTCCGTTGTTTCTGTTTCAGAACCTTTCGTACCAATCGCTACGACTTCATCAATAGGCTCTTTCAACACGGTTTCCGTTGATTTACCATTCAGCGTTGAAACTTCTTTTTCACCTTCAACACCCGTCGTAACAACTTTCTTCTCACCCGCTTTAAGTGTCTTATCTTCAACCGTTGTTGTTTTAAACGGAATCTTTTCAGTACGTTTCACAGGCTTTTCTTCTGGTAAAACCATATCTTCCTTATGATCAACTTCTTTACCATCTACAGATACAGACCCAACAATCTTCTTCGCAGCGTCTACTTTACCATCAAAGCCATAATTTACCACATACTTACCATCTTCAAGATCGGCCGTATCCGCAACAACCTTATTATCTTTAATTGCAAGAGGTGTGGCTTTACCTTTAGTATCGACCAATTCAGCAGTTTTAAGCGTCACACCCGCTTCCGGCGTAATCGTAATATGCGCTTTTTGCTTCGTCGTCGTTACTTTTTCAACAACTTTTTCCGTCGCTGTATTCTTGAATTGTTCAAGCAATTCTTTCGTAACCGTTGCTTCGTCCTTGCCCGTCATATCATAAATATTCGGGTGGCCCAATTCAGCCATTGACTTCACAGAGTTCGGATCATTATTATCCGCATCAGATACCTTATTACGATTTACAACGGACATGAAGGTCTTGGCGTTTTTCTTAGCCCATGTCGCAAACGTACTATCCATACGCTCTGTATCAGCCCATCCATCCGTAAACTGAATCACAGACACAAGTGCGCTCTTATTTGGTTGTGCAGCATACACATCTTCAAACGGTGTAATCGTTACTTTACCACCATCCGTATCTGCGTTCTTATACGCCTTGTCGCCAAATGTTTTTGAGACAGCATTAAACAAATCAGAATAAGTTGGAAGACCACCTGGCGTGTTTGGATACTTGATTTCAAGCAACTTGTCAATCATTGCTAACGCTTCTTGTTTCGTCAACAAGGTTGTCGAAACACCTGTTTCCCAATTCGCATCTTTCAGTTTATTATAATCTAATTGCGCGCCATGTGCCGCATAAGATTCAGGCTTATTGTAAATATAAGCTTGCAACATGATATGGTCATCATTCGTTAAATCAGACTCAATCAGGGTCTTCAATTGTTATAATGACGCATTTCGTTTTGCTTGATAAGAGGAGCTGTAATCAAGAATCGCAACCAAATCCATTGGTTTATGTTGTGACACTTTGGTCTCACTCTTAGACGTTTTCGACGTTGCCGTAAATTCCAACTTGTTTGAACCAGCTTGACCTGATTTATACTCTGCCGCATAAACAGGCGTCACCACTAACACAGAGCTTGCTACAGGCGCAATCGCCAACCCAAGCATTGAAACATTAACCAAATGTTTTCCAATTTTGCGCTTCAAAAATTTTTGATTCATATTGAATATCCTTTTCTATTTAATTACTTTCTATTATACTTTAAACAATCTTAAAACACAAGCATTTTCTGTAAATTTTGATATAATAAGATAACGAGCCTTGCTCGTTATCACTTTTTACACCATTATTCAAGGGAAAACGGATATTATGCCTCTAACAAAAGAACTCGAACAAACCTTACGAGAACTACGATCTCAAAAGAAAACTCTCAAAGAAATCGCAGAAATAACCCAACTTTCACGCATCACAATTTCTCGTTACTTAAACGAATTAGGACTCCAACGAAAACCCATTAACCTGAATCCCAAAGAAATCATTGAATTATATGAAACCTATTCTATTAACGAAATCGCCAAACAATTCGGCGTCAGCCACAACGTCATCTCTCGAATTCTCAAGAAACAACAAATTGATTGCTCAAAAGAAACCAATATTAAAAAACACTTTAAACGCATCCATCAAGAACAATGGCCGGCTATCAAAAACGACCTCAACCAAGGTCTTTCTAAAATTGCTATCACTAAAAAATATAAAATGCGCATTCAACATGTAGCTGAACTCATCCATCAAAATAACTACCAAAAACAATTCCCAGATTCACTCGAACCCCTAACCCAAGCCTTTCAAGACGCAGAAGCCCTACAAGGCAAACAAAAAACCACTCGATTGAAATACCTAAACGCCATTCAAAACTACATCCAAACTCATCAAGAATGGCCGTCTAAGAGCAACCTTTCAAAAACACTCGGACTAGCCCCCATCACCGTGTCTCTGTATATTAACCACTATCACTTAAACCATCTCGTCAAACCCACAAGTACCTCTAACCGCGTCAAAACCACCATCGCTCTTTTAAAAGAACTCAACATTCCATACGAATTAAACAACCGTCAAGTACTTCACAACAAACAAGAAATCGACATTTGGCTGCCCCAATACAATCTTGGCCTCGAAGTAAATCCTGTTTCAACCCATACCATTGATGATTCAAAATGGGGTTTCACATCTAAAACTTATCATCAAGACAAAGCCCTTCAAGCCCGAAAACAAGACATCGGCCTCATCCACCTCTATGATGACGACTTTGAAGACCCTCGCAAATGGGCTGTCTTAAAAGAACAACTCTTCAGTCTCACACAAACCAAACAAAAAATAGGTGCACGTGAATGCACAATTAAAGAAATCACAAAACAAACAGCTCAAACCTTTCTCAATCAATATCACTTTCAAGGTGCTGACCAAAGTGCCGCTGTCCGTCTCGGTATCTACCACCATGACGAATTACTCGGTGTATTCACGTGTGGAAAATCGAGATTTACCCATCATGATTGGGAGCTATACCGTTACTGTGTGAATCCGCATTATATCGTACATGGCGTCTTCAATAAACTCCTGCAACACTTCATCACGCACTATACCACATCTGAACAGATCCTTGTCACTTACATGGACTTAAACAAACGATTCAGTGCCTCTAATATTTATGAGCGAACCCAATTCGATAATGACGGCTTAACAGTACCGAATTACATGTGGGTGCAACGAAACACCTTCAATTGTCTCAAACGCTACGAAACGACTAAGAAGCGCTTAATTACACAAGGTTACGATCCTTCTCAAACAGAAGTCGAAATTATGCGAAAGCGTGGCTTCTACCGCGTTTTCGATGCCGGTTCCTTACGATATACTAAAAAACTCTAGCCTTCGCTAGAGTTTTTCTTTTTAGAATTCTGTATCGACGTCTTCATCGGTATCTACATGATTCATCCGTCGGTTCATGATATCACGAACAGCCTTATCAAAAGCACCATTTGCGATCGACTCCCATGAATCCAACTTAGCCAAATATTCGTAGAACTCAGGTTCAACACGATAGCCTTCAAGCGCAAAACCACCTGTCGGCTCCATCAATACGCTTGAGTTTGCATCACGAGACGCATCTTCAAGTTCCTTAATTGATAGGTCATAAGTAAGATAACGTAAACCCGCACTATTTGACAATGTTTGCTTTTCATCATCCCAACGGAACTTGCTATCCGACATAAACTGTGCTTTTGTTTTCAATACAGCTTCAATAATGGTTGAATCCATACCTGTACCAGACGGCACAGCCTTACCATGTTCACTCACGAGCAACTGTCGAGATACAGTTCCACCTGCATAAATGGCTTTCCGATAATCGGGCACTAACTGAGCAACAGCTTTCGAAGCTTGTTCTTCATATTCCTGATTGACATGAACCGTTTTCTCACGATCCATAGCCATATCACGATACATACCAGACAAATCACCAGCCATCAAGGCTTCCATCTCCAAATCATGTTCCATCTGATAACTCAACTCGCGCTCATGCAATTCGTCATTGACCGCATCCATGATCTCACGCGCGTACACATCGGGGTCCATGATATCGATATCATGTTGACTGTAACCGTAAGCCGCTCGATATTTCTTCTCCATCGACTCAACCAAACGAGCTTGCTCCAACCGCTTCTCAAGCATAGCGTAGAAGTTCGGCTGGTTCTTCTCTGGATCAAATTCCAATACAGAAGACATGGTTGGAATCGTCTGAAGCGAATACTCCACACCTGGCTCTTGAATGGCGTCTTCTTGAATAGCAAATACCGGAGGGAAGGCTGAACGACCATAATTGTAAATAGGGTGTTCACCCGCCCGCATGACAATGGCTTCAAAACGCTTGATATACAAGAAAGCATTTCGTGGCAGAACGTCTTCTTCGAGAACGGTCTTGGTCTTCGATACCCGACCATCCATCTTCTGAACGCGCGCTTGCAGATTTTCAGACACCGTCAAACTATTCACGCGTTCGACGTGCTTCTTACCAGCAATTGATACTAACTTATCAATCATCGTTACATCATTTGATTTCAAGAAGACGAGATTATTTGAGTTACCATAAATAATTTCATTTTTATCCGCACCGTAAACAGCTTCTAACTGCTGCATAGTTTGAAGAATCAAGTGGAAACGTTGGTCCGCAGACAAACCGATAGACAAGAGTGTTTCCAAATCATTGATCCCGTGACCATCTGATTGCAAATTCCCAAGCTCATCCAGCATATAATTCGTACCGTACAAGGGTTTCTGCTCGGTCTTCGTCAAATAAGCACTTGAGAAAGCTGAGTCCGTTACTTGCTTGATCAAAATCAAAATTAAACGAGCATACGGTGTCAAATGCGGAGGCGTAATAAAGTTAACAAACTTCGGCTTATCCGTATACTTCAATTTCAAATCAGAAAAAGCGTGTACTTGAACTTCCTTATCCGGAATCGCCCGACCACCTTCAACGTAATCCGCAAAATTCTTGACTTTTTTTGTAATCATGGTATTTTGCGCGACGAATTTCTTACGACCATCCTTGTCTTTCACGGGGCGCAACTCCATCAAGGTACCATTTCGAAGAATTTTTTCTTTCGTTACGGGATTCTTGATAAAAGATTTTCCATCGAGTCGCGTCAGATAATCGAGACGGGCTTTAAAATAGAAAGTCTTCATCGGTACATTGTTATCTGGATTGATGATTTCCATCTTCACATAACCATCACGACCTTGAAATTTTCCATCAAAGACGTATTGCGCCCAACCATCACGACCAATATTAAAAGTATGACCGAACAAGGCAGGATCTAACTCTTCCGTAAAGGTATCATCTGACCAAGCAGACCACCGAACCATCTTCCCTGCATATTTATATCGGTTCATCCATTCAGACGTAAATCGAACCGCGATCCGACGAGGGAAGGAAAGCGACTCAATATCAAAGTTCTGAGAAGCTGTACCTGACGTCAAAGCAACAATCGTTGGGTCGGTGAAGAAACGCATAGATGCGGTGGCAATTCCGTATACGGAACTTAGCATTTTTTCACTTTGCATCATCGATTTCAACGTCTTATTCGACGCATCCAGCAAGTCCCTCATCCGATTTCGCGGAAGAGCTTCTGTCGCATCAAAGAACAAGTCCAGCAAAACTTTCTCAACAGGCTTCGTTGCAGGATCGGCCACTTCTTCACCCGTCCGTTCATCAATGACAGTCACGGGCTTATCTTTTTCTGAAATCCATGTCTTCAACGGATCCGTTTCCGTCTTAGAAACCAAACTCGAGAACATCTTGAAGACGTTAAAGAGTGTTACTTTCCCCCACATGTTATTGATTTCAGCGGCAAGCAAATGAACATTTCGCCCATCCAGTTCCGCCCGACGACGCATTTCCATTTCTTCTTCACAGTAGAAGTCAATCAAAGCCAAACACGTCCGTTCAAAGGCCGCTGACGCTGACTGTGGCCACACAGGATCTGTATCGCCATCTTTCGGGAAAAATACGGATGACAAGTTGGTCAAATATTCTCCGACCTTGGCCATACGACCTTCACGCGCGGCTTCAACCGCATACCCCAACGGATTGAAAATATCCGTCTTCATAGCATTGATTAAGTTAAACTGAACAATATCATATCCACGGACCGTGGCCCGTACGTAGAACTTCACCAACAACTCACCTTTCGGGTCATTGTTAACAATATTCCATTGGCGTTTCTCACGCGTCCACATATCCAACAAGGCTTCAATGTATGTTTGCAAATTTTTCACGAGGTTCGTAACGCCTCGCCGTTCATATTCACTATGAACTGCTATACCTTTCGATATAGTTAAGATTATTTCTTATTCTAATATGTATTTTCTTTTTTCCAATTCTTCGAATCAGGGCATCCCGCCTCAATCCATTCCCTAAAATCACTCAATCGAGCACGAATTCCTTTTTTCGATCCAGAATGGCGACCATCCCAAAAAACTAAGTAATTCAAATGATTCTGTCTCGCAACACTTCGCTTCAATAAATCGCGTTCCGTCCAAATCTTTAAATAATAACGATATGCTGATTCATGATCCTTACTTTTCTCAAAATCTTGTATCTTCTGCTTCCATTCAGAAACAATCATTAAATCTTCATCAGACTCAGGATCAAACCAATGATTATTATGAGCCACATGTCCATTTAACTCAATAAACAAATCACGAGATTTTACATAATAATCAACATGAAACGGATACCTCGAATCAACAACAACGTTATGACTAACATCATCAATTCCAAAAATATCAATCAATAATTGACCCATCTCAACTTCAGGAATCGATGACTTAGACGTTAATGCTTTTCGTTTGATATTAAAATCTTGCATTGGAAATTCAACTCCATACTTTTTAAGATTTGTTTCCTTTAAAGACTTTAACATTCTTTCTTTAAGCATCGTATTCTGTGTTGCATTCTCAACACCATATCTCTCAAGCATCGTTTGTTTATGTTTAAGATATGCCTTTCTACGTGTTTCATCAGAAATAAATCGATCTTGATCATGAAATGGATTTTCAACACCATACTTATCAACCATCGTCTTTTGCATCTTATTCGCCCATAATTCGTTTCGTAACTCCTTATAACGAACAATTCCAAGAATACCAATAAGTACATCCTTTATTTTTCCAAAACAACAACCTAAATCTTCAATCTGACGAGCATGACATACCTTTTCTAAATCATCAAACGATTCAGACCATCGAATATAAGCAGCTTCAACATCAGATTTTGAATATCGTTTCTGTATATATTCAATTTGATATGGAATAATCTGTTCCTTTTCTAACGAAATACCAAGTTTTGCTAAATCACTTTTTAATCCTTTAATAGCATAACCTGTATGATCTTTAATATATTTACCCTTAAAACCGCGTAAATATAAATCATGTGCTTCTTTTAACAATTTCATAATACATATTAGACGTAGATTTTTCTTCTGTCTTACACTTACAGCTCTACTCTCCGACAAGGAGATAATCGTTGAACCTACCGCATAATCTTTCAATCGTAGCGGTGTGGCTGCTAAACATCCATTATTCACAACTTAGGATTTAACCCTATTGCATCTTATCTATTTTTTCTACTTTCGTCACCATCACGCCTGACATTTCTATCTACGTTGTGGTTAGATAAGCTTTAGGACTTCAAAGCAATTAACCTACTAGCACTTGCAGCTCACGCTACAAGCGGGGCAATCCACCCTTTACCCGCGCGGGTTATGGCAAGTAACATGACATTAACCGGCGCAGTATCTACAAAATAAATACCTGTTGGACGTTGCGTTTCATAATCGGGAATCTCCCAATCTTCACGCATGAGTTCAATTAACTTTTTATACTCATTCTTATCGCGTTTAGCCGACTTCTGATCATCACTTCTTGCCGCATTCTGAGTATCAAAGGTTAACTTACGAGGATCTAAAAAGACACGCTCTGGATTTCCTTCAAAAAGAGCCATCTTATCAAAGACAATGCCACCCATTTCTTCATCGATAATAGGCTTCTTCTCCAGAATCAGATTTCCATCATCATCTAAGACAGGCTCACCCTTATAGAAGACCTCCACATCATCGGGGTCATCCCCCACTTGAATCGTGACATCGTCCTTGTAACGTTTGGGTACTAAAACAGTCGGCACTCCTTTTGCTTGCAACATCGCATGACTAATAATACCCGATGGCTTTACAGAGCTATGCGCCCCACGGTCAGGAAAGACGGGGAAGGACTCGATGATTTCTTCTTGAAAGCGTAAATGACCGTCGTAATCATAATCATTGAGTTGACCTTCCTCATCTAGAATCCGATCTGTTCCTTGTTTCCGTTTAAATTTATCATAGACAATCAAACCAATCAAAAGCGCTGATGCCGTCAAAATCAACCAAGCCCACCAGGGAGGTGCTCCTGAAACATTCGTTTCAGCGTTAACACCCTGTGTCGCACTATTCATCATCGCCATAGCGGCTCGCACCATATAGGTAACAATACTAAGTGCAATCGCCCCAAATAGGAGAACACCGAGACCTGCTCCTAACCCCCATAGCTTAGAAGAATCATAACCCTTCGTATTTCGAACCCGACGGCCCATCTGTTGACTATTAATACGGTCACGATAGCGACCATACTGATCTTCTGGCAAGGCGTTCATCTTATCAAAAGCAGACGGCGAGTTCATCTTTAATGGATTTTTAAATTTACCCATCCATAAAATCCTTTCTGTTTAATCAATCTATTATATCATATCTTCACGATTCCCGCCAGTCTCAGAAAAAAACCACCTCAATAGAGGTGGCTTCTTTTTTTATGGTTGACTTGTTTGCGTTTGTTCTTTACGTTCATTCAATACTTTCGTCAAACTATCGATTTGAGCTTGTTTCGTATTGTTTTCAGCTTTCACGTTGTTTGTTTCCGTCTTCGCTGATTGAACATCTTTCTTGGCATCGTCCAACTCACGCTTCAATTGTGTGATTTGCGCTTGCGTTACATTATTGGTTGTATTTTGACCCTGATTCATGACAAAGGCTGTCACTAACACACCCGCAATCGCTGCAACAAGCGTCAAGAGAGCGGCTACAATCCAACGATTGCGATTTGCTACGAGCACATCTTTTTCACGATCTTCTAAACGACGTTCCAAAGCCTGATTTCGATCATCCACAACTTTCAAACGATGCTTGTATTCAGCTTCTTTCTTCTCATCCAGCTTCTCGTACTTCTCAGTCATACGTTCAAGTGCTTTACGCAAATCAGCATTTGCCGTACGTTCTGCTTCAAGCTCCTTGTTCAACTCTTCTTTCAAGTTGACCAAATCAATATCTGATTTTTCTTTAAGAGCTGCGTAATCTGCTTCTGCTTTTTCACGAAGCAATTGGATTTCGTTATTCTTTTCAACCAACTGCGCATCAAACTTATCTTGCAGAGATTTCAGATCAGCCTGCATATCCAATTGCTTTTGAATCGCATTCGCACGCATGACTTCAGACGCAAAGTTTTGCTCAATATAACGATTGATTGACTTGCTTTCTTCAAGAGCTAACTCGCGAGCCTTCTTGTAGACTTTGGCCATTTCATCGCGATAGTGAACCAATAGGTCTGTAATCGCACGTTCCATGAAGACACGAGCAACATCACGACGACGGGTATGCAAGTCTTGAAGGTTTTTCGCTTCAAAATCATCCCCATCAAGCTCCAACTTAGCTGTATCGAGCGTTGTATCTTTTTCAAGCTGAGCACGATTTTCATCATCAAACTCACGTTCAGCTTGCAACATCCGTTCCTTGATGAATTTGTCCTTACGCGCTTCATAGTCTTGTTGAACATCTTGTTTCTTCAACTCATGCGCTTCAATCGCGGCATTTACTAATTCTTGACGACGTTCTTTGATTTCCTTGAATTTCTTACCAGCATCCGTACTTTCATCGTGATAATCCAAACGATTAGTCAACTTATCCGCAAAGGTACGAAGAGCCAATTGATATTCACTCGCAAGTGAATTCACACTTTCATCCAAGAAACGAAGAATTTTCGTATTGGCAACACTAGACATCTGCGCCACATGCACATCCAAATGATTATTTGGATCCGTTGGCGTTTCATTGAACAACTCAATTGGATGCTTATCTTGCGCGAACAAATCATAAAAATCATCGTCCGTCACCTTGATATCCAACGAATCAGAATTCAACTGCTTCAGAATCAATTCTTGGACATTGGTTAGGTGCTGCAATTCAACAGGTTGTTGAGCTTCTGATTGTGCCACTGTCGCTTCTTCAACGAATTCATCATCTGCTTCTGGCAAGTCTTCAAAGACCGACTCGTCATAGACCACATCATCATGCGGCTCATACAACTCTTCTTCGTTCAACTCACTCGGATCAAATTCAGGAACATCATCCTCATGGTTTTCATCGAATTCTGCCACAGGCTCAATTGGTTCTTCAACAGGTTCCTCAGCAGACGCTGCTACATCTTCGACAACTGGTTCTGGCTCAGGTGTCGGTTCAGCAGCTTTCAACTCGCTTGTCTTCACAACCTTAGCTTCATCAGGCTCACCGTTTTCATCATGGGTCACCACAATCGTCATGTGACCATTCTTAATATTCTTCAATTCATTGACCGTCACCGTATCACTCAGTAATACGACACCATCTTCCGCATTAAAATCAGGTGTAACAATCGCAATATGAAGCGGTGTTTTCTCGACGAAGGACCACTCCGTCATATCAGCGAGTGTATCAACCGTTGGAATCAACCCTAGCGTTCCTGATTGAAAATCACCCTCAACTAAAACAGCTTGAATCAAACCATCATTGATAGACGCTGAAAAGGCACCTACTTCTTCATTCTTTTTAAATTTCTTACCAAACGCATTCACTAAATCATCTGCAAGCATTGCAATAATCACATAGTTTTCTTTTCCGTTTGCATCATACTTTACAATCGCACCACGTCGTTCAGCGTCATTGTACAATTCACGAATGTTATCATAAACTGTTTCCGCGACAGTTTCATTAAACTGCAACTGTGTAAATAAGTTCTTTTTACCAAATACCGCCATGGGTTAATACCTTTCTGCTTTCCTTTTTTCTTCTTCTTCAATTCGAGTCAGCCACTCATCGATGGCTTTTTTATTACGATTAGACAATTCAACCGCCGTAACCGCATCTCCAACATAAATAGTAGACAAGTCTTTTAAATGACCCTTGTCTGTAAACGCCATATTCCGTTTACGAGCAATAACCGATTCATGTGGATCAGGATCTACCGCAATATAAATTGAATCACCATCCACTTGATTTCGGTTCACAACACGTGCAATCGCCGCTAAGAAGGACTCATTAATCGTATTGACGATTCCACGAGCACCACCCGCTTCGGTCGCTTCACCACCACCTTTTTGCCAAACTAACCAATAAACGACTTCACGACCAATCTGTAAGTTATATCCAAACTTATAACGAATTTCTCGTTGCAACTTCTTCAACTTGGTCTTTGCGATCTTGAATTTTGTCGTATTAGCCAAGGGCCCAAACGGAATAAATCCATTAAAGCGGTTAATCAACTCATTCGGAAACGACTTATCTGCTAATAAGGCCCGTAACAACAAGGGTTTATACTTCAAGAGAGCATCTTCTAAGGAATCACCCCGACCACTCAAATATGGTGCAATTTCAGAATAGACCGATGAACCGACGTTAGTCGTTCCAATGATGATCGTATTTTTAAATGATTTTGTTCGTCCATTTTGGTCTGACAAAATCCCATCATCCAACACTTGGAGAAGCAATCGCGTACATTCAGGGTGTCCTTTTTCAATCTCATCTAAGAGAATAATCGCAAAAGGCTTCACATCGACTTCTTGCGTCAATCGTTCCCTAAAAACCGATACCCGATCTTCATTTGAATACTCAGACATATCGAACCGAATCATAGCTTTTTCGTCACCGAAGAGCAAATAAGCCAGCGCTTTCGCTAATTCTGTCTTACCAACCCCACTCGGCCCTGAATAAAGGAAAGACGCCATCGGTTTTGATTTGTCATGCAAGTCCGCGATAATGATTTCCAAATAATCAGCAATCGCCATAATAGCTAAATCCTGATCGAATACCCGTGCAGATAACTCTTCATGCAAACGATCTACGTCCACGTTTAAGACGGTATTGACCCCAATCGTATCATAAATTTTTTCAGCCAAAAGCTTTCGCGTAATCGGAACATTTCGATAACGAGCAGCACCGATCATAGAGTCAAGCATCATCAATCCTTTACGTGGTTGTGACGAAGCTGGAATATAGCGATTGGTGTATTCCACAATTTGAGCGAAGACTTCACGATGCTTAAACTTGTCTTTCAAAGTCGGATCTTGCTTCATCGCATCTTCCGCAGAACCTTTCAAAATCTTCACCGTTTGTTCATCCATCGGTGCTTTTAATTGCAAGGTGACAAAACGTTCAATAAAAGGTACGTTATCATCAATGCGATACTTGTAATATTCATCATTGGTTGTCGCCCCAATCACCCGAATGTTTCGTTTAACTGAATCCGCCAGATCTGGCTTCATGGCTTCAACCGCAGACGGTGATAATTGAAAGAGCAAGTGAAACTCATCAATGAATAAAACAATATCAAGCGAGGCATCTGCAAGACTACGAGCACGACGTCCAAATTCTTTGACTTCATCAAGCATAGCCTGCATCCGTCGTGCAATGACAGAATCGACATTCTCACCACTTGACTCAACGGCTGTCATCTTTGGTAAATCCACTTCAAAATACAAACGATTGCGATCATCTTGAATCATGGAGCGAACAAGGGTCGTCTTACCAACCCCCGCTGGACCTCGTAAGAAAATATTCGACACAGACGCTCGCGCAAATGTTTCTTGAATCAGTTGCTTTTCATGATCACGACCTTCCACCGCAAAAGTTAAGGGTAACAAAGCCTTGGCGTAATCACGCAACATAGGAAACACATACACATCATGCGTTTCAGACGTACCTTTATCACTTGTAATAATCTTGGGTTCTTGTTGATCTAGTAAAGTTTCTTCTAATTTAAAACGATCCATGAGACCCCCTGTCTATTACAAGCCCAAGGTATCGGGCATATCCAAAGACGCACTCAATTTTTCTGCTTGCTGGCGTGAATTAAATTCTTCTTCCGTTTCACCGAACACATCCGCTAAGGCTTCCCCATCAACAGAGGGTTCTACACCATCACCTTCAGGTAAGCTGTCATAAACTTCTTGATCTTCAGCCGATAATGCTTCTGCTATTTCAGACGGTGAGTCTTCCTCAACAGAATCCTCTTCAACAGGCTCTTGGTATGCAAACTCTTCTTCCATACCATCATCTGTCGTTGACGCATCTTCAACCGTTTCTGCTTCTTCATCCACAAGGACAATCGGTTTGAATAACAGATAGCGTTCTTCATCGAGATCACCGGTTTCATCAAAGAAAGCATTAAGCAACTCACGTGCTTGATTGGCGCGTGCAATATCATCATACACGAAGGTCTTCAACAAATTCACAAGCGCTGTTTCAACCTCAGTCGATGCACGATCAGACAATTCTTCAACATTCGCTACAGCAGATAGCAAAGCTTCTGTCTCGTTAGCTGTAAAAGCGGTCATTTCTTGTAACAAAATATTCTTACGAACCGCGGGATTATATTTCATAATAGAATTCCCTTTCTGCTTCATTTTTAATCTATGCCCCCATTATATCAAACAAATAGCGAAAACACAAAGGTTTCCGCTAAATTCCACTAAAAATTTTATAAAGTCAGTTCATTCCGTAAGGAACCAAGCACATCAATATCCGTATCAAGCGTCATGGTTTCTTCCAATTGCTCTCGTTGAACCTCTAATTCAACCGCTAATGTTGGAACTTCAAATTGACCGTCAACCAACTGCTCCACGCATCGACGCATTCGATACAAGTCCCTTTCCGTTGCATCGACAAGCGTATCTGTTTGACCTGTTTCTTCCAAATAATCACGAGCCCCCACGTATGCGGTCAATCGCCGATTATACTGGTCAGCAAAGGCCTCAATAGTCTGTCGCGAAAATCCGACACGGGTCTGTCCATAATAATCCACATCTAAATCGTGTAAATCATGAGCTTTCACTTCTTCAAAATAATCTTTTGAATACAAATTGCTCGACATCTGCGGCGGATACGGCGCAGAAACCCCTTCTCGAAAAGCTTCGACCAACATCGGAGCGGATAACTGACCTTTTTCATAGGCTTTTTTCACATATTCTTGATTGGCGCGTTGATACTCCGCCTTAACCTGAGCGCGATGCTCTTGATAGACATTTCGACCCGAACCTGTCAACAACAAGGCTGCATCCGTTACGCCCGTATCTAGTAAAACACGAGCCTCAAAAACTTGTCGATTGCGTTCCGCCTCTTCAATAGACTCAAAACCATATTGTTCCAGTACCTCGTCTAAGGGTTTCGCAAGTAGAGCATCATACTGTACGACTTTCTCATGTAAGGACGCAACAGACTCATATTGATCGCGAACATCTTGGTCTTTTTCCATTCGCCATCCAAAAAAGGAACGATACTTATCACTGGTTTCCGCATGATACAGCAATTCCGTTTCATAATAAAGCGCCATCCGACTCGCATCTTCGGACGCAGCACTACTTTGGTACTCCATCAAAGCATCTGCCTGCTTCATCACATGTCCTGTATGACGAGCGATACGGCTCGTATAAGCGCGTGTTCGCAATTCAAACCCAAATGGATCAAACTCTTCCATTCGTGCGCCACGCTCCAAAATAGCCCGTTTCAGACCATCATCATCCATGGACTGAACCTTGAGCAAATCCGTTTTAACAGAAAGTTCCTCTTGATCGACCTGCTTGATTTGTTGATAAAGAGCATCAACGCCCCGATCAATCAATTCTTTTTGACCATTTCGAATAAACTCATCCGAATCCGCCACACGAATTACTTTCTGAAAAACTTCTTGATAGCCTGTCTGTTCAGGATAATCATGATACAATCGTTGTACGAAACCACGAGCCAACTCATTTGGATAACGCATAGCGCGATCCGTCGATTGACTACTCCATAAATCTCTATCGACAGGAAGTGACCCCATCACTAATTGCAATTCACGATTGTACGACGCTTCGTGAAAATCCAAATCTTTCATAAAAGCGACCACGTTTTCACGGTCTTTTTGATGGTTCTTCCGATAAAACGAATAACCCCTCATTAAATCTAACTCGCGCGCAATCCCGTGACGAAGAGCCTCTTTTTCACCCTCCCAGATTTTTCCCCGATCATCTCCATCTACTCGCGTCCGTACATCCGCAAATTCTTGATCACAAAGAGCCAAATGGCAATGTAAATGGGACGTATCCACCTGTAAAGTCGCGACCCATATAGGATCTTCATACCCACCAACATCCACTAAATCGCGAACGCCTCGATTAATGGCCATGCGTAACTTCATCTGGTCATAATGATTTTTATAGGAACCATCACCCGTAAAGACAAAATCATCATCTAAGACGCCGTAATCGCGTAAAAACTTCTCAGAAAAAGAAAGCACCATTAACTGAACCGCATGATTTTGATCAAAGGCGGCCTGCACCTTGGCGGACTCTTCTCGTAACTCCTGATCCGAAAGCGATAGATTTTTCGAACCAAAAGCCCGACCACCGAGACCATCAATCTTTTTAAACCGACGCTTGACGTCTAATTCATCGTATTGCAATTGCTCGGCTTTAACGTCTTCAATTTCTAATTCACGTGCTCGATATCGCAAAGTTTCTTTATTAAAAGGATCGCGTGAATCCAACATAAAAGGCGCTAACGGCTCTGTCGCTCCTTTCTCATCACGACTCATATACCGCATCACAAATTGCCCAGGCGTCGCGCCCCGCGTAGCAGAACCATCCGCACGTTTGGTTGTAAAATGATTTGAAATAACAATATCTTTTTTCATGTCTCTATTATATCAAAAAAGAACGCAAATGCGCTCTTTTTTCTTAGAAATCACCAAATTCTAAATCATCGTCTTTGGTTTCACGTGAAACAGGTTGCTCAGCCGCCAATTCTTTTTGACGTTCTTGGAGAGTTTTCTTCTTCTCTTCTTTTGGAGCTTCGTCCACAACGGTCTGTAAATCAACCGCCTCGTCTGGCAATTCTAAACCAGCACTCAAAGCTTCAATATTATCAGTTACAGGTTCATCTGCTAAATCTTCCGCTGCAACTTCTTCTACTTGCAGTTCTTCTACAAGAGAAGGATCCACTTCAAAATCTTTCGCGAAATCATCATGATCTAACACTTGCTCTAAAGCAACCGCACGAGTGCTTTCATACTCATCATCTTCTTCAAAACCAAAATTTCGATCCAAATGACTATTTGTCTTGAGCAACTCATCGGCTTTATCAATCGTCAACATAGCTTCATCCAAGGTCAATCCAAAACCACGACGATTTTGACCATCATTGCGATTATCCGCATAATCAACAGGTAAAGTTTCAAAGCTGTCTAACAAGACATACGGTACAGCTACACCTTCATAATTCACTTTCGCACTGTACACTTTTGAATTAGTCGCTTCAACAAAAGGTTGATTATAAAGTGCTTTTGCCAAATCACGTTCAAAGCCACGATCTCGATAAAATCCACGTGCAATCAAACCTTGTAACTCATAATCATCCAGCTCGTAACGATAACGCATACGCACGCGATCATCTTTCGCAAAACGCACCGTATCTTGACCGTCATTATCCACAATCATACCCGTAATTTCAACATCCATATCTAGATACGGACGACGAATACGACCTTCTCGGTCTTTTTGGTCTGGAATACGAACCTTGGTTGATTTAATCTGAAATTCGGTATCCGTGCGCGATTGATCCATATTCAATACATTTCCAAAGGTGCGTAAGATTTCACGACCCTTTTGCGTGTGTACATGGTGTCCAAATGTTTCCATCTTTTACCTGCTACATAAAATATACTAAAATGTATATTTTATGAACCTTTCTAAAAATAAATTTTAAAATAGTTTCCTGTTTCATCCCGTCCGATTTGGTCTAAAACCTTGTAATTTTAAACTACTTTCGTTTATATAACGATCCACAGGCTTAACTTCCCGTGTAGCCCACGGTAGTGACGCATATTTAAACTGCGGTCAACACAGTATAATCTTCACAACGCTCTAAATTGATCGCTGCATTTTGATCACGATCATGAACAATCTGACACTTTGGACAAGTCCATGTGCGATCTTTCAATTTTAGATCCACATGCTTATATCCACAAGCAGAACATAACTTACTTGACGGATAAAATCGAGCAGCCGCACGCAATTCAATCCCTAACTTTCCACATTGGTGTTGCAAAAAAAGACGGGATTGATACCATTGCGCATGAGCAATTGCTTTTGTTAAATGACGGTTTTTCATCAAACCTTTCACATTCAAATCTTCAATCGTGATAAACTTTGGCTTTTGGTTTAAAAGTGATTGAAGAGCTTTTTGATGATAATCGGTTCGAATACGAGTTAACCGTTCATAAAGTTTGTTCACTTCAAGCTGTCGCTTTTGCAGATTTTTACAATCTTGCAAAGGTCGTCGCCATTTGAAAGACCTCAATTGACCTTTCTTTTTTCCTGTCTTGTAATAGACTTTGTGAGTCATATTCGCTTCATAGCGACGCGACAAAGAACGTTGTTTTTGACGTAATTTCTTTTCCAATTTATGAATTTTTGAAGATTTATTAATTGACGGAATAGTTTGATCCTTTGTAATAAAAACATCCTTTAAACCAAAATCAATTCCCAAACCTTCATCTGACGTCGTAATTCGTTCATCTGTTTCAGTTTTCGATAAACATGATACATAATAACGTCCATTCTTAACGGAAACAGTAGCCGACGAAATATCTTTCGGAATGTAACCAAATTCTTTTAGTCGTACCCATTTTAACGTAGGTAAAAAAATGCGATGTCGTTCCACTTTAATCGGATCAATTAAATAAAAACTATTATCTTGCGATTTGTTCTTAAATCGTGGTTTTCCGTTATGTCCTTTTAAATAGTCTCGAAACGCGCGATCGGCATTCATAATCGCTTGTTTAATCGCTTTGCTTGAAACCAACTTTAACCATGACGGTGTTTCGGGGTCATGGTTAATCATTTTTGAATACTCATAACCAGAAACAATTCTTTCATGTTGCTTTAAACGACCAAAATTAAACGCAATAAATTGATTATAAATATACCTTACATTTCCGCAAGTTTGATGAATCAAATGGATCTGCTTTTTTGTCGGATAAATTTCCGTTTTATAAGATTTCATCTAAACTAATATCCTTCTTTAATAATAAAACCAGTATACCATATTTTCCTACAAAAAGCAAGAAATGCGTTAAAGTTCTAGCTCACCTTCCTTTGATTTCTCAACAGAAACGTCTCGTGTAGACTCAACAGAGCGTCCAAACCCTCGTTTTTCCATTAAAAACCGAGCTCGTTTCCAAAAAGCTTCTTCAACACGCTTCCATGGCTGAACCGCTCCGCTTCGACCCCTTGTCCAATCAGAATAAGACGTCTTCCATTCTTGTAGTTTTTCTTTTAAGGGCTTATTTTCAGGAGCTTCATCTCGCTCAAGCGACCACTCAGCATACTCTTCTTTTAAATTCTTCCGCCAATCGTTAGCTTTTTGACTCAAGCGATAAACTCGAAACATGGTTTCTTTGGCCGTCACTGATAAAGCTTTACCTGTAGACGTCAAAGCCTCCTTCCACAACTGATACACACCCTGAACTTCTTTGGTTGTCTTCACATGTTGTTCATAATCAAAATCAGAAACAGCTTTCAAAGTATGGGTATCAATCCGAACCTCACCTTTTTTATTCTGAATCAAATCCGACACAAAGGCTTTCTTATCAAAATCCTCCAATTGATAGTCAACCGGAACCTTGGTTGCATTCGCAACACGGTTCATTTCTCGCTGATTATACCATTGATTAGCCGTATTCAACTTCGGTTTCACATAAGCATCTAGTGGATGCAATTGGTCATTTGCCAGTGACAGAGATAAATGATAACGAGACTCACCTGTTTGTTGCGTCTTTACTTCTTTTGGAACACCATCGATAAAGACACGTTTTTCCTTACGATCAAAAGGTTCTAATTCACCTGTCTCCTTTAATAATTCATCATCAGTTGACTCAGCAACCACCTCTTCCTTAACAACCGGCAAATCCGACTTCTCCTGCAACATCTCTTGCGTTTCCTGCTTCTGTTCCTCACTCACCACAGGCGCTTCTTCTGTCAACGGTTCTAACAAAATCCCTTCTCGAATCGTATTCTCCATTTCTTCAACGTATTCTGGAATGACATCTGGTAAAGGTGCCGATGCCGCAAAAGGGTCAAACTCCCCTTTTTCGGGTTCTTCCACGATACCATACGGGAAGTCTTCAAAACCAAACGGACCCCTCACACGATCCCCTAAAAACTTACTTTCATTATCAAAGAACATGCGATACAAATTTTGATCACTGGGCTGTACTGTCATCTTATCTCCCAAGCGCTGCATGATTTCAAAGGGACGACCATCAGCGTAACCATAATCGCCATTATTCAAGGCTCGTTCCGCATAAAATAAAGCGTCCACATCATTCATATAATCAGGACCCTCATATTCATCTGTCGGAATCGACGCAAGCGCATTCATCGACGTCAAAGGGTCATTATACATGCGATTATACTCTTCATCCAATAAGCGTACATTCTCAAAATGCTGTTTATAATTTAAAGCGACATCACTCACCTCGACACTACCCGTATTCACATGATAGACATAGCGTTCATCTTCAGCAGATACATTTTCCACATGAGCCGTAAAAACTTTTTGCTTCATCTGCTCTTTAAAACTATCCAAATCATCAGGAGTAAAGGTCACACCCAGTCGTTCTGCTAAAATCTGCAATTCATCCAACTGATAGGTCATGGCTTTCTTCGCAAAATCCGATCCTAAAAACGACAGACTCGGATCGATAAATCGTGCTTCTAAATCATTCGCCAACACAAAATTGACCAAGTATTCATTTTCGATAAACTCACCCTTATCATTCGTTGACGGCTGAATCGAGCCGACATACATTCGCAAGACTTCTTTTTCTTGTTTCTTCGTTAAATAAACCATTTACATTCCTTTCGTATAAAAAACAAGAACGGTCAAAACCGTTCTCATTTTCAACAGACATCTTAGAACGGAAGATCCTCATCCGTAATATCCATCGGATGGCCCTGTGTTAACTCAGGAGCTTCTTGCTGCGCTTCTCTTGTGACTTCGGCTTCAGCCGCTTTAGCTTCTACCTCTTGATTACGAACATCGCGCAATTCTCGCGCACGTGCTGTATTTGCATCGTGTTTTTCTTTATCAAGCGGTTCAGCAGCAGCCAGACGACCAGCCGTATTCACACGTAAACCCTTATAAGACTTACTCTTGTTTGACATCAGATCACCTTCAAAAGTCTTACCTCGAAGATCATTGACATCAAAATTCGGATCATCTGGATCCAAACCAACTGCTCGAGCAATCTTCTTCACAGACGTTTCATGATAAGGAATCGAATGATCATAATCTGTCTGACCGTCACGAGTTGGATACTTCCGACCAAAACCAAGAGAAGGACGGTCTACAAAATCAGCTTCATTTTCGAATTTATCATTCGCAACAGAGATATTCATCCAAAACTGATTCGTATCTTTTCCGTCTTTATCCTTAATACGAAAAATCGGTTTATCTACAACGTACAAACGTACGCCTTTAAAATCACGACCACGCATATCTGCCATATTTTGTCCTTTCACTTACGACTAAGGGAGCCGTACGCTCGGTTTCCTTCAAACCGGCAAAGAATAATAAAATAGAGTAGTTTCTTACTACTCTATCATTGTATCTTTTTTCAACGAAAACTGTCAAGACCTATTTTGATTTTGACCTTGAAAAAGTTTTATGGTCTTTCGCAAAACGCCATTCATCCTTAAACGCTTGCACCATTCGATCCCCACGCTTCTTAATTCCGTGATAAGCAAAGAAAACCATCAACATTCCAAGAGGGAGTAGAGATACAAGCCCAAGCCCCATCGTTAAGGCTACATTTCCACCTGTTCCGATGATAAAAATATAGGACGTTGTCATCAGAGAAAAAATGGACGCAACCCACAATAAAATAGAGGCTAAAAAAGCAAGCGTATAATAAATGAGTTTCATACGAGGGTGCATGTTAAAAAAATGAGTCATTGATATTGAAATACCTTTCTTTAATTATTCTAGAGAGCCCGCATAAGCGGTCACATTTGTTACTCGACGATCCTTTGCGTTTTGGCCTGTCACCGTAAATTCTACAAGAGCTCTTGACTTAAGCAAACCAGATTTATCATTCAAATCGTCTTTGTCTTTATACACATAATATTGAATCACACCAATATAGGTGATCGTTCCATCAGCCTTCCAAGTCGTCGGATAAAGAACAATGTTATCAAAATTTGATTTCAACCCTTGAATGTCAATATCATTATTCCGAAGACTCTTGTTGGCTACATCAATTCGAATATTTTCTTTCAGATAGTTTTGAACGAATTGAGACTCCGCGCCTAATTCATCCATATAACGTTTCCGAACAAGATCGTATTCATCACCTGATTTCCACGAAAAGGCTGGTGAAAAATACAAACTTGCAAGTTTCTTATCCTGAACCAATTGTTGATTGGAAACACCTTGAATATTTTTCTCAACCTGTTCCACAATCTTCACATTACTCTTTCGATTTCGTTCGATTTCCGATTGCATATTCTGATAAGTTGTTTGCAATTCCTTATACTTGCTATCAACTTGAACATTTCGGTAGAGCATAAATCCACTAATACTAAACCCTACAAGAGCAATCACACCCAAAATCAAACCGTGTACTAAATTCTTTTTCACTACACACCTCCACGGTTATAAGATACAGCTTCACCAGCCACCGTATACGTCACACTAATATTGGAGAAACGACCCTTATCACTATCATAAATCGCAGTCACCATACCCATCAGTTCATCCTTATCATCCTTCAATAAGAACACGACAGGAATATCAGATCGTTCATAAGTCGCGACCGACTTAAACTCCATCTTCCAAGAAGGCACCTTAACCCATGTCGCTAAGGCTTCACTTGGATTAAAACCAGTCTTGGATTGAATCTTAGACGTTAAATCCTTAATTTTCTCCAAATCGAGCGGTTTATCAGCCCCGACAAGCGTATAGTCCATGGCCTTCATCAATTCGGTCTGCCACTGAATCATTTCATCGCCCGCTTCTTTTGCGCTATGAGTCTTAACATCAATGGTTTTCTTTACAATTTTTTCATTGTTTCCGCCCTTAGCATTTGACAGAGCCCCCTCTAAATCTGACACTTGACGTTCCACTTTAGCGATTTGCTCTGTCCGTGCCTGCACATGGGTTTGCGTCGTCAAAGCAATCGCACACGTAATCCCTAAGATCAACACACTTGGAATGATCGACCAATTGGACATCAACCACTCAGACGTTGCCTTACCCGACGTATTGCCTTTTTTCGTATGCGGTGTGAACTTGTTGTAACCTGCTTGATAGGCTTCTTTAAAAGACTTCTTCTTTTTCTTTTCTTTCGGCTTCTTTGCCATACACATATCAGCCCTTTCTAATCAATTTTCTCTATTATATCACAAGTCATCAAATAATGCGAATGATTTCGCTTAATCCTACAAGAAAAACCCGTGATTTCACGGGTTTTTCTATTATTTAGAATTCTTATCCCATTTCGCTTTACCATCTTTCGGTGCGGCAAAAGTCATCAATTCAGCTTCATATTCAGCCTTCTTGATATACCGATAATCCCATGTATTAAACTTTCCTGCATTTGCACCAGAATAAAACGCATAATTCTGTTCAATAACCAAAATATCTCTATTCTTAAAGATATGGGAGACAATCCCTGTATGACCAGCAGCCGTTGGTCCCGGTGTTGAAAATACAGCGCCCGCTTTAATCGGATCTCTTGAAACCTTCGTTCCAAAAATCTTAGCCCATTCACGAGCCTGATCCACACCGTTCCCAATAACTACACGAGAACCATCGCCCCAAATACATCCAGCTGCTGATTCTGTAAAGTCCACACACTGACCAGAACCTTCGGCCCAGCCCGTTCTTGTACCATAGGTCAAACCAAAAGACTTTGGATCTTTCGCATACGGTTTCAATTCTTTTGGCAACTCATTTGGTGACCAAACCGTACCGATAATGCCCGCTGGAAATTCACCCGTACCGTCTTCCGCATAATTAACAGCCCCAGAATCCTTCAAGGCAACGCCACAATCATCTTTTTTATTCAACTTGGCCTGTTTCGTATTCGCCGCTGCTGCTTTTACGTTTGCAAATGACAAAATGGATTTAGCATAATCTTTATCCTTATCCATCTTCTTAATCGCAACCAAACGTTCAGCCGCTGCTTGTTGGCGAGCCGCTAATTTATTACCAGGAACTCCTTCCCACATAGAAAGGAACAAAGCCGTCGCTTCATCGACAGATTTTCCTTTAGACGCTTGTAAATACGCATCTAATCGAGACTTCCCACTATCGTTGTCACTCACCATAAAGGCCAACTGCGTATCCATATCGAACATGGACTTGTTGATAGATTTGGCAAAATCCCACAACTGTTTCGCACGAATACCCGTCCATTGACCTAGACCAACCCCGATATAGTGCTTGCCTTCATGCAAATAGCCTTGTTCATTGAGACCACCACCATTATACATAGCGAGAAAGGCCACCCATCCACCGACAAGATTTTCAGCGGTCGGGCCATCTTTATCCAGCAAATCATACTTATCTTTTACAATATAATCCGTTTCATACCGCTTCGGCTGAATATGAGACTCCTCATTCCATGCGCCTAGTATGGCTGCAATCTGTGTATCATCCCCACCGTATTCAGACAAGACAGACAAGGTCTTTTTCGAATTTTCATCAATACGGGCTTGATCTTCTGCGGTTACTTCTCCCTTTTTAGCCTCCGAAATCTTCTGTTTAGCACGATCAGCTACATTGGTATCATTACAACGAAAGGCTTCATCCGCTGCTCTGGCCCGTTGCACTTGATCTGTCTGGAAAAAGACCATTCCAATCAAGGTGAAACCACCCACCACAACCGAGACAACAGCCGTCACAGCCCAAACTCCTAATGAGAAAATCCCCATTAAAAGACCACCGAGCGTCGCACCAATCGCAATAACCCCATCTACAATAGCGCCGATAATAGAAGCGAACAAACCAACCCCCGCAATCGCGGCTTGATTAACTGCGCCTGAGAAAATATTCCCACCTAAAACAGCACTACCAACTTTCGCTGCTGGCTTACTTGCTTGCTTAACAGCCTTCTTGCCGGCCTGCTTCACACGACTTTCTTTTGGTGAGCCACCTGTCTTTTTCAATCGACCCTTTGGCTGTGCCTTCTTGGTCGTAACCTTAAACGCATCCCCCAACGTTGGCTCTTTCATATCTTTATCTGACATATCTCACGTCCTTACTACTTAAATTCTGACGGATCAATCTGAATAGCTTTTACCATTCGTCTTCCATTCTCATCCGCCTCAATCGTCACCATCATCAGTCGCTTATAAGGCTTTTTCTCCATCTTATAAGTTACGATCCCGTCATAAACAATAGACCCATTCTCCTTCCATTCATGTGGAATCAACGATAAGGATTGAAACACAGGCGCTTTCTTAAATGAATCTTCCTTAAAGAATAGTTTAACAAAATCAGACCCATCTGTAAAATAATCCGTCGCATCTTTCTTATGCGTCTCATACTCAGCTTGCGACCCATGCACCAAATAAGACTCAAACAATCGCTTTGTGACATCCGTATCATCTTCTAGAATATCTAACGATACGCCCTTAATATTGCGCTTGACCTTTGTTTCTTTTGCTTGCGACTTCCCTTTTACATCCACAATCTGATTTCGAATCGACCCTTGCAGTGCCACTAATTCTTTATGTTCTTGACTAGGACCCGATAAAAACAAAGACGTTACCTTAAAACCACCCCAAGCAAGTCCAATGACAAAACAAGACAAAAAGGCATTCGCTAAAAAATTACGATACTTATTCATGCACATTCCCTTCTAAATAAACAACGCGTACATCTCGAAACTGATTTTCAATAACATCATACACAGCCGTCACATATCCGACCAGCTTACCAAACCCATCTTTCATTTCAAACAGAACATCCGTCTTCATTCCTTCAAAGGCCGCTTTCGAACGAAACTCCAACGACCAATCCGCCTGTTTCAACCAAGACTGAATCTTATTCCAATCATCCGGTGTCTTCTCTAACAACTTATGTACCACATTCGCTGCTTCAACGACATCTCCATCTTTAATCTCAACATTCTGCGGATCCCTCTGCTTTTTCGTAATCACCGTCATACTTTGCGCCAAAGCATCACCCGCCTCCGTTGCCGTATGCGTCTGTACCACAACGTCCTTATAGATGACTGACGGTTTCGCCTTCTTTTTCTCAGACGCTAACTCCGCCTTGTCCTTTTTAATCTGCGACACCAAAGCCTTATTCTCTATCGACAACCGATTATTAGTCATCACCAAATGCGTCACATTCAAAGCCAAAACCAACACCGTCACACTAATCGGAACAACTGCCCATCGCGGCAAGAGCCACTCGAAAAAAGGGCCTCCGATTTCTTTTCCAGACTTGGTCTTAATGGACACCAAATAATCCCGATCCCCATACTTTAATTTCTTCTGCTTCTCAAGCTTAACCATACGAAAAACCTTTCTATTTCAACGAATTACTGTCTCTATTATACCATAAAAAACCAAAAACGAAAAAGAATCGTCACCGATTCTTTTTCAAAAACCTTATTTTTGTTGCCATACTTGGAAGGACTTATCCCCTGTTGTCTGTGTATACAACTTCTTCTGAGCGAACAATCCTTCATCAAGAGCCACCCGTTTTCGATTAATGGTCGTTTGAATCTTTTGCAAGGATTGCGCCAACATCTGATAAGTTTGATTCAGTTGTTCAGCGTCTTTCGCCACCGCCATTTCCGTAGACGAATTCAAATCCGATTGTACAGACGATAACTCAAGCGTTTGATCGGAACCTGATTTCTTCAAAGTCTTAATCTGCAACTTATCTAACGCATCCATCGGAACCGTTGCAAGACCCTTCAACTTAGACTTATCAATCGTAACCGCTACTTCTTCATAGTTCCCTTCACTGTTTACAATCGTCTTGGTCTTCTTGCCATTTGTTTCTTGCGACTTCACAACTAAGAGATTGGATACATCATCATCTGTAATCTCGCCCGAAATCAATTGTTTCAAATAACCATCTTCTAGCGTAGACCCTGCTCGTAAATTGAAACCACCCGGCAATACGGTCGTTGTCTCAAGACCATCCGCCGTCACCTTCAAATCACGAAAAATCTCTGGCAATTCTGGCACATCATAACCACGATCCGCAATCCGTGTCTGATATTCTTCCACACGTTCCAAAAGCGTCTTCATTTGCTTCACTTCGGTATCATACTCATCCCGCAACTTCTTATCTTCATCCCGACCGACGAGAGTGTAATACATTTCTTCAGGTGTGGCATCCGCCTTCAAATCAACAATGGTCGCCTTCTTCGCACCAAAATTCGCATAAAAACGAATTTGATTGTACTTCTTGAAGGACTCACCATAGCCGTTTTCCATCGTGATTTGTTCATTATCTTGCTTTTGAACGGCCAAATCTTTATCAGAACGAATAGTCACATCCAAAATCTGATTAGGAATACCCGCTTCATCATGAATCCGAACTCCCATATAACCCGTTGAACCAAATACAAATAAGTTCCCAACAGGCTTGGTCTTCAAATGTTCTTGATAGGCCGATAAGAAGACTTTATAATTACGAGCATCTTGAGAGACATCATTGACATTATCAAACTGGAACAACAAATAAGCCGTCTTGCCATCTTTCGAACGACTAACTGAAACAACCTTCGCCTTAACGGCTGAGTTCTTCGAATACTCGGACTGCTTGGTATAAATCGCCTTTGTCGATAAGGTTTGGCTGTTCTTCTGAGCCATACCTACACCCGACATGGTCAAACCACCACCAATCAACACAACCGACAATCCTAAAATAAAAAGCTGCCGCTCAATGGCGTTGTGTTGCCCCATTTTAAATTTACGCAAACGCTCCTCACGAGCTAATTCTTTATCAAACTCAAGATCAATTTGATTTTTACGGCTATCTTCACCACCGTCTATTTCAGCATTTCGTTTCTTCCAAAAAGCCATATCTCGTCCTTTCTGTTACTAACATAGGATTATTATAACACAAAAAGACCAGAGAATCAACTCTAGCCTTTATCTTTCAGCGATCATGCTTAGAAACCAATCAATGATTTCACCGCATCAACAGAATTTGACAAGTTAAACAAGATAGCTCCACCGCCAAGATCTTGGAGGGTCTTCTGACCACCAGACGCGATATTGCTCAAGAGAGCCCAACCACCAGTAGCAAAAGCACCACCGATGATTAGCCCAAGGATAACCATACCCCATTTTGGATCGTGTTGTTGTTTTGTAGTTGCGAAGTTACGGAAAATCTTGTAACCGGAAATACAGATTAAGATAACCCCGAGCAACCCAAAGAATAAACCGCCCCAGAACTGGACTTTGTTCGTTGCATTTTGTAAAAACGCTGTCAAATCCCAAGCCCCAAGATAAATGTTAGATAAAAAATCCATTGGACTGTCAATCTATCATGAATCCACCCTGCCCGCTTTTTAGACTCATAATATTCTCCTTCATTAAATATTTTTGGGCAAGCTTATTATATGGATTATTATACTAAAAATCGAACCCTTTTGTCAAGACTCCATAGAAAAAAAGTGATAATTTTCATTATCACTTTTCATTTTTCTTACGTCGAACCACCCGTTCAGGTTTCCGTACCACTTTCGTTTCTTTCGGAGAAGACAAGGTATTCTTCTTAGAAGCCTTTCCAGAACCTTCAACCAAAGTCTGATCCGTAACCGCAGGGGCATCATAAGAACGACCCACTACAAAATCAGTTGTATTCGTGCTCAATGGAGGTACGGTCTTACGACCACCTTCTTGAACAGAACCCAATCGACGATTGACAATCGTCCGTTGTGGTTGTTTTGTGACGTCTCGATGCTGAACGCGAGCATTTTCGACAACATCTACATGATGAACGCCACCACCTGCTTCAGTCTCAACCGTCACATCTTGTTCCACCTGAACCGTACTACGTGTGACCGCTCCTGTAGAACCACCACCACTAATTGTCCGACTCGGCGCTTGCACCGTGCGAGAAACACCGCTAGAGCCAACGGGTCGAGAACCCAAAGCCGCAACCTGTTGTTGACCCGTATTCACATAGGACTCAGGCGCTACAGTTGACGGTGTTACCATCTGCGTCTGAATGTTGGCCATTTGCTCCGCATTTTGCATAACAGGACGAGAATAAACCGTTGACGCACGCGCATGACTATGACCCGATACAACCACGTTTCCTGCTTGACCAGAAGCTACTTGATTGAACTCGGCTTCAAAGGCTTGACCTACTTCATTTACATGATCTAAGGAATCCAATTTCATTGAATCAAACCCCATATTGGCTAAAGCTTGAACAGCGCCTTGCCGTTGTTGTTCATTCTGTTGAATCTGTTGATCGACCCGTTGCACCGCAATCATGTCTCCTTTAAGTTCAGCATCTGCGCGTTGGCCTTTCAAACCATCTGCTTCAACCATAGAATTTCGCAATACCGTTAAGTTGCTTGCAGCCTTATCAGGATCCGCCTTAAAGACACGAACCTGTGAGCCATCCGCCATGGTTTGCATTTCACCAGCCACATTGGACTCAAAACCATTCTTACGAGCTAAATGCTTAGCCGCACGACGAACCGTTACACGATTAGCTCGAATGCTATCCAATTGGGAATCATATCCAGCGAATTCGCCTTCAATCTCATTCAAGACAACATCTTTAGCTGTCACATTTTCTTGTGCCGCTTCAACCGCTTGGTTATCCGAATCAAGAGCCGACGTTAACGCTTCAATACCCTTATCCGCATTATTTAAACGTGCACGAGCCGCTTCAATCGTAGCCTCATGACCACCTTCAATGGCTTCATTATAGGCTGTCTGCGCCATATCATGCTCTTGACGAGCACGATTCAAACGACCTTCCGTCTTATCACGTTTGGCTTTCATCTTCTGAAGATTGGCCATCGCATCTTCTTGTTCAGCGAGGGCGCCCTTACGACGCTCACGATTAGCCGTCATTTTCTTCTTGAGAATATCCTCAGACGCGCTCAACTTAGTATTGGCGTCATACAAATCATCATAATCACCAATACCTGCAAGAACCGCAGCATCTTCATCGCTAGACGTGCGTGGATCGAGATCCTTACCGTCACCATCCACGTCACCAAATCCTTCATCAAGCGGTTTATAGCCTTTACGTTTCACGTTATTTCCGTAATCTGCAACTGCTTTTGCAATATTCTCATCACGAGACTGAAGCAATTCAGAATTCCGTTTCAATTCACGAGCATTACGACGATACTCATTCGTCTCATCCTTAACGAGAGACAACTGATCTTTGCGTTGATCTTTCAACTCTTTCTCAGCACTCAAGGCATGATTATCCGTACGCCCATGTGCCACGTCATTCATACGAGCCAATTTCGTTTGAAGAGCTTTAGCACGAGCCGCTGCACGCAACTCGGCATTGGAACGACCAGGGCCACCCTGACGACGTTCTTCCATATCCAAAGCTTTTTCTTGTTCTAAAGCGTCTTTATAATCAGACTGATCAGCATCTTTTCGGTGTTGCTCACCAGCGGCTTGCAACTTTTGTCCAACGGTTCCATCTCCACCACGAACTTGATCCAAACGATGCGTAAACTTGGTAATCAATTCTGTGAAAAACTCCATAATAGCACCCGCTACGTGTTTTTTATACACGTAACGAGAACTAACCGCTACTCCGAGCAAAAGAGCAATGGACAAAATACGAGACAAGGTAGACGTAATCGATACACCAGCATCAAGACCAATCGCGCCTAACGGAACAATTGCGGACGCCGCCATCGCACTCGCCATAGAAACAATACCAATCAAAATTTTCGTAACCATTAAATAAGCCACCAATGCTGTCACCAGTTGAACCAATCCAGCACCTGCATAGAGAACCGCCTTCATGAAGAAGTTCAAACTACCAAAGGCTGAACCAAAGACATTCGTTAAAATACCAAAGAAGTTAAAGAACACTTTTGTAATCAACTCATACCAGAACAACAAACCGACAACCACAAATACTAACAAGATGACAACGGTCTCAAGCCAAAGCATAAAGACGTCAAATCCACGACCAGGCATGACAACTGTTTGATACTGACCAAGTGACAAAATACTAGATGAATTCGATGGTGAATAGACCGTCATACCGGTCGCACCAAATTCCGTATTCAAGAAATTATACATAGCCAAGTCAGATAAACCAAAGGCTGTCGAACCTTCACCACCAGCCGCAATGTGCGACCGTTGAGCCGAACCATTCGTTGGCGTAGAATTACCCGAATTCAAATAATAGCTAACCATCGTATCAGAAAAGGCATTTCCTGTCGGTGTTACAGACAAGTAACCGTTGTTGTAGAAGTTATACGGTCGATCTTGATAACCCTGTGCGAATGCTTTCCCAGCATCCCCCTCAGCTTTATCGGGTGGTTTAATCCCACGACCATCATGCAAAATATAACCTGTTGAACCTTGGTCCACACCCGCACCATTATCATTCTTCCAGTCACCGACATTATTCAAAATGTCAAAGTTCAAGGACAAGAGCCCGTTTGCAGCCTTCAACCCAGATTTACTATGGATGGTACCCTTAACGAAGGAGTCATAAGTCGCTGCACTATACTTGCTAGACCCCATAAACTTGAAGAGTGTTTCTACAACCCATGAGACCGCACTTGTATTTCCATTTGGGCCTGCAATATCAGAGAAATCGACCTTAAACTGACCATCGTTGCTTGCCAATTTGGCCTGACGTTCGGTTTGTCCATATTCCGCTGCTGTTGTGACAGCTCCGATATTTCCCGTGTGATTTCCGTTACGAAGGTTGGCTTGAAGAACACTCACCCAACCATCACTACCACCGTTAGAGCCTAAGCCCGAGATAACATTGATAGACGTTGCGACACGACGCAAATCCGCTGTATCACGAGACACAGCATAGGTTCCTGTATGAAACTTAATCAATGTATCTCCTGATGAGGTTGCAAGCGTACCGTGTGAAGATGGCGGAGCGAGACGTGTGTTTTCAATCCATGAATCCGTCCGAATAAAGGATGACGCAATCACGTAATTGATATAACCGGCTGATCCCGCATCGAAAGCTTCGCTTTGAAGCCATTTTAAAGTAGCCGTATAAGAACCACCTAAAAGCGGAATACCGAGCACCATGATGAAAAAACGCAACACAATCTTCGTAAAGCGTTGTTTAATACCACCGGAACGTCCCCACGCAAAGATAGAAAAGACTAAACTTCCTAACATAATCGTGATAGACACCAGACCCGCCTTCGTCAAACCGTCATACAAGCCATTGAAAAGACCAAGCAAATCACCGAAGAAATTTGAACCCGGCGCATAATCAGATCCGACAGCCTTTTGTAAAAGTTGACCTGACGCGTCTCCTGCCGCACCAACTCCTCGGGCAATCCATTCAAACGGGTTCAAAATCAACATCATCTTCAAAACAATCGAGAACAAGACTGGAATAATCAAGTTAATCATGTAAAGAACAAGAATAATCATTCCGCCTAATACACGACCAAACTGAACGACGGTTCCCACGATCGTTGAATCGCCCATCTTCATATAGCCATTATCTACGAGAGCCTTCCCATAAAAAGCATACCCCGCAAAAGAAGAAGACTTAATCGTATTGTTATTCTCATCCGTATTGGGACTCAACGTAATATTTTGAAGTCCTCGATAACTATAAGCAGATGAGTTGGCTGATACTTTTGAAATGATCCAGTTCTTCAACTTGGTACCAAGTCCAACAAAGCCTGTTGGATTATCCGCATAACCAAGAGCACCCCCAGCATTTCCGACATTTGTCGCTGACGTCGGACTTTGACGAACAACGTCCAAAAGCTTATTGGCTTTTTGAACATCTTCTTCACTTTCCGAACCTAACGCAGAAAGCCCTTGGTTGAAAATATTCGCAATATCACTAGCTTTCGCATACAGTGAACTATCAATTGCATCCTTATCCTTGGCGTCATCTTCCGCATAAACCACAGACGTGAACGCCACCATCGTGCTATCTGGTACGACAGATTGGAGCACCTGATCACCAAATAACAAACAACCAACAAAGAACACAGGAAGCAACCATTTCGTTAATCGTTTCATGAATGACCCCCTTGAACAGATAATCCAATTCCGAAATCACAATCAAAAACTACATTTTCAAAGGTCCTTCGGATATACCACGTCTCATCACGATCAGCCGTAATATACTCATTCAAATTCGATGGAATATCCTGTTTAATAATCTCCTTGTATTGATCGATATCACTCAGACTCATCCGACCAAACAAAGTATAATCTGCCTCATCTAAATTATTAAATGACGCATCATCTAAAGCTTTTTCAATACTTCCATAACAATACACCACACGAACACCCTTATTAAACAAAATGTCAAATTGCTCTGTGATATATTTCTTCAATTCAGAATTGATATTCTCTGCACCATGAATGATGACGACATCCCCCGAACCAAGAGAGCGAACCGCATAAGACAAGACATTCACAAATTGCGCCATCGCGACACCTCGTCCCCGTTCGAGTGTGGATGAAAAATCATAAATCACGCGTGAATCATGATCCGCATCATCAATACGACTAGACGTAATAGTATCAAACAAGGAACCGTTAACCTTCAACATATCGTTAAAGACAGCTCGCAACGACCGCAAGGTTTCTTGAACCGTTGGCTCATTAGACTCCCCATTTGCTAATTTATCATATTCTTGACGCAAATAAGCAGCGAATTCAGGCAAGCGTGGATATTCATCGTGAGGCAATCCAACCAAACGAATACTTTCTCGATTGACCGCCTTGGACGTATCATCGGGCCACATCTTTCGATCCACATAAAACATAGTCAGAATATCCGTCAATTCATTTCGAATCCGATTCTTTTCCGACTCATCGCCACCCGACATCATGAGAGTCATCAACTTAATTTTCTCAAGAAGCGCTGGAAAAATGGTTAATTCATCCCGTGGATCCCCGAAAGCTTCAAAGGGGTTCAAAGCACCATCATCCATATCAACAACCGCCGTCAATGGTGATAGATCAAGACCAACCGACGCAATATCAGCATTGTTTAAGACAAAATGAACAACTCGATGGCGATTCATCAAAGCAACTTGACCAATCTTCACACCCCACAAATCACTTCCCTTGAGTGGTTTGAAAGGTGATAAATCTTCACGCAAATAACTTCGCGTACGAGCTTCTCGACCAGACGCAACCACTAAGTGATGCCGATACTTATCAATATCTAACAAGACCGCCGACGCATTGATATCACCTCGCATTTGACCGACATATTCACCCGTCAAATCTTCAATACCGTGCGTCACCAGATTATAAAACCCAGCGTACTCTTCTGACGTAAAACCAAACTGACGTTCATCCTTCATAACAGTTGAGCGAAGCAACATATTTAGTTTCTGACGTTGAGCCCCATCAAAGGCCTTAGCTGTCAACGTATCAAAGCTACTCCGCAAATGCTTATTCAATCGACGCACGACAGTATCTAAAATCTCAAGTGACGGCGCCTTGATTAAATAATTCATTCGAACATCTAAATAGGACGCACCCTTTCGAATTTCTTCCATGACCTCGTTCAAGGCCGCTTCATTTTCACTAACTGTCGCCTTATCGTTGGTCGAAAAACCTTTCGCTTCTTGCTTATCAGACGCTACAACGCGTTCAGATTGTAATTGTTTGGCATCAACCCAACCCTTTGGACGCTTCCGCGCCTGATTTAAAAAACGAATCCGAACATCTTTAAATTCTTCCGTGTCTAGCCAATTCATAACCGACACCAAGACGCCCCAAAAACGAGGCAAACGATTATCCGCACCATCATTATGAAGAAGCGTCAAAACCGTACCATAGGTATCATCATCAATCATGAAATAATCACTAAAGAAACAATACTTATTCTTCGGTTTCACCCGACTAAAGAAATCAGAATGACGAATCAACTTCGTTGACTCAGTCTTTTTGCCCGTTTGAACAACTTCTTTTTCGGGTTTCTTAGCAGATTCTTGCGTCTTTTTCTTTTTGAATTTCTTTAAAACCACAATGTTATCCTTTCTATGATTTAAGCATAGTCTATTATAACATAAAAAACAAGAAAGCGCACGACTTTCCTGCTTTTTTTTCTAAAACTAAGTGAACAATTCCTTATAATACTTGACAACTTCATCGTATTCTAACGGTTTCACATACTTAAAAATATAACCAGATCGGTTCATATCATCAAAGGCAGCTGCTTCCGCTTCATACAAATCTTGCTTGGTATCCCCAATAATCATCATATATTGATGAATCGCAATATTGCCTTCTTTAGTCTTATCGACATCTTCTTCAATCATCGCATTTTCATCCACATACCCACCGATTTCCGTTTTCAAAATCTGCTCAGACTCATCAAACAAAGCAACCAGTAAATCATCATAGACGAGAGACCGACGATAATCACATTCCGCTAATTGTTCATCTACTCGTTGGGGTTCTGCTGCCGTATCAAATAAAATATCAACGCCCTCTGGCAGATTCCGATAGAACCGCTCATTTTGCTCTAAAATCTTAGACGCATCTTCATCAAACAACATAAGGGACGCGTTTCCAACAACCTGATAAACACGCGCCCAACGATCATCAATCATACGAATGACACCAGACTCAACGCCCTCTTTTTCATTGGTTTTCACCCCAAAGAAACGACGAGCCTTATCCAAAGACGTATTTCGAATTAAAACCAATTCACGCGCTTTTTTCAACACGTATTGCACGTATTGAGCAACCACTTGAAAACCATAACGGTGCGTATCATCTTGCCGGCCCATCCAAAAAGCAAATAAGAGAAAACCAAGAGCGAAAAAGATACCACCCACAATGGAGCCTCTTCCCACAAAAGAGCTCATTTCAAGATAACACAAAATAACAATCGCAACAACCCAAATCACCAAGGTCATCATGGTCATCGGGCGTTTCGTAAATCGAATTCCATTTTTCTTTGACTGCAACTGAAACTGCCTATCTAATTGCGTCTTATTCAAATCAAACGGAATGCTATAAACCTTTTTAGCCATACCTATCCTTTCCTACATCCATTCATCGACATAATAGCCATAATACTTGACCGTTTTGCCTGTATCTTTGGCCTTAAAAGACGTTAATCCCCACTTCACAAAAGCTTTCTTACCAGACTTAAATGTAATCGGTGTCGAACCCCCTGCATACAAGTGATCCTTCTCATCTTCATCAAATTTATAACCCGAAAACTCAGCCTTCATTTCAGATCGAGCTGGTTTTCCTTTTGCTTTCGGCGCCGCTTTCTTATAGGAAATAGTCCAACCCCACTGAGAATCCTTCACAATTTCTAAGCTCGGCTCCCAATCATCGCCTTTAGACGTTTTCGTTTTAATTCGAACTTCTTCTTTTCGAGCCAAGCGTTCCAACTCATCCGCCGACAATACATAAGACCCGAACGCAGGTTTAATTTCAATGGTCTGACCCTCAAAAACAATCTCTACTTTCGCAGGACCATTCTGAACAGGGCCTAAATATTTGAAACCATAACCGTACTTCTCATCATAACCAAATCCAATGCGACCCTTATATTTCTTCTTGGTCTTTTTCGACACCAAATCAATAACGAATTCACCACCAGACAGAGCAATCGCACGTTCTTCTTCGGTTGGCACATACACACCCATGACAGAATTGTAGAATTCAACTTCTTTTCCCTGAAAGACACCTTTGACCTTCTGAACAGGCGCTTTGGCCTTCAATCGTTCAAAGGTTGTCGCCTCAGAACCACCTTTCACGAGCACACCATCGATATACTTCTGTGCAAGACCTTCATTCGCCAGCATCACGTCCATGTCATGTTTCACCAACTTGACACTGGTCACCAAAACATCATCAATAGTCTTCTGCAATTGACCAACCAATTCCATATTCTGGAAAAGTTCTTCCGTGATATCTGGCGACGCAATCCATGTATCTTTCAACAAGACGGCATTGATTTTACCAACTAAGGTTGTAAACAAACGACCTCGTTTTTCATTAATCAATCGACGTTCTTCTTTATCCGTTGTCATTTCCGCAATCGTAGAGGTACGTGTTGCACCTGTACCGACATCATATTTCTTCAGCTGGTTCTTCAACCACTTAATCGTTGGTGTTGCCGGTTTCGGATTGACACCTTCTGCGACAAACGGATCAGCAGATTGACCGATACCTTTTGCTTGTGTGTCATCGTCCTCGTCATCGTTGGTTTCATCCTGATAGACAGCCTTCCATCCTTGTGAAACAGGAAGAGAGAACCGTGTCTTAAAATCAGGATAATCCACCACATGGCCCGACACACTGTCATAGACATAATTCTCAGCAAACATGGCCAAAAAGTTCTTGGCTAAGGTTTCATAAATCGCTGCCGCAATCCCTTTGCTTCCATTATCAAACACAGATAAGTCCGCTAAACTCTTGGGTACGACTTCACCCGGACGGTTCGCCCCGTGGCTACCACCATCTTTTACGTGCGTAGACCGTTGCTTGCGGTGTGTCAATAAACTCGTATCGACGCCGACGACTTTTGCAATCGAATCCACCAACGGAAGCATATCTTTAAATTGTTCAACAGAAATCACCACGTCTTCGGTACGCGGATATGACACGATTTTTGCGTCATACATCTTCTGATACACATCTTGTACCTTCTTAGGCGCATAGCCTTTCGGCGCTAAGATAGACGCCAATTCCATCAAGTCAAGAAGTTTCGGCGGAGCTGTCTCCTTACGCGCTCGACCGTCTTCCACAACAGCCGACGTGTGATAATCGCCAATGGGTACATCATTTTGATTCGCAAAACGCCACGTATCACCTTCATTAAACTTCCGCTTATAGACATGGCCATTATCATCTTTGAACTGCGCTTCATAATAGGGCGTTCGTTTGTATTTTCGAATGGCTTCTTCTTGTAAAAAGACCAAGCGATTGATCACCGATTTCAAGCGACCATTTCGCAACAAAGCCTTAATGCCGAGACGTCTCGCAATCCCTGTCGCAATTCGAACAACCTGCATAGACATGAAATCCCAACGAGAACGAGCTTCTGCCTTTAAATAATCCCCGTTCTGAGACGCTTTTGAGACATCCCTGCGAGACTTAAAGGCTTTCTGAATCTGCTTGACCGATTCATCCACAAAATACATCCGCTCAATCGGACCCTTCCACCCAATTTCTTGGAAGGCTTCCATAGCAATCAATTCCCCTTCACCTGACGGATCCACATCAGTTGCAATGACTAGCACATCTGCCCTCTTTGAAGCAGCTTTTAAACCAGACAGCAAACGAGACTTATTCGGTGCGACTTCTCGCTCAAACGACAAATCTTTCGGGTTCCATGGTAAATACTTCATATCCCATGATTTATATTCTTCTGACTTACTGTCAGACACCATATTCTCAGGCGAAACGTATTGCATGACGTGCCCTGCGAGCGCGATAATCTCATACTGCTCGCCGTTAAAGGTTCCGCTCTTTCCACCAAGCGCTTTCGCAAAATTTTGAGCCGCACTCGGTTTTTCCGTTACAATCAATAACATTTATTCATTCCTTTTCGTTTTACTGAATCTAGTATACCATAAAGTCCACTTATTTACCTGCTTTTGTATCACGTCTCGCTACTTCTTCGGCATAAGACTGTGCTTCATGCATGACCGTTCGTGCGATTTCGACTTCTGTATCCGGTACTCGTGACGCCAAGTATTCTTTCAAATCTTTCGGCAACAAACCACTGCGAAGAGGATGATTGTGAATCCCTAATTCGCGACCAACCAAGAGGGACGTTAACAATTCATCCGTTAAGACCCGTCTTTGAATATCGCGTGACAAATCCGTATGTTTCTCTACACGATCTCGTAAATCATACAATTGCGTCATCAACTCATTCTCGCTGAGTTCATGCTTCCTACGTTCCTTACACAAATCACGATAAGCCAAAGCCAACAAATAAAAATCATAAGCCTTGGAGCCTAACTTATCATCACCCTGTACCAATTCACGTACAGCGGACGGTTTTGCCGCTAATTCAGTATGTTTAGCCCGCACCCAATACCAACCAAATTGCACTAATTTGTCTAAATCAAACTGATAAGCAAAAGCCATCATCACAAAAAAAGACAAGCCTCGTGCGCTAAATTCTTCATTAGGGCCGCGCAAGATTAAATTGTTCGGTTGAATGGTCACTCGATAACCAGAACTATCAACCGTCACCTGCCGACCGGTTAAATGATGAACAAGATCAAAGGCCGGTAAAAAAGCAAAAGGCTGAATATCAATCCGACGAGCCGTCTTTGCCATATTGGTCAAAGGTTCTTCCCAAGCAGAACCAAACATGACATTATTGCCTGCAAATTTAAAACGATTGGCAAAAGTATCCTTATCAAAATCAAATTCATCGCGAACTTCCACTTGTTTCTTCCAGAACTCAATTTCCTGATTTAACTTTTCAATCGACGTCCGCGACGCCAAAGATTGATCCGCTGCATTTTTACGAGCACTCGCAATTTGGCGATCATACGCTTCCTGTTGACGAAGCATTTTTTGTTCTAAGGCTTGATACTTAGCTTCCCATTCATCAAAAGAAGACTCGTCTACAACTTCTTCAACAGGTTCAACCGTGGTCTCTGTTACAAGCTTTTCTTTAGACGCAACAGACTGTGACTCTTTTTCGACTTGTCCTTGCTGCTGCTCTGCTTTTTGTCGGGCCTTTCGAACAGCCTCCATCATTTCTAAACTCATACGCCTACCTCATATTCACTTTCGTTTCAGGCAAAAGACCATCGTCCAACTCATCAATCAAATACGAAGCCCCTGCACTGATTCGTGCAAAGGAACTAAATCCGTTCATAGCAATGTTTGTCTGTGTATCAATCTTCGTTTCAACAGAATCCAACTGAGACGAAATGGTTCGTAAGAGTGTATTCAGCGTCACCATGCTCATGGTATCGGGCTGACCGTCTGTTAAGACTAAGGTATCTAGATAAAAATTCAAAGCATCCAGATAGAAATCCGACATGGTAATCCCTAATCGTTGACACCAGAGTCGAATCTTCTCAGACCGATGACGAATGGCGCTCATCTGAGCGAGATGATCGACATAGCCTTCTTTAGCCAAATGACGAAACTCATCATAAAAATCGAGAGCGCGTAACGTATAATCTTTCTGCGAAATTCCTTCAGCCTGAGCCTGATATTTAATGTAATCAGCCCGATCCTTTGGTACACGAATCGCTAAACGTGCATCATTTTCTTTCCGCATAACATCTACCTTTCTATGTGCTATCTAATATAATAACACTTTTGGTGTACAAAAGCAACCACTTTATGGTATAATACCAAGAGAAAATGCAGCAGAAAGGACTTTCTATGGAACTCTCCAATTTGAAAAGACGGAGCTTAATGGGGCTCATCGTCTTAAACTTAATACTTGTACTAGGCATCGCGGTTGCTCTCTACATGAACAAACCCATCGCCCATTCTAAAATGGCGGCTCGGACCAATCAATACATTGTCTCGAATGTCTCAAAAGAAACCTTACAGAAAAACAATGAAAAAGCCCCTGCCACCTATAACTGGGACGACATCAAACCCCTTGACCCCGATACCGTCATCAGCACACCACCTCCTGCGCCTGAAGACTTACCCGTCATCGCAGGAATTGCCATCCCTGAACTTGGTGTCAACATGCCTATTGTCAAAGGACTCGACAACATGGGCTTGTACTATGGTGCGGGAACCATGTCCGATACACAAGTCATGGGCCAAGGCAACTATGCTCTCGCCAGTCACCATGTCTTTGGGATTCAAGGCGCGACCGACCTCTTATTCTCCCCATTAGAACGAGCAAAAGAAGGCCAAGAAATCTATCTGACCGATAAAGACACCGTTTACACGTACACGATTACTCGTGTCGAAAAAGTAGACCCTTATCGGACAGACGTCTTAAATGAACCAGCGCCCGAAGGTGAGCCCATTGTAACCCTCATCACCTGCACCGACAACTATGCACGTGGACGAATCATCGTTCAAGGAAGGCTAACCGATAAAACCTCTTACAAAGAGGCCCCGCAATCCATTAAAAACGCCTTCGCAAAAGAATACAATACATGGCAAAGCTAAAAAGACTAGAAATTCTAGTCTTTTTTAATATATTCTGTAACGTCTAAATGCGTAGACAAGGTACCCTCTAACTCATACTCCATCACATGCACATAGGAATCAGCCGTCTCAAAAGCATTATGACTGAACAACTTAAACAAGGAACGTTTATTGATAAAAAGCCAACGAAGATACGCCTGCGACGCGATCGATAAACTGACGGCGAAAAAGAGACTCATGACAAAGTAAACACCAGCATCTTCATAGCTCATACGAGCCATCCATGGAAGAACCCAATAGGAGAGACCCAGACAAAGAATATTGACCATCACATTCCACGTCTTCACATTGAAACCCGTCTGAAACGCAAAAGCAATCGTATCCCATAAAAAACCAATGACCACACAGACGAGACCCATGTAAATATCCATGGTGCTCCATCCTGTCAAGTGCTTCACAAAGGAACCCACTAACAACATGGACACATAGGCGCAAGACCATCGCGCAACAATCAAGGCGCTCATTAGACAAAAATCAATAAACTTAAACATACCATTCCTTACTGGTGATCTAAATTATAAAGTCCTTTGGCAAGACTGTAAAGCCCATGTTCATTCAAGAAGCGAGAATAAGCGGCATTGAGATAAATAATTGGTGTAGAGCCACTATTAAATTCATTGAGCAATTCAACAATTTGATCGTACAAATGCTTCTCAAGTCCGCCTGAACCACCACCATAAACGAAGATGACTTCATTGGTCGCACCGATCTTCACATAAATTTTCGAAATCTCATTGCGCAACTGTTTGGCAAACTGATAAGCTTCTTCATCCACGATTGACAAAACATGGTTATACTTGCCACGGCTCAACTTACTTGGTTCTTTGTTGATGAACTCAGACAATTCCTTACGTGTTTTATAGGTATACCCTTCTTCGATCAAGCGATCCAGTGCAGCTTCTAAAACATTTCCGTATCCTTTTAAGAAAGACGTAGACGCATCCGAATTAAAACGACCATTCGTGAAGACCGCAAAATCGACAGTTCCTTCCCCAATATCAATACCGAGAGTGTTTTCTGCATGAACGAGATCTTCGCCCGTGACATCATCCAACTCACCATTAAGAGCCCGTTTCTTGGCATCTTCTTCAATCAAGGCTAAGAAATTAGATTGAGCATGTTGCAAACCGTATTGCGCAGCTTCTCCTTCGTTAGCAATATAAACATTCTTGACGGTAATCGCAACAGTGACCGTTTGTCCAAAGTTATGAATCGTCACCAAATGCGCAGACCCACTATTTTTTAGTTTGTGCGCATAATCCGTGTGACGTTTTTCATACTCCGCGATCGGCAGCGCTGTTGACAACCATACATCTACATGCAAAATATCCGTCGGCAACGCTTTGTTTTCAGCGTAATAGTCACGAATGGCTCGACTGGTAATCGCTCCTAAAATAAGAGCACCTGAGAGATCATCGTCCGCCTTTGACTTACGAGAAAACACATCAAACTCTTCTAGCGGTTCGCCACTAGCGAGAGCGCGTGCACCAAAAATACGACGAGCTGTATCATTAACAAGCGGTGATGAAAAAGAAACGTCCATCTGATTAAAAGCGTCACTCGCGAATGCCGCAACGTCATCCGCTGTCAATTTCAAATCATTATGTAAAGAGTAACGATTCACTGCAATGGATGGATATACTTCAACTTTATCGTTGATGCCCAATTTCAAGTAGCCGTTTCCGACATCTACTCCTGCAATATATTCTAACATATCAAAGTCCTTTCTGAGAGACTAATTATTTTCATTCATACGGCTATTATATCACAAAGATAGCATCTTCGCAACAATTGTCTTCAGACCGTGCTCTTTGCACGGTCGTTTATTTCTAAAGTTCCCTGTTAGGACATCCAATGATAAAAAAGATTATAACAAAAAGAAAGAAAGCCTATGAAAAAGAAAAACTTAGACTTGCCAGATATGACAGCCGCTCAATATAAATTAAAGTATTATGCTTTTAACACTAAGGGTGATCCTATGGATCCACTCACTCTAAAAGAAATTCACGATCCTATTTACGAGGCCCTGAAAAAAAGAGACGCCAGATCTAAACTAACCTTCCTCACAAAAAGACATCAAAAGCGACCACGACTCATTAGCTCCATTTCAGACAGAACAAACGGCAGTAGACGAACCCTTATTTTAAAAAGTATCATAGGCATCCTCTTACTGCTTGGGTTGACAAAACTCATTACACTACTCATTCAATTCTATCTTCAATAAGGAAATTCTATGCAATCACCATTTACTATTGTTAAATTAAACCGCGTCCTCAAAAACGTAAACGAAGACTACTCTATTTCGCTTCGCGTCTATGACATCGAAAACCGTAGTTTTCATAACGCATCTATGTACATCCCTAAAACACAAATGCCCTTGCTCAACTTCATTCATACGCTCAAAAAAGGCGATCGTGTGTTGTTGACGCATTATCCCTCTCAAAATAAAAAATACGCCTCAAACCTTGACGTCAAACACATTTCTCGAATGTGAAATCGCTTTGTTCCACTTTTTCATTTGTTCCACTTTTTAAGTACACTTTTTTTAAGAATGTGGAATTAAAAAAAAGCAATAATATCAAGGGGTTAACTTATCTAATCCCACAATTCCACTTTATTATTAATTTAAACGTATGAAAAAAAGAAACATAATATATAACATAATAAGCAAAAATAAAAAATATTATATATGATTAAAAAATAAAACAAAATAGTTTTACCCTCTCAAGAGTGTAATGAGGTTTGCAATGAATCTACAGCTCCCACCACGTCTGGGTTTATGACCATTCCACATTTTCGAAAAAAAGTGGGATAAAGTGGATTTTTTTGAAACCAAAAACATATATAAAAAAGTCTTTAAAAAAATCACAAATAATGATATGAAAAAAATATCAAAATTGCCACCCTAAAAGACTTGACATTAAACGCTACATCTGCTATACTATATTTAACCTCATCGAAAGGAGACATTACATGTCCGAAACTACACCAAAAACATTAACCTCTAACCAATTCGCTAAAATCGTTGGCGTCACCTATCAAACACTTCAGCGTTATGATAAAGAAGGCATCTTTAGCCCCGCCATCAAAACCAAAGGTGGTTGGCGGAAATACACTTACGACCAAGTTGCCACCTTTCACGACCTCCGTCGTAAACGACGCAACGCTGCCAAAAATACCATTGTAGGCTACATACACGCACCCATTAGTAATCCTACGTCAAACTTAAAATCAAGGGCTTATATTGGTTACTCTATACTTTCCTCTTACGTACAAAAAGAAGCAAAAGCTGAAAACTTCGAATCAAAAATGATTTTAAACGACGAAGAACTCCACTCCTTCAACGGTCAAGGTTTCCAAGAATTGCTCTCACTAGTTCAATCAGGCATTGTCAGCCGTGTCATTCTCGCTTTTGACAATCAATTCAATCCATCAGAACAATCTTTGATCGGCCATCTCTGTAAGCTTAATAATGTATCCTTAGAAATCATGCCTGACGCTCAACGTTTCAATCTCGTCTCAGCACAATCATTCGATGAATGGAAGGAACAAATCCTTCACCTGTTAGAACAATCAAAAGATGCCACCATTCCAGAATCCATCTTATTGGCAGACCACTTAATGTCCATTCTCCAACCACCCTCAATTCAATAGAAAGGCTGACGTACTTTACGTTAACGGTGAATAGACGTGCAATTATCAACAAATCCTATTCAGTTAACGGCTGAAGATCCAACGTTAGCGAACCTTATCGACTATCTAGATCAAAACAGTCGTACTTTCAATATCACTTCTGAAAAAGACCTCGATGGAGAACTACGAAATACTTATCGAGCCGTCTTAGGATGTAAACAATTATTTGCAAGCACAAAAGGTTTAAAAGAACCTACTCATCTAACAGATTTTGAACTCGCCTTCGTCCTTGTTCACACACTGCCCCTTGTTCGTATTTCTTATTCAGCGCTCGCATCTAAAGCCGATACCAAATTATACATGTTTGTTCCTTATGAAAACCATCCACATCAGGGCCTCTACAAAGAATGTGATGAATTCATTGAAATTCACGTATCTCTATTACAACAACCCCTCAGCATGACCTCTCGTAAGAATATCCTAGCCTATGTCGCTATGATGACTCCTGTTGTTCACGAATCCTTAGACTCTACACATGTCGTCGTCAACAATGGTATCTTTAATAAAGAAACCAAAGAACTAGAACCCTTTCGACCGTCATTTGTCGCAACATCCAAAATTCAAACAAACTATGTTCCCGTCACAACATCACCCCGCTTAACCGAACCGGATGGCTCTCTCTGGACGATTGATGATTGGATCATGGAACTAGCTGACAATGACCCTGAAAAAAATGAACTCTTATGGCAAGTCTTAGCCGCTTCATTCAATCCAGGTCATGCTTACAACAAAGCCATCCTTTTCGTGTCTCGAAGGGGAAACAACGGAAAAGGAACTTACGGGCAACTCATTAAAAACATTGTCGGTGTCGGTAACTACTCTTCTCTTAAAATTCATGATTACAGCAAACGTTTTGAAAAGAAAAACTTAATCGGAAAAGTTGTTAACATCGCAGACGAAAATCCTGTCGGTGTCTATATTGATAACGTAGATGATTTCAAAGCTGTCGTAACAGGCGATGATATCTCTATCGAACCCAAGCACAAAGACTCCTTTCCCGCTGTCATTAAACACGTCACGATTCAAATGATCAACGGAATGCCTAAATTTCGAGATAAAACGAATTCCTTTTATCGACGTCTGGTCATGGTTCCCTTTGAACATACCTTTGAAGGCGTAGAAAAGAAATACATCAAGAACGAATTTATTCGCGATAAATCGATTAAAGAATACGTTCTATCAAAAGCTCTTGAAATGGATTCTTTTGATACCTTTGTTGTACCACAAGTGACAAAAACACTCTTATCAGAATATAAATCCGAAAATAATACCGTCTTCGAATTTTGGGATGACATGTATAATGAATTTCAATGGAACGTCATCCCTACAAAACTAGCCTATCCTGTCTATAAAGAATGGATGCGTGAATTTAACAGCAACAGTATTACCTATGGTCGCAATCAATTCATTCAATACACTCGTGATTGGGGCGACGAAACCGGACTTCTCCTTGATAAATCTAAAAGAACCGACAACATCAAAATTACAAATCAATTGGACGCTGATGAACCACTCATTACAAAATACAATATCACTGAATTCTTTGAACCATCCTACAAAGGTGCAGACCCTGTTCAAAAACGAGCCTTTGATCGTTCAGCTATTAAAACAATTCGCGGCTTTATCAAAATCACACCTCAATAGAAAGGATATCTATGCAACACGTTTACGCTTTATACGGTAAAATGGGTTCTGGGAAAGACTACCTAGCGTCTCTCCTCCAAACCCATCTACCCAATAACACCATCTGTATCTCTTTTGCAGAAACTCTAAAAGACGAAATCGAAGACCTCATCATCTACCGATTAGAAGACCATCTTTCATTCAAACGATTATCCGATTTATATCGTATTCCTGAAGAAGACATTAAAACCATCTTTACAGAAATGCTCCCACAAGATTTAACGGGGGTCTCTGCCTTTAAGAAAACACCTTATATGCGAAAACTCTTCCAATTCTATGGGGATTTGCGTCGAAATCAACACCCCAACTACTTCATCGACAAAACTTTCGAGCGCATTACAAAGCGCTTAACCTATTTCCAGAACATCATTATTACAGACGTCCGCTTCCCAAATGAATATCAAGCCTGTCACGATCACGGTGCAACCCTCATCCATTTAAATATTTCTAACGAGATCCGCCATCAGCGACTACTCGCTCGCGACGGCTTCATCCCCTCAACAGAAGCAGAAAACCATCCGTCTGAAACAGCCCTAGATGATATTCCTAAATACGAAACCGACATCGTCATCGATGAATCCATGTCGGATGACAATATGCTCCAAGCAATTCTGCGAGAAAAATAACCTATGAAACAAGATCGAGATACCTATTACAAAAATAAGCTATCCCCTCTTAAATACGAATATTTGAGAGAAATAGCCAAAACAATCATTGATCTACAGGATACATCGATTAAGAGCTTCATCCAAGGACTCATCATTGCCGAATATCACGAATACGATCAAAATATTCTGGATGAACTCTATCGGAAATACGTCAAAGAAGCGGATTTCACAGGCGTCTTGCATCCCCAATTCAAGGAGTGGCTTGACGAACTGCATCAAAAAGAAACAGCCTCAACATCTGGAAATCAAGCTCTCGCTGAAGCTATTTTACAAAAAACAGCGGAAAATCAAGCAAAATTGAAGAAAAAAGTTTGACAATCTAGAATTCTATGTTATAATAGACGCATGAGGTTGAGAAAACCCCTAAAAAAACAATACTTTACAGAAAGGCTCGACAGACCTGTCGAGAAATATTCAACATTATGGCAAACAAACAAGATTTGATCGAAAAAGTTCAAAGCACAACTGGTCTTTCAAAAAAAGATGCGGCTAACGCAGTAAACGCAACGTTTGAAACCATTCGTGGCTTCCTTGCTGACTCTGAAAAAGTTCAACTCGTTGGTTTCGGTAGCTTTGAAGTTCGTGACCGTGCCGCACGTAAAGGTCGCAACCCACAAACTGGTAAAGAAATCACAATCGCAGCTTCTAAAGTTCCAGCTTTCAAAGCAGGTAAAGCTCTTAAAGACGCTGT
>ERZ773008.9-NODE-9-length-225867-cov-35.432369_pt1 | contig 225867 bp, 227 predicted proteins | sample MGYA00580664_ERZ773008 | MGnify/ENA primary metagenome ERZ773008 (study PRJEB29015, sample SAMEA2738016) | human oral metagenome | biome: human oral; feature: human-associated habitat; material: dental | place: China | collected 2048 ...
GGCAGCGTCCGTAGCAGCAGGTTGGATAGCGCTAGAGAGGAGATGGTAACATGAAGAGACATAAAAGTCCGGGACAGTAAACCAGGTATTGAAAAAAGCAAACTGATGATTGAGGTGATTGATAAGGAATGAGGAGTAGGATGGAGACTGTTTATTGATGTGGTATCTAGACAGATATAGCGTATAAAAGGGGAAATCAGAAGTTCTATATTCGTGCTAGAATAGTCACTGAGTAGAAAGTAGGGGGGTGAGGGTAGAAAATATGCGCAAGAAGAAACTAAGTGACAACGGCACACTAAGCTTCCGTACTATCATCTTCCGTGGTATCCTCTATGTCATCATTATTCCAACAACCATTATGCTTCTCCTCGTCGGTGGATTTTATCTTAAGTTAGATATCGAGGCTAGCCAAGCCCAAGCGACAATGAAGACGTACTTACGTAACAAGTATAAAGAAGAATTTGTTGTCGAGAAACCAATACGAAACGGAAGTGGGTTCGCGGTGCGGGGGTGGTTTGAGGCGGTAGCTTATCCTATAGCGAACAAAAAACTTCCCTTTAAGGTGATGATGTCACTTTCAGACTCATGGGATGATTATGTAGATACACTATGGGGCATGCAAGAAATGGCAAGAATAAAACCGATGGTCGATAGAATAATGGCTGGATCGTACGCGTCTACGGTGGATATAGCAACGGGCGAAATTGGCAATGCTGTTACAGATACTAAGGCTTTGCCGTTATTTCAAGAGGTAGCACATAAGCATAGCCAAAGTATACTCTATAAGCTAGAAGTAACTGCGCAAAACGATGCTTCTTCGTTGATGCACTATGAGCGAGTCAAGCAGTTGTTGCAGATTATTAAGGATGTTCCTGCTAAGACTAAACTGATATACCGATGGTACGAAAATGGTACTAAACACGTCATAGTGCTCTTAGAAGATGAAATAGCAAAAATACTTCACGAAAACCAGGATATTCGTATATATGATAAAGAAATAATTAAGGAGAAAAAATGAATTTGAAAGTTGAGCAGTATCTTGCCTTGTCATCGCTTGCTTATCAAGTAATACCAAATAGTTTGTTAGATGATGTGTCAAAACAAACCCTTAAAGAAATTGTCTCTTACCTGATCGCAAGAACTGATTTGCCTGAACTTAAACCCCTCTCCTCATGGCGCTTCATCAATTAACAACTTTCAGAAGAGGAACAACCTGAAAGTTCTATATTAATGTAAGAATAGTCACAGAGTAGAAAGTGGAGGAGGGTAGAAAGTATGTCCAATAAAAAACCAAGCGATAACAGCAAACTAAGCTTCCGCACTATTCTTCTTCGTGGTATTCTCTATGTAATTGTTGTACCAACAGTCATCATGCTTCTCTTTGTTGGTGGATTCTATCTCAAATTATGTGCTGAAGCTAGTCAAGCTCAAGCAGCGATGAAAACATATCTACATAGTAAATATGGTGAAGAATTTATCGTCGAACGACCAGAAAAGAATGGAAGCGGGCTTGGTGTAGAAGGGTGGTTTGAAGCAACAGCCTACCCGAAGAATCACACAGACATCCGCTTCATTGTTATGATGTCATCCTCAGGGAAGCATGATGGCTATGCTGGCGCTGTATGGTCAAAAGAAGAGGCTGATCGACTCAAACCTATTATTCAGCGTATCTTTAGTAAAGATGTAGTGTATAGTGTAACCATCCAATCATCTATGACGCTACAAACGAAAGATATACAAGTTGACGGTGTAATACCGCGTTTTACACAAGCGGCAGCACAATATAAGCAGCAAATTCCATATGATATCACTATTCAAAAAACACACCGAACACGAGAATATCAGGAAAAAATGCACATCGTCGATAATCTTAAAGAGCTTGCAAAAGATCTGCCAGACACCGTTGATACTACTATTCGCTACCAAGCACAAACATCTGGAGGTAAGAAGTTTGATTTGGATATAACAATCATGGCATTAAAATCCACACCACAAGAAACATTAGTCACAATGTTTCAAGAAAAGGAGAGTCTGTAAATATGAGCATAACAATAGAGCAATGTCTTGCGCTAAGTGTACTTGCCTATAAAATACAACCTTCAAAAGAATAACTAGAGAGTTCTATAATTATGCTATTGATAGTCGCGTAGCTAGAGATAGGAATCCTGAGAGCAGAAGACATGCACAAGAAAAAACCAAGTGATAACACCAAATTAGGCTTTCGCACCATCCTCTTCCGTAGTGTTCTCTATGTGATTATCATTCCGACTGTTGTTATGTTGGTAATATTTGGTATATTTTACACAAAATCTACTATTGATGATCATATTGCTCAATCACATATGCGGTCATACCTCAAACGTAAGTATGGCCAAGAATTTATAGTAGAGAATTATCGAATCGAGGGAGCTGGCCTTGGAGTAGATGGTGTTGCTAAGGCTGAGGCGTATGCTAAAAGTGACCACTCGATTCGATTTATGGTGAAGGGTTTTCCGGGGGACAGTCCATACAGTAATAACTATTGGGATGAATATCCCGATATGACGTGGGCAAAACACCTCAAAAAGGATATTGATCCTATGATAAAAAACGTATTTGGTGCCGACACATCACTCGCATCAATAGAAGTTTACAGTATACCTGCAGTGAACCAAAGGATAGGAAAAGAAATACCATTGTATCGTGATGCCTTTCAGCGATTTGGTAAAGATATACATGTCGCTGTGCGTATAAAGAGTAGGGTTGTCCATAATGATGTAGCCGCACAGATATACCAGATAATCATCAAGCTGCGAGAGCTTGGTGTGTCGCTATCTGTTAATTATGAGAACCCCGCGGTATATGTTGCATTAGTCGAAGAAACAAGTCTACACGGTATACACTCACCGCAGGATATAGGGAAATATATCGAAATGAAGGAGAAAAAGCTATGAAGATAGAATAGTACTTGGCATTAAGCATATTATCTTAACAGTAAATCCCTAAGTAGTTTTGCTTTTAATGGCGAGAAGCCACCATTGAGGCGCTCATAAAACAGGGAAAAATTGACAATTAACGCCACAGCGATGGATCTATTTCTCTCGAATGCAAACCCCCTTCCTCTCTCATACCTTGACAACTCATCAACGCTGCAACTTGCAGAATAACTCAATAGTTCTGCATTTGTGCTATAATAGTCACGTAGCCAAAAAATAGGGGTTGTTGGGAGAAGAGAATATGCCCAAGAAGGAACTAAATAATAACACCAAACTGAGCTTCCGCACCATTCTTCTCCGCGGTATTCTCTATGTCATCATTATTCCAACAGCTGTTATATTTCTCCTTGTTGGTGGATTCTATCTCAAGGCCGATATTGAGGCGAATCAAGCTCAAGCAACAATGAAAACTTATTTACAAAACAAATATAATGAGGAATTCATCGTTGAGAAACCAGAGCGGAAGAGCAGTGGCCTCGGCGTAGAGGGAGTACTAGCTGCCAATGCTTACCCTATACGGGATCCTCATATACGATTTTCTGTAAACACCTCATCGAATGGCAATCAAGATAACTATCCAGGCGTAATATGGTCCCGCTCTCAGAATGATAAGTTAATAAAGGATCATATCATAAATAACTCGTGGGCGCAGACCGACATCACTGTCAGCCTTACAGGCAACACAGCACAGTCACTGAGCGGTACACCTAAAACATACGAAGAAGCGATAGCATCTTATGGAAATGACATACACTACATAATAAGTGTTAATCGTAATACAAATCAATTGGCTGTCGATAACCAGGATCGGTACTATCTCATGAGCCTTATTAGATATATCAATCAGCAAAAAGTTGGCTACCGTATTATACATTACAGCATGCATGATACGAAGATGAACACAGACATAGTGTGCAATATACAGGTAGAAGGTACGCGTCTATTAGATGAAAAACAAGCCAATGAATGCTTTAGAAAGTAAGGGGGTGGGGGCAGAAAACATGCACGAGAAAGAACCAGACGAGAATAATAGGCTAAGCTTCCGCACCATTCTTTTTCGTGGTATCCTCCGCGTTATCATTATTCCGACATGTGTCTTACTTCTATTAACTGGTGTATTAATTGGTATATTTCATATTAAGTATCTTGTAGAGGCTAACCAAGCTCAGACTGAAATGCGCGCCTATCTAGAGAAGAAATATCACCAGCACTTTATTATTAAGAACTATCGAATTGAAGGAGGTGGATTTGCAAGAAGGGGTGGCAAAGTTGCAGATGCGTATAGAGAGGGTAGCTCTTACACCTTTCGTGTTTTAGAGAAAGATCACCGGCTTTACCGCGATAACTACCTCTCGGCACTTTACAATGAGCAGGAAGAAAAAGATCTTACCAAGATGGTTAAAAAATTGTCTATACCTGCAGTAAAATATATGCCAGATATTACAATTGCTCCTGACGTAGCTGATGAGATACAGGGCACACCAGCTTTTGCTGAGATGTTGCGAAAGTATGGGGACCATATTATATATGAAGTATCTATTGTCGTAGTAGGGGACCAGGTAAAAGAAGAAGATGTCCAAAACGTAAGAAAACTTGTGGAGTATGTCCAATCAAAAAACCCGAAAAGTTATGCTGTGAGATATGTTGTAAGTAGTAGAACTGAAGATGCGCGACATGTTTGTCAGGAGTATGGAGGTATAAGCGAGAAAACGGCGCAAGAAACTTCCAAGGACTGCTTTAAAAAGAATAAGGGGAGGATATAGTCATGGTAAAAGACGAACAGTTTTTAACTTTGAGCTCATTGGCATATGAGCCGTTTTCTGATAATGATATCAACAAATCTTTAAAAGAAATTATTAAGAAAGTACCTAGAAACAACCGCCTTGAACTTAAACCCCTCTCCTCCCTCGCATCCTGGCACCTCATCAACGCCACAACCACTTCATCTGGTATGTCGGCTATTGCTGTGCAAGATCCAGCCACCAAGGATATTGTCTTTGCCTACCGTGGAACAGATATTGATAAGAATATCTGGGAAGCGATGAAAGATATTGAGTCGGATATTGCGATTGCATCGAGTGGGAATGTTTTTATGCAGGATGGGCTGAACCAATTCCACGATGCCTACACCTTCTACACCAAGACGATCAAGAAAGTTGGCGGTGGTTCATGTAGGCACCAAGAGCTTCACTAGTCATTCACTCAGTGGTAGGCTAGATGGTTTGGTTGACTTTGTCAATATTGGTGCTTAGGTAGCATACTAGCCTTCATAATTTCCTAGAGGAAGAATAAGACAGTGAGAAATGATAAATGGGCTGATACGAGCACGTCGCTTCTGCAGGAACCTCTTTAAGCTAGCTTTCATCTCCCTCCTGCACAATACCACACATGAAAACAGCAACCATGACCCAATCAGCCGCAGTGGTAGAGATGCCCGCTGCGCCGGTGCTGCGTGCGCTTAATCCGCGGACGCTTAGTATCGATATTGTGCTGCCAGTGCTTAATGAGGCGCATGTTATTGCGCGCTCGGTGAGCACATTGCACGCGTATTTATCACAGCATGTGCCGCATCGCTGGCGCATCATTATTGCCGACAATGGCAGCACAGACGGTACGGCGGACGCGGCGCGCCAATTGGCGGTACGTTACCCCGAGGTGCGGCTCATCCAGCTTAGCGAGAAAGGCCGTGGCCGGGCTCTCAAGCAAGCTTGGCTACAGAGCTCGGCCGATATTCTGGCCTATATGGATATCGACCTCTCTACCAACTTAGACAGCTTCGTCCCAATGATCACCCCACTGATTATGGGTGAGGCAGCTGTGGCGACGGGCTCGCGCCTGATGAAGCAGTCGCGCACAACCCGCGGCTTCAAGCGCGACACTATCTCGCGCTGTTACAACTGGATTATTCGCCGGACGATGAAGACAAAATTCGTTGATGCTCAGTGCGGTTTCAAGGCGATTCGGCGCGATGCGGCACGCAAAATTCTACCTCGCATTAAGGATACTGGTTGGTTTTTTGATACCGAGCTGCTCGTTAAGGCAGAGTACGCTGGCTATACCATCCACGAGGAGCCAGTTGAGTGGGTCGAAGACACCGACTCGCGTGTTCATATCATCAAGACTGCAACAGATGACCTCAAGGGTCTCTCGCGGGTGCGGCGCGAATATGGCAAGGCGGGCTTTGGCGAGCTAGCAGCTGTGGCTGGACTTTTGCTACTAACGAGTGTGCTCTACCTCTGGAATTTGACCATCAATGGCATGGCCAATAGCTATTATGCTGCCGCTGCTCAGGCAGCGAGTACCGACTGGACGGCCTGGCTGTTTGGCAGCCTTGATGCAGCGAACTTCGTTAGTGTCGATAAGCCGCCTATCAGTATGATGATCATGGGGCTGAGTGGTCGGCTCTTTGGCTTCTCGTCGTGGAGCATGCTCATGCCGCATGTGCTTGCGGGGGTCGCGACAGTTATGCTTGTCTATGCAGCGGTCAGGCGGTGGTATGGTGCCAAGGCAGGGCTCATCGCTGGTGCGGTGATGGCGCTGACGCCAGCAGCTGCCTTGATGTTTCGCTTTAATAACCCCGATAGTTTCTTGACACTCTTCTTGACGGCCAGTGCCTACGCCTTCCTCCGCGCCTTTGAAAATAAGAAGCCAGTGCTGTGGCTGAGCCTTGCAGGGCTCTTTACTGGCCTGGCCTTTAATACAAAGATGCTGCAGGGGTTACTGGTGCTACCAGTGATGGCACTGCTCTATCTAATGTGTGCCCGGCCAAAGCTCGTGAGGCGTCTCTGGCATCTTGGCGTGGCTGGTGTGGTAACGGCCGTCTCGACCTTCTGGTGGAGCGTGCTCGTGTGGCTTACTCCGGCGGCTCATCGCCCGTGGGTGGGCAGTACCAATGATAATAACATTTGGAGTTTGATCTTTGGCTACAATGGCTTTGGGCGCTTGCTCGGTAGTGGCGGTGGCCCTGGCAAAGCGCCAGGTGGTGGGGCAGCGCAGATGGGCCAAGCGGCAGCAACCGCAACCCAATCTGCCGCGCAGTCGGCTGGTCATACGGCGACGCAGGCAGCATCCATGACGCCACCAGCCGGTGGTGGTATGGGCGGCCACGGTGGTGGCCCAGGGGGTGTTGGTTTTGGCGGCGAGACAGGGGTGCTGCGTATCTTTAACGAAAGTTTTGGCCCTAATATTGCCTGGTTGCTTGTGGTAGCCGTGATCGGTGGCGGGCTCGTACTATGGCTGCTGCGCCGCGCACCACGGCACAACAAAGAGCGTGTTGGTGTGCTGCTGTGGCTAGGGTGGCTGCTCATTCATATCATTATCTTTAGTATGACAAGTGGGACGATCCATCCATACTACGTCGTGGCGATGGCACCGAGTGTTGCTGCCCTGGTAGGGATTGGCGCGCCGTATCTGTGGCAAGCTTACACGCGGCGCACGAAGCTAGCCTGGCTTGTGCCACTGACAATACTGCTCACGACGATCATTGGTGTCATCATGCTTGGCTATAGCAATACCTGGCCGTGGCTTACTTGGCTTGTCATCATCACTGGTGGAGCGGCGGCTGTGATGACGCTTGTGCCACTGGTAACACTCCCTCGGTGGTATGTGCGGACGGCTCTTGCTATAGCTGTACTGGCCGGTATGGCTGCACCAGTAGCCTTTAGCTTGAGCACAATAGCGACGGCGCATAGTGGAAGCATTCCTACAGCGGGGCCGGGTGCGACGGCGATGAGCGGCACAAATAACGAATCAGCCCAGGCAGAAGCCGCGCTTGTCTCGTACCTTGTGGCACATCAGCAGCATGCAACATGGCTTGCAGCAGTCAACAGCGCCAATGAGTCGGCACCAATCCAGCTCTCCACAGGCAAGGCGGTGATGGCAGTCGGTGGCTTTAACGGCAGCGACAGCACGCTCACGCTTGAGCAGTTCAAGCAACTGGTGCGCCAGGGCAGTGTGCGCTACTACGTGGTGAGCCAGCATGGGCCAAGTGGGCATGGCGGGCAGCGATCGACGCAGGCAGGAACGAATTCGTCGGCTCCATCGACTGCAAAATCCTCATCAGCCCAAACGCAAACCACCCATCATCATGGTGGGCCGGGCGGCAACTCTGCTATCGCTACCTGGGCGGCGAGTGCTGGCACCAAGGTTGACTACGGTGGCACGCAATATACCGTGTATGATCTCTCGCAGGCAGTTTAGATCGTATCGTAACAGAGATAAAGAGCCAGCCTTTGGGTCTGGCTCTTTATTATTTCTGTTATCTCAACTAACGCAAAGCCTACTTGTGGCGCATTGCCAGGCCGGCGCGAAGTGTTTCATGATAAAACGGTAACAGCGGCAGAGCATCGATCGCGGTGAGTGGATACCACGCTGCTGCGCTATTTTCGGCATTAAGCCGAGGCGTTATGCGCTGCGCACACTCAACAAGCACCGGATATACATACCACTGGCGGCTATGTGCTGCGTCAATCTGCATCAGGGGCTGCTGCGCCACCACGATAGTGGTCCCTCGCGGGTCAATGCCTAGCTCCTCGGCCAATTCTTGCTCGGCCAGTACCGTAATACTCGTATCGGTCCGGTCGATGAAGCCGGAGACGCCATTGAGCATACGCGGCTGCTCAACTTCTTGCTGGCTACGCCGCGCCAGTAAAACTTCATCACCGTAGCATACTACGCAATTAAAGACAAAGCAGATGGGCTGACCAGTGTAGTCGATCCTTCCATCGGGCAGGCGTGGATAGTCTTTGGTTTGGTAGGCAATCATCGCAAGCGGATCCATATGATTAGTATAGCATAAGAGGAATGAACAGAGGTAGAAAATACTAATGCGTAAGTCATAATATACCTTGATATATTTGCCTTTTTGTCTATACAAACCCTTGAGGAACGGAGTAATGAAGTAAAAAGTCGAATTTTTAAGACTGCCCTAAGCCACGTCGTGCATACTACAGATACAACCATAAACAAGGAGTATACGACAATGGCACAGCAACCAACTCTTACCACAGATGAAGCTCTCGTTTTGCAGCAGATCAACGAGCATGGCGAAGATGATGTGATTGGCCTAGAGCAGAGCCTGCGCATAAGCCGCCCAAAGCTAATGGCACAACTCACTCACCTCAAGAACAAAGGGCTTATTACGGTCAAGATGACGACTGGTGATTGGTGGATCACCGTCAGCCGCCGCGGTCAACAGATGATGCGCCGCCTATGGCCAGAAGCAGCACTGGGCTACTAGCCCGCAATACAAAGGATAAGCATCGCCACTATGGCACTAAGAAGGTGAGATAATGTGACTGACACGGCTTACGCAATATGTAATGATTAACTTGAACATTCTTGGGAAATATTCATTTTAGCACGCCATCGGATATCTGAAAAGAGAAGTTTAGGGCGGTGCAATAAAGATTTATAATGACGAATAACACGGTATAATAAGGATATGAAACTACTAGTCGTTGATGATGAGAGGCGCATTGCCGAGTCGATAAAACAGGGGTTAGAGCAAGAAGGCTACGCCGTCGATGTCGCTTTTGATGGTGAGGATGGTTACAATGCTGCATGGGCCGATGAGTATGATGCGATTATTCTTGATGTAATGATGCCAGTGATGAATGGCTTCGAAGTGGTGCAGAAGCTTCGCAGCACGGGCAACCACACGCCAGTGCTGATGCTCACAGCTAAGGACCAGACGCAGGATATTGTGGCGGGGCTCGACCACGGCGCAGACGACTATTTGCCCAAGCCTTTTTCCTTCGATGTGCTAGCGGCTCGCGTGCGTGCCCTGCTACGGCGTCCCCAAGAGGCGCTCGGGACCGTGCTGCGCGTGGCTGATATCGAGCTTGATACCGTCAAGCAAACCGTGACGCGAGCTGGCCAGCCTATTGCGCTCTCGGCTAAAGAATTTGCCATCTTCGAGCACCTCCTGCGCAATAAGAATCAGATCCTCAGCAAGAATAACATCATGACTCACGTTTGGGACTTCGATGCTGATATCCTGCCAAATAATGTCGAGGTTTTTATCAACTATCTCCGGGGCAAACTCGAGAAGCCATTCCCAGATAGCCGCCCAATTATCGAGACAGTGCGGGGCTTTGGCTACATCATCAAGGACGACCCAGCATGAGGCAGCGCCAATGAGCTTTCGCACCACAACACTCCGGCTAGCTGGTACCTACCTTGCGATTATTATGGTAATGAGCCTTGGGTTTAGCCTGGTATTTTATCAGACGTCGGCTGCACAATTGGAGCGGCAGCGCCCACCGAGTGAGACTGGCAGGGAACAAGAATTTCATTTTACCGACCATACCGTCAATCGCTTCCTTGAGCGGCGAGCGGCTGAGGCACGGCAAGAGCTGATCGCTCAGCTGGTGCTCGTGAATCTCGCGGCGCTGGCGATTGGCAGTGTAGTGAGCTATCTCCTCGCGGAGCACACCCTGCGGCCGATCCGCGCCAACATGCACGCCCAGACGCAGTTCGTTAGTGATGCCAGTCATGAGCTGCGCACGCCGCTGACCGCGCTGCGCACTGCGAACGAAGTAGCGCTGCGCAATCCTAAGCTTACCCTCGCTGAGGCTCGCACCGTCATAGAAGCGAATGTGACCGATGCGACGCGGTTGCAAACACTAGCCAATACAATGCTTGGCTTGCTTCGGCACGACCGCTCGGTGGTGCAGCTGCAGTCAGTTGCTTTACAAACTGTGGTGAGTGAAGCGATGAACTTGGTGGTGGCACCTGCCCAAGCGAAGTCGATTGCTATTGACGACACCACGCCACCTTTGATGGTGCGGGCTCATCAGCAGCGTCTTGTTCAGCTCCTTACCATTTTGCTCGACAATGCCATCAAGTACAGCTCGGAGCATACTACCATTACCATCACCGCTGAGAGTAGCAATCGCTGGGCTAGAGTGCAAATCATTGACCAAGGCATCGGGATGGACGCCGCCACACAGCGTCAGATATTCCAGCGCTTCTACCGAGCCGACCAAGCTCGCACTGGTGGCCGAGGTCAGGGCTATGGCCTTGGGCTTGCGATTGCCCAGCAGATCATCACCGAGCATGGCGGCAAAATTACTGTCGACAGCACACCTGGTAGTGGCACGACCTTTACGGTGGCCTTGCGCCTTGCTGGCAGGCAGAGTACGTAGTAGATAACGTTTTACAACAATAAAGAGACGATGGTGCTTAGGTATTGAGAGAATATCACTTTGTCTGTATTGGCTTATGGCCTCATTACTCCTCTGCTTAGTTGTAAATGTCTGTCACTTCGTAATGAAGTTTCTCATATTGGTGAGAAAAGACTATTTCTCTTAAATTGCACCAGTCTTGCAATGTCTCTTGCAGGGGAGTACAGAGTTGTGGCGTCAGTAATCATAACCTAATAAAGTTGGCTGTGAGTGCCAATTAACACGAAAATAATAATTGTATCGCCGTATTGTCGATAAATCGCTCTCACATCACCCGTGATATTAATACTCCAATAGCCAACAAAGCGACCTTTGAGAGGGTGAGTACGTAATTGTGGCGCATATGGATCCTTAATAAATAAGCGAAGGCGCTTATCGAACTTGGCTTGAACTGGCTGGGGCAGTAGGTGGTATTGCTTTTTAAATTTTTTATGGTATTGAATACTGATATGGCGCATTACAATAACCTACTTTTTGAGATCAGCTAAAAATTCTTCCGCAGAATCGAATGGCTTGCTCAAGTTGTCACCAGTTGCTATCGATGGCTCAATTTCGGTAAGTAGTGCTTCGAGTTGTGGTGTCATTGGCTCGGGGGCGTATAGTTCAATATGGCGAGTTGCAACGACTTGTGTGAGGTAGCTGTTAATTAACGCGCTCAACGTTAGGCCAGCGCTTTTTGCAACTTCCTGGGCTTGGCGCTTGATATTTTCATCTAATTTTATACTCGTTGTCACTGTACTCATAATACTAAGTATATATAAGATAGTATATTACGTCAAGAACAGTGTTCTTTTCTTGCATCCTATTAGATAGCACACTCGGACGAAGCTTATGCAAAAATAGTGTGAGCTGAGCACGAGAAAAGCGCACGGCAATGCGATGGCTCTGCAAGATTTCACTTTAAGCTTCTTTTAACGCCTACTCCCTATACTCGAACCATAATAACGAAAGGAGTATGTATGAAAATAGAAGATGGCTTTGCAGCGGAGAAGCGTAGTGCGCCGCCGACATCCCCATCGTCCACACAAGTGCAGGCCAAAGGCACAGCCAACTCTGGTTTGATCGCGGCGGTGATCGGCGGCGTGATCGTGGCGGCAGCGCTCGGATTTCTTGGTGGCATGCAGGTCAATAGCCGCAGCACATCGAGCCAAAGTGGCCCTGGTGGCCATGGTATGATGGGTAGTCAAACCAGCCAGGGGAATATGTCGCCACCAGGCCAAGCAGGGCAGTCGACGGGCAGTGGTAACCAGCCAGGCGCACCGTCAAATGGAGCAAATACCACCACGCAAACCCAGCAAGGTACCACCCAACAAACTACGCAAGATACGACCAAGAATACCTAATACTGATAATAAAACCACCTCTGCTATGAGGTGGTTTTGGCTTACTGGAGTAAGGATTATTGTGGCAAGGAGACACCCTTTTCTTTGAGGGCTGGCTCGATGACGAGCTTGCCAAAGGCATCGGCGTCGGCCCACACTTGGCGCGCATCTGAGCTGCCTGAGGTGGTGAGCTTGCCGTCCTTGACGTATTGATTGGTTACATTCTTGCCATTGACAAGAATAGCTGGTGTGGCGCTGGCAGCATTTTGAGCGCCAGCCAGGGATTTATCAAAGGCGATCTTTTTCTTAATCCGGGCACCTGAGCGGTCAGCCTCGGCGAGGTCGGTCTTGAAGCGGTTGACATCAAGGCCAAGCCCCTGTGCAGTGGTGACGAAGTAATTGGTGCGTTCTGTGCCATCGAGTGACTGCCACGAATTTTGTTCGGTGTAGAGCTTATCGTGCATTTCCCAGTATTTGCCTTGGAAGCCAGCTGATTCGGCGGCCGCTGCTGCCGCGAGTGCGTTGGGGTGGATAGACGAGAGAGGGTTGTTGCGGAAGATGAGCTGCACGTGATCCTTGTATTTCTCAGTGACTGCCTTGAGTGCAGGCGAGGCTTGCGAACAGCCAGGGCACTGGAAGTCTCCATATTCGATGATTGTTACCTTGGGCGATTTGCTCCCGTGGGTATGGTCGGCGATGTCGCCATTTTGGCTACTGGCGCTTTGTACCTGCAATGGGTCGACACCCGATAGATTGATCGACTCACCTTGGCGCGACAGCCACACGAGCCCACCTAAGATTGCGAGGCAGAGCACTGCAAAGATCAGCCATGATTTTTTTGTCATAAACGAAACATTCCTCCTTATTCTTGCATATTATATCGTGCCCGAGAGACCGAATCAAGCTGACAGAGGTGCTGCACAGGCCAAAGCATTGAGCCGATCAGGGGAGTGCGCTACAATGATGGCATGGAAACGCTCATGATCATCATCTTTGCTATCTTTGTGATTGCCCTCATCCTGGCTGGTAGTGCATGGCCCGATATACCGCCGGTGAGTCAATACGAGCTCGAGCGGCGTCGCCAGCAGAATAATCGCACAGCGATCCACCAGTTGCGGCGCATTGCTGTCTACGATGATCTCGTTTCGCTTCAGCGCTGCGTGGTGGCGCTATTGCTGGTACTGATGGTGATGGCAAGCATTGGGGCATTTGACTTTGGTGGTGGTGTGCTGGTTGCGCTCGCGGTGGCACTGCTCCATGGTGGTGTAGGGCGGATTGGCTGGGTACATGCGATTGCCCAGCGCTTCTATAATGCAGTCGAGCCGAGCTTCGTTAGTTTTGCCGGGCGGTTTCCACGAGTGGTGCGCATTGTCCGTTCGTTTGTGCCGCCAGTAGAGACGAACCTTCGTCTGGGGTCGCGGGCTGAGCTTGAACATCTGGTGCGTCATGCTCGGCCATCAGTCTTGCCACCAGTCGAGCGTGAGCAAGCGCTGGGGAGCTTGACTTTTGCGCGTAAGACAGTCGAAACAGTCATGGTGCCGCGCAATGCTATCAAGACAGTCGAGCAAGACGCTATGGTGGGGCCGCTGTTACTCGATGAATTGCATCGCACCGGGCATAGCCGCTTCCCAGTGGTGGATGGTGATATTGACCATATTATTGGCGTACTACACACCCGCGACTTTATGTCGCTTAAGGAGGCAGTGTCGGCTCAGGTGCAAACGGTGATGGACCCAAACGTGTACTACATCGACGGGGCGCAGTCGCTCGAGCAAGCCTTGGGTGCGTTTATTAAGACGCGCCAACAGGTCTTCATTGTCGTCAATACGTATCGTGAGACGGTGGGGATGGTAACGTTGGACGATTGTATTGAAGCCTTGCTTGGTCATGCTCCCACAGCGGATGATGACGAGGTATATAGCCAGCCAGTGACCTTGCTCGAACCCACGCAGCCACGCGCCCTCCCCATGGGCGAGCAGAATGATACCTGAAATTGTGGTATAATCTAACAGATATGACACAACGAATACTTGCCAACCAAACGCCGGATTACACCGGTCAAACCATCACTGTGGCCGGCTGGGTACATGCACGGCGCGACCATGGTGGCCTGATTTTTATCGACCTACGCGACCATACTGGCCTGGTGCAGCTGGTCGTTAGCCCCGAGCAAACCGCCGCCTTTGCCCTGGCAGAGCATGCCCGCGACGAGTACGTCCTGCGGGCCCGCGGCGAGGTGCGCCAGCGTGGTGAGGGCCTGGCCAACCCCAACATTGCCAGCGGCAGCATCGAGCTAGCCGTCAGTGAGCTAGAGGTGCTCAACAAAGCCGAGACATTGCCCATCCAGCCCTTTAGCGAGACCAACCAAGCGAATGAAGACCTGCGCTTTACCTACCGCTACCTAGACCTGCGCCGCCCCAAGCTGCAAACGATGCTGCGTCGCCGCGCCGATATGTACCGCCGCATGCGCCAGTATATGGACGAGCGTGATTTTATCGAAATCCAAACGCCAATCCTTGCAAATTCCAGCCCCGAGGGCGCGCGTGACTTCCTCATCCCCAGCCGCTTGCAAGAAGGTAAATTCTACGCTTTGCCACAAGCACCGCAGCAGTTTAAGCAGCTGCTGATGGTTGGTGGCGTGCCGCGCTACTACCAGCTGGCTGCGTGCTTCCGCGACGAAGACCCGCGCGCCGACCGCCTGTATGGTGAGTTTTACCAGCTGGATCTCGAGATGAGCTTTGTGGAGGATGGTGAGCAAGTCCGCCAGATGATGGAGCCACTGATGCAGCAGCTGGTGACGGACTTTGCTGGCAAGACGCTGCTGGATCTGAGTGATCTGCCGGCCGGCGATGGCCAGCCTATCCCGCGCATCCCGTACCAAACCGCCATGGAAACCTACGGTAGCGACAAGCCAGACCTGCGCTTTGGCATGGAGCTGGTTGAGCTAACGGACGTGTTTGCCGACACCGAATTTGGCGTCTTCAAAAACGCTGAATGTATTAAGGCAATCTGCGTTAAGAACGGTGCGTCGCTCAGCCGCAAGCAGATCGATGGCTTTACCCACATCGCCAAAGCCGAGGGTGCGGGCGGCCTGGCCTACATTACCTACCAGGACGGCGCGGCCAAGAGCCCAATTGCTAAGTTTTTGAGTGAGGATGAGCTCGCCGCTATCCAAGCCAAAACAGGGGCCAAGGACGGCGATGCAGTCTTCTTTGGGGCTGATAGGCGCCCAGTGGTCAATGCCGTGCTGGGGCGGCTGCGTAATGAGTTTGCCGAGTACTTTGGGCTAAAGGATCCGCAGGCGGTGGCGCTAGCCTGGATTATCGATTTCCCATTCTACGAGTGGGATGAGCATGCCCGCAAGCTCGACTTTGGCCACAATCCCTTTAGCATGCCAAAGGGTGGGCTCAGCACGCTGCAAGCCGCCCAGACGGATGACGAAAAGCTAGCTATTCTGGCTGACCAGTTCGATATGGTAATGAACGGCTACGAAATCTGCAGCGGCGGTGTGCGCAACCACAACCCGGCCGTGCTGTATGAAGTATTCGGGCTGCTAGGCTATAGCCGGCAGTATGTGGAAGAGAAGTTTGGCGCTATGCTGCGGGCCTTTACCTACGGTGCGCCGCCACACGCAGGCTGCGCCTTTGGCATCGACCGCATCCTGATGGAGCTAACCGGCGAGCACAACGTGCGCGAAACCCTCGCCTTCCCCAAAAACGGCAGTGGCGTCGACGTCATGATGGACTCACCCGCGCAGGTAGAGCCTGGGCAGCTGAAGGAGTTGGGGCTATAAACAAACGAGCGATGGCTCGCTATCATTACGAATCTGGTGCAAATGAAACAAACGTGCACAAGGAGACAATGACCTCATGAGCTGGGATCTCACCGCAATCAAAACAAAACGTCATGTCCAGTCGGTTAGTGACCTGACAGAGGAAGACTGCGTGCCACTCGAGCGTCAGCAGATGATCGCCGAGCTAGAAAAGGCTGCTAAAACATGTGATGCACATCTAGATACAAGCGATCCGTCGTGGCTTGTTATGCAGAAGAAGGAGTGGCTGATTGAATTTAGCTTGAGCAAACAGCCTAGGGAGGAGCTCATCACCATGGGGCTCCGCGTCAGAGGCGGCAAGGAGCCAACGGAAGTGTTTGCTTATCTCATCCAGGAGCTTGGCATGCGGCTGGTAGAATGGAGCACTGGCGAGTTCCTGGATCTATCAAAGCAGAGCAGCTTCGGGCACTGGCAGGAGTGGAGTGATCGGGTGCTGCGAGACCTTGCAAAGTCACGAAAATCATAAGTGTGTTGCGCGTGTAATAAGAATAAAATAGAGGCAGGCTAGCTAGTTACGATAGCTCTATTGTTTCTATCCGCTGATACTTCACTCCAACCTCAGTTGCCGCTGCTGTGCAAAGTGTATCAATCAATCCCTTGCCAGCGTCACTCAAGATAGCGTCATGAACAGGGAAGGCCAGGCGTGGCGCGACAGCCTGTAGGAAGCTGCGCACCTCGGAGAACTTGAGCCATGGTGCAGCTACAGGCAGGGCGAGGACGTCGATGGGGCGCTGAGGCAAAGCGAAGGAATCGCCAGGGTAGTAGATACGATTGTTGATTAGCGCAGCAAGGTTGTGGAGGCGCGGAATGTCTGGGCTTACCACAGCGTGCTCACCGCCAAAAAACTCAAGCGTGAATGGCCCGACCTGGTGTGTGTCACCAGGCACCGCGGCTATTGCATGGCGGACAGAGAGTATGCCTTCTGGCAAAGATATCGTTGTACTATCTACAATGATATTATGAACACTTATAATCTCTGCTTCAGGAAATGCCTGTATAATACGCTTGATGAGCGCAGGGCTACGATGGTCGGGATGCGCATGGGTAATGAGAACTGCCACTACCTGCTGCGGCATGGCAAAATCGTCGGTGTATACACCTGGGTCGACGACCAAGCTCTGGCCGTCAATTGTAATAGTAAAGCAAGAGTGGGCGAATTTCGTCAGCGTTGTCATATATCTAGTATAGCGGAGAAGAGGGTGAAGCGGTAGGTTGCTTCTTGCCGCGTGGTATTGGTTAAGAATATTTGACTGGTGTCAGTAACTATAGGGCTCACTATAGTAAAGATACATATGTACGCTCAAAAATCGCTTCCTAGTGCGGGAGCTGAAAAGCATAACTATGGCGTAGTAGCAATTTCTGATATTTCACAGACAGAATAGTAGGCAGGAGGGAGATGGTTCTGAAAGCAAGCTAGGAAACCATTGTGCTATGGTAAGAAATGTGACATCATAGCTGTATGAACAAGACAATTCTCTTTGTACCGGGCTTCCAAGAAGGGCGCGCCGACCGTGATTACGATACACTGATGAACCGCTGGCGAGCAATGGGCTACGCGGTGGAATTTGTACCAATTCAATGGCATCGCACTATGCAAAAACAGTGGTTGCAGACGCTACATGAGCGGTATCGGCAGTATGATCCAGCCAAGACCATCCTGGCTGGCTTCTCATTTGGGGCGTGCATTGCGTTCTTAGCGGCGTGCGAGCAAGCACCAAGTGAGCTGTGGCTCTTCTCGCTGTCGCCGTCATTTGCAGAGTGTGCAGAGTATTGGTCTAAGCGCGATTGGCGCGTGATCGGTAAGCGGCGGCTCGAATATGCCAAGCAGGTGAGCTTGGTAGCGGCTGCGCAGCGTATTACGTGCCCTGTGCAGATTTTCGTTGGCTCCGAGGAGTTTATTAAGTGGCCAGAGATGAAACTTGTCTTTGATACTGCTATGCAGCACATTCCCGCCGTCCATGGCACAGTGGTAAAAGGCGCTGGGCACGCGGTGGATGACCCGCGGTATGTGGCAGCAGTGTGCGACGCAATAGAGCGATAGCCGATGGAGCTACGCTAGCCGTTTCTTGGCTAGCGTAGCGTGAGCTTTAGCTTTATTGTATGTGCTTTGTCTCGACATCCTGCCAGTCGCTATTGTGCCGGAGTTCGGCGTTGTCACCAGCGAAGACCGCTTTTGCTTCGGTATTGTCGCTCAGAGTCCAGAGGAACCAGGCGGTCATGTAGGCATCGCCATATTCCAGCACGTCTTTGTGACCAACGGTCTTGCGCCGCGCGATGACGCTGGGTTTATCTGTACTCAGGGCACGGAAGTTCTGCTGCAGGTCGCTCAGTGGGCTAATGGCGAGGTTGTCGCTTGGGCCAGTCCCAGCCATCATGTAGGTGGCTGTCTTGAGCTTGCTGGTGTCGTAGTGCCAGTTGTTGTCGTTTGCGGTGCCATGGCCAACTGCGCTAGCGGTGTAGAGGGAGGTATAGCGGTTACTATTGCCGTATTTTGTGGCGGCATTGATAGCACCGGCTCCGCCTTGGGAATGCCCGGCGATGCCGATTTTGCTTGTATTGACGAAGCCTTTGATGGGGCTGCTCTCAGCAGTGTTGAGTTCTAGTGCAGTATCAAGCATGGTCGATGTCGTTGCACCAGTGCCTGTCCAGCCGTCCTCATTGCCAATGACAACAAAACCCCAGCTGGCCAAATGCTCGAAGATTGGCGCATAAGTAGACGCAGGCGTGGCGGTGCCATTGACCATTAGAACAAGCGGAAAAGTCTGGTTTGGAGTAGTGCGTTGCGGGGCATAGATGTGATATTCTTTGATGGCTGTGCTATCGCTGCGATGAGTGTGGTGCGCAACGCGGTAGGGGCCTGGCTTAGTATAGCGTTGCTCTAATGTGCCACTGGGGCTCAATTTCGCAGCGTAGCCCTTAGCCACACCGTCGTCGCCAGTGATACTTTGGTTGAGGTAATTCATATAAAGCATAAGAATCACAAAACAGCCAAAGAGTATTGCCGTGATGATACCCAGAATTTTCAGAAGCTTTTTTGCCATCGGTATGTCCTTATTCGGTTCAATAATACTAGTAATATTATCTACTATACACCGAGTGCATAGTAATGACAAGGGAGAGTGACTTCTTTTTTTGCTAGATATATGGTGGCTTTGCTAGTAAGAGATCGAGTGACTTTACCCCTTGGCTGTGGCAATGAAGCGCCTAAGCATTGCACTCACCGGAGCCAACGGTATATACTGATGAGCATGTACGAAAAAGAACTTCATACCGCGCAGCGGATTGCTCGCGAGGCGGGCGATATTATGCGCCGCTATTTTGATGGCGACCAACAGCGCCAGACCAAGGCGGATGGCACGCCAGTGACAATTGCCGATACAACAATCAACTCGCTGGTGATCCAACGCCTCCACGAGACCTTCCCGGACGATGGCGTCATTGGCGAAGAGGAGAGCACGACGGGCTATGGCCTCGGGCGGAAGTGGCTGTGCGACCCGGTCGACGGCACAAAGGCCTTTACCTGGGGTGTGCCCACAGCAATGTTTTCGCTTGCGTTAGTGGTTGATGGTGTGCCAACCGTCGGCGTTGGCTATGAACCAATGACAGATCGGCTCTACTGGGCAGTGCGTGGCCATGGTGCCTTTTGCAACGGTACGCGGCTGCAGGTGAACCACCAGACGCTTGCAGAGGGGGTCTTTGCTGCGTCGTGTAGCTATGCAAATATCCGTCGCCATAAGTATTATGATGAGCTGATTGAACGCAAGGTGAGCACAGCAAGCATTAGTGGCGCAGTAGCCAAGAGTGTTCGCGTGGCTGAGGGGCGCTTCGTTGGGTATTATGCCGAGAAGGTGAATGCGTATGATATGGCAGCAGTGCACGTTATTGTTGAGGAGGCTGGTGGTAAGATGACGAGTGTATCGGGCCAGCCGCTTAATTATGCACAGCCATTTCGTGGCGCGCTTGTGTCTAATGGCGCTGTGCATGATGAGCTGATGGCAATAGTGCACGATGAGTGCTCATAAATACCGCATGCTACCAAATGGTATTTTGCGCTTCATCTGCGTGGCAATGCCGAGAGTATCGGCTGGCTGGACGGTGTGTGGGCCGTAGAATTGGTTGATCTCGTCGATTGCGGCAGTGAGAGCGTGGCGAGCTGATGGGTCGTCGAAGAGTGCGAGCTGTGCGTCTGTCTCGCTTGTGAGAAGATAACACGACATGCCAATCTCATAGGCGGGCAGCGGCATCGATTGGGTGAGTCGCTTGACGATATGAAAGAGCGTGACGCCATCACACAGTGGATGCTCATGGTGCTCGTGGTTGTGCCAGCGGCCTGTTTGATAACTTTTGGCATAGAGGCGCACACCACGGGCACGCACGTATTGCTGCCGGAGCGCAGCCGCGATGTCTTCGCATAGAACGTGGAAGCGGCGCAAGACTTGATCGTAATTGAGGTTTGGCTGATCAAGGACGAACTGTCGCCCGACTGTCTTAAGCGGGCGCTCATCACTATCTACCTCCCAACCGCGCAGCCGCTTATACCAATCGCGTCCTGGCTTGCCATGAAACACCATGCGCTCGAGCGTTGCTTCGTCTGCGGCCAGAAAGTCGAGCGGTGTCTGGATACCAACCTGGTGGAGGCGCTTGCTGTAGCCAGCGGCAATACCAGTGAGGTCTTCGAGCGATAGCGTAGCGAGTACTGCGTGAAGATTATCTGCAGTGATGCAAGTCAGGCCGTCAGGCTTATTGATACCGGCAGCAATCTTAGCTAGCCAGCGGTTGGTGCCAATACCAACATTGCAGCGCATGTAGTCGCCAACCTCGCTACGGAGGCGCTGCTTGATCTCTTGGCCAATCGCCAGCGCGCCGCGTGCTCGGATGTCAGGTGGGCTTTGGCTGAGGTCGATTACCCCTTCATCAATGCTTTTCATGGTGGCACTGGGTGAGTAGTCGCTGAGGATGGTTGCAAGTCGGTGGTAGACATAGCGATACTTGGGTGGGTCGCTCTCCAGCGGAACGATGTCGGGGCAAAGTAGTCGCGCTGCGGGTAAGCGCATACCGGTGTGTACACCACGCGCTTTGGCTTCGTAGCTTGCGGTGACGATAGTCGCGTGTTGGTTGCGCCGATTAACGATGACAACTGGCCGGTGGCGGAGCAACGGCCGAGATTGCTGCTCGATCGTGGCAAAGCAGCTATTGAGATCAATATGCATCATCAGTGGTGAGGCGGGATTGATATTGCTATGAGACATGATCGGCCTCGCGGGTGAGCCGCCATACCAGTGTGATGCTGTCAAACTCCAGGCGGTAATCAGCTTGCTCATCTGTTACATCGAAGATATGCATCGTACGTGCACCGCGCTGATGCTCAAAGCCCAGGCCGACTCGCCGGATCGTCACTTCCTGGCCATTGCCACGCCGAAATTTGACTGGCTGGCATGGCTGGTGCCCACGCCGAAAAATCGCTACCACCTCCACGACTTCATCAAGATATAGTTCGTCATCCATTGTTCTTAGTATAGCGCATGAGCTAGGCATGGTCGACGAGTGAAAATACAGTAACAGAGGTAGAGTGCACCTATACATCAAGCGATGTATTGCTATGTTAGTACCCTATGCCACTCTCGCTTTACAAGAAAACACCCTATGGAAGTGAGATAAAACCAAACCTTTTACATAGGGCTAAGGGAAAATGACGCGCAGCTCTTACATACTGTATCACCTCGCACAAGAGCATAGCGAAGACGAAGAAGGGGGAATTTACAAAACGAACAGTACCAGCTGTCCTTGGCCCAGCTGTCACGATAAGCTAATGTAACAGAGCGGCGTAGCTCAGAAAATTATTTCTGTTTTTTGCGACTCTCGATGAACATCATAATAAGCCAGATAATGACGACGATTGCGGCGAGCGAGAGCAGCCCGTTGATAACCCATGCGGCTAGCTTTAGTACAACACCAAGCAGCCACGCGGCAATAATGACAATAGCGATTGTGAGAATGAGTCGAGATAATTTCATCCTTCTAGTATACTATACTTATGGACACAGCACAATTCCAGGCCATGATATGGCACAAAGCCAAGCAGCTCTACCGCCCTATGCCGTGGCGCAGCCAGCCAACGCTGTACTATGTGCTGGTGAGCGAGCTGATGCTGCAGCAGACGCAGGTAGCGCGGGTGCTACCTAAGTTTGCCGAGTTTACTACCCGACTCCCAACTATCGAGGCCCTGGCGGCGGCCCAGCTACCAGCGGTGCTGCAGGCCTGGCAGGGCTTGGGGTATAATCGGCGGGCCAAGTACCTCCATAGCGCGGCGCAGGCGATTGCCGCTGGTGCACCTATAGCGACGCAGGCCGACCTGATGGCGCTGCCTGGCATTGGTGCCAATACCGCTGGGGCCATCATGAATTACGTGCATCAAACCCCGACCGCCTTTGTAGAGACCAATATCCGCACGGTGTATTTTAATCACTTTTTTGCTGGGCAAGAAGGTGTGAAGGATAAGGATGTGCTGGCGCTGGTGACGCAGACGATGGATACAGCTCGCCCACGTCAATGGTTCTGGGCACTAATGGACTACGGCGCTGAGCTGAAGGCGGCAGGTAAGGGTCAGCTTGGCACCAGCTGGCACTACACGCGGCAGTCGCGCTTTGCTGGCAGCCTGCGCCAAATGCGGGGCGAGATTGTGCGGCGCACGGCGCAGGGGCAACCACTGAGCGCCGTTACCCAGGAGCTGCACAGTGACCCGCGTTTTGCTGCCGCGCTGGATGGACTACGGAAGGATGGGCTGGTATGAGTGAGTTGGTACTCACGCGAGCAGAGGCTATCGCGCTATGTCACACGTGGGCGCGGATGCTTCGCCGCGAGTATACGATCGACATGCTGGTAAATGACTACGGCGATGGAGTGCTTATGTCTGACCAGCTAGCCTATCCGCTCGAGATGCAGCCATGGATCACGCCAGAGGCAGAGCCGCTCCTCTGGGCGATTCGCGACCATGCGGTCGACGTCGATATTGACCATACCCGGCGAGCTGATTGGGAGAAGCTACTGGAGCTGATCGATCAGCTACCAAAGAGTGAGTAATAAGATACGTGGAGAACATTAGCGCTAGATAGTGCGTGACAATAGCAGCCTTTCTGACCTATGACCTGCACCGAGCTTCCTATGCAGACAATGAATATCTAATAGGTATATTTATTTTTTATGGAATGTACGGAAGTCATGGTGAGACAATAGCCACATAACGAAGATTTAAGGCAATAAGACTCTTGACCACTCCTACAGCTGCACGCCAAGCCACCCAGCGAGCACTGTTCCGGCGCCATAGGCCAGGGCAGCGGCGATCGCACCGAGCGCAAGAGTCTGCAGGGCGGCAATGAGTGGATTCTCACCACCAACCTTGCCTTTGATATAGCCAATTGCCACAAAGGTGAGCGCCGTCGCTCCCGAGCTGATATAAAACAGCAGAGGGTGAGCTGCACTCGAGCCACGCGCCAGCACATGGGCAAGATAGGGGATGACAGGCACACTACCAACAACGACAAAGGCAGCGAAGGTCATGAGGCCGATGATTTTTGGTGAGGCGCGTTTGCTTGTATTACGCGCCGACTCGTCGTGCTCAGCACTGGCTGCGAGGTAGGCACTCGCACCCATCGAGAAGCCATCGGCAATGAGGTTAGCTGCGCCTAGCACCAAGATAATTGCACTCGAGATGCCCGCGCCAGCACTGGCTGCTACTACAGCAAAGGTCGTGACGGTGCCATCGACCGCACCATAGACAAATTCAGAAATATAACGTTTGAGGACAGGTTTCATATTCATAACTTGGCTAGTATAGCATAGTGTGGTACAAATGCAAAAAATTGTGCTATGGGCAGGTGAATGCTTTGGTGTTACAGCCTCCCGTACTATAGATTCTTCGTGCTATAAAATTGGTGATTACGGGAGATAGCTCCCCTAGGATGAGCGAGAAAATCATCAGCGCAATCATCAAGCAAGACACAAAAAATGAGCGACTGGTGGGGATAAAGTGAATAGCTTACAATGCTAATGTAGAGCACATTACCACTGATATGGATAATGAATAGTTAGAAAATATATTCATAATAATACAATAGGAAAAAGAAGCCAGCAAGAGGTGAAGCGAGAAACTGCAAGGTTTAGCTGCTCACTCGTTTGGTTGCTTAGGCTTGAGGAGAAGCTGATTGCGCTCGGCAGTGCGCGTCCGCGCCTCATCTAGCAGAGTGATACCTTCTTGCGAGCTGAGGCTAACGATCCGTACATACTCGCTCTTGGTCTTCTTGTCGTAGCCCGAGACAGCGACGATGCCGAGTTGTTCGTCGGCATAAATGACGTTCTCTTTCTCGCCGCTGTAGTCGATTTTGTTAAATAGGCTCACATCTAGCAGCGCCGTACCACGGCCATTGTCCCACGTGGCAAAGACACCAATGCGGCGCTGCACTACATCTGGATTGGTCGAGTCAAATGGCGTGTCTTTATCGATATACTCGATGATTGGTGCAAAGACCAGCGTATCGGCCTTGGGGAGGATCGTCTTGAGCGCGTGGTCGGCAGGTAGTGAGTATGCCAAGGCAAAGCGCTTAGTAAAATCATACGAGAGTGGGTAGCGCCCATCGGTCGACGTAGTGTATTCAACTTGGTGGCGCCCATCGAGAAAGGTAAGCTCGGCGGGCGAGTAGATTGGTTTGTGCTCCTCTGTTGCGGTGACTTCATTCGTCACTTGGCTGACTTTTGTGTCTGAATCTGTGTAGACCATAGAATTACCCATAACAGTGACGGGGGAGGCGTATTCATTCACGGCGTCCGACTTATCGCGCTTGCTGAGGCCGCAGCCCATAGCAAGCAGCTGCTGGATGGTATCGACCGCACAATACTGCGTTATATTGCCCTCGGCATCGGTAATGAGGCAGTCCATCACCATCTCGTGCCCCATGCCTTTGCCAAATTGCTTTTCCTTGCTGGGGTCGCCGTTTTTCTCATCTCTCGAGAGTACGTGCCCAATCTCATGGCTGTATACGTTGCCACCAGTCTTGTTGCTCAGCACGAGCACCATCGGGCCGTTGCCGCCCTTGGCTTTGTCTTCGTCGGTGCTTTGGAAGGCGAGGCCGAGTACATCATTCTCCACACCTGCTGTATTAACGGCCATCAGCATAAGTGAATGCTCACCATCCTGTACGTCTAGCTGCTCGCGGTATTCTTCGGCGATCTTTTTGATCTGTTCGTTGGAGTAATAGTATTCGGTCGTGCCATCTTCTTTGGTGCGGGTGCTATCTGGCACAACGTTGCTTGTAAACTCGGTAATGTGGAACTCATACGCACCACGAGTTGTGTGGGTAATGCGGCTGGTATGGACATGCACTTCTTCGAATATCTCTTCGTTACTCTTGCCAGGCTCGAAGCCAGCGGCATTAAGTGCCACAACACCAAGCCGGACAACAACCGGCTTGAATGAATCTTTCTCGTGGTCTTGGTGTTGTTCTGCAGAAGGCTGAGGGGTGTCGCCGCTGAGTAGTGCACTCAGTGCTACGAAGCCTGCCGCTGCCAACGCCTCACGGCGCGATGGACGCCCTGATGTCTTTTTGACTGGGCCGTCTGGCTCAACTTCAGATTTTGAGAGAATCATAGTAACTATCTTATATCACGAAAGGAGTAAAAATGTCAAACCATGGAGACTTGTGCTAAGTGGTTCTTGTTATCGACTGATTAAAATCTTACTTCCTCGCTCCGTCTTTTGCTGGATTCTTAGATTCGCAGAACAATACTGAGTAACTATCTAGATATTTAGTTTTTGCAGGAGTAGAAATTGATTGGCAGAAAACAAAAACTCGCTTGTTATCCAAGCGAGTTTTGTGTGCCGTCAGCGTGAGGCGCTATTGCTGCTCGGCTGGTGTTTGCGTTTGTTGCTGATTCTCGGTGTCGCTATTGGTAGAGAAGAGCTGGAGTGATTCGTCACTCAGGACATTTGGGTCGAAGGTGCCATCGGCGATCTTGCTGCGGCGCTGCTGGTACATTTTTTTAAACTCGTCGAGCGATTGCTTCGTGATACTACCTTCGGTTTTGTATGTCTCGGGCTCAGCATCGCGAGCGGCTTGCTTGCGCACCTCCTGGAAGCCAGGCCGACTGAGATCAACCTGTGCTGCACCACTGGTGTTGTACATGTCCATGGCAACCCACACCATGATGCCCGCAATGGCGATCACGCCGCAGATCATTACCAAAAAACGGTGCTCGCGCACACTGCTCAGCTGGTGCTCGAAGTCGAGTTTATTGGGCTGGCTGGGCTGGCTGCTGGGCACTCGGCACCTCCTTTTTGGCAGGGAATTGCTTACTATAAAATACATCAAACTGCGAACCGTACTGGCTCAGTAGCTGGTTGAGCCGCAAGGCGACATCGGCCACCCGCTTGCGACGCTCACGCACTGGCTTGATGAGGTAGTAAAACTCGACGGGCTGATCGGTGCAATCAGTCCGTAGCAACTCGGACAGCTTCTCCTCATACTGGCGGTATTCGCTGCGGAAGGCGGCAAGCTGAGTATTGTATTCTACCGTTGTCTTGGCAAGTTCCACACCGTCGAGCCGGTTGAGGGCAATGCGGCTATTGAGTGGTGCCATCAGACGGGTGGCAATCACCTCATACTGCTGCCCTTGGTTGACCCGGACAAGCCCGTCGTTGGCATGGATGCGCCGCAGGGTAGACTTGACGCGGACGCAGTTTTGTTTTATTTGAGTGAGTTGATCATTGCTGAGTGGCGCAACTGGCTCGGCATAGGCCGGAGAGCCAAGTGCAGCAGTAGCAACTATAACAACAGCAAGAAAAGTGCGCTTCATAGCTCCCCATTATGACGCATCAGAGGAGATTGGTCAAATAGTTTGCCTAGATTGAATTAAATTCTTGTGTCGCTCCGGTTGGCCACTATCTTACGCAGATTTTGCGTTAGCACCTTCAAGCTCAGCACAAAACCTGGGAGTTCTTTAAGGGTGGTGTGATGCCATCTGTATAATAACTACAATAACTGCAAGAACAAAAGCCATGAAAGGTATTGCAAGACCAATAGCAACACCAATCTTGAGTCCTTGGTCGTCACCATCAACGAATTTGGCAGATGGTGCGTATGTCTGAATATTCCACCACCACCAGTTGTAGTGATTATTGAGAGCATCTTGAACGGTATGGGAATAATAAAGGATTCCCATACCAGGTGACACACCGGCGCTCAAGGCGTTGAGTAATCGCGTGTTCGCTCCGGCAAAGTTAAATTGGTTGCGTTGACCATTGACCCAGACAATAATAAAGCTTGACTCAGTTCTTGCTTTGGTAATCTGCTGTGGGTCGATGTCAAAGATAACACCGATTGATTGACCCATCGAAGCATCTACATCAATAGCACGGATACGGTTGGTGCTCGTCCATTCGAGAACACAGGGTGTCTCATTGAAATAACCAGTGCTATACCAGACAAATGTTGCTGCAATGAGTGGTGTGCCATCAAAGACGCTGCTATAATTAGCCTCAATAGTAGGTTGCAATGATTGGGCAGTAGGTAACTGCATTGGCTGCATAATGGGCTGAGGGAGAGGGTTTGCTGCAACAGGAGTCCGGCCAATTGGTGGTGCGGGTTGCATAGCTGGTGTTGGTGGGTAGTATAAGGTGGTTTGCGGGTATACAGGTGTCGCGGGCTGCTGATTCATGGAAGTATTATACTATATAATTTGAGATCGGCAAGTACGAATATGTTTTACGGTATATATTTTTGGTTGTAGACTTCCTATAGAAGTAACAATGCAGGAGTATGCCTGCATTTGCTGTATCTATTATATGGTGTCTTGGATACTGTTGTTTATTAGAAAATAAGTCAATCAGCTTGCTGGAGTCATCTGGTTTTATGATAATAATGCCATAATAAAGGCGATAAGTACTACTATGATTGGTGTCACAAAAGCTATGATGAGGCCAATGTTGACGCCATTGTTGATAATCATCGCGTCGCGCTCGAAGCCGTCAATAATTTTAGCATAGGGTGCGTAGGCTTGAATGGCAGCCCACCACCAGTCGTAGTCGTTGTCGAGTGCACGCTCGACATTGTGTCCATAGAGAACACCACCAATACCTGGCGATACTGCAGCACCAAGGCCAGCCAGCAGCTGGGCATGTGCTCCAGCAAAGTCGAACTGGATGCGCTGGCCATTGACCCATATGATGATAAAACTTGCCTCGACGGCTGCTTTGGTGATCTGCTGCGGATCGATATCGAGTACCACGCCGACCATTTGGTTTGTTTTGGAGTCGAAGTCGATGGCGCGGATACGATTGGCCGTCGTCCATTCGAGAATGCAGGGCACTTGGCTAAAGACGGTGCGGTTGTGATAGTGCGAGACGGGCGTCGCCATAACCAGTGGTGTGCCGTCGAAAACACTGCTGTAATTGGCATCCATTGCTGCTGGCGCCGGCTGGGTTGCTGGCTGGACAACAAGGGGCGCGGGCTGCTGAACGGGTGACTGCTGGGATGGTTGCGCAGGGTTACTTGGGGGTGTTGGGGTTGCCGGTTGTGGTATCTGAGTTGGTGCAGGCTGTGGCGCTGGCTGTATAACAAGAGGAGCCGGCTGCCGGATAGGTGATTGCTCAGCTGGCTGGGTGAGACTATCCTGGAGCGTTGGCTCTGATGGCTGCTGTGGCTGTGTTTGTACTGACTGCTGTGGATAATATGGTGGCGGCACAGGCTGAGCCTGAGGTGGAGCTGTCGGCTGTGATTGATAAGGATAAGAAGGAAATTGCTGATTCATGAGCGTATTATACTATATTGGTAAATACGCGATGTGTCTTAACAGAGGTCATATACCTTGAGATCAGAGCTTCATTAAAACATAATAGCCCAGCAGGAGATCCGCTACGCAGAATGAATTTTTGTTGTGGCGGGAGCAATGCATACGCAATAGAGGTTATTTGTGCTTGCCTGGCGAGGCTGCGCCGAGCTCGATGTGCTCCTTCTCGAACTCACGCAGGATCCGTCGCCGCATCTCGGCCGTGAGGGCCCACTGGTCGGATGGTTGAGTTTTGCCGGAGACGACGAGGCTAATCGACGATGCATTGAAGTCGCCAAGGATATCGAAGTGTGGTGGCTCGATCACTTTGCGCTGCCATTTCTCCTCGCCAGAAATTTCCTCGCCAATCCGATTGATGATATCGCTGGCAGTGCTGATGTTGGTATCAGGTGCAACGGTAATGGTGAAGTATACTTTGCTATAGCCCATCGTCTTGTTGATGACATGCTGCACCACACCATTGGGGAAGAAGTGGACATTGCCCTCGACGTCGCGGATCACTGTGGAGCGTACACCGATCCGCTCGACCGTCCCGCCAAAGCCATCGATCTCGATAATATCTCCTACCCGATACTGGTTTTCGCTAATAATAAATACTCCTGAGAGGAAATCCTTAACGAGTGACTGCGCGCCAAACCCAAAGGCCACACCAATGATCCCTGCGCTCGCAAACAGTGGTGCAAGAGCTGCACTATTGAAAAAATGAGTAAAGATAGCATAGCCCGCAATCACCACGACAATAATGCGCCACACATTAGCAAAGAGCCCGCCCAGCGTCTTGTGCCGCTTCTCGAGATCCTTCTTAGGCAGCGTACGCTGATATGTGGTAACGAAGGCATGCCGTGTCAGCCACATCACTACGCGTGGCCCCACCCAATACAGTGCAATCGCCACGATAATAATAATGATAATCTCTAGTGCAGTGATCTCAGGTGAGGTAATTGGCTTCATAATATGGTAGTATAACAGATGTGAATGATGAATTAAACCAGCTTGTGCTTACCTTGCAGCGTGGTGGCGTGGCAGTACTCCGGACTGATACACTGTATGGCATTGTTGCCCGAGCAGATAACGAAGCGGCAGTAGCGCGGGTGTATCGACTTAAGCGGCGTGATAGCAATAAATCATCCATCATCCTTGTGGCTGATGCCAGCCAAACCTATGCCGATGTACCCACCTTACCGTCGCTTGATACCTCTCAGCCCACGAGTATCTTGCTCGATTCGCCCCATGCTCCGCGGTGGTTACGCCGCGCTAATGATATGCTGGCCTATCGCCAGCCACAGCTGCCGTGGCTCCAGGCGGTCTTGCGCCAGACTGGCCCGTTGATTGCTCCCAGCGCTAATCTCGAGGGGCAGCCGCCCGCCCGCACTATTGCCGAAGCTCGTGCATACTTTGGTAATGGTGTCGATTACTATTATGATGGTGGCACTGTGCCGACTGATACGCCACCATCACGCTTGGTGCGAGTGTTGCCGGGTGGGGGAGTGGAGCGGCTCAGGTAGGTTATAATAAGCTGAGTCAAATTTAAGAATTTCGCCAGATTAAATAAAGACTTGCAGTATTTCTCCAGACTGCTGGCTCATCAGCGCCAGAGTGAAAAACTTGTGAGAGTTAATAGCGAATTCTTATACCTCACCCAAACAACGTGGAATGTAGGGCTGCCACGAGAGAGACTATGCAATTCAGGTATAATAGACTCATGACGTATCTTGACCCTCAGCAATTTATCATCACTCGCAAACGCAAGAAATATCGCTTTGCTAAGTTCCATAACGCCACTAACTGCTACGAGTACGATGAATGGTGCCAGGCAGCACCAGAGGTGCGGCAGAGTGCGACGGTGCTCGAGGTTGGCGCTGGTACCGGGATGTTTAGTGTGGAACTAGCGGCGCAGCACCCAGATGAGGTGTTTGTGGCACTGGATGTTAAGGGTGATCGCTTGCAAAAAGGGGCGTACGCGGCGCTCGAGCGTGGCATTACCAATGTGTTGTTTGTGCGGGCTCGGGCCGATCAGATTGGCGAGCTCTTTGCTGCTCACTCACTCAAGCAGTTGTGGGTGACTTTTCCTGATCCATTCCCTAAGCGGCGCAGTGCTGGCCGGCGTCTTACCCACCCAACATTTTTGCGCCAGTACGAGCAGCTGTTGCGGCCTGGTGGCTCGCTTTTGCTCAAGCATGACGATCGTGATTTCTTTTGTTGGAGCCTGGAGCGGCTCGTTGCCTGTCAGTGGTCGATTCGTGAATTATCTTTCGATCTCCACGAGTCGTCACTACCTGATGAATACAAGACGCTCACCGCCTACGAACAGCGCTGGATGAGTGAGGGGAAAGCGATTGGCTGCGTGCGAGCGACGACCGGTAATGGCCAGTAGTACCGCTTCGTAGCAAGATTACATACTCACCTGACTGAGCTCTAGCATGCCGTGTTGCTGGCTCGCTAGTGCGTTATTTTTGTAGCGTTGATCATAACTAATATCTGTACTGCACCACTCGGGAGGGCAGAATGTTTCAGCACGTAGTGTCGCCTCGGTCTCGCGGCCACGAAACTCAACTTCAGCAGTGACGAGCTTCCCCTCAAGGTTACCGTGGTAGATATCAAGTTCGATTGTATGCTCGTTGCTATCAGGGTCGGTGTAAGGTACATAGTAGCGTGTTTTTTCGATGCGCTTGCCCTTGGTGAGTGGCCATAGCGAAGCAAAGGTTGCTTCATTTATAATGATATTTTGCTCATCTCGCACGACAGTACCACCCGATTTTACTGTGAGCTCAAAACGTTGCCCATCACCAAAACGCCGGACGCGTGTCTCCGATCCATCACTGCTGTGCGCGAGGTAGCCCTGACTGATGTCGATATGATCATATGAGTCAATATCTGCTGGTATCTTATCAAGATTGACTAAAAATTTACGCTCAACTTCTTTGAGCTGATTAGGGCGCTCAGGGACGTGAGAACTCATCATGTCGGCAGATTTTTCTTGTGCATAGCATGTCTCAAAATGATAAGCGAGGTCTGCATACAGCTCAGCAAGCTCAGGAAATTCTGTGCCAAATCGCTGAGTGAAGCTCTCGATGAGCTTGTCGTGTGCTGCTTGCAATTCAGCAAGATTTTTAATACCATAGTCCTCTTCGACTACCCGCACCCCTTGCCCAACAATATCCATCGCTACTGGAAGAATCTTATCGACTGCTCGTACAAAGCGTGCTTCGGGTGTGTTTTGTGCTTCATAGCGCTCTAGCCCCTGACGCATAACGGGCGGAAGACGCTGTAATAATGTGTGGGCTGCTTGCTGCTCGTTTTGTTGTTTGATGGAAAGTTGCACAGCGGTAAGGTCGAACGTTGCGACATCGCCAGTGGCAATCTCGAGCAGTTCGTGGACAGTTGCAAATTGCTGCACCATATCATTATCCAACTGCGGATAGAGACAGGCACGTAATTCTGGCGCAAGGGCGGCAAGCGACCAATTATGCTCTGCGTCATTCTCGCGCTCGCCACTGGGCCGGCGTGGCACGCGCACTACATCGGCCAAATCACAGCTTATCTCCATACTCTGCAGTGCAATATGGCACAGCTGACTTTGGACTGGTGATGGTGTGATACCTCGTTCGTGTGACGTGTGTGGTGGATAATTGTGTTCTGGCAGCCAAGTCGTTGGCGTGTGATTATATTGGTTATTATTGTGGTGACTATTGTATGGCAGGTTATTCATATCACTACCATAGCGTGCTATAGTAAATATGGATAGATAGGATAGTTTGAGTCAAATATGTTTGAGCAAAATACGATTAACCACCATATCCAAAGGCGGATTCTCAGTGTGTTGTGCTATCGCAAAGTGGCTCGCTTTCGTGATCTGCGCCCACCGCGGGTGGATACCAATCTCTTTAGCTATCACCTCAAGGTGCTGCTGCAGCACCGGCTTGTTCAAAAGGTGCCGGGTGGCTATAGCCTAGCGCCGCGTGGTTTGGCGTATGTCGATCGGGTGAGTACAGACACTATGCTGGTTCGGACCCAACCTAAAATCGTAACTATGCTAGTGGTGCAAAATAGTAATGGTGATGTCTTACTCCAACAGCGCACTAAGCAGCCCTACATTGATACCTGGACACTCCCTTACGGCAAACTCCATATCGATGACAGATCTATCCAAGCGGCAGCTCAGCGCGAAGCGGCGGAGAAACTTAGTACCGTGGATCTCGCGCTACGGCATGCGGGCGAGTGCTATATTCGTGTTTGGGCAGACAAAGCGATTCTCTCAACCACACTGGCTCATGTGTTTTATGGGACGACCGATGATATCACTCCACACGAACGGCTCATTTGGGCGCGCCCACACAAGCTGGCGCAGTACACACTTGCACCAGCAGTGGAGCAGATTGTCGCGCGGGCATTCTTTCGCGATCCGTATTTTTTTGAGGAATTTGACGACGTTTTAGATCAATAACAAGAGGAGGACATATGAAGATCGACGACTACGCACAGCAAGCAATCACTACCCTGAGTAGTGACTATGCCTACGGTGATGCCAATGCCCAACTAATGGGTATGGTGCTAGGTCTGGGCGGTGAATCGGGCGAGGTGCTCGAGAAGTTCAAGAAGCTATTGCGTGACCAGCAGGGCACGATAACCGAGGCAGATAAGCAGGCAATCATTAAGGAGCTGGGTGATATTTTGTGGTATGTAACGGCAGTGGCACACTTGCTTGGTTCGAGTCTTGAGGAGGTCGCTCAGCGCAACAATGCCAAGCTCGCCAGCCGCCAGCAGCGCGGTCAGCTGCGGGGTAGTGGGGATGACCGGTAGAAATATAGCCTTCCAGGCTGGTTAAGCACGGCGCATCTATTGATTATTACGACTGAAGTTTCGTAGTGATGTCGTTGATGATAGTAGCTTCGGTTTCGGCTTGAGTGGCGCGCTGCACAGCGTGAACAGTGCGCATACCTGTTGCGGCGGCAGTGGCGATATTCTTCAACCGATCGTCAACAAACAGTACGGATTCTGGACAATGACATAAGCCCAGACGTCCCAACGCGTGAATGTATGTAGCGGGTGCTGGCTTGCGGTGGCCTGTTTCGTAGGAGAGCAAACAGGGGTTGAAGATAGCTTCGTCGTACACACCGCTTTGTTGTAATACTTCGGCGTGCTCCGGTATGGTGTCACTCAGGATGCCAACGCGTAAGCCTTGTGTCGCCAGGTGGGCAGCGTATTCCATCATCTGATTGCGAATTGTGAGTGTCTCGCGAAAACCTTTGACAATGCTATCTTGCTGTGCATTCGTCGGGTGGTCGCAGCCAAGCTCACGCCAGAATGCAGCACGATTAATCGTACCACTACCATAACGATGAATTGCAGCCGGCCAACGCTGGTCGAAGCCATCTGGATTACCAAGTGCTTGGCGTACATCATTGGTTACATAATCATAATTGTCGATTAGGACGCCGTCGACGTCAAAGAGGATTGTTGTGATTGCTGGTGGACGCTCTACGATTGCTGTGCTCCTTCTTGTGCGAGCTGCTGCCGTACCCAGCCATCAATCGTGCCTGCTCCCATACAGAGCACAAGCTTACCCTCGGCGCGGGCGGTTTGGATAGCGTGCCACAAGGCATCATCGAGCTCGGCATAGTGAACGCTGTTACGGTTTGTTAGTTGCTCAGTCAGTTGCTGTGGAGTGAGAATAGGCAAGGCTGGGTCTTCGCGACTGAGGTAGGTTGGCAGCCAATAGATTTGCTCGGCGCGCTCCATACAGTCGGTGTATTGCTGACGGATCTCATGCTGGCGGACATTTTGATGTGGCTGATATACCAGCACAACGTGGTCGGACAATTCTCGTGCCATTTGCAATGTTGCGGCGATTTCTACCGGGTGGTGGCCATAATCACTATACAGCCCAGCCCCAAGCCGCTCAAAGCGCCGCTGCACCCCCGGGAAGGTATTGATAGCCGCTCGAATGTGCTCGGGTGAGCCAAGCCGTAGTTGCCTGCACGCCGTTGCTACCAGTGTTGCATTTGCGCGGTTGTGGGCCCCTGCGAGGGTAAATTGCTGCACATCCTCATCTTCCAAGACACGCGCCCGCCGCCGTGGTGGCACAACGCCTACATCGGCATCGCGCTGCCACATGATGGTATATTCGCTCTGCTCAAGGAAGCGGCTAAAGGCATCGGTGTAATCCTGCTTGGTAGGGTAGGTGTCCGGGTGGTCGTAGTCAACAGAGGTCAGCAGCGTGAGATGAGGGTGGAATTGCAAAAAGTTGCGGTCAAACTCATCACACTCATACACAAAGTAGCGACTACCTGGCACATAATGGCCACTGGGGCCAAAACTCAATGTTGTACCCACCGAGTAACTCACTGGCTCGCCCAGCTGACGCAGCGCCCACACCATCAGGCCAGTTGTTGTCGTTTTGCCGTGGGTGCCCGCGATGGCGATGAGCTGGAGGTCTTTTTCGTTGATGAGATAAGTGAGGAGCTCGTCACGCTTAGCGGTATAGATGCCAAGTCGACGTGCTAAGACGAGCTCGGGATGATCGGGCGGCAAAGCTGCAGTATAGATAAACCAATCAATAGGGGTTTGCTTGTGGCGGTAGGCCAGGTATTCGCCTGTTTGGTCTTGTGAGACGGAGATGCCACGCTGCTCGAGTTCTTGCGTCTCGAGCCCAACATGGCTATCCGAGCCAAGCACATGGTGCCCTGCATCGTGCGCCAACTCAGCCAATGGCCCCAGACCCACGCCGCCGATTCCAGAGAAGTAGATATTCATACCTTCCATTGTACCGCCTCTGGCACAAAACCACCAGAGGTAGCTAAGGAGCGTGATCACTCCACCTCGCGCTACTGGGTTCAATATTGAGGTTATGCTATACTAGAGCCAAAGCATAAGTGGGCATACGTAGGGTACATAGCATGGCGAACAAACAGCAAGTCAAGCGGTCGATGAAGCGACTCCGGCGCATTAAGATGTGGCACCTGGTGCTATTGCTTATGGTGCTGCTCGTGCTGTCTGCAACCTTTTTGCGGCTCAATAATGTGGGAATGACTGAGCGGCGACGAGCAGTTCTCTCGGCTGACAAGGCAGGTAATATGGAGCAGATTCGCCAGCGCATCGCTGACCTCCAGCAGTATTCCTCTGCCCATATGAATGCCGATACTGGCCCAATTTACCTGCAAGAGCAGTATAATCGCGACGTTAAGGCTGCGCTTAACGCCTCAATGAGCACCACCAATCGTGCTGGCCAAACCGCCAATGCCAAGGCTGATGCAGTGTGTAAGCCACGGTTCCGCAGCTGGTCGATAGAATACGTGCGCTGTGTCTACGAGGAGCTTGGCAAGCTTAGCAGCACCAATACTGGCCTTCAGACCGCCAAAATGCCCGACACCAGCCTCTACCACTACAACTTCAGTGCACCACTATGGTCGCCCGACTTTGCTGGCTGGACGATTCTCCTCACTGGCGTGGTCATCTCGGCCATTCTTGGGCGTATTGTGGGGATGATTATTTTGCGGATTATGCTGCGCGTTCAGTATCGAGCGGCGAAATAAATCGCAAAAAATAAAAAACTACAACATAATTTACAACACGTACAACACGCAAGATGGCTTTGAGCGGGCGTTCGCTAGACGCTCCATAAAATTTATGCTTGACCCCTGTTTATCGTACAAAAATAGTACCAACATCTATCATACATAATAACCATAAGCAAAAAACAAAATTGCTTACCCTTAGCCGTTATCTCTGTAAAAAATCGCTATCAAAGTGTTGACATCCATTTTATGAGCATGTAGGCTAGGTTTTGTAAGATCAAATAGGAGGAGCACTATGGCTTACGAATATACTAGTTCGAATGGTACTACATACTACTTGCACACGCAAAAAGATGCGGTATTGCGCGGTGGCGTAAAGCGGACGATTTACTACTTTTGCAAATCACCAAACAACGGCAAGGGCGAGTCGTGTGACATGCCTGAGGGTTACTATGTGAAGGAACACTCACGCAACAAATTCCCCTTTGCTGCCAAGAAAGACGCGGCAAAGCCCGCCAAGAAGGCTGCTAAAGCAACCAAATAACCCGGACACGTGTATATGAGAAAAAGACCTTTCTGTAACAGAAGGGTCTTTTTTTGTTGGACTTAGTGCAAGAGAGGGCTACACAGCAAGTAGAGTATGAGATGAAGCAAGCCACGAGCCTATACTGCGTGACGATAACTAAGTTTGTATAGAGAAGTACGCTCTCGCACCACTCAGAGCACCAGAGAGCGATGTTTGGCATGAATTGTGGCTTTTCTCTCATTTTGTACCTCTCGCAGCGAGAGGGGCGTAAGAAGAGATGTGAGCGCATAAGCTGCTAGCGGGGCGACATGTCCACGACTGTCATGCCTGGTATGAGGCCACGCTTGTCTTCAACAATTTCCACCCAGTTGCCGTCTGGGTCTTTGATGAAGCAGTAGCGAAGGCCAGTTCGTCCCATGACAATATCAGTTGGATCACCCCAGCTAAGGGCTACCGCGCGAAATTCATCGAGATCATCAACACTGAGGCCAATATGCTTGACGCCGACTGTTTCGAGATCATTGCCAATTACTGGCTGCGCTTGTGGTTGGTGCGTATTGTGGGTATAGGCAAAGAGCTCGAGGATTACACCACTGGAGTCTATCAGCTGATGAATACTCAACGTACCATCTGGTGCATGCCACACAACTGCCTCAGTGAAGCCAAGGCGTTTGTAGAACTGGATGCTTGCAGTAGCGCTGCGCACTGAGAGCGCGATGTGATGGAGGACGGGCATGGTAGTTATTTCTGCTGACTCTTTTGATTAAGCTGCACTTGAAGGTCAAACACTTGCTTGCCAAGCGAGTCAACTGCACTGTGGTAGTTGTTTTGCAGTGCTGCGGCCCAGCCGATAAGTGATAGGAGGCCGATGGTAAGCACTGCCAGCCATGCAATGATGATCTTGTCGGATAATTTTTTGTTCTTCATAGCCGTAGTATAGCAGAAGGTAACGATTATATGCAATGAAGTTTTGCAAAAAGCAATAGTATGATGTTGCTAATACAATCGTAAGATTCCTGGTGATTACTCCAACCAAGCTGCAAGGGTATTGCCTGCTGGGCCTTGAAGATAAAAGCGCTTTTACTGTAGCCAACATCGTAGCATCTCGGGCTGAAAACTCGATATAGTCTACGCGGCTAGCTGTGTTACTCATAGTCCTATTAATACCGTTTGCGCGTACTGAAAACACGCCACTATGGGCGTGCTGCGACTAATCTTTGCAATGGTGGGGGCGGCTGGACTTGAACCAGCGGCCAACAGGTTATGAGCCCGCTGCTCTGACCACTGAGCTACGCCCCCAGATCCACTTGCCACATTATACCGTATTGTTGGTGTATATGCTACTAGTAGTCGAGTTTCTTAGGGGTTTTTGGTAGTTTTGGACGCACTACATATTCTCCAGCGGCGGCATCCTGGGGGCTGAAAAATCTTTCTCGTGCGCTTCGCTCTGGCCTATTGCTGTGCTGAGCGGCGGTTTGGGATGGGTGAGTGGTTTTAGCGGCATCACGTACTTTTCGGCGGTATGCAACGATTGCATAGAATTGCTCCGTCGCCTCAGTACGGCACTTTTCATATTCTTGTGGTGACATGCCAAAAAGATGGTTGGCAATGGCGTGATCGAGCTCTCGCCAAGCATTGATAAGTTCGGGGGTGGAACGACGAGTGCGTTTGCGCTCAAGCGCATTAACAGAGCGTTGTTGGGCAAGGAGATCATCAAATGTAGGCCGCTTTGGCTGCGTTTCAGAGGTAGAACCATCTGTGGTATGAGTGTTGAGATGTATTGCGGGTATAGGCTCGGTTTGTTCATGATCGGCAGAATAAGAAGTATCGCTATCACCAAATAGCTCGCCTTGTATTGCTAATTGGCCTACCCATACTGTTGCATATGTCACAGCACCAACTACCGTTTTTGGCGGCGTTGAAGATTCTAGGCTGCGTTGCCAAGCAGCCTCTTGAGAGGGTTGTTTGTATGTCATCTTGCATTGGTTATAGCACAGAGGTCGACACCTAGCAAGTCTATGAGCGATTTTTAACCAAAATTGTGGTGCGCAGCGTGTTTTTTGCTGGCCGCAGCTTTTGCAGCAACTGCGCGGTCTACGGTATAATAGAAGCCTATGAAGTTTGTGTTCAGCGACACTACCAAGCGCCACATCATCTACAAGATCAAGCATGATTATCTCCAGCTCAATACCATTGTGCTGGCACTTGCGCTCGTGATTGCGACGTACCTTGCCTGGCAGTCGGTGGCACGTCTCCAGCAGAACTATACGCAGCAGCGCGAGCTAGAGACGAAACGGCGGCAGCTCGTCCTCACCGAGCTTGAGACACAAACGCTGCAATACCAAAAGAACTTCCGCGAGAGTGACGAATATAAAGAGCTTGCTGCTCGTGAGAAACTCGGCCTAGTGGCACCTGGCGAGAAGGTGATTGTGCTACCTAAGAATAGTGCTGAGGCACACGATCCACCAACCGACAAGCCCACTAACCCCGATACACAGAGTAGTAACTTCGAGCAGTGGGTAACCTTCCTCTTTGGTGGTGCAGCCGAGCAGGCTCAGCAAAAGGATAAATAACAAGCGGGGGAGCGGAAATATTGACATTCAGGTGTTAAATCCTTGACAATCGGCATTCATCGCTGGTAGAATAAGAAGTGTAACGCGGGGTGGAGCAGCCCGGTTAGCTCGGTTGGCTCATAACCAACAGGTCGCAGGTTCAAATCCTGCCCCCGCAACCAAGGTAAGAACCCTACCACACGGTAGGGTTTTTGCTTTGGATTATCTTGGGTGGGTAGAGAAGAATAAGTCTAGCCTTTATCTTAGCACACCATTAGTCCTGCTACCACTGATGTTTAGCAGTGTGCCATAAGTGCTATGCGAGTTGGTGGAGTCTCACCTCAGGCATGAACCAGTGAGCGCTGTGCATATCTCTGATGTAGCCAGCAACGGCTCGTGCCATCTTGGCGAATGGCTTAGGGGTAAGCGCGTGGCAGAGGTAATAAAAATAACCTGAGAGGTGGCATATAACACAACAAGCAAAGGGCTGCCCTAGAATGGTGAGAGATACCAAGATAACAGGGATAAATAAGAAAAACTAAAATAAGAAACAATTTGTTTGCATTTTGTTCGTGTATATGCTAGGATCGAGGTAGGTCGATAATGACAACACAAAAAAGAGGGTAGATATGCGAAAAAAGACGAAAGAAACCATACTCGCCACCTGGAATCGGTCGCGTAGTATGGCAGAGCTGCGGGCATTCATTGCCGCGCGCCACAGCAAATTAGCAGAGGTAGAGCTCTAAAAAGACCAAAAGCACCTTGGGCAATGGACTCGAGGTGTTTTTGATTATAGGGGATGATGTATACGATGTGTGATTTGGCACTCCACGCTTCATCGCTCTCTATCCTCGCATGCTTTTTGTCTCGATCCCAAGACTGAATATTTCTTTATGGTATTCACTTATACACTGGAGCTAGGTAGTGATCATAAGCAAAAAACGGCGTACTCATCGTACGCCGCCTATCATATCTGGTAGCACCGACTGGGATCGAACCAGTGACCTCAGGCTTATGAGTCCTGCGCTCTAACCGGCTGAGCTACGGTGCCAAACATGACGCATTATAGCAGAGAATTGGCAAGAAGGCTAGGGCTCGGGCGAGTGTTTTGGCGTTCTTTTTTGCCCAGGCCAGTGGTATAATAGAGAAAACGCCCAATCAGGAGTTAAGGAGAACCACCACATGATACGACGACCACGCTACGATTATGATTTGTTGGTGCTGGGTAGTGGTGCAGCTGGTAGTACTGCAGCGTTGGTGGCGGCCCGGGCAGATAAGAAGGTGGGGCTGATTGAGGCAGATACCTTTGGCGGTGGTGCGCCTAATTGGGGTGATATCCCTGTCAAGACGCTGCTGGGTGTGGCACAGCTCTATAACCGCATCCAACAGGGTCACCAGTTTGGGCTCGATACATCGCGAGTGGATTTTGACTACCCAGCCATTCAGCACTGGAAAAATACAGTGGTAGAGCGAACTGGCGCGGGCGATAATGAGCACTATTATAACCAACAAGGAATCGACACATTCTACGGCAAAGGTATCTTGCGTGACCAGCACACCGTGACAATTGGTGACCATGAAGTGACGGCAGGGCATATCTTGATCGCGACAGGGGCGCATGTGACCCAGCCAGCGATTGCAGGTATCGAGACGATTGACTGGCTGACACCACGCACCGCTCTCAAACTGAGCCGCCCGCCTCGCAGCCTATTGATCATTGGTGCGACGACGACGGCGATTGAGCTAGCGCATTTCTTTGCGACCTTTGGCAGTACGGTGTCGGTGGCAGAGCAGTCATCACGCATTTTGCCGACTGAGGATGAAGAGGTAAGTGAGGCGGTGAGCAGCCTCCTGCAGCGCGACCAACCACTGTCGGTTCTAACGCAAACGACAATTCGCTCCCTCATGCGTGGCCCAAGTGGTAATGTGATCGTCCAATATATCCGTGGTGGTATTGAGCGGACGATGGAAGTAGAGCGTGTCTTGGTAGCAACCAAGCCAGAGCCAACCATTGATATCGGGCTGGATAATGCTGAGGTGGCGTATTCGCCCGATGATGGCATTGAAGTGAACCAATTCTTCCAGACCAATGTGCGGCATATCTATGCGGCGGGCCATGTGCTGGGCAATGATGTGCCAACCCACACCGTCTTAAGCGAAGGCCGGCTAACGGCGCACAACATCCTTCACCCCAAATCGCAAATGACGCTCGACTACGAGCTCGTGCCGCGTGCCACCTTCATCTACCCAGAGGTAGCTAGCGTGGGCTTTAATGAAGATGACTGTATTAAGCGCGATCTCAAGATCAACAAGGTGTTGGTGCCGCTCGGGATGATTGCTCGCAGCAATACAAGTGACTTCCGTGAGGGGTTCGTCAAGCTGATTAGCGACAAGCAGGGGGTGTTGCTGGGTGGGACGATCGTCGCTCCACGGGCTAGTGAGCTCATCCAAGAGGTCACGCTCGCTATCAAGCATGACCTTACTGCTGAGCAGCTGGCAGAGCTCCCGCACGTTTTCTTAACGTGGAGCGAAGCAGTGCGAACGGCGGCGAGTAAGCTGTCGCGTAAGTAGAGAGATCTGTTTTGTAGCTGAGATATTTTCGCCTTCTTAGTTTTGACTACTTAATAGTCTAGGATTGTGAGCTTTTTAGCTCGACACCATCGCATTAGTATTGCTACTTTTGAGAGTAGAACAGTGTAGAATAAAAGAATGGAAATTACTGAATCCTGAGCAATGAGACAAAAAAGAAAAAATTGAATATACTACTGTATTTTTCATAAAAACAGAGAATATTATGATTCAGGACGTACAAAATGCAGCCGATTGCTTTGCTGTATACTAAGAGAAATTATGACTATATTGCGAGACGCTGGAGTCAGTAAGAAGCCCACTTATGAATAATGTGACGCATTACTTTATATAATTATGAGACACGGCGTATTGCTAAAATGGCAAAAGTATCCACTTTCAGCTCCATTTAAGCACGGCGAGGCATACTACCCGTAGTAGCACACGCTACCTCCTCCTCTATCATACAAGCCGCCATTCCTCCTCCCGGGCGGCTTGTTTGCGTTATGGAATTTACAATGCTAAAATATGTGCTATCAATATACAGCGTAAAGGAGTTATAATGGCAAGTCAGACAGAGGGTTATCCGTCCCATAATATGTCGCAACAAGGTGACGGGCAACCGAAGTGTATCCACGAAATTTATACTGACAGGATACGTACGGTACTGCAAAATCTTGGAGGCAAGGCGACGATAGTAACATTATTAGAAAATCTCAAGGGTGATAATTGGGTGCAACCTTCAGAGGTATTTCCTGCAATAATGAATGGGGATGGTATTACGCTTAACTTTGATGATGCTACAGTATCGCTCGATTCTTTCAGTGAAATTGAGGCGTAGCGCCCAGTAAACTAGCAAGATTAGTATTTACTCCTCTTGGCAAAATGAATATACTATTGCCATGGCATATCTTGTTGCAGTGTCTGGTGGTGTGGATAGTGTAGTGCTCTTGGATGTGATGGCGGCGCAGGCGACAGAGCCGTTGATTGTGGCGCATGTCGATCATGGGATCCGGGGTGAAGCATCGGCGGCGGATGCGCGCTTTGTGGCAGCACTGGCGGCGCGCTATGGACTACCCTTTGTGTCTACCCGGCTAGAGCTTGGGCCGAATGCAAGCGAAGCAGCAGCGCGAGAGGCTCGGTATGATTTTTTGCTCAATACAGCAGCGCAGTACCAAGCACCAGTGGTAACGGCGCATCATTTGGACGATTTGGTAGAGACAGTGGCGCTTAACTTGGTGCGTGGGACGGGCTGGCGTGGGCTGGCTGTGCTGAACCGCCCTGGGGTGGAGCGGCCACTACTGGGCTGGCGCAAGGCAGATATTCGCGCCTATGCACTGGCTCATCGCCTGGAATGGGTAGAAGATGAGACGAATGCGAGTGACCGCTACACGCGCAATCGGCTGCGGCGCTGCATTCAGCGGCTCCTCACGGCAGAGCAGGCGGCGCAGATTACCGCGCTGCGGCATCGGCAACTCGCCCTGCGTCATACGATTAATGATGAAGTGCAACACCTCTTGCCGCAGTTTGCAGCCGAGCGCTATGGATTTATTATGATCGACGAAGCAAGCGCTCAGGAACTATTGGGTGCGATGATTATGTGGGCGGGTGCGCCGCGCCCAACCCGTCCGCGGCTCGAGCGTGCGGTGCTGGCCATCAAGACTGCTCGCCCAGGCAGTCGCCATGTGGTGGGCGATGGAGTGTATTTACAGTTTAGCCCTCGGCAATTCACTGTAGAAGTGGTACAATAGATCAGATTACTGTGTGAGAATGCAAGCGAACGAAAGGAGTGAGTTCCCTGATGAATAAAAAACCGTCGAAAGCGACCAATGCCCTGCGTCTAGGGCTGTTTTGGGCGATTGTGGTACTGGGTGTGCTGGCATTTTGGGCGATTAATTCGCCGCAGGCCAACCTCAAGGAGGTGCCACTCTCGGACGTGGTGAACCGGGCAAATAATGGCAAAATTGCCAAGATCGAGATCCAAGGCAATGACCTGACTGTTACGCCTAAAGGCCAGTCCAAGCCGACCGAGCGCAGTCTCAAAGAGAATGGCACTATCTATACCCAAGGGCTCAAGCACGACAAAACAGAGGTAAAGGTGCAAAATGAATCACAGACGGGCCTGTTGTTTTGGAATCTCGCACCAATTGTCCTGTCGGTCGTATTGTTTGGCGTTCTCTTTATGTTTATGATGCGCCAAGCCCAGGGACAGAACAGCCAAGCGATGGGCTTTGGTAAGAGTAAGGCCAAGCTGTATGGCCTTGATAAAGAGCGGGTAGTATTTGATGACATTGCGGGTAATGAAAACGCCAAGCAAGATTTGCAAGAGGTGGTGGACTTCCTCAAGCACCCCAAGAAATATCAGAGCCTCGGTGCTAAGATCCCCAAAGGGATTCTCCTTGTTGGTAACCCTGGTACCGGTAAAACGATGTTGGCGCGAGCGGTTGCAGGCGAAGCTAACGTACCGTTCTTTTCCATTAGTGGCTCAGAGTTTGTGGAGATGTTTGTTGGTGTGGGGGCAAGCCGGGTACGCGACCTCTTTGCTAAGGCCAAGAAGAATGCGCCAGCCATTATCTTCATTGATGAGATTGACGCCGTGGGACGTAAGCGTGGCTCTGGCATGGGCGGTGGCCACGATGAGCGCGAGCAGACGTTGAACCAGATTTTGGTAGAGATGGACGGCTTTGAGGCTGACACAAACGTGATTATCCTAGCGGCAACCAACCGAGCCGATGTGCTCGACCCAGCACTGTTGCGCCCAGGCCGTTTTGACCGCCATACGACGATTAGCCTACCCGAGCGCAAAGACCGTGAGGCAATCCTTAAAGTGCACTTCAAGAACAAACCAACCGATGCGTCGGTCGACCTCGACAAACTTGCTGCCAAGACAGCTGGTAGCAGTGGTGCTGACCTCGCGAACATGGCCAACGAAGCAGCGATTATTGCAGCGCGCCGCGGCAAGAAGACGATCACCAACCAAGACCTGACCGAGGCCTTTGAGAAGGTGGCGATTGGTCCCGAGCGCAAAGCCAAGGTAATGACCGACCACGAAAAAGAACTCACGGCGTATCACGAGGCGGGTCATGCCATTGTGGGGCACGTCTTGCCGGATAGCGATCCGGTACATAAGGTGACCATCATCCCGCGTGGTGGTACGGGCGGCGTGACATGGTTCTTGCCTCCAGAAGACAAAAGCTACACCAATGTATACGAGTTTAAGGATATTCTGGCCCGAGCAATGGGTGGGCGGATTGCCGAGAAGCTGATTTATGGCGACGACGGCATTACAACTGGGGCAGGGAGCGACCTACGCAAAGCGACGGAGATTGCCCGTGATATGGTGATTGAGCAGGGCATGGGTGCAAAGCTCCGCGACCAAGTCTTCCATGAAGATAACGGTGGTATGGTGTTCGACAAGATCACTCACGAGCGGCCATATAGCGATGCGACTGCTGAGGCGATTGACCACGAGGTGGAGGCGCTTATCAAAGAGGCTTCTCGCCGTGCTGAGATTGTCCTCTCACACAACCGCCAAGCGCTTGAGAAGCTTAAAGATGAGTTGCTTACTCACGAAACACTAGAAGAAGACGAAGCTAAGGCTGCAATGGCAGATGCCACTTTGCCAACGGAGGCCAAGCTCCATTAGGAGCAGGGAGGTACCAGTGGCACATGGAGCAAATCGTCGGCGTGTCCGCTCAGTCGTCGCCAAAGCAAATAGCAAACTAAACATCAAGAATGCTGCTGCCCTACTAGCAGGCTCAACGTTACTATCGAGCGTTTTAGGGATGTATCGTGAGCGGCTTATTAATGGTATGTATTACGACACCTACAAAGTGGGTGCTGATGCCTATACCGTAGCCTTTACTATCCCCGACTTCATGTTCTTTGTGCTGGTGTCTGGGGCGCTGAGCGTATCCTTTATACCAGTATTTAACCAGCGCTTGGCGTCAGGTAATAAGCAGTCGGCGTGGGATTTGAGCTCGAGCTTGATCAATTTCTTAGCGCTCACGACCTTAGCGGCGAGTATTTTGATTATGATCTTTGCTGAGCCGCTCGTGAATGTTGTGGTGGGGCCGGGGCTCAGCGAGTCAGGGCGGAGCCTGGCAGTGAGTATGATGCGCGTGATTGCGGTCAATCCATTCCTCTTCTCTATTTCTACCGTCATTGCTAGTATGCAGCAGGCGATTGGGCGCTTTACCTTCTATGCGTTGGCACCAACGATCTACAACATTGGTATTATCATCGGTGCGACCTTCTTTACGAACGGTATTAATATCTTTGGCTGGCAGGTGTTTGATGGCGGCATTATGGGTGTAGCACTAGGTGTGGTGCTAGGCTCGGTGCTACAGTTGATTGTTAGCTCGATTGGCCTGCTTGGCTTGGACTTTGACTATCGCTTTATGATTAAGCGCAAGAACAAGAGCTTTCGCCAGGTGCTGCGTCTGCTGCGAACGCGCTCACTGGACCAAGGGATCGACTATCTTAATGGTCTTGTGGAGACAAACCTCGCTTCGCGCATGGCCGATGGGACGGTGCGGGCTTACCAACAGGCGTCGGCATTGTCATTGATGCCAGTGAATTTGATCGGCGTGGCAATTAGCAACGCAGCCTTCCCACAAATGACAGAGCACCTGGGAGCAGGGCGCGAGGATCTCTTCCGTAAAGAATTGCAGGTGATGATCCGGGTGATTATTTGGCTGGCATTGCCAGTGGCGGTTATTACCTATTTTGCACGGGGCTATGTGGTGAGCTTTATCCATAACGGGGGCGACCCAGTGATATCTGGTTTTCTTGGAGTGCTGGTTTTGACGATATTTTTCCGCACGATTTATCATATTGCAGCACGTAGCTTCTATGCGCAGCAAGATACCAAGACCCCGCTTTATATCTCGTTCTTTGCGATTGGGTTTAACATTATCCTGGCGATTATCCTGGTAAATCTCTGGTCGAAGAACCAAAACCCAGGCTATGGCTTGGCTTGGGCGCAGTCTATTACTGCCGTGGTGGAGGTAATTGTCCTCTTCTTCTTCATGGGGCGGCGTATGCCGAGGCTGTTTGACCGTAGCTTCGTCAATAGTATCTACAAGATGGTTATCGCTGCGGTGCCAACTGGTTTAGCTGCCTACCTGAGTGTGGTGATGATCCCCTTTGGTACGAACGATAAGAGTTTCTTCCTCGCCTTCCCGAAATTTATTATGATCACAGTAGTGAGCTTTGCGGTTTATATATGGTTCAGCCGGCGACTGCGGCTTAAAGAGGCCGAGCCAGTGCTTAATCGGTTGCGGCAGATCTTCTTTGGACGGATTAACCTTGGCTGGAACTGGAAACGCTAGCGTATGGAACATATCCGTAATTTCTGCATCATCGCCCATATCGACCACGGCAAGAGCACCTTGGCCGACCGCATGATGGAGCTAACAGGCACCGTTACTAAGCGGGATATGAAGCAGCAATTGCTGGATAGTATGGATCTGGAGCGCGAGAAGGGGATTACCATCAAGCTCGCCCCGGTGCGGATGAAGTATGAGTATGGTGCGGAGGATGCAAACCCTACTCGTGCGCAGGCAGCGAGTGTGCCAGTATCTAACCAAAGTGATAATACCGTGCCTCAACCTGGCATCTACGACCTCAACCTGATCGATACCCCCGGCCATGTTGACTTCAGCTACGAAGTATCACGTAGCTTGCAGGCCTGCGAAGGCGCGGTGCTGGTGGTGGATGCTAGCCAGGGGATCCAGGCGCAGACGCTCGCTAATGTGTACCTCGCGATGGAGCAGGACCTCACGATCATTCCGGTGCTCAATAAAGTTGACCTGCCAGCAGCCGATGTGCCGCGCGTTTCCAAGCAGGTGATTAATCTACTCGGCTGCGATGAGAGCGACATTATTCATATCTCAGCTAAGACTGGGCAGAATGTATCGCAGGTGCTGCGGGCTATCGTCGAGCGTATCCCGGCACCAGTGTCGCCACTGGCGGTGCAGGCTGAGCACATGGCCGCGCAGGGTAGTTATAGGCCGGCCGTACCAACGCGCGCCCTGATTTTTGATAGCTACTATGACGACTACCGGGGGGTTATCCTCTACGTGCGAGTGGTAGATGGCACGATACCGAAAGGTGCGGACATCACCATGATGGCTACCGGAGCCCGCGGCCTCGCCCTGGAGGTAGGGCACCTGAGCCCAACTATGCAGCCCGACCCACTGCTTGGCACTGGCGAAATCGGCTACATCGTCACTAACCTGAAAACTACGCGTGAGGCGCGGGTGGGCGATACGGTGACACTCAAGAAATATATGACGAAAGAATAGCGAGCACGATGAGCGATGATACAACGAATAAGTATACAGCCTCGCTCAAAAGGTGGCGCACGCAGTCATCACAAATACTCTTCGAGCACCCTCGGTTCACCGTCGCAGAAGATACAATAGAGCTACCAAATGGAAAGACCATCCAATATATCCATTATCCCTACCATGGGCATGGTGGGGTAATCGTAGTGTGTCGCCGAGGCAATAATATTTTGGTGCAGCAAGAGTATTCGTATCCGGTGGACGAGGTGTTGTATCAGTTCCCAGGCGGGAAGATTGAAGCGGGTGAGGATGTGTGTGCGGCGGCGCAGCGAGAGCTGGCTGAGGAGTCGGGCATTGCCATGACAGGTGTGCGAGCGTGTGGTTGGCTCTATGCCGACAATCGTCGCACCAGCGCGAAGCTCCACGTGGTTTACGGCGAATATGCTGGGACAAACCATCACCACCAGCCAGATAGCACCGAGCAAATTATCTCTGAGTGGCTGCCAATTGCCACCATCAACCACATGGTCGCTACTGGTGTAATCACCAACTACGCCATGCTCGCTGCCTGGGCCTTGCTCGCCAGTACCCTCCAGCAAGCAGGAGATTCTCGTGCGGACGAGTAGTGTGGAATTGCCATCGGTCAGTGAACTGCGCACAATGATGCGCCAAGAATCGCCACGGTTAGCTCGGCACCAGGATTATCTTGACGCACGGCCATGGTTGTTTGCGGAACTGAAATGGATTGCACATCACGCTGGTATCGATACAGCTGTTTTTGATCATTATGCGGTGTACGATTTTGATGATACTATATCGAAGCTTCATCAGTTTACGACACAATTAACTGATTACTTGGCTCAACATGCTCATCACAGCGAAGCTGCTACACTCTATGAGGTGCTCGCAAAGGGTAACCCACCAAGGCGGTCGGATGTCATACTGGTGTTTGGTTCGGCAGAGAATCGGCGAATTGCCACTGCAGTGGAGCTGTATCATGCTGGTGTTGCTCCCAAAATAACGATTGCTGGTGCCTCGCCGCGCTGGGCAGTTGCCTACGGCAAAGGTACTCCTATGGCCGAAGCTTGGCGCATGGCGGAGTATGCTCAAGGCCATGGTGTCCCGGCAAGAGATATCATCATCGAAGATCAATCAATATCTATCCCAGACAATGTGAAGCGCAGTATTGATTGCTGGGAAGCGATGTTGTGGTTTCCACAGCGTATTACACTGGTGACGAGCGAATTTAATGTTCGCCGTGCAGAGATGAATATGTATAAGTTTGTGCCGTGGCCAGTAGAGATCTTTGCCACAAGCCCTGAGCCAAGCCCAGCCTTAGGAGTGGACACATGGATAGCAACCGACCGTGGCCGCCGTCTCATCCTCAACGAATATGCTAAAATCATAATAGAAAGTACCATTGATCATCTGCTGGCGGCAGAGAAGGGAGTGTGAATATGGGGTACGTTGGCTCGTATGTGTGGCAGTTGCGCCAGAAGGTTGGGGATAAGAAATTACTCACGACAACTGTTGATGTCTTGCCTGTTGATGAAGCAGGGCGCGTCAAACTCATCTACGCCAAAGCCTTTGATCGATGGAGTACAGTAGGTGGACACGTCGAGGAAGGCGATAGTTATACCAGTGCGGCACTACATGAGCTGCGTGAAGAAGCAGGAATCACTGCGCACGCCAGCGACCTTGAGCTCTTTGCAACGCAGTCTGGCCCAGGACGGGTGTATCATTATCCTGATGGTGACACACAAGCCTTTACTGTAGTGTTTTGCCTCAAGCAATGGCAAAGCGAGGCATCGCATACTGATACTGAGGAAGTAGCGACAGGCCAGTGGTTCTCGCTAGACGAAGCATTGCAGCTCAATACGAATGACGCCACACGCCAGATTCTCACTGCCTACCAGAGGTATAACGAGACGGGTGTGGTGCAGATGATAGAGGAACGGTAATACTCTACCTAATAGAGGATCGGTATGATGCAGAAAAGAACCCTTACGACATATATCCTTTGCGGTGGTGCAGAGCGTTGGGTGGGTAACTTTGGTAGCTATTTGCAAAATTTCTTTGCAGGACGGCAAGATGAACTTAAGATTCTTGATGTGTTCTTTGCTAGCCCGCATGAAGAATGGCAACAGAAGTTTGATGATTGGGCGGGCTGGTATAACCAATATCTCCCTGCGGCGAAACGAGAATTGGCAATCAAAGGCCGTTTTGCTGAGCAAGTTCGACGTGCTCATATTATCTACGTTCACGGTGGTAGGACAATTCGACTTTTGCAAGAACTTCGTGACTTCTCAGAGGTAGAACGACTACTGCGTGGCAAAGTTTATATTGGTTCATCAGCTGGAGCGAATTATCTTGCACAGCATTTTTTAAGCCATCGAGGAGTTGATGCTGGTTCGGCTATCTTGCCAATGAATGTCGTTGTCCATTATAATGCTGATAATCCTGCGGAGCGGCGTACTGTTGCAGATGCCGATGCGCTCGCAACGGCGTTTCCTATGGTGCCAACAGTGCGACTGCATGAAGGTGAGCATGTTCATATAAAGAGGTAACCATGATGAGCAAATTCGACGCCATGGTACCAGAAGAAATTGGCCAGCTCTTTCCTATAGAGGTGGTACCATATGATGAACGGTGGCAACAGTTATTCATGGCTGAGGCAGCGCGGGTAAGTGGTACGCTGGGTGATGAGGTGTGTGCCATCGAGCATATTGGTAGCACAGCGGTGCCGGGATTGGCAGCCAAACCAATCATAGATAGCCTACTCCTTGTGAGCAAGCTTGATAGTAGAGCGAAGCAGCGGCTGATAGAGAAGCTTCGCCCGCTTGGCTACGAAAATATGACTAATGCTGAGACAGAACTGACAATGGAGTTTGGAAAAGGCTATGACGTGGATGATCCGCTACGCCAGAAGTATCATCTCCATGTCGAGCAGGCAAAGGTGATGCCGTCGCCAAAGATTATCTTTCGTGATCGCCTGCGGAGTAGCCGCGTCTTGCGCGAGAAGTATACCAAACTCAAACGCGAGCTGGCGCAGCAGTATCGGCATAACAGAGAGGCATATACGGCAGGTAAGGCAGCTTTTGTGCGAAAGGTATCGTCCAATTCATTTCCTTCAACTTAAGAAGTGACTAAATGTTAGGTGCGGAGTAGGGAAGTACCATTGACATTTATAAACAATAGTTATATCATGAGATTCATTAATAAGCTATTTATGGAGTATCGTGCTGTGAAAGAAAAGCGTAGTCTTTTAAAAAATATAAGTGCTTCTTGGGATATTATCAGTCTTGGCGGGAATGTTCTTAAGTTCAGGGGGGGGTAGATCAAAGGGATGCGCAGCTTGGTAAATTGTCGGCTGAGCTAGCCGCGAAGGTAGAAACCGGTGATATGGATCCTGTTATTGCTGAGGATGAGATGAGTAGAGCAGCTCGTCCACAGTCAGCCCAGGAAGCAATGCTTACAGATCCCAATGCTGAAAAGGCTAGCATACGCCTTAGTCGTCTTGCTGAGGGCGGCCACGTTGACCCTGTAGTAGCAGAGGACCTTCTTAATTCTGGTTTTCATCGCTATACCACAGAAAAGACTTTAGAGCATATAAAACGCAAGACACCCTAGATGGAAGTGTGTAAGCTGCGGGCTATGTATCCCCGTCGTGCCAGCAAGGTGTTATAATATAGCTTAATATGTCGTTAATAACTGTCCAGCCCCTCCCTGGCTACAAAGAAGTCAAGCCCTTCGTCTACGCAGGGTTCTTTCCGGTGAGCAACGAAGATTACAATGACCTCAAGGAGGCGATTGAGAAGCTGAGCCTGAGTGATAGTGCGCTGCAGTTCGAGCCGGAGAATTCGCCGGTGTTGGGTTATGGTGTGCGGATTGGCTTCCTTGGTCTCTTGCATATGGATATCATTCGTGAGCGGCTCGAGCGCGAGTACAATCTAGATCTGATCGTCACCAATCCGAGCACCGACTACCAAGTGAGCTTAACCAATGGTGATGAGCTGGATATCAAGTCTGCCAGCGAATTGCCTGACCCAGCCCAGATCAAGGAGATTCGCGAGCCGTGGATTGATGGTGAGATCGTTGTGCCTCAAGATTACATCGGCGCAGTGATTCAGCTCATCGTCAGCAAGCGTGGCCGGCAAAAGAACCTCAGTTACATCGACGAGCGTGCCCTCATCTCCTTTGCGGCGCCACTGGCCAATCTCCTGACGGATTTTTATGACCAACTCAAGTCGGTCACCAGTGGCTACGGCTCGTTTAATTATGAGTTGCGGGGCTACCAAGCGGAGGATTTGGTGCGCGTGGATTTCTACGTGGCAGGTGAGATGGTTGATGCGCTCAGCGTCATGTGTCATCGCTCGGAGTCGCAGCGGCTGGGGCGCGAGGTGGTGAAGAAGCTCAAGGATGTCGTGCCGCGCCAGAGCTTTGAGGTGGCACTGCAGGCGGCGATTGGTGGAAAGTTTATTGCCCGCGAAAATATTGGTGCCTACCGCAAAGATGTGACGGGCTATCTCTACGGCGGTGATGTAAGCCGCAAGAAGAAACTCCTCGCCAAGCAAGCTCGTGGCAAGAAGCGCATGAAACGCTTTGGTAAAGTCGATATCCCTAGCGAAGCCTTTACGGTAATGCTCAAGCGAGACTAACAACTAACAGGGGTTGTGTGCAAGTGCAGATACGTTATGATCGATTGGTGGCCGATATAGACAGAGCACCAGTGTATGACAATGTGCCACCTGCAGAGAGAGCGATTATCGGTATTGGCGAGCGGTGAGCTTAGCGCGGCTTGCGCTAGAACTCAGCAGCGGCAACGATGCGCTTACTCTTGATGGCATGCCAGTGCATTTTACTTGTCACTATACGGATGCACGGCGCAGTCAATTGCCCGTGGCCAGTGGACATACCAAACGCGCGGTAGAGAAGAGGAGATTGCGGCAACGATTCATCATGAGTTTCGACCTGAGCAGCAGCTCCAACCAGCATTGATTATTGCACATCGGCAATATCACGCTGTAACGAAACCAGATTATATGGGAATGCCTGATTGTGTGCGTATCGGAGGACATATGACAGATATCGATCAGTACTCCCAAGAGTTCCTGGAAGACTACTTTCATATAGATCTAGACAATATCAAGAATAATAACTAACTTCTTACGGCAAGGGTGAGAAGCCACTCTCTATGATGTGCTATCATAAATATGATATGACTATGACGAATCTTCAATCACTTATCGAACAGTATCAGCCAACTGAGGCAGTGCGCCAGCTTGTATGCGACACGAGGATTGTGCTGCTCGTTGGCATTTCTGGGGCTGGCAAGGATACGACTAAGCAGCGGTTGCTCGCGAGCACCGAGTTTGCCGATATCGTCTCGTACACCACCCGTCAGCCTCGCCAAAACAAAGGTGTATGGGAGCAAAAGGGAGTCGACTATCATTATATCGATGAAGCAACTGCCGCAGAACTGTTGCAAAGCCGTGCTTTTGTAGAGGCGAAGTTTGTCCATGGGACGCTCTATGGTACAGGGGTCAGGCAGATTCAGGATATTCGCGATGCGGGTAAGATTGCTGTGACAGATATTGATGTGCAGGGTGTTGATGAGTATAAGAAGCTTTCTCCAGGTGTGGTCGCGATATTTCTCTTGCCGCCGAACTTTCAAGAGTGGCAGCGACGCCTCAGTGTGCGCTATACCTCGCAGGCGGAGTTTGATCGTGAGTGGCCCAAGCGCTATACCAGTGCAATTCGCGAGATCACCCACGCACTCGAAGTCCCATACTACCACTTCGTCATCAACGATGATATCGACGAGACGGCGCGCATTGTGCGGGCGATTGCCTCCAAGCCGGATGTGTATAATCGCAAGGACGACGAAGCTCGCTTGGCGGCGCGAGACTTGCTCGATAGCCTCTTGCGCGAGCACCCGGAGCATGTATGAGTAAGCAAGCCACGCATGCTGCCGCTGAGCCAGGTGATGTAGAACATAAGCAGCGCTCATCTCTGGCGCTGCGTCGACCAGTGTGGTCGCCCACGGCGTTGGTCGATCAAGGGTTCTTTATTTTTGCGGGGGCGGCGTCATTTTGGTTTGTTTGGCTAGTGTGGCGCGAGGGCTGGCACACTGGTGGCTGGTGGCTGGTGGGTTTTTTTGCTGTGGTGTGGGTGATCACGGCATATTTCGCATTGCCGCGCTTGCACCGTATCTTAAGCAGTATTTATGTGCCCAATTATTTCATTGGCCGAACACGCACCACAGATGGCCTCCTCGGAGATCCGGTTAATCTCGCCTTTCGTGGTAGCGAGGCCCAGCTACACCGTGCCATGACGGCCGCTGGCTGGGCGCTGGCTGATGACGTGACGGTGCGCTCGTCGTGGCGGATTATCCTTGCCACATTGACTCGCCGCAGCTATCCTAATGCACCAGTCTCACCCCTAGTGCTGTTTGGCCGGCAGCAGGACTTTGCCTACCAGCAGGAGATTGATGGCAACCCGGGCAAGCGTCACCACGTGCGCTTTTGGCGCTGCCCCCAGGGGTGGTTGTTGCCCGGTGGGCATCAGGTGGACTGGCTCGCGGCTGGTACGTACGACAAGAGTGTGGGGCTATCAATCTTTACGTTGCAAGTGACGCACAAGATCGACGAAAATACTGACATTGAGCGCGACTACGTCGTCAAGACAGTCACGCGTGCGCTTCGTTCGATTGAGCTAACGGTGCTGGAGGATTTCTCGACGGGCTACCACTCACGCAACGGGGGTGGGGATAATATTATTACCGATGGCGACCTGCCCGTTATCGAGCTTGGCCGTGTCCGCGCCAAAGCAGGCGAAGACGAGGACGTGCCTTCCGATCTGATTCTCGACGCAACGACGCACGAGACCATGCCTGATGAACACGCTACTCTCATGTCGCAATTTTTGAGCCGCCGCCCACCACAGATCGCCCTTGGGATTATTATGATTGGCCTGGCGATTGCTGTGGCCACGATGAGTACCTTCTTCGAGATTCTCAACTTTAGCCACTTGCGCATGGAGGTGGTGCGGATCTTTCACGACAGTGGACTGCCGCTGCAGAGTATTGAGAGTACTACGCATATCGTAGCGACTATCTCAGCCATTGTATCGACGACATGGATTGGCATCGTAATTTTTCTTGCGGGGCTAACCTTCCGCGGCAGCGACCGCTCGCGGATTTTGCTGATGAGCATTGCTAGCCTTGCAGCGGTGATTAGTTCATTTGGGCTGACGATCGGTAGGGTCACGTGGTCGGCGGCTGGTACACTGCTCTTCATTGGTGTCAACATCGTCATCGTGCTCATGTTCTCCACCGACGCTGCCCGACGCTTCACGCGGGCACGCAGTGGAAAGTAATGGCCGCAAATTTGTAGGTTATATCCGGTACTGTTACGCTGTTTCTACTCTGGTATGGTGAGAGGGGATAGGCTACTTCATCTGATGGAGCTACTATCGATCGTAACAATTAACCCTGACCTCAGGGAGAGGAGCTGAATAATTACGAATAATATTCATCCTTACCAATCTTCCAGGAAAGGGGTGATAACAACGAGAGGTGTGAGAACTGGCAAAGCTTTGGCAGCTCAAATTTACTCAGATTGACAACAGGGCAAAAAATCGCTACACTACCTGATATTGTGACAGAGCAGATTGGTGATTTTGACGGTATTGTCAAGGGTCTTAGTACTGGTCCTGATCTTGATAGTTATATTCCTAAACAATGTCGAGAGTGCCCACAGCTAGCAGGGATAATAGAGGCGCTCAAAATGGCATTAGCGCAGAAGGAAGCGCTGGAGCGTACGGCGCTGGAGACGGCAGACAATATTACAACATGGCTACGAGTGCAAGGCATGTCTGAGGAGGAGATAGAGCAGATCCTAGAGGACCCAAAGCGGCTAGAAGAGGCACGAGCTGAGTATGGGAAGATCGTAGAGATGAAGCTTGCTATAGGGGGTGCCGCGTTCAATCAGCTGCTGCCAGGAATAGAAAAGCAAACAGCAGGCTGTCCTGGAATTATAAAATGCATAAGTCGAGATGGAGAAACGGTTGTAGAGGTGTGCGGCTCACACACTATGCCCAATGGGAAAAGTGACGAAGTAGCGACAGTCCGTCGTACTGGCAGAGGTGAGCAGGACCCATCCGAATCAGGCACCTCCGACTAATAGCAGTCTATTTGCGCCAATAAATAACGACAGAGGGATATACAAAACACCGATGGCATCAGACAAAGAACGAGAATTTTATGGCATTGTGGAGGGGCTTGATGAGCCAGATATATCTGCGGCTTCTTATATCCCCAAGCAGTGCTATGGCTGCCCGCGAGCAGCCGAGTTGCGCCGCAGGATAGCAATGACGGCTTGGACGTATAGTGAGCTCTGGAAAAATTGCTTTGACATTGCAGATGGCGACCCCGACCTGGGTAAGGCCATCGTGCGTGCTATGGATCGGCTCAAGCAGCAGAATCTACAGGCAAGAAATGAACTGAGCCAGCTCATTGCTCAGTGTAAGGAGTGCTAGTTGTGATAAGTAAAATAGTGAAAAGAAATAGCAGAGTGACAGAGGTAACAGCCACTGCATGTATGTTGCTATCACTCCCGCGTCGTGAAATGATCGAGAGTGCAATAATCAAGCGGCATGATCTCGACGACCAAGGAACAGGAGGATAGATCGCTGTGACACGTCTCGCTAGCAGACGAAGCTCAGCAGCAAGAAATAGACTACATCTTCCACTAGCTCATTAGCACTCTATTGACGAGAGTGCCAACTCTGCGCTATAATGCGATCATGACAGAGCGGCAACAAGCGATTCTTTCTGCTATCATCGAGCAATACGCCGAGATTGCTGCCCCTGTGGGGAGTGTGACGCTGGCGAAGCTATTTGGGGTGTCTAGTGCAACCATTCGTAGCGAGATGGCTAAGCTCGAGGAGATGGGCTTCGTCAAGGCACCGCACACCAGTGCTGGGCGTATCCCCACCAGCAAGGGCTACCGCTTCTACGTCAACGGTATCACTAACGCTCAGATGAGTGAGCTCCCTAGCGGGATTGACCGTAGCACTAAGGCTATTGAAGCGCACGTCAACTCACATCTCGATGCAGCCGATCGAGCTATTCGCAGTGCGGTGAATAGCCTCGTCGAGCTCACGGGTAACCTGGGCTTTGCTACCATTGGCAGTGAGCTCTATATGAATGGCATTAGTCGGCTCTTTAGTCAGCCAGAATTTCTTGAGGGCAAGCATGTCCAATCAGTGGCGCATTTGATTGACAATATCGAGCCGTGGCTGCGCGAAGCTCGGCCCAACGAGCCGCTCAATGTCTTCATCGGCAGTGAAAACCCCATCGGCAAGAGCAGTGATGCGACGCTCATCATTAGCAAATTTCGCTCGCCCTATAGCGACCGCAGCTACATTGGTGTAATTGGTCCCATGCGCCAGCACTACCGCCGTACCATCGAGCTCGTCAAGCGTACTGGGGTGATGCTGGAGGAGATATTATAATGACACGACCACTGTTATTTGCGTTGCAGCCGTGCTATACTATGAAGGATAATGACGACTGAGTAGCCTGCTCAGTACCACAGGCAAAACCACTAGGCAGGAGGAATGATATCGATGACAAAACACAAGAAAGTGCCAAATACAACGGAGCTTGAGCAGCAGATTGGCGAGCTCACCCAGGATTTGCAGCGCACTAGAGCAGACTTTGAGAATTATCGCAAACGTGTTGATGCCGAAAAATCCCAGGCCAAAGCAGTAGGTGCTCAGCAAGCAATTCGCAAGCTCCTGCCTGTGATTGATACGATCGAGCGCGCCACTGCCAACGTCCCCAAGAAGCTCCAGAACGACACATGGGCAAGTGGAGTAGTAGCGATGTCGAAGAAGCTCGATGGCTTGATGGCAGAGTTCAAGCTTGAGCCGATCGTGGTTGAGCTTGGCGCGACCGAGTTTGATCCAGACCTCCACGAAGCTGTCTCAATGGATGATGAAGGTGGCGACAAAGAAGTTATTAGCGAAGAGCTGCAGCGCGGCTATAAGCTTGATGGCCACGTCCTGCGCCATGCTATGGTGCGGGTCAGCCGGCAGCCGTAGGAGTGAGTGGGATGAGGCGTTGGCTGCTTGCAGGAACACTCATCATATTAGCAACACTTAGTGTTGGCAGTGCTCAGACTCATGCAACGCCACTGGCCAACCAAGCTGACATTACAGTGGTTAAGCAAGCGAGCACAGCCTATCAAGCCTTTACACGTGAGCTTTATGCCACTCAGCCCAAGAAGGACTCTATTGATGAACGAGCCAAGCAGGCCGCAGCAGCCTTTGCGGTAGTAGCCGGGCACTCATTTTCGGCGCAGCTTGGCGATGAGTACAGCCGTCATGCGGCAGCTGTGAAGGAAAAAGCCTCAGCCGTCAAGACGCTTCTTGAACGTGCTCCGCAAACCTTTGCTAGCAAAGATACGCAGGCTGCAGCAATCTATTTGACAGATGTAGAAACAGCGGTAAGTCAGTACGACTCAGCCGTTGGTGTGCTTAATACAACAGTCGACGATGCCAACCAAGCGACGAATCGCCTCTATTTGTTTATGGTGATTGGTGCTGGACTCGTGGCGGCAGTCGCTGCAGTCTGGGCGCGGCGCCAGCATACCCGGACATTTGCTAGTAAGCGTGTAGTGCGGGCACGCTGGGCGGTGGTTGCAGCAGCGGCAGCACCACTGGTGGGTGCAGTTTCGCTCTATGTAATATTTATCCAAGGGAGTGATACACGGGTTGTGCGCGGCGTGGGCTACGCGGTGTTGACTGGTGGTGTAGCAGTTCTTATCTATGCAGTGATGGCGTATTGGCGTCTCCGGCGGGCTGAGACGCTCGCTGCGGCAATTACTGCGGGCGATGAGATCTACCAGTGGTGAGCAAAATCTATTAGCACTCTTGACAGCCGAGTGCTAGCTCGCTATACTAAACCTATTGGCACTCGACTCCAAAGAGTGCTAGAATAGACAAGATGTTAATAGCCGAAACAATAAACTAACAACGTTGCGTCGCTGCCAGCAGGGCAGGCGCACAGGAGGAAACTATATGGGTAAAACTATCGGTATCGACCTTGGTACAACCAACAGTGCCTTTGCGTACTTAATCGCGGGCAAGCCAGAAGTTATCACTAATGCTGAGGGCAACCGCACCACACCGTCAGTGGTAGCAATCAACAAAAAAGGTGAGCGCCTTGTGGGGCAGGTGGCCCAGCGCCAGCGCGTGACTAACCCGAAAAATACAATCTATGGCGTCAAGCGCTTGATTGGCCGCAAATTCACCGACAAAGAAGTTCAGAAAGATCTCGACATCATGCCATACGAGATCGTCAAGAAGGGCAATGCCGTTGCCGTTAAGCTAGGCGATAAAGAATACACGCCAGAAGAAGTGAGCGCCATGATCCTAAGCAAGATCAAGGCTGATGCCGAAGCCTTCTTGGGTGAGAAGGTAACGAAGGCGGTCATTACCGTGCCAGCCTACTTCGACGATTCGCAGCGCCAGGCTACCAAGGATGCCGGTAAGATTGCTGGCCTAGAAGTCGAGCGTATCATCAATGAGCCAACGGCGGCTGCTCTCGCCTATGGTCTCGATAAGGGCAAAGAAGAGAACATCGTTGTCTTTGACCTTGGTGGTGGTACCTTCGATGTGTCGGTGCTAGAGATCAACGGTGATATTTTCCAGGTGCAGTCAACCAATGGCGACACCCACCTTGGTGGTGAAGACTTCGACAACGCCATCGTCAACTACTTCCTCGATGACTTCAAGGCCAAAGAAGGTATTGATCTGCGCAAAGATAACGCCGCTATGCAGCGCCTCAAGGACGAAGCTGAGAAGGCAAAGAAAGAGCTCTCGACTGTTACTGAGTATGATGTCAATATTCCATTCATCACAGCTGATGCCGATGGGCCAAAGCACTTCGAGATGAGCCTGACGCGAGCTAAACTTGAGGACTTGGTGAAGGATCTACTCGACCGCCTCGATGGGCCAGTAGAAAAAGCGCTCAAAGATGCAAAGCTGAGCAAGTCTGATATCGGCAACATCGTCATGGTTGGTGGTATGACTCGCATGCCAGCAGTGGTTGAGCGGGTGAAGAAGCTGTTTGGCAAAGACCCGATGCAAGGCGTCAACCCAGACGAAGTAGTGGCTGTTGGTGCGGCCATCCAGGGCGGTGTGCTAGCTGGTGATGTTAAGAGTGTGCTACTGCTGGATGTAACACCGCTAAGCCTCGGCATTGAGACAATGGGCGGCGTATCAACCAAGCTAATTGAGCGCAATACCACTGTGCCAACCAGCAAGAGTGAAGTATTCTCAACCGCAGCAGACAACCAGCCACAAGTGGAGATCCATGTTTTGCAGGGCGAGCGCGAGTTTGCCAACGACAACAAGAGCCTAGGCCGCTTCGTGCTAGATGGCATTGCACCAGCACCACGCGGTGTGCCACAGATTGAAGTGACCTTCAACATTGACGCCAATGGTATCCTCAGCGTCACCGCTAAGGACAAAGGCACAGGCAAAGAGCAGTCGATCACCATCCAAAACTCTGGCAACATGAGCAAGGAAGACATCGAGAAGGCACAGAAGGAAGCTGAGCTCCACGCCGACGAAGACAAGAAAAAGCGTGAAGTAATTGATGCCAAGAACCACCTCGAGAACGCCATCTACCAGGCGAAGAAGATGCCTGATGAGTTTAAGGACAAGATCTCGAGCGACGACAAGAAGACGCTGGAAGATGCCATTGCCGAAGCTGAGAAGCATAAGAATGCAGAAGACAAAGACGAGCTTGAGGCTGCCACCAAGGCGCTGGGCGACGTGACAATGTCTATCGGTGCTAAACTCTATCAGCAGCAAGCTGAGGACAAAAAAGCCGAAGAAGAAGCTGATGCCAAGGCGAAAGAGACCAACAAGAAGCCTGGCAAAGATGAACCCGTCGAAGGCGAAGTTGTCGACGACAAAAGCAGCGACAAGAAGTAACATGACACTATAGCTCAGCTGCATTGCAAATAGCCATCTGGAAAGGGTGGCTATTTACTTAGTATCATAAGTGACTAGGTGGTGACGAACGCCTTAAGTAAATCTACAAAGAAAATAAGAAGCTCACCTAGTGTGAGCTTCTTATTGCGCTGACCTCTGTTATTTAATATCCATCAACTCAATGTCAAACACGAGATCACTATTGGGTGGAATATTAGCGGCAGCGCGAACGGAGCCGTAGGCCATCTCGCTTGGGATGATGAGTCGGCGCATGCCACCAACCTTCATGCCAGGCACGCCCTCTGTCCAGCCGCGGATGACTTGGTCGAGGCCGAAGGTAACGGGCTGACCAAAGTCGTGGCTGCTCTGGAATATGATGCCATTTTTGCACAGTGCACCAGTATAGTGTGCGGTGATAGTCGCGCCAGCTGGTACCTCGGCACCAGTGCCAGGGATAATGTCGATGATTTGCAGTGCGTCGACTTTGGCTATAGGTGTAAAGTCGGCGAGTTTGGTTCCTTCGTATCGTGTCATGACTCTATTATACCATTATGCGTATTCCGCCGCGCCACGCAGTTGAGCGGTGGGATGGCTGTGCTGGGTGGAGTGTGATCGACGACTATGACCTGCTGTAGCTGTGGATAGCGTGCGAAGAGACGACCAAGCGTGTGCGTCATGGCGCTGGTGTAGCGTTCTTCATCTGGCGCTGTGGCATAGCGAGCTCCCTCCTCGAGCGGTGTCGCCCAGCAGCAGCTGGCGTGGATGGCACGGGTGTCTTGGGGAAGCTCAGGATATTGCACGCCATAGCCCACTAAATCGGCACACACAGCAGATAACGTGCGAGTACACCGTTGCTGCAATGTGTTGCTTGCGGTGAATGTCCCTCGCTCGGCTGAGCTAAAAATCGTGCGTTTGCGCTCAAGCACGCGCCGTATACCATTGGTAATAATCATCAGTGAATTGTAGATACCGTGTGGTTGGTATTCTGGTGCACCCACCACAAGCTCCGCTGTGGGCATAGAGGTAGAGAGTTCCTGTAGCTCGGCGAGGCGATCATTTACCACTGCATGTTGGTCTGGGATTTCAGCCAGCTCCATGTCTGCCGTCGTCATGAGTTCGGGGCTGATGAAGCGATGGGCGGGGTTATCGGCAGCTGCTTGGCGTATCAGATTTATGTACTCGCGCCAGGTATTGGCAGAAACACCAACTGTTGGTGTTTCTGATGATAGTTGCTCAGGGTGAAACACACCTGTTTGGCGGTGCCACTGGATATCATAATGGCGGGCTTGTTCGCGTGGTGGTTTATGATGCATAAATATATCATACGATATACCAGCCTGCAAAGCAAACATACGCAAAATATCTCAATAGTATAGAAGAATTGGTGGGTGTTGATGAGCAAAGCAAGGAATGTGGCAGCCCTGACGGGTTAGTTTTGGCTAGACTGTATATCCGCACATGATGAATTGTGATTATAGATTGATATCAGGGAAGAGGGTTAGGATCCACACAAAGTGTTCTTTATTGATACCGCCACTGCGCCATATCACGGTTATAGACATCGATGATTCGCGGTGTCAGTAGGGTAGAGATGCCGGCTGGGGGTAGGCTAGCGGGGCGCTGGCGCAGGGCGTAGTCGAGCAGCTTAGTATCGGTGTAGCTGAGCCTAGGCGGCAGCGGCTGGCTCAGCAGGCTGGCTTTGTCCTTTGTCGAGAGCACAAAGCCCCACTCACCAAAGGAAGGCACATTAATACTAAAAGGCGTGATATGCCGCTGGGGCTGGGCAGATGTGATAGTACTGGCTACCGTTGCGAAGGCGTGTGGCGAAAAGTACGACGACGTCGCTTGGGTGATCATTACTCCAGTGGGGCTGAGAATACGCTCAGCCTGGCGGTAGAATTGCTGCGAGTAGAGCTTGGCCAAGCGGTCGTTCGATGGGTCGACCAGGTCGATTAGAATGGCATCATACGCCTGGTGCGTATTGAAGGCAAATAAAAAAGCGTCCTCATTGACGACGCGCACTTTGGGGCTAGCAAGCGAGCGCTTGTTTTGCTCAGTCAGCAGGGGATTCGTGCGCGCCAGCTGCGTCATAGCTGGGTCGATATCCACCAGGGTGATGTGCTCTACGCTCGGGTACTTAAGGATCTCGCGCGCGAGCAGTCCGTCGCCACCGCCCATAATCAACACGTTTTTAGGCCGCTCTACTGCCGTCATAGCCGCACTAGCCAGCGTTTCGTGGTAGCGGGCTTCGTCCAGGCTAGAAAACTGCAGATTGTTATTCAGATACAGGCGTAAATCCTGCTTGTACTTGGTGAGGACGATCTTTTGGTAAGCCGACTGCTGGTAGAGGATAACCGGGTCTTTATAGGCCTTGGTATCAATGCGATGCTCCAGCCAGCTGGCACCAAAGAATAACCCCAGCAGCAGAATGGTTGCTACCACACTGGCAGTTAGAAGTTTGCGCGAAGTCTTCAGCTGCAAGAGAATCAGCACTGCCACGGCGATGTTAAGCGTGGCAATTAAGTAGGTGCTGCGCATTAGGCCGAGGCTGGGTAGCAAGAAGAGCGGGAAGATCAGCGAAGCCACCAGCGCGCCAAAGTAATCGATCGCGAGCACCTTACTGAGGAGCTCCACTGAAGACGGCCGGCCGTACCGCGTAAACATCTTGACGAGCAGCGGGATCTCCAGGCCGATCAGCACACCAATCACCAGGCTAATCAGCGCAAAGACTGGCCAGTGTAGCTTGCTTAAGCTAAAGGCGCTGTATAGCAGTAGCACCGAATTACCACCCACTAGCCCGAGCAGGATTTCATTCACGGCGAAGCTTGTGGCTGGGTGCCAGTGAATATGTCGCACCAGTAGCGACCCCACCCCCATGCCAAAGAGGGTTATACCAGTTGCCAGGCTAAAACTCAGGATTGAATCGCCCACCAGGTACGAGGCAGCCGTGCCCAAGATGAGCTCGTAGATGAGTCCGCCAATTGCCACGAGGAGCGCTGCCGCAAACAGCGCGATATTTTCCTTGTCGGTGATACGCTTGGTGCCCGGTGGCGTGACGCGAGTATGTGCCATAGTGTCTTTCGTCTACCTTTTGCGCCCAGGTTATTTGCCTACGCCGCCACTGCCACCGCCATAGACGCTGCGCCCGTGGTACGTGCCGCTGCCGTGCGAATCATCGTGGCCAAAGAACTCATCGTAAATGGCAAATAGCAGTGCGCCAACAAAGCTGATGATCATCACCCAGCGCCAAAACAGCGGCCAGTTGCGTGGACGGATGAGCCGGCCAAATAGTTCCTTTTGCTGCGCATCGGACAAGGGTGTTTTGCGGTAAACATCGTACTCACGCCGGTTGTATTTTTCTACTGTGTAGGTGGTGGTAGCGCCGGTCTCGGTGTCGGTGTAGTGCAGACTGGCGTAGGCCATTGGTTCACCCTCGAAGACCTGGTAGGCGTTCTTGCCGTGGATGGCCATAATGGTGCCTTCGCCGGCCTCGGCAACGGTAATCGTCTGTGCGGTGCCATCCTCGAGCGTAATGGTAAACTCATTGCCAGCAGCGAGGTGATCTGGCTCAAGCCGCTGGGCAAACCGCACCGGCTCGTAGAGCGACACAACCTTACTATCGTGGTCGTACTCTACCCAGCTATCGTAATTTTCGAGGCCCGTTAGCTCCCATTCTTCCCAGTAGGAGGCTTGCTTGGTCTCGGAGTTTTCTTCTTTAAATAGCAAGCAACCTACCGCGCGGAAGTTGGTTCGCTTGCCGCGCAGGACATCATTGATTTTGAGGCGAGCTTTGGTGCGTTTGGTCATAATACAGCGCTTTCGATCGTTATAGTATTGGTATAAAATGCGTCTGCAATGGCTTGGCGGAGAGTCTCAATTGTATCCTCGCTCAGTGGTCGGCATGTGGCAATACTGAGGTACGCTCCACGGCTCTCGGGCCAGGTGTGGATGGTAGCGTGCGACTCAGCAAGCAGCAGCGACACACTCACGCCTTGCGGCGAGAACTGATGTGAGACAGACTCCAATGCGTACAGGCCAGCTACCTTGGCAAGCATGCGCACCGTTTTCTCGGCATATGCGAGATCATTGAGCCGCATGGCATCCGCCTGGCGAATCGTAAAAATCAGTGCTTGCACCTGCTCCATTTGCATCGTATACGCTATTATACCACTCTTGATGCGAGAGAGCGAACTAGCTATGCTCATACCAAAAAACCAGCCAGGTTGGCTGGCTGGTTTGCTACGGTGTATGCATAGTTATGGCTCGAGAGTGTGCTGTGGCACGCCAGAGCTTGGCTCGTGCGAGTTGATTGCCAGCGGCACAACAAAACCCTGGTATTGCGCGAGTGTCACGGTGTCGCCAGGCTGGAGCTCGTAGCGCGTGTTGCCATCGGTCAGGTGGAGCTCAGCAACGCGGGCCGACGTAGCATTAGTCACGCCATCTTGCTCGGGCTTAGTATGGAATGCATCTGCTTCGGTAAGTGCGGCGATGTGCCGGTCTACCACACTACCGATGCTGTCGCCAGCCTCGACGGCTAGAGTAGCAATACCATCTAGGTTGGCTGGTAGTTGAGGTTCTTCTGTGGTTTTGCCTGCCTCGTAGGCTTCGCGCTGGCTGAGGTAAGCGCTATACGCATCGACTAGCTGAGTAGCTTGCTCTTCAGGGGTGGGTTGATGCTCAGCAGAAGAGTACTGATCGTGGTTATCTTTTGATTGCATTGCTGCAAAGCCGGCTACAGCACTAAATACAAGAGCTGCTGCACCAATGATACCTCGCCGCGAAACACCCTTAGTTTCAGGATCTTGTGATCTAGGATCCTCTACCAAGTGACGGTACTTGTCATCACCATATTTGGGTGTTGGTGAAGAATTTGGGGCTTTTCGACCCCTGTTTGGTCTCTGTTGTGTATGCATAGTCCATTCACTATACAACAGAGGTCGCAAAAAGGGAAGAGGAAAATGGCAAAATAACGCACAATATTGCATAATGTGTCCAAAAACAGGGGTAATAACATATAATACACAATATTATACATAATGATGCAATAATATATCTTACTGTAAATACCGAGACGCCCTCATTTTATAGCCCAGTAGCTCACTTCACACGCTTTCTGATGCTAGTTCAGCTGCATAAAATGAATGCTTTTCTAGAACATTCACCCTTTTAGTGTGAGGATGCAGCGCTTATTATAGCGACGAGCCACCATACTTCATTGAATAAAACTGCAGGCAGAGATGGGAGTATACCAGAGTTCATGAGCTAAAAATAGAACAAATACCATAAATTTGCTGTTTTTGAGGTATTTCTGCCGCGAATGCCATGCTACAATAGAGGGTATGAGATCTACTCGAACTATCCAAATTGTGAATATTACTGGGCGAGAACTCGCCGGCAAATCATCAACAATTCGTGAGCTAATGCCGCGGCTGGGTGCCGGGGTTGTTTTGTTTCGTCCGAGCGATGTCTTGCGCGAATATGCCGCGAGCCATCATATTACACTGCGCAAGCGGAGCGATTATTTGCGCGTGCTGCAGATCATGACGGAGTCTGCGCCGAGCTTACTGGCCGACCGGGCACTGGAGCTGCTTGAGCGGCCTGGTGTGGAGCTGGTGGTGCTCGATGGCCTGCGTGACTACCGCAGTGCTTGCCGCCTCAAGGAACGGCTGGGTGATCGCTACCGCACAGTGGTGCTCACAGCGCCAGATGAACTCCGCTACGAGCGCTTTAAGGGAGTGGCCGAGGCCAGGCGGCGTGCTGGGCGCGATGCAGCGGTGATTCAGAGCTTCGAAGAATTTATGCGTGATGGCGAGGATGACATGGACAGCATGCAGCAATTCCCAGCGGTGCTGGCTAGTCACGACCTAACACCCGGTGGCCCGATTGACACGAGCACCTACCCATCGGCTATCGCAGTGGCAGATGAGATTATCAGCTACTTGGCGTAGAGTAATCCAGATCAGGCAGTGAATGCGGGTGGGCGATCATGTATCGACAAAACACAGTAATACCATCTGTACTCTCCAAGACGCTTATGTTATGATGAAGGCATGAATAAGCGAGGGTTTACGCTAGTCGAGATTTTGACAGTGGTGGCGATACTAGCGATCTTGGTGTCGGCGTCAATCGTGGGGTATGGTGCGTGGCGTCAGCGTGCAGCCCAGACGGAGCTCGTGAGTGATCTGCGAGCTGCCGCCGCGGCAATGACAGCCTATAGGACGTTTTATAATGGCTATCCTACATCGCTACCAGCTGATTATCACAAGAGTGAGAATATTACGGCGACACTTAAGTACGTTGCATCGGCAACCTACTGCATAGAGGCGACAACGCGCACCACCCGGGGGCTTGTCTATCATATGAAGGGCTCAGAGAGCGAGCCCAAGGAGGGTGGGTGTGATACCTATCACGCACAATCTGGCGAGAATGAGTCGCAAGCGACCGATGGTGTGCTGCGCTACTGTCATGTAATCCGCGTGGTTGAACCAACCCAGCCAGCGGCGTGTGAGCCAGAGCTTCAAAGGTAATTTTCAGCCAGCAACTGCACACTTCCAGATAGCATTAATTCAAACACAACCAGCTTTCTCCTTAATTGCCTTTTATGAGCGTCTCATCGCAGGTAAGGCAGCTCCAGAATAGAGTACATCTAGCGTAGATCCTACTGCGACGGGCCACTACGCCGCCTGCAGCCTACTCTCAACAACTGCTACCCGGCCGGCGAGGTCCTCATGTTGCGTGGTGAGCAGCCGTAGTGCGCCTTGAGCTTGAAGGGCGTCTTCCCGCTGAGTTTTGATATCTTTGCTGAGTGCGTCGATTCGCTCGGTTACTTCCTGATGGTTGCGATCGATCTTCTCGTCCAGCTCTGCGAATCGGTTGTCAATCTCATTAAACTGAGCGCCGATGGCGTCAAATCCTTCTTCCATGGCGGTACGCAGATCTTTAACTTCGCTGCGCACGTCTTTCATTTCATCACGTACGCCTTTAATTTCGCCACGTACGTCCTTTATCTCGCGCTCGAGTTTGTCAATGCGATTATTGATTCTCCCCTCGGCAGCGCTGAGGTTAGTGGTTAGTAGTTCTTGTATGCGTTGGAAGTCTTTTTCGGTCATACTTCTATTTAAGCATGGTGGTGTGCGAGTGTAAACCGCGATTGTCGTGATAGATGGAAAGAGCTTAGTCTGGCCACAGTATATCGTCACTACTAGCACTTTTTAAGTGCTCGAGAAAAGGATGAATGGCAAAGCGGCGGGCATCTCCAATGTAGTTTAGCGCCACAATGTCTATGATGATGGCGCACATAAATGCGATGCTGAACATAATGAGTATGGGGTGTTCTCAAGTATCTCTACTCGTGCTTATAGATCAATCACTTCACCCCGGTCGATCGGCTTATGAACTGTGCGATGCCCACGCATACGATGGCGCACCGTGCGGCGCAGCTCAATGGCATTGGCAAGGAGGATGATGCCATTAACCAGTGCATAGCCACCAACGATTTGAACGAAAAGCTGGGCACTGCCGACAGGGAAGAGCCAGAGGACGAAGCTGACGATAACACCGATCACGCCAGACATTAGCCAGAGCGCTCGCGTGCGGCTCCTGGCAGGGAAGATGCGGCTGAGTATAAGGTCGATGAGGCTGCGCAGCATCACCACCCAGCCAAGCACAAAGCTGAGTGTTGCTACACTGACCCGAGGGTTAGCAAGCATGACTACACCAAGCAGAATAAGCAGCGCACTTGCCACCACGAGAAACGTCTTCGCTTGACCATCTGCTACCTGCAGCCCGCGCACCAGCTGCGACAGACCCCAGATGATGATCAAAATAGCGAGGAGTGTCATCAAAACAGTGAGAGTCACTGCTGGCATCACAAGCGATACTCCACCAAAAATAATCAATGACAGGCTAATGATAATAATCACCCACCACGCACCAATAAGCTGTCTTTTGAGTTGTTCGATCATATATGCCTCCTTACCTTCCTAGTGTAGATGATGGCGGGGTAATCTGCAATTATAGGTGAGACTATGAACTATCCACCACTGTAGAGATGGTATAATGCTCAGGCACTAGTCACGGGCAAACTGCATCAGCACGAGTGGGTCACCAGTGACGGAGCGCAGAGTGTAGGCGCTGGGTAGTGTTGGGGTGGTGGTTGCGGTCGAGCTGCTATAGTAGAGAACATTGATTTTTTTGGCATCGGTAAAGGGCTGAGTGGTGTCGGCTATCTTGCGGTACGTGGTACTTCCTTCGAGCGGTGCGTAGCCGCCCATCAGTGGGCCACCCACATAGGCCATGTAGATGGGGCAATGTGACTGCGCTTGCTCGAGATAATAGCTTATCTCTATGGCGATGTACGGGTCGGCTGCAAGGATGACACTCCCATCATGGCAGGTGCCGAGCTGGGTGGCAATTTGCTTTACATTGGGTCGCTCATCACGCTGGAAGTTGAAGTTGCCCTGCAGTGATAACTGCACCATGCCATACAACATAACCACTGGCAGAAGTGCCAAGAGAGCGGTTGACACAGCCTTGTGCCAGCGCAGCGGCGAACGATGCAGGGCTGCGCAAGCTGTATAGAGGACGACACTTGCAACGGCAATGCCACTAATTACCACATGAGCAAGATAGCGCTCGACATACATTGGGGCAGATAGCGACACAACGATCAGCGCCGCAACAGGTACGCCCACATGAGCAAGCAATAGCCAAGCAAGCTCGGGATGCGGCAACGAACGCATGGCACGAGGCCACGCCCACGCAACGGCACAGATAATAATAAGGACAAGCTGCGACGACACAACGCCTAGCAACCAAGATGGCTTATAAATCATGTTGAAGGATGCGATGCCAAGCAAATTCTGCAGGTTCATCGGCTGGCCAATCTCGGCCAAAGCACCATTGCCAATCTGCCCCAAGAAGGTCGGTAGCCACGGCAAGAATAGCATGAAGCTCACTACATACGCCCAGAGCCACGGCAGTTTCCACCACTGCTGTAGGCCTTGGCGACGGTAGGTCATAACCATGAGCCAGAGTAGCTGGGCTAGCCAGAGTAAGGCGCTATAATACAGCGTCCCCATACCAAAGGCGACAAGCACTGCATAGAGCATCCAGTCGCGCCAGCGATCATCGTGCCAAGCGCGTGCCAGTACGGCGGTTGCACTTACGCCAATCAACGACCCCAGCGCATACATTCGTATCTCGAAGCCATAGCGCATGAGTAGGGGTGTGCCAATCAGTGTGAGGAGTGTATACCCCGCGGTGCGCTTACCAAACCAGCGCCGCACGAAACACCCCATACCAACCATCGCGCCGCCATAGCAGAGGATACTAAAGGCACGCAGGGCTGGCTCACTATAACCCCACACGCTGGCCCAGAGCTTGAGGATGAGATAGTAGAGCGGCGGGTGTGTATCGATACTGGTGAGGCGAATGAGTTCACTGATTGGCTGCTTGGCGAGCCACACCGAATATGCCTCATCAAACCACACACTCTGCTGGCTGCCAATCCACCAGCACAGCGCCATTGCCACCAGTGGTGCTAGCACAATGGTGATGCGAAACCAATGGCGTCGCATCTTACAGACAAGGGGAAATAGTCGATTAGCGAGAACAAAGGCGGGATTCTTGACCCGAGCGGCAGATTGTTGCCGCGCTAGTTGCTTACTCATATCTTTTATAGTACCGATTTGTTGGCAAAAAATCCACTAGCAAAGCCATAATCATCCGTGGTACAATACCACTATACGTACCCGTAGCTCAGCTGGATAGAGCGTTGGTTTCCGGAACCAAAGGTCGCAGGTTCGAACCCTGCCGGGTATACCATAGATAATTGAGGCTCGCGCGGCCTCTGTTTTTTTATGGGAGATGTATAGTAAGACGAGTTAATTAATGGGATAGATTAATGAAACAAAAGAAAGTCTATCTCTCTAGCTGATCCCTGTTAGCGTGGAATAATCTTCATCAAAAACTTTGTCTTGACGGCAAGGTAGATAAGCGCAAGTGCACTGACGGATAAGGCAAAGTTGGCCGGGATCTCGTGGAAACGATCGACCGACGTAAAATAAAAATCGCTAATATAATAATCTGGTGCCACAAAGAGATGTATGATGAGAATAACGAACGCATGCACCGTATACACATAGAGCGAATTATGGCCAAACGGCAGCAAAATCCAGCCTAGCCAGCGCTTGATGCGATCCTCGAACCGCCGAAACAGCATAAAGAACCCAGCAAACCAGAGCCACGATAGAGTAAGGCGAGGCAGTGGTAGGTCGAGCTTGAGGAACTGATTGTCGAGTGCGGTATCGGCCGCGGCAAGCGCTTGATGAAAGCCATCGCCCAGCCCATGTGCCACAAAGGTGACGTATGCGTCGGTAAAGAGTGTGAGGGCGAAGAGCGTTGCAATACTGCGCTTGATAATGCGTCGACGGCGCAGCGGCCACGATTGCCAGCGTGCAGTAATCTCTGGTAGGTAGTAGCCCAAGACAAAGGCCATAAAGAACAGCACCTGCCAGGTGAGCGGTTGGTATAGTTCACTGACTGGCCGTGGTGTTAGCGCCCACACCAGTAGGCTGAGCCCTAGTACGATATACCACTTGCCGCGCCGCAGTAGCCAGAGCGCGCCTGGTGCTACTGCAATAAACAGTGCATACAGGCGCAGATAGTCCGCCCAGCCGTAGAATTGCTGTAAGGTAATAATATCCCACGCCAGACCAAGCCAATTACCATCGGGCAGCGGTAGTGGCAACTTGACACCTTTATTATCAATAAAGAACCAGCTAATCAGGAGCGATAGCATCGTCACTATAATGCTCGTGAGGTAGAGCGTACCAGCCCGCTTCCAGAGCAAGCGCGTCGCTGCCATGAGGGGCTGCGTGCGGAGCTTGGCACCACGCACAATGCCCAAGACAAGGCCGGATATAATGAAGAACCCTTCGGCTGCCGAGACAGCGAGACGACTGTCGCCAGTGAGGAAAGTGAGGCCATTGGGGAAGTAGGTGAGATGGTCGAGAATAATGATAACCAAAAACCACCCGCGCATCAGGTCGAGACTAACGATGCGCCCAACAGAGGACGCGCTGGCTTTTGGTTGGGTTGTCACAATGATCTAGTATAGCAGGTTTGCTAAAAGTATGCTTAAGATTGTCTAATGTTGTGGTGAGGGAGTCTAGTCCTGAGGCTTCAGTGCTCAACACTGATTGCTCCATAACACAAGCACCGAGAGACGGCATAGCGACACGCTAGCGTGGTCGCTTGCTCGCAACAGTGCGTGCCTTGGTGGCAAAGGTGTCATCGATGAGGACAGAGGGCGCAAATTCACCATAGCGCCGCGATACTGCTTGCTCGATCAGGAAGTCGGCAATGCGTGGATTCTTAGGTAGAATTGAGCCATGCAGGTAGGTGCCGATCACATTGCGGTAGCGCGCACCTTCGGTTTGGTCGGTACCATTGTTGCCCGCCCCGCGCGATACGATACCCAGGGGTGGCACGCTGTGCCCAAGGGTTGTGAGGCCGCTGTGATTCTCATAGCCAATGATCTCACCAAAGTCGCTGCTGGCAGTAACGATATTGCCAATCAGGCGCTGCTCACCAGCGATTGTCTCAATGTCAAAGAGCCCAATCCCGCGGATGATCGCTCCCTGAGTGGTCTTAAAAAACCGCCCAAATAGCTGGTAGAGCCCACACACCACCAGCATTGGCACACCATCATCAGCCAGGCGCTGCAGAGTGGGGCCAATCGCGAGTAAATCATCCTGGATGGTAGCTTGGCCAGAGTCTTGGCCACCACCGCCCACGATGATATCGACATCGGTTGGGAAGGTGTCGCCTGGGTTATATTCAACGAGCCGCACGCTGTAGCCATACCACTCAAGTCGTCGCTTGAGCGTGAGGGTATTGCCCCAGTCGCCATAGATATTCATGGCGTGGGGGTAGAGTTGGAGGATGGTGATAGTGTTGTCTTTCATACAGCATTTACCTCTGTGTAGTGAGCTAATTCGCGCCGCAAGGCAAGCATGGCGGTATAGGTGCAGTAGATGCGCAAGGGAGTGCCGCGGTTGGCCTGGACAAACTCTGCCAGAGCTTGCTTAAGGCCAGGTACAACGCGCCGAGCTTCTACTTCATCATACTGGAGGCGCAGCGCCATATCGTAGGCGCGCACACCACTCACCATTGCCACGCCAGTGGGCCGAAGCGTGTCGAAGTCGACATCCCATAGCCAACTCATATCGCGGCCATCGGCGTACTGGTCGTTGATAGCAATCATTGTAGCAGTCTTATGAGGGTCAAACGATGCCAGGCTCAGGCGAAAGCCACTCGGGTTCTTGACGAGGACGAGCTCGCAGGGTTGGCCATTGACGGTCAGAGCTTCGCCGCGGCCAAAGGCTGGCTCGACCTGAGCGAGGGCAGCGAGCATGGCGGGCGTATCGAGTTTATCTTGCAGAATAGTACGGACGAGGGTAAGTGCTCCTGCAGCGTTTTGGGCATTGTAGCTGCCCTTGAGCTTCAGTGAGACAGGGTGGTCTGTGTCGTCGAAGCGGAAGGTGGCAGCTTGGTCGGACAAGCCGCATAGCGTCACATCAGCATTGGTGGTGGCTGTAGCCTGGGCTGAGGCGCTCCGCATGGTGTCGTCACTTGGGAAGAGGTGGGTAAGTGATGGATCGACGCCATAGCGGCTTATTGGTGCTGTGAGATCAGCGGTAAATTCTTGCCGCGTCAGCCGTGGGTCGTCGCCATTGAGAACAATGCCATTTGTGGTACGCATGGCAATGGTGTGAAGCAGCTGTGCCGTGTAGTCAATCTCGCCAAAGCGATCGAGCTGGTCGCGCAGGACGTTGAGTAGTAAACAATAGCGTGGGGCAACTTGCTTGACGAAATGCACCGCATGCGCTTCGTCAAGCTCGAGCACGGCAATATCCGCTGGCAAAACACCATGGGTATCAACCGCCTCAAGCAGTGCTGCTGCCACGCCGCGGGTAAAGTTGCTCCCCGTGCGATTAGTAAAGACGCGGAGGCCTTGGCTTTCCAGTAGGGCTACAACCATCTTGGTAGTGGTTGTCTTACCATTAGTGCCACTTACTACCACCACACCATGCGGTAGAGCATCAAGCGTACGGGCAAGAAAGTGCCGATCGAGTTTCTCGACGACGAGGCCTGGCAATGCCGAGCCACCACCGCGCAACCGAGCTGCGCGCTGCACCCCTTTGCCCACAAGAGTTATAATACGAATCATGGTGTTTATTATAGCATGAGCATACATACCTGACACGATGAGATTGAGGTGGATTCCAAAACTGTACTTAGTTTGCTATTATATGTCATATGCGTAGTTATGAAGATCTAGCAGATCATAATAAACCTTCTGCTATACGTGAACCTAGTATCCAGAATCGTATCACTAAGGAGTATAAAGAGATTGTTGAAGAAGATGGTGTACGAAAAGTATATATTCCATGGAGTGATGTCCAGTCTGGTGTATATGATCCCGATTTCCACAGCCTAATGATAAAAAACAACTTGAGTAGTGCATCAATAAAGAAGCATGATGATGAAGTAGAGGTTTCATATCCATCAAGCCTTGACGTTGTGCGGATGGATGGAGTGTTGGCAACGTGTCGAGCACAGGGTGACTATACTGATTTCACACGTTCGGTTGTCATTGCTGCCCATCAAGTCGCTGATACGATATCAGTGACAGGCAAGATCCCTCAATTAAATTCCATAGAAAATATCCTGATTAAGCGCAATAGCCAGCAATTGGGTAATGCAGAGTTTACCCCACCCTTTTATGCAGAGGAGTTTGTAGTCGATGCCGACACTGTACAAATACAACAAGAAGAAAGGGAATTAACGGCTGAAGAATTAGATCTCCAGCGCGATATCGCTATTAGCGACACAACAAGCCGAGTTGTTGTCCAGATGCTAGAGTCGACTCTGTCTCGAAGAGATATGGATGCCGACAGTGCCTCTGTGATTAAACAGATAATTGAAAGTATAGAAAAGAGATAGGGTTATATGCACAAATATGAAGAACAGATAGTGCACCCTGAGCTTGACAAACCTACAGAGGTAGAAAAAGTACTTACCGTCGATGCTCTTGCTAAAGCGATCGGTCGACCGCTCGAGCTAAGTCACGCTGGAGAGATAGGTGCATCTGATAGTGGGCATGGTGTATTTTTTGCATTGGATACTCAAGATAATACTCAGTCATATGCAATTAAACGGTTTGGTAATAGTCAAAAAGCGCAGAGAGAGATTGACCTATTACATGAAGCCGCTAACCGCGGCCTAAAGACTCTCCAGACGGTGCTTGATAAGCCACTAGCGGTTTCTAATGTGAGGGGTGTAGATGTTGTAACTCGGCGAATTCCATCGCTTGGTACGATGAACTCCATAGCGTGGTCTGAATACTATGCAGGTCAGCCCTCATATGAGTCAGATATTGTTCCTGTTATGGAGTCAATTGGCCAATATATCGGGAATCTGCATGCAAATGGGATGCATCATGGTGATATGCAATTGAAGAATATCGCAACTATACCTTCTGGTGAGTTTGTTACATTTGATTTGGAAAATGCTTACTTCCATGCAGACAAAAAAAGTGCTCTGCAGCAAGTAGATTTTCAGGATGATTGTATGAAGGATATCACTACAGTAATTGAGTCCTTTGCGCGGAGTGGCTTCATGGCCTCATCAAGTGACGAGATTTTCTGGCAGGAGATTCAAGAAAATCTACTGCAGCCATATATAGAAGAGAGTAATAGTTTATTCTTGCTTGACGATGACAGACATAAAGCGCTCATGCATTGCATCGATAGATGTAAAAGAATTCGTAATGAGTCAAACAAAACACATCTGACAATCGATCGACTCGTTGCTCATTTGTAATAAGATATGGATTTGCAAGGTGCGACATCTGTATATCCTAGGTAGAGTCGCTTTGTGACAATATGAGTAGCACAAATCACGCTAGTGCGCTACAATGCATAGTATGATAGTGGTTGGATTTTTTGCGTGGTGGTATGGCGCTGGGTGGTGGCAGCGGATCACGATGGTGTGGGGGAAGCTGGTGAGTGTATTTGACTATTTTTCAATTGATCTCCTGGTGCGAACGTGGTTTGCGCCGTTTCGACAGATATCGGCAGGAGCGGTGGATGGGCCGATTGGCGTGCAAATTCGGGCATTTTTTGACCGTCTCATCTCGCGGATGATTGGCGGCATCGTGCGGAGCTTTATGATTATCTTTGGTATCGTGACACTGGTGATAACCGCGGTGGCGGGGCTTATCTTTATTATTGCGTGGGCGCTTGTGCCTGTACTGCCACTGCTAGGGGTGGGGCTTGCGATAGTGGGGTGGCTGCCATGGTAAGCGACTTTCATTACGATAGCTTGCGTGCTAAGAAGGCTCGCTTGGGTGTGCAGATGGGCCGCTTCGACCACTGGTGGTGGGTACCATTTTTGCTATTCTTAGCAGGGGCAGGAGCATTGCTGGCGATTGAGCTGCCTTTGGGGTGGTTTGTCGCAAGCCTTGCTGTGGTGCCATATGGGCTCCACCGGTGGTATCAGGGTGAGATTGCCCATTTGCCCATCAGTGGTAGTACGGCTGACGGTTTGCTTACAGGTGATGTCCTGGGTCGGTTGCCTGCTACGCCGACGCCGCGCGATATCGCCTGGGCGCTGCGCTCAGTCAATGATGGGTTGTTTATGGCATTGCGGCTCGGCCTCAGCCCGGCGCTTATACAGGATCTCGTGAGTGACGACCCAAGCATTATGCCCGAGTTTTGGCAATTTGCTGATCGCATCCGCCAGTATAATCAGCTCGAGCAAATCACTGGTAGTGTGCTTATGGTGGCTTTGGTGCGCAGTGTGCCTGGCTACCAAAATATCTTGGCGGAGCTCCAGCTTGACGACGAAGATCTCGATGGCGTGGTGCAGTGGCAGCACCACTTGCGCCAGTTGGTGGCACAGATTCATCAGCCGCGGCGCACTGGCGGGGTGGCACGCGATTGGTCGTTTGGTTATATTCCGCTACTGCGCCGCTTCGGGCAGAATATTAGTGAGCAAATTAGCCGTGGTGGCGGGATGTTCTCTGTTGATGTTGCGTCGCACACCAAAGCGATTGATCAGCTCATCGATATCTTTGGCACCCGTGGGCGGCAGAATGCCGTGCTGGTAGGGCAGGCTGGCACGGGCAAGACGACCATCATCCACGCCTTTGCCGAGCGGCTCCTCGATGCCTCGGCGCATTTGCCGAGTAGCCTCAAGTTTCGGCAGGTGTTTATTCTCGACTCATCATCACTCATTGCTGCGGCACCAGGCCGAGGTGAGCTCGAAAACCTTGTTATGCGCGTCCTTGGTGAGGCGTATACTGCCAAAAATATCATCATTTGTCTGGATAATGCTCAGCTGTTCTTCGAGGAAGGAATTGGCGCGGTGGATCTTACCAATGTACTGCTGCCTATTCTCGAGGCGGGGCGCCTGAGAGTTATTCTAAGTATGGATGAGCAGCGGTTTTTGCAGATTGGCCGGCGCAACCCATCGCTTGCTAATGCACTCAATCGCATTTCCATAGCACCCACAAGCGAAGCTGAAACACTGCGCGTCCTACAAGAGCAAGCCGTCATCACTGAGGGGCAGCGTCATGTGGCTTATCGCTATCAAGCGCTGCGCGAGGCGTATCGGCTAAGCGCGCGCTATATTCATGATCTCGCTATGCCGGGCCAAGCCATCAAGTTGCTCGAATCGGCCGCGAGCTACCATGAGGATGGTATTGTAACAAAGCAATCGGTGCAGCAAGCTATTGAGCAAACGATGGATGTGAAGATAAGTGTGGCGAGTACTGCGGATGATCGTGAGCGGCTGCTCAATATGGAGGCGCTCATCCACCAGCGAATGGTCAACCAAACGCGAGCGGTCAGCGTAGTAAGTGACGCCTTGCGCCGAGCACGAGCCGGTGTGCGCAACCAAAATCGGCCAATCGGCACCTTTCTCTTCCTTGGGCCAACAGGAGTGGGTAAGACAGAGCTGAGCAAGGCTTTGGCTGATGTATACTTTGGTGGCGAGGGCAAGATTGTCCGGATTGACCTCAACGAGTATGTCCGGCCAGAGGATGTGTCGCGCCTAATTGCTGATGGCGCTGATGACCCAGCCAGCTTAACCGCCCAGGTGATGAAACAGCCCTTTAGCGTGGTGCTGCTGGATGAAATTGAGAAGGCCGCGCCAGAGGTATTAGCAACCTTGCTGCAGCTGCTGGATGAGGGGATTCTACGCGATATCAAGAACCGCGAGGTAAGCTTCCGCGATGCGATTGTTATTGCCACGAGTAACGCTGGGGCCGACCGCATTCGTGAATACATCGAGCATGGCTATAAGCTTGAGCAATTCGAACAGCAGTTTACTGACGAGCTCATCAACAGTGGTCAGTTCCGCCCTGAATTCCTCAACCGCTTTGACGAAATCGTCCTCTTCCGGCCGTTTACTAAGGAAGAGCTGGTGCAGGTGCTCGACCTCATCCTCGAGGGGGTCAATGCCACGCTCGCCCAGCAAAAGGTCTCGGTCGCGGTAGAGTATGATGCTAAGCTCTTTCTCGTCGAACGTGGCTATGATCCACGGCTTGGTGCTCGCCCAATGCGCCGCGTGGTGCAAAAAGCGGTGGAAAATACTGTAGCGCGCCAGATGCTCAGCGGTAGTGTGACACCTGGCAGCACGATTACCGTTACGCTTGAGCAAGCTCGCCAAGCTTTCCAGACCGATGGCGCACCAGAGGTTGTAACAGCAGATGAAATCATCCCACCAGAGTATAAGCGGTAAGAGTATGGCACTTTTGAGCAATTAGCCTTAGCTCTATAAGGGAATGATAGTAAGAAAGTGCTCATTCTATTGATGGGCCACGCATTGGAATAAGAAGAGTGAAGATATGAAGGGGTTCTCGAGGACGCTTGAAAGCGCAGACTCGCCATCCTTAGGAGAAAATTTAAGAGCAAGAAGTGGCACTCTTACAGTGCTAGAAGTATTTTGCAGTATATAACCTCTAGCAATGCGAGCCAAAGCCGCGTGATTATTGGCCTTGGTTTGGTTGCATAAATCCTGGGCGGAAGCTTGGCTTCATGGCTGGTTTGCTGTAGGCTGGCTGTGGTTGGCGCGGTGTGTGTACTGTGTTATCGCGCCGGCGGGCATAGGTGGCAGTGCCTGGTCGCGATCCTGATGGGTCGCGTGGCCCACCGCAAGTACCTCGGAGGCGCTCGTTGTTCATATAAGGTGCTTCGTCATCAATACGGCTACTATCGGCCGCAATTGGTCGGCAGCCCATCATAGTGTGTGAGCTTTGGTAGCGCAGGTGGTTGGTGCGGCGCTCTTGGATAGATTGATGCTGACGCTGGTCGACGCGTAGTGACGACGTCTTAGCGCCATTGACGATGGTGCGGGTATTGCGCGCAACGCCATTGGTGTGTATGCTTGATCCGCGCAAGCGATGGAGTCCTCGGGTCATACCTTTATTATACACAAAAAAGTGGTATAATGGATAGCGCATGCGGGTGTCGTACAGCGGCTAGTATACAAGTTTTCCAAACTTGGGATCGGAGTTCGATTCTCCGCACCCGCACCATTTCGGAACAAAATTGGAAACGGTCGCCCTGTAGGGTGGCTTTTTCTAGACTTTGGCGGAGCCAAAGCTCGAACCTATTTCGAGCATACAAGCTGGACCTGTGCAGGCTCAGCTGCTGGTCAAGTAGACCCGCGTCGAATCGCTGAGTCTATACTACCTTGGTATCTTATGCGGGCTGTTACATACCTGGAGGATAATAGTAACGCAGATGAAGCTACCGACGAAGTACAGCAACAATTTACGTTAGCCATGAGACAATGGAACCATGAAGCTTCTCATCACTAGGCATGGCCAAGCTGAAGATAATGCCTGCGGCATTACCATGGGTCAACGCGATAGCAAGCTGACCGTTCTTGGCGTTCGGCAGGCGGAGCGTAAGGCTCTAAAAATTAAGAAGCTATCTCAGAAAATTGATCGTGTCTACACATCTGATCTTGGAAGGTCTATACAGACTGCGCAGATCATCTCGGATACACTTGGTCTACAGAAGGCTGCTTCTGATAAGGATCTACGAGAAATTAGTTTTGGAAAATACGAGGGGTTGCCCTACGATGCCATTCCGCATATAGAGGGTGGTTATATGCAAGTGCGATTTCCTGATGGAGAATCAAGCGAGATAATGGCCACACGAGTTATCAATGTGGTAAATCGTATATACGAAGCCGGCAAGGACACATGTGTATTAATCGTAACGCACTCGGGCCCGATCACTGTAATTCTCGCGAGCTATTATGGTAGGGACTTACAGGCGATGTTAGATGACAAGATTGGGAACGAAGAGATAGTTGAGCTGCAAGTTGATAGAAAATTAGCCAATCCTATTGGCGACAAGGAGTAAAACAAGATGGAAAAGGCGCATATCGCAGAATTTGAATATGATAAGCACGAGATAGAACGAGCCTTATTCTTCCTGTCGAATGCTTTGCAAGACTCTGGACATAACACCAAACCAGTATTGCTTCATTCGATTCAAGTTGCAGAGATGCTCTGGGAGAGAGGTTTCCCGCAAGATGTAGTGATTGCTGCGGTTCTTCATGATGTTGTTGAAGATACAGATATTACTATCGACGATGTCGGGCAAAGCTTTGGACATCAGGTTGCAGTGTATGTCGATGCTCTCACAGTTTCAGATACTCAAGACATCATGCAGTCTTTTGCTCGCACGGCTGAGCTTGGTAGCGAGGCCCTATCAATCCGCGCAGCAGACCTCATTCAGAATAGTTACTACTATCACTTGGCTTCGACTGATATGCAAAAGCGACTCCGTGATAAGTTTGTATATTTTATGGAGCTATCTGGTGAGCTACTGGATGGAGCTCTAGTAAGTGAACTTAGCAAAGCTTATAGGCGGAATGTTGAAACTATTTGATCTAGAGCTTTCTGTGAAATACGGTTTATAAGGCTATCTTTGGGTCGAGGGCTGAGCCTGCACAGGTTCAGATTTTACGCTCGAAATAGGTTCGAGCTTTGGTGTATATTGCCACCATAGATGCAAAAAATAAGCATTGCTCCGCCAAGGGGGGGCGATGTTTTTGTTGAGAGTATAGCGAGTCAGACTGGATGAAGAGAGGTCGTAGCCTCTTCTTTGGTTTGGCGTGGCCCCTAAAGGGTGCAATACTTTATAACAATTACACTAAATCAAGTGAAAAAGGAAGGACTAGGCACGATACTGTTGACAAATATGCAACATTGTGCTACCATCGAACGGATGTCACAAAAAAATAGAACAAAACACGGCAAAGCCTATAACGAAAGTCCTGAGAAGCGCTGGTTTGATCGAATTGTAGCGGCGCCTCTGCTGATTGGTATGGGCTCTGCGGCTCTCATCGCGGCTGCGGCAATGCATAAGGAGCTTGGCGATGGCCCAACGCTCTTCATTCAGGAGCGGTATGGGAGTGACCTTGATGACCTCGTCAAGGTGCCAAAGCTGCGGACGTTGCGTGGTGCGGTGCGCAACACCGCCTCGGCCAATGGCTACAACCACAGTGGTGCTGGGCCAATTGGTAAGCTTGTGCGCAAAGCACATGTAGACGAAGCACCGCAGCTATTGCAAGTATTGCGTGGCAAGATGGCAATCGTGGGGCCAAGGCCACTAGCCACAGGCGAAGTGTATAATGATATTCTTGCTAACCCCGACATCCCTGAAGGTCTCAAACAGCAGTGGATAGACGCACGCAAGACGGCTCGCCCAGGCATTATGGCACCCTATAGCAAAGAGCAGCATGAGCCTGGCTACGAGCTAGATACCATCCATATGATGGAGCAGGACGTTGTGTACGCTGAGACAGCCTCACTAAAGAAGGATGCCAAAGTGGTTGCCGCAACGCTCGGTATGGTAGCGACAGACCTTGTACAAAAGCTTATGCCGCGGTCTACCCGTGAATGGCTGCAGGCTAAGACAGGCTTGGCGTCAGCAAGCCAAGAGCGTGCGGAGAGCGATGTTGTGGTGGCACTGCAGCAAGCGCATGCTCAGCCTACACGGCGCGCTGCGTAACATGAACCCAAAGCCTTTACTTTCTCTGCCAGAATAGGCTATTTTTGCTCACTATTCTACCTGGAAAAGCAATGAGTGTATTGTTCTGGTATTATAGTAAGTATTTTTGGAAATATTTCTGCTTATGTCACCCATAAAGTCCTGCATTTCCTCAAGTAGTGGTCTCCCGAAACAACGGTAGAGCAGTGACCGCAGCAGATGCGTATGCTCTATGTATTAGAGTGATGAAAGGGGAGGGGACGGGCATCATACCATTGAGCCCTTGTGGTACAATAGAGGGAGATTTTTGCGAGAGGGAGCTTTTCTCCTTGCACGAAGCACGATTATTTCAATGTAAAATACCCCAAGGGGTATAGGGAACGCAACCATACTATGTCAGCACCATTCTCATTTACCATTACTCACCGCATGCCGCAGACGTTGGCGCGGACAGGTGTGATCCACACCCCACATGGTGATATCAAGACGCCAGCCTTCATTGTCGTGGGCACAAAGGCAAATGTGAAAGCAATGGTGCCCGAGATGGTAGCTAGCGTGGGGGCACAGGCTGTCTTGGCTAATGCCTATCACCTTTACCTGCAGCCAGGGCATGAGCTAATAGAGAAGGCTGGGTACTTGGGTAAGTTTATGCACTGGAGTGGTCCGACCTTTACCGACAGTGGTGGCTTCCAGGTGCTGAGCCTGGGCTCGGGCTTTAAGAAGGTATTAGCAATGAGTACTGATGTGGATGAAGAGATTGCGATTGCTAAGAAGTCGAGTCGGCACGCCTGGGTGGATGATAATGGTGTGATGTTTAAGTCACATCTCGATGGCTCATTGCATAAGTTTACGCCAGAGCTGTCGATGCAAATCCAGGCAGGGATTGGGGCGGATATTACCTTTGCTTTTGATGAGCTGACGTCGCTGATTGACCCGTATGAATATCAAGTGGAGGCACTGGCGCGTACCCATGCGTGGGCGGAGCGCAGCCTAGCAGAGGTCAAGCGTCTTCGGGCTGCTCGGCCAGATAAGCCGTATCAAGCGCTCTTTGGTGTCTTGCAAGGGGCGAATTATGAAGACCTGCGTAAGCAAACCGCAGCACGCCTTGGCGCAATGGATTTTGATGGCTATGGTATTGGCGGGGCACTAGAGAAAGAGACGATGGCTCAGACTATCCAGTGGGTGAACGAGATCTTGCCCGAGAGCCGCCCACGGCATTTGCTTGGCATATCAGAGCCAGATGACATCTTTGCGGCGATCGAGCAGGGTATTGATACCTTCGATTGCGTAAGCCCGACTCGCGTAGCACGCAATGGTGCAGCCTACACACCGCATGGACGGGTGAATATGCGTGGGACGAAATACCGCGAGCTGTTTGCACCTATTATGGCGGAGTGCGATTGCTACACCTGTCAGCACTACACTGCAGCCTATATTTGTCACCTGCTCCGGGCCAAGGAGAGCTTGGCGGGGACGTTGCTATCGATTCACAACGAGCGCTTTATTATCAAGCTTGTCGACGACATTCGCCACAGCCTCGAGGATGGCACATTCTACGCCTTTCGAGACCATTTCTTGGCGCAGTATTATCGCCGATAGCGATTGATGAGTTCGTAGGTTATAGCATGCATTCACATAACAACTAGAGAAGAGGGCTTGCATAGGAAACCTTCTCGCTATCATCAGCCCTTTCTCTTGCCACCGTTTCCTTAAAATGCTAAGAGAGTCTTAGTATTTTCCTAAAACACTAGGCTCTTCAATGATCATGCTGCAATAATCACCACGGGCAATTTTCTGTTCTACCAGGATGAAAGTACTACGTTCTTCATATTCTGAGAGAGATACAAATCTATTGCAGCGAACAACTCGCCCGCTAGACACGCAAACGAAATGGTGTGAAGTTGGTGGTGGTGTCGTAGGTATCGACGGATTCGCGCCGCTTGAGCACGGCGATGACGCGATAGGTAAGTGGCAAGCAGATGACCTCAACGGCGAGCTTGAAGCCAAGCCCGACGGCGATATAGTTGAGCAATGCCCCCCCCGTGAGCTGCCCGCCAAAAGCAACGACGCAGAATATAACGGTGTCAAACAAGCTCCCTACCACTGTCGATCCAAGCAGACGCAGCCATAGTTGCCGACCCTTCATGGCAATCTTGAGCTTAGCAACGATGTACGAGTTGAGGAAGCTCCCCGTCAGGAAGGCAAGTAAGCTTGCCACGACGATCTGTGGGAAGAAGCCCAGCACTGCCTCGTAAGCGGCTTGATCGTGATACTCTGCCGCCGCAGGTAGATAGCGCACCAGTGTAAAGCAGCCAATCGCTAGCAGCATTACCCCAAAGGCCGTCCAAATAGCGCGGCGTGCCCGGCGATAGCCATAGACCTCTGTCATGACATCATCAAAGATATATACGAGCGGGAAGAGTACTGCCCCACCATCAAGGATAAGTGGGCCGAGTGCTACCAGCTTGGTGGCGGCAATGTTGGAGATAAGTAGCGCCGCAACATATACTGCGAGAATGACGCTAAAGTATCGATAATTTTCGTTCGTGTGTTTCATGCTTCGTTTATCATACCACACCTGCCAAGAAACCTGCTATAATAAACCCATGCCCCGATAGCTCAGCTGGATAGAGCAGAGGACTTCTAAGCCTAAGGCCGTAGGTTCGAATCCTACTCGGGGCGCCATTCTGTCGTCATACCCCGTCTCGATGGGGTTGTTTTTATTACATGCAACATGCATTTACATGCTGCGCGAAGCCATGCTATAGTACAGCGAGATTTATGCAAGATGTAACCAACCATGACCTCCTCAAGCGCAACATTATCAAATATTCTTGGTTTCGGATTTTTACCAAGCGTGTCTACTTGCCGCTTATCACGGTGCAGCTGGTGAATGTCGGTAAGGTGAGTTTGGATGAGCTAGCACTGATGGTCGTTATCTCGTCTATCGTCCAGGCGGCGCTGCAGATGCCGGCGGGTTATGTGGCCGATAAGTTTGGCAACCGGCGAGCGATTATCCTTGGTGCAAGCATTGCTGTGGCGTCGCCACTGTTGTATGCTGTATGGCCGAGCTTCTGGGGTGGGCTGATTGCCTCAGTTTTGTTCTTTGGTGGCTATGCGTTTCAGTCTGGTGCAGTCGAGGCATTTATGCACGATTCCTTGACAGCGCTGGGGCGAGCGCGCGACTATACCAAGGTGATGGGCCGCGCCCAGACGTATGGATTGATTGGTAATACCGTGCTCATTATCGTAGTGCCACTCACATACCGTATTCATCATACACTCCCGTTTTTGATTGGCTTTTTGTCGCTTGCTGCGACGGTGTGGTTGGCGCTGAGCTTTGCTCATCCACCACGCCGCATAACTGCACAGGCTCAGCGGCCACGGCAGGCTGCTCGCGCAATCATTACTGCGAAAAATCTTGCTCTCTTTACCTTCGCTGGTTTCTTGGCTGGCGTGTCCAATAAGGGGCTAGAATATCGCGAGCTCCTCTTCCAGCACGTTGGTATTGCCGTTGAGTGGTTTGGGGTAATTGCGGCGGTCGGGAGCCTGGGCGGAGCATTGCTGGGCTGGTATGTGCATTGGTTTGACCGCCTGCGGCCACTGGCATTTTATTGGGTCGATGCGTGGATTATGGCACTGTGTATTGTCTTGATGGGCGTAACGCCAAGCCCGATTATCGCGGTCATTGCTGTTGTGCTATTTACTGCATATACGCGAGTGCGACCGATTGTTTTGCAGTCAAAGATTCTCAGCGAGCTGCAGCATACATACAAAGCAACGCTCCTCTCTGCACTCAATATGTTTACATTGCTTGGTGACGTCGTGGCGATTAGCTTGCTCACTCGGATGGTTAATCAGTATGGCTATAGTGCGGGGCATGTGTGGTTTGGTGGGGCAGTTGAGGCGATTGCGCTTGGCCTGTGGCTGGTGATGTGCGTTGAGGCGCTGTGGCGTCGCAAGAAAGCCCGCTAAATTAGTTAACTTCAGTATTTACCTACCTTATCCATTTGTCATTTTTTAATCATCTGCTCTACCCAATGAAATATAGTGATGACTCCTATTATAGATAGGAAGACTCACTATAGAAGTGGTGATAGGCAAGCAACCTGGTGAGAAGAGAGAGGTATAAGGTAGGAAAGTTTTGAGATTGAGAATGAATGGCCGCAGGTAATAGACAAACTGCGCTATCTCTGCTACAATACAGCATGTCAGCAGCACAGTAAGGTTTGCTGTGCGATTGTCTGGTGGATATAGCTCAGTTTGGTTAGAGCGCTGGTTTGTGGCACCGGAGGCCGTGAGTTCAAGTCTCATTATCCACCCCAAAATAAATTCCCGGATGATTCCGGGGTTTTATTTTGGTTATTGCCAGGAGTTTAAGGCGCATGCCTGACGTGTCTGCTTTGTGTATTCTTGCTTTTTGTGCTCTTTTTCATGCTGTGCGAGATAAGAATCGATCTTCGCAGCTCAACAGGCAGAACACTGGCGGACGGGAGCTGATACTGAGAAAGTAGACCTTCTAAGACTTAGGCTCTATTTATGCAAAGTCTGCGTAAGATGCGGTGTATACAGCAAGAGACCTCTCATTATAAGAGGTCTCTCTATTGGCCTGGTAAGACAAGCTAAGAAGCGGCTAATATTCCCATGTTGTTTCGATATCCGCCCCGAGAGTGTTGAGTCGGTTAGCGAAGTCTTCGTAGCCTCGGTTGATATTATACACGTCACGCAGGATGGAGCGCCCAGGAGCTGCGAGCATAGCTAGCATCACGACGACGCTGGGGCGCAAGGCTGGCGGTGCGACGACATCGGCAGGCTTCCAGCGGGTAGGGCCACTGATGTAAACGCGGTGTGGATCGACCATCTCTACTTGTGCGCCAAGGCGAGTGAGGTCGGTGAAGTAAATGGCACGGTTATCGTAGCTCCAGTCGTGCACTAGAGTACGGCCCGTTGCTACCGTGGCGATGAGACCAAGGAAGGGGAGATTATCCATATTGATGCCTGGGAAGGGCATACTGTGGAGCTTGTCTTGTGGAGCGGTGAGAGTCGATTTGTGCAGGCTAATATCGACCAGGCGAGTCTGGCCATTGCGCGCTGGGTACTCGTTGGAGAGCTCATATTGTAAGCCCATACCACGCAGCACTGCTAGCTCGAGCTCGAGGAATTCGATTGGTGCCCGGCGAATGGTGATAGCAGAGTCCGTCACTACACCTGCTGCGATGAAGCTCATTGCCTCGATAGGGTCTTCGCTCGGACAATATTCGACTGTTTGGTTGATCTCGCTGACGCCATGGATGGTGAGGGTGGTTGTGCCGATACCGTCGATCTGCACCCCAAGCTTTTGCAAGAAGAAACAGAGGTCTTGCACCATGTAGTTGGGGCTGGCGTTGCGAATTGTCACGACGCCGGGGTGGAGCGCTGCCGCCATGATAACATTCTCAGTGACGGTGTCGCCGCGCTCGGTAAGGACGATGGCGTGCTCAACCATATGCGGGTTGGCTGTTGCTTGGTAGTAGTCGGTCGTTGCCTCGACAGTTAGGCCAAAGGGTGCGAGGCCCGCCATATGTGGTCCAACCGTCCGTGTGCCAAGGTTGCACCCACCCGCGAAGGGGATTTGGAATGACTCATATTGATGTAGTAATGGCCCCAGGAACATAATAATGCTGCGGGTGCGCTTGGCTGCGGCGATATCCATCTCGTCTAGATGGAGGGTGCGTGGTGGGGTGATCTCGAGGTCATTGTGTTCAAGCCAGCGGCAGCGCACGCCAATGCTTTCGAGCACCTCGATGATGCGATTAACTTCCTCGATCCGTGCCACTCGGCGTAGTGTCGTCTTGCCTTTATTAAGGAGGCTTGCGCAGAGCAAAGCGACAGCGGCATTTTTGCTCGTCTTTACCTCAATCTCGCCATGGAGCGAGCCACCACCATTGATGACGAAGTTTGTTTTGCCAGCTTTGTTGATGCGGACAATTTCGCTGCTCAGCACTTCGCCAATGCGAGCAATCATTTCGAGGCTGATGTTTTGGCCACCCTTTTCGATGCGGTTGATGGCCGACTGGCTCGTGCCAAGTGCTGCAGCGAGCTCGGCTTGCGTCATACCGCGCGCTTGGCGGGTTTCTTGGATGAGTGTTCCGATATTACGGAGATATTTTGCTGTTCCCATGCTTGTACAATATATCATCGGTGATATATTGTCAAACACAAGCATCTCGTGTTGCAAAAAAGAAATACAGAGGTTAGGCTGCAAAGTTTTTCTAATAGCCCACCAGCTTCTTTCTGTTATTTCAACTAGCCATGTGTAAGACCTATATTGCTACACGAGCAAGCGTCTAATTCTCACACAAGAGATAATGTCAAAGAGATGCGACAGTACGTCAATACTACTGGAGAAAAAAGAGAGCTATCGCAAGCTCAAGACGCACGTCGTCAAGTACTGCAACTCCCCACATTAGGTAGCTGTGCTATACTACACATATGATCTGATGAAAAGTGCATAGCGAACCCTAAGATATAACCAACAAACAAGGAGTATTACCCATGCACGAAACAACTATTGCTACCCTTATCACCTGTGAGCAGCAGCGCCAACGCGAAGGCTTGGAGCTCATCCCGAGCGAGAATTATGTCTCTGGTGATGTACTATGGGCGCTTGGGAGCGTCTTTACCAACAAATATAGCGAGGGTTACCCAGGCCGGCGTTACTATGGTGGGCAGCAGTATACCGACCAAGTGGAGCAGCTGGCGATCGACCGCGCCAAGCAGCTCTTCCGGGCTGACCACGCCAATGTCCAGCCGCACAGTGGTGCTCAGGCTAATGAAGCAGTGTATTTTGCATGGTGTGAGCCTGGCGACACCATCCTCGCGATGGATCTAGGTCATGGTGGCCACCTGACGCATGGTGCGCCCGTGACGCATAGTGCTCGTGAGTATAATTTTGTTCGCTACAAAATGAAGGACGTGAGAACGGGCGAGATTGACTACGATGAGCTACATCGGATGGCGCAAGAACATCGACCAAAGATCATCCTGGCAGGTTTTAGTGCCTATCCGCGCCAGCTAGATTTTGCACGCTTTGCGGCGATTGGCCACGAGGTTGGTGCTTTGCTCATGGCTGATATGGCGCATGTGGCGGGGTTGATTGCTGGTGGGGTAGCGGAGAATCCACTTGACTATGGCTTTCACGTTATGACGACAACGACGCACAAGACGCTGCGCGGGCCGCGTGGTGGGCTCATCGTTAGCAAAGGAGTAGCGAGCAACCCACTCAAGCGCCCAGCCAAAACACTCGAGAATATTCCGACACTCATCGATCGGGCAGTCTTTCCTGGTATTCAGGGCGGGCCACATATGCATACGATTGCCGCCAAGGCAGTGGCTTTTGGTGAGGCGCTCCAACCAGCCTTTCGTGCCTATACTGAGCAGGTGGTGGCTAATGCCGCTGTCTTGGCGCAGGAGCTGCAGCAGCGCGGCTTTGTGCTCGTGACGGGTGGCACAAGCAACCATCTCATCTTGGCCGATGTCCACACGAGCTTTGGAATTGATGGCAAGATGGCGGAGATTGCGATGGATAAGATCGGCCTGACACTCAATGCCAATGCCATCCCTGATGATCCACTGCCGCCATTTCGCCCTAGTGGCATTCGCCTCGGTACGCCAGCGGCAACAACGCGCGGCTTAGAGCCGCAGCATATGCCGCAGATTGCTGAGTGGATGCGCCAAGCCATCGACCACCGTGATGACGCGGCAGAGCTAGCTAAGCTCCGCACCGATGTTGCACACTTCTTGGCGGACTTCCCGGTGCCAACAGAATAGGGTAGCGGGTTAGGGGTCTGTCGGCTCCATTGATAATCACATTTCACGAGGCACGACAGTAGCGCATCCGCATATCTGAAACACCCGCCAGAGAGCGGGTGTTTTTTGTTGATTGAGAGGATAACCTTAGCAGGTGCCTCGGACGATATCCTCGGTTTTATCACCCTTCTTGTAGGTGATTTTCGCACCCTTACCACTACCACACTGGGTGTACAAGACAGGAGCGTCGTTGTTTGGTGTACCAGATGTGATGATCTTCTTCTTGAGGTCTGGATCGATCTTTGCTTCAGTTACTTTATCGTCAACAAGATTGCTACTGACTTGCGCGGCTGTTGGGTATTCACCCTTCTGGCTGTTCCATGCCTCTACCTTAGTCGAGAGCTGCGATGCAGCGCCAGCGGCTGCAGAGTCGCGAGCACGTTGCTGGATGCCGTTGTAAGCGACGATGGTAATAGCCGCTAGGATGGCGATGATCACAATCACGATGAGAAGCTCGACAATTGTGAAACCGCGCAGGTTACGTTGAGTTTTTGTTGTCATACAGAGTTACCCCTCCTTGTTACTGATTATACTACGATCATACTACGAACATTTATTAAACACAAGCTTTTTGAGTACAGATGTCTGAGAATATTTTTTAGAGATAGTGCACGCACTAGCATAGGCTGAATTGTGGCTAATGGCGCGCTAGTATAGCTAGGATACCTAAGATACCTAAGCTATACGCCGTCTGTTATTTTCTCGATTCAGCTAATTATTAATTCGCCGAGCCTGCATTGACCCCCGAGCATGAATGGTCTGGCCAGTGCTGAGGGCGGCAATATCCACTGTAGCAGAGACGACGGTGGTGCTATCGTTTGGTGTGGTGCTGGCCGCTTGATTAAAACCCGTTGCATAGCCAAAGCGAATACTCGATACATTATTCGCGACGCGTGTATCGAGCGCTTTGCAATCACCGCCAATGTAATTACAGGTGCTCTGCTGCCAGGGCTGGCCACACATCGTGTTATTACTGGGGTTGGTAGCATTAAATTCATACTGACTTGGTACGATAGTCCGCCGCCAGAGAGTGCTGCCCTGCACAAAGTAAACAACCTTGACGGTAAGTGGGTTATTTGTGCGGTAGAGCTTGGCGGCTAGGTCAGCTTGAGTGCGGCAGGGGTTGGCTTGGCTATTGAGATAGATGAGCTCGCGCTGGGTGTCGGAGGGGTTGCGGTCGGTGGCGTATTGGGTAAGGATCAAGACGTTATCGCCCGCGAAGTGCTGCGCCCAGTTGGCCGCGATGGCCTTGCTCTCGACTTTTGTCGCTAGGCGGACGTCTTGCTCGATTTGGTCAAGTGCATCTTCCATAGTGTACGTCAGTGAGCCACGCTGGTTGGAAATAACAATCGAGCTCAGCAACCCCACCAGGGCAGCAACCAACACACCAACCACTACCACGATAATCGGAATCACCACCAGCATTTCCACCACAGTAAAGCCACGCTGTTGGTGCCGCGCAGGGTAGATACGGCGGATGAGCTGCTGCATCCGCTCGCGGATATTAGTGGCTGCTGAGAATCGCATGGCGAACCTCCGATTGGCTAGAGCCTTGCCCGTAGCGTACCGTTACCGATACACGGCTTATCTGTGGCGCGGTAGTGCTATAGGGGCAATCAACGACGATAGTGGCACTAACAGGCTGAGGTAAGCCATCGGTATCCAGTGAGTGGTCAGTCGTGAGGTTGCGATTAGCCGCGCGGTTTGTGCACGGCGTTGGTGTGCCATCGCCAACTTCGCGGCGGAGCAGCTCATACCCCACAATACTCGCCTTGGCATCGCGATTGGCCTCCGTGGCGCCCTGGATCGTCACAATATACAGCTGATAGAGCGTCCCAACAAAGAGCACGCCCAGCACCATCGTCACCAACATCTCTACCAGAGTAAAGCCAGCATCTGGACTATGCTTCATTGGTGGTTGCTCGTGATGGTTATCGTTACTGTTGGTGCGCGCTCTAGCCGGTAGTAGAGGAAGAAACGGCTACACTCTTGACTGGTGGTGACGCAGAGCGAACCATCGCGGGCGCGCGGCTCGTAGACGAAGCGATCGACTGTGGCGCTATCTTTGCTAATACCATTGCTTGGCGACTGGACAAAGAGCGCTTGCTGGCCGCTACGTGATGGGTACTGGTAGCTATCCTCAGATAGTCCAGGGAGGATATGGCGAATTGCCGTGCCATTAAGCGAGGTCAAAAACTGCTCGGCCGACGGATAGCGGTGTCCTTGCTCACCCGACGTGCCGGTTGCATCGCCGTTGTAGAAAGACTCAAGGCTGCGTGCTACTGTCTCAACAGTGGTTGTGCGAGCGGTATCGCGCGAGGAACGCTGTGTATTATTGAGTGTCACCACACCCAGCACTAGCAGCACTAGCATAATTGCCAGCACAATAATAATTTCCACGATTGTATACCCGCGTCGTACCCTCATGCAATTAGCATAAGGGTTTTGATGTAAAAGTGCAAGAGGTGAGAAGTTGAATCGAGGTGATTATGGCTTGCTTTGCTTCGACTACACCCCATAGGTCACCAAATAGGGGGCAATAAGAAAAGAATTCTCTAGTAGGACGAAATGAACTTCGTGCTCGTCCGATAGAAAAGAATAAAGCCGGCTGAGAACAAGCAAAAGCAGTGAGATACAGATACTCAAAAATATATAGTCAATTTTACTTTCTTGACTATATGTATTGCAAAAATTATTGATGGACAAGGGCGAAAAGACAAGATTGTTTATAGGTGCGATGTGTCATTTGACTCATCACGCCGCTGGTATTTCTAGCGGTTCTTGCACAATGGTGATGCCGAATTTTTCCTCCACTGAGCGAATAATCTCCTCGCGAGCAGCAGCAAGATCGCGGTAGCTGGTGGCCGATTGATTGATGAGCACTACTGCATTCTTATCGTGTACTTTCATGCCGTGAAGAACGCTGCCTCTGAGCCCCGCTTGCTCGATGAGCCAGCCTGATGGTACCTTGACGCGCCCATCGGGCAGCGCATAGTGCGGCACTGTGGGGTAGTGCTGCTGGAGCTGAGAAAATTCTTCACTTGAAATAATCGCATTTTTGAAGAATGAGCCAGTATTGGGGAGCTTGGCAGGGTCAGGCAGCTTGCCAGCGCGGATCGTCATGACGGCTCGGCGAATGTCTTGCGGGGTGGGCTCTGCTATAGCGTGGGTGGTGAGATAATCTTGAACGGCTTGGTAGAAGGGTGGCCGTGGCAAATCCTTGCGTAGGCGGAGCGTTATGCTTGTGATGATATATCGCCCCATCTCGCGGCCCCGGAAAATGCTGTGCCGGTACGAGAACTCGCAGTCGGCGGCACTCAGCGACACAAACCGCTTTTGCTGGCGATCATATGCCTCGAGCGAGACGAGTGTGTCGGCAATCTCCTGCCCATACGCACCAACGTTCTGCACTGGCGCAGCGCCTGCTGTACCTGGGATAGCCGATAGCGCCTCAATGCCACTCAGACCACTGGCCACTGTCTTGGCTACAATAGTATCGAGAACTTCTCCTGCGCCAATGGTAATCGTCGTCGACTCATCATCCTCAGTAATAACCGAAAAGCCTGGAATACGGTTGCGCGCCACAATGCCAGCAAAGCCGCTGTCTTGGGCTAGAGTGTTGCTCCCGCCACCAAGAACAAAGAGTTCAGCCTGCTGTTGGCGGGCCATCGTGCACACCGCCACGACATCATCGTTGGTATAGAGGTCGACCATAGTATGAGCGTTGCCGCCAAGCTGCATCGTCAAATATGGTTTGAGTGAAACGTCAGTACGAATATCCATAGGTATAATATATCACTCATGATATATATCTGCAAGGTGTGTCAACCTAAACCTAGATAATAACAAGCCTGCAAGCACTGCTGACTCTTATGGAATCTAATGCTACTCTTCTCTCGACTCGATCGTTGCCTGCGCCGCTTGGATAACGTGGTCGATCATCACAGCAATAGTGAGAGGGCCAACGCCACCTTTTTCTGGGGTGAGGGTGACATCGCTGCGCTCGCGCACGCTTGGGTCGACATCGCCAACGATAACACCACCTTCGCTTGCTGTGCCAGCATCAACCACCACTGCACCTGTTTTGACCATATCCGCTGTAATGAGGTGGGGCTGGCCAGTAGCAGTGACGATGACGTCACTTGCAGCGATGATCTCTGTAGTATTGGGCGTTTGGCGGTCGCACACTGTTACCGTCAAGCCGCGGTCGCGCCACAGCCGCTCCAGTGGTGCGCCCACTAGCCGCCCTCGCCCGATGATGGCGAGCTGCTTATCATCGAGGCTAATGTTGTAACCTGCCAGTAGCCAATCGATCGCTTGCGCCGTTGCTGGCGTATAGGCAGCTTGCGGGCCACTCAGGCCATCGACGTCCTTGGCGGGAGAGATGCGCTGGACAATGGCGTCTGTTTGTGATGGGTCGTTGAGCGGCAGTTGGACGATAATACCGTGGACGTGTGGGTTGTTGTTTGCTCGGTCGATCACGCCCGGCATATCTGTCTCGGCGGTTGGCGCTACCTCTGTCTCAACGAGGATATCAGCAGCATAGGCTTGCTTGTAGCGCACGTAGGCATTGATTGGCCCCGATGCGTCAAGCGGAGTGATAATGAGCAGCTTGGGGGTGATACCATGCGCTTGGCGTAAGTGGCGTACTTGGCGGGCTTGGCGCTGCTTGATGAAACTTGCGAGCTCGCGGCCGTTGAGTGATGAAGTAGGCATAAGGCGTAGTCCTTTCGTAAATATGTGGTTAATACTCGGTGATAGGTATCTCTATAGCAAACAGTCCTCTGGCAATACCGAGGACTACATACTATGGAGGGCCAGGAGGGGCTCGAACCCTCGACACCCTGCTTAAGAGGCAGGTGCTCTAACCAGCTGAGCTACTGGCCCATGTCGTGTCTGCACTACCCGTGCAAAGCCCTTTTACTATAGCGGATAGCCTGGGGTTCTGTCAAGAGGCGGCGAGGTGAATTAAAAAGCTCTTTTGCTGCGGCGTGTGCGCTTGCTTGTCTTTTTGCCAAAAACGCATTACCATGGAGCGAGAGAGTTTAATCGGGAGAATAGCAATGGCAAACGAACAACCTACAGCACAACCAACACCACCAACTGAGGCAGCACCGCACACAGCTCCAACTGCCAGCCAACCAGCAGTACCAGCCGCTGCGCCTGCGCCGGTTGATACTTCACCGCGCAACTACTTGGCGGTTGTCGCTCTCGCTGCGTTTATGGGGCAGTACGGCTTGGCTCGTTGGTATCGTGGTGATGAGCTGGGCAAGATCCGCTTTTGGATTGCGGTCGGCTGTACGGTAACATCGGTTGTGCCGTATGTTAATATTGTTTCGATGTTGGGGCTGTCTGTCTTGTTTGTCTGGGGTATCGTCGACTTCTTCTTGCTGACGAGTACCACAGCAGATGCAAACGGTACGCCATATGTTGCGACCGAGCGTGACAAGACGTGGGCGCAAGGGCTTAAGATCGCCTACATTGTTGGTCTTGTCTTGGCAGCAGTGGCGATTGTTGTCTTCTTGATCTTGCTGGCAGCTGGGGTGGTTGTGCTGTGGGACACAACAAACACAACTAGGCCGATGCGGTCATCGACATACTATTATCCTCGTTAATAGCGGTTGTAGCAGTAGTGCAACAAAAGGGGCTGGCAGCGCGCTAGCCCTTTTTTGTGTAGTGCGGCCACAAAATGAATAGCAAATAGTGCCGTATAAAGAAACCCAGACCAAGCTGGGTGATATGGAACAGAACTGGTACACCCGGCAGGATTCGAACCTGCGGCCACTTGGTTCGAAGCCAAGTACTCTAATCCGCTGAGCTACGGGTGCTCACTTGCCTTATTGTATCACCACTGACGCGAGAATCCAAACTGCCTGCCTGAGAATACACTCTAGGGAGTAGCGAGACTGAGGGATTGGATGGTATTATATAAAAACAAGAATGAGGACCTTGGGATGTATAAAGAATACGAAATAGATTGGACACAGCTACGCACTGCTGACAACGAGAATCCGCAGGTTCTTCCTGGCAAAATATGGACTATGTGCTCCATGCCGATAAAGACGAAGTTGCTGATGACGCATATTGGAAGATAGAGGGAAATGCCTTCTTCCAACGCAATCTATATCAGGCTACCGAACCAGTAACCACCATCGTCACAAACGAGATACATCTTGGAAACTTTAGCACACTAGGCCTCGGCTTTGCACTCGATCTCCTCGTCGAAATCGCCTGTGGCTGGTCAGCGCCATCAGAAAAAGAACGAGGCAATGCCGACCTAGCTAACCGCTGCCGAGAGAAGATCCGCACTATCATGCCAGACCTCTACCGACTTGCTGAGACACATACTGACCAACGTGTCCTGCAGGGGATAGTCGATCTGACGGATGAACTCGAACCCAGCAAGCAGCAGCGAGCAAAAATACTGTCGATTGTGGAACCAAAGGCATACGATGAGCGACTTATTAGGATGGCTTTGCGAGATTTGAGAAAGTCGTTGAGATGACTCTTGAGACCGTGTGAGCCATTAATTTAACGTATACAAAGAAACAGAGGTTTAAGGGAAACAGTTTGATTGGCATGTGGGGTAGGGTCGCTCTCGTATTGCTAGTAGACCTACTCGTGTACCTACCCGTCTATATTAGCAACAGCTATCCCACGCTCCGTCAAAGCTTCCTCTACTCGCTTGACGACTTGGCTGGGGGTAAGCTCGGCTTTGACAATGTAGCTGTGGACACCGAGGTGCTGGAGTTTTTTAGGGGCTTCTTCGTGACCAAGGTTGGTGAGGACGATAACTGGGATATCCTTACCCCATGAGTAGGCGCGGATGTGCTCGAGCGTGTCGGCACCATTGAGGTGGGGCATCTGGAGGTCGAGCAAGATGATATTGGGATGAGTTCGCTGCACCAGCATGATGCCAGCTTTGCCATCGCCCGCGACTTCCACCGCAAAGCCAGCCGCTTCGAACTTCATGCGGTACATTTGGCTGATGGTTTGGTCGTCTTCGATGATGGCAATTTTAACCATTTGCTTTATAATAGCAGGTGTAGCATGAAAATGGAACAAAATCACCCAAAATCAAGCACCACACCTATACCAGCAGGGCCACTGGTGGCACTGGGTAGTGCGCTGGCTCGTGCGACCGACTTTGCAGAAGTGGTAGCAGCGGTGCGTACAGCGCTAAGGGCAGTTGCCCAGCCGACTTGGTGTGGAGTGATGGTAATAGTGGATGGAGCGCCGCCGCTAATTGACTTGCCAGATGAATGTGCTACCTCTGTTGACACACTCTTGCCGCTATGTAAAGAAGTAACGGTGCGCACAATGACCGCCATGCTACCCAAGCGCCACACACTTCGTCGTTACAACATTGCTGTAGTGCTGCGGCTGGTGTGGCAGGGCAATCACTGTGGATATATCGTGCTGGGCCCGCCAGCTGAGCGAGCCATGTATACTACTGCGCAGCGAGCCACTCTTGCAATGATAGCCCAGCAATGTGCAGTGACGCTGATGGCGCAGCAGTGTCACAATACCACTCAGCAGTTCCAGCAGCAGCTCACCCAAGCGGTAGACCATGCAACGCGCCAATTGCGCGCCTCTAACCGTCGCCTGCGCGAGCTCGATGCCGCGAAGGATGAGTTTGTCAGTATGGCGAGCCACCAGCTGCGTACACCGCTCACTAGTGTGAAGGGCTATATATCGATGGTGCTGGAGGGCGATGCTGGTGAGATTAATGCTATGCAGCGCACTTTCCTTACTGAAGCTTTTACGAGTAGCGAGCGAATGGTGCAGCTGATTGGCAACTTCCTTAATGTGTCGCGCATCCGCACTGGCAACTTCACAATTGACTTCCGCCTAGGCGATGTTGCCGCGCTGGTGGCACAGAGTATCGAGTCTATCCAGCTCATTGCCGAACGCCACCATTTCCGAGTGGATTATCGACCGCGTGGGGTTATCCCACCTCTGCTAATCGACGAGAATAAACTCCGACAAGTCATCGTTAATTATATTGATAATGCCATTTACTATTCGCCTGGTGCTGATGTTATTACGGTACGACTCTACCGCAAGGACGGCTGGGTGGTGTGCACGGTGCAAGACCATGGCATTGGAGTGCCACAGGGTGAGCAGCGCAAGATCTTTACGAAGTTCTTCCGGGCGCACAATGCCCAGCTGCAGCGGCCCGATGGTACAGGGATTGGGCTATTTTTAGCAAAGAAGATCGTGCTGGGACACCATGGCGAACTGATCTTTCATTCGCGGGAGGGGCAGGGTAGCACCTTTGGTTTCCGTCTGCCGATCGATCGCCTCACGCCGCACCAGAATATTTCACCAAACGAAAATCACTCCCCGCGTGGGAAGTGAAAATCGCACATCTCCTGGGCTGGGTAAGATACCCGAGGAGTCCTCCTTTGCTTGGCACCTCTCGCACGGGTGCCAAACATGTAAAATTGCACAAGTATAGCCTATGGCAAACTCCCAGCAAATACAGTGTGGGTGCACCGTACGTTGGCTTGCTTTAGCTGTATCGCGTGCTGTTTGTGTTAGTTGTCTCCACCATGCATGTGCATGACACGATCAGTTTAGCATCATGATTATGGCATGTCAAGCCTTTTTTACAACATTATCGCTAGACAAGGGCCGATTTTTTTGCTATAGTGACTAAGCGGCCTCATCGTCTAGCGGTTAGGACACTGGGTTCTCATCCCAGCAACCCGGGTTCGATTCCCGGTGAGGTCACCACGGTATGATGAGAGAGAATAGTTCGCCTGTGTGGTGAACTGTTTTTGATAGAAAAAATGATATGCGAATAGATAACAACAGAGTATGATGTTATTTAGGGGGTAAAATATATGAAAAGGAAGAGAAATCATAAAGAGGTCTTACGACGAAGGCAGTCAAAACAGAAAGATAAAGATAAAGTAACTAAAGAGCGCATATTAACAGAAATAGCTAATGAATATATTGCAGGAGCAGAGGTGTTTCCATTACCTACACTTGTTGATGGACTTTCTGCTCAAGACATCAACAAGATTAAACCTATACAGGTTGGTATAAAGTCTGTTATCAAAGACTTTGATCGTAGCATTCAGAAGAGGGTAAAAGAGTTCAATTTATCGATAAATCTACCAAAACATGTCCATAGTTTTATTATCCCATTAGATTTTTATATACCACTTCCTGAACCGTATAATGCAATGAATATTGTGCTATCACAGGATACAGTAACGGCCGCTAAATGCGTTACAGTTGTTTCTGATGTTGTGAGACTTGGTGACTCTGCGGTAAAGGCCTCGTACTTAATTGTTTCATTGTGTATTCAGTATAGTACTGAAGCTGATAAGCCTAAAGATTTTAACCACAAAAAACTATTTGATGTAGCAATTGCAGAGTGCAATCATGTTATCACTGCATTTCAAGCAATTCCGAGTCGACACAATCACTATATGCACAGAATTACAGATAAATCTTGTGCTAATACCATTAATACTTTTACATTTGATCGTTATATAGGCAAGATAACAGATCGGAGGTGTATTATAGTCAACTATAACACAGATAGTGAGATTTTCCAAGCTAGAGCGTTAAATGAAAAAGAGCTACAGCAGTTTATTATAGCGCACACGGATAAGTCATTTACAAAGGATAAAGTATTTGATCTTGTATCAAAGTATAATGACGCAATAAATGCAAGATGCTTTGGTAATTACGACCAATCAATATTACTAAGCGATAGCTATACCGAGCTGACTATTGGCTATATTTTATGCGAAATACAAAAAAGTATCGGTATGGATCCTGGTGAGGTATCCACTCAATATAGTGAATACCGAGATTCGGGGAGTATTATAAAAAAACTCGCTGAACTATTAGGAACAAGCCGCACCCAACTTCGTAACTCTATAGATCATGATAATTGGTATAAATATTGTCATGAAATACGAAATGATCTGACTCATCGATGGCTAACAGATATACCAAGTGCAGAAGATTCATTACATGCTTTGTATTACTCTGGTGAACTAATTAGTAAGTTATGTCAGCTGGTACAAAATAAATACCCACAAGAACAATATCCTGAACTGTATGATAAACTGAGCCTATTGATGAGTGCTTCGTATATAACCAAGAAACTTCATACTGGGATGGGATAGATATAATATGGTATACTTCCCTTCCAGCCATCCACCAAATCATGTATAATAAACTGAGTACGACAGCCAAGAAACGGAGGAAATGAAGAAGTATGGCAATGGGCATGAACCAAATGAAGATGCTTAATGACTTGCGCAAGGCGCAGAAGGCGCTAGCGAAGGAGATCGTGGAGGTCGAGGCAGGCGATGGCGCGGTGATTGTGCAGATCACTGGCGAGCTGAAGATTAAGAGTGTGAAGATCGACCCAACTAAGGTAGACCTAGATAACATTCACCAGCTGGAGCACTGGATCGAGATTGCAATCCGCGACGGTATGGCCAAGGCGCAAGAGATTGCTGCCAAGAAAATGCAGCCACTGATGGGTGGGCTTGGCAACCTCGGGTTCTAGCTAGTATGGCAGATATTCTGCCTCAGGCCCTGCAACGGGCAATAGACGAACTAGGGCACCTACCAGGAGTAGGTGCACGCACGGCGGAGCGCTATGCGTATTTTTTGCTGCGAGCCGATGGACGGACGAGCCAGAGGATTGCCCAGGCCATCACGCAGCTTCACACTGCTGTTGCAACCTGCCCCGTCACCTTTGCTCTGATGGATCCTGACCAAGATGTTTCACCACTCTATAGCAGCCCAGAGCGCAATCGCAAGCAGATTGCTGTGGTGGAGGAGCCACTCGACATCGTGGCACTGGAGCGCACTGGCCACTACAAGGGGACGTATCATGTGCTGGGCGGCGTCATCTCACCGATTGATGGGGTGGGGCCAGAGCAATTACACATCCCCGAGCTATTGGAGCGGATTACTCATGACGCAGTAGAGGAGGTGATTATTGCCACCAATGCGAGCGTGGAGGGCGAGTCGACTGCGCTCTTCTTGCAGCGGCACATTGCCGAGGCGGGCCTAACGGTGCGGATGACACGCTTGGCCCGCGGCATCCCCGTCGGCGTTGACCTTGAATATGCCGACCAAATAACCCTCGGCCACGCGCTCGAGGGGCGGCGTGCGGTGTAATAAAGCGACTATTGTGCTGATTCTGCGTGGAGACGCCGCTGCTCTTCGGCGGCTTCTTGCTTCTCGACGAAGTCGTAAAGGCAGTCTCTGACAGCGCCCCTGAGCGTATTGAGATTCTCAACATGCTGGACAAGCGCTTCCATGGGCGATGCTGCCTCGCGCGTAGTTGCCTCTTGCAAAAAGCGAAATACGTCATGATCATAACCGATACATTCAAAATAAAGCGTAGCGAGTTCGGCGCTTGGGTTGTCGCGCAGCTGTTGCGCGATCCACTGCTTGACTTTCTCACCTTCTCCTAGCTCGTCTTTGAGCAAAAGCACATAGAAATGAATCTCCGCTATCTCATCTGTTTGGTAGAAATAATAGTTTACCATGTCCCAGGCGGCCTTCCGAGCGACCGCTTGCTCGCCATGCTTGGCACAGAGCTTTACAAGATAGTAGTCGTCAAATAACCGTGAAGAAGATCGCTCTGATGGGTGCTTGGTAATGATGGTAATGTAAGCATCACGAATCCGCTGATCGAAGATAAAGCGCCGGTCGTTTAAGGAATTAACAACAGCGTGGAGTGTATACCCTTCATCCTCGGGTGCAATAACATAAGCGGAGGCGCGGGCTTGGCGTGTGCCGTCCGGATCTTTGCCATGTATGGCATACTCGGCATCGATTTCTGCCTTGATGTAGGGGCTGATGACATACCGTTTGAGTTGCTGCGCCTTCGCTACGCCATCATCATCGAATTTGAGAAGGAGCTCGATGATCATGCCCAGTTCTTGCTGAGCTGATGAAATATATTGACTAACTTCTCGATCCTGTGCGAGTGTTGTTGTCGCAGGGTTATATCTAAAGTGCCGATAGGCCATTTCTTGGCAACGGCTCGCAATCGTGCAAATGCGAGTAAAATCATGAGCATCTTGAGTGCGCAAGTGGAGGGTATTGGCATCACTAAGAAGGCGATAAAAAGGCAAATTGATATCATCGCGCTGCATATCTCTGGCGGCAGCAATACGAGCATCGAGCGATTCGCGTAGCTCCTGCAAGCGGGCTGCTCCATCTGGTGTATCGCCCATTCTAATATACTCACAATATTGCTGATGAAAGAGCTCATGTGGCTCAAGATCGGCAGGGATGGTCTGGAGCGAGACAGTGCCAGACTCATCGCGCTGGAGCTCGAGAGTGCTCGACCGCATTGCTTGTGTCGGCTGCGAATCTGGCAAAATGACATCTAGAAACTCCCAGACATCCTGCTTAATCTTGGGGAGCTCTGCGGCAAGATCGGGGATACCCTTGCTGATCTTCTGTAGGTCGCGCAGGAGATCGGTTGCGAAGCGTCTACACTCGGCAATGGCCTGTCTATCAAAATAATTATCAGCGTAGGGATCGCAATCAGAGAATCGCATAATGTGAATCAGGCTAGTAATTACTCGCCACACACTGCTACGCCAGAATAATTCATCCTCTGCTATCGCCTGCTCGAGCAAATCACGATCAAGCAGCTGCTCGCGATACTCCGCAATGTAGTAGTCGATCATCGCTTTTATCTTGACTGGGTCGATTGGGAGCTGACTTGCCTGTGGCCTTTGTTGCTGGGTAGCAGTGGTATCATCTGAATGATTTGTCATGATATATACCATAGCGAGGAAAGGGAAATCTGTCAATCAAAAGAACCTTAAATATCAAGACCTCTGCGTTTTCCGTTAGCCTCTCCACTTACCAGTGTATTCGAGTGGAGTGTAGGAGGGGGTTAAAGAATTATTAAAAGCTATGTCGCATCGAAAGGAGAAACAATATGTGTTTATTTGCTATACTAAAACAATGGCAAAATCAAAGAAATGGACGAAAAAGCTAACACGATGGGCGCAGAGTAATCGCTGGGGGCTGATGAGTGCGGCGCTGGTACTTGTGCTGGTGGGTGGTGTGTATATCGCGTGGCAACGTGGTATGTTGACGAAGCTTATCAAAACACCACAGGACACTGCGAATGCAGCGCTCACGAGCCAAGATAATACCTTGCCTATCTGGATGCCAGATACTGTCAAGCGCTGGCAGGGCGAGATTACCAAGCAGGCCCGGCAGTACAATATTTCGCCGCAGCTGGTGGCGATTATCATGACGCTAGAATCCGGTGGTTACCCCAAGGCGCACAGTGGTGTAGCCAGTGGTTTGATGCAGGTGACGGATAGCACGGGCAAAGAGATCGCGGCTAAATTCGTGAAGCCGGCGCGCACAAACTATGATTTATTTGATCCTGAAACAAGCATCGCCTTTGGCGCGGCCTACCTGGCGCATTTACGCGATCAGCTGTGCGTGCCGCTCGGTAATCTATCCGAGAATGAGTGCGTTGAGCTCGTTGCTGCTGGCTACAATGGTGGCCCAGGTGCAGCGGGTAACCTATACCGCGGCCGCGGGCTAGAAGCGATCGAGACTCTCAGTTACAGCCGCGATGCCATGAACCTATGGCGCGAGCGGGTAAGTGGCAGTAGCCCCACCTATACACGCTGGTTTGAGCGCGGCGGCAAGAAGCTGGTAGAGAAGGCGCAGGCAGGCAACTAAGGAGCGTTAGTGCTAGTATAGTCTCTGGTATTTTGCTTGGTTATTTCTCTGAATCCATTTCTCTAGGAGTTGCCGGTTTATCCTTTTCATATGGAGGGAGCGGGAAGCCGTGCCAGTATATCGTTCGTGCGGTGTCTATGAAACCTTTTGTTCTTTCGGCTAGCTCTAGAAATTTCGCGCCGAATTTTTGCCGCAAGGTTGCTGTCTGATCACTCTCGTGTGCTTGACTAATCTCACTCGCGCTTGGTCTGTTCTCGTAGTCTGTCATAGAATCCTCCGCACTAGCACTACTAAAACTACCGTACCATATTTCTATGATGCTATGCAAATAATAATAGACTCCGCTCACTATATTCATCACAATTCGTCCTTGCTTAACTACGACCCTGCGGCTTATATACCAAGCCATAAATCCACCGCACCACACCTCGCGCCTACTGGCAAATTCTGCTACACTAAAGAGGATGTTTGATGAAGTGATACGCGCGGTTCAACGCGCAGACAAAATTATTATTATCCAAGCTGAAAATCCCGATGGAGACAGTGTCGGCAGTAGCCTCGCGCTGGAGGAGATTCTGGGTGATTTGGGCAAACAGGTGACGCTTTATTGCCCGGTGGCAGTGCCCAAATATTTGCGGTATATTCGCGGCTGGGATCGCGTTACTGATGAGTTTGACAGCAGTGCTGAGCTGGCGATTATTGTTGATACCAGTGCAGATATCTTGCTCAGTAAGGTGCTCGAAGCACCGAGTGCTCGCGCCTTCCTTACGACGCACCCAGTGCTCGTGCTGGACCACCACGCGACGGAGAGTACCCTAAGCTTTGACCATACACTTATCAATCAAGATGTGGTGGCGACTGGCGAGCTCATCTACAATCTTGCGCAGCATGCTCAGTGGGCGATCAACCCACAAGCGGCAGAGAACCTCCTCATCGCAATCATGAGCGATAGCCTGGGCTTGACGACGCAAAACACCACAGCCGACTCCATCCAGACCGTCGCAGAGCTGACCCGGCTGGGCGCAAGCAATGCCGCCATTGAGGTGCGCCGCCGTGACTTTATGAAAAAAGCGCCAGAGATCCTTCGCTACAAAGGGCGCTTGATCGAGCGGATCGAGTATATGCTAGATGGCCGCCTGGCACTCATCCATATCCCGTGGGAGGAGATCCAGGAATATAGCGATCAATATAACCCCAGTATGCTCGTGCTAGACGAGATGCGCTTGGTAGAGGGGGTAGATGTGGCGATTGCTATCAAGACCTACCCCGATGGCAAGCTGACTGGCAAGATCCGGAGTAATGCGCCAGTAGCGGCAATGATTGCTGGCTACTTTGGTGGTGGTGGCCATTCCTATGCAGCGGGTTGGCGGATGTATGAGGATTACCAGCTGGCGATGCGTGAGATCGTCGAGGCAGCCAGCCGGGCCTTCGTTGAGTATGATGAGAGTGAGGCAGCCCATGGCGATTAAGTTTGCTAATACACTGACCCGTCACCTCGATACTTTTGTGCCGCTCCAGCCTGGCAAGGTGTCGCTCTACACCTGTGGGCCAACAGTGTATAACTATTTGCATGTTGGCAACTGGGCGGCATATATCTACTGGGATATCCTGGTGCGCATGCTCCAGGCGGAGGGCTACGAGGTGGAGCGTGTGATGAATATCACTGATGTCGGCCACCTGACAAGCGATGCTGATGAAGGTGAAGACAAGCTCGAGAAGGGTGCGCGCCGCGAGGGTAAGACTGCTTGGCAGATTGCTAAATTCTACGCTGATGACTTCATCCGCGGGATGAACGCGTTGCACTTAACACCGCCGAGTCAGCTGGCCCGTGCTACCGACTATATCGACGAGCAAATCCAGCTTGCCATTACGCTCAAGCGCAAGGGGCACACCTACCAGACGAGTGATGGGATTTATTTTGATACCAGTACTTTCCCGGCCTATGCAGACTTTGCCCGGCTCGATCTGCGAGCCTTGCGGGCGGGGGCACGGATTGGCCCCAATAGCGAGAAGCGCCACGCGAGCGACTTTGCTCTATGGAAGTTCTCGCCAACTGGTGTCAAGCGCGACATGGAGTGGCCCACACCACCGGAGCTGCTTGACCAGATACCAACAGACGGCGCGCCAGTGATGGGCTTCCCGGGGTGGCACTTGGAATGCTCGGCGATTGCAATGCACTTCCTTGGCGCGACGCTCGACATCCACACTGGTGGGATTGATCATATTCCTGTGCACCACAGCAACGAGATTGCTCAAAGCGAGGCTGCGACAAGCCAACCCTTTGCCCACTACTGGCTGCACTGCAACCACCTCAAGGTTAATGGCACGAAGATCAGCAAGAGCCTGGGCAATGGTTACACCTTGACCGACCTCGCTGAGCGGGGCTACACCCCCATGGAGTACAAGTTATTCGTCTTACAAAGCCACTACTCGCACGAGGGGAACTTTAGCTGGGAAAACCTCAGTGCAGCGCGCAACCGCCTGCGCAAGTGGTATGAAGTGGCGTGCCTGCGCCACCAGACGTATGAGAGTCTGGATGATGACCAGCGTAAGAGTGACGAACAATCGGGCCATGTATCGCTTCTGGCAGCAAGTGGGGCAGTGCGCGAGGCGCTCGCAAATGACCTTAATACCCCCGAGGCGCTGCGGCTCATCGACGAAGCGTTTGATCGGGTGCTAGCGCGACCACTGGCAGCAGTGTATCATCGTGGATTGGAGGAGTTGCTAGCGGCGATTGATCAGCTACTTGGCCTCGACCTCTGTGAGTCGACACCAGACATTACTGATGAAGCTAAGCAGCTCATCCTCCAGCGCCAGCGTGCTCGCGAAGCCCGCGACTGGCCCGCAGCCGACCGCCTGCGCACCGAGCTCGCCACGCAGCACATTGCCGTGCGCGACACACCGCAAGGGCCAGTGTGGTGGTGGGCAGAGAAATAATATGCACGAAACTCTATCAGGAAAAACTGCTACACCACAGGCAGAGCAAGAACCATCACAATCAGACCAGAAGATTGCCGCCTTGACTACGGTATATGATGCAGTGCGGCGCAGAGCATATGAGAATAGCGAATATAACAATCACGACATCAACGAAGCGACGATTATACTGGGCGACCTCATTGCGTGTGAAGCGTGCCTCAGTGCTGGGCTACCGCCTGAGGATCTGCCACTGACTGAGCGGACGGGCTATGATGCAGACAAAACTCTACCAGAGAATATTGACCTCGCCATTGCGGCATACCTGCCAGACTATGCCGAGAAATTATCAAACCTTGGCTACGACGAATATAACGCATCCGAGGAGATGCCCGACGCAGTATGGCAAACACTAGAGCCTGGTGCGTCTAATGAGCCAGTGGCAGCAGCGCCGCTTGTCGATCCGCTACGTGCGCTGGTGCTGATGCATCATTATTACAATCTAGTCGTTGCACCGATTGAATATGGCAGTGAGGGAGGGCCACGCTACGATTGGTCGTCGCCCGATACACTCGAGACAACAGGGCTTATTGCACCAGTTGTGCAGCTATGTATGCGAGGCCAAAAGGTGGTGCACCGCTGCGTACCGAGAGAGTATTATGATGCGATGAACCATGCACAGGGCAGTAGTGTGATAGCACAAAATGGCGATGGTGTATAGGATATGATGGTGGTATAATACTATCATCATGACATGGAACAGCATTACCCCACAAAAATTTGTCGAACTTGTAAATTACTGGGTCAACCAAGATTGGCCACTCACGGAAGATAAGTTGACAGCGGCTATGGAAAAACTAGGCTGGGACGAAAGTGACGCGAGTAGTATTGCTAAAGATATTCCAGTTAACCAGCCGAGACTGAGCGCGACCACATCCGATCCGGTTAGAGGGCTTGACATAATCTCGTGGAGTTTAACAGATATTGATACAACAAAATCAGTTGAACAAGACAGATTTATGAACGACGCTTTTGTCGGTTATGTGGAAGCTGGCACTGCCGTTTGGGGTAGGCCCCGAATCAAGCGTGATGCTGAGCGTGAAATTGCATACTGGAAGACAGAAAATGGCTGTGAGTTTCAAATATCCAATCGGCGTTCAGCTATCGCCATACACATCTTTTCTCCGCAGTATGCGAAAGTATACAATAGTATCTAAGCATGACGGTTTCAACGATGCGCCAAATCTCCTGGACACAGTTTGAGAATAGACTTGCTCGCGCACTCATGCGCGCTGGTGATCGCGTACACATTGTACTGATCCCCGAATTGTCTACAGAATATATGACACAGTACCTTCACTACGTTGTTAGCGACACGGCGATTGTCTGTGAACTACATCTGCCTCCACAGACGCGGAATGCATCAAGTGTGCACAAATCCAGTGCTATCAGCGCTATGGTCAATCAAGGGTGGCAGCAGAGTAATGAAAATGAAGTTTACTCGCGCCATCTCCTGCTGCCGACGTATAGTTCGGCGTATGTCTCACTCGCAGCACAATCAATCCACATCCTGCGTGACGTAATACAGGTCAGTGAACCATCTTCATTGACTTACTACGCATGGCGTGCTCCTGAAGAACTAGAAGATGGTCGTTACTACTCCGCAGAAGAGGTAGATGAACTAGACGAAGGTGAGGATCCGCTTGAGGTTGATTTGGGGATTGAGATGGCTTCGAGGCGACCAGAGTTATTATAGATTATTACACAGCAGGAAAATAATATGCCAACGAATCCAGACAATAATACCCAATCAGATAGTCAACGCGAGCTTGCAGCATACACACAGAAGCATGCACAGTATTTCATCGACTATATGTCAAAAGCACTGGGGCATGACCTTCATGGTATGCTTGATTATTCAGTAAAGAGTCTTGCAGTGGTGGATGATGTGCTTGATGTACTCTATCGAGAAGCTGCCGATACTACATCAAAGAACCATATGTTTATTCTTGAGACAAAAGATGCGGTAGCGATGGATGCAGGTTGTTATATCCTTGAGGTTGCCAAGCGAAACTTCGGTGGACGCTACGCGTGGATTACTGAGTGGAATGAGCCGACAATCGTGACAGGAGAGCCAGAGTATAGTGTTTCTCTTGGTGCGTGCAGTAAGGCTAAGGGGCGGATTGATAATGGTGATGAGGACAATATTCCCTTTTTCTTTGATGGGTATGTCGAGAGGGTTACACGTCCACGGCCTGGACAGGAAATATTTATTAGTTAGAGTGTTTAAATCTTTATTCTTCGCTAACTTATATGTAGATATATCGTAAGATTCTTACTGGCGTGGCTCTCGCTGTGAGGTTTCTATCCCTCGCCCTTAATCTTCTCCACCAGCTTGGCTAGTGGCTTGGTGGATTCTTCGCGGGCGCGAGCGTTGTGCTCGAGGTAGTCGTCTAGCAGAACTTTGCAGCAGCCAGCGATGGGGATGGAGATGAGACCACCGATGATGCCAAAGATATAGAGGCCGATGGTGATGGCAACAAGGACAACTAGTGGCGTGAGATCAATTTTGCGCGACTGAATGGTGGGCGAGATGAAGTTATTCTCGATCTGCTGGTAGATGACGAAAAATGCCGCAAAGATGAGGCCACCTGGCAAGGCATTAAAGGCAAGCAAGAGGGAGATCATTACCCCAGCAATCGTCGCACCAAACATAGGGATGAGCGCCAAGACGAAGGTGACGGCAATGGTAACGAGCGCAAGGTTGCTCGGAATAGCCGAGAAAAAGAGGCTCAGCACAAAGACCGCCGCCCCAGCAAACAGCGCGCCGATGCCCGAGATCGTAAGCTGCCCCGTCACATAGCCTGCTACCACAGCATGCATGCGATGGGCGACCTTCTTGTGGCGTTCCATCGTAGATTGGTCGCGGTAGAGCCCCCAAAAGCGCTCTGCCCAGGCTGGCCCTTCCGTCAGCATCAAGAAGGTGAGGACGAGCACCAAGAACCCTGAGCCGACTGCAGAGAAGACGGAGCTAATACCGGCAAGGAGGTTGCCGCTAAGGCCACGCGTCCAGGATTCAACACTGCTGCGAGCACTCTCTACTACTTGATCCACCTGCGCTTGGATATGATACTGCTCGGCAAAAGCACCAAAGCTATGCCACTGCTCGCCCGCTGTATGGACCATCCCCGGCAGGGCATCGACAAACTTGCTTGTCTGCTGGACGATAGGTGGTACCACGAGCACAAGAACCACTCCAAGTAGCGCCACAATGCTAATGAAGGCAAGTGCGGTGCTGAGTGTGCGGCTGCGGTTAGGCAGGCGCTCGACGATGGCATTGACCGGCCCATTGAGTGCCAGCGCGAGGAACCCCGCCGTGCCAATCATAATCAAGGCAGTCTGCGCCAGATAAATCGCGAGGATTGCAAAGGCAAAACCAATTACTACCAGCCAAAACCGCACAAAGGTCTTCGTGTCTATCTCTATCCGTACTCTCATACTCTTTAGTATACCACGATTTGCTGATCGATTAGCGGCAAGAATACAACGGTAGAGTGGTGTGTGGCTCTATGTTATTTTTGCTTAAGTGAGAAACAACTCAGATGATTGCCGACAGTGTAAATCGCTTGTCCTATTACTGGACGTCATCAAACAGAACCCATGGAGACGTATAGCACCCTTTGGTTGTGCTTTGATATTACTCTACAATCACCGTCATCCGCACCATCAAACACAGCAAGACAAGTCCTGTGCCAGCCAGCACCGAGACGGCGATGGTCATGCGGTTGGGGTAGTAGTCGACCGTCTCAGTCTGCTTGGCGTGGCGCGATGAGGAGTGAGTGGCTGGTGCGCTGGTGCGCTTCAACGGCTTTTTGTCCGTTGGTTTGGTTTTAATTACAGTGGTGTGTGGAGCTTTTGTCATGGCTCTAGTATACGCCGATGCGTGGTGATTTGTCCAGAATGCTTATGCTTGGTGTGCTATAATAGATCTATTATGACATACCATGCCAAGACTCCCCAGCAGACGATGGCTGACCTATCGTCTGGCGTCCGTGGCCTCGATGACACTGTTGTGGCGGAGCGGCTGGAACACTACGGCCCTAATATTATCCGCGTTGTGCACGAACCACTATGGCGGCGGCTCATCAAGCCATTTTGCTCGGTGTTTATGCTGGTGCTGTTTGCGGCAGCGGCGATTAGTTTCTTCCACCAGGCGGTGGTGGATGGGCTGATTATTTTGGCGATTATTGTGGTGAGTGCACTGATCGACTACACGCAACAGCTCTCTACCGAGCGCATTATTCGCTCGCTGCAAAAGCACGCTCCCTTGCAGGTACGCGTCCGTCGACATGAAGGTGAGCAATCACTTGATGCCGAGCAGCTGGTGCCAGGTGATGTTATTATCGTGGAAGAGGGTGATAAGATTCCGGCCGATGCGCGGGTGCTCGAGGCGCGCTCGCTCCGGGTGGATGAATCACAGCTGACGGGTGAGTCGCTCCCGATCGAGAAGAATAGTGCGGTTCTCCCCATGGCAACGGCGCTCTATGAGCGGCGAAATTGTTTGTATCAGGGGTCGTTTGTGATTGGTGGCAGTGCGCTTGCTATTGTGACGGCGACCGGAAATGCGACTGAGTATGGTAAACTGGCTGCTCTCTCGAGTCACCCACGTGAGACGAGCCCAGTAGAGCGCACGATCAATAAGCTGGTAAGTCAAATCATTGTCGTTGTGTTGGTGGCATCAGTGGTAGCGCTCGGGCTGGCGCTGTGGCGTGGTATGGAACTCACTGCAGCGCTGCAGTTTGTGATTGCGCTTGCCGTTAGTGCAGTGCCGGAGGGGTTACCAGTGGCAATATCGGTGATTTTGGCTATTGGTATGCAGCGGATGGCGCGGCGCAAGGCACTAGTGCGGACGATGGCGGCAATTGAGACAATTGGCGTCGTGACGACAATCGCTACAGACAAGACGGGTACCCTCACGCGCAACAAACTCACTGTCCAGGCTGTCTGGGCACCGGGTAACCGTACTGAGCCACTACTCCAGACACTAGCTGGCAGCACCTTGCCCAATAGCCGGAGTAAGATGTACGATCCACTCGATCGAGCCTTTGCTGCCTATTGCAATGAGCAGCGCGTCTCGCGGCCGCAGCGCCGGGCGGGTTTGACACTCTTTCCTTTTGAGCACAAGCTGGCGATGAGCGGCACACTCCAGGCAGTTGGCACTGGGCAATATCGCCTGTGCGTAAAGGGTGCGCCAGAGGCGATCATTCGTCATGCGCGGCTTTCTAGTGCAGATAAGCGCGCGACGCTCCAGGCTTTGCAGCAGCTCACGGGACAGGGGTATAGGGTGATTGCCTTGGCGTATACAGCGCTTCGCACGCCAATTGATTCGCTGGAGCAGCTGCCAGCCCGTCAGGGGTTGCAGTTTGTGGGGCTGGTTGGTGTGGCAGACAGTGTGCGGCCAGAGGCTCGGCCGTCGATTGCTCGGGCTCGCCAAGCGGGTATCACAGTGCGGATGATTACTGGCGATCATTTCGAGACGGCGTATCAGATTGGGCGGCAACTTGGCCTTGTGCGGGGGCGCGATGAGGTGTATGATTGCCGACGGCTTGACCAATTGAGCGATGGTGAGCTTGCTACAGTGGTGGCCCGGGCACGCGTCTTCTCACGGGTCATACCAGAGCACAAGCATCGTATCCTCACAGCGCTCAATGCAACAGATATCACCGCCATGACAGGCGACGGCGTCAATGATATCCCCGCGCTGACCAATGCCAATGTCGGTATCGCGATGGGCTCGGGGGCACAGATAGCACGCGATGCTGGTGATATTATCCTGCTTGACAACAACTTCCGCTCCATCATTAGTGCTGTGCATGAGGGGCGGACGATCTACGCTAATATCAAGCGCATGGTGGTGTATTTGCTGGCGACAAACCTTGGTGAGGTGCTGGTGTCGATTGGCTCGCTGCTGGTGGGCCTGCCTATCCCACTCTTGCCGGTGCAGATCTTGTGGGTCAATTTGGTGACGGATACAACGATGGTTATTCCACTGGGCGTCGAGCCAGGCTCACCCCAGGCGATGCGGCGGTCGCCATACCACCCCAAAGCACCACTGCTCAGCCGCTTTATGCTGAGCCGGGTTGGGCTCATCGCGGTGGTGATGGCGGTTATCACATTGGGGCTCTACAGCATGTACTATCACTCACACGGCGAAGGATATGCGCGCACTATTGCCTTTTGTGCGCTGGTGGTGATGCAGTGGGCGAGCGCTCTCGCTGCTCGCAGCGACTACGAGCCCGTCTGGCGGCGCGCCCGGCGGTGGAGTACAGCATTTTATGGTGGCTTGGCAGTGTCGATTGTGCTCCAGTTGGTCGCGCTGTTTGGGCCGCTCGAGCAGTGGCTCCATGTAGCGCCTATCTCGTGGAGCGATGGCGTCTTCGTCTGGATCGTAGCATTCTTCGTTCCACTTGCGATTATTGAAGGGCACAAGTGGCTTGGGCGCACCTACTTTGGCAAAGGGCACGCTGTGGTGCGTTCGCGCCGGCGGCGTTAAGGCGCCATTTTGCACCCTTGCTATTGCTTTATGACGAGTGATGTGGTTTCATACACATATGACAACACACTATGAAACTACCCCCCTCGATTGCTGACACCCATGACCAGCAGCCGACATCTACACCAATGACGCGCCTGGAGGCGATCGAGTATATAGTAAGTAGAACAGATTTCGATTATCCTGAGACACCATTTCGACGGAGAGATCCCTATACGGTAACGGCTTCTGAGATTAGCCAGATGACAGATGACGAGCTACGGGATTATACGAAAGCCTTGCAAATCGTCGAGATTTTTGAGGCAACAGTCCCGCATGAACGCCGTGCTGACGAACAGAACTAAGCTGTATCAGCTTGAAAGCAAACTGCCTTTCTACATGGTGAGTTTTTCTTGCTAATTTTTGATAAATTACAGGTGGCCTTCACTAGTGTGTAATAGGTGGCGTGAGAATACCACGCAAGAGAGCTTGTAATTTTCTTATGCTCTCAGATGGTTGTAACGGTAACAAAAAAGCCTGCCTCTGCAGACGAAAAATACTATATGGCTGGGGTGGAGGGATTCGAACCCCCGCATGACGGGACCAGAACCCGTTGCCTTACCACTTGGCGACACCCCATCGCTGTAGATACTGTAGCACAGGCAGGGGTGGTTTTCAAGTTGTTTGCATTGAAACTGCTCGGCTTTATAGTATTGCCCACTCACCCTCTTTCTTGTTGTTCATTCGAAGAATGGTAGCTTGTCGCCAGGCAAACAAGTTCTCTAGTTTCGCATGCGAAATGAATGACTTAATAGAGATGTTCATTCTCTCATTGCACGAGCGGGAAGTGTGAGGCAAGTAAAGGGCGTGAAACCCCTCAGGTGCTAGTAGCCAAGGTATCGGGTGTGTAATCTACAAGCGCTGAAACTCATCCTTCACTTCGTGTGCAACATAAAGCGCTGCCAGTGCAAATAGCAGTGACATGAGCGACACCAGCACGGCCAGTGGCATCATGAATATATTGAGGATGAAGCCAATCACCGCAAAGAGACCAATCACTAGCGCACTACATACCGCAAGCACCCAGCCCTGTTTGCGCCGTTCGCGCAAGGGGAGGACTGCAAGGCCAGCAATGATTCCTTGAGTAATAACGCACAGCAATGCCACGACAAGATAAACTCGCCGCGTAGTCAGCGACGAAGATGCTTGCGGCGCAACCATCATCAGCAAAGTACCCACCTTTGATGTAAAAGCCTGATATAGTTGGACAAGCAAGGATATGCCATACCCAGCATTAACAATCGCAACCAGCAGCATCATAATCCAGAGGTTATCACGGAACCACTGCTTCATGGCGGCGCTCATGCGGGGGAGGGGTTGGCAAAGTTTGGTGAGAGTAGTCGTCAATACATCAATCATAATGCTAGTATATCATCTTAGGATAAGTCGTCAATTTTGCTGCTTGGGGAGTAGAATATCTCCCCAGAATTACCGGCAAATATGATAAAATATCTCCATGAAAGCAGAGCAGCTGCAAACAATGACGTTTAAAATCACCGGTGGGAGCACAGTATGCCTCAACAGCCGGATTGTTGTGCAGCAAGCGCTGCGTGAGATTGCCTGGCGAGCGGGGCTCTCGGCGGTGCGCTCGGTGAGCCACGACTATGTACCGTATGGTATTGGTGTGGCGCTTCTTTTGCCCGAAGCGCATATCGCAGCGCGTACTTGGCCCGAGACCGGTCTGGCATACGTGACGATGACAACCTGCCAACCAGTTGAAAATGAGATGATCTCTAGCCTTGAACGCGTCCTAGGCGCTGCCTTTGTAGCCGAGCAGGTCGAGACGGGCGTGGTGAATTTATAGCAGCAGGGTAGGGCAGAGCACTCTCCCTAATGGGCTCATGTTCGTCGTCTTAGCAAATCTATTGAACAAATTGCGTACATACCTTGTCAAAACACATGTCCCATGCTATAATCAAAGCGCGTCATTATGGCATTTTTTACGACGTTTTTCACGATTATTCTGCAGTGGTATGTGTGGGTGCCAGTGGTGATCCTCCTCGGTTATTTGACGTGGCGCAACAATCGGCAAGTTGATGTGCTGCGCGAGGTCGAGAGCGAACTGCTTATTCTCGAGATCCCCCGTGCTAATGACAAGTCTGAGCTAGCAGCTGAGCAAATGTTTGCCAGCCTCCATGGTATCTTGCGTGATGCGCGCGAGCTCAAAATTAATGATGGCTACCAAGAACATCTCAGCTTTGAGATTGCGTCTGTCGGTGGACAGATTCAGTTTTATGTCTGGACGCCGCGTGCACTACGCAACTTCGTTGAGAGTCAGATTTATTCGCAGTATCCCACGGTGCAAATCCGCACCGCCACAGCCGACTATACGGCGCACGAGCAGCAGCACAATGTCGTCTATACAGCAGAGGTTGTGCTGGCAGAGAGTGAGTTTTTGCCGATCAAGACTTTTCAGAGCTTTGAGGTTGATCCGCTGGCGGGCATTACAGGTACATTAGCCAAGTTGGAGGATACGGATGATGAGATTTGGATTCAGATTTTAGTACGTCCTGTGGCAGATGACTGGCACAAAGCATCCGATGCGTGGGTCAAGCGCGTGCGCGGCGGTGGGTTCTTTGGCGAAGCATTTCACCCCAAGGCGCGGTGGTTTAGCCAGTTCCTCATGGCGCTGTGGCAACCACCCGAAGGCAACATGACGACAGTAACGGAGCTCTCTGATCGCGACAAAACCCGCATCGCCGAGGCCGAAAAAAAGGCTGCTAAGTTGGGTTACCAGGTTAAGATTCGCGTTGCATATCTTGGTGATAGCACCACTGATGCGCGGCTGCGCATGCAGGCAATCATCGGTACCTTCAAGCAGTATAACAGCACCAACCTCAATGGTTTTACCATGAGTCACGATAGCTTCCGCAAGGAAGACCTCAATCGCTATAAGTTGCGCCTCTTTGCCGACCGCGGCTTTTTGCTTAATATTGAGGAGATGGCGAGTGTCTTTCACCTGCCGCACACCAATGTTGAGACGCCCAATATCGTTTGGGCAAGCAACAAAACCGCCGAACCACCCAACCGTCTACCTGTCCTCACTGGTCATGCAGCTGACGACGAGAAGATCTCGGCCTTTGGCTTGACCAACTTTCGTGGAATCAACCACCAGTTTGGTATGCTGCGGAGCGATCGCTCGCGCCACGTCTATATCATTGGCCAGACGGGGGCAGGGAAGAGTGGCTTGCTCGAGCTCTTTGCCTTGAGTGATATTTATCATAATCAAGGCTATGCTATTATCGACCCGCATGGCGACTTTGCCATCGAGAATATGAAGTTCATCCCCGAGGCACGGCTAGATGACGTCGTGTACTTTAACCCTGCAGATGTCGAGCACCCGATTGGCTTTAATCCACTAGAGATCACCAACCCAGCGCAGAAATCGACGATCTCATCAGAGGTTATTGGTGTGCTCAAGCGGATGTTTGGCGACAGTTGGGGGCCGCGGCTGGAATATATTTTGCGCTATACTATTTTGGCACTACTCGATCGGCCCGAGCCTACCATGCTTGATATTACCCGCATGCTGACGGACAAAAAATTCCGCAAAGAGACGATCGGCTACTGCAACGATGTAGTGGTGCGGCAGTTCTGGAATGTGGAGTTTGCCAGCTGGTCGGAGAAGTTCCAAACGGAGGCCATTGCGCCAGTACTCAACAAGGTGGGGGCTTTTACAGCGAATCCCATTATCCGCAATATCATTGGTCAGACGCACTCGTCATTTAATATTCGCCAGATTATGGACGAAGGCAAGATCTTGGTAGTGAATCTGTCGAAGGGGTTGATTGGCGAGGATAATGCGGGAATTCTTGGTTCATTTTTGGTGACGAAGATCCAGCTGGCGGCGATGAGTCGGAGCGACATCCTTGATATCCACGACCGGCGGCCATTTTATCTCTATGTTGATGAATTCCAAAACTTCGCAACCGACAGCTTTGCTACCATTCTGAGTGAGGCGCGCAAGTATGGGCTCAACCTCACCGTGGCTAATCAATATATCTCGCAGATGGAGCCAACGGTGCGCGATGCGGTCTTTGGCAACGTCGGGACGATGATTAGCTTCCGCGTCTCGCCAGACGACAGCCCGATTCTTGCCAAGCAGTTTGAGCCACAGTTTGAAGAGAACGACCTCACCCAGATGCATAATCGCAACTTCATTATCAACATGGTGATTAATGGCGAGAAGGCACCAGCCTTTAGTGCTACTACACTTAATCTACCCGAGGCTAAGCGGAGCCATTTGTCGCGCATTATTGAGCATAGCCGCGAACTGTATAGCCAGTCGCGCCAAACAGTAGAGGATACCATCAATGAGCGGATCCACCCGGGCAGTACCGGGGTGAGTGTAACGTTGGCAGGTCAAACGGGGACTTCAGCGGCATCGTCAGCCACCACTACGGGTGAAGGTACAGCCAAGCGCCGTCGACGTCGCCGACGCAAGCCAGCTGGTGGCGAAGCACGCGATGAGCAGGCGGCCGCGGAGCCATCAAGCACTAAGCCAGACAAGCAGGCGAAAAAGCCTACTACTCCCAGCAAAGCTGCCAAGCCAGCCACTCCTTCTCCGGGTAAAAAACCAGCGAGTACTGCCTCCAAGTCAGCTGCGCCACGCGATCCGTCACTTCTCTCCATTCAGCATGCCAAGCCGCGTACCGCAATCCCAGCTCAGCTCTTGCACCACCAACCGCATACTGTGCAGCCTCAGTCAGATGGCCCAGTGCCACTGGCTGAGCAGCCTGATAGTACAGCCTCAGCGCATGCGCACGATGAGCTTGATGACCCAACCTTCTTTGCTTTGCGCTAGAATATGTAACGCTAATTTCTCTTAGGTCACTATTGCATTACCTTACCCTAGAGGAGTGTGAGGGGTGTAGCGAATTTTCTTCTCAACACGAAGGTATAATATGATCAGACTTAAGAAAACCCTCGAGTGGGTAGCATGGTGAAGTAGCGCGAGGTAGGCCTTGGGTAGCCAATGTAAACACCACAGAGGTAATCACGCGAAAAAGCCTCCTTATCCTGTGCATAACTCCGCTACCTCGCCTCACTAACCAATGTGGGTTATGCTATAATGGAGAGGATAAACGGAAATACGGGACATGACGGCAGTAATTTGTGTAACAAATCAAAAAGGTGGTGTTGGCAAAACGACAACAGCGATTAATGTTGCTTATTATTTGGCAAAGGCCGGCAAAAAAACCCTCGTCGTCGATTTCGACCCGCAGGGCAATGCAACAAGCGGCCTTGGCATTGATAAGCAGCTGCTCGACGCTACCATGACAGAGGTCGTCAAGAGCGAGAAGAAGCTTGCTGATATCATCCAGCCTACCGAGCACAAGAATCTTTTCATCGCGCCCGCCCTGCCGCAGCTGGCCAATGCCGAGGTAGAACTGGCCAAGGCGCAGCACCGTTTTAGCCGTCTCAAAGGGGCGATCGATGAACTGACTGGCTACGACTATATCATTATCGACAGCCCACCAAGCCTCAGTCTCCTCACTGTCAATGGGCTCATTGCAGCACGCTATGTGCTATTGCCAGTCCAGGCGGAATTCTATGCGTTGGAAGGGCTCGGGCAGCTGCTCGAGACAATGAAGCTGGTGCGCAAAAATATGAACCCAACACTTGATCTTATTGGGGTACTGCCCACCATGGTAGATGGTCGCACATCGCTCTCGAGCCAGGTCTTGGCTGAGATTGCGAAGCATTTTCCGGCGAAGGTGTTTGCGGAGTCTATCCCGCGCAATGTTCGCTTGGCTGAGGCTCCGAGCCATGGTGCACCGATTGGGGCATATGACCGCTTTAGTCGGGGTGCACGGGCATACAAAGCCGTGACGAAAGAAATAATCGAACGAACGGGGGTATAAATGGCAAAACGAGGTTTAGGGCGGGGGTTTGATTCGCTGATTCCAGCGGAGCTACTGGACGAATCGTTCGACCCAACCGCCGACCAAGACGACCGGATTAGCGACCTGCGCCAGATCAAGCTTGCAGAAATCATGCCTGACCCCACTCAGCCACGTCGGGTGTTTGACGAAACGCTGCTCGATGAGCTCGCTGAGTCTATCCGTGTTCATGGTGTGCTGCAGCCTATCGTTGTTACCCCTGATAACAAAGGCAAATATGTCATTGTGGCTGGTGAGCGGCGCTACCGAGCTGCTACCAAGGCGGGGCTGGAGAAGATCCCGGCACTGGTGCGCACGTTGTCTGATCAGCACAAACTCGAGCTTTCTCTTATCGAGAATATCCAACGCCAAAACCTTAACGCCATCGAAACCGCCACGGCGTATCTCAAGCTGCGCGATCAATTCAACCTTACGCTCGAGCAAATCGGCCAGCGCGTTGGTGGCAAGTCGCCCAGTGCAGTGAGTAATACACTACGCCTCTTGCGCTTGCCTGAAGTAGTGCGCCAAGCAGTAGTCGATGGCAAGCTGAGCGAGGGGCAAGTTCGGCCGCTGATTAGCCTGGATGAAGCGCAGATTGCAGATATTTTGCCCAAGATTATTCAGGAAGAGTGGAGCGCGCGGCGGATCGAGCAGTACCTGGCCATTCTTAAGCGTACTGAGGAAAGTGACTCTGCTCAAAAGACCGCCAAGGCGCAGCGCCCAGCACCGCCACCGCAGTATACGGCTGCTAGCCAGCGCTTTGAGCAACAGCTGAGTGCACCAGTCCAGATCCGCGGCAACCGCCGCGGGGCAGGGCAGATCGTTATCCGCTTCACGAGCGACGATGACTTCGAGCGGATCATTGGTTTGCTTGAGCATACGCAGGATGAGAAGTAGCGAAATAAAGTGTAACATACAATAAACCTTCTTAGAGTAGAAGGTTTATTTATTTTTGGCGAAGGCCTGATAGTGTATAAATTACTCTGTAATAATGAATATATCTCTACAGCATTCAGATTCTGGATGGAGAAGTCGCTAGAGTGATATTAGATGCTATATCTGAAACCCCTGAACTTTCGTCAGTGGCCAGAGGCGCAGACTGACGGGGCCAATTACGTCATAGAGTGGCACGGTGCCGAGGCCATTGCGTGAGTCAAGCGAGTAGCTGCCTTGACGGTGGTCACCCGCTACAAAAATCGATCCTTCGGGCACTGTCACCTCTGTATCACCACTAGTGGGAGAGCCAGGACCATCCCAGCTGTCGTCTGGGTGAAAGCCTTGTGGGTGTTCTTTGTTATAGACAGTCAGCGTCCCATCCTTGACGGTAACGCGCTCGCCTGCAAAGGCAATGACGCGCTTAACGAGGTTCATATCCTCGCTGCCCGGGCTATAGAGCGGGTTCTTGAAGACGATAATCTGCCCCCGCTTGGGTGTGTATGAGTTATTTTGCAAATGCGCCATCGTGACGGGCAGGCGATTGACAATCAGCCGGTCGCCAGTGTAGAGCGTCTGCTCCATGCTTGGGCCAGTCACGCTAAAGCTACGAAATACAAAGGTGTTGATAAGGAGTGTGCCAACAATGACGCACACCACAAAAATTACAAAGCCACCGATATCCTTGAGCCTGGGGTGGCGGGTCAAAAAACTTGCTTCCATCATGAAGTATTATATCACTAAATGCGGGCGGAGGGGAGGAATTGAGAAAAGTTATCTTTCGTCTAAAAATATTTATTGATACTCAATACGATCAACAAGCTGTGTATATATGTCTGCAGGAACTCGTCTAACTTTTAAGTCTTGGTCCGGATTGCCACGTGCCGCAAGACGTGCTGATTGGTCTAGCCACTGTTCTATATCACGTCCAGGCTGAGGTCGTCCGCTATTTAACAAGAGAGGATACTGCATTGCTACATATGCACGACAAAGCTCATAGACTGCTCGATCACCATAAGGGGTAGCGGCAATCTGATCCAACGGATATCCAATTTTTCGCGTATATCGGACGACATGAATGAGAACACCTCATTGAATGCGGCATGATCTTCTTTCCCTGTTTCTTCTCCAATGGTATCAGCATAAAAAACAGCTATTGCCCGGCGAGGAAACTCTCGCACATCTGGGTTTTGCTCGTGTATCTCTTTCTGATCTTTGGCGAGGTCGTTGTTTGTTGGTTCTTGGTTAGTTGCCTCAAAGTTTCCGGGTGAAATTGTCATAAAAACACTCCTGTTTATAAAACATAGAACAATTATTTTAAGGCTAGCGCGATGCAAGATTTTTATGAACTCTGCAAGCAAAAGCTAATATATATATCAATATATGGAGGTGGAGTCAAGCAGACAGCTATAGAAATTTTATAAAGAGAGCAGCCACTCAGTAATGAGTAGCTGCTCTCTTGAGCTATGCTGTTTGCTGCTATCGATCTACTACGATCTTAAAGTAGTCGTGATTAAATGCACCCTCCTCATCTTCTTCTACAATGGCAACTAAATTCTCGAGTGTTTTAATCTCTGTTTCTGCCAAGCGTTTGTTTTGCTTAGATAAGTTAGAGGCGACGCAGAGACATATGTATTCTAACGAAATAGCCCACTCGCCGACTCTTGCGTATTCCCTTGCTTTTTCGGCTTGCGATTGAGACAAGTAAGGAGATTCGTCAATATAATTGTAAAGTGCTATCGTTTGTTTAACTTGTTCGCTCATGGACATAATTATAACATAAATCGTTAGTCTGTAGTGCATCGGTTACCTCCTCGGGTTATAAAGATAAGTGTAATTATTTTAAGTAACTTCCAGCGGCTCTTATGGGATATGTTGCGATATGAAAATTATGAAAATATTGTTGAGGTCCGGGCTGTATCGTGATGTCCGTATGCAAAATAGTGCTGCATTGTGCAAATATGTGCTTATACTCCATACGACCACAGTCTCTCACGGCATTTTTGGCTTGCAAAGTGCAAGTTTGGGTGCGGTTTCGTATTTATTTTTTGGGGCAGATCCAGTATAGTAGAGAGAGTTTATGGCGGGTCGCAATTCGATAGATGGTTTTCGGTCACAAGATGGCGGGGCGGTGGATAGACGTCCTCGCTCGCTTCGTCGTGCCGATGGCTCGATGCCGCGGATGGGCCGCTCGATGACGGGCACGGCTGGCTCTAGTCGCAGCTTGGTCACAGCAGAGCAGCCAAGGAATTATACACCACGCCGCAGTGCGTCTATCAGCACCAATAACCCCAGCAGTAGCCTAACCGACTTCGACATCAATCCAAGCGATAACATATTTGCTGACCTCGAGCAGGGCAGCGGCAAGCGAGGCCGCAAAGGCCGCAAGAAGCCGCAATCGACGCGGCGCAAATGGATCAAGCGTATCATCATCGCCCTCGTCATCATTGGTGTGGGCTTTGGTGCGATGCTGCTGTGGCGGGCCTTTATGGCGAGCTCGCATATCTTTAAAGGTGATATCTTTGGCTTGATCCAGCAGAAGGAGCTTAAGGCAGATAGCAACGGCCGGAGCAATATTCTCTTGCTTGGCACATCGGAGGACGACCCAGGTCACGAGGGGTCATACCTGACTGATTCCATCATGATCCTAAGCGTTAGCCAGAGCAAGAAGGATGCCTATATGATTAGCATCCCGCGCGATCTCTACGTCAAATATCATCGGTCGTGTAACTCAGGCAATGCAGGCAAGATTAATGAGTACTTCAACTGCGTCAATAGCGATTGGTCGAGCACCGAGGCAGAGGATGAGCGCCAAGCCGCTTCGCGCAAGTTCTTTGGTAATATCGTGGGGCTAGACTTGCAATACAGTGTGCATGTCAATTACACTGTGCTGCGCGACCTGGTCTCGGCATTGGGTGGCATCAAAGTGACGATCGAGAGCCGTGACCCCCGTGGCCAGATGGATGGTAACTTCGACTGGAAATGTCGGGGCGGAAACCCTCGCGCGAGCCATGCCACGATGGTTAAGAATTGCCCGCCGAATGGCCACTTCATCGACTATCCCAATGGGCCGGTCAATCTCGATGCTGAGCATGCGCTCTACTTAGCGCAGGCACGCGGTGCTTCGGGCATATCCTACGGCTTTGAGCAGTCCAACTTCGACCGCGAGAAGAACCAACAGAAGGTGCTCGTGGCTATCAAAGAAAAGGCAACGAGTGCTGGTACCCTGACGAACTTTGGTGCGGTGACGGGGATCATTGATGCACTAGGCAAGAACCTCCGTACCAACTTTGAGACAAGTGAGATCCGTACACTTATGTCGTTGGGGCAAAATATTAAGAGTGATGCTATTAAGAGTGTGAGCCTACTAAACACAACCGTTGGTGACCTAGTGGTGGCGCAGACGGTTGGTGGTATTAGCTCGGTGGTGCCCGCAGCGGGCACATACGATTATAGCCAGATCCAAGCGTACATCAACAAGACGCTCAATGCCACAGAGGTATCTAAAGAGTCAGCCCATGTTGTCGTCCTCAATGCATCAGGCGCATCAGGGGTAGCCAAGCGTGAGGCAGACAAGCTAGAGAAGCTTGGCATGGTTATTGATAGTATTGATAACGCTCCAAGTAGCGGCAGCGCAGGGAGCAACAAGATCTACCAAGTGGCTGGGAGAGCTAGCGCGCCGCACACGAAGGCCAAGCTAGAGTCTATCTATCATGCCCAGGCTACCACTGGCACACCGCCAGTGACTACTGGTAGTCACACGCAGTTTGTCGTCGTGGTTGGCCAGCCTACAACGGGTACTTCGTCGGCAATTAGCGATTAGTGAGTGTAGTTTAATAAGCCGATAAGCTTCTGTTTTCGGTGTATGGTACTCGACTGTGCGGAGTATCAATATTCTTAACCCTCAAATTAAAAATAGATTATTATAATAGCTCTTTCCCTCATCGAATAAGGTAGCGAGAAGGGGGGTTATTCCCATCTGTGAAGTGTAAAGACGGTTGGTTTGCCGACTATGTAGTCTTGTTACTGCTACTAAAGCAAGATAGCGCTCGCGCTTGCTACTTAACCTTAGCTTTGTATATAACGATTTAGGCGACCGAGCTACAAGGAGATACGAAAATACCTACTATCTATCGCCCATGCCAAAACTGTTGCGTTTTCATCCACTCAGGATCCTGGGTGGAGAGCTTTGCATTGCTGAGTTCGTCATAGCAGCGCATTATGCTGGTACGAAAAAGTGATTCCTGAACCTGGATCGATGAGTTCTTTATGATGCGATGTGGCAATCCGCGGCCAGCAAAGCATTGAGCAGCTGCATCGAATAGCTTGCGATCGGTCACTTGCCGTACATTCAGTACCTCTTTGTACGAACCTGATGGGAAGTGTCGTGGTATCTCACCACTAATGTAGCCAGTCAAAGCAAAGGCAGTCACCGGTACGGTAATAACGAGGAGAGGTGCGAGGATGGCAGCGACCACCCAGTGTTGCTTGGTGTTGCGAAAATAGAATTTGCCTGTCATATATAGTGAGTATAGAGCGTATAGTATGGCTATTGTCAAACAAAGCAAATACTACCTGAATCTTATAATTCTTCTTCCTCAGTATTTGTTTCACCTTCCTTCTGATAAAACGCAACAAGAGCTAGCACTCCTCGGGCATCAACTCTCTTACACTTATATAAAAAAGCGCATTTATTACAATCAATTTCACGCTCCACCGGAGGAAATGCGAGAGAAGCAGCATACGATCTTATCGTGATATTCTGTAACTTAGGCGCAGCAAAGCAACCTACGAAACAGGCGCAGCTAGCAGAATTATCTCGCCCTAGGCTCTTATTTTTTCGCCCAAAATGGTATAATAAAGAGCAATGGATTTTTTGCATGGTACACATCGTCAGTCTCGGGTCAGTGAGGTCGTTTATGTGGCGCTCAATCTTGGGCTCGCGACGCTGCTGTTTTTGATCGTCCTAGAGGTGCAGTCGCCTTGGCTCGCGTTGGCACTGGTGATTGCCAGTAAATGGCGCGCGCTCGCAGTGCGGCCACGCTTTTGGCTTGCCAATATTGTGGCAAATATGATCGACCTCACGGTAGGTATTAGTGTTGTGATGTTGATGTATGCTGCTAGTGGAGTGATCTGGCTACAGGTTGTCTTGGCAGTGCTACATGCGTTGTGGTTAGTGGTGCTCAAGCCACGATCGGATCGCCGTTCGGTGGCTATTCAGGCGGGTGTTGGTGTCTTTGTTGGGGCGACTGCTCTTGCTATGAGTTCCTATCGGTGGGATGCCGCTCTAGTTGTGCTACCGCTGTGGGTGCTGGGGTACTGTGCTGCGCGGCATATTCTCGGTAGCTATGAGGAACCACTCACGCGTACCTACGCGCTGATTACCGCAACGATCTTTGCAGAGCTTGGCTGGGTGAGCTATCACTGGATGTTTGCCTATACTATCTCTGGCCTGGGGGCGATCAAACTTGCGCAGTTGCCGCTCTTTTTGGTGCTCTTTGGCTTTGTGTGTGAGCGTGCCTATAATAGCTACTATCAGCATGGTGTGGTGCGCGGGGCAGATATTGTCTTGCCATCGACACTGGCGGTTGGGCTTGTGCTGACGCTTTTGCTGTTGTTTAACAGCCTAAGCGCCACTGGCCTTGCGTAGCCGAGGCAAGTGAAAAAAGGGTAAGGGGAAAAGAGGTTATGAATCAACAACCGCAGATGACAGCGCAAGACCAGCGGGCGGCGCGTGCCATGCGCCAATCAAAAATCATGTCTATTATTGCAGCGGGTGCGCTTGCCCTTGTCTTTGTCGTGGCGATGGCAATGTGGGTTTATTTGCGGGCGATTGATCGCAATGCGACCGTCACTGAGCGCGACCAGGTTAGCACCGATGGTAATCTCGCTCCCACCGCTGACGAATCTGCGGTGGCCAATGTCGCCGACAAAGCGTCAAAGAGCGTCGTGTCTATCATCACTAATATCGAAGGATCATCATCGCTCCGCACGACCACTCGCCAATCAGCTGCAGCGGGCACTGGCATTATTGTCAGCAAAGATGGTTACATCGTCACAAACAAACATGTTGTGTCTAAGGCGAGCTCTATCCGTGTCATTGCTTCGGACGGCACGCGCTATGATGACGTTCGGGTGGTGGGTGAGGACCCGCTCAACGACATTGCCTACCTCAAGCTTGAGGTAGGCAATACGGTGCTCACGCCACTGTCGCTCGGTGACTCAGCAACGGTGCGGGTAGGGCAGTCGGTTGTGGCAATCGGCAACGCACTGGGCCGCTACCAAAACACCGTCACCAGCGGTATTATTTCTGGTAAAGGGCGGCCTGTGACAGCCTCTACATCGGGCAATAGTACCCAGCGAACGGAAAGCCTAACTGATCTTATCCAAACCGATGCTGCCGTGAATTCTGGTAATTCTGGCGGGCCATTGCTTAACCGCTCAGGTCAGGTGATTGGCATCAATGTAGCAGTGGCAACAAACGCTCAGGGCATTAGCTTTGCTATTCCTGTCAATGCGATGAAGGGGACGCTCAAGTCGGTCCTGGCGGGTAAGGGAGTGCGCCGGGCCTACCTTGGGGCGCGCTATGTGATGCTCACGCCAGATATTGCTAAGCAGGTCGGTACTTCGGCGAAGGAAGGCGCGTATGTGATGACAAGTGGCGACAAAAGCGCGATTGTAGCAGGTAGCCCAGCCGACAAAGCCGGCCTCCGCGAGAAGGATGTGATTACCAAGATCAATAGCCTCGTTGTAGGCAAGCAAGGCGACGTCTCGAGCCTGATTGGCGAATACCAGCCTGGCGATGTCGTAGCCCTCACCATCCTCCGTGACGGCAAAGAGCGTGTCGTACGCGTGACCCTGAGCGAGTATCAGGGCGGAGAGAGTGGGGAGTAGAGCGAGGCGCTATACTCCCCACTTGTTACCTCTAATCCAACGCTTCGTACTCAAGTCCAAGATGGTAAGGCATCAACCGATCAGTACCAGGATACAGCTGATCATCAGGTGTGTAGGGGTTTGGGTCTTCTGGGTTTACCCACCCCCAGTAACGCAGTTGGCTTGGCGCTTTGACTACCCCTATCTCCCGCAGTCGTATAACGCAAGCATGAGCTATGTCAGTGATCGCTTTGCTGTGGAGCGGCCATCGGCAGTCGCGCCTCCAGTTTGGAATTGTTGGATCGTTGCGAGCAAATCCAAGGCCATTGAGCGTTTGGCGCTGCTCGGTGGTGAATGATGCTTTGCGTATTCCAATATTTTCTCCAGTGAGTTCGGCAGTTACAGCATAGTCGAGCGCTAGATCGTCTTCGACACAGAACTGGACGAAAGGAAGATGGTCTGGGCTCTGCGAATCAGCAATGATTAGGAAAGAACGACGGGGGAGCCTTGAGATTGTGATGGCTAGCTGTTCTTCGAACGCGTCCCATGTTAGATCGTCGCCTTGACGTAGGGTATAGTCTTTGCCGTCCTTCCGAAACGCTTTGCTTGGGATAGCAGTCTTGATGATGCCAAGATCGCGCAGTGGAAATACGCGGCTGAAGATATAGTCCCCTATAAACTCGTTGAGTGTTATTCCGCCGTGCTCAAGTCGCGCGCTTTGTGGGCTCACAATGAGTAGTGGAGGCCAACCATGAGGGTGGACTATTTCGACGAAGCAATTATGCGGGCCTTGCCATAGTGCATATGAGCGGTCACCGGTTTCCTGGTGGAGGGGTGGTTTCGGCCACGTACTTCGTAACTTTTGAACATACTCTGCAAATAAGTCGATGGCCATTTCTTGGTCTTGGCCGGTTTCGGTGCAATGTGCAACAACTGCTAGCGTTGAACCGAGACGATTGACGTCTATCCCGTCATGGCATAGAAACGGATCTATACTGTCCGAAATAACCGTTTCAAGTCTGAATGGGTAGTTGTCTTGAACTTCCTTGACGGCATGATTGATGGCTTGAGGATCGCCCGCGGCATCCCACGGAAGCTTTGCGATGAGGTTTATCCAATGTAGGAGTTCTGGAAAAGTTAGTTTAGTTGGTGTTGAGTTTGTCATTGATGATCCTTACGTTTTGAGTTAAATCAGCTTTATTGCTCTATAGCGCTATTATATCATTATAATTGAGTCAAGACGCTGCTGAATTTTCCACAACAATTTATGGTATAACCTCTGTTCTATAAATGTATGATCGCCATATGTTGCAAGATATGCTTGGAGCTCGGCAAAATGTATGCTATAGTCGAACATAGGTGGGACAAACAATATGAGAACATAACACACAGGGGGCATTGTGGAAACAATCAACTTTTACCAACTAATACGATATTATGCACGGAAGTGGCCGGTGATGATTGTTGCCATTCTCGTTGGTATTGGGCTTGGTGCGGCCTATGCGCTGTCAATCCAACAGCCGCAGTATAAAAGCTCCGCAACGTTGCTGCTAACAGGGGTAGAGCAAGGTCAAAACACCATTACACTTACCAACTACACCACGCTCTTTACCTCGCGGCGGGTGCTCGATCCGGTAATCGACCGTGCCCAGTACAAGGGGAGCTACGAGACACTGCTGGCCAACACGACTGCCAAGCACGTAAAGAACACCGATATCATCACTGTCTCGATGAATGCTGGTGAGCCCAAGATGAGCGAAACCTTGCTCAAACAGGCGATTACCGAGTTTGAAAAGCAGACGAAAGCATTGTATGGCAAGACCAAAATTAGCATCAAAACTGTCGATACTGTCAATACGCCAAGCGCACCAGCAAGCATAGGGCTTGGGCAGGCGATGGCACTTGGCGGTGGCGGTGCACTGTTGCTTGCCATTGTAGGATTGTTCTTTGCCTACGACTATGCGCAGTCGCAGCGCGCGGCCGAAGCAGCCGCTGCAGCTACATCCGCGGCGACCAAGACTAAGCGCTAACCGCGCTACCTACACAGAACTTATTTTGCTGAAGCATACAGCCGCACGGGTACGCGGCACGATAACAACACAGGGTAACAAGGGGGTATACCATGTATCGGGAATACGGAAAACGCATCGAAGATGTGAGCATTGCGCTGGCTGCGCTGGTGATTCTAGGGCTACCAATGCTGCTAGTCGCAGCGGCGATTCGCCTCACGTCAAAAGGGCCGGCCTTGTTCCGCCAGAAGCGCTTCGGCAAAGATAAGCAGCTATTTACAGTTTATAAATTCCGCACTATGTCTACGAAAGCACCAAAGAATATGCCAACCAATAGTTTTACCAACGCAGATAGCTATATTACACCACTCGGTGGGGTACTGCGCAAGCTATCTATCGACGAACTACCACAGCTACTCAACGTCATCAAAGGCGAGATGAGCATCGTTGGGCCGCGGCCCGTCATCAAGACAGAGAAAAAGCTGATTAGCCTGCGCCAAAAATACCACGCTAATTCCGTTAAGCCAGGCATCACTGGCTGGGCGCAAGTAAATGGCCGCGACGACCTAGATGACCAGCGCAAAGCTGAGATGGACGGTGAGTATGTGCAGCGGCTGAGCTTCCTGACCGACGTCAAGATCATGATAAAGACGATTGGAGCGGTATTGATGATGAGTGGCCATACGGAAGGAAGCGAGCGTGCGGTAACAGGAGTCGATAATGCCCTCGAATAAGAAAAAAGTCCTTTTCACCTCACACACTGCCAATTTCCAGAAGTTCAACCGGCCCTTCATGCGGATGCTGCGCGAACAGGGGTATGAGGTACATTATGCCTCGATGGGCGAGGAGCAGATTGAGGATTGCGACAAGCAGTTCGTTGTGCCATTTACACGTAGCCCCTTCACGCTCAGTAATATCCGGGCCTATCGCCAACTCAAGCAGATTATCGACCACGAACAGTACGACCTCATCCACACTCATACACCAGTAGGGAGTGTCGTGACGCGTCTTGCGGCTCGACAGGCTCGACAGCGCGGCACACGGGTGATCTACACTGCTCATGGCTTTCACTTCTTTACGGGTGCGCCGCTGCTCAACTGGCTGGTGTACTATCCCATTGAGCGCTTGATGGCGCACTACACTGACGTCCTCATTACAATTAATGCCGAGGACTATGCCCGAGCTAACCGCCATTTTGCTACCAGTGTGGTGTATGTGCCGGGGGTGGGGGTGGATCTAGCGGTGTATAAATCTCTTACCAAGCGAGAGAAGCAGCATCTGCGCCAAGAATACGGGTTTCACAAGAATGATTTTATTCTTATCTATGCTGCCGAACTGAATAAGAATAAGAATCAAGGGTTTTTGATTCGGATGATGACACATTTGCTCAAGACTGTACCAACGGCGAAGCTTGTCCTCTGTGGGGTTGGTAGCAAAGAGCAGCAGTATAAAGCACTCGCTCAGCAGCTTGGCATTGCAGACCACGTAAAGTTCATGGGGTATCGCCGTGATATGCCGCAGCTGCTAGGGATATCTGATGTGTCTGTGTCAGCAAGTGGGCGCGAGGGGCTGCCTGTTAATGTGCTAGAGGCGGCGAGTGTGGGGTTGCCGGTGGTTGCTTTGCCGTGCCGTGGTATTCAGGATATTGCTCAGCAGACACCACTTGTGCAGATGATGCCCGATAGAGATACGAAGCGTATGGCAGATGTACTGGCGTCGATTGCAACAAGCGAGGCAGACACATCTGTACAAAAGGTAGATTTGTCTCGTTACGAAACGCATTCGATTAAAAAAATGATGGAGCGCATATATGAATGATATTGCAAGCTACCTATTCTATATCGGTATCTTTGCAGGAGCGGCGTTACTCTTGCGAGCTGGCTACCGATATAAGAGTATGGTGCTCAAGACAGTTGCTGCGATCATTCCAATTATTGTCGCGGCACTGCGTGATAATGTTGGGACTGATTATGCAACATATGTTAAGGTGTTCGAAGACTTTCGGACGCTGTCGATCGGTGATTTCTTTAGCAATCGGTCTAATGGTACCGAAGTTGGGTTCTATCTCATCAACAAACTCTCGCAGTGGCTGACGGATGGGCCAGGGCTTATGTTTGCCATTATGTCGATAATTTGTATTGTCTTTTTCTTCCGTGCGATGCGCCGCTGGCATGTTCGCTACCCGGCACTGGTGTATTTCCTCTATTTGATGCTCGTATTTCCAAACTCACTCAATATCGTTCGACAATCTGCTGCCGCAATGATAGCACTGTACGCCTTTTCGTTTATTCTTGAGAAAAAGCCAGTTAAGTACGTCTTTGTGATTTTATGCGCGAGTTCTTTGCATACATCGGCGCTATTCTTGTTGCCGCTATATCTCGTACGGTTCTTGGTGCAAGCAAAGCGGGGCACACATATCCGATTTGCTGTCAAGACAGTACTTATTGCACTTATCATTGGTGGGGTGTTACCATTATTGATTGCACAGTTTTCGAGCCAGAGTATCTTCTCGCGCTATAGTATTTATGACAACATAATTGGCTCGGGGATTAATCTCCAGCTCTATGTCCATATATGCTTCGTTGTGATATTTACCATGATATTGCGCTATCGATATGATGATATACACTACCGCTTTTTCTATGTGCTGGAGGTACTCAATGTCGTTTTGTTAGTCAATCTTGACCCAAGCCAGATCACAAAACGACTCGCTGTGTACTTTTCTATCGCACCAGTGATGCTGCTTGGTAAGCTGCCGTCTCTCCCTCAGTCGCCGAGTGGTAGGAGGGCGATGATGGTGGGGGTTGCCTGCTACGGTCTTGTTATTTTCTACATATCATACGTTGTGTTGATGCAGGCCGATATCATACCGTATAAATCAATGCTGTTTGGAGGTAGCTCGTGATGAAATTGGGGTTTGCCATCATTGCACATAATAACTTTGGCCAAGTATCGCAACTGATTAACCAGCTGCTGGTGTACAAAAAAAGCCACGTATATATCTTTATCGATGTGAAGAGTGATGCCACTGAGTTTGTTGCTCAGATGGCAAAGCACTCACGGGTTACGTGTATAGCTGATACTTTTTCGCTCAATTGGGGTGATGCAAGCTTAAACAATGCTACCGAGGTGCTGCTCCAGGCTGCCATTGATGATGATAATGACTATATCTCGCTACTCAGTGGCGCAGACTTGTGTGTCCGGCCAGTGGCAGAGTTAGCAGTATTCTTGCGTGATGACGATAGGGGGCTGTATTGCTCAATTCGCAAAATGCCAGTTGCTGGCATTGGGCATGGTATGGGTGGTCTGGAGCGACTTGTACTGCGCTATCCGTCATGGATGCGGCGCAAGGGTACTCGGCGAGAGGTAATGCCGTATATTCGTGCGCTTTACCAAATCGTTGGTTCGCGGTTGCCGCGACGTATGATGAAGCAGATCCCACATATTGATTTTTATTTTGGTTCGCAGTGGTTTACGGTAAGTAAAGATGTGGGTCAGCGCGCACTGACATATCTTGCAGCCCATCCAGAATTTCGAGAGGTGTTTCGAACGAGTTTGGCCTCTGACGAGATCTATTTTCAGACGATCTTTATGCAGCCAGAGGTAAGGGAGTGTGAGGCATATTGTGTTTCTGATAATCTGCGGTATATCGATTGGACAAGCACCAATACGCAGGAGGCGGGGTCGCCACGATTACTCACTGAGGATGATATACCGGCCATCGAGCAATCACGGATGTTTTTTGCGCGTAAATTTAATGCTGCAGTTGATGCCACAGTGGTTGATTATTTCGTTGATAAAACGACCAAAAGGAGCTAGCCTATGACGCGACCAGTCGTCTCAATCATCGTGCCTGTGTACAATGCTGCTGCTTATGTGGCCGAGTGCTTGCAGTCGTTGATAGCGCAGACCTATCCAGCGCTTGAGATCATTGTCATCGATGATGGCTCAACTGATGATTCGTATGCGATATGCCAATCGTTGTGTAGTGTATCTGACCGTATTCGGCTATATCATCAAGCAAATGCTGGTGTGTCCGCTGCCCGCAATGCAGGTATTGCCAAGAGCACAGGCGATTATATTATGTTTGTTGATGCTGATGATGCCCTGCGCGATGCGACGACTGTCGAGACATTACTACAGGCATACACCAGCCAGCATGATGTGCTTATATACAAAAAATATCATGCACACCACACCGATACACGCAAGACGATAACATGCCCAGTGCGCAAAATTGCTTGGCGGCTTGTTATGCGCGAGACACTCAATGCACCATGGAACAAAGTATATAGAGCGGAGATTATCAAGCGGCATAGCGTCGATTTCCCCGTGGGGGTGAAGATTGGTGAAGACCTGATGTTTAATATTGCGTACTTTCGGCATGTGCAGATGGTGGCGATGATTGACTACGGAGGGTATGTGTACCGTGAAGATAATGTCCACTCTGCAACCAAAAATCTATCAGCAACAGTTGGGCGCGATCTTGCTCGAGCGCGCAAGAAGCTGCTATGCTGGGCAATGCAGCAACGCTCTCTATCACTTGGCATCGCCTATAGCTATATTGCACTCAAAAATACACGAGTTACCATTTTACAGTGGTGGAGAAGGACAAAACACAAGGGAGACAGCGCATGAAAACGGTTAGCTTACGCTATTATGATGCAGTAAATTTGGGTGATGATTTGTTTGTGAAGATTGTTCTAGAGCGGTATTGCAACCCGTTCATTATCAGCAGTCGGTCGCGATACATCGTGCAGCGCTATGATAATGCTCGGGCGTCTGTGGTGAGCGATTTGCTCAATAGAGCAATGCGCTATGTGCAGCGTGGGCGAGCTGTTGTGGCACCAGCACGGTTTTTTGCTGGTGATCTTTTGCTGTATATCGGCGGATCGTTATTCATCGAGCAGGGAAATCCAACACTCTGGAGCCAAGAGCAGCAGCTCTATCGTCGACTCTCGCACCCATACTATATCCTTGGCTCTAATATTGGCCCATATCGGTCGCCAGAGTTTCTCGAGATGGTGCGATCGATCTTTCGTGGGGCTGCTGATGTATGTGTACGCGATAGCTATTCGTACGATTTGGCCAAAGATATTCCGCAGGTGCGGCGTGCAACGGACATCGTCTTGACGCTTGATGTTGCGCCGTACCCGACGAGCGATAATGGCTCCTATGTGATATCGGTCATCGATGCAACGCAGAAGTTTGATGCTACAGTGGCTGCGAAATACGACACGATGATCGCCGCTCTCGCAACCAAGCTGCTAGCTAACGACAACACTGCCACCGTTACGCTCATGTCCTTTTGCAAAAAAGAAGGGGACGAAGCAGCGTGTGAGCGCATCCTCGCGCAGCTGCCACCTACATTGCAGCAGCGGATGAGTATCCATCGCTACCGTGGTGATATAGACGGTGCACTGCAGACGCTCGCTCAAGCACGTGCTATCATTGGGTCACGCTTCCATGCTAATATAGTGGGCATGGTCTTCGGTAAAAAGATTCTCCCGATTGCGTATAGCGACAAGACGATCAATATATTGGCCGACATGCAGTATACAGGACCAGTGGTTGATATCCGTACAATTGATGATTTCGACCCTGCCACTATTAATTTCGACGCAATTGCCGTGCAAGATATATCACACCTCAAGCCGCTTGCTGAGGAGCAGTTCCAGGTGCTTGATACTGTGCTCGAGAGGAGGGTCTAGCTGTATTTATGTCAAAAACTACTGCCCTCGTCAAAAACACGATCATTATCGCACTCGGTAAGATCTCAACTCAATTTTTGAACTTTTTGCTTCTCCCGCTCTATACGGCATACCTTGCGGCGGCGGAGTTTGGAGTTGTTGATCTCGTTACAGTGGTAGTGTCGCTTGTTGCACCAGTGGTGATGCTATCACTCGAGATGGCGGTGTTTCGTTTTTTGATTGATGGGCGTGGGCATCATACGCAGCAAGCGCGCGTGATCACTAATGCGCTGCAGCTGATGGGGAGTAGTATGCTACTGGCTGGCGTGCTCTTTGTGCTAGTGATGCAATGGGTGGCAGTGCCGTATGGTTGGCTTGCGCTTGGTGCGGTGGTGGCAGCAGTAGCCTCAAACTTTTGCTTGCAAGTCGCGCGTGGATTTGGCAACAATACCCAATATGCTATTGGGAGTATGGTAGCGGGTGCGACGATTGTTGTGCTCAATATCGTTTTCATTGCAGTGCTTAAGATGGGTGCAACAGGCATGCTGTTGGCTACGGTGATTGGCAATGGTGTGAGCGCACTCTATCTCATTATGACCCTCAAGATACCGCAGTATATCGACCTCTCTTTGCGTGATAGAGACACAAGGAAAGAGCTTCTTCACTACGCTTTGCCACTTATCCCAAACAACATCTCATGGTGGGTGGTCAATGCTGCCGACCGTATGATCATCGCTGCCTTGCTGGGGGTGACGGCGAATGGTATCTATGCAGTGGCCTATAAGTTCCCGCAGGTATTTACAGCAGTGTACAATTTCTTTGGCTTATCGTGGGCGGAGTCGGCCTCGATACATATTCGGTCAAAGGATCGCGATGCATTCTTTTCGAAAGTGGCAAATATGAGTGTGCGGGTATTTGGCAGCTTTGGTGTGGTGCTGATCGTCGGCGTATCGGTTTTTTTCAATATACTCGTTGGGGTGCGCTATAGCGAAGCACGGCTTTATATTCCACTTCTTTTGATCGGGTCATTCTTTAGTGCAATTGTTGGTGTCTACAGCGCGATCTACATCGCCAAGAAACGAACCAAGCAGGTCCTCTATACGTCATTGGTTGCAGCTGGTATTAGCATTGGGCTATCTATAGTACTTATACCCGTCATTGGGCTCTATGGGCCAGCGGTGGCGATGATCGCTGCGTATCTTGGCATGGCTATCTTTCGCCATCTCGATATAAAAAAATCGATTAATATCACGTACGATCGCATGGCAGTTGGTAGTGTTGCACTGCTGTATGCGCTTGCAATTGGCCTCTATTATATTAATTCACCATATGCAACCATTGCCAATGTTGTCATCTCGGGCGTGGGTGTCATTGCTATCAATCGCCACACACTGCGCGCCTTGCAGCTAACGATCTTTCGCAAAATGAAAGGCCTCAAACAAAAGCAGGCGGATAAGTTGGCTCAGGCTTGGGAGGCAGACCGTGGGGCAGAGTAGGGCGTGGCGCGGGTTGTATATCCTAGCGCCGGTATTTTGGATGGCAGTTATCTTCACTCTCTCCCACCAACCCGCCGCCGTCTCTAGTGGGCAGAGTGGGGTGATTGTTGGGCATTTGCAGCAGGCTATGCCAGGGGTAAGTACGGCTATCTTGACGTTTCTTGTGCGCAAGAGTGCTCATATTATTGCTTATTTTATCCTTGGTATATTGATGTATCGTGCACTGCGCATCACTATACGCCGCTGGCAAACGCGCACTGTGGCGAGCTTTGCCTTGCTCAGCTGCAGTCTCTATGCAGTGACAGACGAGATCCATCAGCTCTTCGTACCAGGGCGCAGTGGCGAATTGCGCGATGTCATGATTGATAGCATAGCGGCACTGGTGGGAGTGGGGCTGTGCGTGTGGTTGATGCGCCGATGGTTATAGCGCAAGAGCACAGTCACGAATAGCCAATGACGGCATGATAGAATATACGTACTCGTAATTGTTTGTAAGAGACTCGTGTACATTTATATGTTATTTTCTGCGGCAAGTCAGGTAGTAGATGAGATGATGTCTATGGGTTACAAGCAATGAGTGGTGAGATGCATGGTTTGGTTGCAATATATAAAATTAGGCAGCAATCTCGAACAAAATTCTCAAAAAATGAAACAAACGTTTGCTAATTGTTCGATATAGTGCTACACTGTCGTAGGGGGTACTGATAAGGTACTTCGAACACATGTTAGCACAGAGGTAGCTATGGGTTAGGCTACTAGTGCAGCGATCAGCCGTGGGCGCTATCGCCAGTTGGCAACGGATTTGCCAGAGGTCTCTACCAAGGTGGATAGGCGCGATGGGTGATCATTCCTCCTCTTTTGCTCATGAGCGAGCCATTATGTTTGCGTTTCTCTCGGAGAGAAAGCGCTTTATTCTAAGCCAAGCTTAGCGTTATTTCCTTTTTCGCTAGCAAGATACCGCAGCCGATGACGCTGCGGTATTGCTATATGTATACTATATGGTCTTGTCTTTGGGAAGCTCTTTTGCGAGAGATAGATAACCTTACTTGCCCTGGTAGCGCCGGACAATTGGTGCTACAGCATACAATGCCATAGGCAGGACGAGGAGCTCACCATCTTGCCCCAGCCAGTACAATATGCCGGCTACCACAAGATGAAGCGCGATGATCCCTGCCGTCAGCCACGGCAAGAAAGCTCGTGGTATGCGCGGTGCAAACAAGAGATAGAGAATACCGCCAAAGCAGTCGAGTGCCAATGCGAGATGTAAGAGGGATGGTGCCATAGTGTTAGACTCCTTATAGTAAAGTGATGTTATAGCCTAGCATACTGTGATTGCACGGGGCTGTCAAATGATTGGTAGATAAATACCATAGCCTTTGCTTTTTGCTTATCCTGCTTTTCACGCCATTTTTGCAAACGGTGTATGAAAACAGGCTACTCCAATCTATTTTTTGGGCTCTAATGTGGGGTAGCTAATAGAGAGTAGCTATCAGTATTCTGGAGAGGGTAATGAAAGGGGTAAAATTGGCCAAAATACTCGGTTTATCGTTTATGTATACTCACCTACGTGATGCCGCTTGTGTTTCACTATTTGGCATTATGCTGCTATAATATGTACGCAATGAATAACTCTACAAAACGTACAAAGATACTGGCTACTCTGGGGCCAGCCACCAACACACCAGAGAAAATAGAAGCTTTGATCCGGGCGGGTGCCAATGGCTTTCGTCTCAACTTTAGCCACGGCTCGTACGAAGAGCGGATTGATCAGATTGCGTGGATTCGCAAGGCAAGCGCTACTGTTGGTCGGACTGTTGCGATTTTGCAAGACTTGCAAGGGCCAAAGATTCGCCTCGGCGTACTAAAGGATAACCACTTCGACATTGCGGCAGGAGATGAAATCATCCTCGACCATGCGGTGGAAGAACACGATGGTAGCAACCGTCTGCCCATCCAATACAACCTTGCCGACAAGGTCAAGGTGGGCGAGCCCGTCTACCTCTTCGACGGCAAATTGCGTGGTGAGATGACCGAGCGCGTCAGCGACACTGCTATCAAGGTACGCCTGAGTAATGATGGCTTCTTGATGAGCCGCAAGGGGCTCAACCTACCCGACACCGACTTTGGTGGTGATATTCTGACGCCAAAGGACTTGGCTGATGTCGAATTTGGAGCAGACAAAGACATCGACTTCGTAGCGCTGAGCTTCATCCAGAGCGCGGAAGATATCAACAACCTACGCCAGATTTTGCTGAGCCATGGTTCGACCGCGCAGATTATTGCCAAGGTCGAGACCAAAGCAGCCATCGAGCCAGAGACACTCAAGGCAATCGTCAAGGCCGCCGATGGTGTGATGGTTGCTCGTGGTGACCTTGCGGTCGAGACGAGCCCAGAGATTGTGCCAATCGTTGAGCGTGAAATCATCCGCCTCTGCCGCAAGTATGGCAAGCTCTCGATTGTTGCCACGCAGATGCTAGCCAGTATGGTGGATAACCCCGAGCCAACCCGGGCTGAAGTGAGCGACGTTGCAACTGCTGCTATCCTTGGGACAGATGTCGTGATGCTTTCTGACGAGACAGCCAATGGTGACTACCCAGTTGAGGCCGTTAAAATGATGGCTGACACCGTGCGCTACACTCAGTCGCGTTGGCCGATGAATGACATGCCCATCGAGGAGGGCCGCACCAACCGCCGGCTCAATGCGATCGCCCACGCTGCCGTTGACGTGGCACACAAGGTTGACGCAACAGTGATCGTTGCCGAGACGCATTCTGGTGCGACAGCAGCACGTATCGCTGCGTGTCGACCGGAGTTGCCAATTATTGCGGTGGCACCAGACCCCCGTGTGGCGCAGCAGCTTGCCTTGTCGTATGCAACGCGTAGCTTCGTCCGGCCCGACAGTCAGCAGCTTGGCAGCGACCTCACGCGCGAGTTGCTCAGCCAAGGTGCCTTTGGTGATGTATCGTCGGTCACCGCCGTTATCATCAGTGGTCGCCAGCCTGGTGCGACTGGTGGGACGGATACGCTGAGCGTCCGCACTTTCGAGCGCTAGACCCGCTGGAGCACCCTATAGAAACACCCACCTATCACTACGGTGGGTGTTTTTTGTTGGTGAAATAGAGGCAATCTGTGTATGCATCACCTGCCGATTGCAAGAGGGTATAGGTAGAGTACGAAGTATGTCGAGCTGTTTGTCACGAAAATTTAGTGTATTCTATAGGGATATAGAGTAGCAGCAGGTCGTTTGCAGTAACTTCGCATGCTCTGTCGTTGTATATAATACATCGTATATGAAAAAAGTAGTGTAAAAATAACATCACACAGCATGAGCACTCCTTGTGAAGTCATCGACTAATCGACCAGAGGTAGGCTATTGCCGAGAGTGCAACACGATGGTATGAGTATGCGAATCAGCGCATTGATACTTCGCACCAAATGAGCAAGGTGAGTTGCACCACAATGTCAAATAAGCTACACTAGAGAAAACAACATAAGCGATACATTGTGGGCATACGATTGATCAACAACCGAGGTAGTATCCAAAACTCGATACGAGGCTCCGGTTCGTTGTATCAGGGTGTGGACTGGTGTGTACCACACAAAAATTGTAGCGCTTGTATAAAAACAAACAAAGGAAACCGTTCATGCCAGATATAGACTTCGACGAACTTGACCGCGCGGTGCACGACCTCATGCGCCAGTCTGGTCAGTTGCCAACAACGCCAGACAAACCGTCTGAAGCACCTGCCACCACACCAAGCAAAGATTCGGCCTCATCAAGCACCCAACAAGCTGCATCACCCCAACAAACAACGCCAGTAACAACTCCAGCTCGTCCTGAGGTAAGTGATGGTACGCAAAGTGCAAGCACCTCAAGTGTCCAGGATAATAACACCTCAACAGGTTCAGTGCAGCAGGCAGACTCACCAGATACTGCAACGCCAGCTAAGCAGTCACTTGCATTAGCACCTCGAGATAATACTAATAGCACTGATGAAACAGTGCAGACTGATGATAGTACCACAGCCACTGATACTACCTCTGCTACCGATACAAATAGTACACCAGCTCGCCGCCGTGGGGTGACGATCATGCCGCTGTCGCAACAAGCGGACGAAGCAGAGCCAGCAGGGGAGTCATATGAGCCAGTTGAACCTGAGCCAGCCGTTGACCGTGCCCGAGCGCTGTCGGAGTCGGTCGTTGCGTCGGAGCGCGAACCGGCTTCGATGCCTGCCAATCTAGAGCAAACTGATGCGGTGGATGATGCAGAATCAATTCAAGCGACCTCTGTTGATACAGCAACACCAATGCAGACGACGACAGATGACATGCCGTCTCAATCTCAGCCTGCAGCAGTTGTGACGGTTGACCCTGACGATATTATTACCCCAGCCAGCGATGACGACGATGAGGATGATGACGTATATGCTGATCGAGCCCAGTTCTTCGGCCGGTCGGCAGCGCGGCCGTTTGTTGCACCGCCAGACCGCGAGGCGACACCGGTAGATGATGTAGCATCTACAACAGATTCAGATACACCAGCATCTGCAGCAGAAACAGATAATGTAGCATCATCAATATCGAGCGACAATGTAGCGAGCGAGGAAACATCTGCTGCGGCTACAGAGGAAGAGACGCCAGCGACAATTGAGCAAATTGAGTCGGAGACGCCAACGATGCCGTACCAATTTGCGGGCGAAGACACCGAGGGTGATGACGAGGATGAAGCACTCGTTCGCCATCTCAATGAAGTGAATCAAGCACAAGATGATGCTGCTGAGCCAGCGCAAACATCCGTCGTTGATGATCTTGATGATGCTTTTGCTCCGCAACCACTGATTATCCCACCGCCAACAGAGAAGACGGACGACACTCCACTGTCTTCTGTCGAAACGGCAGTGCAGCCAGCGGATGATGTGTATACGGCTAATGATGCACCTGCCGCCGCACCACAGGATGAGCCAGATAATACAACCAGTGTGAGCAATACCGATAACGCCAATGACGACCAGTTGCTCTATGCACCAGAAACATCTGCAGGCACAGATATGCCAGTAGCGCTGAGTGGTGATGATACCTCTGATAGTGAGGTAGTACAGCCGCTTGACCAGTCGCTTGACGAGCCAGCATGGCCTGAGCTGCAATATGATGAATCGGGCAATATACCAGGTGTGCAAGCCTCTGATATAGACCACGCTACACCTGCGTGGCCAGAGGTGACAACAGACAGTACGAGCGTTGCAGATGATAGCCAGACGGCAGCTCAGGTGGCTGATGCAGATATGCTGAGTGAGCACGTGTCGTTTGGTGACGAGGGCATGCCCTGGCAGGATGAACTCGCCGCTCCATCTACTCAATCGCACGTCGATGATGTCGCTCCAGCAGAATTACTAACGGCCGAGCGTGCCATACCCGATGCAGCAGTGGCTAATGACAACCCATCGCCACAGCCAGAGGAGACGCGCACTGAGGATGCTATGCCAGAAGCTCGCGTCGATCGCCCATTACCACTCCTTAGTACGTATAATGAGCATCGGGCAGCTCCTGAACCACACTTTGATGCTCTACCGTTGTCTGATTCGCAAGAGGAAGCGAATGCTATTGATGTAGCTGATGTCGATCAGAATACGAATGACACCGCGCAAAGCACGGCAGCAATGCAGGTGTCAGATACTCCTGATGGCCAACCGGAGCAGCTATATGCACCCGCTACACCACTGTTTGCCCCGGCTGACGATGTCGTAGCCAAGGCGCAGCAGATTATTGCTGCTCGCCCTGAGACATCCACCAATGATACACCAACACCTCCGCAAGAAGAAGAGGACACGCCAAAGAATGCGCCCGATGTCGTGCCAATCACGCTTTCTCGGCCAGTCGACCAACAGGCTAAGCCGTCAGTTGCTGATGTATCATCCGCGCATACTAAAGACGAGACAGCGCCAGCTGAGCCAGATGATGAAGCAACAGCTAGCTCAGCTATTCAACGTCCGCGTGGTCGCTTTATGGATATCGTGGGTGGAGCAGCCCCGGTTGCTGCAGCTGCCCAAACGGCTCGCCCGCGAGTGCGCCGCCAAGGTGCGGTAGTTGAGCCGCTGACAAGTAGTGTACCAGTGGTTGGCATGGATATTCGTCCTGCGCCTGGGCATGAGCTAGCGCAGCATCACGCAGGAGCAGTATCGATTACTCCTTCGGCAAGTGATGAAGCTAAAGCATCTGATGTAGCAACGCCTGATGGAGCGCCATCTGCAGATGCGCTCGACCTCCAGCCTGGCGATGAAAAGCCGCTGAGCTACACACCATTCTTACCTGATGCCGAGACCAAGGTCGATAAGCGCCCACTGGGTGGTGCTGATACGCTGGTGGGTGATACACCAACATTGGCCGATACTACTCCGATGGGGATGTATCATGATGAGCCTGGCGCATTCGGCATAGCTCCGGCTGATAATAACGAGCCAGCGGTACCGCCACATCTTTTTGCACCGCATGATGAGCATGCCTCAGCTGAGCAATTCATTGATGCGCTGACAGATACGAGCGAGAATGCGCCATCACTTTATCCGGCCGATGATCACTACCCACTACCCGAGCAAGATACACCAGAGACTGCTACGGCGGATCATGAGCCCATGTACCAGCTAGAGGATCACTACGGTGCTGACCGGTCGCTCTACCCGGATGAACCAGCCGACTCTCATGAGGCATCGGCTGATGGAGCAGGACCGCAGTTTGCAGAAGATGAGATTGACCTGAGCCTGCCTGTGCCTGGCCCTGGTGAGCCAGATATCGACTACTACGGCGAAGCAGAGCGAGTCGAGGCAGAGCCAATGACAGTGGAGACTGAGTGGGATGATGGGCCAGATGTGAGCGACCAAGCACATGTCAATACCATCGAAGAAGCGGCTGCCACTACCCAAAATGGCGACACTGCGCTCGCTCTCCACCAAGCACTTCAGGAAGAGAACGAAGGCAATGTCGTTGCACCAATCTACAGCGCCGAGGAATTTACTCACGCGCCAAAGAAGTCGCGCCGCCGCCCCGAGCAAGCTGCTGGCTGGATTTGGCTGCTGTGGATCGTCATGCTGTTAGCGCTTGGTGCTGGCCTTGGCGCGGTCTATTACACACTCTTTACCTAGCATCAGTGCAGCGGCATCCGGTATAATAGGCTACTATGGATATACTTGATGGATTGAACGACGCCCAGCGTTCGGCAGTGGTGGCACTTGATGGCCCAGTCTTGATTCTCGCAGGAGCGGGCAGCGGCAAGACAAAAACACTCACGCACCGCATTGCCTACCTCCTAACCGAGCAAGGTGTCTGGCCCAATGAAGTCTTGGCCGTCACCTTCACCAACAAAGCAGCCCGCGAGATGCGCCAGCGCCTCTGGCAGATTGCCGGGCACACCCAGGCAAGCTCGCCTCACATGCCCCAAACCGACCAACCACCTCGCTCCTTTATGCCGTGGATGGGGACATTCCATGGTATTTGTGTGCGGATCTTGCGGCGTGATGGTGCGGCTATCAGCATTCCACCAAATTTCGTGATTTATGACGAAGACGACCGTCAAGGGCTCATCAAACAAGCGATGAAGCAGCTTTCCATTGGTACAGACAAGCTCAAGCCGCGTGCTGCCAGTGCAGCAATTAGCAAAGCTAAGAATCAACTCCTCTCGCCCAGCGACTATGCAGCCAGTGCGCGGTTTCCCTTCCAGCAGGCAGTGGCAGAGATCTACCAGCTGTATGAGCAGCTGCTGGCCGATGCTGGTGCGCTCGATTTTGACGACCTTCTGCTCGAGACGGTACGCCTCCTGCGTGACCACTCGGCGGTGCGTCAGCGCTACCAAGCGCAATTTAAGCACATTCTTGTTGATGAGTATCAGGACACAAATGCTGCGCAGTATCAGATCATCAAGCTGCTAGTCAACTCACACCGCAATATCTGCGTGGTAGGGGATGACTGGCAGTCGATCTATAGCTGGCGTGGCGCGGATTTTACGAATATTCTCAACTTCGAGCGCGATTTCCCAGGGGCGCTGGTGGTAAAGCTTGAGCAAAATTATCGCTCGACAGGGGCCATTCTCGAAGCTGCTGGCAATGTGATTAACAAAAATCAGCAGCGGACGGATAAAACCCTCTGGACGGCAGCAGGCCCAGGTGCACCAGTGCAAGTACAAGCTGCCTATGATGAGGCAGAGGAGGCATATATCATTGCGAGCCAGATTGCTACGCAGGTGGCGACCGGTGAGCGCGACTATAGCGACTTTGCTGTCTTGTATCGTACCAATGCACAGAGCTATGCCTTTGAGCGAGCTTTCAACCAGCACCGCGTGCCGTACCAGTTGGTTGGTGGAGTGCGATTTTATGATCGTAAGGAGATTAAGGATATCTTGGCCTATCTGCGCCTTATCTACCAGCCAAATGACCGTGTGAGTTTTAGCCGGATCGCTAATGTACCAACGCGGGGAATTGGAGCAACAAGCCTGGAGAAATTCCTCATCTGGCAGGGCACTAGCGGGCTCGATATCATTAGTGCGCTGGTTAATGCCAGCCAGGCAGCGACACTGACGAAGCGGGCGCAGACTACTCTGACGCAGCTGGGTCAGTTGTTACGCGGCTTCCAAGCGCAGGTCGAGGCTGCGGCTGATCCAAGCCAGCTAATTGATGATGTGATTACCAAGACGGGCTACCGCAATTATATCCTCGATGGTTCGCCTCAGGCTGATGATCGCGAGGCTAACCTCAGTGCATTATTGTCTGATGCGCAGGCCTTTGCCAGCATGCCAGACTTTCTTGAAGAAGTTGCGCTTATGTCTTCGGCCGATCAAGCGACGGGTGCGCACAGTGTGACGCTTATGACGCTCCACGCTGCCAAGGGGCTGGAGTTTTCGGTGGTGTATATGGTGGGGCTTGAGGATGGATTGTTTCCTAGTGCTAGGGCGCTCGAGGAGGGGCCAGCCGCACTCGAAGAGGAGCGTCGCCTCTGTTATGTCGGGATGACACGCGCTCGGCAGGAGCTCTATATGAGCTATGCGCAGAGTCGCTTGCAATTTGGTAGCCGCAGCTACAACAGCCCATCACGCTTTCTTGACGATATGGGCATGAGCCTGTCGATGGTGCATACCGAACCAGCTACACCAGTGTATGACGACGCGTTGGATGAGGTCATGCCGTATGAGATTGGCGATATGGTACGGTCGCTCCAGTTTGGCGATGGTGAGGTGATCGACATCGATGGTATGGCAGTGAGTGTGCGCTTCGCAAATGGCTCTACCAAGAAGCTCAATGTGCAATATGCTCGCCTTGAGAAAATTACTCCCTAGAACTACCCGCCATCGGCCAAAAAATGCTATACTAAAAAAATGAAAAACACACTTGTAAAGCAGCTGCGCCGCCTCTTGCCCGCAGCGATGATCCACACTCTCGAAGAAGCATATCGGCGGAGCCGTATTGCCCTGGTGGCAGCCCGCTATGGCAACCCGGCCAAGCATCTGCGTGTTATTGCCGTGACAGGCACGAATGGTAAAACGACCACCGTTAATTACATCAATGAGATCCTTAAAGCCAATGGCCGCCGCACAGCAATGTTCTCCACGGCACTGATCGAGGTGGCAGGTCAGCGTCAGCTCAACGACCTCAATGCGACAGTCGGCTCTACCGCGCGGATGCAGCAGTTCTTTGCCGAGGCTAAGCGAGCCAATGTGGACTTCGTCGTGTTAGAAATTACCAGTCACGCGCTTGATCAACATAAGCTTGATGGTGTGCCAGTTGAAGTTGCAGTCATGACTAACCTCACCCAAGATCACCTCGACTACCATAAGACGATGGAGCGCTATGCCGCCGCCAAGGGCAAACTCTTTGCCCGGAAGCCGCGCTTTATTGTGCTCAACCGTGATGACGAATGGTTTCCATTCTTTGATAAATACACGGCGCGTGAGCAGAAGATTACTTATGGTCAAGATGCAGCTGCCACAGCTCGGATTACGCAGGCAGCGACCCGCAAAGTGGGCGGCAGTGCAACGGTGCTTCTTGATGGCGCGACAAAGCTACCACTGACAACACATCTTCCGGGGATATTTAATATTTACAACATGACAGCTGCAGCGGCTGCTTGCCAATTGCTGGGCGTGGTGCCAGCGGACATTGCTCAGGGCGTGGCTAACCTAACTGGCGTGCCAGGGCGCTTCGAGCGTGTACCGGTGGATACGCCATACGATGTGGTAGTCGATTATGCCCATACCCCTGATGCGCTTGAGAAGCTACTGACCTCAGCACGGGCCATCGCCAAGCAGCGTATCATCTTGGTCTTTGGTGCGACGGGCGATCGCGACAAGGCGAAGCGGCCCATTATGGGTGAGATTGCTGCTCGCCTGGCTGACCAGATCATCGTCACCGACGAGGAGAGCTACAACGAAGAGCCAGCTGGCATCCGCCAGGCAATCCTGCGCGGCATCCACCAGGCTGGCGGGGCAGATCACACCAAGGAGATTGCCGACCGGCGCGAGGCCATTGCCCAGGCGCTCGCCATCGCCCAGGCAGGCGATACCATTCTTATCACTGGTATGGGCCATGAACAATTCCGTATCATCAACGGCCAGCGCCAACCGTGGAATGACGCGGCAGTAGTGCGAAGTTTGGTTGCTGAGCATAAGTAGTAGCGGCATTTCGACCCCTGATATAATGAGGTTTTAAGGCGGGCTTTTACAGGCTATCCACTAGCTTTTTTGCCCGCATTTTGCTATACTACATCGTAGCGTATATTGCTACGCAGATTATGATACAGTCTATTCCATTTTTGAAATTTCTCTCGCCACGCAATCTTGCTATCGCTGGTATGGTTGCACTGGTTGGTGTTGGCTTGTGGCGGATTCCGTCTGTCCATGCAGTGTCGCGCCAGCCAGGTAGTGGTGAGCATATTATCACATTGCACGAAGGCACGGCCAAGCGCGGGTTCTACACCAAGGCGACTACCTTGCGTGATGCGTTGCGTGAGGCGAATGTGCGGCTGGATAGCAAAGACCGCACTGAACCTGAGCTTGATACACCACTAGAGAGTGCCTCGTACGAAGTAAACATCTATCGAGCGCGACCAGTGGTGATTCGCGATGGTGGGGCAGATACGAAGCTTATTACCGCTTATCGCACAGGCAAGCAGATTGCTGAGCAAGCAGGCATTCCACTGCACGATGAAGACCAGGCGGTACTCGCTCGCTCGCGCGATATCATTGCTGATGGGGCGGCAGAGGTGATGACAATCCGCCGCGCAACGCCCTTTACCCTTGTATTTTATGGCAAAACCATCCAGGCATACACGATGGAGAAGACGGTCGGTGCAATGCTTAAGGCTAAGAAAATCACTCTAGGCGCTGATGATACGCTATCAGTGCCAGCCAACGCACCACTGACGGCTGGTATGACGGTAGAGCTCTGGCGTAATGGCAAGCAGACGGTGACGGTAGAGGAAGAAGTCGACTTCAAGACAGAGGAGATCAAGGACGCCGACCGCGAGCGTGGCAAAAAAGAAGTCAAGACCGAGGGCAAAAAAGGCAAGAAGGCCGTGACGTACGAGATTATTATGAAGAATGGCCGCGAAGAGTCGCGCAAGCAGCTCAGTAGTGTGGTGACGCAAGAGCCAGTTAATCGGGTAGAGATCGTCGGGACAAAGAAGAAGTCAGTCGATACTACCTTTAGTGGTGACTTTGCGGGGGCGCTAGCGAAGCTACGTAGCTGTGAGGGGAGTTATACCTCCAACACTGGAAATGGTTACTACGGTGCGTACCAATTTGACATCAAGACCTGGGGTGGCTTTGGTGGCTACGCCAATGCAGCAGAAGCACCACCAGAGGTCCAAGACCAAAAAGCTTGGGAGACGTACCAGCGTCGTGGCTGGCAGCCCTGGCCAACCTGTAAGAATAAGATGGGGCTGCAAGACATCTACCGCTAGCAGCTAAGCAAGAGAAGTGAGATGATTACGAAGAGCCTCCATCGCTTGTGGCAGCATCGTCAGCCGATGATTGCCTGCTTGCTGGGGCTGAGTGTCATAAGCGGCCTTGTCGTGGCAAGCTATGCTTCGGCCCAGAGCCCATCAGCAGTGCCAGCTCGACTTGTTACTGTGGTAGAGAACGGTCGAGAGCGTGCTGTGTACTCGACTGCTTCGTCTGTGCGGGAGCTCATCGCTACCTCAGGTATGAAGATCGATGCCTCGCACGACTCTGTCTCACCTCACCTTGATGCATCGCTTGCGCAAGCAGCGCCAACAGTGACAATCCAGCGTGCTCGGTTAGTCACTGTGATAGATGGTAAGAAACGTTCTCGTGTGCTCACCGCAGCACAAACGCCGCAGGACATTGCCAAGGCGGCTGGTACGGTACTCTACCGCGAGGATAGAGTCAGCTTCCAGACACCTGGCAACATTGCACTGGACGGGCCAAGCGAGATGATGACTATTCACCGCGCACCAACGCATACAGTGACAGCGGAGGAGCCGATTGCATTTGCGACTGAGACAATCAAAGATAAGCAGCAATTCATCGGTAGCAAAACAATTAAGCGAGCTGGCCAGCCAGGCATGCGCCGCTTAACCTATACAGTCGAGATGAAGGATGGTGCTGAGGTGCAACGCCGCTTGACAGCGCAAACAGTGGTACAGCAGCCGACTGCGCAAGTAGAAGTAGTTGGGACAAAGCCTAAGAATCCATTGACGAAGAGCAAGGGTGCGCATCACTTTACTGACAGCAAAGGGGTGAGCCACCGCGAGACATACTATGATTTGCCGATGAATGGTGCCATGCGTAACTGTGGTGGTGGTACCTATACCATTCGCGATGATGGTGCTAAGGTCGATAAAGACGGCTACATTCTTGTGGCGGCGAATTATCGCAATTACCCGCGCTGCTCGGTGGTTGAGACGAGCATGGGCCCAGGCAAAGTGTATGATACTGGCAGCTTTGCCACCAAGCATCCGCACGGCTTTGACCTCGCGACAGACTGGACGAAGGCGGACGGGAAGTAGATACCTGTAATTTCTAGCAAACAGTTCGCTATTGTTGAGGAAATTTTGATATAATTTCTTTTTTTAATTCATGTGTGAGTAGGGTAACATCACGTATATACCTCAACATCTTGTGCAGTCTATCCCCAATTAGACCCGGAGAGTATTGATGCGCGCCGTATACCTGAAAATTCTCAAGAGATATTCTAATGATTTCTATAATCTGCTGATCTGTTAGCCTGTCCAAATATTGCATTAGTTCAGCCAGAATCTCTCTTGACCGGTCGAAGTTGTGACTTCCTCTTAACTCATTAATGAGCAGATCTTGACGATAGTTTGGTTCATCTAATTTAATTTCCGGGAATTCTTCCTTAAAAAATGAAGATAGATTTTTATAGAGTGTAATGGTCGACTTTTTTCTTTCCTCCCACTCCATAAGAAGGAATTGACTCATTTTAGAGTTATCAAAAGAAGAGATCCAGTCTCCATCGTTTGTGATAAATATCAAATTTTCTCCGTCCGGTATAGCCTTGAGTAAATGTTCCCAATGTAGTGCATCACCTAAACTGCCTTGTTTACCAGGAGGATCTCCGCGTGCAAGTCTTTTTTGTGCGTTAGTATAAACCTCGTCAGATAAAGTAACTGGCTGAGAAAAGAGTGCGCCTACAAGACTATCTGCTTGTAATTTATATCCTTTTGCATCATTAATTATTTTATCTCTAAGTGCTTCATAATCTTTCTTAAAGTCATTAAATAATTGTTTCAATTGGTTTGCCTCTTGAGAGTATTGAGAAGCAAGCCGTGGAATTGTAAAGTTAGACAAATTAAACTGTGGGCTATCTAGAGTTTGTTTTATTTTGTTCTCTCGATTGCGATAGAACTCATTTCGTATTTGGGTGTTTATGTACAGACTTAGTTTGCTTGATTTCTGCAAATCTACCAGAGCTTGTAGTCTCTTAATGTCGTCCTTACTGTAATCGTACAAATTTAAATAGATGTTGGTATCGATAAATATGTGTTTCACAGAATGCCCTTATAATCTTGATTCAACATTAATCTTAACACAGATTGTTAATACGGTTTATATAGTTAATCCCTGGTATAATACAATCATGGCATTACAAAATAAAAAATCTCTGGGGCAGCATTGGCTCAAAGACCCGGATATGCTGGCGGCGATTGCCGATGCGGCAGCGCTGACCCCTGATGATACAGTATTGGAGATTGGCCCGGGACTTGGCACATTGACAAGCCGGCTCCTTGCTCGGGCAGGCAGGGTAACCGCGGTAGAGTACGACGCCGACCTCGCGCGCAAACTACCAGGGCAATTCCCTGGCAAGCAGTTAACGGTTGTACACGAAGATATTCTGCAGTTTGACCTTAGTCAGCTTCCCGCTGACTATGTCGTGGTAGCAAATGTGCCGTATTATATTACGAGCAAGATTGTCCAAAAGCTGCTGACGGCGGAGAATAAGCCGCGCCGCACAGTACTGCTGGTGCAGAAGGAGGTGGCTGAGCGAATTGCCGCTGAGCCCGGCGCAATGAGCCTATTGGGAGTGAGCGCTCAGCTCTATGCTGAGGCGAAGCAAGGCCCAGTGGTACCGCGCCAATTCTTTGTGCCACCGCCCAAGGTAGATTCGCAGGTAGTGGTGCTCGAGACGCGTGCTCAGCCTCTCGTGTCGCCAGCAGACGAAAAGGATTTCTTCCGCGTGGTACGGGCGGGCTTTGTAGCGAAGCGCAAGAAGCTGCGCAGCGCACTTGCGGCGGGCCTTGCACTAGACAAGACAGAAGTGGAGACGATGCTGCAACACGCTGGTATATCGCCAGACTGGCGGGCAGAGGATGTGTCGATTGCCCAATGGCTCGCTATTATGCAGGAGTGGCGCGCGCGATGATCCGGGCTGATCAGCCTACTTGCTTTCCATCAGAACTTCTCGTTAGCGTGTCATCGAGCAGTGATGGCACAATGCTTGACCGCACGTTAGGCGAGATACATCACCCGCAGGTGGTAGCACACCGACAGGCCTTTTGCCAGGCGAGCGGGGCCGCATATACGGATGTGGTGTATCAGCGGGTTGTCTATGGCGCAGGCCGTAACTATGACCAGCTCTGCGAGGTGGATAGCGCTGCGACAACTCACCACACTGCCGAGGTGGTAGCGGACGGCCTCGTGTCGCGCTCGCCTGGAGTGGGGTTGCTGTTGCCAGTGGCCGATTGCGTGGCGACGGTGCTATATGACCCAGTGCAGCGGGTGCTCGCGCTATTGCATCTGGGGCGGCATTCGACACTCTCACCACTGCTTGTTCGGACAATTGATCGCCTCGTCCACGAAGGCTCTCGGGCGGAAGATATCATTGTTTGGATGAGCCCAAGTGCGCAGCGGCAGAGCTATGTGATGCAGTATTTTAACCAGGCAACTGACCCAGCTTGGCAGCCCTTTTGCTCGCACGAAGCTGATGGTATCCATCTTGACTTGCCGGGCTTTAATGCTGCTGTGTGCCAGCGCGCCGGCATTGCGCCGCACAATATCCACACCTCGCCTGTCGATACAGTAACAAACCCTGAGTACTTCTCGCACACAGCGGGTGACACTGGTGGGCGGTTTGCCGTGCTGGCAATGATGCGGGGGAATTAATAGCAATCCGCAGATAAACGAACGTCAAACTCCTCCGCGGTATGGCTGCGTTCATACCTTGCAATATATAATTACATCAGCTATTCTGTGATAAGAAAAGTTTTGTCCATCGATTGGCTGTGGTGGATGCAAGAGAAGGAGTGCAAGCATGGGATGGTTTAAGAATTCGTTTGGCATTGGGGCTGGTGTAACGCTGGGAGATATGGCGGCTCAGACCGGTGTTGCTATGGCAGTTGATATTATTGATGGATCGACCAAGAAGCTGCAGGACGACTATCGCATAGAGCATTTTGACCCAATTGTCCGCGACGATATTTCGCACATTATTGCACGTGGCGCGCTGAGTGAGATGTCATATCCCTTTCCTACTGAGCTCGATTCCAATGCGAAGGCCGCGCAGCAGCCAGGGGAGAAGAGTAGCTTCGTGCAGCGGCACAAAATCGCCGTTGGTATAACTGGTGCGCTTGTGCTGGTGGCAATATGCAACCCCAAGCAAAGCGCCATCGTATTGCTTATTGGGCTGTGGCTGCTGATTGTTACCGTTGGCATCACCATATTCAAAAAAGCGAGCCGCACTGCCACAGGCATGATGGTTGGTGCGCTCAGTGCACCAAGGGAGCAGCTTATCAAGGATGGCCAGCAGTATTGGCGTATTCGCGAATATGTGCGCCAAGCCCTGGCTCTAGCTGAGCTCAGCCCACAAGATGCTGTGCTGAAGCTGAGCCACACCCAGCTTGGGCAGCAATTCCCAGACACAGTGGAAGAGATTGAGGCAAACGCCTTTTACTACAAGCAAAAACTGCAGCAATAAGCAAATAGAAGGAGCAACCCATGCGCATTATCAAACGTCCAGCAACCACCATCCCTAAAGAATCTGCCCACGGCGGCAGTGGAGCACGCAAAGTCTATGTGTCGGCTGAGTACGCCACGAGCCCATATTGCGAGGCGATCACCCATGGTTGGCTGCCTGCAGGAGCGACCTTTGACTGGCATGTGATGCCCCGGCCGATTCCTTAACTGCTTTAATGTTGCATATAAATCCAGCGGTGTTGGTGTATGAGAGATGGCCGTTGGTTCTGGGATATTTCTGGGTTGCATTTGTGTTGCGCGGAGTTGTACAGTCATAATAGCTATTATTGTAGCATCTTTAATTTTTATGCGTGAGGTCTTCGCCTAGCTTATCACGCAGCTTTGCTGGCACAGGATAGCCTTTCTCCCGGAGCTTAGTGAGAATGCGTATCTGCTGCTCAGATGAATAATATACGGTTGGGCGTCGACCTTGCTCTTTGCGCGTTGTGCCGGTCAGACTGTCCTCGCCTTCGGATTTTTCTTGATTAAGGGCGGCAATAGCTCGTCGCACTGTCATGTCGTGCACACCAAGTGCTCTGGCGAGTTGCGGGCAGGTCATTTCTTCTTCTTGTGGAGGGAGGAGTGTGTGGGTGTCGGCGTTGTGGGGGCGAAAATGCCCTTGGAGGCTCAGAAGTTGTTTGGGTGTGATGAATGGGCGCATCGAATTGCCGCGTGGAGCGACAATGATCTCGCCGATCTTCTGGATGACCTGAGGATTCCTCAACGCTTTCTCGACCGCATACGGTGTTATATCAAGGTAGCGAGAAGCCTGGCCAACAGATATAAGTGGCTCTGGGCGATGATGATAGACGCCATGGAGCCAGCTGTTGTTAGTCTGGTCGGCAGCGATACGCTGGTGCACATCAGCAAGTGGGCTCGTGAGTGCATCATACATATACCAGGCAAAATGATGATCGGTCGATAGAGCAACACCACACGTCTCATCTTGCACGAGCTCAGCAAGATCGTGTTTCCTATACTCATGCAATGGTTGATAGCTATTGCCCTGAGCCTGTGCGGCTTGTTCTACAGCTGGAGTATCAAAAACAAAGGCAACATCTGGATAGGTGATAACGGTGCGAGCAGGCTGGGTGTCATGTGGTTGGATGGTTGCAATAAAGCGAAGGAGTTGCTGCGATGCAGATGTTTCTTGAATATGTTGTGACATATATGCCTGCGCCGGGTCGTGAATAGAAAGGCCAAGGTCATTCTCAAGCAAGAAGCGCAGAAGTTTGTGCAAGTCGTTGAGCTTTTCTGCTTGGGCGATATAGCTGCCAAGTATCTCGGGTGATTGTGTTGATCGCTGGGGTATTTCCATACGTACTACCATACTATAGCATAGGTAGTGGGAGTGTGTATTTAATCTAAATGCTTAGTGAACCGTTGTACCAAGTGATCGCCCCAGAACTTGCTCAGCTTGCCGAGGCGAGAGGTGGTAGCCTCGCTTGTGAGATGGCTGACCATTCTCGAGCTGTGTACGATATTGTTTGGGTGTTATATTAAGGGCTTTTATAGCTTTGTTGATAGTGGGCCGCGTTGCACGGAGGCTCTTAGCGACGTCCTTGCAAGGCAGGTATCCCTCTGGCGCAACGCCAAAGAGCCCTGCTTCACGTGCCCAGTTCTCAATCTTCCGCTGGTCGGTGGGTGAGTAGTAGCAGTATGATAGCCCAGTAGCTTTTTGATATTCCTCCCCTTGGATGTTAGCGCCAGCACCGTTAAGCTCGTCAATGATACGCCGCACTGTATTGCCGCTAACGCTTAACTTTTTGGCGATGCCATGTAGTGTGCGATACCCCTCTGGTGGTGGGGTAGACTGGAGATGCTCGGCGAGGATTGCTACTTGGTGTGGCGTAAGGAGATGTTGCAACTCTGTGCCGCGCTGGGCGGTAGCGATTTTGCCAAGTTTTTCATAAATTGCAGGGTCGTCCAGTGCCTTCTCAATGGTTTGTGGGGCAATACCAAGCTCTCCGGCAGCACGGTGGATGGTTACTTTACCAAGTGAGCGCCGGGTTTGAGCTATATGGTGCTGCTGCTCCAGCTCCATAACCTCAGTGATGCGCGCCCGGGCATCGGCAATCGGATGAGTGAGCGCATCGACCATGCTCGCCGTAAAGCGCTGGCCATGAGGGAGCTCTAGGCCGCAGGCTGGGTCTTGTTTGATGAGATATAGCAACTCCTCCTTTGTATGGCTTTCAAGCGACCCATGCTGCTCAGGACGATACTGCTGCGTCGCGTGCGTATCGAGCACAAGCGTGATGTCGGGGTAGATAGCCACCGTCCGGCCTGGTTGCTGGTACTCCTGACGTGGCGGTATTGTTATCATGTAGTGAGCGGAGTTGACTAATGCTTCTGTGTCGCTATGCTCAGAAGAAATAGATACATCACGCGTGTCATAGCCAAGGTCATTCGCGAGCAAAAATAACAAGTACTGGCGGTCTTTCTCCAGCTGCGCTGTCCGCTTATTGTCTGGCGAGTGCTCGGGAGGGTGGGATGATGAGCGATGTTCCATAACAGAGTAGTGTATTATATAGTATAGATTGCAATATTGTCAACAATATGACTGAACACTAGTATGTCATACCAAAACGTGGTACGATACAAACACGTTAACGCTAAAGAGAAATCTATAAAGAAAATATGAGGTACTATGAACGCAGACCAATCATCGACTCAGCCAGCAGAAGCGCCGAAGCCTATTAATGGTGCACAACTCGTCTCACTTATTAATGCCCTACGTAAGCTCCCCTGGCCAATGATGTATGAGGTGTATGATAGTCTCGTCCAAGAGCTGGGTTGGCAGCTCGTCAAGCCACGTGAGCAAGAGCCACAGACGGGGCACGAGCAGTGTATGCACTACGATGGTCACATGCCACTGCTTGCTACAATAGAAAATGACGTTGTAACGTCGGTGGCGAGTAGTCCAGTCATCGATGTAATTCACCAATTACCAGCAGACACGTGCCGCGCACTCTACGACGAATACTGCGCAGCTGGCACAGCGGCCTGGGGCTGGCCGACCGATGTACGACACACAGGTCATCTCACTGGTACGATGTGGAAGGGTTTTGCTCCACAAACACCAGCTTCGTGGGAGTACGTTAGTATCAACCTCAACGAGGAGGATAAGACAATCATGTTTGTCCTTGCTAGCGAGCAGACTGGTGCACCGTCCGATGGCGCCCGCCGCCCGCGCACGATTCGTCCCTATCCTGGCCCTGATCCATTGCCGCGCCTGGAGAGTGAGCTGCATGAGGAGACATACTTCTCTCCAGAGCAATTCACCGCCTGGATCGATCGCATCCTGCACCAGCCATGGCCCCTGTCTTTGCAGCAGCTTGATACCACAATGCAGAGCCAGGGTTGGCAGCTCATGAAGCAAGAGGAAAATACCTGGTGGTATTATGATGGGCCGCTGCGGGTTATGGTGTCTGGCGAGGGTAACACTGTATCTATGGTAGTGGTATGGTTTGCCAATGGTTCACCCACAGCAGCCTGTCTTGACCTCTATCGCCAATATAGGCAGGCTGGGCAGGAAGCCTGGGGTGAGCCAGGCGACGAGGTGGACGAAGCCGAGCATGCCGCAGAAGGTCTTGCTATCTCAACCGTCTGGATGAACGACCAGGACGACACCATCACCCTGATGCAGAGCACGGATAAGCTCTATGTGCTGATTGATATCGCCAAGCGGCAGCAGCCCAAGACACCCTAACTCGCCCCATGCTATAATACCCCTATGACCAAACAACACGCCTACATCACCACTGCTATTCCTTATGTCAACGGTAAGCCGCATATTGGCAATGCGCTCGACTATCTCCTGGCCGATATCTGGGCGCGCTATCAGAGGCAAAATGGCCACGAGGTGCGCTTCCAAGTTGGCACAGACGAGCATGGCAACAAGATTGCTGCCAAGGCTCAGGCGAATGGGCTCGATCCGCAGGGTTATGTGGACAGTATGTATGGCAACTTCAAAGTCTTGATGGAGGCAGTTGGCGCAGAATACACTGACTTTATCCGCACGACTGACCCACACCACGTTGCAGCAGTGCAGTACATCTGGCAGCGGCTTGCTCAGGCGGGGCTGATCTACAAGCACACCTATGAGGGCTGGTACTGCGTGGGGCATGAGGCATTCTTTACCGACAAGGAAGTCCACGAGACAAATGGCATATGTCCTGATCATCAAACACCGTATGAGCGCGTCTCAGAGGAGAACTACTACCTCAAAGCGAGTGCCTTTACCGAGCAGATTCGCCAAGCCATTACTGAGGGTCGGATGAAGATCGTACCTGAGTTCCGCAAGAATGAATTCCTCGAGCTTATCAAAAATGGCGTCCAAGACGTCTCGATTAGCCGCCCGCGTAAGACACTGAGCTGGGGTGTGCCAGTGCCAGGCGACGACAGCCAGGTGATGTACGTCTGGCTCGATGCCTTGGCCAATTACATTACGGTGCTGGGCTATCCGGACAGGGCAGAGTGGCAGGCATATTGGCCGGCTGATGTGCAAGTCATTGGCAAGGATATCTTGCGCTTCCATGCAGGGATCTGGCCCGCTATGCTGCTCGGGCTCGACCTCCCACTACCGAAGACACTGCTCGTCCACGGCTTTGTTCACGTTGGGGGTAGTAAGATGAGCAAGACAGTTGGCAATGTGGTCGACCCAATGGAGATTATCCAGAGCTATGGGGCTGATGCCTTCCGTTACTTCTTTGCTCGCCATATTCCTACCCAAGACGATGGGGACTTTACCTGGGAGAAATTTGAGAAGGCGTACAACGGCGAGCTCGGTAATGACCTTGGCAACCTTGTGCAGCGGGTGGCAGCCATGCTGACGCGTTACCAAGCGGGTGTCATTGGCGATGCGCCACAAGCCGAGCACGATATGACCATCTACCGCGACATGATGCAGCGACTGGAGTTTGACAAAGCACTCGATGAAGTATGGAGCTCTGTCCGCAGCCTCAACCAATACCTCGAGCGGGTTAAACCATGGGAGATCGCCAAGCGCCGCGCTACCGACCACGATGCCGAGTCGCACCTGAGTGAAGTCTTAGCCTATGCGGCCAGTACTTTGCTGCAGATTGCCGATGAGCTCGTGCCTTTCATGCCTGCCACCGCTCAGGCCATTCACACTATCTTTGGTACTGGCGTCGTGCCAGCCGACGTTCCACCGCTGTTCCCCAAGCGCTATATTCACACTCTCGACCCACGAGCCCGCGCAGCCTAACAAATAAAGGAGTAAGCTATGACAAGCGATACGATACATACTCTTGGCAGCACGCCACCCATGCCGCGCCTCATCGACTCGCACTGCCACCTGCACGATAGCGAGTTCTACGACGATGCAACGCGTGAGGCAGCCTACCAGCAGGCGGTTCAGGCCGGTATTGCCATGATCTGCGTCGGGACGGATGTGCGCAGCTCGCGTCAGGCAGTGCAGTTTGCCCTGGCACACGACCACTGTTATGCAGCGGTGGGTATTCATCCCCATGATGCCGAAGCAGCGGGTGAGACGGGCATTGTAGCCATCCGTGAGCTTCTCGCTGAGAAGCCACTCCGGCAGGGTCGACCCGTCATTGTCGGGGTCGGGGAGATTGGCCTAGATTATTTTTATGACAATAGCACCCGCCCAGCGCAGCAGCAGTGTCTCCAGGCGCAGCTGCAGCTCGCGGTGGAGTTTCAGCTGCCCGTTAGCTTCCACGTGCGTGACGAGAAGCAAGCTCATGGCGCGGTATGGCAAGACTTTTGGCCTATCTACGATGCCCAGCCAGTGCGCGGCGTTCTGCACAGCTTTACCGACACCCAGGCCCAGCTTGAGCAGGGCCGTGCTCGCGGCTTATCTATTGGCGTCAATGGCATCAGCACCTTCACAAAGGACAGTGCTCAGCAGCAGCTCTACACCGACCTCCCGCTCGATGCAATACTGCTTGAGACCGACGCTCCCTTCTTGACCCCGGTGCCCTTCCGTGGTAGAATCAATCTACCGGCTTATGTGGAGGAGGTAGCCCGCGACCAAGCAGCCAAGAAAGGCCTGTCCATCGCGCGCATCGCCACCGCCACAACGGCAAATGTACAAAGGTTATTTCATATATGAGCGGTGAGAGTTTCTTTCCAATAGATCACACAAAACAAAAGCCCGTCAGCCAGGGCAATTTTACGCAGGAGCAAAAACCACAACCAGGAGAGAACCGCTCTGGTATTATGTCGTATGAGGATCTCATGGCAGAACGGCGGGCGAAGCGTGTTGCAGCAGGACTTGCTGATGCTTTGCGTGCATATAATGGCACGACAAGGGATGAGAATAAGGGTAAGACGGTATCCCCAGAAGCAATTTATCGTGAGAATATACTCTATGCTGCACAGGTAACGAGTCTTGTGCTAGAAATGCGTAAAGATCAGCTTAGGACGAGTGGCAGCCAAGATGCGAGCAAGCTACTTGAAGAGAATAGTGGAATGACTGGTGTGAATAGTGCTCTTAAGGAGTCTTTTACTGCTGATGATGAGATTAATTCCGATTTTTGGAACAAAAAGATTGACGAAGAAGAAACTGGGCCGGATGATCGGTCGCACTGGGGGCTCGCTGCCTAGTGAAAAAGCCAAGCTCGCTCCTTGGCAAGGCCTATGCGCTGCTGGCGGGCGATACCAGTGTTGGTAAGTCGAAGAAGCGGCCGTTTAAGCGCTATACCGAGCGCGAGCTCATCACGCTCGAGAGCGAGATTGGAGCAGAGCTATTTGGCCCGGTCGAGAAGGGGCGGCACCGCGAATTCTTTTGCCTCGACGAAAAAACGTGGATCTGGCACGAAGAGTGGACAGACGAGAAGCGCCACATCCAGACTAATACCATCCGCTACGAGATTAACGACCAAGGCATCCTCAAAGCACAAGAGGGTGCTCGCTACAGCTACCTGATCGGTGATGAACTCCGTAATTTCGTTATGGCAACGCGCCTCTATTATGAGCGGGTAGCACGCGAGATTTACCGCGTTGACCCCAATACTGGCCAGCGTTTCGCCGATCCGGACTAGAATGCTATACTAATTGGAGTGAAACCAGAGATGATATATTGCGACCACGCAGCGGCTACGCCGATGGATGACCGTGTTTTGGCGGCGATGCAGCCTTACTTTGCAGAGCAGTTTTTTAACCCATCTAGCCCCTATGCGCCAGCAGTAGCGGTGCGGCAGGCCTATCGCCAGGCCAAGCACCGCCTTGCGGTGGCGCTTGGTGGCAAGCCAGATGAGATTATTATGACGGCGGGTGCAACGGAGTCGATTAACCTCATGTTTGCTGGCGTACATGGCCATGTGGTAACGGCAAATATAGAGCACCACGCTGTGTTGGCGGCAGCGCGCCAGCACGATGTGACAGTGGTAGAGGCTAATCCAAAGGGCGTGGTGACGCCCGAGGCGGTTGCTGGGGCGATCCGCCCAGAGACAGTACTCGTCAGTATTGCTCTGGCCAATAATGAGCTGGGGACAGTCCAGCCGTTGCGGGCGATCGCCGCAGTGGTAGCCCGTGAGCGCCAACGACGACTCGAAGCGGGTGAGCCGACGCCGCTCTACCTCCATAGTGATGCCTCGCAGGGGGCAGGCCAGCTCGATATTAATGTGGCACGCCTTGGTGTGGATGCACTGACGCTCAATGCGGGCAAGATATACGGCCCTAAGCAAGTTGGCCTTTTGTGGCTGGCTAGCCAGGTGCGGCTTGATCCGCTCATCGTTGGTGGCGGGCAAGAGCGTGGCCTGCGCAGTGGGACAGAGAATGTGGCTGGTGCGGTCGGCTTTGCAACGGCGCTTGAATATGCCCAAGCGCACCGCAAATCCGAGGCGCAGCGCCTCGAACATCTGCGCAACAGCATGCAGCGCACGCTATGTGAGCACATCCCCATGGCAGTTGTCTCGGGTGATATGAAGCATCGTTTGGCGGGCCATTTGCATATCTCGTTCCCGGGGGTGGATGCCGAGCGGCTGATTTTCTTGCTTGAGCGTGATGGTGTGCTCGTGGCAACTGGTAGTGCCTGTGCAGCCAATAAGGGGCTGCGCAGTCATGTCTTGACGGCGATTGGCCTACCACCAGAGGTAGCCGACGGAAGCCTGCGCATCAGCCTGGGGCGGCTCTCGACCGAGGAGAACTGCCAGCGTGCGGCGCAGTGCATCATTGCAGCAGTGCAGCGCGAGCAAGCGCGAGTGAAGGGGGCGCAGCGATGAAATTATTACGCTGGCTTGCGGGGATATTTATCGCCCTGACACTCCTGGTTTGGCTTGGTGGGCGTTGGCTGACACGCGACGACCTTGCCACCTGCCAAGCAGCCCCAAGCAGTGCTGAGCAGTGCCACGCCGCCGATGCCATTGTAGCAGTGAGTGGTGGCGATACCCAGGCCCGCACCGCCGAAGCGATTCGCCTCTACCAAAATGGCTGGGCGCGCTTCATCGTCTTCTCAGGTGCTGCCGCCGATAAGACTGGCCCTAGCAATGCCGAGGCAATGCGCCGCCAAGCCGTGGCGGCAGGTGTGCCCGACCGCGCTATCCTCACCGAGGAACTGAGCGAAACCACTCGCCAAAATGCCAAAAAAACTGGCCAGCTCCTCCGCCAAAAGAATCTTGACTCGATTATCCTCGTCACCAGTGCCTACCACTCGCGCCGCGTTGCGCTGGAGTTTGGCCAGTATGTGCCGCATATCGCCATGCGCAGCCACCCTGTCGCTACCGACCGGCAGTGGTCAGACACCTGGTGGCTCACGCCAAGTGGCTGGCAGCTGACAATCGAAGAGCTGGTAAAAATCGGCTGGTTTAAGGCGGTGCAACCATGACGCAGTGTGTCTTTGTCGGGATGAGTGGCGGGGTGGATAGCAGCCTCACCGCAGCGCTGCTGGTTGAGCAGGGTTACGACGTGACTGGTGTGTATATGAAAAACTGGAGCCAAGACCTACCCGGCATGCAGTGCCCCTGGGCGGAAGACTTGGCCGATGCCAAGCGGGTGGCAGTGCAGCTGGGTGTCGACTTTATCGTTTTTGATTTTGAGCATGACTACAAGCACAAGGTAGTAGACTACATGCTGGCTGAGTATCAAGCGGGGCGCACCCCCAACCCCGATATTATGTGCAATCAAGAAATTAAGTTTCGGCTCTTTCTCGATACAGCGCGCGAGCGTGGAGCCGACCTCATCGCTACGGGCCATTATGCACAGACTGGTGGTGTATATACGGAGGATGACAGCGCGGCGACTGGTCAAGAAGATTCATTCCAGCCTGATCGCCTCTACCGCGCCACCGACGCAGCAAAAGACCAGACCTACTTCCTCTACCGCGTGACAAGTGATGCCCTCCAGCATACGCTCTTCCCCCTTGGTGGCTACACCAAGCAGCAGGTGCGGCGCATGGCCAGTGAGCGTGGCCTCTGGACGGCGCGCAAACAGGAGTCGATGGGAGTGTGCTTCGTTGGCAACGTTGGTATGCGAGACTTCCTCAGCCAGTATGTGTCTACCCGCCCGGGCGATATTATCGACAAGCAAACGGGGGCGGTGCTGGGCCGGCACGATGGCGCAATTTTTTACACTCTGGGCCAGCGCCATGGGCTGGATGTCGGTGGTGGTTTGCCATACTATGTGGTGGGCAAGGATATGGCAGCAAATGTGGTATACGTGAGCCGCAATATGAATGACGAAGCGATGTGGCGCCATGATGTGCTGGTGGGCGATTTGCACTGGATTCACGGTGTGCCAGCGGTAGATGACCAGCTGACTGTCCGCCTACGCCACCGTGGCCAGCTGAGGCCATGCACGCTGCAGTATGACCCAACCCAGGCTCAAGCCACCCTCCACCTCAGTGACCCCGAGCGCGCCGTGGCGGCCGGCCAGTCAGCCGTGATCTACCGCGGGGCAGAGTGTCTTGGCGGAGGGATTGTTGTCGATTCCGTGGCTTTATAGCCGCTTTATTACCTCAATAATGAGTGCAAACAGAGAGGCTGTTCTGCATTCTGCAAGGCATATATACCCGATCACTAGGCGCTGTTCCGGAAACGACAACCGAGATTAATGCGCAAGAGGGTGTTATTACAACTAAAAACGGTGCACCGCAACCTCAGTAGCAGGTTTATTGACAAGCCAAATGGCAGTTTTGTATACTTACCCTAATAGGTAACCATAAGGGGGATTATTATGAGGGTTAAACAAACTCGCTCTCGAATGAGCGTTATTGTTGCGGTGGCGGTTGTCGTCGGCATTGGGCTTGCAGGGCCACAGCTTGTGGCGCATCAGGCGTATGCCGATGCTGATACAACCGCACCAGTCTTTACACCGGCCAAGCCAGAGAAGCTCGTGGCGCGAGCAGGCCGCTCAATTGCCGATGCTGTGCGTACTGTGGCAGCCAATGATGGGGCGGACGGAACAGGTGTTAATAGCGATGGCGTGGTTATCGACGCAAAAAACCTTGACCTTGCAAACCCAAAGCCAGGCACATATACAATCACCTATCGCGCGGTTGACAATGCCAACAATAAAGCAGAGGTAACGCGCGAGGTAGAGATCACAACTACTGAAAAGCTCGAAGCGAAGCTAGCTGAGCCGATGGTGCTGGATGGCTACAGCCCACACACCAGGGCGGAGGCAATATCCAAGCAGGTTATTGCCCGTGCCGTGGTGGCTGATGAGACATCTCCTCAGGCTGTAATCGACAAAGCAGTGCAAGAGCTCCAGCAAGCAATCGATGACCTCCGCGTCGACCACACCGACTACGACAAAGCCAAGCAAGAGCTTGCTGCCGCGCCAGCCTACGTCGCAGCAGACAAGGACGTTGCTGCAGCAGCGACAGAGGCAGATCGCCTCGCAAATCTCAAAGCAACCACAACGCCAGAACTTGCCAAAGCAACGAAGGCGCTCACCACTGCTATAGCTACAGCTATCCAGGAGGATCAAGCACGCCAAAAGACAGCCGCGCAAGCCGTTGATGCACTCGAAGCTAAGCCGGATCTTGCATTGCTTGCAACAACCCAAGCAGTGGTCGATACTGTCAAAGATAATGCAGCCAAGGTGGCACTGCAGCGACGGGTTGACGCAATCCGCACTGCGCTGCAACCACAACAACCACAGCAAGCTGCCGCCACACCCAAGACGGCAGCCCACACGCCCAAGCAGACGCATCCTGTAGCAGCTGCACTTGCCGACACTGGTGCCAACCTCTGGCTCCTTGGCGGGGCGGGCGTTGCTCTCATTGGTGGGGCAATTGGCCTGTGGCGTTATCGCAACAAGCTGTTCAAGCGTTAGCAGTAGTATAACACCGCAAAAATCGGCTCGGATGAGTCGATTTTTGTATGGAGGCATCCGCATTGACGATACTCTTTTTGTGATGCGAAAAACTTCTCAACGCTATTACGCTATACATGCTCGGGAATAGTCTAAGAAGTGATACTCGGTGTAATGATGAGGTCGCGCCAAAACGTGAGGTAAGTGTAGAATACCACCAAAGATGCATAGGGCAGTGCGTCCGTGCTATAATACCCCCTATGAATGCTCAAGATATCCGCAACAAATACCTCGAATTTTATGCCAAGCAGCAGCACGCCATTATCAAGCGGGCCCCGCTCATCCTAACCGACGACCCGACGACGCTCTTTACCGGTGCGGGCATGCAGCCAATGATCCCATATCTGCTGGGTGAGACGCACCCACAGGGTAAGCGCATTGCCGACTCGCAGACGTGCTTGCGTGCTCAAGATATTGACGATATTGGCGACAATCGCCACACGACCTTCTTTGAGATGCTCGGTAACTGGAGCCTGGGCGACTACTTCAAGAAAGAGCAGATTACTTGGATGTGGACATTTCTCACCGAGGAAGTAGGGCTCGACCCGAATCGCCTGTATGTAACGTGTTTCATTGGTGCGCCTGAGTATAATATTGCCAAAGACACCGAAGCAGCCGAGCTGTGGCGGCAGAAATTTGCCGAAAAAGGGATTGAAGCCAAGAGTGCCGACATCGGCAGCGAAGAGCGCGGCGCGGCCCGTGGTATCCAGCCAGGTGAGCGCATCTTCTACTACGACGGTAGCAAAAACTGGTGGAGTCGCAACGGCGGGCCCGAGACGACGCCAGTTGGTGACCCGTGCGGGCCAGACAGCGAGATGTTTTATGAGTTTGATTTCATTGAGCACGACCCGAAGTTTGGTGAGCACTGCCATCCTAACTGCGACTGCGGGCGCTTTATGGAGATCGGCAACAACGTCTTTATGGCGTACAAAAAGGTAGCCGAGGGGCAGTTTGTCCCGCTGGATAAGCCGAATATCGACCACGGCTCTGGCTTGGAACGCATTGCGGCGGCGGCCAATAACGACCCCGATGTCTTTAAGATTAGCCTGATGTGGCCTATTATCAGCAAGCTTGAGCAGCTCAGTGGCAAGAGCTACACCTCGCACACCGAGAGTATGCGGGTAATTGCCGACCACCTGCGAGCGGCTAGCTTCATGGCGGTGGATGGCTGTGTGCCGAGCAACAAGGAGCAAGGCTATGTGATGCGCCGCCTCTTACGACGGGCTATCCGCTACAGCTTCGACCTTGGCATCGAGCAGAACTTCCTCGAGGCAGTGGTGCCGGTGATTGCCGACCTATACGAGGCAGACTTCCCAGAGGTCAAAGCAGCGCGCGAACAGATCATCGCCGTGCTCGCCAAGGAAGAAAAAGCCTTCCGGCAGACGCTCCGTAAGGGGCTTAAGCAGATGCAGCAGTATGTGGCGGATGGCCTGACTGGTGCGGAGTTGTTTACGCTATATGATACCTTTGGCTTTCCGGTAGAGCTCAGTACAGAGGAGGCATACAAGCAAGGGATTGCGCTCTCCGAGGACTGGCGAGCAGAATTTGACGCCAAGATGGCCGAGCAGCGCCAGCGCTCCAAGACGGCGCGTAAGGGACAGTTTAGTGGTGGGCTAGAGGGTCACGACCCGATTCATCTCAAGTACCACACGGCAACGCACCTACTGGGAGCAGCGCTGCGCACGGTATTGAAAGCACCAGATTTGCAGCAGCATGGCAGCAACATCACCGCTCAACGCCTGCGCTTCGACTTCAACCACGATAAGCTCACCCCAGAGGAGAAGCAAGCAGTGGAAGACCAAGTTAATGCTTGGATCGAGGCGGATTTGCCCGTTAGCTTTGCCGTGTACCCAACCGATGAAGCACTGAAGCTCGGTGCAATTGGTGCCTTTGGCGAACGCTACGGCGACACCGTCAAGGTCTATTCCATTGGCGAAGGTGATGAGCGCGTGAGCTTCGAAGTGTGCGGCGGCCCACATGTCGAGCACACTGGCGTCTTGGCCGAAGATGGCATGCGCTTCAAGATCACTAAGGAAGAGTCAAGCTCAGCCGGTATCCGCCGGATCAAAGCGGTTTTGCGGTAGCGCTAGCAAATAACCAGGAATAAACAATACAACACCAGCAACATATGTGCTGGTGTTGTAATTTTATTAGTGTCAATAATACCTACAAGGGCACGGAAGAGGGGCGTGACCCTACTGGAGAGCGCAGCGCTCAGCAATCATATCCTCTGTTAGCTGGGCGATAGTGTTGCTTAGCTCTGCGACGTCTGGCTCAACATATGTACGGCGACGCTGCGAGGTTGTTTCGTTATGATCATAAAAGCAGGCAAGTGTGGTATATTCTAAGTCGTCACTGGTAATACGGCAAGTCACTGGTGCGTCGAGCTCATCACAGCTGTAGGGTATTTTTAGATTTGCTGTAGTGCCCATAGCAAGCTGACCAAGCCGACGTATTGTCAGTGCAAGACGCACACCAGACCACTGTTCGCCTTTGAGAATAATATCATTATAGCAGTAGATCGCATCGCGGCGGACTTGCTCAGGATTGGCTGTAGGAAGAACCGCTTTATTGAGGAGAGTCTGGAGGTCAGCAGCAGTTGTGCCGCGGTTGGTTGCATACCACCTAAATAACTTCGAATCATGGCCAAGTGGGTGCGAGCGGTCGAGTAGGCGTGCCACGTGGTTGTGGGTGATGGGCATCTTGTGGCTGTAGTCGGCCCGGCTATACCAGCAGTGCCGATCATCCGCCAGTGTTAGTGCAAAAGAATGATGCTTATCGGGGTCGGCAAAGGCGAGCTGGCCAGCGGTCAGGCCAGTGGCATCAGCTGTGAGGTCAACGGCCAATGTACCACCTTCGTTATAGCGCCCAAAGGGAGCTTGGTAGGCTATCGTTGTTTCGTCGGGCATGGCATGGTGTGCTTCAAGCGCTGCAACAGTTTCATACAGGTGACGGCCAAGCAGGGTGAGCTCGGTTGGCTCGTAGTTCTCAAGTGGAAAGATGCCGATAGACACGGCATCGACTGGCTCGCGATTGGCCATAGTGAGCGTATTGTACAGTGGTTACCTCTGTTTTGTCAAGGAGGTGCTACCACTGTATGATTTTTCTGAATCTTTCTCTACAGAGTATACGAATCTATTGCGATAAATATTTCACCGCCTTTCAATCCAAGCCGTGGTTATTGCGTAATAGTGGCGTTTGCTGTGCTCGGTACAAAATGAATATTCTCATCATAAATTCGCCGATAATCACCGTTTAGGGCTAGCAGGCAGGCCTGTATATGGTATATAATAGAGATGATTATGGTTTTCGATCGATTTCTTACCCGAGCAGATAACAGCGCTAGCGAATGCATGGTTGGCCTTGATATTGGGACAGAGTACGTCAAGGCGCTGCTTGCCCGGGTGAATGGTGAGGAGATTGAGATCATTGGTGTGGGGCGCAAGCACCAAGACCGCAGCGATATGCACTCGGGTGCGATTGCCGACATTGCCGCAGTCGTGCGCAACTGCGAAGATGCTCTGGCCCAAGCTGAGTCTGAGGCTGGCATGCAGGCGCGCCGTGCAGTGATTGGCATTGCTGGCGAGCTTGTGAAGGGCGTGACAAATACCATTCGCTACCGTCGTCCACAGCCCGACCGCCCACTAGATGAGACCGAAATGGAATTCATCATCGAGAAGGTGCAAGACCGGGCTGCCATCAAGGCGCAGCGGCAGATCGCTCTCGAGACGGGCAACCAAGATGTGGAGGTAAAGCTCGTCAACTCCGCACTCGTCAGTATTCACATTGATGGCTACAAGGTGAGCAACCCGATTAGTTTTCAAGGTAAGGACGTCGCGGTGCAGATCTACACTGCTTTTGCTCCTATGGTGCACATTGGCGCGCTCGAGCGCGTGGCTGATGAGCTGGCGCTTGACCTCGTGGCGGTGGCGGCCGAGCCCTTTGCGGTGAGCCGGAGCGTACTGGGTACAGATGCGAATAGCTCGTTTACGGCTATTCTTGCCGACGTTGGTGGCGGCACGACAGACATTGCGGTGGTAAATGATGGCGGTGTGGAAGGGACGCGGATGTTTGGCATTGGTGGGCGCAGCTTTACCAATACGATCGCCAACGAGTGCGCCATTAGCTACAACGAGGCCGAGAAGCTCAAGGTCGCGACCAATCACGAACAGATGAAACAAGAGCTTAAGCAGCATTTTGATACCGCAATTGATAAAACCCTCGATGTCTGGCTAGCAGGAGTTGATCTTGCTCTTAGCGAATTTAGCTCGGTTGACCACTTGCCTAATCGTATCTTGCTCTGCGGTGGTGGAGCGAGCCTCAAGCCACTAGTGAAAGCCCTCGAAACGCGCGATTGGTATACCGACCTCCCCTTTACACGCCGGCCAGTGGTGCAGCATATTAAGCCCAGTGACGTCTCGGGCGTGGCCGACCTGACGAACAAGGTCAGCGACCACTCATTTATCACCGCGATGGGCCTCCTGCGCGTGGGCTACGATACGATGATTGGGGCAAGCGAAACAGAAACACTACGCAATAAATTGAATAAAATGTTGAGGATCTAAATGCAAAAAGATGTCATTTATATCGATACTGAGGACGACATTACCGCCATTATTGGCAAGGTGAAGGACTCCTCGCAAAAAATCGTCGCACTCGTGCCACCCAAGCGGATTGGCGCTATGCAGAGCGCTGTTAACCTCAAGCTCGTCCAGCGCGCTGCTGAGCAAGCAGGTAAGCGGCTCGTCATTATCACTGGCAACCAAGCGCTCTCGACTTTGGCCGCTTCGGCAAGTATCCCCACAGCGCGGACATTGCAAAGCCGGCCAGAGATGGCTGAGATCCCAGCGCTCGAGGTCGATGACGAAGATGTCATTGATGGTAGTGAGCTCGAACCAGAAGATCCTGAGCCAGTAACGCCTGCTACTTCTGTACCAGCTCGTCCTGCCACCCGCTCGGCTGCCCGCAAGACGCCAGATGACGACGACAAAGCAGCTGATACGTCGGCTGCCTCAGACCTCAAGAAGAAGGTGAAGGTACCGGATTTCAACAAAATGCGCAAGAAACTCTTGATCGGTGGTGCGGCACTCGTTGTCCTGATCGTTTTCTTGGTGTGGGCGATTTTCTTCGCACCACATGCGACCATCACTATCAAGGCTCGTACTTCTGATCTGCCGCTCAGTACCCGCGTTACGATCGGCGATTCGCTTGGCTCAAACCTGCAAGAAGGGACGATCAAGACGACGACCAAGACAACGCGCAAAACCATCTCGATCGACTTCACTGCCACCGGCAAAGAAGATGTTGGCGCAAAGGCAACGGGGACGGTGCGCTTTACGCCTGCTTCGTTTGATGTTTTACGCAATGGAGCGACGATCGACGCTGGGACGACTATCACGTCCGAGAATGGTATGCAGTACAAGACGACATCGTCGGTGGTATTCGACTCTAACGCGTCGGGTGGCGACCTCATGCGAGGCCGCACAACAGAGGTCACCGCGGTAGAGAGTGGCGCGAAGTACAATGGTGCATCGGGCTCGGCCAAGGGCCCCTCTGGCTTCTCTGTTTCCTTCACGCATGATACTTCTGGTGGCACAGACAAGACGATTACTACAGTGCAGCGCAGTGATATTGAGCAAGCAAGGAATAGACTCCATAGCTCACTTGATAGCAATGGTGCCAAGCGCGAGCTTGCCTCGCAATTTAATGGTGACAGCTATATCATCCTGAATGATACCTTCAAGCAAAACGACAGCGACATCCAACCGAACGTCAAGGTGGGTGGCGAAGCAACTGATGGTAAAGCCCAGCTGACTGGTGCGGTGGAGTACTCCCTCTCGGCGATAGAGAAGCGCGAGGCAGGCATCTTCCTTGATGCATACTTCAAGCAACAGATTGACGGCAAGGCCAACCAGCAAGTCCATAGCAATGGCGTCAATAAGCTCTCGGTGACTAATGTTTCGGCTAATGGTAATGCCTACAATGCCACCATCACGACCAATGGTAAGATTGGCCCTAAGGTAGACGAGTCAGAGCTCAAAGACTACGCCAAGGGCAAGCGCTATGCCGAGATTCGCTCGCATGTTGAGAAGATCGAGGGGGTGAGCTCGGCTGATGTCTTGTTCTCACCATTCTGGGTGCAATCAGCACCAAATGACACAAATCGGATAAAGGTGGTATTTGACCTCAATGAACAATAAACGAACATACTTAGCGCTTGATGTCGGCGAACGGCGGATTGGTGTTGCAATTGCTGATCCGTCCGTGCGAATTGCGGTCGCATATGATACGATTGAAGTGGATGGTAGTGAACTTGAGCAGATCACTCAGCTGATTATGAGTGAGCGTGTTGGGGTGGTGGTCGTTGGTTACCCGCGCAATCAATCGGGCGAGCCAACGGCTCAGACTGCTTATGTCGAGCGCTTTGCAACCCAATTGACGGATATCGCGCCGCGCTTGGCATTTCAAGATGAGTCGCTCACCAGCGTACAGGCTGAGGAGTATCTTCGTGCTCAAGGCAAGCCGTATAGCAAGGGTGCTATCGATGCCGTCGCTGCCAGTATTATTTTGCAAGACTATTTGGAGACGCACTATGACTGATTTTCGCCGCCAGCCAGGCCGAGGATTCCAGGTGGGGAATTCAAACCCACCAATGTCGCCACCACCAGCAGAGCGCATCACGCCACGGTCGGGGCGCTCAGCTGCAGTGGGGGCTTCGGGGCGAGCTGCGTCACCGTATATGCACCGCTCGGAGCCACATCGCCCAGGAGTGGGACAACAACCACAGCCTATCCGGCCACAACCTACACCGTCTCCCACGCCGCCGCAGACATACGACTCCTATACGCGGGTGAGCAGGCCGCAATCACAGCCACAGCCTACACCACAGCCACAGTCCTATCGCGCGCCAGCACCATCTCGTGATGCTTATGCAGTACCGGTTCAGCAGTCAGCACCTGAGCCTCAACCTCAACCAGCGACCATTCCAGTTGATGATTTTACTGATGACACGCTGCCTTCTGGGCTTGATGATGATAGCTTCTATGGCTTTGATGACGACCAGCCGCCGCAACCCATGCCAGAGCCGCAGCGGGGAAGTCTACTTGGCAATGACGGTGTTTCGCCACTTTTTGCAGATGATGCGCCAAAAGGTCGGACGATTGGCTCTCAAAAAAAATCCCCACGCTACAATACTGAGCGGCCACGTCACGGGCGTCGCCGATGGCTATGGTGGCTCAGTGGTATTGGATTGCTAATGTTGCTCATCCTTGCAGCGGGGTATTGGTGGTATCATCAAAACCTGCAGCCGGTCGACCAGACCGACACCACGACCAAGACGATAACGATTGGTGAGGGCGACACATTCAAGACTGTTGCTGCTACACTGAAAGAGCAGGGGCTGATTCGTGATGTTCGCGCCTTTGATATCTACACCCGCCTGTCGGGCTCGCGCAATCAACTGCACACTGGTGTGTGTCAGTTTAGCCCTGCGCAGTCGTTGCCCGAGATCGCGACCAAGCTCTCGCAGGGGTGTCATGATAATCGTGTTGTCACATTCTTGCCAGGTGGCACTGTTGTCGATTCGCGCTATAAGCCGCAAGGCCAAGACGCCACCACAGCACTCAAGCGAGCTGGCTACAGTGAGGAATCGATCAAAGCTGCACTTGCTAAGACGTACGACAGCCCACTCTTTGCCAATAAGCCAGCTGGCACCTCGCTCGAGGGTTATATCTTTGGTGATACCTATTCCGTGCCAGCTAACCAAGGTCCAGAAGCGGCTCTCAAGGCGGCCTTCGCGCATATGTATGAGCAGATTCAAAATAATGGCTTGGTTGACAAATTTGCAGCCCAAAAGCTCAATCTCTACCAAGCTATCACCCTTGCCTCCATCATCCAGCGCGAGATGGGGTGTGGCGGCGCGAGTCAAGATTGTTACCAGATCCAGCGGCAGATTGCCCAGGTTTTTTACAAGCGTTTGCGTGAGAACAAAGTGCTTGGCTCGGATGTAACCTTCATCTATGGAGCAGACATTGCTGGTGTGAGCCCTAATGTCAATCTCGACTCGCCATACAATACACGCATCAAGCCAGGTTTGCCACCTGGGCCGATTGCCACACCCGGCCTCGGCGCGCTCAAAGCCGTGGCTGATCCAGCCCCGGGCAACTACGAGTTCTTCCTTGCTGGCGATGATGGCAACGTCTACTTTGCCAACACTGATGCCGAGCATCAGGCTAATATCAAGCAGCACTGTAAGAAGCTCTGTTCTGAGCTATAGATCCCAGCTGTAGGCTGCACCTGTTCTCGCGTATTCCTTAGTGATATTGAGCTACGTTTCGTGCTCTGGCAGTAATATGCTACACATAAACGTCGCTAGGCCAAAACTGTTGCAATTTTCACAAAATATCATCTCCCACCACTGTGGTAAGCCATTGACTAAACTACAACCGCGTAGTAGAATGGATGGTAGCCAGTCGGGGAGTGAGGATACTGGGAATGCAAGAGAGGGAAATTACTCTACCAATGGCCTGCCTTTAAATGTCGTACGAGCACCGAAATCAACTTTTTTACTATTAATAAAATCGGTCGACATGTGTGCTCCGTTCTCTTGTATAAGAGAAGAAAGACAGAGTGAGGTAGTGGCGCCCTAGCAATAGATGCGCAGGAGAACGATCATTCGTCAACAACAAGCAGCCGAGCAGGCTTCACAACTCGAACTTTCGCCTATTACCGTGCGGAGTCGGCGTCCGCGACCACTGTATAAGTCATTATCGCCGGTACGGACATCGGCCTATGTCGGGGTTTTTGTCCTGATTCTTTCGCTCGTTGCCATGAGCTACCAGCCAATTTTGGCAGAAAACACCGCTCTAGCCAGCGCTGCGCCCGTTAGTGCAACACGCCAGACAGCAGCAACGCCATCGGCAGATGGGGTAGATCAGCTCGTTGCGACCAATGTTGCTACATCAATTGCTGAGAGCACAAACCTCCCTGTCACCAACAACGTCGCCAACCTCTCGCAGTCGATTGCGGCAGAGAACTCGTTTACCCAAACGAGCGCCACGACGATCAACAAACCACAAATTGTCCAGCCAACAGCCGACAACCGTACCATCAAGAAATACACCACAGTTGCTGGCGATAGCGTGCCAAGCCTTGCCGATAAGTTCAAGATTAGCACGCAGACCATCAAGTGGGTAAACAAACTCACCAGTGATGCACTTGAGCCGGGCAAAGAGCTAACTATCTTGCCAGTCAATGGTATTCTTTACACCGTTAAGGATGGTGATACGCTCGACAGCATCGCTGCTAAATACAAAGCAGATAAGAACCAGCTGACTCTCTACAACGACCTTGAGCTGACTTCTACCCCTGCTAAGGGTTCGCAGCTTATCATCCCTGATGGCTCGTTGCCAACAGAGGAGCAGCCAGGCTACGTAGCGCCACGCTCGGGTGCTGCTGCTCGTGCAGCCAGCGCAACAACTGGCACAAATAGCTACAACGGCACTGGTGCCTACGGCGGTGCTGCTGGTACAGCTCATGCCTGGACAGGCGGCGGCGACGGCGGTGGCTACGCTTGGGGTAACTGTACTTTCTACGCCTACGAGCGCCGTCTTGAGCTCGGCCGGCCTATTGGTCGCCAGTGGGGCAATGCTGCTACCTGGGCTAGCTTCGCTCGCGCATCTGGCTACGGTGTTGGTACAACGCCAGCTGTTGGTGCAGTGATGCAAAATGGTGGTGGGTATGGCCACGTTGCTATCGTCGAGAGTGTTAACCCTGGTGTTTCGGTCACCATTAGCGAGATGAACGGCTTCCGCTGGGGCGGTGGATTCAATCGCGTTGGCTTCGGTAACATCCCATGGAACGAAGCAGTCGGTGGTCGCTACCAGTACATCTACTAATTCGATATACTAAGCCTTGTAAACACCTCTGTTGTCGCAGAGGTGTTTTTGGTATACTTAATAGTATATGTTTGTAGATACAGCAAAGGTAACAGTAGTAGCAGGTCGTGGTGGCGACGGTGCGGTGAGCTTTCGACATGAAATATACGTAGACAAAGGTGGACCCGATGGTGGAGATGGTGGTCGTGGTGGAGACGTTGTATTTGTCGCGACGGAGCAGCTCAATACCTTGCTCAAGTTTCGCTACAGACCAGAGCTCAAGGCAGAGCCCGGTGTTGCGGGCGGTAAGAAGAAGATGGCAGGTCGATCTGGTAAGCCACTGGTTGTTAAAGTGCCAGTAGGGACACTGGTGAAGCGAGATGGTATGGTGATTGCCGATCTCGCTGAGGCGGGGCAAGAGGCCGTCATTGCCAAGGGTGGCGATGGTGGCTTTGGTAATGCGCATTTTAAATCTAGTGTGCGTCAAACGCCGCGCATGGCCGAGCTGGGCGAAGCAGGGGAGAGCTTTGAAGCGGAACTGGAGCTGAAGTTACTGGCCGATGTTGGTTTGGTGGGCTTTCCTAATGCTGGTAAATCAACCTTCCTTAGCGTGGTGAGTAATGCCCGCCCGGAGATTGCGAATTATGAATTTACGACACTCACGCCTAACCTTGGTGTAGCCGATATTGATGATGGTTCGGTCCTGATTGCCGACATTCCTGGCCTGATTGAGGGAGCGAGCGAAGGTAAAGGCCTGGGCGATGCCTTCTTGCGGCACGTCGAGCGGACGGCTGTACTCCTCCATCTTGTTGATGTATATAGCAATGATGTAGCCGAGCGCTATCAAGCGATTCGTCACGAGCTGCAGCAATACAGCACCGAGCTAGCTCGGCGGCCAGAGGTGGTGGTGCTAACGAAGTGTGATGGGCTCGATGACGATATTGTCCAGATGCAGATAGATAGCTTGCGTCAGGTAGTTGACAAAGCAACGCCTATTTTTGCAATTTCCTCGATTGCACATCAGGGAGTCGTTGATGTGCTGCGAGCTTTACGCCAGATAGTAATAGCGGCGCGGGCGGCCGAGGCGGCAGCCGAAGAGGATGATGATTTTGCTGATGGTGAAGAGCTTGCGACCATTACACTCGGTAGCCAAGCTAAGGCCGATGCTTGGGCAGTGCAGCAATTGCAGGGGTGTGCGGCGCAGCAGTGTGCCGAGGCGGCAGTAGAGAGCGGCCTCACTGACCCACGAGAGGATGGCGGGATGCCGCGGGTCTTTGCTGTGTCTGGCCAAAAGCTCGAGAAATTTGCTCGCCGCACGAACTTCGCCCAGTTTGAGGCAGTCAATCGCCTGCGTGATATCATGAAGCGCCTCGGTGTTACGCATGAGCTCATCCGTCAAGGAGCAGAGGGCGACAGCATCGTGCAGATTGGCGATAGTCAGCCGTTTCCGCTGGTGGAGCAATAAAATATAGTAATATCAATCATATAATATGCCACCTCTGTGCGAGGTGGTATATTTGCTATAAAGCGCCAGCTTCCTATGCTTCAATATCATCGTCGTTGGCTGCTGCTCCGCTATTGTGGGTATAGTGGAATACCTCGAGCGCAGTACCTAGGCTATTGATTGATTGCTCTGCACTTTCTGCTTTAACGTGCATTATATCGGCTATGTCGGCAATCTTGTCAAGAGACGCTGACATACTGCCGAGCATCTCCTGCATTCCACGTTGCAGCTGCTGGGCAAATGCTTCCTCGTATTCCTTATAATTTGGGTCTTCCTCATCCTTCTCATGGTAGCGCCATTGGTCGGCTTTTTCCTTCAATTCATCGAACAGGGTGCGGAGCGTGTCAGTATGGTAGCCAAGTGTATCAACACCATCATGGCCAGTTCCGTGAGCACCGAGCTCCTTGAAATTGATATCGGCATCGCTACAGCACTTCTGTGCATCAGTAAGAAATGTAGCAAATGCAGTATTGTTGCTATCATCTGATTTTTCTGTTTCAGTAGACTCTGTATCTAGATCAGTCGCTTGGTTTGTATGAGTTGTCTCGTCATCAGTTGATGCTGTATCCTTGCTAGCTTTATCTTCTGTTTCTCTTGCAAGGACATCAAGCTGGTCGCGTACAGTCTGCAGCAGTGCATCAAATTCTTCATAGAGATCTTTACTCTTTGCGCTGAGTAATGATTCGATGTGGCTAACATCATCCTCAAAAAGGGCATCATAATAATCAATATATGCCACCATATCATCAAGATATTGTGGGTCTTTGCTGTGTGCGTTTATCTCTCTTACTTTAATCACTAGACTACCAACCATGTCTGGTTTTTCTTCCGTACTTTATCGGCATACTCTTTGATAACCGGTGCGCGGTCGACCAGCTTAGTGATACTTGTAATGAGTTGTTCGGGCAGCTGGTTCTCATGCGACGGCTCATTATGCGGTAAGTCGCGTGGGTCACTATTGCCTTGGGGAGGGAGGTTGTTGTTTTTTCTCATGCCTTTACTGTAGCACATAGTGGCAAAATATGGTAATAAATAGAGCAATAGTGCGAAGATGAACCATATAAGACCATAATCGCGCACAATGAGTGTAATTTGCTATACTATACCTATGGCACAAACATTCTTTTTCTACGACCTTGAGACGAGTGGCTTTCGGGCACAGACGGATCGGATTATGCAGTTTGCCGGGCAGCGGACGGATATGGATTTGCAGCCGATTGGCGAGCCATATAACTTCCTCGTGACGCTCAGTGACGATACCTTGCCAAGCCCCGATGCCCTGATGGTGACTGGCATCACGCCGCAGAAGACGCTAGAGGAGGGCTATAGCGAGGCAGAATGTGCGCGGATGGTGAGCGAAGAGATCTTCACGCCAGGGACGATCGCTGTGGGGTTCAACAATGTGCGCTTTGACGATGAGTTTATCCGCCATTTGCTGTGGCGGAACTTTTATGATCCATATGAGTGGAGTTGGAAGGATGAGCGGAGCCGCTGGGATATGCTTGATGTCGTGCGGCTGACGCGGGCGCTGCGGCCAGATGGCATTGAGTGGCCAATGGATGCGAATGGTCAGCCTACCAACCGTCTGGAGCTCATTACTAAAGCTAACGGCATTGCACACGACAATGCACACGATGCCTTCGCCGATGTAGCAGCGCTGATAGAAGTAACGAAGCTAGTAAAGCGCGCTCAGCCTCAGCTCTTTGACTATCTCCTTGCGATGCGCGACAAGAGGGCAGTGCAGCGGCTCGTCAATCTCGAGACGAAGCAGCCCTTCGTCTATACCAGTGGCCGCTACGATAAGCAACATGCCAAGACGACCGTCGCTTTCCCGCTAGCCCCAGCACCCAATAGCAATGTCTTGGTCTATGACCTGCGCTACGACCCAACGCCGTTTGTAAACCTAAGCCAGCAGGAGCTTGCTAAGAAAATCTTTGCCACCTGGGAAGAGCGCCAAGCCGATGGCTTTGTGGCGCTACCTATCAAACCATTGCAATACAATCGTTGCCCAGCCGTTGCACCACTTGGTGTGCTAGAGCAGGGCAATGGCTGGAATAAGATCCATCTCGAAGCGGCCACTGTGGCGCGCCACCGTGATATTCTTCTTCGCCATCCCGACTTTGCTGAGAAGCTCCGCACACTCTATGAGAAAAAACGTGAGTACAAAAAATCGACCGACCCCGAAGGGCAGCTCTACGACAGCTTCGTCTCGGATGCAGACAAGACGCACATCGCTGCAGTGCGCAGTGCCGATGCCAAGGCGCTGGCAGACTTCCACCCGGCCTTTCGCGATGAGCGCCTGCCTGAGCTGCTACTCCACTACAAGGCGCGTAGTTTCCCACAGAGCCTCAGTGATGATGAGCAAGCCCAGTGGGAGCAATGGCGGAACACCCACCTGCAGGCCCAGCTGCCGAGCTTTATGGCATCATTGCAGCGCTTGGCCAAGGCAGGTACGGCAGATGAGTTTATATTGCAGGAGCTGCAGCTGTGGCTCGAGGCAGTGATACCGGTGGGTGAGTAGAAAAGCCTAAGTGCTAAGAATCTCTTTTCTCTCCATTAGTTCTCTACTATTTCATTTGAGTAGAGTAAGAAGCTGGTTGTCTAATCAGCTTTCAACCTGAGCAGCCACTCGTCAGTGAATGCCGACTCTTGTAATATTCTTGAGGAGAAAGCGGCGGGGAAGAGAGCCACGAAAATTGGTGGGTAGCTTTGTGGATTAAACAGAAGAAGCGTTATATAACGATAAATTTTAAGACACTTAACTGCAAGAGCGTAGATATTAGTTAGCCTGTCGAAGACGCTGGCAGCGTGGGCAAATCCCTTGAATTTCGAACGTGTGCGAGGGCTCGGCGAGGTGATAAGCCTGGGCGATTGCCGCGATTAGCCGCTCGATCTCCTCATTCTCGGCAATGTCAATCACTCGCCCACAGCGGCGGCACGTTGCGTGGTGATGATGACGAATAAAGACATCGGTCAGCTCAAGCTGGTACTTCCAACCAATCGGTAGTCGCTGGGCAATGCCAAGCTGCTCAAACAGCTCTACGCAGCGGTACACACTCACGCGGTCGGCCACGGTAGTGTACTCGGCAAGCTGGCGCATCGTGCACGGCCCGTGCTGGTAGAGAGCACAAAATACTGCCCGCCGCACAGTAGTTACACGGTAATGACGCTGGCGCAAGATAGTGGCAAATAGCTCGAGCGAATCATCCATATGAGCAATAGTGTAGCACTTATTGCAACAAATTTGCAATAATCTAAGAATCTCTCGTATCATACGACCCATGACACAGCAACCACTTATTATGATCACTGGCGCAAAAGTGACGCCAGCCAAGCGGCACTTTACCTCGCAGTTTGGACAAATCGAGTATCTGACCTATCAAGGGCAACACTATAAAATGAACGCTGCCGCTGGCGCTGTGAAGCAGCTTGCTGGGCAGTATGAGCTTTTGGTCGTAGGATACCAACCAGATGATGCGGCAATCTTTGCCGAGACGTGCGGCCTACCAACCGACCGTTTTATCCCAGCTGACCTGCGCCGCGCAGCTGACATCGAGCGGACCGCGAGCCAGGCAGCAGCTCTCCAGCAAGAGCTGGATGTACCACTCTACGTTGTACACTATGGCGGGGCATCGGATACCAAGGCGGCATTACCACACGATAGTCTCCTTGCCCATACCTGGGACATGGAGGCGGCGGCTATCCCTGATTTGGTAGAAAATAATTGCGTCACATTGGTCAAACTGTTGCAAGCACTGCGTCAGCACGGGGTATTTGCCCGCCAACCATACACCAAGGTTATGAGTATCACGGCCGCGGCGGCAGTGCGCGCCAAGGCTCATCTTGGCCTGGATGTAGCCCAGAAAGCGGCTGGCCATGGCTTGCTGCGTTCAATAGCCCTCGATCTTACGCCAGAGAATATCTTTATCACTGAGATCATGCCAGGCAGTACCGACACTGGATTTTTTGACAACGACTACACGATGGATGAGGCGATCCGCGTCACACGCGACCTTGGCTATGACAAAACGCCAGAGACGTATCCACTCTTTACAGCTGAGCAAATCGGTGATGCGGTGAAGTATGTCATCACTGCGCAGTGCAATGTGCGCGAGATAGCCCTCTTGCCGTATGGACAGTTCCCACATCTTGGCGCGTAGTTGGCCGTACGTGTGGCTTTTGGCTCTTTGCTCTGTAATAAACCTGCAATACTCGTGGTACAGCATTATAAAGAGTCGTGTTACGGGGGTTGCTAACACATAATAAGAATAATCATAAGGAGAAATAATGGAAAAATATAAACAGACACCATCGAATGATCATTCGCTTGAAGTGCTCGGGGTGCTTGGGCCGCTCGGCGCAGGTAAGACGACAACGCTCAACCAGCTGATCGAACGTGTACCGCTCGATACAAGCTACGCAGTTGTGGTAAATGACGTCGGTCAGGACAATGTGGATGCGAGGCGGATTGCTCAGCACCCAGCTAATCGTAGTGAGCAGATTATTCCGCTCACGGCGGGCTGCATTGGCTGCTCGGATGCAACGCAGTTCCAGGCAGCGCTCGACCGTGTGCGCGATGCTGGGGTAGACATGCTCTTTATTGAACCAACCGGGATTGCGCCAGGGACGGAGATCGCTGAGGTGGTAAGCTCAAGTGGCTATGATTTCTCGGCCCTTGCCTTGGTTAACGCACGAACAGCATCACGCGACATGCATTATCAAGTGCTGCCGAGCCAATTGGCGGTGGCAGATATTGTTGGTATAACGCACGCTCCAAATGATAGAGCAGCACTCACAGTGATCGATTCTGTGCTCGAGCAATTACCTGCCTTGCCACCCGAGGTAGCTGTTGAGCTCATTCGCCCAGGTAGTACAGACTATGCAGAGGTGCTGGCGAGATTGCGCGGTGTAGAGCGGCAACTCCACCTTGGCCAGCGAGCAGTTGCCCAGGTGTGCGGCAGCCACTGTCATGACCATCATCACAGCCACGACCATTGCGATCACGACCACAATGTAAGCGCACAATCATTTGCTTTGCGCAGTGATGTTACCTCCGCACAGCTGCGCGATTTCCTCATGCCACTCACCCAAGACTCAAGCGCGCCACTCCTGCGGGCTAAGGGTGTGGCAGCAGGCAAGCGCTTCGACCTCGTGGGTGATGAGTGGAATGAACAACCCGAGCCAGAAGGTGTGCCGCGTATCAATGTGATATTTGGTGGGCATATGCCGCAGCATGTAGCGACAACAATGCAAGCGCTTGCCTGTCAGGAGGCGATGACGGTGCAAGGAACGAAGAAAGACATCGTTGCTTCGGTGCGTGAGCTGCCGCTGGCCGACCGCATTGCGATTATCGAGCAGCGAATCCAGCAATACCCCGCACCAATTAGCCGCGTGCACGGTGAGTTGATTACTGATTGCGAAGCAGATGAAGGCTATGAAATTGCCTTTTGGCGTCAGTCTGATGATATTCCGGACAATATCAAGCGCCAAGCTCTAGAGCACTATCTGGCGTTTCGCCTAGCCGGGCTGAGTGAGCTGCAAACACACCCTGAAGCGATTGCGCATGATGACGAAAAGCGTGCTTATTGGCAGCGGCGCTACGGTGCAACGCTCGGCTGGAACTACTACCACCTCACCGATATGATCGATCCAGCTATGCAACAGCACATAACGGCCGCGCAGCCAGCTCAGCTGCTGTGTGAAGGGTTTATGGCGCTCGAGCATCTTACCTTTGATGAGGGCAGGGCAGAGGAAAAGCCAGAATTTGTCAGTGCGGTGCTGCGTGCGGCGCTGGCAGCAAAAGATGTGACCAGCGAGCAATGCCAGGCGGTACTGCGCCGCGGCCAGCTCCTCTCGGCGCAGCATCCAGAGTATATACAGCGGTGGCAACAAGCAGCTGCTTCTCTTGAGTAAGTCTTACAAAGACTTTTGTGTAGTCCAACTCATCCCATATAAAACACCCCAGCCATCCCCTGGGGTGTTTTGTGTTGAAGTTGGCTTGGCCTGAGCTTATTTTTTGATAAGCTTGAGGATAACCAGCAGCACAACTGCGCCAAAGAAGGCGGTCAGTAGGCTGGCGAAGTTAAAGCCAGTCAGCACATTGGCGTCGCCGCCCATCAGGCTTACCAGCCAGCCACCAAGCATTGCGCCGATGATACCAACGATGATGTTGGTGAGCGGGCCTGAGCCCTTACCTTGGTTTACCACCTTAGATGCCAGCCAGCCGGCCACACCACCGATGATAAGCCATACGAGTATAGTCATAGTGTCGTTGTCTCCTTAATTAATGGTTATCATACTAGTATAGCATCTTTGGGGAGTAAAAGCTACTCGGACGCCTGCGGGCTAAAGGTGACTCGCCCGTCAGTTGCCTTCGCTACCACCGTCATGCCTTCGTGAATACGCCCATCGATCAGCTCCAGCGCCAGCGGATCAAGGATGCGCTTTTGCACCAAGCGCTTGAGTGGCCGGGCACCGAAGCTCGGGTCGTAGCCATCCCGCGCTAGCATGTCGCGGACGCTCTCGTCAAACGCCAGTGTGATATCGCGGCTATCTTTGACCTGGCGGGCAACACGCTCGAGCTGCACGTCAACGATGGCCCGCATGGCTTGCTCGTGAATACGGTCGAAGATCACGATATCGTCGATGCGGTTGAGGAATTCTGGGCGGAAATGCTGACGCAGTACCTCGAGCATTTTATTATCCAACTCAGAAAGGTCATTACCAGCAAAGTCCATAATCATCTGCGAGCCAACATTGCTCGTCATGATGATAATGGTGTTACTAAAGTCGATTGTCCGGCCTTGGCCATTAGTCAGACGACCATCGTCTAATACCTGTAAGAGCACATTAAACACGTCGGGGTGGGCCTTCTCGATTTCATCAAACAGTACCACGCTGTAGGGGCGGCGGCGCACTGCTTCGGTCAGTTGCCCGCCTTGGTCGTAGCCAACGTAGCCTGGTGGCGAGCCAATCAGGCGGGCTACGGCGTGACGCTCCATGTATTCGCTCATATCGATGCGGATCATGGCATGCTCATCATCGAATAATTCGCGGCACAGGCTGCGGGCTACCTCTGTTTTGCCAACCCCGGTTGGGCCAAGGAAGAGGAAGGAACCAATTGGCCGATTGGTGTCGGCGAGGCCAGCGCGTGAACGGCGAATAGCGCTCGCCACGGCAGCCACGGCGCGGTCTTGGCCAATGACTTGGCGGCCGATTGAGTCTTCAAGCTTGGTTAATTTACTTGATTCACTCTCCATCAGCCGCTCGACGGGGATGCCCGTCCAGCGCGCCACCACACTGGCAATATCGTCGGGCGTGACTTCTTCGCGCAGTAAGCGGTCGGCCGGTGGAATGGCGGCTAGTTCCTGGCGAGCGCTCGCGAGCTTTTTCTCTAGCTCTGGCATATCGCCGTATTTAATACGGCTTGCAGTAGCGAGATCCGCATCGCGTTCAGCGATTTCTAGTTGTGAGCGCAGACTGTCCATTTTTTCAGCAGCGGTGTTGACAGTCTGGAGGATGTCCTTTTCGTGCTGCCATTTGGTATCGATGACATCAGCTTTGGCTCGGAGGTCAGCGATCTGCTGCTTAATTTCCTCTTTGCGGACTTTCGCGTGGTCGGATTTATCTTTTTTGAGCGCGGCCTCTTCAATCTCCAGCTGCAAGCGGCGGTTATTGAGTCGATCGAGACTAATCGGCACGCTCTCCAGCTGCATTTTGAGAGCACTGGTTGCTTCATCGAGGAGATCGACCGCCTTATCTGGCAAAAAGCGATCAGGCAAGTAACGAGTAGAGAGCCGCGCCGCCGCTACAATTGCATCATCAGCAATCTTGACGCCGTGGTGGACTTCGTACTTTTCCTTGAGGCCACGCAAGATAGCGATGGTGTCGTCAAAGCTTGGCTCACCGACATAGACTGGCTGAAAGCGCCGTTCCAGCGCCGCGTCTTTTTCGACATGCTGGCGGTACTCAGCCAGCGTGGTGGCACCAATCATATGGAGTTTACCGCGCGCTAGGGCAGGTTTGAGCATATTGCCGGCGTCCATACTGCCTTCGCCTTTGCCAGCGCCGACCATGGTGTGAATTTCATCGACGAAGAGGATGATCTCGCCAGCAGCCTCCTCAACCTCTTTCAATACGCCCTTAAGGCGCTCTTCAAACTGACCGCGAAAGCTGGCACCCGCCAGTAAGCTGGAGATTTCCAGACTAATGAGCCGTTTATCCTGTAGCGACGCCGGTACGTTCCCCTTGACGATGCGCTGCGCCAAGGCCTCGACGATGGCGGTTTTACCGACGCCGGGTTCACCGATCAGTACGGGGTTATTCTTGGTGCGCCGGCTGAGGATCTGCATGGTGCGGCGAATCTCTTCATCCCGGCCAATAACTGGGTCGAGCTTGCCATCACGCGCCAGAGCGGTGAGGTCGGTACCAAACTGCTCGAGGGGCTTTTTGTTGTCTTGTTGGTTCATGTTTGGTGGCATATATTCCTCCTTGTAGTTATCATTGTAGTTATATAGTGCGGGCAACAGGACGCCCGATTAGTTGCTTAAAAACGGGTGGCCGATCGCGCTGAGCATCAGCCGCGTGGCCTATTGGTATAGTAGCAAATTAGCACTCTCGGTGCAAGAGTGCTAATTGACGAGTTCTGATGGGTGCACCTGATTTGCTCAACACTGCTTTCTTAGCGTCAGGTGTATAAGAGCAATATAAGACATTGATGTTTCAGCGACTTAACCCCTCTGAGTGAGATCAAAAGGAGATAGCAGCAATCAGTCTCCATTCTTTTGTGTATAATAGACGCCATGACAAACATATATTTTACTCGGGCAATCCAACCAGAGAATGACCACCCCCATTTCTTAGCCAAAGCACTCATTGTTGATGCGACTGGCAAAATTCTCGTCCTTGAGCGCAGTAGTACGCATCCGCTCTTTCCGCATGGTGCCGACCTGCCTGGTGGTATAGTCGAGCTTGGTGAGACACCGCTTGAAGCAGCCCGGCGGGAAATAGAAGAAGAGACTGGCCTAGGCTTTGTGCCGAGCCAGCTGAGTGTGGCCTTCGAGCATGTACTGCCGCACCCTGATGGCCAGCGGCTGAGCTATATGTGCTATGCGGCACTGGTTGATGGCGATGCGCCAGAAATTACCCTCAGTTGGGAGCACAGTAGCTACCAGTGGCTCACACCAGATGAGTTTATGCAGCAGCCTATCACGCCGCAGACTGACTATCCCTTTGCGGCGGCTGTGCATTACATCAGCTCATTGCGGCACTATGCCCAGCAGGAACGACCTGAGCTGCTGTAGCCAGTGCATAATAAAGGAGTATGTATGGAATACGTAAAAAGCAACAGACCTGCTATTGCCGTTGATCTTGATGACGTTGTTTTCCCTTGTGCTGAAGGGCTAGTGGCAGCATATAACGAGCATTACGGTACCAACTTTCAGCCTGATATGCCACAATCGACCTGGGACGTACCACAAGAAGAAGTGCAGGAGCGATTTAATGGATTGCAATTGGGGACGACGCCAGGCATGGCGAAGCCTAATTGGTTTGAGGAGATGCAAGTCCCAGACATAGAGACAATCGAGGCGTTGCGAAGACTAGCGGTCGGGTATCGACTCTATGCAGTCTCGGCTCGGCACTATGGCCTGGCAGACGTGACAAAGCAGAGTATCGAAAAGTATTTGCCTGGTGTCTTTGAGCAGGTTATTTTGACGCAGCGGCCAGTCGAAACCGAGGACGGCATTAAGATAATGACTAACTCAAAGACAGAAACATACCGGCAGTATAATATGGAGGTTGCAATTGATGACTCGCCGCATCACCTCGAGCGTGGCCTTGCAGGGGATGATGCGCCGCTTGGCTTGGCAATTTTGTTTGGCGAACGGCCATGGCACCCAGGCGCTACGATCGACGATCCGCGCGCTATTGAATGCCGCACTTGGGCGGAGGCGGAAGAGGCCATTGCTCGGTATTTCGCTCGGTAAATTTGAGTGAGAAAAATCTGGCTCTGGATAATACACTGGTTGGCTTGCAATCTGTGATTAGGATGGGCTACTATATTTTCTATGAATCTAACGATGAAACTAACGAGACTCTTGAGAGTTCTCTGGCCAGTACTACTCTGCGCGGTGGTGTGGCAGCTGCTGCAGTTTGCCCCAGCAGATCAGTGGTGGTGGCTGCAAAAAGCAATGAGCCCACTCACGACGATGATGATTTTTCTTGCAGTTTGGCGCTATAGCGATCGGCATCAGCCAACGACGTGGCTCCTTCTCGTAGCGCTTGTGCTGTTTGCTGTGGCTGACTCGCTGGTGGCGTTCTTGCCCTTCTCGCATCTTATCGTTGGGCTGGGGGTGTCTTTGCTAGCGTATCTGGTGCTCTGTGTTATAAATTTGTGGCGTCTCATCTTTGCCCTTGCGAAGGGAGCTGCCAGGCGCATAAATTGGGGATTGCTGCTAGCTACCTTCATGGGCAATGCAATAATGGTATATTCGACACTGCACAACGTGTTGCCGCGTGTAGGAAGCCCGCTCCTTGCTGGAGCAATAAAAGTGTATGCTGCTGTACTTATGGTGCTGATGACGAGTGGGGCAGCGGCAGCTCTGACAGACTATCGGCTACGGTGGAGCGTGGGCAGTTGTAATGGGACAATACTTGCCGCCTCGGAGTCGGCCCTTGCGCTGCAGTTCTTTGGTAAAGCATCTGAGGCATGGATTATCTACAGTATTATGCCATTGTATTGGTGTGGCCTCGTCTCCTATGTTGCGGCAAGCCGACCAAAGAAGGAGCGGCTTACATCGCGAGTGTAGCACCCTAAAAGATGCGGGGAGGCTCAGTTGGCCTATTGCACAAATCTAGTATCTCACCAGTATACATGCTACAATAAGACGATATGTCGGAGCAAATACGGATTGTTGGGGCGCGCCAGAATAACCTCAAAGATGTCAGCGTGACCATTCCACGCGATCAGTTTGTGGTGGTGACAGGCCTGAGCGGTAGTGGTAAGTCGAGCCTCGTCTTTGACACGATCTACGCTGAGGGGCAGCGCCGCTATGTGGAGAGTTTGAGCAGCTACGCGCGGCAGTTCCTTGGCATTATGGATAAGCCCGACGTCGACTCCATTGATGGCCTGAGCCCCAGTATTAGCATCGACCAAAAGTCGACGAGCCGCAACCCGCGCTCCACTGTCGCTACAGTGACGGAGATTTACGATTATTTGCGCCTGCTCTTTGCTCGGGTGGGGGTGCCGCATTGCCCAGCTCTTATGCCTGATGGTACGCGCTGTGGCAAGCCTGTCCAGCGCCGGACAGCTCAATCTATTATCGACGAAATTATGAAACTTCCTGAGGGGAGCAAGCTCATGTTACTGGCACCGATCGTGAGCCAAAAGAAAGGGGAATTTGCCCACATCCCCGAGCAGTACATGCGCAGTGGCTTTGCGCGAGCCAGGGTGGATGGCGTGGTGTATGCACTTGATGAGTTCCCGGAACTACAGAAGAGCTATAAGCATGATATTGAGCTGGTGGTCGATCGTGTCGTGATGGCACCAACGATGATGAGTCGCATCTCGCAGTCGGTCGAGCAAGCGCTGGAGCTTGCGAGTGGGGTTGTGCAGGTGCTGGATGCCACGAGTGGGGAGATCACGACGTATAGTCAGCGCTATGCCTGTATGGATCACCCAGGCGAGGATATCCCCGAGCTCGAGCCGCGGCTCTTTAGTTTCAACGCGCCGCAGGGAGCGTGTCCGGTTTGCACGGGCCTCGGTACACGTCTGGAGGTTGACCCGGAGCTCATCCTTAACCCCAATCTGACGATTGCCGAGGGAGCGATCCGCCCCTTCAACCGCTTTAATGCCGAAGCGTGGTACATGAAGCGCCTCGCCGCGGTGGCTGAGGAGCACGGTTTTAGCTTGCACGTGCCCGTCAAGGAGCTAAGTGATGATGCTGTGCAGAAGGTGCTCTATGGCACAGGTAAGCAAAAGTATCGTATTCACCTCAGTGGTAATCGCTATTACGACTCAACGTACGAGGGGGTCATCCCTAACCTCGAGCGTCGCCATCACGAGACCGATAGTGAGTTTATGCGCAAAGATATCGAGCGCTTCATGCGGGAGCGCAAGTGTACGGCCTGCAAGGGTGCACGGCTCAAGCCAGTGGTGCTGGCAGTGACGGTCAATGGCCTCTCGATTATGGATATCTGCAATCTGGACGTCGCCAATGCGCTGGATATGATAGGCCAGCTGGAGTTTAGTACAGAGCAGCAGCACATCGTTAAGCTTGTTGTCAAAGAAATCATGGCGCGGCTGGGCTTTATGAATAATGTGGGGCTCAGCTACCTCGAGCTGGGGCGGGCAGCCAACACGCTCAGTGGTGGTGAGGCGCAGCGCATCCGCCTCGCGACGCAGATTGGTAGTGGCCTGCAGGGGGTGCTGTATGTGCTGGATGAGCCATCGATTGGCCTCCACCAGCGTGATAACGATCGCCTTATCCAGACGCTCAAGAACCTGCGTGACTTAGGCAATACCGTACTGGTGGTAGAGCACGACGAAGATACAATTGCGGCGGCTGACTATCTGGTGGATGTTGGGCCAGGTGCTGGCGTGCACGGCGGGGAGATCGTGGCATACGGCACGCCAGCAGAGGTAGCACGCATGCCACAAAGCATCACTGGTCGATATCTGTCTGGTGCGGAGAAGATCCCAGTGCCAGCTCAGCGTCGTCCGATTGAGCAGGGCCGTGCACTGATAATCCGCGGGGCACGCGAGAATAATCTCAAGAATATAGACGTCACCATCCCGCTTGGCGTCCTTACGCTAGTGACGGGGGTGAGTGGCAGTGGCAAGTCGACGCTCGTCAATAGCATTCTCGCCAACGAGCTCACTGCCCGTTTACATCGCGCCCAAGCAGTGCCAGGCGCACATGATGCAATCGATGGGGTCGAGCAGCTCGATAAAGCAATTGTCATCGACCAGTCGGCAATTGGCCGCACCCCGCGCTCCAACCCTGCTACCTATACCGGTGTCTTTACACAGATTCGCGAGCTTTTTGCGGGCACACCCGAGGCAAATATCCGCGGCTACAAGCCAGGGCGCTTTAGCTTTAATGTTAAAGGTGGGCGCTGCGAGCATTGTCAGGGCGATGGCGTTATTAAGATAGAGATGCATTTCTTGCCCGATGTCTATATCCAATGTCCCGAATGCCATGGTAAACGCTATAATCGTGAGGCGCTTGAGATCACCTACAAAGGTAAGACGATTAGCGATGTCCTGGATATGACGGTCGAGCAAGCCTGTGAGTTCTTCGCTAACATTCCTGCGATTGCCCGCAAGTTGACAACGATCAACGAAGTGGGCCTTGGCTATATTAAGCTTGGCCAGCCCGCCACGACCTTTAGCGGTGGCGAGGCGCAGCGTATCAAACTTGCTACCGAGCTAAGCCGGCGCACGACTGGCAAGACACTCTATATTCTCGATGAGCCGACCACCGGCCTGCACACCGCTGACGTCAAGAAGCTACTAGAGATTCTCCAACGCCTCGTAGCGGGCGGCAATAGTATGGTTATCATTGAGCATAATCTTGAGGTTATCAAGTGTGCCGACCATATCATCGACATGGGCCCCGAAGGTGGGCAGGGCGGCGGCACCGTCATCGCCAGCGGTACGCCCGAAGAGGTGGCGCATAACCCAGCGTCGTTTACAGGGAAGTATTTGCGGCCGCTCTTGGGCTAATATCCATCATGAAATCAAAACAGCCACAACCTGATGGGCAATCATATCGCACTGCCATCCTCCGCTATGCCCAGTGCGATCAAGCGATGCGCCAGCAGTACTTGGCTGGTGGCGGGGTGTGGGATGCATCGCTCGATGCTGACTCGACTGAATTTTTGCGTACGATTGTGGCGGCAATTGGCTGGCCAACAATACGTATGGTGGGCAGTAAGGCTTCGGCCGCGGCATGGTTGTTACTACAGCATTCGCCAGATATCGACTTTATGGAGCACTGCCTTGAGCTGATGAAGGCAGCGCCACATGGCGAGGTTGCGCTGCGCGATATCGCCTTTCTCGAGGATCGGGTGTGTTTGCTGCGTGGTCGGCCACAGATATATGGCTCGCAGTTTCAGGGGCGGGGCAAGACACTTCGTCTCTACCCAGTCGAAGATGCTGCGCGGCTTGATGAGCGCCGTGCAGCGATGGGTCTGCCGCCATTTGCAGAGTACGAAAAGCAGATTCGTCAGATGTATGGCGACGAACCGCCGGCTGCCAGATAAGAGGTGTAGCACAAAATATTGGACAGTCGAACAAGACAAAACAAAGAGCCAGCTGCTCATGCGCTGACTCTTTACACAAATAGTGTGCTAAATAAATGTACAGAGGTTATTTCTTCGTTCGCTTGCCCTTACTGAGTAGGACAGAAAATTGGTACTTGAGCTTATCGCGAGTTGATTTTTGTTTGAGCGCATGGATGACCATCGGTGCAACGGAGATAAGGATGATAATAATTGCGGTCACCTCAATATTAACACCAGCTTTGGTAAGGATTTCGCCTGCAAAGTAGCCAAGATAAGTGAAGATGGCAGCCCATAGCGCACCCCCGACGATATTAAACAAGAGGAACGTATTGTAGTGCATCTTGCTGGCACCAGCGACAATTGGGGCAAAGGTGCGCACGATGGGTACAAAGCGCGCCAGGACGATAGTCAGTGAGCCATGCTTTTGGTAAAATTGCTCGGCCTGCTCGAGGTATTTTTTCTTAAAAAAGCGCGAGTTGGGCTTGAGAAAAAGCTTGCGCCCGACTTTGTGGCCAAAGGCGTAGCCAGTGCTATCGCCCAGGATTGCCATAAGAGCGATCGCTGCAACGAAGAAGTGAATATTGAGTGGGTGGCCAAACAGGCGAAGGATCTCTTGATTCACCATATAGCCTGCCGTAAAGAGGAGGCTATCCCCTGGCAAGACAAAACCGATCAAGAGGCCAGACTCTGCATAGACCACAAGTAAAACCGCGGCAATACCGAGGCCAGTAATTGCATGTATAAGTGATTCCATTGCGCTTTAGTATACCATACTTTGCTTGGGGAAGGGAGTTCTTTGCTGCTTTTGGCCCACCTGGCACAAAAATGCTATACTAAAGAGGCAATATTACTTAACTCCGGAAACATATCCGAAAGGAGAACTATGGGAGATAAGATAACACTAAGGATCGAGACACGATCAATTCACGGTAAGAAAGTTCGCCAATTGCGCCGCCAGGGCATAACGCCAGCGGTGGTGTATGGTGCTGGTATGGATGCTGCTGATGTGCAGGCACCAAGTAGAGAGGTGGCAAAGGTTGTCGCAGCAGCTGGCCGCCACACACCAATTCATTTGACAGGGGTTAAGCGGCGCATTGCGCTTATCAAAAGTATCGATTACGACCCAACGCGAGTGGGTGTGATTCGCCATATTGCCCTGCATGCAGTGCGTACAGACGAGCCGGTTACGGCAGAGGTGCCCGTGCGCCTTATTGGTATGGGTGAATCTGAAGCTGAGAAGAATGGGCTGGTCGTGCTGCAAGCAATTGAGAAGGTTGAGGTGAAGGCCTTGCCGATGGACTTGCCTGAGGCGCTGGATGTGTCGGTGCTTGGCTTGGCTAGCGAGGGTGACCGCGTGACGGTGGGCGACATTACACTGCCTGAGGGTGTTGAACTGGTCGAGCATGACGATGGTCGTGAAGGTACTGCCGATGATGACGTGACGGTGAAGGATCTCGTTATTGCGAGCGCCTACGAGCCAAGTGCCCTTGCTGCCGCCAACGAAGCTGCCGCTGGTGCCGCCGAAAACGCGGATGCTGAAGACGTTGCTGCCGAGCAGGGTAGCGACGATAATGCAGCAGCATAGCACCTAGTGAGTAAGTACGTCATGCGACGTATGTAAAGGCGGTGAAAAACAAAGAAACCAGTCGTGTGAGGCTGGTTTCTTATGCTATGCCGGCCGTAATTATGCAGCCGCTACACCGCGAGAAATCCGCCATCCACCACAATCTCTGCCCCATTGACGTACTGACTCATCGACGTACCAAGCCACAGCGCAGTGCAGGCAACGTCATCGGGCTGGCCCAGATTCTTGGCAGGGAGGCGGAGGTTATAGGTGAGGCCAGTCTTGATGATGGAGAAGTCGAGCTTCTTGAGCGCCGCAAGCCCCATCTTCTGAGCACCCGGTGTGCTGATGCCGCCCGGCAAGATGGTATTGACCTTCCAACCACTCCGCCCAAAGTCTTTAACGAGCCCACGGCTCAGCGCGAGAACACCGGCTTTGCTCATGGCATAGAGCGTCATGTCGTAGGTCATACCTTTGAGGGCTTCAATGGAGCTGATGTTGATGATAGTGCCTGGTGCTGTGCGGCGAGTGATCATTTCTTGACACATAGTGAGTACTGCCCGAGTGTTGATCTGCATTGTCTTGTCGAAGGTTGCCTGGTCAATATTAGCGAGCTTGACTGGCGCAAAAATACCAGCGTTGTTGATGAGAATATCTGGTGTTGGGGTGATGTCATGCCACAGCGAGGTGACAGCGTTGTGGTTGGAGAGGTCAACAATATGCGTCGTGACGGCGGCGTTAAATTGCTCACGTAGCTCGGTAGCGGTTTGCTGCAGTGCGTCGGCATCGCGATCAACGAGCTGGAGGGTAGCACCAGCCTCGGCATAGCGCCATGCGATCGCCTTGCCAATGCCCATCGCGGCACCAGTGATGAGCACCGTCTTGTTCGTCAGCTTCAGTAATTCGTGCAGGGGAGTTGGATGTGTTGTCATGCCATTAGTATAGCATAACCAATATGAATCAGGTGTAGTATCTATTGCAAGAGTTTCATACTTTAGGCTTTGAAGCCCTATGTCTTCCCATGTTAGTAATATACGAGTTGATATTTCTTTGAGTGGATTGGCTTCTCAAAACGAGCATTAGAAGCAGAGGGTGTTCGCACTGAGTAGATAGGGTTTGGAAAATAATCGAAGAAAAGCATTGTCTTTTTATTGTAAATGAATTACAATAGCTGCATGGAGCACGCAGTACAACGCCGGACGACGAAATATACCGATCGAGTGATCGCGATTCTTCGCCAGCTGCAGCATGCTACCAACGCCGAGATTGCGGCCGCGCTGCGCCACGATTACCCCCGTGTCAGCGCGACCACAGTACACCGCATCACCCAGCGGTTGCAGGCGGATGGGGTGATTGGTCTTGCACCAGCAACGACGCATGGCTGCCTGCGCTACGATAGCAATCCTGCGCCGCACGATCATTTTGTCTGCAGCTCCTGCGATGGCCTGCACGATATCACCATCGCGCCAGCACTGCGGCGTGAGCTTGCGCGGCAGGTAGCAGGCTGCCTCGTCGATGGGCCGCTCATCATCACTGGCACATGCCACCCCTGTTATCACGATAACCATAATTCATAAGGAGAAAAACCATGGCACTATACAATACCACTACTAAGCAAGAATTTGAGGAGCGCGCCCTCCAGAGTGAGCGGCCAGTGCTAGTCGACTTTTGGGCACCGTGGTGCCCGCCGTGCCGCGCAATGGCACCACTACTCGAGCAGATTGCTGAAGAGACGGAGTTCGATGTCGTCAAGGTCGATACCGAAGCCAGCCAAGATAATGCAGCGCTTGCCCTGCAACACCAAGTGCAGAGTATCCCCAACATGAAGATCTTCAAGAGCGGTGCTGTGGTGGCAGAGCTGGTCGGCATGAAGCCAAAGCAAGTGCTGATTGATGCCTTGCAGCAAGCAGATGCCTAAATTTACCCTCTAACAGATTTCCTCCTTAGGACCAGCACAGATGTGTTGGTCCTTTTGTTATGGAGTGTCGTTACTTTCATTAGTGAGAAATCCACCACTTTGTCGCGACCATAATCGTGCATATATACCACCTCTTGCTAGTAACTCGTCATGGCTTCCATCTTCCACAATATGCCCCTCATCAACCACAACAATTCGGTCTAGCGCTGCGATCGTACTCAATCGGTGCGCCACCACAATTGACGTCCGTCCCTGCATGAGTGTCTCAAGCGACTGCTGAATCAGCGCCTCTGACTCAGAATCTAATGCACTAGTCGCTTCGTCGAGCACTAATAGAGGCGCATCCTTGAGAATAGCTCGTGCAATCGCAATCCGCTGCCGCTGCCCACCAGATAGCTTCACACCGCGCTCACCAACTACTGTTTCTAGCTCCTCTGGCAATTGTGTAATAAATTCCCAGGCATGAGCTTGCTTCGCTGCCAGTATAATATCGTCCTGTGTTGCTTCTGGTCTCCCGTAGGCAATATTCTCCCGAATTGATCGATGAAATAAGAGTGGCTCCTGTGGTACGTACGCAATCTGCTGCCGCAAACTCTCTTGTGTTACCATCCGAATATCCTGTCCATCGATCAAAATCGCTCCACTGGTTGGATCATAAAATCGCAACAACAACTTCGTCAGTGTTGTCTTGCCTGCGCCACTGGTGCCGACGAGGCCGAGCTTTTGGTTAGGTTCTATTTGGAGCGAAAAGTCACGAAATAGCACGCGATTTGGGTCGTCATCGTGTGCAAAGCTTATATGATCAAACGTGATAGCGCCGCGTGAAACATCCAGTGCTGCGTCACTCGTATCAACCAGTTGCGCTGGGGTGTGCAAAATCTCGACCATGGTCTGGGCGTCGCCGAGGATGCGGTTGTAGTTGCGCATAATACCATTCATATTCCACAGCTCACGCACTGCACTATTTGTGTAGGTGATGATAAGATAAACTGTTGCAACGGAAATTGTGCTGTGCTGAGCGGCATAAACTGCGAAGACGATAGCACCAATCTTGATGGCAGTATTGACTGTAGAGAAGAAACTGCTCGTGATGATATACGTACGCATAGTGCTGAGGCTAGCAGTGCGCCAGTTTTCTACTGCCATGGCGAAGCGTTTCTGCTCGAGTATCTCACTACTAGACGACTTAACAGCTAGGATGTTTGATACCATATCCGTTAACTGGCCACTGATGGTATTGCTTGCCTCAGCTTCTTGCTCACTCAAACGAGCGAGTGGTTTAGAGCCAACATAAACCACAGTGCTAAAGATCACAGAAAAAAGTGCCAAAAACAGTGCATACTGCCACAGCATTGTGGCTAAAACGATAATTGATCCGACAAGTGAGATAACCAGTGGTAGGACCGACCAAATGATTACATCCCAAAATCGATCGACTGCACCGGTCAGTTTATTTGCTTGACTCACCAGCGCTCCGCCAAAACGATTAGCATGGAACGAAACACTCTCGTGGCTGAGTTTAGCAAAAATCTTGGTATAGAGATCACGCTGCATTGCCATGGTGAATGGCCACATAATGCGCATCGTCAAGCGCCAACCGACTACTTCTGACCAAAGTTGGCTCAGTGTATACATAATCACAAGCGACCACACATCACTACTGTTGTGTAAATGGCCACTTTGGATAATATCGAGTAACCGTGCAATAATGAGCGGCCCAACAAAAGTACTGACTATAAATGTCGTTGCCGCAACCACCAGCGCTGCTGCACGCTGCCATCGATATGGCTGAGATATTTGCCATAATGTACGAAATATAGTTCTGCTCGTAGTAGGTTGCAAGATAAACTCCTTCGTTGTATAGACTTATAAATATTATACCTTAGAAAAATACCGTTTCGCTTGTTGAATCATGCATGCTCCAATATCTCCTTGGCCAATGATACGGTTTACATCATTGATATCAACAAGGGTATGCGCAATGATATCACCGCCAGGGTCGTGAGTAAACTCGCCAATTTTCTCGAGCTTTGTATAGACACGAAACTGGTATACGCGCATGCCGTTTGGCTCAAGGCAGCACTGGTATCCGAGTGGTTGCCATTCAATAACGCGCATGTTGCACTCTTCTACCATCTCTCGTGTGATGGTTTGCTCAATTGTCTCTCCAGATTCAGTTTTACCGCCAGGGAGATTATAGCTCTTCTTGACCGCATTATAGACGAGCGGAACGGAACCAGCTAAATCACCGATTGTATAGACTTGTTGCCAGGGGAGATCGGGTATAGCAGATTTTTGTCGTATAGTACACCAAGAAACAAAAATGGTTTTGCCGCCATACTGAAAGGAAGATGATATATCGTATACCATAGACAAAACTATATTACGAAACGGAAAAAGATGAAATAGCTTTTGATAGCTACTTTCGTGTATACTATGCACTAGAGAATGCGTCAAGAAAAAACACTCCTACCAATCTGTCAAGCGGGCGATCCGGTGCTGCGTGAGAAAGCGAGGCACGTGAGCCGCGAGGAAATCACGACACCAGCGGTGCAGCAGCTTATTGCAGATATTAAGCACACCGTGGCGGAGAGAGACTATGGTGTTGGCCTCGCTGCACCCCAAGTGGGGCAGGCCTTGGCGCTGAGCGTCATTGCTATCAAGCCGACGCCAAACCGCCCAGACCGTGAGCCGTTTGAGCAGGTTATTATCAATCCATCATACACCGGTATTGGCCAGACAACGGGCATGTGGGAGGGCTGCGCCAGTGGCGACGAGGGGCGGCTCTTTGCGCAGGCGCAGCGCTACCAACAGATCAACGCCCAGTGGGATGATGAGCGGGGTGAGCATCATACTGCGGTGCTGGATGGCTTTGTTGCTCATGTCTTTCAACACGAAGCTGACCACTGTCAAGGCATACTTTTCTTTGACAGAGTGACAGATACGACGACCTACATGACGGCAGCAGAGTATCGCAAGCGCGTCGTGCGGCGGTAAATTGCATTTTTAAGCCCTGCTCCGCTTGCTTCTCTCAAGATCAGTGACTATCCGCCAAAAACGATTGCTTAACTTGCTGGTAGGCATCGCGGAACGGCACACCTTTTTCGACTAATTCATTGATTTTGGCAACAGTATAGAGTTCATCGGTCATCGCCTCAGCCAATCGCTTAGTGTTGGCTTCTAGCTCGCTCACGCAAAGCGCCAAAACCTCTAGCGTATTGAGGGCCGAAGTGAAGGCGTCCATGGTGATTTTTTTGGTCAACTGCAAGTCGCGGTGATAACCGCTGCCAGCACCTGTCGAAATAGCTTGGAGTTGCAAAGCGTAGTTCGGATAGGCGTGGGCGGTGGCACGCATGATCTCAAAGACGTCGTAGTTGCGCTTGTGCGGCATGATGGACGAGCCCGTGGTCATAGTGACGGGCAGTTTGAAATAATTAAACTCCTGCGAGGTAAATAGCAACATGTCTTCAGCAAATTTGCCAGCGAAGACCATGATTGGGTTGAGCGCCTGCACGGCAATCAGTTCAAAAACGCCGCGCGACAGGCCACAGTACATGGGGTTTTCCTGCACTTTGGCGAAGCCTAGTTCGCGGGTTGTCATCTGGCGGTCAAGTGGTAGAGTAACGCCAAAACCGGCAGCACTGCCCAGCGGGTTTTGGTCGATAGCGGCAATGCTGTGTGCTACCAATTGTCGGAGGTCATTGAACGCATCGTGGTAGGAACCAAGCCACATGCTGACTGTGGTTGGCATAGCTTTTTGGGTATGAGTATAGCCAGGCATTTCAGTTTGGCCAATGGCGGCAATTTTGCCAGCATAGGCCTGAGCGACTGCTTCCAACTTGTCCGCTACTGCTTCAAGTTCCGTTTTGGTGAATAGCCGCATCATCACCAAGGCTTGATCGTTACGGCTTCGTCCAGTGTGAACCTTTTTGCCGATAGGGCCGAGCTTTTCTGTCAGATACAGCTCAATGGCAGTGTGTCCATCTTCGTGTTCGCTGGTGAGGGTGAAGGTACCGGTTTTCCATTCGTTAAGTAGCTCATCCAAGGCCGCTGCTAATTGTTGATATTCATCGCTGGTCAGCACGCCAATTTTTTCTAGCATGTGGGCGTGCGCTTTGGTGGCGGTAATGTCATGTCCCAGTAGATACTGGTCTAGTACCTGGTCGTCACCAACAGTGTATGACTCGACCAATGGGTGGAGTGAGCCAGTTGCGGTTGATTGCCATAGTTTACTTGCCATATGAGTATGTTCCTTCAGCTGTTCGCTGACTTAGTGAATATAATTCAATGAATCCGGCGGACGAATTCTGGTTGAATGCGTCGTTGGAATCAAACGTTGCAAGATTAATATCAAACAACGAATGCGGTGAGTCTACACTGACGACAGTGATGGTGCCTTTGTACAGGCGGACTGTCACCGTGCCAGTGACCTTTTGGTTCTGATCATCAATGTAGGCGTTAATGTGATGGACGGCTGGCTCGTACCACTGCGCTGCATAGGTCAGGTAAGCCCATTTTTTGTCCATTTCGGCTTTGAGTTCATTTTCAACGCGGGTCGAGACCAATTGCTCAAGCTTTTGATGAGCGGCAATTAAAATGGCAGCACCAGGGTTTTCGTAGACACCACGCACCTTCAGTCCGACCAGCCGATCTTCAATAAGAGTTGATACGCCGACGCCGTGTTTGCGGCCGATCTGGTTGCAGTGCTGGATGAGTGCTTGAAGTGAAAAGTGACGGTTGTCGACGGCAACAGGCACACCTTTGATGAATTCAATGGTAATGTCCTCGGCTTCGTCCGGCGTGTATTTGATGGTCGAGCACCAATTGAGGATGGCGTGGTAGTTTGGCTTGAGCGATGGTGATTCGATTTCGCCGCCTTCGCTGGTGATGCCCCACATGTTTTCATCGGTTGAATAGGGCGATTCCTGGGTGTGTGGCACGGGGATGTTGTGTTTCTTGGCATAGGCAAGCTCTTCCTCTCGGCCCATACTCCACTCACGCACTGGTGCCAAGATCTTGAGCTGAGGGTTGAGCGTGGTGATGTAAGTTTCGAAGCGAACTTGGTCGTTGCCTTTGCCAGTGGAGCCGTGAGCGATGACTCTGCAGTCGTATTTCTCAGCATATTCGACGGCTAATTGCGAGATGATGATGCGCCCCAGTGGCGTGCAGAGGGCATAGCCACCTTGGTAATCAGCATTAGCTTTGATGGCCAGTGATAGTAGCTCATCAGCGAAGCGGTCGCGGGCATCAACCGTGATGGTTTCAATGGCACCGAGTTTTTTGGCTTTTTCGGCAATGGCGTCGAGATCGTCAACAGTCTGGCCGATATTGACCGTTAGGGTGATGACCTTGCAATTATATTTTTCTTGTAACCACGTGAGCATGACGGATGTGTCGAGGCCTCCCGAATAGAGCAAGAGGCACGTGTCAAACTCGCCATTTTTTGCCTCGTGGCTGGCAACTTTGGTGTAGTGAGGTGTGTCGTGATTCATATCCTTCCTTTCTATAATAATTAAAAAGAGCCGCTCGGATGAGGGCTCTTTCGTTGGTTTTATACTATACGACTAATTAGCCCTCTGAGTCAGAGCGGCGACGACGAGCAACGATAACGATGTTGTGTCGATATGTCATACTAACACCATAGCACACTGCGCATATTTTTCACAATACTTTTAGATAAATCGTAAAAAGCTCTTATTCTAGTGCCAGTTTCTCCTTGCTCATACTCCATCGGACGAAGTGCGGGTGAGGAGCGCGAGAGAGCGGTGAGGCTTTGAGATTCAAACACTTTTCATATAAAATTATGATGCGCGACAATAGTCGTATACATTGGTATGATGGAGATAAAATTGTGCAGCAATATAACAAAGAAGCGCCTAGTATGGACGTATGAGTGGACGAGTAGTGAATATTCTCCTCATTGAAGACGAACCAACCCTTCGCACTGGTACTGAGCAGTTCCTCGTGCAGCGCGGCTTTACGGTGCTGACGGCAGCCAGCGGTGAGGAAGCGCTGGAAAAATTTGCGGAGGCAGATGCTATTATCCTCGATATTATGCTGCCAGGGATGAGTGGGATCGAGGTGCTGCGCCAGATTCGCCAAGCGAGCGACGTGCCGGTGCTCATGCTGACGGCGCTGCATGATGAGCCGACGCAAGTCGCCAGTTTTGACGAGCTGGCGGATGATTATATGAGTAAGCCGTTCTCGCTGGTGATTTTGGAGAAGCGAATCAGGGCGTTACTTCGCCGCCAACAGTCTGTCAAAAAGACCTTGTGGCAACGCGGCCTGGCATCGGTGGATTTTATGGCCTATCAGGGGTTTTATGATGGTGCTGATGCGCACCTTAAGCCTAAGGAAGTGCAGCTGCTCAAACTGCTCGTCGATAATCCACACATGGTCTGGAGCCGGCAAGCTATCATCGATAAGCTGTGGCGTGATGACGAGGTGCCGTTCGACCGAGTGATCGATGTCTACATCAAAAACCTGCGCAAAAAATTACACCTGGATTGCATCGTCACGGTAAAGGGGGTGGGCTATCGCTATGAAGCGTCTTAAATTATTTCCCAAAACATTTTTGGTATCGATCGGCCTGTTTGCGGCGCTGATCATCCTGGTGCATGCGCTGGTTTACACCTTGATGCCGCACTTTTATCTGCAGCAAAAAGAGCGCGAGGCAGCGGGCAATCTGGCGACGCTCGTGGCTGAGTTGCGTGGTAAATCGACCGAGGAGATGCGCCGTCTCAGCCAAGAATTTGCCAGTATGAAAAACGTGAATATTACGCTGACGATTGATGGGCGCGATCAGTATTTTCAGGGTTTTGAGTCGATCACCATCGTGACCGACAGCGGCAAGCCGGTCGATACCAGCGTGGTGAAGATCGCTGATGGGCAAACGGTTGATCCACGCTCGGTGATTTTACGGCAGGGCAGTGTGGTGGATAACCAGGGGCGAGCGATTGCGGTCAAGTTACTGGCCGACGTGGCGCCTGTCACTCAGGCCAAACTCGCCACGCTGCATGTATTGCCCTATACCATGCTTGGCTCGCTACTGGTGGCGCTTGTGTTTTCGTACATCTATAGCCGTTTTGTGACGCGGCCGATTCGCCAGATGGCGGCGGTGACCACGACTATGCAGCGGCTAGAAAAGAACGCGCATTACCCGGTGAATAGCAGTGATGAAATCGGCGTACTGGGGCGAAATATTAATGAGCTCTATCAAAATTTGTGGCAAACGATTCGCTCGCTGGAGCATGAAAATAAGCGGATCACCCAGCTGGAGAAAGAAAAAATCGCCTTCCTACGTGCAGCCTCGCACGAGCTAAAAACACCACTAGCAGCCCTCCGGATCATGCTCGAAAATATGCAGCTGAACATCGGTGAATATAAAAATCGCGACCAGTACCTGGCAGAATCGGTGGCGCAGGTTGATCGTGTGGCGGCAATGGTGAATGACGTTTTGCGCTCGGGTAGCGTGGCCGAGCAGGCTTTGCGCAAAGAGAAGCGGCTGAGGGTCGATACGCTGATTACCGAGGTGGTTGCCGATTATACACTGCTGGCAAAAACGCGTGGCATGACTTTCGCGGTTAACACGCAGCCAGTGACCATCTACGCGAACCGTGACATGATGCGCCACGTCATCTCGAACCTAGTATCAAATGCAGTGCGCCACGGCGACGTCGGCAGTGTGATAACAATTACCTGCGATCAGCATGAGCTGGCCATCGAAAACGCCTGTAAGCCACTGGCCACGCAGCAACTTCAGCATGTCTTTGATCCGTTTTATCGCACGTCTAGTAGCGCGAAGCAGCACGCCGACAGCAGCGGCATCGGCCTCTACACCGTAAAGATGCTGCTCGACGCCAAGGGTCTAGACTACAGCTTTGCACCACACGGGCAGGGCATGCGGTTTGTGGTAAAGCTCGCGTCATAGAGCATTAAACCTTCGTAACAAAAGGTGTTGCAGCCAGGGCTTCTATCTTCTTGGCTATGTCTGTAAAATCGTCCATCTCCTTAAAACTATCCCATACTACCCAGGCAAATGTACTTGATTCTCTTTGGTCGATCGTGATAGCTAAGTCGTCATCACTCCAAAATAAATACTGTAGGTCGTAATGATAATGTGCCTGCTCTTGCTTCTTCGGGTTTTCGGGTATATATTGCACACCAATATTAAACGGGGCGCACTTGTTGTGTATATCAACATATTGGTAAAGTAGCTGTGCGCTATTAATACCAGTCTCCTCTTGTAGCTCACGCCGAGCAGCGTCAAGTGGGGAATTATCACTTTCGTCAATATGTCCACCTGGCTGGAGATACTTTCCAAGGAAGTTATGGTGAACAAGGGCAACGTGATGCGTGCTTTTTGAAACGACAAATGTCGAAGCAGTAAAATGTCCCAAGAAATTTTTGCGGTCGATTACTTGGTTGTCGCTTTGTCTAGAGAGTTGTTTCTTGAGTGTTGTAAACGCCTCACCACTGGTATCATAATACTTGCTGTAGGTATCAAATAGCTGCTTGTATACACCCATATAAAATGACGTTTCCTTCCTTTTTGTTAGTTGCCTAATAGAGTATGACATGCCTAGAAGTACCGTGTCAACTCAATTATTTTCCTCTCTTAGCTTATTCTTGAGGTCTCGAATATAGCGCCTTTGCTGTTGATGTAGATAGAAGTATACAAAGGGTTTGATAATAAATCTCTTTGCGATAATATCCTCGGTGAATTCGAGATTCGTCATCGTACCGTGCTGCGAGAATACGCCTGTCCAGTGGCCTTGAATGGCGTCATTTTCTATATCAAACTCCCACGATTTGTATTGGTCTACATGTGTCACCCTGAAATGAGTCTCAACTCCTTGCGTGGTCACCTCAATAAAGTTAGATTCATCGATTACTTTTATGGCCTGCAAATCACTGCGCCAGCGAATGTCATTAAGGTTAGTAACCGTATCCCAAACTCTTTCAACTGGGTATGATAAAGTGGCGGTTATATGTGATTTTGTCATATAAAGAATAATCTCTTAAATAGCACTTCTTCTAGTATACTTGGTCTATCATTATGGGGAAAATACAAAATGCTCACTTTGACAGTGACTCATGAGTAACAATGTAATTATTACGCCCAACTAACGGTGGCAAAAGTGCTATAATCTAATAGATATAACATCAGCAAAGCTCAACCCGTAACGAGGAAATCATGGATGGATTTATTCTAGTGGCAATAAAATTGCTCATTGGCTTTTTTGCCCTGACGATAATAATTAATCTTTCAGGAAAGGGTAATTTATCGCCATCATCTGCTAGCGATCAGGTGCAGAACTATGTGCTGGGCGGTATTATTGGCGGCGTTATTTATAACAATGAAATCCAAATACTGGACTACATCGGTATTTTGTGTATATGGTGCGCCCTGGTGCTGACGTTGAAATGGGTCAAGCAGCATAATGTGAGGGCAAAGCAGCTCATAGACGGCAAGGCATTAATTATTATTGATAATGGAAAAATCAACATTGAAAATTGCAAGAAAGTTGGCTTGAGCGCTCATGACGTATCTTTCAAATTGCGAACGCAGAATATCTATTCGACAAAAAAGGTAAAAAGAGCCGTCGTAGAGCAAGATGGTGAATTGATCATCACGCAGGAAGGGGAAGAAAATCCAAAATTCCCATTAATAACGGACGGGCAGCTACAGACTGATATTTTACAGGTAATTGGCAAGGACGAAACGTGGCTACTGAAAGAAATGAAAAAGCAGGGGCTGAAGGCGTATAGCGATGTGTTTTTGGGAGAATATGTGGACGGGAAGTTGATTCTGACGGCTTATTAGTGGAATATATGAAAATTATTACCAAAAAATCTTACCCTGATTTATTCGAAAAAGTCCTATCGGGCGAGAAAACATTTGATATGAGGGTGGCTGATTTTGACATCCAACCTGGCGATATTCTGGAACAAGTTGAGGTAGACTATGACGGAACGCCAACCGGCCGCACGGTTCGCCATGTGGCCGGCGAAGTTTTACGCACGAAAGAGATTGATTTTTGGAAACAAGAAGACGTTGATCAATACGGTTATCAAGTAATGTCGCTTACCGAGCGGGTTGATTAGTACGACTATAGATTTTCCATGGCAGGTTCTGCCTTGGGAAAAAATCAAGAGAATGCCGAGCCAAAAACCTAAAAAATGTCATCATACATCAGGACATTTTGTCTTAAAGTATAGTGACAAACCGAGCAACTCTAAGGTGTTATATCTATATTTTTGTCCTCTTATCTTGATCAGTGAAAAATAATCTGATATGATTTTTGTATGATAAATCCTCGTTTTGATTCTCCTATCACTAATACTATTTTTGAGATTGAGAATATGCGCAATCGTTATATACACGGCTCGACTCCACCTTGGATATTTCATGATATTAAAAATATTATATATCTTATGGAGAGTGTTGCCTCCGCGCGGATTGAAGGGAATAATACTACCCTTGTTTCTGCTGCGATTAGCTCGATAGAAAATAGTGAGGAAGAAGAAATTGACGAAGTAAAGCAGTTTCTGAATATCCGTAGGGGTCTGGATTTTATAGACGAAACGATAAAAGCTGGCGATGACATCACATTGGCAATAATCCGCGAGCTGCATAAAATTGTAGTGAAGAATTTACCTCTTAATAAAGATGGTGCGGAGCATCCTGGACAACTTAAGACCAGAGATAATCGAATTAATAAAAGCGCAGCAAAAACAACAAGTTATCTGAAGGTTAAGGAAGAGCTTGAGGACTTGTTACGCGCGGTGAACATGCGAGAGGCACCTCAGTTCGATATCATCAATATAGCTCTTGCTCACCATAGATTTACGCTGATTCACCCTTTTGAAAATGGCAATGGTCGTGTAGCTAGGCTCTTTACATACGCCATGCTGGTTCAAAAAGGGTTTATTCACAATGCGTCCGTATTGAATCCGTCTTCGATTTTTTGCATTGATCGGCGACGATATTATGAAATGCTAAGTGTAGCTGATAAAGGAATAGAAGCAGGAGATGATTCGCTACTTGAAGAGTGGTGTCTTTATGTCGCAGAAGGGATAAAGGAGGAAATCAAGCGAACCATGCAGCTCCTCGATAAAAAAGAAGTTGTCGAAAAAGTAATTCTACCAACTTTGAAACGAGCAGTCGAGATAAAAGCTTTATCTGACGAAGAAAGGCAAATTTTAGAGGTTGCTGTTAAAAAAGATGTGATTCAGGCTCGAGATGTTTCTATGATTTTCGGCGGTAATTCTTCAGCTAACGATAGGCGGCGGTCAAGGAAACTACGAGAGCTAACAGACAGAGGACTGTTGTATTACAGTAAAAAAAAGTATGCTCTGACTCTATCTAGGAATAAAGAACTGCTGCCAATACTACTGACCGAAATGTCAAATAGCGGTTTAATCGTTATGGAGTAGAATAAGCTCGCCCATTTCACATTCCTTTCACATCCACTTGCTACACTGACATAGAATCAAGAAAGGAGATCTATGTCATTTGTGCAACGTGCCTGGTTGTATATCACCAGGAAAAAACTCAAAACGCTGATTTTGCTGGCGATTTTGCTGTGCATGTCGACGATTATGCTGAGTGGATTTGCCATCAAGCATTCGACCGACGCAGCGGCACAGTCGCTGGACAAAACGCTCAAGGCTGGCTTCACGCTGGGCAATAATCCGCGCACCAATCCGGGAACGGCGCGCGGCTCGGGAACGGTGTCGAACAAAGACATCAACGCGGTGAAGAACCTGGAGGGCGTGACGGATTATGTCAAACGCCAGAACGCCACGGTTGATTTCATTAATACCAAACTGGTGCCATTACCGAGTGGCGGCAGCGGCTATGACGCCGAGAAAGACAAGCAGTTTGGCAACGCCGCGACTATCATCGGCGTCAATACATCTGAGCTTGAAACCAAGTTCCGGGCTGGCGCGCTCAAGCTCATCGCTGGCCGGCACATCACCAAGAACGATTCACACACAATTTTGGTGCACGAAGCTTTTGCTAAGGCTAACAACCTGAAGCTTGGCAGCAAGATAAAGCTAAAGGCCAATCAATACGACACCGACAATGAACATCCATCCAAGGACGAAGTTGAAGTAGAAATCGTCGGTATATTTAGCGGCACAAACCCAAAGCAGGCGACGTATCAGGTGGAGTTGTTCGAGAATTTGTTCTTGACTGACATCGCGACAACTCGCCAGTTGAACGCGTATACAGAGCACAATGAGATTTATCAGGACGCCACGTTCTTCACGAAAGGCACCAAGCAGCTGGACGAGGTGATGGCACGGGCCAATAAATTGCCAGTCAATTGGCAAAAGTACCAGCTCAACAAGAATAGCCAGGAGCTCGCTGGCGTGACGGGCGCGGTGAACGGCGTGTACGGCCTGATCGACGGTATGCTATGGGCAACGGCACTGGTTAGTATCACAGTGATTGGTATGGTGCTGTACTTGTGGATGAACGAGCGTAAGCGCGAAGCGGGCGTACTCTTGGCGACGGGTGTGCCGCAGTCAAAGATTGTGCTGCAATATATCGCTGAGCTAGTGATGATCGCGGTGCTGAGCTTCGGTGCGTCGTACTTTACTGCAGGGTTAATTGCCCAGCAACTGGGCGACCACGTGGTGTCGCAGGCGGCACAAAATGCCACGCGTCAAGCGAGCAGCTCGCTCGGCGGTGCGTCACTCGGTGCTGACGCTGACTCGGTGACGTCATCACGCACGCTAGAAAAGGTGACGGTTGGTGTGCAGCCGACAGATCTGCTAGCAGTGTGGGGTGCTGGACTAGCGGTGATTATCATTGCGGTACTCCTGGCTTCGCGGCCGATTACCCAGTCAACGCCAAAAGAATTACTTACCGAAGTGGATTAGGGGCGAATGATGACGATTATCAAACGAGCCTGGACGGCTGTGACGCGCCGGCGGCGTCGCAGCCTGACCATCGCCCTGATCATGACGCTGATTTTCACGCTGCTCATCGGTACGCTGACGGTGCAGCAGACGATGGCGCAGCTGAAGCAATCGGTTGAGCGGAATATCCGTGCCGGCTTTAGCATCGCCAGCAAGCAGCCATCGGGTGAAGTACCGATGGACATCGCGCAGCGGGTGCAGCGCCTGGACACAGTGAAAGCGCACAATTTCCAGGCAGAGACCACCGCGGGACTGCCAGGCAAACAATTGATCGACACGGCAGGCAGCGGCGTACAACTAGACGCTAACGTGGCTGGCGAGGCGAAGGTGACGGGCGCGACACAGAGTGATCTACTGAGCGAATTTACTGGTCGGTTCTACCAACTGGAGCAGGGTAAGCATCTGGGGGCGCACGATCAAAACGCGGCCCTGATCCACAAAACCTTCGCCGAGAAAAATAATATCACGCCAGGCGACAAGCTGGACATTACCAAAGATGGTAGGCACGTGACAGTAACTGTCGTAGGCATCTTTAGCGGCAAAGGCGAAAAGCCGGCGGCCCTGCAGTCTGATATGTCAGAGAACCATCTCATCACTGACCTAGCCTCGGCGCAGCAACTGACAGGTAGCAAGCAGCTGACACGGGCAACGTACTTCGCTGAACATCCACATCAGCTAAAGTCATTAGTAGACCGCACTAAAAGCCTACCACACGTCGATTGGCAAAAATTCAGCCTGACCAACAATGGGGCGGTATTCGCTGGCGTCCTCCAAAACATCGCTGGCATCCAAAACATGTTAACGATTGCCACTATCGGCGCGGCTGGGGCAGGACTGGCAGTATTGTCACTGGTGCTGGTGTTCTGGGTGCGCGGCCGCTTGCATGAAATTGGCATCTTGCTGTCTATTGGCACGTCGAAGCGGCAGATTATCGGGCAGTTCTTGGCGGAGCTCGCCATCATCGCCGCAGTTAGTTCGGTGTTTGCGCTCGGTATAGGTTCGGTCGCCTCGTCGCAGATTTCTACCGCCCTCACGGCGCAAACGAGCCAAAGCCAGCGTGTCGAAACAACCGTGATGCAAGCCGCGCCAATAGGGACCTACCTGCAGGCTTTCGCCTTCGGCTACGTAGTCGTTCTGCTATCAGCCATCGCTGCCACCGCGCCAATTATGCGCCAATCACCAAAGCAAATTTTAGCAACATTAAGTTAGGAGATAGTATGTCACTACTTACACTACACGATATCGTTTATTCATACCCAGGCGACACCAGTAATGTGCTCAACGGCATCAATTATCAATTTGAAAAAGGCACGTTTTACGCCATCGTCGGTAGTTCTGGTGCTGGTAAATCGACCCTGCTGGGGCTCCTGGCCGGGCTGGACACACCGACTGGTGGGCAGATTTTGTTCGACGACGAAGACATCGCCGAGCAGGGTTACTCACATCATCGCAAGCACAATATCTCGCTGGTGTTTCAGAATTATAACCTGATCGATTATCTGACACCGCTAGAAAACTTGAAATTAGTTAATGCCAAGGCCACCAACGAAACGCTACACGCTATGGGCTTGGACGACGATCATATTCATCGCAACGTCATGAAGCTTTCCGGTGGTCAGCAGCAGCGTGTAGCGATCGGACGAGCGCTAGTATCCTCCGCACCGATTATCTTGGCAGACGAGCCGACTGGTAACCTGGACGAAACCACCGCTGCGGATATCATCACTATCCTGCGCCGGGCCGCCCACGAAAACGACAAATGTGTCATCGTCGTGACTCACAGCAAACAGCTCGCTAAAGAGGCGGATGTCGTGTTGACACTCAAAGACAAGTTGCTTCGGCCCAGCAAGAAAAATAAAAGGCGTCGCTAGGGTTTAATCGTGGTGCAGATAGTGCCGCAATCTGTCAGGCAAAGCAGGCGCGAGCATGTCGTAGGCGTCGCCAGTCAGGGCAATTGACAGCTGGTCGCGCGGCTGACGCTTGGATAATTTCGTCATACCAAAGAGCTCTGGGCTCACGTGTCCACCGGGAATATTATCGAGTCGGCCAAAACCAGCGGTCAGGCGAATCGTGTACTCGTTATGCGCGTGAGCAATATCAGTGAGATCGTTGAGCAGCGGAATGAGTGTCTTGTTGCCAAAAGCCGCCCGCTGCTCAGGTGAGAAACGCGCATTGTTGCTGCGTGGTAGTGGCACTGCAAGATTTTGCCCATCACCTGTCCAGCCAATTAGCTCGCCACCATAATGCTGGACGGCAGTGAGTGCTTGGCTACCAAAGCGAATGAGAAATGAGCGCAGCTCTCCGTCATTACGCGCTATCTCCTTGGTTGAATGCGACACATCCCACGTGGCGAGTATTGCGTTCGGTGTGGTGGGTGATTTAAGCGTTAGCATATCGGCGACTGACTGAGTAGGGTATGATGCTCGCGCCAATGCTTGCAGCGCCGTAATGCCAACACCGAGAGCAGTTTTGACGCTGTCGTATTGCCATAGTATTTCCAGTTCGCTCAGCTGACGTTTGGTTGGCGTACGGTCTTTTGTAAAAGCAGTTTGCAAGACGGCGTGCTGGTTGGGCAGTGGCAAGTTGAGGACGCGATGATCAGGATTCATCGCACTATCAGTCAGTGTGATGTTATCCTGGTTTTCCTCAATAACACGTCCAGCAACTGACGACCCATCAACGCGGTGCCCTGTGATATGTGTTTCTTGAAAATCAAATCGGTCATCAGCCGGAACGTGTGGTGAACACGCAGTAGCAATCGCCCCAATCGAATCAGGATTGCATTCATCATGTACAAAGACGGTGGCTGCGTCTGGCCACGTATCGGCCATGGGTGCGTGCTGCAGAAAATCACCGATTGTTTGCACGAGTGTTTGCTGGTAGTCATGCGCTGCTTTGGCGTGCGAAGTTTCGTGATGCATTAGTTATATTATGCCACATATTGGTGGAATAGGGTATGATTAAAGGACACCTGGCTCACGACTGGCGCTTCTTCATATATTTCGCGGTCTCTTCCCAGAGCGGGTTATCCTTGTATGGTACGCCATCGTGCGCCCAATACCACCAAAAGTATCCACCAACGTAGCGTGGAGTGTACCGCGGCATGGCATAATAATGCCGAAACAACTGTAGCTTACGCGCCATCGGGGCATGCTCGCTGGGTGTGCCGCACTCGCCAATGCCAAGCTTGGCCTCTGGGAAGAGCGTCTCAAGCTCAGCAAAGATCTGCCGCCAGTTGGGCTGGTAGCCATCGTTGTCATCGTCGTAGTAGCTGACGAGGACATAATCGACGCCCTGCTTCAGATCATCAGGTAGGTATGTTTGTAGCCAGTCTTTCATACTGAGTGTGCTCCCGCCTTGTGGGAAGTAGTAGGGAACAAGCGCCGCCGCGGCATGCTTATTCTTAATGTATCGGTAGGCACTGGCCACCTTCGCGGCAGTAAGGCGCGGGTCTTCTTGGATCCACTCTTGGCCATTCATTTCATTGCCAATTTCCCATATCGCGACGTAGTGAGATAGATACTGGTAAGACTCAGCAAGGCGCTGCTGGTAGTGCTCAGTGCTGTAGCTGTGCATGCTTGAGGAATCAACGGGCTGGGCCATGACATCGGCCACGCGATGAAGGGTTTTGAATAGATCGCGATAGCTCTGCGGTGATCTATCCTCGGACATAACAATTCGCACCGTTGGTCGAGCAGGCAAGTGCTGAATGGCCTCCACGATATCAGCAAGCCTTGTCGTACCCTCCCAGCTGTCGTCGATGGTTAGGCCATAGAGCATGCGTGACGGAGAGGTGTGCTGAGGATGTGGATGATTCGTGTCGCTCTGTGGGGTGGAGTTTGGTGCTGGTGCTGGTGCGAGAGTGCGCAGCAGCGCGTACATTAGCAAACAAAGCAATAGAATAAGACCAGCAATATGAACGTACTTTGGCATATAATAAGCTCCTTACAAGGTAGTATATCAAGGCGCAGTTTCATATCAAAAAAGGCGAATTTCGAAATTCGCCTGGTTTACCCTGTTTTTTCCCTGTTAGCATCGGTTCTCTTTTCTCTTCTTTTATATATTTATATATAATAGGAGAGAAATCGATATGGTTGGATATATGGAGATAGAGAGATAGATAAAGATAAGAGGATAGAGGATAGATAAGTAAAGAAAGATATAGATAAGGAGATAAATAGATATAAAGATAAGTAAATAAAGATAAAGATAGAGATAGAGATAGATAAGTAGAAATAAGTAGAGGAATATAGAGAAAGAGATGTATAGATATATAGAGATATAGAGATGGGTATAGAAATAGATAGAGAAATATGAGAGAAAGAGAGATGAGTTATAAAGATATACATAGAGAATAGATATAGTATCGAGATATATTGGTATGTATATATAGAAATATGCTTATTACAGTGTATCTACGGTGAGCAGTATGAGGAAGGAGTAAAATGCTCAGCTTCAGGTGTTACCTACTTGACTCATGCAAAAAGATATGAATAGTTTTTATAATGGAGGTGTTTTTTGCATAGATATTGGATAAAATTAAAATAGACTACGTCCCAAACACGCAAAATCGTACTGCATCGACCATCGTATGAGCTCCGATTGCAGAGCTCAGATCACGTTTTCGTTGCATAATAGCAAACGGCAATCCAAACAACAGTGCCAACACCACGACGCTGCTCAATGTAAAATTCGTTGCGTCAAAATGTATCAAGACGTGTGGTAATACCATGATGACATAGCACAAAAAATTATCGAATCTTGATAACGCCCCATCCTTGATGTAATAAACGCTCAGCGCAAAAAAGAAGAAACGAAAAATGATCTCCTCTGACACGCCGGCTTTGATTGCGCGCAGGAACCACTCGGGTTCGATCGAAATATTAAATTCCATGGCAGATCTTGCCAAGAGGATGTTGATAACTGCTAGCGTCGCTCCTGCGATTGTCGCGATGCCGACCGTTTTCATTATCTCTTTTATGTTGGCGGCCTTGAACAAGAGGATCTTGTTTTTGCTTGTCTTAAGGACGCTGGCGCCTCCGATGTACGCAACAATAGAACATATCCCCATGACAGCATGGGACGGCATAACTAAACAGCCCAGGGCAACCCCTGCAAAAATATCATGCTTGGATGTATTTTTATTTTTTACAATAAAGAGGAGCGCTAGCGACAGCACGACTACAAACCACAATGCCTTCAGTCTCTCCGGGTTGAGCAAGGTTACAAGCCAGAGAGATATAAATGCTATGTTGATAGTTAGTAGTTTTAGTGTTTGATACTGGCTGGATTTCGATTGCATATTATGATATTTCTTGCGCGGTTTTCGCTACTGTAATCAATATACCACCGATATCATAATATTGCCAAATTTCATACTTGACACATTACACTGGCAGAATATTATTCAGTTCGATAAAATGCTAATAGTAAGTTTTGTGTACTATCCTGTTATCGTATAGATTTTGAAATCAAAGAGTCTATCGATGGCTCGCCTATCGGGAACTTGACTTCCCTAGATTTTGTAGACTGACCGTTTTACAGTAGGGAGGAAGGGAGTAATAATGATGAGTCTCGAAGAAACCGTGCACGATGCACAGATAAAAATATTGCGAGAATTGCTATTCTTGCCGACTGCTCATTTCGCTGCGTTGCAGCGAGCCACTGGGCTTGATAGCGACCATGTCAAATTTCATATCAAACGACTCGTGGCGTTGGGCTACGTGACGAAAACAGCTGATGGCTACATGCTTTCGATCAAAGGTAAAGAATACGCCAATAAGCTAGACACTGATGCTGGTGTGATTGAGCGTCAACCAAAGGTGGCTGTATTACTTGTTATTGAGCGCCAGCACCATAATGAGAAGCAATACCTTCTGCAGCAGCGACTCAAGCATCCATACTATGGTTTTTGGGGTGCGCCAACTGGCAAAGTACGTTGGGCGGAGTCTGTTGTTGAAGCGGCAGCACGTGAGCTTGCTGAAGAGACAGGACTGCGCGGTACTTTTGTGCACCGCGGTGTCTATCACGAGCGGGTTCGTCACAGCCAAACAAATGAAATCGTTGAGGACAAACTATTTCATCTGATGTTTTGCGATACCGTCTCGGGCACGATGGTCAAAGAATTTGAAGGTGGTAAAAATGCCTGGCGCACGCGTGAAGAGATGGAGAGTGAACCAAAGAAATATAAGAGCTTCATGCGCGAGATGGCGGCATGTATTGATGGACACGGTGAACTAACAGAAGTGATATATGAATATGACGCAACAGAATTTTGAGCCACCTCGGGCAGTACTTTGCGGCTCATACACGCGTGACAGAGACGGACTTTTGTGGGCCTATGATGAGCTTATTGCAACTAGCTGCCAGGTTTTATCGCCACGACGGATGCTGTTTGATAATAATGCAGCATTTGTGCGAGACGCTGCAGAGCAAGGTATATCGCCACAAGCGATCGAAGACTGGCATTTATCAGCAATTCGTCAAGCGGATTTTGTAATGCTTCATGCTCCAGATGGCTATGTTGGGCTGAGCGCAGCAATGGAAATTGGCTTTGCTACGGCCCAAGACTGTCCAGTTTTTTCACGCACAGCACCGCAAGACATTGCCTTACGTGGGTTGGTGAAGGTTGTACCGAGTGTGTATGATGCCCTACGGGCAGCACATCTCCGAAGAATGAGTCAGGGGTAATGCGTACAGAATAAGAACGTATACCATGTTTATGTTATATCAGTAATAAAGTGGTATAATCATACGCATGAAGAAGCATATGATATATAACCATATTCCTGATTTTTGTCTCTTCGGCTTCGGCTTTGCTGCTTTAGCAGTAGCGTGGACGTGGCCAGGGACAGTAGTGATTGCCAGCGAATGGTGGCTGGTAGGTGCTGCTTGCATTGTTGTGGCTGTGTTTATAATGCATGCAACGATGCGCGCTTTGCGCCGAGCTGCAACCTCAACTAACCCGCTTGATGAGCCAAGCGAGCTGCTCACCACGGGGCCGTTCAATTTCTCGCGCAATCCACTCTATCTTGCATATATCTTGGCGGTACTTGGTTGCGCGTTGGTGAGCGGCTCATGGCTGGCGCTGCTGTGCCCAGTGGTGTGCTTTGGCGTGCTAAACTGGCTGATTATTCCAATCGAAGAGCACGCCATCCATCACGTCTTTGACGAGCGTTACGAGTGGTACTGCCGACGGGTGCGGCGCTGGCTTGTAGTGCCTATGGCGTGCAAGCACATGAAATCTATGCGCTTTATGACAATACGGCGAGCGGCTCGGCCATATATTTTTGCGGCGATATCTGGCATTGTTGTGGCAGGAACGGCTTTTGCCCCACATTGGCTTCTGCAGCTACCAGTATTTTTTGCATTGGCATTGCTATTTATAGCAGTGCGACGACTGTCGGGCGTTCATCTTTATGGCGTTGGTGCTTGTTTCATGCTGGCATGGCTCTTACCAACGACCTATTGGTATTACTACTTTATGTCGCCCGGCGTGGCATTTGGTGCAAGTGTTGGATGGGCACTTTTGCAGGCTAATCTATTTTGGATTATAGCTCTGCGTCGGTATATTCGGACATACGGTGCTGTAGTGCTCTTTGTTATTGCATGGTGCACATTGACGTATATACGAACTCATGCACCAGTGGTAGAGGATTGGTGGATTCCTCATCTTGGCTATAGCGTGTGGCGTAATGACGGTATCACTGCGTGGAGTGCCTATGGCGGCGAAGCAGTGCTCGAAGCGATTGTATTACTCTGTGGCGCGAGTATAGCGTGGCTAATAGTGCATGCTCGTATGAGCGTATGGATACGTATGAGCTGCGGGCTTGTTGTACTCGTGGCGATAGCAAATAGTATTGCTGTGCATATGCCAGCCAAGCCACTCCCTCCAGTGATTGCACTTCAAAAGATGACACGTGGCGGCGTTGATATACCCGCTACTAAGGCTGATGTGAATGACCTTATACATCTGACAAAGCGCGCAATTGCACAGTACCAATATCCTCATGCGACAATCGTCTGGCCAGAAAATTCTATCCCACCTGCGCTGCACGCAACAATTGCAGCCTTTGCACAAAAAGAATCGGTCAACATTGTCTACCACACGACAGAGAAAGACGATACAAGAATATACAAAAAAGTCGTACTGGTAGATCAGTCTGGTCGCAGTATACTAACAAATTACAAAGCGCATCTTGCGCCAGATGAATCAATTGGCACAGCGCGTTATTCACGCGTAATTGCTACGCATAATGCTACGAAAGTTACGGCATATGTTTGCTATGACATACACTACCCAGATATTGTTGAGCGGCTCAAGGGGAGTGACGTTGCCTATATTCCACTGAGTGATCCTGAGTATGGCTATCTGCAAAAGCAATTTCACGCAGCAGATAGTGTTATTCATGCTAGGCAGGCACAAACAGCCGTTGTTTTGGCGGGTACAGATGGGCCAACCATGATTATTAATAGCAACGGTATCATCGTTGATCGCTTGACGGGGAATGCTGCTGGATTCGTTGGATATAGCAAATAAGAGCAGGTGCTTTGTGCGGCGTACAATAGTTTGAAGTGAGTCGCGTATCTTTCTTACTGGTAAATAGAGATAAGGCATGCCGTGTTGGCGGTGAGGTGCTCATAATAATCTATAGTGTGATGAGAGATACGTATGCCATCTTCAAGAATCTACTGCTATACTAGACACTATGAATGTTATTGCACTTGCATTTGGCCTTGGCGTGGCTGGGTTTGATGTGTTTGGCGCAGTGCTGGTTGTGCTGCTAGTGGCAAGCAAGCTGCCCAAGCAAAAAATTGCTACGTTTGCGCTCATCGTCTTAGTGGGGACGGTCACTGCTGGTGTAGCGGCATCGCTCCTGCTTGGCGGCAGTGCCGAGTTATTTGCCCAGGCACTCCATCGTGTACCAGCTTGTGTGTGGGTAGGCGCAGAAGGTGCGGCAAGTATGGGGCTGCTTGGCTGGGTGGCAGCTCGCTTACACAGGCATATAAAATCGGATAAGAAACCACAGGAGTCGCAGGATAGCCGGGTTTTGCAATGGCTGAGGCGTAGCATTGTGCTTGGTGGCATTATCTATGCGGCTAGTGCCTTTACTGATCCATCATTCCTCGCAGTGATTGCTATAACGAGCCGCGAGCAGTCACTGCTCGTCGTTATCATGGCGCACGTCGTGTGGTTGCTTGTCAGTCAGGGGTTATTCTTTGGCCTTGTTATCGCGATTATGTGCGATAGACACCAGCCTCTCATAGCCTGGTTCGAGCGGGTGCGAGCCCGATACAGCACGCTCATTCGCTCGAGCATTACAGTGGTCATCGTGCTGTGCGGGCTTACTCTGCTTGCAGATATGGCAACCTTCTTGCTGAGTGGTCACTGGCTACTGCCTGAGTAGTGGGTGGTAACTATCACCCAGCAACATGACACTCGCCGTGTATCCTTGTATAATAGCACTATGCACACGCTATACCACACCACAGCAAAACCAATGCGCTACGCACTACTCCTCCGGGGCATTAATGTTGGCGGCAAGCATAAGGTGAGTATGGATCGCCTGAAGGCGGACTTGATGGAGCTGGGCTTTCGCAGCGTCGTCTCGTATATCAATAGCGGCAATCTGTTTTTTGATAGCAGCGAGCCGGAGGAAGTGATCCAGCGCACCCTAGCGCGTTACTTTGATGCGACCTATGACTTCCCAGTGCCGTTTATCATCATCAGCGCTGCCACGCTCCGGCAAGAGGTGGCTCAACTACCGAGCTGGTGGCAGGACGATACGGCCTATCGACGTGATGCGCTGTTTTATTTACCAGAGGCGGACACGGCAGCTATCGAGGCAGAAACGGCTACTTGGGCGAACGATCGCGAGCAGCTCCATTTTGGGCGTACGGCGTTCTTTTATTGTAATCACAATCAGGCCGATTATCTTACATCAAACTACCATAAAAAGCTACTCAAAGCCCGGTTTTATAAGCAGCTCACGATCCGTAATGGCAAAACCTTCCAGAAGATAATCGAGCTAACGGTGGGGGATTGATGAATATTTACGCCTATCAACGCCCGCTTGGGCCTATTGCCGACGACGAGGCTTTGCGCCAGCAATTTATTGCAGTGTATGATGCCAAGACGCACCAGCAGGTCGTGCGCTTTTGCCATGCGTATGGTCATCGGTTACACGAGCTCACCAGCCACACCTTCCCATATAACAGTGACATTGCTGACGCGTATGCTGGTATGGAGCAGTGGCTTGCCGGCGAGGCGAACTACCATGCGGCCCGCACCGCAAGCTTTCAGATTGGCCGCCAGGCGCGCTCTACAACCGACCGAGTAGCGGAGCGTTTCTTGCGCACTATGGCGCAGCTCATGGCGAGCCCGCATGTGAAATATCACGGGCTGTGGGCAAGCGACTTTGCCATCACCCTTATCAACACTATGCACCCAAACGACGAAGCAGCAGTGCGCAACGAACGTATAGCACAGATACAACTTTTGAAAAGCATTAACTAAATTTTAAATATAAATGCGTGTATAAAGGTACGTTTAATATGGTAGTATAACCTGCGGCTCGTGAGCAATTGAGCTAGCTACACAACTTCGCTATACTAAAGGTATGACAAATGCGCAATCACAGCCGCTCCTCTACCAGCACATTTGTGCCGACCCAATGAACGCTGATTTTACGGCGCAGGGTTGGCCGCCGGTCTATAGCGCCTCGGCCAGCTCGCGCATCATCATTGTTGGCCAGGCGCCGGGCCGTATTGCTCAGGAGACCCGCATGCCGTGGAACGATGCCAGTGGCCGCCTCTTGCGGCAGTGGCTTGGCGTGAGCGATGAGCAGTTTTACAACCCCGATCTCTTTGCGCTTATTCCAATGGATTTTTACTATCCTGGCAAGGGTGCGCATGGCGACTTGCCACCACGCAAGGAATTTGCTGAAAAGTGGCATCCAAAGCTGCTGGCTCGCATGCCGGAAGTGCGCCTAACGATTCTGGTTGGTGCCTATGCGCAGAAGTACTATCTTGCCCGTCAGGCAGAGAAGAACTTAACAGAAACAGTGGCGCATTTTGTGCACTATTTGCCAGAGTATTTTCCACTGGTGCACCCCTCGCCGCTGACTGCTCGCTGGCGAGCACGTAACCCATGGTTTGAGGCGGAGGTTGTGCCGGTGCTGCGGCAGAGGGTTTGCCAAGCTTTAGAGTAAGTATGAGGGTGTAGTGAGTACTGCCGGGTAACGGCTTGACCTTATTTCGTATCCACATAGAACATACCATGGATATTATTCGAACAAGATAAAAACTAATACGACAGAGTCGTACAATAGTACGCAAAACACTTCTCACACCCACAAAAGTATGGTATAACCAAGTGTATGAGACGATCCCCAGAAACAACCCTAGACAATTCATATTTCACATTAGTTGCAGCAGACTTTCACAATCGGATGGAAGACGTGGGAGATGCTCGCTATACTGTGGTTGGCGGGATCGGTTTACACGCAGTGACTCATGCCGAGAAGATCGATTGGGATGATCATGTGGTGCGGATTGGTAATATCTACCTGCCGCGGCGGCGTGAGAGCAATGGCACGGTGCGAGATCTCGATACATTAGTGCATACAACAGGTACAGTAGCAGCATATCGAGATGAGATGAAAGATGCGCTGGGTGGACTGCTTGTCCCTTCGGTATTTGGCCTTAGGCCATATGGCACTCCACTAATGAATACACTCAAAGGTTTGAGCCATTTCACTGGTGATCGCTATCTTAAAGAGGGTAACGGGGGTGAAAAGGAACTTTACTGGCGTCTTGCTGGCAGCGAAACGAAGATTCCACTTGAAAGCCTTGATCCTTGGCGTGTCGAACAAGACGGCCAAACAGTTTGTACCATCCCTGGCCCCGTTGCTCAGCTCGGTGCGTATATGAATCGATCGATTACTGGCATGCGCAAAAAGGATGAAAGGAAACTAACAGGGCTCATTAACGTTGTTATGCCGAACAGCAAGATCAGCGATATCCCAAAGGAATATCGCGAGCAATTTTTTGCCTTTCTTGAGCAAGCAGAGAAGGTCAAGCGGGCGCGAAAACTTGGTTTAACTGCACTCAAAGCGCGCCTCTTGAAGCGTCTTGAAGAGGAAAAATGGGCTGTTAAGCTTGCTCAAGGTGAGCACGATGGTTTGTTTCGGCTATTTACCGGCAAGCAGTAGCTTCGCGCTATAATAGAAAGTATGAACGCCGCCCTCTACGCCAAGCTCAAAACACTGCCTCGCAGCCCGGGGGTGTACTTTCATAAGTCGGCCAGCGGGGAGGTGATTTATGTGGGCAAGGCGGCGGTGCTGCGCAACCGGGTGCGGCAGTATTTTCAGGATTCGCGTGGGCGGGATAACAAGACTATGGCGCTGGTGGCGGAGATCCACGATACGGATTGGATCGAGACCGAGAGCGAGGTGGACGCCCTCTTTCTGGAAAGCGAGATGATCAAGCGCTACATGCCGCGCTACAATGTGCTGCTGCGTGATGATAAATCGCAGACCTTCGTGCGGATCGACATGAAGAGCCAGTGGCCAGTGGTGAGCTTGACGCGCAACCCGGCGGACGATGGCGCTGACTATTACGGCCCCTTCTACAACGGCTTTGCGCTTAAAAAAGCCCTGCGCCACCTGCGGCCAATCTTCCCGTACCTGACGCGTGAGCGCCGGCCTGGGCAATCAAAGCTGGACGAAGATTTGGGCCTGAGCCCCAAAATCAGCGACGGCTCGCAGGTCTACAAAGCCAACCTACGCACGCTGATTAGCTACATCAAAGGCAACCGCAAAGCAATCGCCGCCGAGCTTGAGCGCGATATGAAGACAGCCGCTGGGCTGCACGAATTTGAGCGGGCGGCCCAGCTGCGCAACAAGCTCCGCGCCATGCAGGAGTTGCAGCGCCGGGTGATGTTTGGTGATAAGGAATTTTTGGCTATTAGCAAGGACCGGGCCTTGGCGGACTTGACCACGCTGCTGGGGCTCGCCGGCGAACCAACCCGTATCGAAGGCTACGATATCAGCCACATGAGCGGCCGCCAAGTGGTAGCGAGCATGGTCGTGTTTCGCAATGGCGTCAGTGACCGGGCCGAGTACCGCAAGTTTAAAGTGAGCGAAAAAAACGACGACACTGGTAATATGCATGATGTCATCTTTCGCCGCCTCAGTGAGCGCCATATCAAGGGCTGGGGCACGCCGAGCCTGCTCCTGATTGACGGTGGCAAAGGCCAGCTAGCGGCAGCAATTGCAGCTCGTGACGCGCGTGGGGTGCGTATGCCGATCATCAGCATTGCCAAGCGCGAGGAAGAAATCTTGGTGCACAAAACTGGCTCGCAGGTGGGACTAGCGTATATTCACCAGCTGCAGGCCGAGCGCTCGAGTGGTATTACCGTCTACGAGGATGGCGATGTCTACGTGATTAATCTCCACCCGGGGCAGCGCAACGCTGGTGCGCACTCCAAGAATTTGCGGGGTAGTGCCGCGGTGTATGAGCCAGAGGCGCCCCATACTGCTTCTATCGTACATGAACAGCCAGCTAGTAGTACCGGCCGGGTGGCCACTCCGCCCCTTGCAGCCAGTGACATTACCAAGCTCTTCCAGCGGATCCGTGACGAGTCGCACCGCTTTGCCGTCAGCTACCACACAGCCCTGCAGCGCAAAGCTGGCGTCAAAAGCGCGCTCGATGGCATCCCTGGCGTTGGCCCCAAAACCAAGCAGAAGCTACTGCGGCAGTTTGGCAGTGTGCGCGGTATCATGCGCGCCAGCCAAGCAGAGCTAGCAGCGGTGGTGGGGGAGGCGCGTGCGGTGCAGATTCGGCAGGGCCTGGCAGTCGATCAGAAATGAATGGCTACCTCATTATAAAAGCCAGCATGGATACTATACAGATATGCAACCACATGCTATAGTATTGGCATGGAAAATCTCAAGACTACCGATGAAATTGATTCAATAGCAGCACTCACAAGCGAGCACGAACGGCAATGTAAGGCCGATGCATCCCTTGTCTTTTGTGATGAGCTAGCTCAGCAACGCTGGCGCGACCTGCGCAGGCGCTGTCAGCAGCAAGAGTTTGATGCACAGGCCGCTGCCGATGGGTATCAACGCTATGTGTACGCGACCCAAACCAATGCAGCAATGGATTTTGCTGCTGATGTTGCAAAGGATATACAGAGAGGCCTGCACGAAGCAGGGCTCCGTAGCTCGGATAATGAGAAATCCGCGGCTGCGCTGCTGACTCCAGAGCTTGTCCGTAGTGTGTTGGCAGATGTATTGGAGTATCGGCGCTATAGTGACATCGATCCTGAGACGTGCTACATGGGCCTTGATATGCTCGCACTTGCTGACTGGAAGTATAGCGAAGAGCTTCACGCAGCATTAGACCGGCTCGCTGCCGAAGAAACTACCGAACGCATAGCATCATAACTAATAGAATACTATAACCTAGCAAACTTGCTGATGCATACCAAACGTAGTTAGTGATCAGGGCCGTACAACCTGAATAGCCTTTGCCGGGTCTTTATACGCGCGAATTGTCGATACCGCCGGCAGTGCGGCGTGTTCTCCCTCGGTCTGGGCGAGGATGGTGGCCGGCTCGCGGAAGGTGAGTGTGATATCAGTGATTTTTTCGGCCGGTGTGTGGCCCGCTATGGCGCTACAAGCAAAGGGGATATTTTTCCAGGCCGACGAGAAGTCGGCTTGACGGTAGCCAAAGAAGTCGGTCTGTGGGTAGTCGATCGACGAGCGGATAACGCGCCCCATGCGCTGGTTATTAATAATCATCACATCTGTTAGACCAGCCTGCTCTTCGGTAGAAAGATTGGTTGTGAAAGGTGGCAAGTAAGTGTCATGTGCGCGTAGATAGGTGGTGGCAACTTGCCCCATGCTGCGCACAAGCTTGGTGTGGGGTGGTGTGTGGCGCATGCGTTCGCGCGATGCCGTGCTGGCGAAGCCGCTGGCAATCAGAGCAGTTAAGCCAAGTGTCATATACCCAGGGGCGTATCGCCATGGCTCACCATTTACCTCAATAGAGAGTGGCTGATGAATAATAGTGTGGCGGTTGGTCTGCAGCAGTGGTAAAGGATCGCGCTGGCCTCTTGCGAGATCGTTGCAATTGCCATAGCCAATAAAGCTATACACTGCGCCATCAAGCTCAGCCCTCAGCCCCGCATTTACCACCTGCGTACTCGTCCCATCACCTGCCGCACTGATAATATGAGCGTCATTCGGCAGGCGACCAGCAAGGTCGTCAATGTTATCCGCTGCCTGCGAATAGCGCGTCGTTATGGTGTCGTAGGGAATGCCCGCTGTATCAAGCCGGTTAAACACACCAGCCTGCACCTCGCGATGGCGGGTGCTATAAGGGTTCTGAACGATAACAAGCTTACGATCATACATCATAGAAATAAAAACACACCCCTATACTGAGTGTGATCCTCCTTGTGGTGCGGGTAGAGGGAGTCGAACCCTCGTCTCATGCTTGGGAAGCATACATAATAGCCGTTATACGATACCCGCGCTGGCTGTATTATAGCACCTTGCAGGGCAAAAGGCTAACTATTTATTGCGAGGCGCAAAGTCTCTATCTCTCTTTCGCTCGCCCTGTCTTGTTACACCTTCTCATCTATACAAAAGATGGGGCGCACAGTATAGCATAGTATGTGCGAATGTATTTTTCGTTGCCTGGTAGATAATACGGTGAGGAGGGGAAGCCAAGACAACGAGAAGCTTAGAAGAATTGAGACTTTGAAGCTCTTGCCTGAGCAGTGGTTTTTTAGTACAATAATGGGTAGCAACAGACGTTGCCTGTGGCTCTTTAGCTCAGTTGGTAGAGCAGAGGCCTGAAGAGCCTTGTGTCACTAGTTCGAGTCTAGTAGGAGCCACCAGTAAAGCACTCTCTTTATAGCAAGAGGGTGTTTTTCTTTTGGTATGACCAATCTCTCGCTTCTGGGCCGTCAGAACAACTCCAGCTTACGTAGCGCGTGCAAGAGAAGGCTCTGCCTCACTCATCCACAAGCGAGACGTCCGTGTATAATAAACACTATGAAATCACTCCATCAGTCCACACCGCTCTCCTGGCAACGTCTTGCTCTGTTTGCGCTCTGGGTTGTGCTTGCGATTGTACTGTGCAGTGCTATTGTGTATGGTGCTCTGTTTTTTATACCACGCCGCGTGCAGTCCCATCCAGTCCAGCAGCTTAGGCAAAAAGAGGAGTTCCCAGCAATAGATACGAAGAAGTTATCGCCCGTCCGAGCGAAGATTATCACGACTGCCCATCAGCAATTTGACACTCCGCAGCCTGGTACATTCTACAGCCAGGGCGAGCGGCAAGATTGGTGTGCAAACTTCGTCAGCTGGGTGCACCAGCAGGCGGGCGTGCCATTTGTCAACCCACACAATGGTGGCTGGCGCATCCCTGGCGTGCGTAGCCTCGAAACGTACTATCGCACGACTGGTCGCTGGCACTCAGCCGATAGTGGCTATACACCCCAGCCAGGCGATGCCATCCTCTACGATACAACGAGCTCGCGTGGTGAGCACGTCAATATTCTCCTGCGTTACCAAGATGGCAAGCTCACCACCGTTGGTGGCAACGAAGGCAACGCAATCCACGTCAGCACAATCGATCGAGCGGCCGTTGGCAAAATTCGTGGCTTTGGTGCGGCGGAGTAGGATATGTATCTCTTATCTCTGCACGTCCGAGCGTGAAGGAGGTTTGCGTGGATTCTCTCTCCTGTGTTATCTGATAGGTGGTGAGGATCGGAGTGCAATTTATTTTTGCTTCTCCAAAAGCAAGAGGCTAGCATACAAATAGCCGCCCATACATTTTCTAGAGTAGTAGTGAAGCCGAAGTACGCACGAGCGAATAGTGTGCGATTTATACAAGAAAGGGCTTGAAATTTTGCGCACTATTCCATATAATACAACTCAGCAACATGCGGGTTTAGCTCAGTTGTTAGAGCGCTTCCTTGCCATGGAAGAGGCCAGGAGTTAGAGTCTCCTAACCCGCACCACAGCATCGCTATACAAACCCTCACCCTGAGAAACCGCCCCTGTGGCCGTCTCAGCCGAGGACCGTCGCCCACCTCCCATAGAGGTGGGCGTTTTTCGTAGGGCAGAGATCCGTGCCACAGCCCGGAGTCTTGCGCTGGCCAGCTGGTCGAACGGCCGGTTGAGCCGTGCTTCCAGGCAGACATCGCTGCCAGTGTCCGCCACACGGACAGAGCAGGGCGCCTCATCAGCTCGACCCGTTGGCTCGTCACTAGCAGCATCGTCTGCCTCACACTCACCGCGCTCCCACCCATCACGGCCACGCTGTCCATCAGGTTCGTCACCAGCGCCCCTCACACCGTCGTCCGCATCCTGCACCTCTCCGCCAGCCCCATCATCACCACCGTCGCCAGGCAGGATGACCCGGCCCGCCTCATCCACCGCTGGATTAACCAGCACCCGCTCGAAGAACACCTGGTTCAGCTGCTTCCTTAGGTGATCCGGTGCCGCCGCGTAGAGCCGGTAGCAATCCTCCAGCAGATCGAGTGCCTGCTCCACATGCGCCCGCACCAGCGTGGCATCTGCCTGGTAGGCATCGAGCTGACGCTGAATCCCCGCCAGCTCTCGCCCCAACCGCTCCTGCTCCTCCTTGAGCAGCTCCAGCGGCACCGCCCCCGCATAGTGCGCCTGCAGCAGCCTGCGCCGCTCATCCTCCAGATTCGTCCGCCGCACCGTCAGCGACCGAACGCTTCGATCCTTCTCTCCCTCAATCCGCGCCAGCTCCGCCAGCAAATACCGCTCAATCTCCTGCCGATCTGCCTCACTCACATACAACTGGCGATACACCTCCTGCATCTGCGCCTCCACTACGTCGATGAGCACCGCCTTGAAGGAGCAGTCATGCAGCCGCTGCCGCCTGGCGCAGATGAAGTAGGGGTAGAGCACCCCCTTGCCATTCTTCGTGTTCTGCACCAGCAGCCGACTACCACACTGCCCACACACCACCGTGCTCTTCAGAAAGTGGTTATGCATCCGCTCCCGCTCGCCACTGCGATGGGAGCCCAGCACAGCCTGCACCGCCTGCCACGTCTCCTCATCCACCAGCGGCTCGTGCTTACCCGCATACTCCACGCCCTGGAACTGCACCACACCCTTGTAATACGGGTGCCGCAGCAACGTATGCAGCCGCCCCTTGGTGATGGGCCGAGCCGGCTTGCTCGGCGTCGCCGGCACATCCAGCCCCAGCCCTGCTACGTGCTTGGCTAGCTGACTGACCGTCCAGTTGCCGGTGGCGTACTCGGAGAAGGCGAGGCGAAGCAGGGGAGCACGCTCCTGGTCGAGCTCAACCGTCCGAACCTCTCTCCCATGCTCATCTCGCCCCCGTACATTCACATACCCCAGCGGCGCCTTACCCAGCGTCCCACCATTCCTGGCTTTCTCGCTCATCCCCTTAATGACCTCATTAGCCAGGTTGCGGCTGTAGAACTCGGCGATGCTGCTCATAATGCCGTGCAGCAGCATGCCGCCAGGCGTCTGGTCGATGTTCTCACTGGTGGAGACGAGCCGGACGCCGGCATCCTCGAAGGCCCGGTTGATCTCCACATCGTCCGCCCTATTGCGGGCCAGGCGGTCAAGCTTGTGGACGATGACGTAGTCGATCCCACCATCTTCCTTGAGGTAGGCCAGCATCTTCTGCAGCTCAGGCCGGTTCGCAGACCTGGCGGACTCGCCCCGGTCGGCGAACTCTTTGACGACCAGCGCGCCCATGGACTGGGCTTTGCGCTTGTTGGCCTCCCGCTGAGCAGGCAGAGAGAAGCCCTCCTCACTACCACCACGCTGGGCCTGCTCGCGGGTGGAGACGCGGATGTAGGAGACGGCGCGCTTTGGCGTGAGCTGGGCAGCCATAGCGGTGAAGAGATCGGGAGCGAGTGCGTCAGGCATGGTGCACCTCCTTGGTGGTTTCGATGGGTTCACTGGTCTGCTCACGCTCTCTGCGGTCTTGGTCTCTGAGTGCGTCGAGCTGTCGTATCCACGCCCCTTCCTCGTCGTTCCACCAGGCTGGTGGGGTGCCGTCGCCGGGGTGCCAGGTATTGAGGCAGACCAGGTGGGTGCCGCTGGCTGCGAGCTGCTCAGTCACCGCGTCTGCTTCAACTCCGGTGAGGTTGGGGGTGGGCCAGCTCGCCGTGATGACGTACTCCACGCCACCGCGCTGGCAGGCATCGAGCAGCATCTTCAGCCCATGCTGGCGCTGCTGTCGGTCGTGGAACTCGGTGACCAGGTTGAGACCCATCGCGTCGGCATAGTCCTCCACCAGCTCCCGTTGCCGGGCCAGCTCGAAGGGGTAGCGGGCCGCGCCGTAGAAGA